>Ga0208125_100007_pt1 | contig 473451 bp, 454 predicted proteins | sample LakWasM128_HOW14_2_FD_183938 | JGI IMG/M metagenome (GOLD analysis project Ga0208125, IMG submission 183938) | Freshwater sediment methanotrophic microbial communities from Lake Washington under simulated oxygen tension - Sediment Metagenome... | ecosystem: Environmental > Aquatic > Freshwater...
CACACGTGTTGATGGACGCGTTCACCATAGACCAGACGACCTTGTGACGCCAAATGTCAAAGTCGCCTTCAGCGGAAAACTTCTGTCGCCCAGACTCCTAGGTGTCTTCCCCAATAGCCCCCCAAAACCGCCCCCAACCCGTATGATGGCGCGCTTCAACCTGCTACGGCGATGCACTGAATGACATTCACATCCAAGCTCTTCAAGTCACTTCTGACTGGCGCCGCAGCCACATTGTTTGCCGTCCAGGGCATGACAGCGACCCTGGACGTCGGCGGCGTCAAGGTCGAAGACACGCTGACCATCTACAACAACACCTTGTTGCTCAATGGTGCGGGTGTTTTTTCAAACGGCAAGAACCCGACTTACGTGGCCCATATCTATGCCAGGCAGAAGTTCACGACGCTCGATGAACTCGCTGCCGCGCCAGGCCCCAAGCGGCTGATACTGACTGCCATCCGCGAAGTGGACACTGCGCCGATCATGAAGCAGTTCAACCGCAGCGTCGAAGTCACCGCCAACAAGAACGATATGGCCAAGCTGGTTCCGGGGCTGATGAGCATTGGCAACATTTTCAAGACCCATCGCGTATTGCGGCCTGGCGAAGTCATGACACTGGACTGGGTGCCCATTTCCGGTCTGATCATCTATGTCGGGGGAAAGCTGCAAGGCGAGCCGTACCGGCAGCCTGAGTTATTCCGGGCGGCCATGGGCGTCTGGATGGGTGACGCGCCAGCCGATGCCAAGCTCAAGCAAGCGCTGCTCGGTCACATTTGACGCAAAGTAACACCATCGAACCAGGACTGTATACAATCAGCCACCGGGCCCAAGCAATTGGGAACCGGTTTTTTTCGCCGGTCCCTGTCCAAGCGCCCTTCGATTTGATCGCTGTTTTGATTGAACCCTCTGAATTGGAGCTTGGACCATGGAAATTTTTGACTACGACAACATCCTGCTGTTACCCCGCAAGTGCCGTGTGGAGAGCCGCTCGGAGTGCGACGCCAGTGTGGAACTCGGTGGACGCCGGTTTCGCATTCCGGTGGTGCCGGCCAACATGAAAACGGTGGTCGGCGAAGACATCTGCGTCTGGCTGGCGCAAAAAGGCTACTTCTACGTGATGCACCGTTTTGATTTTGACAACGTGCAGTTCGTCAAAGACATGAAGGCCAGGGGCCTGTTCGCCTCCATCTCGCTGGGCGTCAAACCACCCGACTACGCCACCGTGGACACCCTGCTCGCTGTGGGGCTGCTGCCCGAGTACATCACCATCGACATTGCCCATGGCCATGCCGACAGCGTGAAAAACATGATCGGCTACATCAAGAACAAGCTGCCCGCCAGCTTCATCATCGCCGGCAATGTGGCCACGCCCGAGGCGGTGATCGATCTGGAAAACTGGGGCGCCGACGCCACCAAGGTCGGCATCGGCCCGGGCAAGGTGTGCATCACCAAGCTCAAGACCGGCTTTGGCACCGGAGGCTGGCAGTTGAGCGCGTTGAAATGGTGTGCCCGCGTCGCCACCAAGCCCATCATTGCCGACGGGGGGATCCGCGAGCACGGCGACATCGCCAAGAGCATCCGTTTCGGCGCCACCATGGTGATGATTGGCTCCATGCTCGCCGGCCATGAGGAAAGCCCCGGCCAGACCGTGGAAGTGGATGGCAAGCTGTACAAGGAGTACTACGGCTCGGCCAGCGACTTTAACAAGGGCGAATACAAGCACGTGGAAGGCAAGCGCATCCTGGAGCCCATCAAGGGCAAGCTGGCCGAGACCATGGTCGAGATGGAGCAGGACATCCAGAGCTCAATCAGCTATTCGGGCGGCAAGAAGCTGATGGACATCCGCAAGGTGAACTACGTGACCCTGGGTGGCGACAATGCGGGCGAGCATCTGCTCATGTGAGCCTTCACTTACAACAGCCCTGTCAGTCATCTGACAGCAATCCGCCCCCAACAGACGCGCAGTCCCGCCATCGGCGCGGTATTCTGGTTTCCTGCATAGGAACACACAATGAAAATTGCGATATTGGGTATCGGTCTCATGGGATTTCCGATGGGGCGGCGCCTGTGCGAAGCCGGACATGAAGTCCATGTCTGGAACCGCACACTGCAAAAGGCACAGCGTCTGGCCAAGGCCGGGGCCATCGTGCATGAGCAACCCGCGGATGCGGTGCGACAAGCAGACCTGGTCATCACCATGCTGGACAACGGTGCGGTAGTGGGTCACGTGCTGTTTGATCTGGGCACGGCCGCTGCGATGAAGCCCGGCAGTCTGCTGATGGACATGTCGTCGATCAAGCCCATTGAAGCGCGTGACCACGCAGCCCGGCTCAGCGAGATGCACATCGCCTACCTCGACGCTCCGGTTTCTGGCGGCACCATCGGTGCAGAAAACGGCACACTGGCCATCATGGCTGGCGGCAAGGCCAGCAGTTTTGAACTGGCGCTGCCAATACTCACAGTCTTTGGCAGGGCAACGCATGTAGGGCCCACCGGAGCCGGGCAACTGGCCAAGTTGGCCAACCAGATGATTGTCGGCGCCACCATAGGCATTGTTGCCGAGGCGCTTCTGCTGTGTGAACGCGGCGGCGCCAACATGGCCAAGGTCAAAGAGGCCATTACCGGTGGCTTTGCCGACAGCCGCATCCTGCAGGTGCACGGCCAACGCATGGTCGATCGCGACTTCGCCCCCCGGGGACGCATGTCGGTGCAACTCAAGGACTTGCGCAATGCCCTGTCCACCGCCAGTGAAATCGGGTATGACGCGCCCATCACGGCACTGTTCGAACAGCTCTATGCCCAAGGCGTTGATCACGGTCTGGCCGACCTGGACCATGCCGGACTGTTTGTCGAGCTGGCCAGCCGCAACGGTATGTCCTGAACGCCAGGCAAAAAAATGGACCCGTTGTGCGGGTCCATTTTTTGGTGGCTGACGCGAACGCCAGCGCATGGTTGACGGCCAGGCCGTCAGGCCATTTCAGTCGAAGGTACGGGCGACGCGCTTCTTGGCGTCGCGTGGCACAAAGACCTTGCCAGCATTGCCGGGCTTCACACCCATGGGCTTGCTGAAGGCGGGCTTGCGTGCCGCAAAGTCACCACCACGCGGAGCTGCATCAGGACGGCCGGCAAAGCGGTCGTTGAAGCCACCCTTGCGGGCGTAGTTGAAGCCACCGTTGTCGCCACCATCGCGCGGTCCATTGTCGCGATCGCCGCCAAATCCACTATTGTTCTGGTAGCTGCCAGGGCCTGCATCACGGGGGCCAGCGGCATTTCTGTCACCAAAGCCAGCATTGCCACCACGGTTGCCACCAAAGCTGGGGCGACCACCGCCACCGCCGCCGCCGAAGTTGCGGTCACGGGGAGCGCGATCGGCAATGTGGCTGCCACGGCCACCAAAGCTGGCACCCGTACCGGGACGCGCTTCGGGGAAGCGTTGCTGTGGCTCCAGGCCCGGAATGGTTTCCGACTTGAAGTGCTGGCGGGTATAGGCCTCGATGTCGAAGATCTTGCGGCGGTCGCGAACTTCGGCGAAGGTCACGGCCAGGCCGTCGCGACCGGCACGACCCGTGCGGCCAATGCGGTGGGTGTAGTCCTCGGCCTTCATCGGCAGGCCGAAGTTGAACACGTGGGTGATGGTGGGCACGTCAATGCCGCGCGCTGCCACATCGGTGGCCACCAGAATCTGCACCTGGCCTTGGCGCAGCGCCATCAGGCGGCGGTTGCGCAGACCCTGGCTCAGGGCACCGTGCAGGGCAACGGCGTCAAAGCCTTCTTGCTGCAGGTCGTTGGCCAGGCCGTCGCACTCGATCTGGGTGCTGGCGAAAACGATCGCCTGATTGATCGTGGTGTCACGCAGCCAGTGGTCCAGCAGCTTGCGCTTGTGGTGGGCGTTGTCGGCCCAGAACAGGACCTGCTTGATGTTGGCGTGCTTTTCCTGCGGGCTGTCGATGGTGATGCGCTGGGGTTCGCGCATCACACGGGCCGCGAGTTGCTGGATGCGCGGCGCAAAGGTGGCGCTGAACATCATGGTTTGCTTGCGGCCAATGGTGAGCTGGTTGATTTCAGCCAGGTCGTCCGAAAAGCCCAGGTCCAACATGCGGTCCGCCTCGTCCACGACCAGGAATTGAACCTGGTCGAGCTTGATTTGCATGGAACGTTGCAGGTCCAGTAAACGCCCCGGGGTGGCCACCACCAGATTGGCGTTTTGCAGCTTGGCAATTTGCAACTGGTAAGGCATGCCGCCCACGATATTGGCGATGCGCAGACCACGGCAATGTTGCACCAGGTCGATGGCGTCATTGGCCACCTGCTGGGCCAGTTCGCGCGTCGGGCAGACGATCAGGGCGCCGGGGGCCGGTGCCTTGAAGTTGCGGGGGTTGGTCGGGTCCTTGCGTTTGGAACGCTTGGGAGGTGCCTCGCCGCGAGCCGTGGCTTCTGCCACTTCGCGCTCGAACGCAGCGCGCTCATCGGCTTCGGCCTGCGCCTGCTGTTTGAGCAAGGTGTGCAACACGGGCAGCAAGAAGGCTGCGGTCTTACCGCTGCCGGTCTGGCTGGACACCATCAGGTCGATAAATTTGGCGGCCGTTTGTCCATCGCTCTCACCAGGCAAGGCCAGAGGAATGGTTTTCAATTGCACCGATGTGGGCTGGGTATAGCCCAGATCCTTTACCGCATGGACCAGTTCAGGTGCCAGGCCCAGGGTCACGAAGCCATTGGGCACTTCAGGAGCGGGAGGAGTATCCAACTCAGCACCGATGTCGGATGCAACTTGTGCAACAACGTCATCGCTGGAAATGGTTTGTGGATTAATTTCGGCAGGCGCAAAGGCACCTGTCACTTCAAAAGCGTCAGTCATGGTTTTACTCACACGCGAGCGCCGCAGGGTATGCGGCTGCTCCGTCAATGGTTAAAAAACATCAACCATCAAACGGAACCTGCGGTGAATGCAATCAGCGCTTGGGGCCCAAATAGGCGGGCCCGGTGAATGAAGGGAGATGTACAAATGCACTGCTGTTTGCAGCACAGCCTTCAATTATGCCATGAATTCGGGTTTCTACCTAATTCCTCTGCACCAAGCCGGGATTACTCCAGTTTGAGGAAGTGCTGGCGGTAGTGTTCCAGCTCGTCAATGGACTCGTGCACGTCGGCCAGTGCCGTGTGGCGCTGCAGCTTCTTAAACGACGAATAGACTTCGGGTCGCCAGCGCTTGGACAACTCCTTGAGCGTGCTGACGTCGAGGTTGCGGTAGTGAAAAAATGCCTCCAGCTTGGGCATGTACTTGACCAGAAAACGCCGGTCCTGGCCAATCGAATTGCCGCACATGGGCGAGCCGTTGACGGGAACGTATTGCTTCAAAAAAGCAATCAACTGCTCTTGCGCCTGCTCCTCGGTCAGCGTGGATGCCTTGACCTTGTCGATCAGGCCGCTCTTGCCATGGGTGCCCTTGTTCCAAGCGTCCATCTTGTCGAGCTGCGCATCGCTCTGGTGAATCACCAGCACGGGACCTTCGGTACGGCACTCCAGCTTGGGGCCGGTCACGATGACCGCGATTTCGATGATCCGCTCGACCTCGGGGTCCAGACCGGTCATCTCGCAATCGAGCCAGACGAGGTTCTTGTCGGATTTGCTTAAGGGGGTGTTGGTATCAGCCATGGCGTCGATTGTCGCCTATGGCCTAAACTCGGGCGCCATGATCGAACTCTTCGCAAGCAACTCCGCCTCCCTCACCACCACGGTGGTCTTCGCACTGGCACTGTCTTTGAGTCTGGTGCTGAAATTCTGGCTGGCCAGCCGCCAGATCCGCCACGTTGCCCAGAGTCGCGGCGCGGTGCCACCCGCTTTTGCGCAAAAGGTTGCACTTTCCGCGCACCAGAAGGCCGCCGACTACACCATCACCAAAGCCCGCTTTGGCATGCTGGAGCTGGCCTGGGGTGCGGTCATCGTCCTGTGCTGGACGCTGCTGGGCGGCCTGTCCGCTTTGAACCAGTTGCTGGCCGGCGTGCTGGGCTACGGCCTTGTCCAACAGGTAGCGCTGCTGGCGGCCTTTGTTGCCATCGGTGGCGTGCTGGATCTGCCATTCACGCTGTACCAGACCTTTGTGATCGAGGAGCGTTTCGGTTTCAACAAAACCAGTCTCTCACTGTGGCTCCAGGACTTTGCCAAATCACTGCTGCTGTCGGCCCTGATTGGGCTGCCGTTTGTCACACTGGTCGTCTGGATGATGGGCGCCACCGGACCCTGGTGGTGGCTGTGGGTCTGGGGCGTGTGGATGGGCTTCAACCTGCTGGCCCTGCTGATTTACCCTACCTGGATTGCGCCACTGTTCAACAAATTCCAGCCACTGGGCGATCCACAGGTCAAGGAACGGGTGACCCAGTTAATGGCACGCTGTGGCTTCACCTCCAAAGGCTTTTTTGTGATGGACGGTAGCAAACGCAGCGCCCATGCCAATGCCTACTTCACCGGCTTTGGCGCATCCAAACGCGTCGTGTTTTACGACACGCTGCTGGCCCAGCTCAGCCCACCGGAAGTAGACGCCGTGCTGGCCCACGAACTGGGTCATTTCGCGCACCGGCATGTCATCAAGCGGATAGTGGCCATGTTCGCGATGAGTCTGGCAGGTTTTTTTGCGCTGGGCTGGGTCAGCCAGCAAGCCTGGTTTTTCACCGGCCTGGGTGTGCTGCCCAATCTGGGCTCGGCCAATGACGCCCTCGCCCTGTTGCTGTTCATGATGGTGTTGCCGTTGCTGGGCACCTTCATTGGCCCGGTGTTTGCCCAGATGTCGCGCAAGCACGAGTTCGAGGCTGACGCCTATGCCGTGACCCAGACCAGCGGTGCAGCCTTGGCGGGCGCGCTGCTCAAGCTGTTTGAGGACAATGCATCGACCCTGACCCCCGACCCGGTGTATGTGAAGTTCTACTACTCCCACCCACCGGCAACGGAGCGCCTGGGGCGCATCCTGAACACGGCAGCCATCCCCTGACATGGAACAACACCCTGTGCCAAAACCCACGCCAGCCCCCGTATTAAAGGCTCTTGGCGCGACACAAGTAATAGCAAAGCTGGCGCATGTGGATGGCTGGAAGCTGTATGGTGACGGCGCCGACGTGGCCATTGAGAAGACCTTTCACTTCCGCAGCCATCTGCAGACCATGGCCTTCGTCAATGCCGTGTCGTTTATTGCCGAATCCCGCAATCACCACCCGGAACTGCTCATCCATGGCCAGCGCTGCAGCGTGCGCTGGAACACCCACGATGTGCAAGGCATCTCAGCTGCCGATTTTGAGTGTGCAGCCAAAGTGGATGCACTGTTAAACCCCGACTGACATCTGGACACCATTTTGGCAACTTTCCCTTCTCTGGAAACTGGTCTCGTCATTGCTGGCCATGGCCGCCACGTGTGGGTTGAAACACCCGACGGTCGACGCCTGATTTGCCACCCCCGAGGCAAGAAAAACCAGACCGTGGTGGGAGACCGCGTGCTGTGGCAAGCCACCGAAGACGAGGGCACCATCGAGAAGGTGGAGCCGCGGCGCAATCTGTTCTACCGGCAGGACGAAATCCGAACCAAATCCTTCGCTGCGAATCTGGACCAGGTTTTGATCCTGATCGCAGCAGAGCCCGAATTCTCGGAAAGCCAGCTCTCCCGCGCCCTGATTGCCGCCGAGGCAGAACATATCCGGCCCATCATTGCCCTCAACAAGAGCGATCTGACGCTGCCGTTTGACCGGGCCTGGCAGCGCATGGCGGTGTACCGCGACATGGGCTATACCGTGCTGCCCATGGCGCTCAAACCGCGCGGGGATGCAGACCCGGACACCGAGCACCACCTGGATGCGGTATTGCAAGGCAAGACGACCCTGGTATTGGGTCCGTCGGGATCGGGCAAGAGCACGCTGATCAACCGCTTGATACCCAACGCGCAAGTGCTCACCAACGCCATCTCTACCGCACTGAACTCAGGCAAGCACACCACCACCAGCACCACGCTGTACTGGGTCGATGCGGCCAAGACTACGGCAGTGATTGACTCACCCGGTTTTCAGGAGTTTGGCCTGAACCACATTGAGCCCATGCACCTGGCCAGCCTGATGCCGGACATCAAGGCCCATGCATCAAACTGCAAGTTCTATAACTGCAGCCATCTCCATGAGCCGGGCTGTGGAGTGATTGCTGCCGTGCAAAAAGCATCCGATGGCCATGCAGCCCCCGGCCCCCATGAAATCAGCAACAACCGCTACAAAATATATAGCAATTTGTTTGACGAGCTTTCACAGAAACGCTATTAGCGGTTCACCACAGGAACTCGCGGGGCAAGGCTCTAGCCAAGCAGTCTGGCCAGCGATAGCAAGGCCAGAAATACCATCCACATCACCACGGTCCGCCATACCAGCCCCACCACTGCGCGCAGATGGACAGGCTGTGGCGTTTGCCCGGAACCGGGGCTATCTTGCGCACCCAGTTTGACATTGACGGCACCGGCGGTTGCCGCCAGCACCACCCCATCGTTGTCGCCCGGAAACTGGGCTTCGTGTTGACGCCAACTGTCAACCGCCTCTTCAAAACTACCGACAAAGGCGAATCCCAGCGCGGTAATGCGCGCAGGCACCCAATCCATGACATACCACGCGGTGCTCACCGTCGCCTTCAGGGAGTCACTCAGGGGCGCGCTGGTGGGACGATTCGGCCGGCCGGCATACCGGGCAAAGTATTCGCCAATGCGGTACAGCACCGCACCTGCCGGGCCAAGCCCCATGGCCGCCAGCAGGGAGTACCAGGCAAACACACCAAACACGTGGCGATGGGCGCTCAAGACCGAATGCTCGATCACGTGCCGCACGATCTGGCTGCGTGGCAAGGCGGTGACATCCATGCGCATCCACTGTGCCAGACCCTGGCGCGCCAAGTCTTCATCACCGGCAAGCAGTGCATCCCGGATCTCGGTGAAATGGTGGCTGAACTGACGAAATCCCAGTGTGGAATACAAGATGGCGATGCTCCACAGAGCCGCTGCAATCCAGCCCAGTGACCACACCAGCAGCCAATGCACGGCAAAGACCAGTGCAGCCGGAGCGACGACCGTAACCCACCACGCAAGCCAGCCATGGTGGGGCTTTCCGGTATCCAGATTGCGGACCACCCAGCGAACCCAGGAGCGCACACCCAGATGGACTGGATTGCCCTGTGCCAGAGGTCGCGCCTGCTCCAGCAGCAAAGCCAATAGTATGGAGAGAAAACTCATGGGGCAATCATAGCGGCCCCGGCATGGCAACCAGACCCCAGCCCGATGCCCCAGCGCCGGGAGCGCTCAGTCCAGCAGGAACCGGTACAGGTTGCGAAGCATGCCGGCGGTCGCTCCCCAGATGAAGCGCTCGGTAGAACCATCGACATAGGGCATGGAAAACCACTCCCGGCGTGCCCCCGCCCATTCAACGGCATGACGGCGATGGTTGGCAGGGTCCATCAGGAAGTCCAATGGCACTTCGAAGGCATCAGCCACCTCATGGGGGTTGGGTGTCATGGTGTAGCCCGGCTGCACCAGTGCCACCACCGGAGTCACGATGAATGCGCTGCCAGTGGTGTACATCGGCAAGGAGCCGAGCACTTCCACAAAGCGGTGATCAAGGCCGATTTCTTCTTGCGCTTCCCGCAGGGCGGTGTCCGTGGCGCTGGCGTCTTCAGGATCGGCCTTGCCACCGGGAAAGGCGATCTGGCCCGAATGGCTGGACAGGTGGACGGTGCGCTGCGTCAGCAGTACGGCCAAGCCCGCATCCCGCATGACCAGTGGTACCAGCACCGACGCATGCACCGGTGCCCGATCCGAAAATCGCGGCTCGCCCAGCAACTCCGGCGTCCAGACGTGTGAACGCGCAAAACGCTGCGCCAGCGCCTGCGGCTGCAGGGCTTGCTCCCGCACTTTGGGCAGATGGGCGTCGACGCCCGTGACGGGCACCTGGCGCGGATCGAAAGACGGCAATACGGTCATAAAAAAACCGCCACAAGCTTGCGCCGGGCGGTTTGCATGAAGACAAGGGTCTGTATCAAACAGCCGCTGTCTTCTTGGCTGGGAGTTTTTCCTTGATACGTGCCGACTTGCCGCTGCGGTCACGCAGGTAGTACAGTTTGGCGCGACGCACATCGCCACGGCGCTTGACTTCGATGCCGGCGATCAGCGGGCTGTAGGTCTGGAACGTACGCTCGACGCCTTCGCCGCTGGAGATCTTGCGAACGATGAAGCCGCTGTTCAGGCCGCGATTGCGCTTGGCAATCACAACACCTTCGTAGGCCTGCACGCGCTTGCGGCTGCCTTCAACCACGTTCACGCTCACGACAACGGTGTCGCCAGGAGCAAATTCAGGGATGGTTTTGCCAAGACGAGCAATTTCTTCTTGCTCAAGAGTTTGTATCAGGTTCATGATTTCCTTCGTGATCGTGTATGCGCCAGCACCGACATGGTGCGAAGCCTGCAATCTGCCGCCTTAGCCGTACAGAGGATCGGTTAGCCTGCCATTATAGCAAGTTCAGGAACCGCGTAGTAATACGGCCTCATCCTGTTGACTCAGAAGCCCCGCGCGGCGCGCGGCCTCCAGCAGGTCGGGACGGTGTTTTGCGGTCAACTGCAGGCGCTGGTCACGCCGCCAGCGCTCAATCTGCCCGTGGTGTCCCGACAGCAAGACGTCCGGCACGCGCTGGCCCGCCCACTCTTCGGGCCGCGTGTAATGGGGACAGTCCAGCAAGCCGTCCAGAGACGGATTGAAGCTGTCCTGCTGGTGGCTATCGGAATCCGACAACACGCCGGGCTGCAAACGGGCCACCGCATCGAGCAAGGCCATGGCAGGGACCTCTCCGCCCGAGAGCACGAAATCCCCCAGGCTGATCTGCTCGTCCACCTGCGCGTCAATGAAACGCTGATCAATGCCCTCGTAGCGCCCACACAGCAAAATGGCGCCGGTGCTGCCCGACCAGCGCTGGACCGCCGCGTGGTCCAGCCGCTTCCCAATCGGGGAGAACAGCACCACCGGTGCACGGTCATTGCGAAGGGATCGTATATGGGCCAGCGCCAACTCCAGCGGTTGCGCCATCATCACCATGCCGGGGCCACCGCCAAACGGTCTGTCGTCCACACGACGGTAGTTGCCCGCTGCAAAATCTCGCGGGTTGGCAAACTGCACATCCAGTTGCCCGGACTCAAAAGCCCGCCGGGTTACACCTACGGACAAAAACGGAGTGAACAGCTCGGGAAACAGGGTGACGACATCAAAGCGCATGCGCTCAAGGCTCAGTAGTCGGTTTGCCAGTCCACGCGAATGCGGCGCGCCTTCAGGTCAACGTCGTCAACATACGCAGCAACGAACGGGATCATGCGTTCACAGGCTTTGCCGTCCTGCTGGTATTCCAGCACGAGCACGGTTTGTGGGCCGGTAGACAGCAATTCCTTGACAGAGCCCAGGGCTTCATCCTGGCGATTCACGACATCCAGGCCGATCAGGTCGACCCAATAGTATTCATCATCTGCAGCCGATGGGAAACTGGATCGCGAGACAAAAATGCGCGCGCCACGCAATGCCTCTGCGGCCGAGCGGTCGTCAACGTCTTGGGCAGTGGCAACCACCGTATCGGAATGTTCCTTGGCCTCTTTGATGGCCAGGCGTGCCACGCCGGTGAAGGTCTGGGCACCTCGCTCGGAGGGCAGCAGAAACCAGCGTTTGGAAGAAAAAAGCGCCTCAGGATTGGCGCTGTAGGGCAGGACTTTGAACCAACCCTTGATGCCCCACGCGTCCGCAATCCGTCCGACTTCTATGGCATCCGCTGGCAATTCAGCAGCTTCGAGTCCGGTAAGCATACGCGCAAGGCGCCGGTCGGAGGGCTCAACGCCCTCTTCGCGGCACAATGACTTAAGCTGCCTTCTTGGCCGCTTGTTGGATCAGGCGTTCCACGGTGGGAGAAGCCTGTGCACCAACACCTTGCCAGTAAGTCAAACGATCCTGGGCAATGCGGATGCTTTCTTCGCTGGCGGTTGCAATCGGGTTGTAGAAACCGATGCGCTCAATGAAGCGGCCATCACGGCGTGTGCGCTTGTCAGCCACAACGATATTGAAAAACGGGCGTGCTTTTGCACCGCCACGGGCGAGTCGAATGACGACCATGATTTATCCTTTGGGTGGCAGAAATTGCTTTCGACCATTAAATTCAAAGTTGAGACACGCAACTGGCCACCCGGCCAGTGACACTCTGAATAGCTTTCCATTATAACCTGTTAGAAAATAATGACAAAGATCCGACCCAGCTGCGACGCCGATATCAGCACCATCACCGCCATCTATGCCCACCATGTACTCCATGGAACCGGTACTTTTGAAACCACCCCTCCCACCGAGCAAGACATGGCGGCACGGCGCGCAGATGTTTTGGCTAAAGGATTGCCCTACCTGGTGGTCGAGGACGCAACCGGTGTCGTGGGCTTTGCCTACTGCAACTGGTTCAAACCGCGTCCGGCCTACCGTTTCTCAGCCGAAGACTCCATTTACCTGGCGCCAACAGCGCACGGTAAAGGCCTGGGCCGGCTGTTGCTGGAGGAACTTATCGCACAGGCCGAACGTGCCGGCGTGCGCAAGCTGATTGCCGTCATTGGTGACTCGGCCAACCTGGGCTCTGTGGGTGTACACCGGGCGTGCGGATTCAGTCCTGTCGGAGTGCTCGCCAACTGCGGCTGGAAATTTGACCGCTGGCTGGACGTCGTCCTGATGGACAGAGTCATCGGGCTGGGCAGCTCCCAGGCTCCGGCACAATCGGAATGATGAAAAATAAAACTCTGGCAGCCTGGTTGGCATTTGTTGGCGGGCCATTCGGGCTTCACCGACTTTATCTCTTCGGCTTGGCTGATCGCCTGGCCTGGCTCCTGCCAATCCCCTCCCTCGCAGGGCTCTATGGAGTACACCGCGCGCGTACTTTCGGTCTGGATGACCCCTGGAGTTGGGTGTTGATCCCCATGCTGGGATTCACCATTGCAGGCTGCGCAGTGAACGCGTTGGTGTACGGACTGATGGCTACGGACAAGTGGAACCAGCGCTTCAATCCAGACGCATCTCCGGACGAAAATTGTGGTCAAACCAATTGGCTCACGGTTGGAGCCCTGGTAGCATCCCTGTTGGTTGGATCAACGGTCTTGCTGGCAAGCATTGCCTTCAGCTTTCAGCACTATTTCGAATACCAGGTCGAGGAAGCACACCTGATCTCTCAGCCCACCGTTGTCAAAAAATCTGGAGACTGATCCAGTAGGCAACCGCTGCCACAAATGCACTGGCCGGTATGGTAAAAATCCAGGCCCACACGATATTGCCGGCAACCCCCCAACGCACCGCGCTGGCGCGCTGCGTTGAACCAACGCCCACGATGGCGCCGGTAATGGTGTGCGTGGTCGAGACCGGAATGCCAAGCGCAGTTGCCAGGAACAGCGTGATAGCACCACCGGTTTCTGCACAAAATCCGCCTACCGGTTTGAGCTTGGTGATGCGTTGCCCCATGGTCTTGACAATCCGCCAGCCTCCAAACATGGTTCCCGCTCCAATGGCGGTGTAGCAGCAAACGATGACCCACGATGGGGGCGATGTGGACCCGGCGGTCGAATAGCCGGTCGCAATCAACAGCATCCAGATAATGCCAATGGTTTTTTGGGCGTCGTTACCGCCATGGCCCAAACTGTATGCGCCAGCGGAAACCAGTTGCAGGCGACGGAACCACTTGTCGACCTTGGACGGACGGGTTCGGCGAAATATCCAGGCAACGGTCACCATCATCAGCGAGCCTAAAACAAAACCCAGCAATGGCGACACGAAAATAAAAATGACTGTTTTAAAGATGCCACCCGATACCAGCGTTGCGGCACCGGACTTGGCAATAACGGCACCCACAATCCCGCCAATCAGTGCATGCGATGAGCTGCTGGGGATGCCGTAATACCAGGTAATGACGTTCCAGGTGATCGCACCCAACAAGGCACCGAACACCACATGGGTGTCGACCACGCCGGGTTGAACAATGCCTTTGCCAACCGTGGCAGCCACACTGAGCTGAAAAATCAGGATGGCGATGACATTGAAGAAGGCGGCAAAAAGAATCGCCTGGCCGGGCTTCAACACACCGGTGGACACCACGGTTGCAATCGAGTTGGCAGCGTCATGAAAGCCATTCATGAAGTCAAACAACAGGGCCAGCACTACCAGCAGGACCACCACCCAGAGGGTCGTTTGTACGGTTTCCATCGTCGTTACCGCAACGGGCTCAGGAGTTTTCGAGGACGATGCCCTCAATCACATTGGCCACGTCTTCGCACTTGTCGGTGATGGTTTCCAGCAGTTCGTAGATCGCCTTGAGCTTGATGACCTCGCGCACATCCGGCTCCTCCCGGAACAGCTTGCTCATGGCGGTCCGCATCACACGGTCCGCATCCGATTCGAGTCTGTCGATCTCTTCACAGGTCTTGAGTGCTGCCTCTGCCGTAGCCGGCTCCGCAATATTTCCCAACAATTTGACGGCGTCGCGCAAACGCTCACAGCACTTCACACTCAGGTCGGTCAGGCGGGTGATCTCTTCGGTCATGTGGCGCACGTCATACAGCGCCATGGTCTCAGCCGAGTCCTGAATCAGGTCAGCGACATCGTCCATGGTGTTGATGAGTGAATGAATCTGCTCACGGTCAATGGGTGTGATGAACGTGATATGGATCGCCTTGTTGCACTCGTGCGTGACACGGTCAGCGGCGCGCTCCGCATCGTCCACTTCCTGGTTGTACTTGGCCCGCAAATCCAGATCGGCATAGTTGGCAACCAGCTTTGAGAACGCGTGAGCCGCCTCCACAATGCGGTCAGCGTGCTGGTTGAACATTTCAAAAAAATTACCCTCACGCGGCAGAAGTTTTCCAAACAGCATCACGATTCCTTCACCCAAACTTCAAACATCTTGACGTTTTCAAGACGGCGAAGTTTAACCGCCCCACCCACAACCGGCCCCAAACCGGCTAAGCCGTCCTGAAAATAAAGTAGACAGCGCCCACCATACACAGGCCAGCCCAAACGTAGTCGAGCTTGAACGGCTGGTTCATGTACACCGTAGCAAACGGTACAAAAACGCTCAGGGTGATGACTTCCTGCACGATTTTCAGCTGCGCCACGGTAAACCCAGCCTGCTGAAATCCAATCCGGTTTCCGGGTACCTGCAACAGGTATTCAAACAGCGCAATGCCCCAGCTCGCCAATGCGGCAAAGTACCAGGGTGCCGTAGCCATGTTCTTCAGATGCCCGTACCAGGCAAAAGTCATGAAGACATTGCTGCCGATGAGCAGCAATACCGTTTGCAGGGAAAAGGGCAGCGCGGTAGGCTGATTCATCTCGCACATTATCGACCGTGCGCCCAAAAGAAAAGCCCCGAGGTGGTTACCGCGGGGCTTGAAGGGCGCGAGGCCCCGGTCGCAAAAGCCTTAAGCTGCGACGCCATCCTTCACGGTTGCAGCGGACTCCGTGTAATCGCTGATCTTGTCAAAGTTCAGGTACTGGTACACCTTGTCGCTGGCGGCGGTCAGCACGCCCATGTCAGCCAGGTACTCTTCCTTGGTTGGAATACGGCCCAACTTGGAGCAGATGGCGGCCAACTCGGCGGAGCCCAGATAGACAAAGCTGTTCTTGCCCAGGCGGTTGGGGAAATTACGGGTCGACGTGGAGAACACCGTGGCGCCCTCCTTCACCTGCGCCTGGTTGCCCATGCACAGACTGCAGCCCGGCATTTCCATGCGCGCGCCGGCACTGCCCAGCACGCCGTAATGGCCTTCATCGCTCAACTGCTTGGCGTCCATCTTGGTCGGTGGTGCAACCCACAGCTTGACGGGGATATCACGCTTGTTCTCCAGCAGCTTGGAGGCTGCACGGAAATGGCCAATATTGGTCATGCAGGAACCGATGAACACTTCGTCGATCTTCGCACCAGCCACCTCAGCCAGGGTCTTCACGTCATCGGGGTCGTTCGGGCAGGCCACGATGGGCTCATGGATGTCGGCCAGGTCAATCTCAATCACGGCAGCATAGTCCGCATCCGCGTCGCCCTTGAGCAACTGGGGATCTTTCAGCCAAGCCTCTTGCGCGGCAATACGACGCGCCAGGGTACGGGCATCGGAGTAGCCATTGGCAATCATCCACTTCATCATGGTGATGTTGCTGTTGATGTACTCTTGAATAGGCTCCTTGTTCAGGTGCACCGTGCAACCGGCGGCGGAACGTTCGGCGGATGCGTCGGACAACTCAAACGCCTGCTCCACTTTCAAGTCGGGCAAACCTTCGATTTCGAGAATACGACCGGAGAAGATGTTCTTCTTGCCCTTCTTCTCGACGGTCAGCAGGCCGGCCTTGATGGCGTACAGCGGAATCGCATTCACCAGGTCACGCAGGGTGATGCCGTTTTGCATCTTGCCCTTGAAGCGCACCAACACCGACTCAGGCATGTCCAAAGGCATGACGCCGGTAGCTGCAGCAAATGCCACCAGACCGGAGCCTGCGGGGAAGCTGATGCCAATAGGGAACCGGGTGTGACTGTCGCCACCAGTTCCTACGGTATCGGGCAACAACAGACGGTTCAACCAGCTGTGGATCACACCGTCACCGGGACGCAAGGAGATGCCACCGCGGGTGCTGATGAAGTCTGGCAGTTCGTGGTGCATCTTCACATCCACCGGCTTGGGATACGCCGCGGTGTGGCAGAAGGACTGCATCACCAGATCGGCGCTGAAGCCCAGGCATGCCAGGTCTTTCAGCTCGTCGCGGGTCATGGGGCCGGTCGTGTCTTGCGAACCGACGGAAGTCATCTTGGGTTCGCAATACGTACCGGGGCGTACGCCCTGACCTTCTGGCAAACCGCAGGCACGACCCACCATTTTTTGTGCCAGGCTGAAGCCCTTGTGCGTATCAACCGGGTTTTGCGGCAGACGGAACAGCGTGGAAGGCTTCAGACCCAGCGCTTCACGGGCTTTGGCAGTCAGACCACGGCCGATGATCAACGGGATGCGGCCACCAGCGCGCACTTCATCAAACAGCACATCACTCTTCACCTGGAAGGACGCGATTTCCTTGCCATCCTTGAAGGCCTTGCCGTCGTAGGGACGCAGTTCGACCACGTCGCCCATGTTCATCTGGTTAACGTCCAACTCGATGGGCAGTGCGCCCGCGTCTTCCATGGTGTTGTAGAAGATGGGGGCAATCTTGGTGCCCAGACACACGCCGCCAAAGCGCTTGTTGGGCACATAGGGGATGTCTTCGCCGGTGAACCACAACACGGAGTTGGTAGCGGACTTGCGGCTGGAGCCGGTGCCGACCACGTCGCCCACGTAGGCCACCAGGTTGCCGCGGGCGCGCAGGTCTTCGATGAACTTGATGGGGCCGCGTTTGCCGTCTTCTTCGGGCGTGATGCCGTCGCGCTTGTTTTTGAGCATGGCCAAGGCATGCAGAGGGATGTCGGGGCGGCTCCACGCGTCAGGCGCGGGGGACAGGTCGTCGGTATTGGTTTCACCGGTGACCTTGAGGATCGTGACGGTGATGGACTTGGGAACTTCGGGGCGGCTGGTAAACCATTCCGCATCGGCCCAGCTTTGCAGCACGGCTTTGGCGAATGCGTTGCCCTTGTCGGCCTTTTCCTTCACGTCGTGGAACTGGTCAAACATGAGCAGGGTCTTCTTCAGGCCTTCGGCGGCTTGAGAGGCTACGGCGGCATCGTCCAGCAGGTCCACCATGGGGCTGATGTTGTAGCCGCCCAGCATGGTGCCCAGCAACTCGGTGGCGCGTGCACGGGTGATCAGCGCACATTTTTCAGTGCCATGGGCGACGGCGGCCAGGTAGCTGGCCTTGACCTTCGCAGCGTCATCAACACCGGCGGGAACGCGGTGGGTAATCAGATCGACCAACGTCGCCTCTTCACCTTTGGGAGGCGACTTGAGCAGCTCGATCAGCTCTGCCGTTTGCTTGGCAGACAGGGGCAACGGCGGGATGCCCAATGCAGCGCGTTCGGCTACATGTTCGCGGTAGGTTTTCAACATGGTGTTCACTCCTTCTTCTTAAGCAATAAAAATCTATCCAGGCCCCGTCAACAGGGCGTAACAAGCTATCTATTTAATAGCACCCTGAACCATTTCCTGCACCGTCCCACCGGAACCGATAGGAACCAATGCGGCCTTGGGTGCGTCCAGCAGTCCGGGCACCGGGTTTCGCTCCAATGCCTGCGCCACCAGCAATTGGTCGGCATTCATGCAGTCATCTGCCATGCGTTTGCCTTCTTTCTGGTTCATCAACATCGACTTGTTTGCCAGTTGCAACCACACGGCGCCAGATACAGCCTCTTCGAGGCGAACGGCGCCCGTACTGGTAACCACGGGCTCCATGACATAGCGTTTGTGGCCGGTTTCCAGCACGAAGCGCCCGGCCGACTGTGCATCCGGTGTCATGGTGGCATGAACCCCCAGCTCACATTGAATTTTCCCTACGAGTACTTTTTCAGCAATCGCCAACTGTGCGGGCGACAGAACAACAGGCGCCAGAACTTCCGGCTCGGCGGTCGCTCGGGCAGCCGCTTTGGCGGGTGACCGAACCACCTTCACCACAGGCTTGCCGGTTCCTGGCTTGGAGAGCGCGTATGCCGGAGCGGCAATCGCCAATGGCAACAACAAACCTGCTATCAAATGCTTGATCATGGTGATACACCTCACTTAGTGGACCCGGGACGGGAAATAGGCTCGCATGGGTTCAGGCAACTCACAACCAGTCTGGTTCGCACGCTCCAGCACCTGCCAAAAATACCGAAAACTGGCACGGTCGTGCAGCTTTCCATCGACCGATATGGGGGCCCATTCTGCAAGACTTGCCTGCTGCACGATGCGCGCAGCCAGATCAATCTCTTCGAACGATGGCGTAAAAGCCCGCAAGATCGGCTGGATCTGCCCGGGGTGAATGCTCCACATTCTGGTATAGCCGAAAGCAGCGCAAGCCGTTTTTGCAGCGTGCTCCACGACGGCAGCATCGCGCAACTCGGTCACGACGCAGTGGGACGGCACCTTGCCCGACGCATGACAGGCACTGGATATCTCCAGCTTGGCTCGCACCACCAGCGGGTGGTGAAACTGATCCAGGGTCATGCTGTCGCCAGGAGCGCGAACGCCCATGGCCGTATGGGATATCGCTCCACCATGGGCAGACACGAAATCCATCAATCCGAAGCTCAACGACTGCACACGCGGGTGTGCCGCAATCTCGAACGCCCTGTGAACCGCTGCAGGCGATTCGATCAGAACATGCAAGGGCAGGCATTCGGTCCGTTGACCGGGGCGCACGGCGGCATCCACAGCCGCCAGCGCGCGTTCAACATCGGCAAGTGACTCCACTTTGGGAATCATGACATAACTCAGGGACTGCGCCGCGCCACCCACCACGATATCCACATCCGACTCAAAAGCCGGATGGTCAACCGCGTGCAACCGTGCACCGACCCGTCGAAGCAAGCCATCTGCTATCAAATCAGGAGCTGCTTGCGCACCATTGGCGAGGGCGCAGACCATATTTGCCTGGTCTTCTTCCCCGCCAACCGGCGCTCCGTCTTCGCAGTCCAGCGTCACGTCAAAAACGCAGACACCGAACTCTTGCATCATGTCAGCCTGCAGTTGCAGGCTCTTGACCATCCGCGCCTCAACGCCGCTGTAGTGATCGCAGACGGGCAGCAATCCCGCCGCACCCAGTGTGCCCAGCAGTACTTCGCGCGGGTGCCTGGCCCCCACGCTTGCCATTGCATGTGCCGCGCTGCCCCCCGATGGGGCTGTGCTTGCTTGGGGCGGCCCAGCGCTGCGCACGGCTTGCACGGTTTACAGCAGGTGGGCTACACCCGCTTGCTCGTCTTGAAGTTCCTTGAGCGTCTTGTTGATGCATTCCTGGCTGAACGCATCCACTGGAAGACCTTCCACTACTTTGTACTCGCCACCTTCGCAGGTCACGGCAAAGCCGAACATGGTGTCCTTGGGGATGCCGTATTGGCCGTCCGAAGGAATACCCATGGTGACCCACTTGCCATTGGTGCCCAGGGCCCAATCATGCATGTGATCAATGGCGGCATTGGCAGCAGACGCTGCGGAGGACACGCCGCGCGCAGCGATGATGGCGGCACCACGCTTGCCCACCGTGGGCAAGAAGGTGTTGGCGTTCCAGTCCTGATCGTTGATCATGTCCTTGACGCTCTGACCATTGATGGTGGCGAAGCGGTAGTCCGCGTACATGGTGGGCGAGTGGTTGCCCCACACAGCCATTTTTTCGATGTCTGCCACGGCCTTGCCTGTTTTGGAAGCCAATTGGCTCAAGGCGCGGTTGTGGTCCAAGCGCAACATGGCGGTGAAGTTTTTGCGGGGCAGATCGGGTGCGCTCTTCATGGCAATATAGGCATTGGTGTTGGCGGGGTTGCCGACCACCAAAACGCGCACATTGCGGCTGGCCACAGCATTCAAAGCCTTGCCTTGGGCAGTAAAAATTTCCGCATTCACTGCGAGCAATTCGGCACGTTCCATGCCTGGGCCGCGAGGACGCGAGCCAATCAGCATTGCGTAGTCAACGTCCTTGAACGCGGTCATGGGATCGCTGTGGGCTTCCATACCCACCAACAAGGGGAATGCGCAGTCTTGCAGTTCCATCATCACGCCCTGCAGGGCCTGCTGGGCCTTTTCGACCGGCACTTCCAACAAACTGAGAACGATAGGCTGGTCCTTGCCCAGCATTTCGCCCGAGGCGATACGGAACAGAATGGCGTATCCAATTTGACCGGCGGCTCCGGTGACTGCAACGCGAACGGGCTTCTTGCTCATGGTGATAACTCCAGGAAGTGTTGTAAAAACGGCGACTGTCCGGGGACCCAAGCAAAAGGTTGAATCCTTCAGAATGTCTTGGAGTTTACCCCTGAAATTGCTGCAAAGTCAATTTGTCTTATGTCTTATATAAGATATGATTCAGCATAAATTTGAGACTGACTCGAAGCTGACTTTTTGCCCATTTTTCATGTCCGCAACGCCCACCTTTCACAACGACAACGCCGCCCCCCCCGGCCCGGAGGTGAGCGGATCTGTGGCCAGCGCACAGCAAACGCCGGCTTTCAGCCCCTTGTACCAGCAGATCAAGGTACTCATATTGCAGAGTCTTCAAGCCGGCGAGTGGAAACCCAGCTCAGCCATCCCCAGCGAAATCGAGCTTGCTGCCCGCTTCAAGGTCAGCCAGGGTACGGTTCGCAAGGCCATCGATGAACTGGCGGCAGAGAACCTGCTGGTGCGGCGCCAGGGCAAGGGGACCTTTGTTGCCACCCACGCCGAGCGCCAGATCCAGTACCGGTTTCTCAAGCTGATCCCTGACAACGGCGACCCCAGCAGCGAAGGACCGGCACAACGCCACATCATTGACTGCAAGCGCACGCGGGCATCCGTGGATGTAGCCCGCGCGCTCGCCATCCGCGCGGGAGATGCAACACTCCAGGTGCGCCGGGTGCTGTCGTTCGCATCTGTACCGACCATTCTGGAAGACCTGTGGCTGCCGGCCGCTCCCTTCAAGGGCCTCACCGCCGAGCGCCTGCGTGATTACAACGGGCCGATGTATGCGTTGTTTGAAACCGAATTTGATGTGCGAATGGTGCGCGCGGAAGAAAAGATCCGTGCTGTCTTGCCCGACCCGGAGCAGTGCAGTCTGCTAAAAATCAGTCCGCAATCACCTTTGCTCAGCGTAGAACGGATTGCCTACACCTACAACGATGTTCCCATGGAGTTACGCCGGGGTCTGTACCTTACCAACAAACATTACTATCGAAACGCGCTAAATTGAACAGAATGTTGATGCAAGTCCAGCGTCAGCCTGTTGCAGTGCAATAGAATTTTGGTCTGCAACAGCATAATTACAAACGGTTACACCTAGAAAGCCCACCCATGTCTGAGCTTAGTTCCTCCCCCCGGCCCAAAAGGCCCGAGTTTCGCAACATCAATGCCTTCAACGACTTGCCCGGCTACCGTTGGCCATTGGCATCCATCGTCTCGGGCATGCACCGGGCCAGTGGTCTGATGATGTTTTTGCTGATGCCCTTCATCATCTGGATGTTCGATACATCCGTGAGTTCCGAATTTTCGTTTGCCCGCTTTACATCCGCCTTCAACAACGGCATTGGCTTTGTGCCCGGCGTGATCATCAAACTGGTGGCATTGGGACTGATCTGGGCCTACCTTCACCATTTCTTTGCCGGCATGCGGCACATCCGGATGGATATTCTTCACACCGTCAGCAAAGAAGCCGGCAAAAAGACGGCCCAATTGACCTTGGTGTTGAGCCTTGGCTTGACCGCAGTACTGGGCGCCAAACTGTTCGGTTTGTACTGAACGCGCTCCGGCATCCGCCCACCCGCCCCCGATTTTTAAAACCAGGAACTCCTCATGTCTGTTAACTATGGCTCCAAGCGCGTCGTCGTTGGTGCGCACTACGGTCTTCGCGATTGGCTAGCCCAACGTGTCACCGGCTTGCTGATGGCCCTTTTTACCGTCATCGTCCTCGCCCAGGTCTTGTTCACCAAAGGTGCCATGGGCTACGACAAATGGGCCGGCATATTCTCCACCCAGTGGATGAAAGCGCTGACCTTCTGCGTCATCATCGCCTTGCTGTACCACGCCTGGATCGGCATGCGCGAGATATTCATGGACTACATCAAGCCCGCACTCGTGCGCCTTGCACTCCAGGTTTTCTCCATTGTCTGGCTCGTGGCTTGCGCGGGCTGGGCTATCCAGGTCCTGTGGCGCCTTTGATTCCACTGAACTACTGAGATTGATCCCATGACCTACCCCGTTACAACAAGAAAATTTGACGTCGTTATCGTCGGTGCCGGCGGCTCCGGCATGCGCGCATCACTGCAACTGGCACGCGCTGGTCTGAACGTTGCCGTGCTCAGCAAAGTGTTCCCCACACGCTCACACACGGTGGCTGCGCAGGGTGGCATTGGTGCTTCGCTGGGTAACATGAACGATGACAACTGGCATTACCACTTCTACGACACCATCAAGGGTTCTGACTGGCTGGGCGACCAGGATGCCATCGAATTCATGTGCCGCGAAGCACCCAAGGTCGTGTACGACCTGGAACACATGGGCATGCCTTTCGACCGCAATCCGGACGGCACCATTTACCAGCGTCCGTTTGGTGGACATACCGCCAACTACGGTGAAAAAGCGGTGGAACGCGCTTGCGCTGCGGCCGACCGTACCGGCCACGCCATGCTGCACACGCTGTACCAGAAGAATGTCGAAGCCAAGACCAGCTTCTTCGTCGAGTGGATGGCGCTGGACCTGATTCGCGATGCCGAAGGCGACGTCGTCGGCGTTACCGCCCTTGAGATGGAAACCGGCGATCTGCATGTCTTGCACGCCAAGACCGTGTTGCTGGCTACCGGTGGCGCCGGCCGTATCTTTGCAGCCTCCACCAATGCCTTCATCAACACCGGTGACGGTCTGGGCATGGCGGCACGTGCCGGCATCCCGCTGGAGGACATGGAGTTCTGGCAATTCCACCCCACCGGTGTCGCCGGCGCCGGCGTGTTGCTGACCGAAGGCTGCCGTGGTGAAGGTGCCATTTTGCTCAACAGCAATGGCGAGCGCTTCATGGAGCGCTATGCGCCCACCCTGAAAGACTTGGCTCCACGCGACTTTGTATCCCGCTCGATGGACCAGGAAATCAAGGAAGGCCGCGGCTGTGGTCCCAACAAGGACTACGTTCTGCTGAAGCTGGACCACCTGGGCGCGGACACCATCCACAAGCGCCTGCCATCGGTGTATGAAATCGGCGTGAACTTCGCCAACGTGGACATTACCCGTGAGCCTATTCCCGTCGTGCCGACCATCCACTACCAAATGGGCGGCATTCCCACGAATGTGAACGGCCAGGTGGTCGTTCCCAAGGGTGACGTGCACAACGCCGTCGTCAATGGTCTCTACGCCGTGGGCGAATGCTCCTGCGTCAGCGTGCACGGCGCCAACCGCCTGGGCACCAACTCGCTGCTCGATCTGCTGGTGTTTGGCCGTGCTGCGGGCAACCACATTGTTGATTTCGCTTCTCGGACCAAAGCCCACAAGCCCCTGCCAGCCGACGCGGCGGACCGCACCATCGCGCGCCTTGCACGCCTTGACGGCTCCACCAGCGGTGAGTACGCACAAACCGTGGCCGATGACCTGCGCGCCAGCATGCAGTTGCACGCCGGTGTGTTCCGCACCCAGGCCAGCATGGACCAGGGCGTGGTCAAAATCGCTGAGCTGCGTCAGCGTGTGAACGCCATCACCCTCAAGGACAAATCCAAGGTCTTCAACACCGCACGCATTGAAGCACTGGAAGTCGACAACCTGATTGAAGCGGCCCAAGCCACCATCGTCTCAGCCGCGGCACGGCATGAGAGCCGCGGCGCCCATACGGTCAATGACTACAGCGATTCGCCTGAGCACCCGAACGGCCGCAACGACACCGATTGGCACAAGCACACCCTGTGGCATAGCGAGAGCAATTCCCTGAGCTACAAGCCCGTGCAAATGAAACCACTGACGGTTGATTCCGTGCCGCTCAAAGTAAGGACATTTTGATCATGACCAAACGCACTTTTTCCATCTATCGCTACGATCCTGACAAGGACGCCAAGCCTTATATGCAGTCCATCGAGGTCGAACTCGATGGCAGTGAGCGCATGTTGCTGGACGCCTTGATGAAACTCAAGGCGATCGATCCCACGATCTCGTTCCGCCGGTCCTGCCGCGAAGGTGTTTGCGGATCGGACGCCATGAACATCAACGGCAAAAATGGTTTGGCCTGCCTGACCAACATGCTGACATTGCCGGGCACGATTGTGCTCAAGCCCCTGCCCGGCCTGCCCGTTATCCGCGACCTGATCGTGGACATGACACAGTTCTTCAAACAGTACAACTCGATCAAACCGTATTTGATCAATGACACGGTACCACCGGAGAAAGAGCGCCTGCAAAGTCCCGAGGAGCGAGAAGAGCTCAATGGGCTGTACGAATGCATCTTGTGCGCCAGCTGCTCCACCAGCTGCCCCAGTTTCTGGTGGAACCCTGACAAATTTGTAGGCCCCGCAGGTCTTCTGCAAGCCTACCGCTTCCTCGCCGACAGCCGTGACCAGGCTACCGGTGAGCGCCTGGACAATCTGGAAGACCCCTATCGCTTGTTCCGCTGCCACACTATCATGAACTGCGTTGACGTTTGCCCCAAAGGGTTGAATCCAACGAAAGCCATCAGCAAGATCAAGGAAATGATGGTGTTGCGCACCGTTTGATATGCACGCAAACGAAGAACTGCTGGACGAGCGGGGGTTAAGCAAGCTGAAATGGCGTTGTCGCCGTGGGCTACTGGAAAACGACCTGTTCATCGAGCGGTTTTTTCGGCAATTCAGTGATTCGCTGACGGTCCGGCAAGCAACGGCTCTGGGTTTGTTAATGGACCTCAGTGACAACGATTTGTTGGACGTCCAGCTGGCGCGAAAGTCGTTGGCACAAGTATCCGCACCCCTGGATCGAGAGGATGTGCAGGAAGTTTTGAGTATGTTGAGAAAAAACTGTTGAAAGGTCGAATATGAAACTAGCTGACAACAAAGCCACTCTGTCGTTCAGTAATGGCAGCCCCAGCGTCGATTTGCCCGTGTACCAGGGCAGCGTAGGCCCGGATGTCGTGGACATCCGCAAGCTGTACGCGCAAACCGGCATGTTCACGTACGACCCGGGCTTTCTGTCCACGGCGTCCTGCCAGTCGGCCATCACTTACATTGATGGTGACAAGGGTGAGCTGCTGTACCGCGGTTACCCGATTGAGCAGTTGGCGACCAACTGTGACTTCATGGAAACCTGCCATCTGCTGCTGTACGGAAACCTGCCGGATGTCGCCGCCAAAGCGGCATTCACCAAGCGCGTCACCAACCACACCATGGTGAATGAGCAGATGCAGTTTTTCCTGCGTGGCTTCCGCCGTGACGCGCATCCCATGGCGATCATGACCGGACTGGTCGGCGCCCTGTCGGCGTTCTACCACGACAGCACCGACATCAACAACCCGGAACACCGCGAGGTGTCGGCAATTCGCCTGATTGCGAAGATGCCTACGCTGGTTGCCATGGCGTACAAATACAGCGCCGGACAGCCGTACATGTACCCGAAGAACAACCTGAGCTATTCAGGCAACTTCTTGCATATGATGTTTGCCACGCCCTGCGAAGAATACGTGGTCAATCCCGTGATCGAACGCGCCCTGGACCGCATCTTCGTGCTCCACGCCGACCATGAGCAAAATGCATCTACCTCCACCGTACGCTTGTGCGGGAGCTCCGGCACCAATCCGTTTGCCGCCATCGCTGCCGGTGTGGCCTGCCTGTGGGGCCCTGCCCACGGCGGTGCCAACGAGGCTTGCCTGAACATGCTGGAAGACATCCAGAAAATGGGTGGTATCGCCAAGGTCGGCCAGTTCATGGAACAGGTCAAAGACAAGAATTCCGGCGTCAAGCTCATGGGTTTTGGTCACCGGGTTTACAAAAACTACGATCCACGCGCCAAGCTCATGCAGGAGACCTGCAAGGAAGTGCTGGCCGCCCTCGGCCTGGAAAACGATCCGTTGTTCAAACTGGCCATGGCCCTGGAAAAAATCGCACTGGAAGACGACTACTTTGTCCAGCGCAAGCTCTACCCCAACGTCGACTTCTATTCCGGCATCGTACAACGCGCCATTGGAATTCCAGTGAGTCTGTTCACAGCGATATTTGCACTGGCACGTACGGTCGGTTGGATTGCCCAACTCAACGAAATGATTGGCGACCCTGAATACAAGATTGGCCGTCCGCGCCAGTTGTTCACCGGCGCAGTTCGCCGCGATGTGTTACCGATTGCACAGCGCTAAAAAACGCCTGCACTTAAAAAGAGCCCGCTTCAAGCGGGCTTTTTGTTTCATGCCACTCAGACACGGCCGGACTTGGCCCAGCGTATAAAATGGAAGGCTTGACTGAAAGAATTTTCATGGCACGCACTCTGTACGACAAGCTCTGGGACGAACACGTCGTCCATACCGAAGAAGACGGCACGGCTGTTCTCTACATCGACCGGCATCTGGTACATGAAGTGACCAGCCCCCAGGCCTTCGAGGGTCTGCGCCAGGCCGGACGCAGGGTATGGCGAGTCAGTTCCATTGTGGCAACCGCCGACCACAACACTCCAACGACCGGCTGGGACCGTGGCTATGACGGCATCACCGACCCCACCAGCAAAGAGCAAGTCACCACGCTGGACAGCAACATCCAGGAATTTGGATCAGCGGCGTATTTTCCATTCCTGTCCAAGCGACAAGGCATCGTGCATGTCATCGGGCCAGAAAACGGGGCGACACTGCCCGGAATGACCGTTGTGTGTGGAGATTCCCATACCTCAACCCACGGTGCGTTTGGCGCCTTGGCGCACGGCATTGGCACCAGCGAAGTTGAGCACGTGATGGCCACCCAGACCTTGCTGGCCAAAAAAGCCAAAAATATGCTGGTCAGAGTTGCCGGCACCGCCGCGCGCGGCGTTACCGCCAAGGACATTGTGCTTGCCATCATTGGCAAGATTGGCACGGCGGGCGGAACCGGCTACACCATCGAGTTCGGCGGTTCCGCCATACGCGCCCTGAGCATGGAAGGCCGTATGACGGTCTGCAATATGGCCATCGAAGCCGGCGCCCGTGCGGGCCTGGTAGCCGTGGACGAAAAAACCATTGAGTACGTGCGTGGACGCCCCCTGGCGCCCGGACACAGTGCCGCCAATGGTGACGCAGCCAGCGTGGAATGGGATCAAGCCGTCACCTACTGGAAGACTTTGCACTCCGATTCCGACGCGCACTTTGACACGGTCGTTGAACTGGATGCTGCCCTCATCGTTCCGCAAGTGACCTGGGGCACCTCTCCCGAAATGGTCCTGGGCATTGACGGTACCGTGCCGGACCCGGACAAGGAAAAAGACGCGAACAAGCGCGGCGCCATTGAGCGCGCCCTGGTCTACATGGGATTGGAGCCCGGCAAGGCCTTGAATGATTTGTTTGTCGACAAGGTCTTTATCGGGTCCTGCACGAACAGCCGTATTGAAGATATGCGCGAAGCGGCGGCCATTGTGAAAACACTGGGTCAAAAAGTGGCAAAGAACATCAAACTGGCCATGGTGGTGCCCGGTTCAGGTCTGGTCAAGGCCCAGGCCGAGCGTGAAGGCCTGCATGAAATTTTTAAGACCGCAGGATTTGAATGGCGCGAACCGGGATGTTCCATGTGCCTGGCCATGAATGCCGACCGCCTGGAACCTGGCGAGCGCTGCGCCTCCACCAGCAACCGCAACTTCGAAGGTCGACAGGGTGCTGGAGGACGCACCCACTTGGTGAGCCCGGCCATGGCGGCGGCAGCGGCCATTCACGGCCACTTTGTCGATGTCCGTAAATTCAGCTAAGCCCATGCATTCCAGGAGTACTCCCATGAAAACACTCGTCTCCCTGATCGTCGTTTCCTTTTTGCTCATGCTGACGGGCTGCAACACCGTCAAAGGCATGGGTCAGGATATCCAGAAGGCGGGTGAAAAGATCGAAGGCGCCGCCAAAAAATGAACAAATTCACCATCCATAAAGGCCTGGTCGCGCCCATGGACCGTGAAAACGTGGACACGGACGCCATCATCCCCAAGCAGTTCCTGAAATCCATCCGGCGCACAGGCTTTGGCCAAAACCTGTTTGACGAGTGGCGTTATCTGGATGCGGGCTTCCCGGGTCAGGACCCGACCAGCCGCCGCCCCAACCCCGAGTTCGTCCTGAACCAGCCGCGCTACCAGGGCGCATCCATTTTGCTGGCCCGCAAAAACTTCGGCTGCGGGTCGTCACGCGAACACGCGCCGTGGGCTCTGGAGCAATACGGGTTTCGGGCGTTGATTGCGCCCAGCTACGCCGACATCTTTTTCAACAACAGCTTCAAGAATGGCATCCTGCCCATTGTGTTGAGCGAAGCCCAGGTGGACCAGTTGTTCAGTGAGGCATTGGCCTTTCCAGGCTATGCACTGACTATCGATCTGGAACGCCAGGTCGTCGTCAAGCCCCAGGGCGAAGAAATCCCCTTTGACGTGCAGGCGTTTCGCAAATACTGCCTGCTCAATGGCTTTGACGACATCGGTCTGACCCTGCGCCACGCCGACAAGATCAAGGCCTTCGAGGCTCAACGCCTTGCGCAAAAACCGTGGCTAGCCCACGCAATGACTATCTAGGATGCTATGAAAATTGCAGTACTGCCGGGTGACGGCATCGGAACCGAAATTGTGGCCGAGGCCGTCAAGGTCTTGAACGTGCTGGACCTGCCCCTGGAAATGGAAACTGCCCTGGTCGGCGGTGCCGCCTACGAAGCCCATGGCCATCCCCTGCCCGAATTCACCCTCAAGCTGGCCAAGGAAGCGGACGCGGTATTGTTCGGCGCCGTGGGCGACTGGAAGTACGACAAGCTCGACCGCCCTCTGCGCCCCGAGCAGGCCATTTTGGGCCTGCGCAAGAACCTGGGCCTGTTCGCGAACTTCCGCCCCGCCATCTGCTACGAGCAGTTGGTGGGCGCCTCCAGCCTCAAGCCCGAGCTGATCTCCGGCCTGGACATCCTCATCATCCGCGAGCTGACCGGTGACATCTACTTTGGCCAACCCCGTGGACGCCGCATCGCGACCGATGGTCACTTTCCCGGCGCCGAGGAAGCCTTCGACACCATGCGCTATTCGCGTCCCGAGATCGAACGCATTGCCCACGTGGCCTTCCAGGCGGCGCGCAAACGCAGCAAGCGCGTGACCAGTGTGGACAAAGCCAATGTGCTGGAAACTTTCCAGTTCTGGAAGGACGTGGTCACCGAGGTCGGCCTGCAATACCCGGACGTGGAGCTGGATCACATGTACGTGGACAACGCCGCCATGCAACTGGTCAAGGCGCCCAAGCGCTTTGACGTGGTCGTGACAGGCAATATGTTTGGCGACATCCTGTCGGACGAAGCCTCCATGCTGACCGGCTCCATCGGCATGTTGCCATCCGCCAGCCTGAATGCCAGCAACCAGGGCCTGTACGAACCCAGCCACGGCAGCGCGCCGGACATTGCCGGCAAGGGCATTGCCAACCCCTTGGCCACCATTCTGAGTGCCGCCATGATGCTGCGCTTCAGCCTGAACCAGGAAGACGCCGCACAACGCATCGAAGCCGCAGTGCAAAAGGTGCTGGCCCAGGGTTTGCGCACGGCCGACATCTACAGCGAAGGAACGACCCGCGTTAGCACCCGAGAAATGGGCGACGCGGTTGTCAAGGCCCTGTAAGAGCCTCGCTTACAATCGGGGCATGCAACACGATCGCCCCGCCCTCCTTGAACTGCCCTCATACAGCAGCTTGGGCGCGTGGGCGGGTGCCTCGGCGGCCAGCCCGTCGACCACCAAAACGACAACCATTAAAGGCTAACGCAGCCCGGTTCGTCGCGCCCCTCCCGGCCAGACGAGCCGGGCAGATCAAATTCTCAATTTTGAATTTTTCTGAAAGGGCAACATCATGAAAACAGGTAATTTGGTCGGCCTCGTAGGCTGGCGTGGCATGGTCGGCTCGGTCCTGATGGACCGCATGGAAACCGAAGGCGACTTCGCGCTGATTGAACCCATGTTCTTTTCAACGTCCAACGCCGGCGGCAAGGCCCCCGCACAAGCCAAGAACGAGACCACGCTGCAGGACGCGTTCAATATTGATGCCCTGAAGCGTTGCGACATCATCATCAGTGCCCAGGGTGGCGACTACACCACCGAAGTATTCCCCAAGCTGCGCGCCGCCGGCTGGAACGGCCACTGGATCGATGCAGCGTCCACCCTGCGCATGGACAAGGACGCCGTCATCATCCTGGACCCGGTCAACATGCCGGTCATCCAGAACGCTCTGTCCAACGGTGGCAAGAACTGGATCGGTGGCAACTGCACCGTGAGCTGCATGCTGATGGGTGTGGGCGCGTTGTACAAGGCCGGCCTGGTCGAATGGATGAGCACCCAGACCTACCAGGCGGCCAGCGGCGGCGGTGCCCAGCACATGCGCGAACTGCTGACCCAGTACGGCACGCTGAACGCCGAAGTCAAGGCCCTGCTGGACGACCCCAAGAGCGCCATCCTGGAAATCGACCGCAAGGTCATCGCCAAGCAGCGTGCCCTGACCGGCGCGGAAACCGCCAATTTTGGCGTGCCTCTGGGCGGCTCGCTGATCCCCTGGATCGACAAGGACCTGGGTAATGGCCAGTCCAAGGAAGAATGGAAGGGGATGGCCGAGACCAACAAGATCATGGGCCTGGGCGAAGGCTTCAGTGCACCCGCGATTCCCGTGGACGGCTTCTGCGTACGCGTGGGCGCCATGCGCTGCCACAGCCAGGCCCTGACCTTCAAGCTGAACAAGGATGTGCCCGTGGCCGATCTGGAAGCCATGATGGCCGCAGACAACCAGTGGGTCAAAGTCGTTCCCAACACCCGCGAGGCCACCATCAAGGACCTGACACCGGTGGCAGTGACCGGAACCATGACGATTCCCGTGGGCCGCGTCCGCAAATTGGCCATGGGTCCGCAGTACGTCGGTGCCTTTACCATTGGCGACCAATTGCTGTGGGGAGCCGCAGAGCCATTGCGCCGGATGCTACGAATTTTGCTAGCAGCGTAATTACCAACAACTCGGGGGCGTCACGCAGATTACACTCCCGAGTCGTTGTCGACAGGCAACAAATGCACACCAAGTTAGTAGGCAGCTTGCGACGCTTACAAAGTTAAGCGCTTTCTTAGCTTGTCAGGCTAAGACATTGATGTTATGGTACTTTTTACGTTTTGAGTGTCGGGCTTTTGGGCCGCAATAAAGCATAGTCATTGCTGCTCGCGCGAGCTGCACCGGAGGCATATAAATTGATTGCAAAGTCACATCGTTGGCAAAAGACCGCTGTAGCGGCTGCGGCCATTGCGCTACTCGGCCTTTCCACAACCGGGGCTTGGGCGCTGTCGCTTGGCCGCATCACGGTGCAGTCAGCGTTGGGCGAACCCCTGCGCGCCGAAATTGACGTGCCAGAGATCAATGCCGAAGAGGCTGCGTCACTGAAAGCCAGCGTCGCCTCCCCCGAGGCGTTTGCCGCCGCTGGTCTGGAATACAACCCAGCCATGTCAAGCCTGCAGGCAACGCTGCAACGCCGCGCGGACGGTCGTGCGTACCTTCGTCTGAGCAGTGATCGCCCCGTCAACGACCCCTTTGTCGACATGATTATGGAAGCCAGTTGGTCGTCGGGTCGCATCTTGCGCGATTACACCATGCTGTTTGATCCGCCAGTACTGCGCAGACCGGCACCGGCTGCCCCTACTTTGCCGCAAATTACTGCTGCGCCAGCGGCCCCAGTTGCGGCCAGACCGGCAGCAACACCGGCTCCGGCAACACCGGAAGCGTCCCGCGCTGCTCCAATGCCAAAACCCGCTGTTACAGCAGTGCCACCTGCAGCGACCAAAATGCCGGCCATTGCGCCGTCAGATGCAGCCAAGCGCGTAGTCGTGAAGACCGGCGACACGGCCAGCAAGATAGCGGCCAATACCAAACCCGCCGGCGTTTCGCTGGATCAGATGCTGGTCGCGCTGTTGCGCGCCAACCCGGATGCATTTGTCAACAGCAACATCAACCGCATCCGTTCCGGCGCCGTTCTGGACGTGCCCGGCGCGCAGCAGGCACAGGCGCTGTCCGCGGCTGAAGCCAGTCAGACCGTGGTGGCGCAAAGCAAGGACTTCAACGAATTCCGTCGCAATCTGGCAACCAATGCGCCTGCCGCAGCGGTGGCCGCACCCACACGCAAAACCAGCGGATCCATTGAAACCAAGGTTGAAGACAAGAAGTCCGCCGCCGTCACGCCGGACAAGTTGACGCTCTCCAAGGGAGCGATCCAGACCAAGGCAGACGACGCAAAGATCGCTAAAGAGCGAGCAGACAAGGAAGCGGCGGCCCGCACCACCGAAATCGCCAAAAACATCAGCGACTTGAAGAAACTTGGCGGGGCGACCGTAGCCGCGTCGACTCCAGCGACCGCAGCCGTGGCGTCACAGCCCAAACTTGCAGCGCCATCCGCCCCAGCGGTGGCTGTTGCTGTCGCCCCCCCCGCTCCGACAGTCACAGCCTCGGCGCCAGTGACCGCAGCGGCACCGGCTTCGGCACCTGCATCAACGCCAGCGTCCGCGCCGGCCTCTGCGGTGGCCAAGCCCAAGATCGCACCGCTGCCTGTCCCGGAACCGGTGGAGCCTGGACTGGTCGACGAGCTGCTGGAAAATCCTTTGCTACCTTACGGTGCCGGCGGCTTGATTGCACTCCTGGCAGGGTTTGCATTCTGGCGGACTCGCCAGCGCAAGAAGAACCAGTCCCATATGGACAGTTCTTTCCTGGAGAGCCGACTGCAACCCGACTCTTTCTTTGGCGCCAGTGGAGGCCAGCGGGTCGATACCAACAACGAAAATTCGGCAACCGGATCGTCCATGGTTTACTCGGCTAGCCAGCTTGATGCGGCTGACGACGTGGACCCGGTCGCAGAAGCGGACGTCTACCTCGCCTACGGACGAGACCTTCAGGCAGAAGAAATTCTGCGCGAAGCGGTGCGTACCAATCCGGGGCGACTGGCCATTCACACCAAATTGCTGGAGATTTTTGCCAAACGCCGCGACGCCAAGAACTTCGAGGCAACTGCCACCCAAGCCTACCAGTTGACTGGCAGCAACAGTCCCGACTGGATCCGGATTTGCGAAATGGGCATGGGGTTTGACCCAAGCAATCCGTTGTACCAACCCGGCGGATCGCCGTCCAGTGTCGCCACGCAGCCACTGACGGCAGATACCAATTCCGCATTCGGCAGCAGCACCATACCGCAATCCGTCAGTGCGGAACTCGGCGAATCCGTGTCGGGTGTTGATCTGGACCTGGATCTGGATTTCTCCCTGGACGACGAACCCGCCAGCGCCATCACCGAAGTGACGAGCGACAATTTCAGTCAGGCCACGGCCGAGCAAACTGTCAAGATGCCGACAACCGATGCCGGCGCAGATGCAGATGCAGATGCAGATGCAGATGCAGATGCAGATGCCAATGCTCCACTGGACATGGACTTCGATCTGCCAGATGATGATGTTGAGCCCGCTCCAGAACCCGTGCAAGAAGCTCCGACTCCCATACCTGAAATCTCGCTGTCCATGGACGGTTTGAGTCTGGCAGACGATACCGGACACCCCTTGCCCGACTTCAACGCGACAGCGCCCATGCCCGTTTCCGGAATTGCGCCACAGCCTTCGTCCCCGGTGAGTGACTCGGGCATGTTGGAGTTTGATCTGGGCTCTTTGTCGCTTGATCTGGATACTCCGGATGAGCCACCAACCGAAGCGCCCGACAGTGTCAGCGAAGACCCGTTGGAAACCAAATTGGCGCTGGCCGAAGAGTTTGTCTCCATCGGCGACGAAGACGGAGCCCGCGCGCTGATCGAAGAAGTGGTGTCAGAGGCCACTGGCGAGATGCGCACCAAGGCGCAACGTGCGCTGGCAAACCTGAGCTAACCCCACCGGGGTGCGTTCGTGATTGATGCAGGTTTGACAGCGACGTGAGGATTGCACTGGGCCTGAGCTACAACGGACAAGCCTACCAGGGCTGGCAAAGCCAGAGTTCGGGTCAAACCGTTCAGGACAAGCTCGAAAAAGCGCTAACCAAATTCACCGCCCAGCGCGTCTCCACCCTGTGTGCCGGACGCACCGATGCCGGAGTGCATGCCCTCATGCAGGTGGTGCACTTTGACACTGATCGTGAGCGCGACACGCATGCCTGGATTCGCGGCACCAACGCCTGTTTACCCCGCGACATCGCGGTACAGTGGGCAGTCCCCACCATCGACGCTTTTCACTGCCGGGCCTGCGCCACGTCCCGACGCTACGCCTATGTGTTGCTGGAGTCCGCTGTGCGGCCCAGCGTGGAGATTGGCCGGGTCGGCTGGTCTTTTCGCACACTGGATGAAGAGGCCATGCAGCAGGCGGCCGGCTACCTGTTGGGTGAGCATGACTTCACCTCATTTCGCGCGTCCCAGTGCCAGGCGCTCAGTCCCGTCAAGAACATGCTGGCGATTGACATCCATCGGCGAGGAGCCTATTGGCGCATCGAATTTGAAGCCAATGCCTTTTTACACCACATGATCCGCAACATCATGGGCTGCCTGGTGCAGATTGGGCAAGGCAAAAAGCCGCCCGAATGGATGCTGGAGGTACTGGCGGCACGCGATCGCAAGGCCGCAGCGCCAACGTTTTCGCCCGACGGCCTGTATTTTCTGGGGCCCCGCTATGACGCCCGCTGGGGCATGCCGGACCGCACGCCTGCGTATGATGGGCTGCCATGATAAATAGTGCCCCCACGCCTGCGACTTCGTCTGTTGCGCTGCCCCCCGAGGGGGCGCAATCCGCCTTGGGGCGGCCCGGCGGCGGATTCAGAACCCGAATCAAGATCTGCGGACTGACCCGCGAACAGGATGTGGACGCTGCCGTGGCTGCAGGGGCAGATGCCATCGGATTTGTGCTGTACGCCAAAAGTCTGCGTGCGGTCAGCGCCCAGCGCGCGGCGGAACTGGCCAAACGCCTGCCCCCCTTCATCACACCCGTGCTGCTGTTCGTCAACGCGCCTGCTACAGAAATCATAGCTGCCTGCGCAATGATTGCGGGGGCTACCGTGCAATTTCATGGAGACGAATCAGCGCAGGACTGTGCTGCGGCGACCCTGAACAACCGCCGGCCCTGGCTGCGCGCCGCCCGCATTCCTCTGGGCGATGGCGCACGGAGCTTTGACCTCGTAAAATACGCGAACGATTACTCAAACGCCCAGGCCATCCTGCTCGACGCCCATGTCGACGGATTTGGCGGTGGCGGCAAGGCATTCAATTGGTCACTGCTTCCTCCAAACGTCAACGCTCACCTCGTCTTGAGTGGTGGACTCACACCTGCAAACGTGGGCGATGGGATCGCTCAGGTACGGCCGCGCTGTAAGACGCTGGCCGTGGACGTGAGCTCCGGCGTGGAAGCCGTGGACGCTCAGGGACAGCCTCTCAAAGGCATCAAGGATCCCGAGAAAATTTTCCAGTTCGTTGCCGCCGTGCGCGCAGCGGATCAGACCACCCCTTGAACGGGCCGGGCGGCACACGGTGCATACCTGCCCAAAAATCGATTGAAAACCATGTACGAATACCACCAACCGGACCCGACCGGCCACTTCGGGAAATACGGCGGCAGTTTTGTCTCCGAAACCTTGACCCACGCCATCAACGAGCTCAAGGACGCGTACGCGAAGTACCAGCACGACCCGGCCTTTATCGCCGAATTCAAATACGAGCTGGCCCACTTTGTCGGCCGCCCCTCGCCGGTCTACCATGCCGCCCGCATGAGCCGTGAAATGGGCGGTGCGCAGATCTTCCTCAAACGCGAAGACCTGAACCACACCGGCGCCCACAAGATCAACAACACCATCGGACAGGCCATGCTGGCCAAGCGCATGGGCAAGCCGCGCGTGATTGCCGAAACCGGCGCCGGCCAGCACGGCGTGGCCACGGCCACCATCTGTGCCCGCTACGGGCTGGAATGTGTGGTCTACATGGGCAGCGAAGACGTGAAGCGCCAAAGCCCCAACGTCTACCGCATGAAGCTGCTGGGCGCCACTGTGGTACCCGTGGAAAGCGGCAGCAAGACGCTGAAAGACGCGCTCAATGAGGCCATGCGTGACTGGGTTGCCAATGTGGACAACACCTTCTACATCATCGGCACCGTGGCCGGCCCCCACCCCTACCCGATGATGGTGCGCGACTTTCAGAGTGTCATTGGCGAGGAGTGTCTGGTGCAGATGCCCGAGATGCTCCAAGCCGCCGGCTGCAAGGGCGAACAGCCCGACGCAGTTGTTGCGTGCGTGGGCGGCGGCTCCAACGCCATGGGCATCTTCTACCCCTACATTCCGCACGAGAAGACGCGCCTGATTGGCGTGGAGGCCGCAGGCGAAGGTGCAGACAGCGGCAAGCACTCGCTGTCCATCCAGCGCGGCAGCCCCGGCGTGCTGCATGGCAACCGCACCTATGTGCTGCAGGACGACAACGGCCAAGTCACCGAGACGCACAGCATCAGCGCCGGCCTGGACTACCCCGGCGTGGGACCCGAGCACGCGTTCCTGAACGATATCGGCCGCGCCGAGTACGTCGGCATCACCGACAAGGAAGCGCTGGAAGCCTTCCACTACCTGTGCCGCACCGAGGGCATCATTCCGGCGCTGGAATCCAGCCATGCCGTGGCCTACGCCATGAAACTCGCAAAAACCATGCGCCCCGATCAATCGATTCTGGTGAATCTGTCCGGGCGTGGTGACAAAGACATTGGCACCGTGGCGGACCTGAGCAACGGAGAGTTCTTCTGCCGACCCAGTTGCACCGGGCAATCGGTGAAAGGTGGCGAGCAAACCGTCAAATTCTTGGAGGTGCCGAGCCCCGCCGGGCCGCCCCAAGGGGCGAGCACCCCCCCGGGGGGCAGCGCAGTACGCGAAGCGACAAGCGTGGGGGTACGTCCATGAGCCGCATTGACGCTACCTTTGCCGCGCTGAAAGCCAGCAATCGCAAGGCACTGATTCCCTTCGTTACCGCCGGCTTCCCGTTTGCCGACGTCACGCCCGAACTCATGCACGCCATGGTGGCGGGCGGGGCCGATGTGATCGAACTGGGTGTGCCCTTCTCCGACCCCAGCGCTGACGGCCCGGTGATCCAGAAGGCCGGTGACAAGGCCTTGGCCTTTGGCATCGGACTGGTGCAGATACTGGCCATGGTGCGGGAATTCCGCCAGACCAACGCCACGACGCCGGTGGTGCTGATGGGCTACGCCAACCCGGTGGAGCGCTACGACCAGAAGCATGCAACCGCCGGTGTGTCCAGTGCTTTCGTGCAAGACGCGGCCGCCGCCGGCGTGGATGGCGTGCTCATCGTCGACTACCCGCCCGAAGAGTGCGAAGCCTTTGCCGCCGACCTGCGCGCCCACGCCATGGACCTGATCTTCCTGCTGGCCCCCACCAGCACCGATGCGCGCATGGCGCAGGTCGCACGAGTGGCCAGCGGCTATGTGTACTACGTGTCGCTCAAGGGCGTAACGGGCTCGGGTGCGCTCGATACCGGTGCAGTCGAGGCCATGTTGCCGCGTATTCGCCAGCACATCCACGTTCCCGTGGGCGTGGGTTTTGGTATCCGCGACGCGGCCACCGCACGCACGATCTCCAAAGTAGCCGACGCCGTGGTGATTGGCAGCAAGATCATCCAGCTGATCGAAAACCAGAGCCGCGACCAGGTGGCCCGTACAGCCCAGGATTTCCTGCAGGAAATCCGGACCGCTTTGGATTCATAATCACGGTCTGCGACTTTGCGGGACAGGGCGCCGCCACACCCCGGCGCGCCCGGCCCCCCAACCCGATGAAGGAAACCCCATGAGCTGGCTCGAAAAACTGCTTCCCCCAAAAATTCAGCAAACCGACCCGGCGGATCGCCGCAGCGTTCCCGAAGGCCTGTGGATCAAATGCCCGAGCTGCGAAACGGTGCTGTACAAGACCGATCTGGAACAAAACCAGAACGTCTGCCCCAGCTGCAGCCACCACCACCGCATCGGCGCCCGCGCCCGGCTCAACCTGTTTCTGGACAACGAAGGCCGGTTTGAGATCGGACAGGAAATACTGCCCGTGGACCCGCTCAAGTTCAAGGACAGCCGCAAGTACCCCGAGCGCCTGAAAGAAGCCCTGGAAAACACCGGGGAAACCGACGCATTGGTGGTCATGGGCGGTGCCGTGATGGGCATCAGCCTGGTCGCCGCCTGCTTTGAATTCGACTTCATGGGCGGCAGCATGGGCTCGGTGGTGGGCGAGCGCTTTGTGCGCGGCGTGGAATCCGCCATTGAGCAAAAAGTGCCCTTCCTGTGCTTTACTGCCACCGGCGGCGCGCGCATGCAGGAGGGTTTGCTCTCGCTGATGCAAATGGCCAAAACCAACGCGTCACTCACCCGCCTGGCCAAGAAGGGCCTGCCCTATATCAGCGTGCTGACCGACCCCACCATGGGTGGTGTGAGTGCCGGTTTTGCCTTCCTGGGTGATGTGGTCATGGCCGAGCCCAAGGCCCTGATCGGCTTTGCCGGCCCCCGCGTCATCGAGTCCACGGTACGGGTCACGCTGCCCGAAGGATTCCAGCGTTCGGAGTTCCTGCAGACCAAGGGCGCCATCGACCTGATCTGCGACCGCCGCGAACTGCGCAAGACAGTGGCCAGCACCCTGGCCATGCTGCAGCGCCAGCCGGCCGATGCGGTGATCTAGAGTTCATTTGCCCACCGTACCCGCGGGGGACTGCGGTGTGCCGGCGTCCTCATACTGCCAAATGCGCAGAAATCGGACACCAGCACACCGCAGTCCCCCGCTCTAACTTTGTGCTCTCCGCAAGGTCTTAAGTCGCAAACAGCACCGCTGCCTGAATCGGACCCAGCACAATCCCTGCGACCTGCAATATCAGCAGTAAAACCAGCGGCGAGAGGTCGATCCCCCCCACCAGGGGCACAACCCGCCGAATCGGCATCAACAAGGGCAGCACCAGCCGCTCCAGAAAATCAGCCGCCACCGACTGGGTTTGCACCCACGACAGGATGGCGTAAATGATGACCAGCCCGGTCAGACCCGAAATGGCCATGCGCACCAGGCCAAACGCCGCCAGCACCGCCACGGAGAGCAGTCCGGCCGCCATGCCGGTAATGGCCCACAGGATCAAAAACTGGGCCAGTTGAACCAGAAAGGCCCCCACCAGACTGGCCATGTCCCAGCGACCGACCGCAGGGACCACACGGCGCAGCGGCAGCACCAGCCAGTCGGTCAGCGCAAAGATGAACCTGGCCAGCGGGTTGCCGGAGCGCGCCGACATGGGGATGCGCTGGTATTGCATGTACAGGCGCAACAGGCAGGTACCGGCGATCAATCCGGAAACCACTTCCAGCAAGAGAGAGGTAATTTGGTAGAGCATGGTGTGCAATGAAATGGGCGAATGCATCATAGCCGCAGCGCCCCGCTCACGGCCCGCCGGCGACTAGAATCGAGGGTTCTGGCCGAAAATTTCCGGCCCCCCAATGATTCCCCACCCTGCGCACTTCCATGTCTGACCTTCACGCATCCGTTCCCGCCCCCGCACCCCAGGACGAAAACCAGCTGATTCTCGAACGCCGGGAAAAACTCAAGGCCATTCGCCAGCGCCAGGCAGACGGCCATGGTGTGGCCTTCCCCAACGACTTCAAGCCAACGCACAAGGCCGAAGAGCTGTTTGCGGAATTCGACCCCCACGCCACCGAGATTCTGGCTTCCATGGGAGTCACTGCCAAGGTGGCCGGCCGCATGATGCTCAAGCGCGTCATGGGCAAGGCCAGTTTCTGCACGCTGCAGGACGCGTCCTTTGGCCCCAGCGGTGGGCGCATCCAGATTTATGTCAAGGGTGAAGACGTTGGAGCGGAACTCTATGCGTCCTTCAAACACTGGGACCTGGGCGACATCGTGGCCGCCGAGGGCACGGTGTTCAAGACCAAGACCGGCGAATTGTCCATTCATGCCACCAGCATCCGCCTGCTGACCAAGAGCCTGCGCCCCATGCCCGACAAGTTCCACGGCATCAACGACCAGGAAGTGAAGTACCGCCAGCGCTACATCGACCTGATGATGGACGAGACCGCCCGCAAGCGCTTTGTGGCCCGCAGCAAGGCCGTCAGCGGCCTGCGCGAGTTCATGGTGCAGCACGGCTTCCTGGAGGTCGAAACGCCCATGCTGCACCCCATCCCCGGTGGTGCCAATGCCAGACCCTTCGCCACGCACCACAACGCGCTGGACCAGCAGATGTTCCTGCGCATTGCACCCGAGTTGTACCTGAAGCGCCTGATCGTGGGCGGGTTCGACCGTGTGTTCGAGATCAACCGCAACTTCCGCAACGAAGGCATCTCGGTACGCCACAACCCCGAATTCACGATGATGGAGTTCTATGCGGCCTACTGGAATTACCAGGACCTGATGACCTTCACCGAGAACCTGGTGCGCGACGCCGCCATCAAGGCCGGCGACAGCCTGCAACTCAGCTACGGCGGCAAGCCGGTGGATCTGGCCCAGCCGTTCGAGCGCCTGACCATTGTGCAGGCCATTGCCAAGTACACCGACGCCGGTGAAGGCGTGAACGACCCCGTCTGGCTGCTCAATGCCCTGCGCAAGCTGGGCCTGACCGAAGCCAAGCACCAGCTCTCCACGCGCAGCCTGGCCAGCCTGCAGGTGCTGTACTTTGAAGAAACGGTGGAGGAAAAGCTGTGGCAGCCCACCTTCATCTGCGAGCATCCGGTCGAGATTTCTCCGCTGGCGCGCGCCAGCGACACCAACCCCGATGTCACCGAGCGCTTTGAACTCTACATCACCGGCCGCGAATTCGGCAACGGTTTCAGCGAACTCAACGACGCCGAAGACCAGGCCGCGCGCTTCCAGTCCCAGGTGGATGCCAAGGACAGCGGCGACGACGAGGCCATGCACTTCGACCACGACTTTGTGCGCGCGCTGGAATACGGCATGCCCCCCACCGGCGGCTGCGGCATCGGCATTGACCGCCTCATGATGCTGCTGACCGACAGCCCCAGCATCCGCGACATCATCCTGTTCCCGGCTCTGCGCCGGGAAAACTAGTCAAACAAGCCGACAGCCCCCGCAGAACGTGCGCAAGCAGCTATGAAAAATATAGCAATTTCGCCGTTGAAGTTTCTGCAGGGCTACCCCCAGGAAACGCTGGCGCAGGTGCAGCAGATGCTTGATGGAGAGCGCATCGCCCCCTGGCTGCTGCAAAAATACCCAACGGCCCACGGCGTGCGCACCGACCGTGCGTTGTACGACTACGTGCAGGCGCTCAAACAAGAGCATCTGCGCGGTGCCGACCCACTGAGCAAGATTGCCTTTGACAGCAAACTGCAGATCGTGCAGCACGCGCTGGGCACCCACACCACCGTGTCACGGGTGCAGGGCTCCAAGCTCAAGTCCAAACGCGAAATCCGCATCGCCTCTTTGTTCAAGGACAGCCCACCCGAATTCCTGAAAATGATCGTGGTCCACGAACTGGCCCACCTGCGTGAGCGCGCCCACGACAAGGCCTTCTACCAGCTTTGCTCCTACATGGAGCCCGGCTACCACCAGCTGGAGTTCGAGTTGCGCCTGTACCTGACCCATCTGGATGCCAGTGGCGCCCGACTGTGGGCAACTCCCTAGCGTTTTTTCTGTAGACAAATTTGGCAAAGTAGTTCACTGTTAGAACTTGTCCAAAGTCAATTTCATTTTTTCAATGAATCCTGGGCGCAGCAGGCTCATGACACACCGGCCAAGGCACGCATGGCGGTGCGCGTTTGCCCGGACCGCAGGGGGCACCCCATGACAGCCTCGCCGCGTGGTCGGTTCATTGCAACAGTTACCGCGGTGTATGCCATCTCGGCACTGGCGTGGATCTTTCTCTCGGACCTGTTGCTGGCAGCCTTCACCGACATCGGGGCCATTCTGTGGCTGTCGACCGCCAAGGGCGTATTTTTTGTGGCGGTGACCGCCGCCATGTTTTACTTTGGGCTGAAATCGGTGCCCGAACGGGATGCACGGTCGGGCCTGACACTGGTGGATGCACTGACCAGTGGCGTCACCGGGCAAAAAAGCCGCTGGCCCATGTACGTTTTTGCCGTAGCGGTGTCTCTCAGCATGCTGGTTTTTCGCGAAAGCATCGCACAGCAACACAGCGAACGGTTGATGCTGATTCTGTTCATGCTGCCGGTCATTCTGAGTGCGCTGCTGGGTGGCTTGGGGCCAGGCCTGCTATCGACTGCCGTGGCTGCACTGGGCAGCAACTATTTGTCGATTCCCCCCGTACACAGTTTGCGCATTGCCAGCAACGACGATCTGCTGCAGTGGTGTTTCCTCATCGTCAATGGCGTTGCGGTCAGCCTACTCAGTGAAATGCTGCGCCATTCCAAAGCCAGGATGGAGGAGAAAAGCGGCTTGCTGGATGCCATGGTGTCTGGCACCTCGGACGCCATTTTCATCAAGAATCTGCAGGGCCGATACCTGCTGGTCAATCAAGCGGCCGCGCAGTTCGTGGGCCTGCCTGTGTCGGCAATTCTGGGGCACAGCGACGCGCAACTTTTCTCAGAACCCACAGCCCGGCAACTCCAGGAGACCGACCGCGCGATCATTGCCCAGGGGTGCGCCCAGACCTACGAGGAACATGTATTCACACTGGACGGCAAGGCGCTGGACTTCTGGGTGACCAAGGGGCCGATCGGCGATGGTGCGGGGCATACCCTGGGGCTGTTTGGAATTGCCCGCGACATCACCGATAAAAAGCTGGCGGCAGACGCCTTGCGGGAGCGAGAACAGAAATTGGCGCGGGTACTGGAAGGATCCGAACAAGGCTATTGGGACTGGAACCTGCAAACCAACTGCTTTGAGGTCAGCGCACGCTGGGAACAGATGCTGGGCTTCGAGCGGGGAGAGATGAATGTTTCCCCGGAAAACTGGCCCAATCTGGTACACCCCGACGACCTGCCCACGACTCTGGAATCCATCCAGAATCACGTCAAGGGAGAGACACCTAGCTACGAATCAGAGTTTCGGGCCCGCACCAAGTCCGGTGCCTGGCGCTGGATATCGACACGCGGACGCGTCGTGACCCGCAGTGCAGATGGCAAGGCGCTGATGATGTCGGGCACCCACACCGACGTCACCGAACGCAAGCATTTCGAAATGGCGCAAAAGGAGGCTGCCACCGTTTTTTCCAGCAGCTATGAAGGCATCATGGTCGTGAGTCGCCAGATGCTCATCACCAAGATCAATCCCGCATTCACCCGCATTACCGGCTACAGCGCCGATGACGTCCTGGGGCAGCCCCCCAGCATCCTGTCTTCCGGCAAGCAGGACCCGGTGTTTTACCGCACGATGTGGGATGCCCTGGCACACCACAACTTCTGGAGCGGGGAAGTCTGGAATCGCCGCAAAAACGGTGAGTTGTATGCGGAATTGCTGTCCATCTCCGCGGTACGCGACGCCCAGGGCGAGGTTCAGCACTACGTGGGCGTGTTCTCCGACATCAGCCAGCTCAAGGCACACGAAGCGGAGCTCGATCGCATTGCCCACTACGACCCCCTGACCGGCACACCCAACCGGCGGCTCCTGGCGGATCGGCTGGAGCAGGCCATCGCGCGATGCGCGCGCAGCGGCCATTCGCTGGCGGTGTGTTTTCTGGATCTCGATGGTTTCAAGGAAGTAAACGACCGCTACGGCCACGCAGCCGGCGACGCGCTGTTGGTGGGTGTCACCCGAAACCTTCAGCACGTTTTGCGCGCCGATGACACCCTGGCCCGCATGGGCGGCGATGAATTTGTTCTGCTGCTGTCCAATATCGCAACGCCCGAAGAATGTTCATTGATTCTGGAGCGCGTGCTGCAGGCCACCGGTGAGCCGGTGACCATTGACGGCCACCCCATCACCATCTCCGCCAGCATCGGCGTGAGCCTGTACCCGACCGACCATGCGGATGCCGATGCCCTGTTGCGCCATGCCGATCAGGCCATGTACCTGGCCAAGGAAGCCGGCAAGAACCGGTTCCACCTGTTTGATCCTGAGCATGATCGCATGGCGCAGGTACACCGAAAGTTCCTGGACGCTTTGCGCATCGCCCTGGACAACAACGAGTTTGTGCTGCACTACCAGCCCAAGGTCCATTTGCTCAGCGGCCAATTGGTGGGAGTTGAAGCACTGATACGCTGGCAGCACCCCGAGCGCGGGCTGTTGCCACCCAGCGAATTTCTGCCCTTCATGAATGGCAGCACGCTGGAAAAACCGCTGGGCGAATGGGTCATCCACGCGGCCCTGACACAGGCCGCCGACTGGAGTCGCCTGGGCAGCCCGGTGAGTGTCAGCGTCAACATCAGCGCGACGCATCTCCTGCACCCTGATTTCTACGACTACCTCCAGAGCATGCTGGGCCACCATGTCGATGTTTGTGCCGACCACTTTGAACTGGAGGTACTGGAAACCGCTGCCCTGGCCGATATAGACCAGGCGGTCGCCGTTTTGCGGCGTTGCCGTGAACTGGGCGTGCATTTCGCGCTCGATGACTTTGGCACCGGTTATTCCTCCCTCACCTACCTGCGCAAATTGCCGGTGGACCTGCTCAAGATTGACCAAAGCTTTGTTCGCGACATGCTGATCGATGCGGACGACATGGGCATTGTGGAAGGCGTCATCCGCCTGGCCGATGCGTTTAAACGGGAAGTCATTGCCGAAGGCGTGGAAACGCTGGAACACGGCGCAGCACTGCTGCGCCTGGGCTGCCGCCTGGCCCAGGGCTATGGCATTGCCAGGCCCATGCCGGCGCAACAGCTGCTTCCCTGGTTGGCCCAATGGCAACGTGAGGCGGCCTGGGTTGGCCTGAATGGCAGCGCCTGAAGCGGCCCTAATGACTGCGCAAGGGTTTGAGCAAATCCGCCAGTCCGTTGTGGTCGATCTCGTGCATCAGGGCCAGCAGCCGCCCGATTTCGCCCTTGGGAAAGCCACTGCGGGCGAACCAGGCGAGGTAGTCACCGGGCAGGTCGGCAATCAGACGTCCCTGGTACTTGCCAAACGGCATGGCACGGGTGACGAGCAGTTGAAGGTCTTCGGCTTGCATGGCTGGAGCATAACGCAATTTTGCTATGATTTTCATAGCTGCCTGCGCACAGGCTGCGGGGGCCATGTGCCACAATGGCTGGGAACAAAAGCTCTGTGAGGATTTCCCCATGTCCCGTCCCCATGTTTGGGCCACCAAGGTCGCCGCGTTGATCCAGGGAGGCAACACCCCGGCCGCGCTGGCGCAGATCAAGGTTGCGCCCTCGGTGAAAGATGTCGAACAGCTGCGTACCCTGCTCGCCAACGCCGGTCTGCTGGCGCGCCACCCCACCGTGGACGCCGCCACGCGGGACCAGATCACGGCGCTGCTGGGCTCTCGCCTGCACCGCGCGCCCTAGGGTCCGGTTGGCCCTTTTTTTTACCCTTTCTCTGGAGAACGGATGGTGATGATGCGTAACCTGTCCATGGTTGGGGTGTCGGTACTGAGCCTCTTGGCCTGCGCCCAAAATACACCGGGCCTGCCCACCGAGGTTCTCCCGCCGCCCGACGTGGTCAGCCAGAGCCCGCAAGCCGGCCTTGCCACCGTACGGGTCATCGTGCAGTTCAACCAGCCGCTGGCCTACGGCGACGAAGCGTTTCTGAAGACGCTGCAACAGCAGGCCCAGGCGCGCCTGCGCTACATTGCCGCCGTGTCCAGCGACACCCATGTCTATAGCGTGCAGCTGCCGGCAGACCAGAACCCGGCCCCGGCCCTGCAGCGGCTCAGAGCCCTGCCCTCCGTCGTGCGGGTAGAAATCGACGAAACCGCCAAAGCGCACTAACGCAGGGGCCCCCATGTCTGTAAACCGTTCTTTCATCGTGCTGGCATCCACTGCGGTGGTCAGCACGTCGTCGTTCCTTGCCCTGGCACAAAGCGCCTCCCCGCCTGCGCCCCCATCGTCGTTGCGGGCAGAGCAAAAAGCCACCCTGCCAGGGTCAGCGGTGCGGATGAACCGGCTGATCGTCAAGTTCCGGGATGAGTCCGGTGGCAAGAACCTGGCGCTGGGCGTGGCATCGGGCCCGGAGCGCGTCAACGCGCTGAACACTACGCTGCGACCCGTCATGGCTACAGGCATGCGCCCGACGCTGTCCTACCTCAAGTCGGTCTCGGCCCACACCCACGTGGCGCAAACCAGCCAGGCCATGAGCCACGCCGAGCTGAAGGCTCTGGCCCAGACCGTGGCCCAGGACCCGCGGGTGGAATATGCCGAGGTGGATGAGCGGGTGTACCCGCACTTTGTTCCCAACGACACCTTGTATGCGTCCCAGCAATACAACCTGAAATCGCCCGTGGTCGAGATTTCCGGCGCCAACCTGCCCAATGCCTGGGGCCGCACCGCCGCCGGGGTACCCGTCAGCGGTGCGGGCGTGACCGTTGCGGTACTGGACTCGGGGTACCGCCCGCATGCCGACCTGGCGGCCAACATCGTTGGCGGCTACGACTTCATCAGCCAGGACGGCTTCAACGACTTCACGACCGCCAATGACGGCGATGGACGCGACGCCAACCCGCTGGACCCCGGTGACTGGAACACCCAGGCCAGCCTGTGCGATGTCGCCAACTCGTCCTGGCACGGCACCCATGTGGCCGGCATCATTGGCGCCGTGGGCAACAACAATACCGGCATCACCGGCATCGCCTACCGGGCCAAAATCCTGCCGGTGCGGGTGCTGGGCGTGTGTGGCGGCTATACATCGGACACCGCCGCGGCCCTGCAGTGGGCGGCCGGACTCCCGGTGCCGGGTGTCCCCGCCAATCCCAACGTGGCCAAGGTCATCAACCTGAGCTTTGGCCGCAGCGGCTCTTGCTCACCAACCTACCAGGCGGCCATCACGGCGGCGCGCAATGCGGGCAGCGTCATCGTGGTGTCCAGCGGCAATGACTACTCCAGAACCACCATCACCCAGCCCAGCAACTGCTCGGGCGTGATTGCGGTCACCGCCCACACGAATACGGGCGCCAACGCCGACTACGCCAATGTCGGCACCGGCACCACCATCAGCGCCCCGGGCAACAGCATCACCACCACCGGCAACACCGGCACCACCGTTCCCGGCGCCGACAGCTATGACGCGCACTCGGGCACCAGCTTTTCCGCGCCCCACGTGGCGGGCGTCGCGGCGCTGCTGCTGCAGATCCGGCCCGGCAGCAGCCCGGCCGAAATTCAAACCTATTTGGTGAACTCGGCACGGCCACATCCCAGTGGAACGTATTGCGCAGGCCGCACCGACTGTGGCGCCGGTCTGCTGGACGCGTTCAAGGCGGTGCAGACCCTGCTGCAGGCGCAAGGCATTGCCAACGCCGCACCGGTGCTGGGCGCCCTGCCCACGCAATACGTGCTGCCGGGCGGTGCGCTGCAATTCACCGCCACGGCCAGCGACGCCGAAGGCGATGAGGTGTCCTTTAGCGGCAGCGGCCTGCCCGCCGGTGCCACGTTCAACCCGGTGACGGGTGTGTTCAGTTGGCCCAAGGCGCAACCGGCGGGCGACTACACATTTGTGATCCAGCCCACCGATGGTGCAACCGCAGGCGCCAGCGTAGCGGTCAAGATTTCAGTCACGACAGCGATACCGGTCGAGCCCGTCACCCCCGTGACGCCGACCACGCCGGCTACACCGGCTGCAGCCAGCGGCGGCGGGGGCGGTGGTGCCATGGGCTTGAGCGACGCACTGGCCGGCTTGCTATTGCTCTTAACGACGCACTGGCTGCGCAAACCAAGGCGCACGGCCCAGGCGCGCCAGTAGCACGGCAACCAGTCCGCCCAGGGCGCCCGCCTCATGGGCCGGGTAGTAGGTGGCAATACCGAGCCAGCCTGGCGCTGACGCATCACCGCCCACGTGTTGTACCGCCAGCTTGATGGCCAACCCCAGCAGCAGCAAGCCCGCCAGCCAACGCCAACCGGCGCCACCACTGGCGTCGTGTCGTCGGGAAAACCACAGGCTGAGCGCATTGCCCGCCAGCAAGCCGTGCAAGGCGCCCGAGGCTCCGGCATAGAAGGCACAGCCAGGGTCCAGCGCAAGCACCAGCGCCACGCCCGCGTAACCGCCCAGCAGGGCCAGCCACTGCAGGCGCCCATCCACCCGGTGCTGAAACGACACCAGCAAGACCAGCATGCCCGCCACGTTGGCGCACGCATGCGCCAACCCAAAGTGCACCCACTGTGCGGTCAGCAGTTGCCACCAGGCACCGGCGGCATAGGCAGGCCGCGCAAACTGCCACCCACCGCTTGCATCCGACAGCCACTGGGCACCCAGGGTGGCCAGCGCAAACCCCAGCGACCACAGCACCGTCCCAGGGGCGCGGCGGTGGCGCACACCCATGTCAGGCAATCCAGTCCATGGCGTGCATGTACGCGCTCTGCACCATCAGTGCATCCCACTGCGGTGCGGGGGTAAGCGGCAACAGCGCGCGCCTGCGCATCTCGCTGGCGTCGCTGGCCTGCCACTGGCCCTTGAGTTCGGCTTCGGTCAGGCCGGCAATGAGCGCGTCCACCGCACTACCGCCACCCTCGCTGCTCGCGGTGGACTGGTTGCACAGCAAGACCATGTCGCACCCAGCCGTCAGCGCGGCCACCGCCGCCTGCGTATAGCTGACCTGCTGACCGTCGATCAGACGGGCGCCGGCCATGGACAGGTCATCACTGAAAATGGCACCGCCAAAGCCCAGCTGACCGCGCAGGATGTCGTTCAGCCAGGTGCTGGAGAAGCCTGCCGGGCGTGCGTCCACCTTGGGGTAGATCACGTGGGCCGGCATCACGCTGCGGGTCACCGTGTTGAGCCAGCGGTACGGCGCGGCGTCGTCGGCCAGAATGGCTTTCAGGCTGCGCTTGTCGACGGGTATCTCGGTGTGCGAATCGGCCTTGACGAAACCGTGACCGGGAAAGTGCTTGCCGCAATTGGCCATGCCGCTTTGCAGCAGGCCGTGCATCAGGCTCTTGGCCAGCAGGCTCACCACGCGCGGATCGCGGGCAAAGGCGCGGTCGCCGATGACGCCGCTGCTGCCGTAATCGAGATCGAGAACCGGCGTGAAGCTCAGGTCCACCCCGCAGGCGCGCAACTCGGCCCCCAGTACGTAGCCGCAGGCGGTGGCGGCATTGGTGGCGTCCATCGGCCCGGCATGCGTGTTGGCCTTGGGCGGCGCCATCCACATCTCGCCCAGGGCGCGCATGGGCGGCAGATGGGTGAAGCCGTCCGTCTTGAAACGCTGCACGTGGCCGCCCTCGTGGTCCACACAGATCAGCAGGTCGGAGCGGACTTTCTTGATGTCGTGGCACAAATCGGTGAGCTGCGCGCGGTCTTGCCAGTTGCGGGCAAACAGGATCAGACCACCCACCAGCGGATGCTTGAGCCGCTGACGGTCCACCTGGGATAGGGAGAGGCCGGCAATGTCGATGATGAGGGGGGCATGGAAGGTCATGGAAATTTCTCCCTGATGGAATGAGTGCTATGAATTCAGTAGCTGCTTGCGCACATTGTACGGGGGCTACAGCCATTTTTAACACTGAAATCGCGCAAGATTCCGCCGGCCATGGACGTCTAAACCTATACTTCGCGCAATGAACGGGGCTCGCCCTGTGCCAGCGCATAAGCCCTTCAACCCCACGCCCCATTCACCATGACACTGCAAGAACTCCTGGGCATTGAACTCCCGATCATTCAGGCCCCCATGGCCGGCGTGCAAGGCAGCGCGCTGGCCATTGCCGTGTCGAACGCAGGCGCACTGGGCTCCCTGCCCTGCGCCATGCTGGGCTTTGACGCCATGCGCCAGGAACTCGACGCGCTACGCGCGCAGACCAGCCGCCCGTTCAACGTGAACTTTTTCTGCCACACGCAGCCCACCCCGGACAGCGCGCGTGAAGCCGCCTGGCGCTCGGCCCTGGCGCCCTACTACACCGAACTCGGCATCGACGCCAGTAGCATGGCCGTCGCCCCGGAGCGCCTGCCCTTCAGCGCCGAAGCAGCCGACCTGCTGGGCGCCTATGCACCGCCGGTGGTGAGCTTTCACTTTGGTCTGCCGTCAGCGGATGTGTTGGCGCGGGTACGGGCCTGGGGTGCCAAGATCCTGTCCTCGGCGACCACGGTGGAGGAAGGGCTGTGGCTGCAGGCGCAGGGCGTGGATGCCGTCATCGCCCAGGGACTGGAAGCCGGCGGTCACCGCGGCATGTTCCTGTCAGGCGACCTCACCACGCAGGTGGGCACCTTCGCACTGGTGCCGCAACTGGTGCGTGCCCTCAGCATTCCGGTGATTGCGGCCGGCGGCATTACTGACGCCCGGGGCGTGGCCGCCGCGATGGCGCTGGGCGCCGCGGGCGCGCAAGTCGGCACGGCCTACCTGCTGTGCCCCGAGGCCACCACCAGCGCCTTGCACCGGGCCGCGCTGCAGAGCGATGCGGCGCGCCACACGGCCCTGACCAACCTGTTCACCGGACGCCCGGCACGCGGCATCGTCAACCGCATCCTGCGCGAACTGGGCCCCATCAGCCCGCTGGCACCGCAATTCCCACTGGCGGTGACCGCCATGGCGCCCCTGCGTGCCAGGGGCGAGGCAGCGGGCAGCGGTGACTTCTCGCCGCTGTGGGCGGGGCAGAACGTGAGCGGCTGCCGTGGCGTGCCGGCGGCGCAGTTGACACGGGAGCTGGCGGGTGTGATCACCACGCGATAACGGTCCTACACTGGGTCGGGTTGAACCCCAGAGAGGCAGCACCGATATGGCACAGGAAGACATCAGTTTCACGGATTTGATTGCGTCGTCGATCCACGACATGAAGAACTCGCTGAACGTGCAGGTCACCGAGTTGGAGAAGGTGGCCGCCCAATGCCGGGAGCGTGGCGATACGCAAACCTATGACGACCTGGGGCGTGTGATCTACCAGGCCAACCGGATGAACTCCAACCTCATCCAGCTGCTCAGTCTGTACAAGCTGGGCAAGTCCATTTACCCGGTCGACATTGCCGAACATGCGATTGCAGAAATGCTGGAAGACGGCCTGCTGCAAAGCCGCTCCATCATGGAGTTCAAGGGCGTGGCTATGACCGTGGACTGCGACCCCAACCTGTATTGGTACATCGACCGGGACCTGATCACCGGGGTGCTGACCAACGCGCTGAACAACGCCTACCAGTACACCGCCGACAAGATCCTGGTAGCCGCGCGTGTTGCCAACGGTTTCCTGGAATTGCGCATCGAAGACAACGGGCCGGGCTATCCCGCGCACATGCTGCTGCAGGAGGGTATTGAGGCCAACAAGGGCATCAACTTCCTGAGTGGCAGTACCGGTCTGGGTTTCTATTTCTCGTCCCAGGTGGCCCGGATGCACAAGAACGGGCCGCTACACGGTTCGCTCACCACCGAGAATGGTGGCACTTACGGTGGTGGCTGTTTTGTACTGCGGCTCCCCTAGTTCTGTTTGAAAAAAGGTTACGGCAATGTCGGCTTCCCTTACCCAGGCCAAGATACTGGTGATTGATGATTTTCAGGGCATGCGCACCATGCTGCGGGATTTTCTGCGGGCCATGGGCGTCACCCGCGTAGACACGGCCGCCAACGGCAAAGAGGCCATCAGCCAGTTACGCACCGCCCGCTACGACATCGTGATTTGCGACTACAACCTGGGCCTGGGGCAAAACGGGCAGCAGGTACTGGACGAAGCCCGGCTGCACGACCACATTGGCGTGTCCACCATCTGGGTCATGGTGACGGCGGAAAAAACCACCGACATGGTGATGGGCGCCGCCGAGGTCAAGCCCGATGACTACCTGCTCAAGCCCATCAACCAGAACCTGCTGGAAGCCCGGCTGGAAAAACTCATCGTGCGCAAGCAGGCTCTGCGCGGCGTTGACGAGGCCATCAAGGCCCGGGACTTCATGGCCGCCATTGCCCAGTGCGACCAGCAATTGAAAACCCAGACGGTCAACCCCCAGGAAATCCTGCGCATCAAGAGCGACATGTTGCTGACGGTGGGCGACTACGACGCCGCCAAGGCGCTGTTTGAATCGGTGCTGGCCACGCGCAGCGTGCCCTGGGCCCGCACCGGACTGGGCAAGGTGGCCTTCCACAAGGGCCAATATGTCGAGGCCCGTGACATCTTCCAGCAGGTGCTGAGCGAGAACCGCATGTTCATGGAAGCCTCTGACTGGCTGGTCAAGACCCTGGACGCCATGGGTGACGCCGAACAGGCGCAGCAGGTGCTGCTGGATGCCGTCAAGCTCTCCCCCAATTCGGCGACCCGCCAAAAGGCGCTGGGCGACACGGCCCTGAAGAACGGCGCACTAGATGTGGCCCAGGCTGCGTTCGAGAAGACCATCAAGATCAGCGAGTTCTCGCCGCACAAGAGCCCGTCGGCCTTCACCGGCCTGGCCAAGGTGTTCACCGCCATGGATACGCCGGAGGAAGCCCTCAAGGTGCTGGCCAAGGGCAAGACGGCCTTCCGCGACAGCCCGGAAGCCGCCATCCAGACGGCCGCCGCCGAGAGCGCTGTCTACAAGAAGATGGGGCAAACCGACAAGTCCGAAGCGGCCATGGCCAACGCGGAACAGTTGATGGCGGCGCTGCCCGGCAAGGTCAGCCCCGAGGTCGCCATGGAAGTGGCGCAGAACCTGCTCGCGCTGGGCCAGAAGGACAAGGCCTGCGACCTGATGCGCGACCTGGTGAAAAACAACCATGAGAATGCCGCCATCTCGCGCCAGGTGGAAGCCATGTTCGACAGCGCGCAGTTGGGCGCCGAAGGCCGCTCCCTGATCAAGGAATCGCAGCAGGAAGTGGTCAACATCAACAACCAGGGCGTGCTGCTGGCCAAGAAGGGCGAGTTCCTGGAAGGCGCCAAGCTGCTGCGCACCGCCGTGCAGAACCTGCCCAACAGCGAGGTGGTCATCATGAACCTGTGCGGCCTGCTGATCGGCCTGATGCGCAAGGAGGGCAAGACGGATGCCCTGACCCACGAAGTGAAAGGCCTGCTGGAGCGCGTCGGCGAGTTGAACCCCGCGAACAAAAAATACCACCTGTACCTGGAGGCGCTCAACCGCGCCGGGAGCGAAAGCTAGGGCGCACCTGCGCCGCCATTTGCTACAAAAACAGGAGCGGCTTGTGCTATGTTTACGCGGGCTGCAGCCCTATTTGACTCGAAATTCTTGGTTGATTTCCACCACACAGAAGCTGGCAGCGTAATCGGTCTCATCCGTCACGCTGACATGGGCGCTCAGGTTCCTGGCTTCAAACCATTCCTTGAGGACACCGTGCAGGACGACCGTGGGCGCGCCACTGGGCAGCTTGGCGACCTCGCACAGGCGCCAGGTCATGGGCATGCGCATGCCCAGACCGATGGCCTTGCTGAAGGCCTCCTTGGCGGAGAAGCGCGTGGCCAGGTAGCGCACGCCGCGTTCGGGCCAGCGCTGGCTGCGGGCCTGCCAAGTGGCGAACTCGCCGTCGCTGAGGATCTTGGCGGCAAAACGGTCACCATGGCGCTCCAGGCTCTCGCGGATGCGGCGCACGTCGCAGATGTCGGTGCCAATGCCGTAGATCATGTGGATGTGGCCCCCACGCTCCACCGCTTGCGCGGGTCGCTGCCCCCCAAGGGGGCCTTCGCGCCCTGGAACGGCCCGGCGGCGCTCAAGCCTGCGTCCTCAAACATTGCAGGTAGGCCTCGACCGTAGCGGTGTATCCCAACTCCAGCGCATCAGAGATCAGCGCATGGCCGATGGAGACCTCGGCCACACCCGGCACCGCGCGCACGAAGGCGGCCAGGTTGTCGCGATTGAGATCATGGCCGGCGTTGACGCCCAGGCCGGCATCCAGCGCGGCCTGGGCGGCGCGGGCAAAGCGCTGCAATTGCGCATGCTGGTCGGGCGTACCCCAGGCGGCGGCATAGGGCTCGGTATAGAGCTCCACGCGATCAGCGCCCACCGCCCTGGCCGCCGGCATGGCAGCGGGGTCGGCATCCATGAAGAGACTGACGCGCAGGCCGAGCGCGTGGGCCTGGTCAATCAGGGGTTTGAGCCGCGCGGCATCCTGCGGAAAGTTCCAGCCATGGTCGCTGGTGAACTGGCCTTCGGAGTCCGGCACAAACGTGACCTGGTGCACCGGCAGCTTGCGCGCCACCAGATCAGCCACGCAGTCCATCAGGTTGTGAAACGGATTGCCTTCGACGTTGAATTCGCGGTCCGGCCAGCTCTGCAGCAGCGCGGCCAGGTCGCGCACATCATCGGCACGGATGTGGCGCGCGTCCGGGCGTGGGTGCACGGTAATGCCCGCCGCCCCGGCCTGCAGGCACAGCGTGGCCGCACGGGTAACGCTGGGAATGCCCAGGTGGCGGGTGTTGCGCACCAGGGCCACCTTGTTGAGATTGACGGATAAATGGGTCATGTCGAGGGCGCAATCGTATTCATAAGGATTGAATGTCCATCATCATCTGCCGCGTGCGCAGGGTCTTCACACCGCAATGGTAGTGCAGCAGGGCCCGCAGCTGGGGTTTGAGCTCCGCCGTAACGGCGGCGCAAGCCCGCAGCGTCGTGGTGAAGGGCGCGTTGTCTTGCAGCGCCGCCTGCAGCTGGACCCATTGCGCACCACTCAGACTGGAGCGGTCATCGGCGTGGGCCAGGCGCAGACCGCCCTCGGGGACCAGGCAATAGCGGACATCGGTGTCCAGAGCGCCCAGGGTCAGGGTTTGCACATCGAGTTGCGGCAGCAGGCCAATTTCGCGCAACAGCAGCAGCTCATAGGTGCGCAGCGCGGCCTGCAAGACTTCACCATGCTCGCTGGCCAGCACGCGCACCACATTGGCATAGACATCGAACAGCACCGGATGTGGATCATCGCGCGCCAGCAGGGTCAGCAGCAGTTCATTGAGGTAATAGCCCGACAGCAGGGCATCGCCCGTGGGCATGACATGGCCGCCCTGCCACTCGGCACTCTTCAGGGTACGGATTTCGGCGTCACCACCAAAGGCCACATGCAGCCGCTGCAGCGGCAGCAATACGGGGCGAAAACTGGAACTGGGACGCTTGGCGCCCTTGGCAACCAGTGCAATGCGCCCATGGTGGCGCGTCAGCACTTCCAGAATCAGGCTGGACTCGCTCCAGTCGTAGCGGTGCAGCACATACGCGGGCTCGTCCGAAATTCTCTTGGTGGCCACGGCTCAACGAGATGTTTTGCCGCCGGGCCGCCCCAAGGCAAAATGCGCCCCCCGGGGGGGCAGCGCAGTACACGCAGTGACCAGCGTGGGGGCTCTATTCATACCCAAAGCTGCGCACCCGGGCTGCGTCGTCCGCCCAGCCCGAGCGCACCTTGACCCAGAGTTCGAGGAACACTTTGGCATCGGCCAGTTTTTCCAGTTCGACCCGCGTCTCCATACCAATGCGTTTGATGCGCTCGCCCTTGTCGCCGATCACCATGGCCTTGTGCGTGTCGCGCTCCACCACAATGGTGGCGGCAATGCGCAGCAGGCGCTTCTGGCCTTTTCTCTGCGGCGGCTCTTCTTCAAATTTGTCGATGACGACGGTAGACGTGTAAGGCAACTCGTCGCCGGTCAGGCGAAAAAGTTTCTCACGGACCAACTCACTGGCAAGAAACTTCTCGCTGCGGTCGGTCAATTCGTCCTCGGCATACCACCAAGCTTGCTCAGGGAGGTATTTTTCGCAAATACCCAGCAGGCGTTCGACATCCTTTGCATTTTGGGCCGACATCGGCACAAACTCGGCAAAGGCATGCTTCTCTTGCATGGTCTGTAGCCAGGGCGCTATGTCGCCGCGGCGGTGCACATTGTCGAACTTGTTGGCAATGAGCAATGTCGGAATGTCCTTGCCCAGCAACGCCAACACGCGGGCGTCGGCCGGCGTGAAACTGCCCGCTTCCACGACGAACAGGATCAGGTCGACATCGGCCACGGCGCCCTGAACGGTCTTGTTGAGCGACTTGTTCAGCGCGTTGGCATGCAGGGTCTGAAAACCGGGCGTGTCGACAAACACAAACTGGGTGGCACCCCGCGTATGCATGCCGGTGATGCGGTGCCGCGTGGTCTGTGCCTTGCGCGAGGTGATGCTGATCTTTTGCCCCACCAGGGCGTTGAGCAGCGTCGATTTGCCGACGTTGGGCTTGCCCACGATAGCGACCAGACCACAGCGTTGTCCGTCCGCTTGCGAACCGGGTTGGGCCAGTTTGGGCGTGCTCTTGAGCAGCCCTTCGAGCATGCTGTCCAGATCGGATTGCACTTCGGGTGTGCTAGCCGCCGCCGTGGGGGCTGCAGTAGCGGCTATTTTTTTTGTAGCATTCATGAACGGACCTTTGCCTTGATTGTTTGCAGCATCGCGGCAGCTGCGGCCTGTTCGCCGGAACGGCGCGAGCCCCCGATACCGCGCTCAGACAGGCGCAGCTCCGGAATCTCGCATTCCACATCGAAGCTTTGTTTGTGGGCGGCACCCATGGTGCCCACCACCTTGTACAGCGGCAGTTTCATTTTGCGACCCTGCAACCACTCCTGCAACTCGGTCTTGGGATCTTTGCCGATGGCATCCATGCCGGGATTGATCTCTACCGCCTTGAACAGGCGGTGCACCAGCGCTTGTGCCGCTGCAAATCCCGCATCAAGGTACACCGCACCGATGATGGCTTCCAACGTGTCGGCCAGGATGGAGGGACGTTTTTGCCCGCCCGATCGCACCTCGCCTTCGCCCAGGCGCATGACATCCGGCAATCCCAGGCCAACCGCCAGCTGGTGCAGGGTTTCCTGCTTGACCAGATTGGCACGTACCCGCGACAAATCACCCTCGGGCAAGCTACCCAATCGGGCGTAGAGCAGGTCAGAGACGGCCAGGTTGAGCACCGAGTCACCGAGAAACTCCAGCCGCTCGTAATGGTCGGCAGAGAAACTGCGGTGTGTCAGTGCCTGGGTCAGCAATGAAGCATTGGAAAATTCGTGTTGCAAGCGGCGCTGCAACTCCACCAGTCCAGGCGCCACGCTATTTGGATCGACCAGCGTATTTCAACGTCAGCCAGGCTGGCCCGACCAGGTGAATTTCGCGCTGATAGGCGAAGCTCACGACCACCTTGTCGCCTTCTTTGGTCACTTCAATGTCCCGGCCGGATATTGACTTGATGTCGTCGATGGCAGCCGCCTTATCAAAAGTAGCCCGGATGTCGCCTACCGAGCTTCCGTCCTGCGCCGCCTTATTGACGGCCTTGAGAATGGCCTGGTACTCCACGAATGTAGGAAACACCTGCGCTGCGATGACACCGGATATGGCCAGAACGACCCCGACAAAAACCAAACCCAAGAAGGTGATACCGCGCTGCCTGGACTTACGTTGCACTGTCATGTGTGTATTCCCCTTTCAATCAAACGAACCAATGCGCTTGGGATTGCTGAAATTCATCCAGACAAAAAAGGCCTTGCCGACAATGTTCTTCTCGGGCACAAAACCCCAGTACCTTGAATCCAGCGAATTATCGCGATTGTCACCCATCATGAAATAGTGGCCTTCAGGCACTTTGCAGGTCACGCCTTCCACGGAGTAGAGACAGCCGTCGCGGCCGGAAAAGTTGTCCGCACCCGGCACAAATGCAGGGCGTTCATCGTCATTGAGCAATTTGTGCTTCTTGTCACCCAGCGTTTCTTCGAATTGCTTGAAGTAGCGCATCGCATCTTCATCAAAAAACTCGGGCACGCCCGACGTCGCAATGACTTGGCCATTGATGGTCAGGCGCTTGTTGATATACGCAACCGTGTCCCCCGGTAGCCCGACCACGCGTTTGATGTAGTCCAGACTGGGTTTGGGCGGGTAGCGGAACACCATCACGTCGCCGCGCTTGGGGGGAGTGCCTTCGGTAATCTTGGCGTTGAGGACTGGCAGACGCAGGCCATAGGTGAATTTATTCACCAAAATGAGGTCACCCACCAACAAGGTTGGAATCATGGACCCCGATGGAATCTTGAAGGGTTCCACCAAAAACGAACGCAGGAAGAACACCGAAATGATGACGGGAAACAGACCGGCGGTCCAATCCAGCCACCAGGGTTGCATCAGCAGGCGAACTTTCGCCTCTGCAACGTTGCCATCCACCTGGTTGATCCCCATCTTGCCCAGGTCTTCGCGGCGTTTGATATCCGATGCTTCGAGCAGTGCGGCCGCCTGCTGGCGTTGCGGCAAAAAATAAAACCGCTCGGCCAGCCAATAGGCACCCGTCACCACGGTCGCCAGAAACAGCAGCAGGGCGAAGTTGCCTTCGACCAGTCCGAAGTACCAGGAACCCGCATACAGCGCGAAAGCCGCCAGCACGGCAGTGGTGAGCGCCTGCATCAGATGGTTCCCCCCACGCTTGTCGCTGCGCGTACTGCGCGGCCCCCCAAGGGGGCCTTCGCGCCTTGGGACGGCCCGGCGGCGCTCAATCTTCCACCTGCAAAATAGCGAGGAAGGCTTCTTGTGGAACTTCCACGGAACCGATTTGCTTCATGCGTTTCTTGCCTGCTTTTTGTTTTTCAAGGAGCTTTTTCTTGCGCGAAATATCGCCGCCATAGCACTTGGCCAGCACGTTCTTGCGCAGCGCCTTGATTGTCTCACGCGCAATGATGTTGGCGCCGATCGCCGCCTGGATAGCCACGTCGTACATCTGGCGCGAAATGATCTCGCGCATCTTGCCCACCACCGCCCGCCCGCGGTAGATGCTTTGGCTGCGGTGCAGCATGATGGACAACGCATCGACCTTCTCGCTGTTCAGCAAAATGTCCACCTTGACCACATCGGCCGCGCGGTATTCCTTGAACTCGTAGTCCATGGAGGCATAGCCACGGCTCACGCTCTTGAGTTTGTCAAAGAAGTCGAGCACGATTTCGGCCAATGGTATTTCATAAGTCAGTACCACCTGACGGCCTTTGTAGGCCATGTTCATCTGCACGCCGCGCTTCTGGTTGGCCAAGGTCATGACCACGCCCACATATTCCTGCGGCATGTAGAGGTGCACCGTGACGATGGGCTCGCGGATCTCCGCCGTCTTGCTGATTTCCGGCATTTTGGACGGGTTCTCGACCATGACGACTTCACCGTCGTTCTTGACCACCTGGTAGACCACGCTCGGGGCGGTGGTGATGAGGTCCTGGTCGAACTCGCGCTCCAGACGCTCCTGCACGATTTCCATATGCAGCAAACCCAGAAAACCACACCGAAATCCAAACCCGAGGGCTTGCGACACTTCGGGCTCGTAATGCAGCGACGCATCATTGAGCTTGAGCTTTTCCAGCGCGTCGCGCAATGAATCGTATTCGCTGGCTTCGGTGGGATACAGACCGGCAAACACCTGCGGCTGAATCTCCTTGAAACCGGGCAAGGCTTCCGTGGCCGTGAAAGCAGCGCCACCCGTTCCCGGCTTGATCAATGTCACCGTGTCACCGACTTTGGCCGCCTGCAGTTCCTTGATGCCCGCAATGATGTAACCCACCTCACCGGCTTCGAGCGACTGGCGCGGCTGGTTGGCCGGGGTGAACACACCCAGGTTGTCGGCGTTGTACATCGCTCCAGACGCCATCATCTTGATGCGCTCGCCCTTGGCCAAGCGCCCGTCGACCACACGCACCAGCATCACGACGCCGACATAGCTGTCGAACCAGCTGTCGATGATCATGGCGCGCAGCGGGCCATCCGGGTTGCCCTTGGGCGCCGGAATTTTTGCGACGATGGCTTCCAGAATATCGTCGATGCCAAGACCGGTTTTGGCGGAGCACACGATGGCGTCTGTCGCATCGATTCCGATGACGTCTTCGATTTCGCTTCGGGCGTTTTCCGGGTCTGCATTGGGCAGATCAATCTTGTTGAGTACGGGCAGCACTTCGACACCGAGGTCGAGCGCCGTGTAGCAGTTGGCCACCGTCTGTGCTTCAACACCCTGGCTGGCATCCACAACCAGCAATGCACCTTCGCATGCAGACAGTGAACGACTCACTTCATACGAGAAGTCCACATGCCCGGGCGTATCAATCAGATTGAGGTTGTAGACCTGCCCGTCCTTGGCTTTGTATTGCAGCGCTGCGGTCTGCGCCTTGATGGTTATCCCACGCTCTTTCTCGATATCCATCGAGTCAAGAACCTGCGCTTCCATCTCACGCGCTTCGAGTCCTCCGCAGCGCTGGATCAAACGATCGGCGAGTGTGGATTTGCCATGATCAATGTGCGCAATGATCGAAAAATTTCTGATGTGATTCATCAACGAAAACGCTTAAGTGGTTGAATTAATTTGAGATGGGCAAGAAAAAAGGGCGCGTCGGATATTGACGCGCCCTGAACCAACAATCATTGGCAACTGCGAAGGTTGGAGCTTCATTGTAGGCAAAAAGTCCCGAAAGCAAAGTCAAAAAAACACCACTCGGGTGTCGTTGCGACTCAACAACAACTATTTTATACACAGGTTATTAACAATTCAAAGGATAAGGTTCTGCACAACTTGTGGGTGATCTGTGGATCAGCTGTGGGGGACTTGCCGCCATCCCATATGATGGATTTTTTCTAATCCATATGCCCATAATGGCCTTTACAGACCCTCCATTCTAACCAATTTTCAAATTCAATTCAAAAGTTAGCGAGCGCCAACATTGGTTCCAACCGGGCATTCGATAAAAAAATTCTATGACGCAACCGCCCAAACAACCCAAAAACCCGGCCTGGGCCAAGGTTGTTTGACGGCAATTTGCGTCAGCGTGCCGGTTTGATGATGACGTACTGCGCCAGTTCTCCGCGGCGAATCAACACCGGCAAGGGCTTCGTTTTGTCATGTTTGGCGAGTGCCGACTCGAACTCCTTGACGGATGCGATGTCCGTGTTGGCCAACGCCAGAATAATGTCACCTTCACGCAAACCTGCGCGTGCTGCAGCGTCGACAGCGCTGTCAACCCGCACACCACCTTTGACCTTCAACTCCTTCTTCTGCGCGTCCATTACTTCGCTCACCGCAAGCCCAACTGACTGACCCGCAGTGGACGCCTTGGACTTCTCCTCCCGCATTGAAGTCTTGACTACTGGCTTGTCGGCTTCCACCTCTGCAATGGTGATACTCAGTTCCTTGGTCGCCCCACGACGGAAGATGGTGATCGTGCTCTTGGTGCCCGGCTTGGTGCCCCCCACGGCACGTGGCAAATCACTGGACTTGTCAATGGTCTTGCCTTCAAACCGGGTAATGATGTCCCCCCCCTCGATACCGGCCTTTTCAGCGGGAGAACCAGCTTCAACACCACGCACCAGGGCACCCGTCGCTTTACCCAAGCCGATGGATTCAGCAATCTCTTTGCTGACGGGCTCAATTTGCACGCCAATGCGTCCACGCGATACGCGGCCCGAATTGCGCAACTGCTCGCTCACGCGCACTGCCTCATCCATGGGAATGGCAAACGAAATGCCCATGTATCCGCCAGAACGCGAATAGATCTGGCTGTTGATGCCAACCACCTCGCCCCGCATATTGATCAGCGGACCACCGGAGTTGCCGGGATTGATGGCCACATCGGTCTGGATAAACGGCAGGTAATCGCCGGTTTCGCGCTGCTTGGCACTCACAATGCCGGCCGTAACGGAATTTTCAAGGCCAAACGGCGAGCCAATGGCCATGACCCATTCACCCACGCGCAAGCGCCCGACATCGCCCACTTTGACAGCGGGTAGCCCAGCGGCCTCAATCTTGACGACCGCTACATCGCTGCGTTTGTCTGAGCCAATGATCTTGGCTTTGAACTCACGCTTGTCGGTCAATGTCACCAAAACCTCATCTGCCCCCTCAACCACATGGGCGTTGGTCATGATGAAGCCATCCGCTGTGAGGATGAAGCCGGAGCCGACGCCACGCGGCTGCTCTTCTTCTTGCTGGGGCCGGTTCTGGCGAGGGACTTGCCGGGGGTTTCCAGGCATATTCGGCATGGGGAGGCCGAAACGCTTGAAGAATTCCAGCATTTCTTCTTCACCCGGTCCGCCCTGTGCAGAGCGGACGGCAACCTTCTCCAGGGTGCGGATGTTGACCACCGATGGACCGACCTGATCAACCAGGTCGGTAAAGTCAGGCAGCGACCGGGCCTGTGCCATTGCAGGTTGCAGCGGCGCGACGGCCACGAAAGCCGTTCCGGCTACGGTCAGTGCCATAAACAAAGAGCGCAAAGGTTTGAGCATAAGAGGTGTCATCGTCATTCTTCCATTCAAACAATCGTTACTGTCGTTGATCAGATTGGGCATGCAGCGTTCCAAATAGGGGCTCATTTTTTGCGTTCAAGTGCCTGGGCAAACGCATTCAAAGTGGCCGAAGGAACTTCCCCGACCGCCGTAGCCCACCAGTCGTCGATCCGCCGCGTCAGGGTATGCGTTGCGCCCCCCATATCGGTCGCGCCTTCGCGCACATGGCGACGGCTGTCGTACGCCTCCACAAAGAGGGACACCGTCGCCAATCCATCGGAAAAAATCCATTGCATGGTATTTTGGCCATTGCCAGCAGGCGCCGCGACGGGCCGCTGGTAGCAGCCCATGGGTTTGAACCCATCCACTGCACTGTGCAGAGTCCAGCCTTGCGCATCCGCCGTGGTTTTCTGCAAATCGGGGCGCAACACCCGATAACCTTCGGTATTGGCCATCATGCGTGACAACTTGCCAGCGCTCACGGGCGCGCCCAACTGCAATTCAGAGAATGCTGCCTGCTCCAACACCCCGCCATCCAGACCAAGGGTCTGCAACTGGATGATCAAACCGGAATTCTTTTCGCTCCACACGCGATATCCGTAGCGCAATCGATCATTCGCGACAAGCTGGGACACTTCCGTATCAAACCCTGCAATCCGTTCGTTTCCGAGGGCCTTGAGGCGGTAGAAATCACCAATGGAGGAGTCATTGGATTTGAGCAGATTGGGAAACAGCCCCAAGGACTCCCGGACTTCAGCGATCGCAATCCTGGAAGCGGGAAAGAATGTGATGACCTGGTCGTTGCGTCGGAATATTGCGCGGGGAACGCCACTCAGTGACTCAACCCGCTCCAGTTGCTGTGCGCCATCGCAGACATGCCAGATCCTGGCGCTTGCCATGTTGCCGCCGGCGGACACCACAAAGGTGCCGGTATAGACACTTTGGCGCGCAGCCTGATGCACGCGCATGAGCCAGGCATTCAGAGAAACGTCTGCTCCAGCGGCCTGAGCCAGGACGTTGCCACACGTGAACAAAACAAACAGCGCCAACCCATGCGCACACCGTGGTAACACTCGACTCACCGGCCAGCCCCCTCGTAAGTCGCATTGCGCAGGAAGCCCGCAGGGACCTGCAAGGCAGAGTGCCCGCCCAGCTGGCGGTGCGCGGCCATCAGTTCGTCAAGCCGTGGATCTCGAATCATGGACCCGACACCGGTATCGGCTGCGACGACCAGCGGCGCAGGCGAAGCGTCTCTGCCGAGGGCAGACACCTGTGCATCCTTGCCCGGATTGGCCGGTATCCAAAGATTCATGGCCACAACGCCCACCAATGCAGTGCACGCTGCACCTGCAAGCATCTTCCAGCGAAAAAGGGGAGCATTGGCAGACGGCTTGCCCGCATCCATCAACCCAGGGGACACCCCCTTTGAATCCCCTGTGGCCGAGGTGACTTCCACAAAATTGGGGCGTCCAGGTTCGAGAGCCAGTCGTCGCTCCAGCTTCGCCAGGAATGCCAGATCACTATGTCCGGGCGCCAATTCCGGACTGCGCAACACGTCGCCCACGACATGGTAGGCATGCCAAGTTTGCACCGATTGCGGGTCGGCCAGCAGTGCATTCAAGGCTTGCGCACATTCCTCATCCGGCAAACGGCCGTCCACCAAGTCACAGACACGCGCCCTTGATTTTGAATTCAATTCATTCATATGCACACCCCTCACCAACGTTTTCCCGTTTGCTTGTCCAACAATGGCCTTACACGCGCTGAAATGGCCTCCCTGGCGCGGAAGATGCGTGAGCGGACGGTTCCCACGGGGCAATCCATGGCTGTCGCAATTTCCTCGTAGCTCAATCCTTCAATTTCTCTCAATGTGACAGCCTGCCGCAAATCATCAGGCAAATCATCCATTGCCGCATTCACTACGGCAGCAATTTCCTTGGCGGCCAAGACAGAGTCGGGCCCTTCCTCGCTTATTGGTTCATTTTTCTTCCAGGAAGTTTCATCTTCATCGTCATTCGCCAAAAAACTTTCGGAAACTGTTGGATCGTGCTTGAGTTCCAGCAGGAACTTCTTGGCCGTATTAACGGCAATCCGGTACAGCCAGGTATAGAACTGGGCGTCGCCGCGAAACTGGTGCAAGGCCCGATAAGCCCGGATGAATGTTTCCTGGGCAATGTCCTCCACCAGGTCAACATCGCGCACCATGCGTCCGATCAATCGCTGGATACGCCGCTGGTATTTCAGCACCAACAACCCGTACGCCTTCTGATCGCCCGCCACCGTGCGCTGCACCAACACGGTGTCGCTGTCTTGAGGCGTAACGTGCTGCTCCTGGGTCACCGGGGCTCTCCTGTGTGGGCAAGTGCATCCGCTGCAATTTCGTCGCCAGAAATACCTTGACTGGAAACAATCGCACGGCGCAATGGTTTCCAGGTGAGGTCACCGGGCATCGCTTCGAGCCACAACCAAATCGGGCGTTGCGCGTTGCCCCGGATCGCAACCAGTACAACGTTCTGGAAATCCATCTGCAAAGACACATTGCAGGCCTGGAATTTTTCGAAACCCGACCAGTGCCAATGTTGCCCGTCCCACTGCAGGCAACCCGATGGCGACTTCAGCCACCCCATCAACGCAACGACGCTCGCCGCCAGCATCACACCAAGCAGTACAAGGGATCGAAGGTCAAACTGCGACTGGCCCTGGACGAAAGCCCAGGTTGTTGCCGCGGCCAGCAGGCTCAGCGAGACAATGGCACGCAAATGCCAGCGGGATCTCGTTACTGAAAAACTGACCGCTGGGGCCCGATGCATGGCCTATAAAGGGTGATCAGCGCCGGTCAGACGCGCTTGAACACCAGGGAACCGTTAGTTCCGCCGAAGCCAAAGTTGTTCTTGACCGCCACATCAATGCGCATGTCCCGAGCCACATTGGCGCAGTAGTCCAGATCGCACTCCGGGTCCTGGTTGAAAATGTTAATGGTCGGCGGGCTCTTCTGGTGGTGTAGCGCCAGCACCGTAAAGACAGATTCAATGCCACCGGCACCGCCGAGCAAGTGACCGGTCATGGACTTGGTCGAGTTGACCACGATTTTTTTGGCGTGGTCGCCCAACGCCGCTTTGATGGCATTGGTTTCGTTCAAATCGCCCAACGGGGTGGACGTGCCGTGCGCGTTCAGGTAGTCCACCTGGTCTGTGTTGACGCCCGCATTGCGCAAGGCACTCAACATGGCCCGGCGTGGACCGTCCATATTGGGAGCCGTCATGTGACCGGCATCGGCACTCATGCCAAAACCCGCCAATTCGGCATAAATTTTTGCGCCGCGTGCCACGGCGTGCTCATATTCTTCCAGCACGAGGATCCCGGCGCCTTCACCCAGCACAAAGCCATCACGGTCCTTGTCCCAGGGACGCGAAGCAGTAGCGGGATCATCATTGCGCGTACTCAAGGCCCGCATGGCAGCAAATCCGCCAATGCCCAAAGGCGACACGGTAGCTTCGGAGCCGCCCGCCACCATGACATCGGCATCACCGTATTCGATCATGCGCCCCGCTTCGCCAATGCAATGCAAACCGGTTGTACACGCGGTAACGATGGCGATGTTGGGGCCTTTGAACCCGAACCGCATCGACACATGACCTGCGGTCATGTTGATAATGGTGGACGGCACAAAAAACGGTGAAATGCGACGCGGACCCCGGTTGGTGTACTCGATATGCATGCCCTCGATCATGGGCAAGCCGCCAATGCCTGAACCGATGACACACCCAATGCGCGTGGCCTCCTCCTCGCCCAAGGCATCGCCCGTGGGCAGTCCGGCGTCTGCCACGGCTTGTACCGCTGCAGCAATGCCGTAGTGGATAAAGGTGTCCATGGTTCGCGCTTCTTTGGTACCGATATAGGTGTCCAAATTGAAATTGCGAACTTCCCCCGCGATCTGGCAGGAGAACGCTGAGGCATCAAACCGGGTGATCGTTCCGATACCGGACTTGCCGGCGATAACGTTGGACCACGCCTCGTCAACCGTGTTTCCAACGGGACTGACACAACCCAAACCAGTAACAACAACGCGACGACGGGACATAGCAATCAGTTTTCAGCTTTGGTAAAAAAAAGCCGTCTGGAACGGCCATATTCCGGATCGGCAGGCTATGACCCAATCGCCATGCCTGATCCGATCCGAGCAGCACCGCAATGCTGCAGCAGCCCAATCAGGCTTTTTTGTGCGTATTCGCGTAATCGATGGCGTTTTGCACGGTGGTGATTTTTTCCGCGTCTTCATCCGGAATTTCAATTCCGAATTCGTCTTCCAACGCCATCACCAATTCGACGGTGTCCAGAGAATCAGCACCCAGATCGGCCACGAAGGCTTTTTCGTTGGTGACTTGAGACTCTTCTACACCGAGTTGTTCGGCAATAATTTTTTTGACGCGGACTTCGATATCACTCATGGCTTCCCTCTAAGGGTTGTAAAAGAATCCGTAATTTTACCCGGGCTTAGAGCCTAAACTCTAACTGGGCGGCCGAACGGACAAATCGGCTGAACTTCAATGCATTACATGTACATGCCGCCGTTGACGTGCAGCTCCTGCCCCGTCACATAACTGGCATGCGGGGACGCCAAGTATGCAACAGCATGCGCGATGTCGGCAGGTTTTCCGAGATGACCCAATGGAATCTGGCCCAGCAAGGCTTTTTGCTGCTCTTCCTGCAGGCCGGCCGTCATGTCGGTTTCGATAAACCCGGGCGCAACGCAATTGACGGTGATGTTACGCGAGCCCAGTTCGCGCGCCAATGCGCGCGTCATGCCCGCCACGCCGGCCTTGGCGGCGGCGTAATTGGCCTGACCCGGGTTGCCGGATGCGCCGACAACCGAGGTGATGTTGATAATGCGCCCATAGCGCTGCTTCATCATGGTGCGCATGACGGCACGGCTCATGCGGAAAACGCCCTTGAGGTTGGCTTCCATTACGGCATCCCACTCCTCATCTTTCATGCGCATGGCCAGGTTGTCGCGGGTAATGCCGGCATTGTTGACCAACACCTGCAGTCCGCCATATTCCTTGACGATGGTATCCACCAAGGCTTCGCCGGCAGCGCTTTGCGTGACATCCAGCACGCGCCCGCAGCAACCAGAAAAGGCAGCCAGCGCCTCACTGATTTTGGTTGCACCTGCCTCTGTTGTCGCCGTGCCGATGACTTTTACACCCTTATGGGCCAGTTCCAGCGCGATGGCTGCGCCAATGCCCCGGGAAGCCCCGGTCACCAAAGCCACCTGTCCCTCAAATTTCACTTCGCTCATGCCAATGCACCTTTGATATCTTGCAGCGTTGCGGGATCAAATAGCGCCAGACCGGTCAGTTCCGGATCAATGCGCTTGACCATGCCGGCCAGCACCTTGCCCGGACCGCACTCCACCAGTGTAGTCAAACCGCGCGCCTTGATGGCCTGCACGCACTCGACCCAGCGTACCGGGCCAAATGCCTGGCGATACAGGGCATCGCGAATTCGGTTGAGATCGGTTTCCACCGCCACGTCGATGTTGTTAACCAACGCAATCCGGGGCGCGGCGAACTCCACCGACACCAGACGCTCTTTCAATTTTTCTGCAGCGGGCTGCATCAGACGCGAGTGAAAAGGCGCCGACACGGGCAATGGCAAGGCCCGTTTGGCGCCATTGACTTTGAGCACCTCACAGGCCTTGTCCACGGCAGCCTTGCTGCCAGCAATGACGGTTTGGGCAGGGTCATTGAAATTGACGGCTTCTACAGTTTCAATAGAACCCGCACCAAAAGACTGGGTCACTTCCAGGCAACCGGCCGCGACTTTCGCGGAATCCATACCCAGTATGGCTGCCATGGCACCTATACCGACTGGCACGGCTTCCTGCATGGCCTGCGCACGCAGGCGAACCAGCGGTGCTGCTTGCTGCAAAGTCAGGGCACCAGCGGCGACCAGCGCCGTGTATTCGCCCAGGGAATGACCCGCGACGGCCGATGGCGCAACGCCAACCTCGGCCATCCAGACCCGATAGGCCGCGACACCTGCGACCAGCATCACCGGCTGGGTATTGGTCGTCAGTGCCAGCGCTTCCTTGGGGCCTTCATGAATCAGCTTCGCAACGTCTTCACCCAGAGCATCCGAGGCTTCTTGAAGGGTCTGCGCCACCACGGCATGGTCGCCCCAGGCGTCCAGCATTCCAACCGACTGAGATCCCTGTCCAGGAAATACAAATGCAAACTGTTTCATAGAAAAATATGAATTAAAAAGGCCGCCAGGCCCCGTCAATATAGCGCAAGCAGCTACAAAATAAGGAGCAAGGCACCCCAGGTGAAACCGCCACCCACGCCTTCCAGCAGAAGCGTTTCTCCGGTCTTGACCTGCCCGGAGCGCACCGCCGCATCCAGCGCCAGCGGGATCGATGCCGCCGAAGTATTGCCGTGCTGGTCCACCGTGACCACCACCTTGTCCATGGAGAGCTTGAGTTTGCGGGCTGTGCTTTGCATGATGCGGATATTGGCCTGGTGTGGAACCAGCCAATCAATATCCGCTTCGGTCAGATGGGCCTTGGCCAGCGTGGCCTTGGCCGCACTCTCCAGAAGACCCACCGCCAGTTTAAAGACGGCCTGGCCATCCATCTTCAGCAGAGGATCACCCAAAATCGCGCCGCCCGACACATGACCCGGAACACACAGGATGCCCACGTGTTTGCCATCGGCATGCAGGTCGCTGGCCAGAATGCCCGGCGTGTCGGACGCCTCCAACACCACGGCACCGGCACCATCGCCAAACAGCACGCAGGTGGTGCGGTCGTTGAAATCCAGAATGCGGGAAAACACCTCGGCGCCGACCACCAGTGCGCATTTGGCCGCACCGGTCTGGATCATCGAATCGGCAACCGCCAGCGCGTAGACAAAGCCACTGCAAACTGCCTGCACGTCAAAGGCTGCACAGCCATTGGCGCCCAGCTTGTTTTGCAATATGCAGGCCGTCGACGGGAACACCATATCGGGCGTCGATGTGGCGACAATGATCAGGTCAATATCCTGCGGCTTGCGGCCAGCGGCCTGGAGCGCGTTCTTTGCGGCCTCCAGACCCAGGTCGCTGCTGTAAACGCCGTCAGAGGCGAAATGTCGCGCGCGAATACCGGTGCGCTCCACGATCCACTCGTCGGATGTTTCTACGCCTTTGGCAGCCAGTTCGGCAACCAAATCAGCATTCGTCAGTCTGCGCGCAGGCAAATGGCTGCCCGTGCCTGTAATTCGCGAATATCGTTTCATGGTGGGGTTGGTGACAACCGGACAGGTTATTGCACGCTTTCAGCGGTCGCCAGAAGCGGTGCTGCATGGGCAATGCGAACCTGAACCCGGTCAAGCAAGTTGTTTCGGGCTGCATCATACGCCCGGTTCAGCGCGAACCCAAAACCCAGCACGTCGGCCGAACCATGGCTCTTGAACACCAGACCACGCAGACCCAGCAGGGCCGCCCCGTTGTACCGGCGATGATCAACCCTGTTTTTGAGCGCATTTAAGACAGAATAGGCAGCAATTGCCGCCATTTTGGTAAAAATATTGCGAGAAAACTCGGCTTTCAAAAAGTTACCGATCATGCCGGCCAAGCCTTCGCTGGCCTTTAAAGCCACATTGCCGACAAAGCCGTCACAAACCACCAAGTCGACCGTGCCCTTGAAAATATCATTGCCTTCGACATTTCCAAAAAAATTCAAATCCCCTGCTTTAGCAGCAGAACGCAGCAATTCACCGGTTTTCTTGATGGTTTCATTGCCTTTGATGATTTCTTCACCAATATTGAGAAGCCCCACCGTGGGAGACTCTTTGTTGTTGAGCACAGAAACCAGCGCCGACCCCATGACAGCGAATTGCAGCAGGTGCTCAGCGGAGCAATCGACGTTGGCACCCAGATCCAGCATCGTGGTGGCGCCGCCGGTTGCATTGGGAAGCTGGCCCGCAATGGCTGGACGCTCGATGCCATCCATGGTTTTCAGGATGTAGCGGGAAATAGCCATCAATGCCGCAGTATTGCCGGCAGACACTGCCGCCTGGGCCTGGCCATCCTTGACCTGCTGGATCGCCACGCGCATGGAGGAATCCTTCTTGCGGCGCAGGGCAATTTCCAGCGGATCATCCATAGCCACCACTTCACTGGCTGCCGTCAGGTGGGCGCGTGGGTGGGAAAAGCCTGCCAACTGATCTGGTAAACCCACCAGAATCAGGGCGGCATCCGGATGCTGCTCCAGAAAGTGCCTGCAAGCAGGCAGCGTGACTTGAGGGCCGTGGTCGCCTCCCATGCAGTCAACAGCGATTGTGATCATGGGGTAGGCACCCAAAAAGAAGATGACATCAAACAATGGCCCGAGGCCAAAAACAACAAAAGCCCGACGCTACAGTATTTGTAGCTCCGGGCTTTGCGAGAACGAACGCGTTCAGGCTTCAGATTTCGTCTTCAGCACCTTGCGCCCACGGTAGAAACCGGTGGGGCTGATGTGGTGGCGCAGGTGGGTTTCACCCGTGGTGGATTCCACAGCAATGCCAGGAACGACCAAAGCATTGTGTGAGCGGTGCATACCGCGCTTGGAAGGTGATTTTTTGTTTTGTTGGACGGCCATGATCCGCTCCTCAGCTAGGGTGCTGCGCAAGCCGCAACACTGGGGGGTTAGTAAAAAGCGCGACTGATTTCACACGCGAAGCCTTAAATTATAGCCCAAAGCGGCAATCAGGGCTAGGGCTTGTTTTTGAGCCGTTCCAGAACCGCAAAAGGGTTCGGTTTTTCTGCCACGTCCTCCACGAAGTCCGCATCTGCCACCTGCAGCTTGAGGGCACCTGGGCAAACCGGGTGCTTGGGAACAACCGGCATGGCCATCAGCAACTCGTCCTCCACCAATTCCAGCAGGTTGAAGTCGCGACTCAAGACCAATACGTCTTCTTCGGATTCTTCATCTTCAACGGCTGCAACATCTTCGGTCGCCACAAAGCGAAACTCGCGCTCGAACGACACCGGCACATCGACGGGGCCCAGACACCTCTGGCACGTCTGTGGCAATGCCACTTGCGCCGCGAGTGCCAGCCAGACCTGCCCTCCTGGCACTCCCTCCGGGCGCGTCATGCCTTTGGCGGCAAAGCGCACAAGCGTCTGGGGCCCTACGCCCTGTGCCTCTTCCAGCAATCGATCAAAGCGCGCGAGGCTTTCGCTCCCCTCGATGCTGCCTTGCGCGTGGGCGAAGGCCTCGATATTCAGATGCCGGGCGTCATAGTCGTGTTTCATGCGCGCAGTGTAAGAGAATCAGGCCATGCCAGACATTTCCAACAGAAAACTCATACTCGGATCCACCTCACCCTACCGGCGCGAAATGCTGACCCGGCTGCGCGTCCCCTTTTCCGTGGAATCGCCGCATGTGGATGAAACGCCGCTGCCAGGCGAACACCCTGCGGCACTGGCTCGCCGTCTGGCCCTGGCCAAGGCACAGGCCGTTGCGGCGCGCTTTCCGGATTGCGTGGTGATCGGATCGGACCAAGTTGCCGATCTCGATGGCCAGGCTCTGGGCAAACCCGGCAACCATGAGCGTGCGGTGGCGCAACTGCGCCAGATGCAGGGCAGGACAGTCATCTTCCAGACTGCCGTGGCCGTGGTGTGCCTGCAAAGCGGCTTTTGCGAGCAGGCGTTGGCACCGGTCAAAGTCACTTTTCGGCCGTTGGACGATGACGAAATCGAAAACTACCTGCGAATCGAGCAACCCTATGATTGCGCCGGCAGCGCCAAAAGCGAAGGCTTGGGCATTGCACTGCTGGAATCCATTGACAACGACGATCCCACGGCGCTGGTTGGTTTGCCACTCATTCGCACCAGCCGGATGCTGCGCAACGCTGGCATTCGCCTGTTGGCCCCCCATCACACTGCCGTATGAACGCACCCAAGCACGCCGCCACCCAGCCCCAGCCATCATCGGGCACGCTGTACCTGGTGCCTGCCCCGCTGGACTTTGGCTGCAGCAGCCAGGTACCGCTGGATCGGGTCATGCCCCGCGGCACACTGGAAGTGGCCGCCACGCTCCAGCATTGGGTGTGTGAAAACGCCAAGTCCACCCGCGCCTACCTGAAACGCATTGGTGAAACACACCCGCTGTGCGTGCCTTTGCAGGCCATGAACCTGCAGGAGTTGCCGCACGAAGTCCATAAAAAAGGCGACCACCAGGGCCACTTTGATGCGCGCCACCTGCTGCAACCCGCAGTGCAGGGTGAGAACATGGGCCTGGTCAGCGAAGCGGGAATGCCGGCCGTTGCCGACCCGGGCTCTTCAGTCGTGCGCGCGGCACACGACCTGGGCTTGCGGGTGGTGCCACTGGTGGGGCCTGTATCCCTGTTGCTGGCCCTGGCAGCCAGCGGCCTCAGTGGCCAGAACTTTGCGTTTGTGGGCTACCTGCCCAGCAGCCCGGCAGAGCGGACGCAACGCATACGGGAGCTGGAATCCCTGGCCCTGAAAACCGGGCAAACGCAGCTCTTTATTGAAACGCCCTATCGCAATGCGGCCATGCTGCAAGCGCTGCTGCACACCCTGCAACACAGCACCCGGCTGGCAACGGCCAGCGGTCTGACGCTGGATGCGGCCGCCTGCCATAGCGAGCTGGTGAAAAACTGGAAGCACAAACCGTGGACGCTGGAGAACACCACCCCAGCGGTGTTTGCCATCGGTCGTTAGAACGTTTTAGCGCAATCCGGGCATGGCCCGCAGCGCACGCACGCTTCCTTCGCCAATGGAGGCGCCGAAGCGCTTGACCAATCGCTCTGCGACATTTTCTTTGCGGGTGTAGTCAATCAGATCTTCGGCCTTGACCACTTCGCGTGCCACGAAATCCAGATTGCCCAGTTGATCTGCCAGCCCCATGTCGATGGCCTGCTGCCCGGTCCAAAAAAGGCCGCTGAACATTTCCGGCGTTTCCTTCAGGCGACTGCCACGACCGGCCTTCACCGCACCGATAAACTGCTGGTGAATCTGGTCCAGCATGGCTTGCGCAAACACACGCTGTTTGTCCGTTTGGGGACTGAACGGGTCCATGAAACCCTTGTTCTCCCCAGCGGTCATCAGGCGGCGCTCCACGCCCAGCTTGTCCATCAGCCCCGTGAAGCCAAAACCGTCCATCAACACGCCAATGCTGCCCACCACGCTGGCCTTGTCGACAAAAATCTTGTCGGCGGCAGCAGCAATGTAGTAGGCCGCCGACGCACAGGTCTCTTCCACCACCACATACACCGGCTTGTGGTGCAGGGTCTTGAGACGGTGGATTTCATCGTTGATGATGCCCGCCTGCACCGGGCTGCCGCCGGGCGAATTGATCAGCAACACCACCGCCTGCGCACCCTTGTCTTCAAAGGCACTGCGCATGGCCGCAACAATCAGCTCGGCACTGGCTTCTGAGCCCGATGCAATCTCGCCCTGGATCTTGACCAGAGCCGTATGCGGGGTTGAGGTGTCTGCCGTACCGGCGCCGCGATCCATGCCCAACCACACCAGCGACACCAGAAACAGCAACCATGCCAGACGGATGCCGTTGCGCCAGCGGCGGGCCTGGCGCTGCTCGGTGATGGCGGCCATGGCCAGTGATTCCAGCGTGGATCGCTCCCAGTTTGGCGCACTGCCGGCTCCCGTTAGTCGGGAACCTGCTCCGTTTTTGATAGCTGCTTGCGCTTGTTCTGCGGGGTCTGGCGATGGATTCGATGCCTCGCCGGGGGTGTTGGGATCAGTCATGTCAGAACTCAATAGGTTGCAGGTTAGGGGCAGTATGCCAGTGGATGACGCCCTCTTGCTCGGTCACCATGATCTTTATCAAGCCACCGCGACAGGGGCCGCCACGGCATTCACCGGTTTGTGGTCGGTAAATGGCACCGTGGGTGGCACACATCAGCCACTGTCCGGTACTGTCAAAAAAACGGTTGGGCTGGTAATCCATTTCCATGGGAACATGGGCACACTGGTTGAGGTAGCCATACACCTGTCCGTCAAAGCGGATGGCAAACCCGCGAGACGTTCGCCCGCAGTAAACCACGTCAAAGGGCACGGCCTCCCCGCGGTCCACCAGGTCAGCGGAATGGCACAAAGGCACAGCGTTGCTGAGTTCGCTCATAAAGTGGATACCCCAATTCTCAGGCGTTGGCCGCAAACCAGGCGCGCAAATCGGCCACGGAGTGCGCCACATACCTCGGGTTCAGTTCCGTAAACGCAGCCGGCTCATGTGCACCATAGCTCACACCCACGCTGGGGCAACCCGCATTCAGCGCCATCTGCAAGTCGTGCGTGGTGTCGCCGACCATCAACAGCCGGTGGGGCTCCACGCCAAACTCCCGCATCAGTTCCTGCAGCATCAAGGGATGGGGCTTGCCAGCGGTTTCGTCCGCCGTGCGGGAGCCGTCGAACACGCCTTGCAGTGCCGATGTCTGCAGCGCATCGTCCAGCCCGCGACGGCTTTTCCCTGTGGCGACCGCCAACACGTGGTTGCGCGCCTTCAAATCCGCCAACATCGACAACACACCGTCAAACAGGGCGATGTCATTTTGATGTGTCAAATAATGGTGCTTGTAGCGCGCGCCCAGCTCGGGGTATTTTTCGGGCGACACGTCTGGCGCGGCGTGGGCCAGGGCCTGCATCAGCCCCAGGCCAATGACGTAGGACGCATCCTTGTCGCTGGGCAAGCGCCCGCCCACATCCACCACCGCCAGTTGAATGCAGCGGGTGATGATGGCGGTGGAATCAAACAGGGTTCCATCCCAGTCGAAGGCAATCAGATCAAACGATCGGGAAGAGGTCCGTGGCTTGGGGCTTGGCATGGCGTGAAAAGAAAAAGTTAAAACAATAAAAAGCCATCAGGCGGCTGGCGGCAGCGCTTGCTGCAGGAACTGCGCGAGCTCCCCTGGCAAATCGGCTTGCAGCTCCAGACGTGCTCCCGTTGCCGGGTGATTGCACTGCAGCCGCCAGGCGTGCAAGAACATGCGCTTGAGCGGCGTCGGGCTGTTGGCACGAGCCAGCGCCTTGTTGCATTCGAAGTCGCCATATTTGTCGTCACCCGCGATTGGCAGGCCCTCGGACGCCAAGTGCACGCGAATCTGGTGGGTGCGCCCGGTCTTGATCGTCACCTCCAGCAGGGAATAGCCTCGACCAGTGCCGGTTGGCGCCTGCGCGGCAGCCGGTGCGACCCCACCAGTGGCTCGTACCTTGACCAAAGTCAAGCTTGGCATGCCATCCGGATCGTCTTTGGGCACCACCTTGACACGGCGCTCCCCATCGGGCAACAGGTATTTGTGCAAGGGCTTGTCCAGCACCTTCTTGTTGGCCGGCCATTGCCCCAGCACCAAGGCCAGGTAGGTCTTGCCGGTTTCGCGCTCGCGAAACTGGTCTTGCAGGTTTTTCAGCGCACTGCGCTTTTTGGCGACCAACAAGATCCCGCTGGTCTCCCGGTCCAGCCGGTGCACCAGTTCCAGAAATTTGGCTTGCGGACGCGCCATACGCAACTGCTCGATCACGCCAAAACTGACGCCTGAGCCACCGTGCACGGCCACGCCAGCGGGTTTGTTGATGGCCAGGAAATAGTCATCCTCAAACAAAACCGCGAAATCCCGGGCCGGCGCATGACTGGCCACTTGTGCCGCCATCGCCTGCGCCTTCTCCGCCACGCGCTCGGAGACCCGAACCGGCGGCAAGCGCACCACATCCCCGGCGTTCAGCCGGGTATCGGCCGAGGCGCGGCCCTTGTTGACCCGTACCTCGCCGCTGCGGATGATGCGGTAGACGTGGGTCTTGGGCACACCCTTGAGCTGGCGCATCAGGTAGTTGTCCAGGCGTTGCCCGTCCCCATCGTCGTCAATGGTTAGCGATTTCACCTGTGGTGGTGGGGTTCCTGGATTGCCCCCTATAATGTGTTTCACTAGCGTCGCGCTGTAAGTGGTTGATTTGTCTGGAGTTTAGTCCACACGCCATACACAGACGCGCTGGAAGGTCGATGCCGCCGGGTTGCCCTGTATGCAAATCACACGCCAAATGCCTGTGATGGTCTGCAGGCAACACGGTCAAGCCGATGAATCGAAATACTGATACGGAATACCCACAGTTTGCAGACCCTTCGTCTGTAAACGGAATGAAACGAGATGTTTGTGCTGATGTGCCTGATTTACTTATGCCGACGGAGCGTTTTCGCCCCGTTTTTTGGCATGGATCGGCCTCTAGCCCCCGTCAAACGGGCGCAACCAGCTATGCAATTGATAGCAGGATCGCAAACGCATCCCCTCGTTCCCATCCACGCGCCTACGCTTCGACGCCTCGTTTGAGTCGAAGTTCTCCGGCAATTCCACCTCTCATTCGGTTCGTCAGTTCAGGCATCAATTGCCCACACAGGGCAGGTAAAACTGATGAAGGACGCAATCCATGAAACGGATGCTTATCAACGCCACGCAGGCTGAAGAACGCCGCCTGGCCATTGTCGATGGACAAAAACTCCTCGACTACGAAATCGAAATCGAAGGGCGCGAACAGCGCAAAGGCAATATCTACAAGGCCGTCGTCACGCGCGTCGAGCCCTCGCTGGAAGCCTGTTTTGTCGACTACGGCGAAGACCGCCACGGCTTCCTGCCGTTCAAGGAAATCTCCCGGATGTACTTTAAGGAAGGCGTGTCTGCTTCCCAGGCGCGCATCCAGGACGCCATCCGCGAAGGCCAGGAACTGCTGGTCCAGGTCGAAAAAGAAGAGCGTGGCAACAAGGGCGCAGCCCTGACCACCTTCGTCTCGCTGGCCGGTCGTTATGTGGTCCTGATGCCCAATAACCCCCGCGGCGGTGGCGTGAGCCGTCGCATCGAAGGGGAAGACCGGGCCGAGCTGAAAGAAGCGCTGGACCAGCTGGAATACCCCAACGGCATGTCCATCATTGCCCGCACCGCCGGTATCGGCCGCAGCGCGCCGGAATTGCAATGGGACCTGAACTACCTGCTCAAGCTCTGGACCGCCATCGACGGTGCCGCCAAGGGCGGCAAGGGTGCCTATCTGATTTACCAGGAATCCAGCCTGGTGATCCGCGCCATCCGCGACTACTTCAACCACGATATCGGCGACATCCTGATCGACACCGACGACGTGTACGAGCAGGCCCAGCAGTTCATGGCCCACGTCATGCCCGAGCACGCCGCCCGCGTGAAGCGCTACCGTGACGACGCGCCGCTGTTCAGCCGCTTCCAGATCGAACACCAGATCGAATCCGCCTACGCCCGCACGGTGCAACTCCCAAGCGGCGGCGCCATCGTGATTGACCATACCGAAGCCCTGGTTTCGGTGGACGTCAACTCGGCCCGCGCCATCAAGGGCGGCGACATCGAGGAAACCGCGACCCGCACCAACCTGGAAGCCGCCGACGAAGTGGCCCGCCAGATGCGCCTGCGCGATTTGGGTGGCCTGATCGTCATCGACTTCATCGACATGGAAGAGTCCCGCAACCGCCGCGAAGTGGAAAACCGCTTGCGCGACGCGCTGCGCCAGGACCGTGCCCGTGTGCAGTTCGGCACCATCAGCAAATTCGGCCTGATGGAAATGAGCCGCCAGCGCCTGCGCCCGGCTCTCTCCGAAGGTGCTTCCATTCCTTGCCCCCGTTGCGGCGGTTCCGGCCACATCCGTGACACCGAAAGCTCTGCACTGCAGATCCTGCGCATCATCCAGGAAGAATCGCTCAAGGACAGCACGGCCTCCGTGCTGTGCCAAGTGCCCGTGGATGTCGCCTCCTTCCTGTTGAACGAAAAGCGCTCCGAGATCGCCAAGATCGAACTCAAGCAGCGCATCAACGTGCTGCTGGTGCCCAACAAGACGCTGGAGACACCCAACTACCGTCTGGAGCGCCTGAAGCACGACGACCCGCGTCTGGACAACATCGAAGCCAGCTACAAGATGGCCGACGAGATCGAAGACCCCACCAGCGTGACACGCCGCTCGCAAGAGCCCACCAACAAGCAGACGCCCATCATCAAGGGCGTGTTGCCGGATGCACCCGCACCCCAGGCTGCACCACGGCCGGTAGCTCCTGCGCAAGCACAGCCAAGCCACGCACCACACGCCGCACCGCACCGTGGAGTGCATGCGCCCGAAGCCAAGGCACCAGTCGCCGCTGAAAAAGGCTTTTTCGGCTGGATCAAGAGTCTGTTTGGCGGAGAAGCACCAGCCCCTGCCAAGCCCGTTGCTGTTCCTGCGCCCAAACCCGCAGAAGGCCGTGACGGCCGCAACCGGGGTGACGGCCATCGCACCGGCGGCAAGCCTGGCGAAGGTCGCGGTGAAGGCCGCAACGAAGCCCGCGGCGAAGGCCGAGGCCCGCGCGGCGAAGGCCGTGGCGAGGGACGTGGACGCGGTGGACGCGGCGGACGTGGCGGCAATGGCGGAGATCGCCAGGGCGGCGCCCAACGTGAACGTTTTGACGCCGAAGGCAAGCCAATGCCGATGGATGCCAACCTGCAATCCGTCGGCCCGGCCGGCGGTGCAGCAGAGCCGGCTCGCCAGGAGCAGCGCCCTGATCGTGGCCCGCGCCCTGAACGCGGCGAGCGTGGCAACCGCTCCGGTCGAGGCGGCGGTGAGCGCAACGACAGCGCCGAGCGCGGCGAGCCGCGCGCCGAAGGCCGTGGCGATGCTGCGCCGGCAACCGAAGGGGGCGCTACAGAAGGCCGCACCAACGAAAGCCAGAACCGCGAACCGCGAGAGGGCCGCGAGGGTCGCGGCGGACGGGGTGGCCGCAACGGCCGTGGGCCACGCCAGGACGGCGGCGAGCCACGCACGGGAACTGGCGAAGGACGTCAGTCCCAGCTGGGCTTCGCCGATGCTGAAAACACCTCCGGTGAAGCCGCGGGTCAACAGCCATCAATGGATGGCGAAGCGCAAATGCCTGCACCACAGGGCGAAAGCGGCGAGGCACGCGAAAAGCGTTCCCGTGACCGCTATGGCCGTGAACGTGGTCCCCGCGGTGATCGCAGCGAGCGTGAAGAACGCCCCGACCTGCGCATCCCGGCAGTTGCCCCACGCGCCGACGCCACTGAAGAGTCCCTGCCTGCACCCGTAGTGGCACGCGTGGACGAACCGGTTGTCGCAGCACCAGCGCCGGTTGCACCAGCGCCGGTTGCACCAGTGCGCGTTACGCCGGCAGCGGTACCCGTTGCACCGGCAGAATCCAGCGTTCGCATGCCGAAAGTGACGTCGTATGCGTTGCCCACCGATGCTCTGCTGGATGTAGCGCAAGGCTCTGGACTGCAATGGGTCAACTCGGACTCCGTCAAGATCGAAGCGGTGCAAGCCGCCATTGCGGCCGAACCCAAGCCCATCCATGTGCCACGCGAGCGCCCCGCCCCCGTATCCATTGACACCGGCCCGCTGGTGCTGGTGGAAACCAAACGTGACCTGCGCAATATGACCTTGCCGTTTGAGCAGCCACCGGCCGCATAAACGGCTCTCAGCCTCGCACAACAGCGGGGCAGACAATAAAAAAGGGGCACGCGTGCCCCTTTTCCTATTTGCGCTCCGTACTCAGAACAGGTCGACCGCACCGACTTTGATCACATCCCCGAAAAAGCCTTTGCGCACGAGATCATCATGGCTGTGAACCTGGTTGCGCCCGTTGCGCTGGGCATAGTCAACCGCCCGCTCGGCACGCTCCAGCGTGGTACTGGGTGAGTCTTCTGCCGTGACGCGGGTGAAACCGGCACACGCCGTGACACGGCCGACCTGGGGAAAATTGAATTTCTCCATGTTGGCCCGAAAACGTTCAAACGCCGCCAGCACCAGCGCCTCGTCCGGACAATGCATCAACACGGCAAACTGATCGCCGCCCAGGCGGTAGATGCGATCGTAGGTGCGAAATGTGTTGTTCATGATACGGGCCACCAACAACAACACTTCCTCTGCAATCAGGTGGCCGCTCTTGTCATTGATCACACCAAAATGATCAACACTGACGGTACCCAACCAGTAGTTCGGAGGCACCCGGTGGCGACGCTCGGAAACGGGCAGGACGCTTGTCTCCAGCACACGGGTTTCGCTTTCCAGCCCGTGATCCATCTCCTCCAGCACGGCGCTATAGAAGGTGTCATCGAGTGATTTGCGATTGAGCAATCCTGTCAGGGCATCACGGTCGCTATACGCCAGCAACTTGTACATATTGCGAAACACGTGAACCAAATCTTCAATCACCTGCAACTGACCTTTGGCCAGGGGCGCGCCTGAATGTATTTCGACCACGCCTTCGTCGTCATTGGCGGAATCCGCATACAGCGGGATGTAGCTGATGCGCGGACCCTCTTCACCCGCCCAGGCGTATTCGACCAGGTCGCGAGTCTGCAAACACAGCAACCTGTCCTTTTCATCGGTCAATTCGCGCAGTGTTTCAAAGTCGACCCGCAGGGGATCGACTACCTTGCCACCACCCCTGACGTCGAGGGATGCAACCTCAAGCCAGCGCTTGACACCTTCCTCGCTCATGACCCGTGCAATGACGACACGGTCGATGCGCAACAAGTCAATCAAGGCCTTGGAAAGGGTCAACTCCAGAAGCTCCCGATCCCGATGATCGGTCAGCTTGATGATGTGTTCGGTGAGTGTAGCCATGGCAACATAATAGCCCCGAATCGGAACTCCGTCACCTTTTGGCCGCCTCGCGATAGGCATGGGTCGCGGCGTCTACGTCCCCACGCTGCTCCGCCATCTGGGCCAACGCCAACCAGGTGTCGCGCGCCAGTTCGGACTCCTGCAGCATCGACAAGGACTGCTTGAACAACTGCTGTGCCTTGCCCCACAGGCTCAGGCGCATACAGACCACACCGGCCAAGTACTGCAGAACGGCATCGCGCGGATTGGCCATTTGTGCGGTCTCGATGCGGCTCAGCCACGGCGTATCCGGGGCGCCGTCGGGTGAGCCAAATCCACGCTCAAGCACCCGAGCCAGGCGGACCCGTTGCGCCAGCGTCAATGCATCATGGCTCTGGACCATGGATTCCCACACGGGCAACACCCATTGCCTGGACACCGTAACAGACCCGCCATGCGACAGCAAACGCTCGGCCGCCTCGAAGGCCACCTCGGGAATTTTCTGCTCGGCACTTTCCAGCGCATCCCAGGCACGCTGGATCTGAACGCCATCGTGGGCCGCGCGTATCAGTTCAATCGCCAGTCCCCGTGCAATACTCTTGCCCGCCGCCTCCGAGAAGGCCCGGTGCTTGGTCAGCAGGCGCACCGTCTCCAGCGCGACCTGCGATTGGCCCGCCTGACGGGCAGCTCTGAAGCGCAAACGCAAAGCCAGGGTCCGACGCGAAGCACCCTGGGGCAGTTGATCCAGCCATTGAATGGCCGCCGCCGCATCCCGGTCGTCCAGGGCCCACCGCGCTCCCCGCAGTTGAACGCCTTCCCGCGCTTCCTGGGCTTCCCGCGCTGCCGCTTCTTCCAGTGCCAGCTGGAAGTGGTGATCCCGCACGCCCCGGTTTTGCAGGGCATGTGCACTCTCTGCGGCCAGCAAATGCGACAAGGTACGAAGGCGCCCTCCGTAGGTCAGGCGCTCACCACTGCGCTGCACGGACTCTTCGAGTGAGATCACCAGTTCAGCGGCCTTGCGTGCACGCACAAAGCGTCCGGCAACCAGATGGGAGAGTGACTCCAGCAAGGTCATGTGGATGGCCCGCTCCTTTTGCAGCAAGCGCCAGTGACGGGCCTGCTGCGGGATATTCATCAGTGCGGACAGGGCACGCATCGCCAGATGCAGCGTCAGAAAACTGCCCGCCAACAGCAACAGGAACAGGTTCAATGACAAATCGACCCGGTAGGGAGACCAAAACAGACTCACCGTCCCATGGTTGTCACCAGCGAACAGGGCACTGGCCACAGCGATCGCAAACAGGGCCATCAGCCACAATGCAGCGCGCATGGTCAGCGTCCCGCAGCAGCGGTGGCCAAGGCCGCCAGGGTCTCGTCTACCCGGGGCAGCTCCAAGGCCTTCAATTGACCCCGCACCAGCTGCAACTGGGCCACGGCGGTCTGGGTTTTGCGTGAGGACGCATCAAAATAACGCCCCAGAGCCACTGAAGCCGCACCCAGATCCGAACGCACCGAATCAATCTGGCGCGACAAAAGCCCCAAGCGGGCATTGAGCAACTTGAGCTTCAGGTTCTCGCGCAGAAAAAAGGACTGCTCCGGCGACAACAGCGCCGCATCGGGATCTTCGATGCGGCTCACCCGAACCAGGCCTCGCACTTCTTCACGCACCAGCAAGCCCAAACGCACCCACCAGTTCACCACGGTTTCCTCAGGCTTGCGTTTGAGTGTGTCCGTGGCCCGGGCCGTGGGCACGGCATTGGCGATCGGCAATTCATCGGCCAGCACGACCAACTCGTCGAGTTTTACCAACAACGCCGGCGTATCGGCCAGGGCGGTGGCCTTGATGCGGGTCACATCCCGCGCAATGGCCCGCTGCAGAGGGGTCAGTCGCGGCTGTGCAGCCCGGGCGACCCGTACTTCTGCACTTTTGAGAGCGGCCAGCAAGGGCTCCACGCTGCCGGTCAACTGCGCCTGCTGCTGGGCCAAGCGCACGGCCGATTCAATATCGACTGCCAGGTTCTCGTCACGCGAACGAGACAGGCTCTGCATCAGTTCTTCCAGCTGCGTGCGCTGCAAAGACACCTCACTAAGCCGTGCTTCAGTGACCGCCAGCTTGGCTGCCGTCTCCATGGCCAGTTCCTGCGCCTGTCGGGCAGTAGCCCTGGCCTCGGTGGCTTGGGCGCCGGCGTCCGCGCTTTGACGCGCCAGCTGTTCCTGAATGGATGCCAGCTTCTGCCACAACAAACCACTGACCAGCAACGCCGCCACGGCTACCACCACAGCGCCCCATTGCAGGCGCTGCCCCGCACTGCCATCCGATTTAACTGGCAGGTCACCGGGAGTGGGGAGGGGCGCACCGTCCAGAGGCGCAGTCGCCGCTGTAACGCTAGGCTCTGTATTCATCCCATCGATTCTATCGATGCCATCAAAGCAGCAAGAGTCGGACGTGACTCGCAAACAACAGAAAACCCGGCCTCGCGGGCCGCTTGGGCAATCCGACTGTGGGTCACCACCGCTTTGGCCTGAGCCCAGGACTGGCCTGCGCAGGCTGCGACCAGGTTGCGAATGGCCTCCGAACTGCTGAACAGCCACACGGAACCGTCCACGGCGGCCTGGCGCGCCAGGGCCTGGTCGCTGTCAAGTAGGTCGGGTGCCTGGCGCTGGTAGGAGACAACGAATTCCACGCTCCCCCCGGCCGCGCGCACCTGGTCGGCAAACCAGTCGCGACCCGCACCATCACCAGCGTCGCCCGCACCGTCCGTACTGCCGGTTCCGCGAACCACCAGAATCCGGTAGCCGGGTTGCACACGGTGGGAAACCACCGCCCACAGGGATTCCGAGTCAAACTGCCCGGCATCGCGGTCGGGCATGTCGATGCATTGGGCATCTACCTGGGCCCGCTTCAAGGCCGAGAAACTGCCAGGCCCGGTGACAAATGCTCTTGTTTTTGTAGCAGCTTGCGCAGTGAATACGAGGCTTGAGGGCGGCCTTAACGCGAAGAAGTGGTCTACTGCGTTGCCACTGACAAACATCACGGCATCAAAGCTGTCCAAACGTCCCCACGCGGCGACCACGTCGGCCGGATGGGGCGCCGGCAACACGCCGATCAGTGGTAAAGCCACGGCTTCGTAACCCGCATCCGCCAGCGCATTGACCCACTGCTGAGCTTCCTGCCTGGGGCGGGTGACGATGACACGCACGGACTCAGCTCCCCTGGCCTGCCTGCAGCCGCACCTGGGCCTGCAGCTGCCGTGCCACCTGCTCGCCCAGCAGGGTGGCGGCGGCCGCGTCTTTGACCGCAGCCTGTGCTTGTGCATGTACCAGGGGCAAAACGCCCTCCGGATCGCCCCAGGTGGCGCGGATGCTCAGTACATCGCCCTGCAGCGTGGCATAGGCGGCCAGCGGCATCGAGCAACTGCCACCCATGACGCGACTCACCGCCCGCTCTGCCGACACCGCCAGCCAGGTGGGCGGGTGCAATAGCGTCTGCAAAACCTGTGCCACGTCCGCACGGTCGGCGCGCACTTCGATACCCAGCGCACCCTGCCCGGCAGCAGGCAACATCTGTTCCGGCTCGAAAGTGGCACGAATTCTGGACTCCAGCCCCAGACGCTTGAGGCCGGCAGCGGCCAGCACAATGCCATCGTACAAACCGTCATCCAGTTTCCTCAAACGGGTATCCAGATTGCCGCGCAGCGCCTCAATCTTCAGGTCCGGACGCAAGGCCCGCAGCAGCGCCATGCGACGCAAACTGGAAGTTCCGACCACCGCTCCCTGCGGCAGATCCACCAACGACGCATAACGGCTGGAAACCCAGGCATCGCGCGGGTCTTCGCGCTCCATCACACAGGCCAGGCTAAAACCTTCCGGTAACTCCATGGGCACGTCCTTCAGCGAGTGCACGGCCAGATCGGCATGCCCCTCTTCCAGCGCCACTTCCAGTTCCTTGACAAACAGGCCCTTGCCGCCCACCTTGCTCAGTGAACGGTCCAGAATCTGGTCGCCCCGGGTGGTCATGCCCAGCAACTTGACCTGGTGCCCCTGTTGTTCGAGCAGTGCTTTGACGTGTTCTGCCTGCCAAAGAGCAAGGCGGCTCTCGCGCGTGGCGATTGTGAATGTGTGTGCAACCATGGCCTGTCAGTCGTAACCTATTAGTAATCTATAGCGGATGGTCAATGCTAGCATGGGGCCCATGAAAAATTTATCCGCCCCAGTACCCGCCAAGCGCACCAAGGACAACGAACGCCCGCTGGTGGAAGACATCCGGCTGCTGGGCCGAATTCTGGGCGATGAAATCCGCGAGCAGGAAGGTGCTGCGGCGTTTGAGCTGATCGAAAAAATCCGTACCTTGTCCGTGGCCTTTCGCCGCGATGCCGACCATGAGGCCGACAAGGCGCTGAAGAAACTGCTCAAGGGACTCAGCGGCGACCAGACCGTGAGCGTGATCCGCGCCTTCACCTATTTTTCACACCTGGCCAACCTGGCGGAAGACCGGCACCACATTCGCCGCCGCTCCATCCATGAGCGTGCAGGCGACACCCAGGAGGGCAGCCTCGACGTCGCCATGTCGCGCCTGCGCTGGGCGGGCATTGCACCCAAAACCATCTCCAACACCCTGGCACACAGCTATGTATCGCCCGTGCTGACGGCCCACCCCACCGAAGTCCAGCGCAAAAGCATTCTGGATGCCGAGCGCGACATTGCACGCCTGCTGACCGAGCGGGACGAAATCAAGATGCGTAGCGCCTTCTTTGACAGCAAGAAGGACGCGCTCACCGCCCGCGAACTGGCGACCAACGAGGCCCAGATGCGCGCCCGTGTCACCCAGTTGTGGCAAACCCGCCTGCTGCGGTTCAGCAAACTCACGGTCGCCGATGAAATTGAAAATGCACTGAGCTACTACGAATCCACTTTTCTGCGCGAGATTCCCAAGCTCTACGCCAATCTGGAGCAACTGCTGGGCAACCAGCCGGTGCACAGCTTTCTGCGCATGGGCCAGTGGATTGGAGGCGACCGCGACGGCAACCCCAATGTGAGCGCCCAGACACTGGAATACGCGCTGCGCCGCCAGGCCGAGGTAGCCCTGCGGCATTACCTGACCGAGGTGCACTACCTCGGTGGTGAGTTGTCGGTATCGGCCATGCTGACCGAATGCACGCCCGAGATGCAAGCGCTGGCCGAAAGCTCTCCCGACCGCAATGTGCACCGCATGGATGAGCCCTACCGCCGTGCGCTCACCGGGGTGTACGCACGCCTGGCCGCGACCCTGCAGAAGCTGACCGGTACCGAGGCCGCACGCCACGCCGTAGCACCGCAAAATCCCTACCTGTTGTCTCAGGAATTTGCTGCGGAACTGCGAACCGTTGAGGCGTCGCTCAAGGCCAACCACGGTACGGCACTGGTGGCCGAGCGGCTGCAACCCCTGATTCGGGCGGTCGACGTGTTTGGTTTCCATCTGGCCACCGTCGACCTGCGCCAGAGTTCGGACAAACACGAGGACGTGGTGGCCGAACTGCTGGCCACCGCTCGCATTGAATCCGACTATTGCAGCCTCAATGAAACCGCCAAACGCAGCCTGCTGATGGGCTTGCTGGCCGATGCGCGGTCGCTGCAGGTGCATGGCGTGAACTATTCGGCCCACGCCCAGAGCGAGCTGGCCATCTTCGCCATGGCCAAGGTCATGCGCGAGCGTTTTGGCACCGACGCCATCCGCCACTACATCATCAGCCACACCGAAACCGTGAGCGACTTGCTGGAGGTCTTGCTGCTGCAAAAGGAAGTGGGACTGATGCGCGGCATGCTCAATGCTGCCCGCAACGGACCCGCTGCATCAACCGCAAACGATCCCGGCAACCCGATGTGCGACCTGATCGTGGTGCCCTTGTTTGAAACCATTGAAGACCTGCGCAACGCCGCTCCCATCATGCGGGAGTTTTACGCACTGCCGGGCATCGCAGCCTTGGTGCAGCGCAGCGGCGGCGAACAGGACATCATGCTGGGCTACTCCGACAGCAACAAGGACGGCGGCATCTTCACCAGCAATTGGGAGCTCTACCGCGCCGAGATTGCGTTGGTGGCACTGTTTGATGAAGTGGCGCTGAACCATCCCATCAAATTGCGGATGTTCCATGGCCGCGGCGGCACGGTGGGCCGCGGCGGCGGCCCCAGCTACGAAGCCATCCTGGCGCAGCCCCCGGGCACGGTACGCGGACAAATCCGCCTGACCGAGCAGGGCGAGGTCATTGGTTCCAAATACGCCAACCCCGAGATTGGCCGGCGCAACCTGGAAACCCTGGTTGCCGCAACGCTGGAAGCCACGCTGCTGCAGCCGACCAAATCGGCCACCAAGGCGTTTCTGGAAGCCGCGGCCGAGCTGTCGGGCAACAGCATGGCGGCCTACCGCGCGCTGGTGTACGAGACCCCCGGCTTCACCGAGTACTTCTTCAGCGCCACCCCCATCCGCGAGATTGCCGAACTCAACATTGGCTCGCGCCCGGCCTCGCGCAAGGCGACCCAGCGCATAGAAGACCTGCGCGCCATCCCCTGGGGCTTCAGCTGGGGACAGTGCCGCCTGACGCTGCCGGGCTGGTACGGCTTCGGCTCTGCCGTGCACGCCTTCATCAAGACCGGGACCCCCGAGGTGCAAAAGGAACGCACGGCGCTGTTGCAGAAAATGTACCGCCAGTGGCCGTTTTTCAAGACACTGCTCTCCAACATGGACATGGTGATGGCCAAGAGCGATCTGGCGCTGGCCTCGCGCTACTCCGAACTGGTGGGTGACGCCCGATTGCGCAAGAAGATATTCACTGCCATCGAGGTTGAATGGCACAGCACGGCGCTGGCACTGGCCACCATCACCGGTGACAAGAACCGCCTGGCCAACAACGCCGCACTGCAACGCTCCATACGCCATCGGTTTCCGTACATCGATCCCCTGCACCACCTGCAGGTCGAACTGGTACGGCGTTACCGCGAAGGCAAGGCGGACGAGCGCGTGCAACGCGGCATTCACATCTCGATCAACGGCATTGCCGCGGGACTGCGCAATACGGGCTAGCGTGAAATCAACGCCCGAACGGTGGCGAGCTGGCGGCGGGAGACCGCCAGCAGCTCGTCGACGCCATTGAGGCGCACGGCCCAGCCTTCGCCCTCTTCCGCGTCGAAATGCTTTTCCAACGCCCGCACGGCGTGCCGGGCAATCAGCGCGTTGCGGTGAATGCGCACAAAGTCGGCCCGGTATTTTTCTTCCAGTTCATTGAGCGAGCCGTCCAGAATGTAGCTGCGCGTTGTGGTCCGCACGGTGACGTATTTCAGCTCGGCCTTGAAGTACAGAACCTGCTGCACAGGAATCCGTTCGGTACGACCCCGCTCCTGGATGATGAGCACATCACCCTGCGCCTCAGACGCCGCCAGCCCCCGTCGGGATTGGAGCATGCGCTCCACTTTTTGTAGCGCAGCCTGCAGGCGTTCCAGACGTACCGGCTTGGTGAGGTAATCCACCGCATCCAGGTCAAAGGCCTGCACCGCATGCTCGGCATGCGCCGTCACAAAAATCAGCGCTGGAGCCTGCGCCAGGGCTTGCAATGAGCGCGCCAGCGTCAGGCCATCAGCGCCTGGCATATGGATATCAATCAGCGCCACATCCACCGCGTGGTGTTGCAGCAGCGCCATGGCCTGAACGGCGTTGGCAGCCTCGCCCACCCACTGCACCATGGGTTGCCGGCAATCAGCCAACAGCGTACGCATGCGCGCACGCGCCAGAGTTTCGTCGTCGACCACCACGGCCCTGAGGACGGCGCCCAAGCCTTCGACCGAAGTCACAGCGGCACCTCGATCCGCACCTGGTACACGCCGTCCTTGAGACCGCTGCGAAACTGCCCTTGCACGTCGTGCAGCAAGGCCAGGCGCTCACGCACATTGCGCAAGGCCAGCCCCTGCCCCTGTTCGCCCTGCCCGTTTGGCACGGTATTGGTTACCTTGATCACGACCATTGACCCCCTGCGTTGCGTGGAAATCCGCACATCGGCGCCGAGCGCGCTGGGCTCGACGCCATGCCGTACCGCATTCTCCACCAGGGGCTGCAACAGCAAGGGCGGCAGCTTGGCATCATCAGCGGCCGGGTCCAGCGCCCACTGCACCCGCAGGCGCTCGCCAAAACGCACCTGCTCGATGGCCAGGTAGCGCTGCGCCAACTGAATTTCGTCGGCCAGACGCACCGGCTCGCCGGAGTCCTTGAGCGCCTCCCGGAACAGGTCACTCAAATCCTCCAGCAAAGCCTCGGCCTTGGCCGGTTCGGCCCGCACCAGGGCAATGGCACTGTTTAGGGTGTTGAACAAAAAATGGGGCCTTATGCGCGACTGCAGTTCGGCCAGGCGGGCCGAGGTATGGGCGGGCATTTGCCCCTTGCTGCGCATCACCAGCGCCGCCACCAGAATGGAAGACACCAGGGCGCCGCTGCAAGCACTGGCCACCCAGGGCGGCCCAATCAGCAAACCCGCCCATGCCAGCATGGCGCATCCGTACAGGCCCGCCGCCGCGCCCAGTGCCACGGCGGCCGCGTATTGCAGCACGGGCACCTGACGCGCCAAAACCCGCTTGCTGAGGCACGCCACCACCAACCATGCCAGCGTGGCCGGCAACAATCCGCCCGTCACCATGGCCAGCCGAATAACCCAATCCAGCGGGTCTTGCGACGCAAACACCACACCCACACCGGCACACACTTCCACAAACAGCACCGCGCGCAGCACCACCCCGGTCTGGCAGGCGTCGAACACCAAAGTCGCAGGCAGCGGCGCCGCATCGACCGGCCGGGTGTCGGGCGAAGAGGCCATATCCTGGAACGCCGATAATATTTGGGTGTCTTTCATGAATCCGGATTTTGACTCCATTACCAGCATCGCTCCCCATGTCCAAAAATCAACTCGATAAAAAGTCCCAAGCGTGGTCGGCCCTGTTCTCCGAACCCATGAGCGATCTGGTCAAACGCTACACGTCCAGCGTGTTCTTTGACAAGCGCCTGTGGCAGGCCGACATCACCGGCAGCCTGGCCCACGCGGAGATGCTGGCCGCCCAGGGCATCATCCATGCCGACGACCATGCTTCCATTGTGCGCGGCATGGCGCAGATCACGTCCGATATTGATTCCGGCAACTTTGAATGGAAGCTGGACCTGGAGGATGTGCACCTCAACATCGAAGCCCGTTTGACCCAGTTGGTGGGCGATGCCGGCAAGCGCCTGCACACCGGCCGCTCGCGCAACGACCAGGTCGCCACCGACGTGCGCCTGTGGCTGCGCGGCGAGATCGACCTGATCGGCGAACTGCTGGTGGACCTGCAAAAGTCCCTGCTGGACGTGGCCGGGAAGCATGTGGACGTCATCCTGCCCGGTTTCACCCATTTGCAAGTGGCGCAACCCGTCAGCTTTGGCCACCACATGCTGGCCTATGTAGAGATGTTCAGCCGCGACGCCGAACGCTTTTCTGAAGTGCGCGCCCGCACCAACCGCCTGCCGCTGGGCGCCGCCGCGCTGGCGGGCACCAGCTACCCGCTGGACCGCGAACGTGTGGCTCGCACCCTGGGCATGGTCGATGCCGACGGCCAGCCGCAGGTCTGCCAGAACAGCCTGGACGCCGTCAGCGACCGCGACTTTGCCATCGAGTTCACGGCAGCCGCCACGCTGTGCATGGTGCACATCAGCCGCATGAGCGAGGAGCTGATTCTGTGGATGAGCCAGAACTTTGGTTTCATCAAAATTGCCGACCGCTTTACCACCGGCAGCTCCATCATGCCGCAGAAGAAAAACCCCGACGTGCCCGAACTGGCGCGTGGCAAGACCGGCCGCGTGGTCGGCCACCTGATGGGCCTGATCACGCTGATGAAGGGCCAGCCCCTGGCCTACAACAAGGACAACCAGGAAGACAAGGAACCGCTATTCGACACCGTGGACACCTTGAAGGACACGCTGCGCATCTTCAGCGAGATGGTGGGCGGCCAGCTGAATCCCGCTACCGGCCAGAAGGAAGGCGGTATCACCGTCAACCCGCAAGCCATGGAGCAGGCCGCGCTCAAGGGCTATGCCACCGCCACCGACCTGGCCGACTACCTGGTCAAGAAGGGCCTGCCCTTCCGCGATGCGCATGAAGTGGTGGCCCACGCCGTGAAGGCCGCCACCTCGCACCAGGTGGACCTGTCGGAGCTGCCGCTGGCCGTGCTGCAGGAGTTCAACCCGGGCATCGAGAAAGACGTGTACGAGTGTTTGAGCCTGCGCGGCTCGCTCGAAGCCCGCAACACGCTGGGTGGCACGGCGCCGGTGCAGGTGCGCGCGCAGATTGCGCGCCACCGCAGCCGACTGGCTTAACCGATCAACAGGCGGGGTCGCGAATCTCCAGCCGGATGGCGTCAATCGCGGCCAGGGTTTCGGGGGTTAGCGTGGTACCAAAGGCGTCGATGTCTTCGTCCAGCTGCGCCACCGACGTCACACCAATGATGGTGCTGGCCACCTGCCACTTGGTGTAGCAAAACGCCAGCGCCAACTGCGTCGGCGTCAGACCATTGGCACGCGCCAGTGCGTTGTAGCGTTTGGCTGCCGCAACCGACTCCTTGCGCCCCCAGCGCTGCTTGCGCACCGACTCGTATCGGGCGATGCGCGCATCCTTGGGCGCGTCGGGTCCGTCAATGCCGCTCTCATCGTATTTGCCAGTCAGCAGGCCAAAGGCCAGCGGCGAATAGGCCAGCAGCGACACACCCAGACGGTGCATGGTTTCGTCCAGCCCGTTCTCCAGCGTACGGCTGATCAGGCTGTAGACGTTTTGCACCGTGGCCACGCGCGGCAGGCCGTGCTGCTCGGCCAGGCGCACGAACTCGTGCACGCCATACGGCGTTTCGTTGGACAGGCCCACGGCACGCACCTTGCCCGCCTTGACCAGTTGTCCCAGCGCTTCGAGCTGATCATGGATGCTGGTGACCGCCTGGTCGTTCTTGGGGTTGTAGTACATGGCGCCGAACATGGGCACGGAGCGGGTGGGCCAGTGAATCTGGTACAGGTCGATCACATCGGTCTTGAGCCGCTGCAGGCTGCCGTCGCAGGCGGCAATGATGTCGGCGCCGGTGAGGTCGCCCTTGCCGCCGCGGATCCACGGCATGCCACGCGAAGGCCCCGCCACCTTGGTGGCAATCACCAGCTTCTGGCGCAAACCCGGGCGCGCAGCCAGCCAGTTGCCCATGATTTTTTCGGTGGCGTTGAAGGTCTCGGCACGCGGTGGCACGGCGTACATCTCGGCCGTGTCCAGAAAATTGATGCCGCGCTCCACGGCGCGGTCCATGACGGTGTGGGCGGTGGCTTCATCCACCTGTTCGCCAAAGGTCATGGTGCCCAGGCAAATGGGGGTGACGTGCAGATCGCTGTGGCCGAGTGGTACGGTTTTCATGTGATGGACTTGGAATAAACGGGATTGGATGGAATGGATGGACGGGCCCTGACTTGGAGCATAAACCGCTTGGCCCGCAGTTTAGCCAGACTGGCGAAACTGGTGTACGCTGAGGGACTCTGGGAGCCAGCGCTCCGCTTTTGGCAGAACCGATGAACATCCCCGGCCCCATTCATTTCTGGCATCCATGAGTTGCTTCGGCTCCATCAAAAACCGTCTCCTGCGCCTGGCTGGCATGGGGTGCTTGCTGCTGCTTTGTCAGATGACCGCATTGGCGCAAGGTACGGGTGGCAGCCATGCGTCAGGAAAAGGGGTCCTGCTGCTGGTGTCTACGGGAGTTGGGCAAGCCGGCATCGACAACTACGTTCGCGGTTTTTATGGCGTTTTGCGGGATCAAGGCGTTCCCTTTACGGATATTCACATTGAGTACCTGGATCTGGTCAAAAATCCGCAACCGGGCTACCGCCAGAGGTTAGGCGACTTGCTGAGTGAAAAGTATCCCGGCGGGCGCATCGGCGCCTTGGTTGTGATTCAGCCACCCGCCATGGACTTTCTCCTCCAGGAGGGCGCCAGGATTGCGCCGAACCGCACCGCGCTGGTTTCTCAAAGATCGCCCTCCCCTAACGACTCCAGCGCCGGGCGGCGAATCTATACACAATCGTCTTCTCTGGACTATGCTGGCACATTGCAGCGGGCTCTCGGCTTGTTTCCCAAGACGAAACAGGTGTATTTCCTCTCTGGCACCAGTGCGCTGGAGCACGAGCGCATGGCGGACGCCCAGCAGCAATTTGTGCCGTGGACGGGCAAACTGGAGTTCATCTATCTCGACAAGCTTGCGTTTGAAGAGATGGAGTCGCTGCTGAAGTCCGCTCCGGCAAATTCCGTCATCATCGCGCCAGGGGTCAACCGCGATGTGCGGGGTACAACTTTCGTACCCGTTGAATCCATCATCCGGATCGCAAAAAGCGCCAATGCCCCAGTATTCCCCTTGTACAACGTGAGTATTGGCCGAGGCCCGATTGGAGGCATGGTCTCGATCCTGGAAAACGAAGGCCAGTCCATGGCGCGGTCCGTGATTGAACTACTCAACCGTACGCAGGAGAGTCCGGGCGAGTTTCGGGTGCAAACAGCCAGGTCAGTGTCCATATTTGACTGGCAGCAACTGGAGCGCTGGGGCGCCGACGTGACCAGACTGCCCGAAGACACCCAGTACCTGAATCGGCCGCCCAGCCTTTGGGGCCTGTACAAAGCCTATGTCATTGCTGGCATGGGTGTGATCCTCGCTCTTTCGGGATTGACCGCTTCATTGGCCGTCCAGAACCGGCGGCGTCGACGAGCGGAATTGTCCTTGCGGGCCAGCCAGGAGCGTTATCAGCTGCTGGCCGACAACACCTCCGATGTCTTTTGGATACTCAACTTGAAGCGAAAAACATGGGACTACCTCAGCCCATCGATAGAACGCCTGACGGGTTACCCCGTTCAGGAACTCCTTGACACCTCCATCGAAAAGTTACTGCCCACTGATTCCGCAGCGCGGTTCCTGAGCGGCAACGTAGACCGCGTTGCCGACAGCCTGAAGCACCCGGATGCGGCAAAAAACTACACCGATTTAATGGAGATCAAACGCCGGGATGATTCAACTGTGTGGACTGAATCCGTCACGCACTACGTCACCAACGACCAAGGTGAATTGGTACTCATGGGGGTCACGCGCGATGTCAGCCAGCGCGTGGCCGCCGAGAAGAAGATTGAACAACTTGCGTTCTACGACACACTCACCCACCTGCCCAACCGCAAGTTGCTGCAGGATCGAATTGCCCATGCGATCCTCGGCCTGTCACGCACGCAGCGCACCTGTGCCCTGCTGTTTGTTGATCTGGACCACTTCAAAACGATCAATGACACGCGCGGGCACGAGGTAGGCGATTTGCTCCTGCAGCAGGCCGCCCACCGGTTGACTGCCAGTGTGCGCAGTGCCGATACAGTGGCAAGATTGGGCGGAGACGAATTCGTCGTCATATTGGCCGACCTGGATTCCAATGCCCACACCGCCGTATCGGAGGCGGGCGCCGTTGGTGAAAAGATTCTGGAGTCGTTCCGGCAGGACTTTGTACTGCAGCGACAAGAACACCGCGTCACCGCGAGCATTGGCATCACGCTGCTCGCCCACAGTGGGGACACCGGTGATGAGTTGCTCAAACGCGCTGATCTGGCAATGTACCGCGCCAAGGCCGCGGGGCGCGACATGCTGCAGTTTTTCGACCCACAAATGCAGGCCGCGGCGACTGCACGGGCCAATCTTGAAAGAGCCATCCGGGGAGCCCTCCAAGCCCAGGAGTTTGAGCTCTACTATCAGCCTCAGGTGGATTCGACCGGTGTGACGCATGGAGCAGAAGCTTTGGTGCGGTGGCAGAGGCCAGGGCAAGGCACCGTTTCGCCGGCCGACTTCATTCCCTTGGCGGAGGAAACCGGTCTGATCCTGCCGTTGGGTCAATGGGTGATCGAAACCGCGTGTACCCAGTTGGTCATGTGGGCCAATACACCAAAAACTGCCCATCTGTCGTTGGCAATCAACATCAGCGCGCGGCAGTTCCACCACCCGGACTTTGTGAAGCAGCTTCTTGCGGCGCTTGCAAAGACGGGGGCCATGGCCACGAGGCTCAAACTGGAGTTGACCGAGAGCCTGATGCTGTCAGACGTTGATGACACCATATCAAAAATGCTGGAGCTGAAATCGCATGGACTGAGCTTTTCGCTGGATGACTTTGGCACGGGCTATTCGTCCTTGCAGTACCTCAAGCAACTGCCGCTGGATCAACTCAAGATCGACCAGTCGTTCGTGCGGGACATTCTCAATGACGCCAACGATGCCGCCATCGTGCGCACCACCATTGCGCTGGCCAAAAGCCTGGGTCTTGTCGTCATTGCTGAAGGTGTCGAAACGGCGGCGCAGCAGGTCTATCTTGCCAAGCATGGATGCGACAACTACCAAGGCTATCTCTTCGCGCGCCCCATGCCCATAGCCGAGTTCCATCGATTCCTGGCAGGATCTAAGGGATCTTCTGACTAAGGTCCGCGTCCGCGGAGCATATTGCGCTTCCTCTTCGTCCACCACATGACCACGCCAGCGACTGCCAGACCGAGCATCAACCACATCGCAAGATACCCAATTTTTCCCACAACGAATTCCGCCGCGTGTCCGAACTCCCACCCGATGCCCGTGACAACAGACGCCCACAGTCCAGCCCCAAGTCCATTGAGCAAAGCGAATCGGGATCCTGAAATCGGCGACATCCCGATCACAACCGGTCCCGCGATGCGAAGCCCGTAAATGAAGCGCAAGCCGATGATCAGTACCACCGGATAGCGGTCAATCAGGCGAAAAACCCGATCGGATTGCAAAGCAATCGAGGACCAACGGGCCAGCACGGCAGGGCCATGTCGGCGTCCGAGCCAAAAGTAAAACTGATTGCCAAGAAAACCGGCCACTGCCGCGATGCCGAGCACGGCGAAGAACAGCAGGTATCCGCGGTACGCAGCAAAGCCTGCCAGGACCAGAATCAATTGCCCTTCCAACAAGCTGTCAGCCGCCACCAGCCAATAGCCGTGCGTTTCGATCAGTTTTTCCAGCTTCATACGCACCCGTGACAGGCCTTCAATGCCAATCACGGGCAACAATTCTATGCACTGGGTGGTGTTATTTCAAAAGAAAAAACGGGGCATGTCGTAGTCCATTTTTTCGATCTTCCCACGCCAGTAGGGCATGCGGCCAGCCGGCGGGACCCATGACACCTCGGCCTCCTGCGGCACCAGCATGCCGCTGTGCATCTGGTAATTGGACAGCCGCACTTCCCATGGCATTTGCACCATCACGCCGTCAACCAGGGCACTGCGCTCGACACTGCTGATGCGCTCCACCGTACCCTGCGCATTGAACGAGAACCGCAGGGTCACCGTCAGCGGGCCATCGGTCAGCGTGGCTTGCGCCGTCTGCGCATCCACCGGCTTCCACTGCACACCCTGGCTGGGCAGCAATGCAGTCGGGTACCAAACGCTCTCGGCAAAATACCGAATCAGCTCCCCGCGGGCAATGTCGCCCGTGCCATGCACACCGCCCAGGTCAAACAGACCGAACACCGAAGGCTGCAAGCTGCCAACGCCTGCCACGTAGGCATCGACTACCCGCACCGTGATGCCGAGCGACATGACGATGGACGCGTCCCAGACAAAGCCCGGACGCTTGGTGGCCACCCGTTGCCTGGCGGTGAACGGCTCCCACTGCTCGCCCGTGGTGCTGCGGTTGAACGTGCCGGTTTGCTCCAGGTACAGCCCGCGCACGATGGGCTGGTTCAGGTTCAACGCTTGGGACAGGTAGCGGCGCACCACCGGCGGCAGGGTCGCAAGCTCGGTGTCGTCGTACCGTTCGGGGCGCACCTTGGGGGTTGCCGCTTCCAGCGCTTGCACCCGCGCATTCGTGTTCTTCACCCACCGGGAATGGCCCCACAGACCGATGACCAACGCCACGACGATCAATGTAAACACACCGATCTTGACCCACTTCAGCACAGCCAGCATTTTGTTGGGATGACGCGGCATGTAGCTGGGCACGACAAAATTGGACAGGACCGGAGTCGGGTCATCGTGAGGGGGTTTGGGCTCGGTAGTCATGGTGATTCAGCCAGTGGTTGCGTGGGGTACTCGGCGCATCGCCGGTACGTTGCGATCATTGTCTGATCGAAGGTACCATACCGGGCTTCACACGGTTGAAAAGCCGGTCTGTCCACACCTCCTAAGCCACCCCCATGCCGTATCTCCTCGCTGGTCTGATCCTGCCTGCACTGCTCACGTGGTTGCTGGGCGACGTGATGAGCCTGTCTGACGAAGACCGATTTTTGCTATTTGTCGCGATGTTTGTCACGTTCTTCATTGGCTCCATTGCGGTGGCCCAGTTGATGGAGCACGGGCAGCGGTATCGGCGCAACCAGGTGGTACAGGGCCTCAAACCCCTGCAGGTGCTCAAGACGAGCTTGAAGAAATACCGGATCGCTATGGCCTGTGCAACGGTGCTCCTGTTGGGGGTGTTTTTCTGGTACCCCACAGGTCGCGCGATCCCGCCGGTGCCACAGGCCATGGTCACGGCCACCGAGGCACCGGTGGACCAGCCAGCGCAGGAGCTTGCGCTGGCGCACGCAGCCGTTCAGGCATGGGCATCGGCCTGGGCGGCGCGTAATCTGGATGCGTACATGGCAGCCTACAGCGAGGACTTCGCACCGGCCGACCATGTTACGCGCAAGAAATGGGAGCAGGTGCGACGCCAGCGCCTCGGTGGTGCAGACAGTATTGAGGTCAAGATTCTTGATCTCACGGTAGTGCCCTTGGGAAGAGACTTGGTGAAGGCCGTCTTCATCCAGAAGTACCAGGCTCGCGGCATGAACGATCTGTCGCGCAAGACACTCGTACTGAAAAAACAGGGCAAGTCCTGGAAGATCCAGTCCGAGCAGGCCACCCCCCTGAAAGGCTAACCGCCATCGGGCATTGGCTTACCCCGTTTTGGTGGCGCCACGACGGCCACGCAGGCCCTGTCTATCTATCTGGCAACGCCTTCAACTCCGCCAGCACCTCCTGCGTATGCTCGCCCAACAGCGGCGCAGGCCTGCGCACAGTGGTGGGCGTATCGCTCATGCGCACCGGCGGGCGCAGCTGGCGCAGGCGGCCCTCGTGCGGATGCGCCACATCCAGCCAGGCGCCGGTGGCGGCCAGGTGCGGGTCGGTCAGCAGGTCGTCGAGCTTCATCATGGGCATGACCGGAATGTCGTGCGCCGCCAGCACGCTGAGCCAATGCGCCGTGCCGTGGGCGTGCAGATGGTCCTGCACAAAGCCGTAGAGCGCGTTGCTGTGGCTGATGCGCGCGCTCTGGGTGGTGAAACGGGCATCCGCCTCAAAGCGTTCGGGCTCGCCGATCAGGGCCAGAAAGGCCTTCCAGTGCGCATCGGTGTACATCAGGGCGCAGACATGGCCGTCCGCCGTGGCGTAGGGCTTGCGGTTGGGCGCCAGCATGCGGCTGTGGCCCATGGGGCCAATCGGCGGCTCCCAGGTGGCGCCGCCCAGGTGCTCGCCCAGCACAAACTGCAACAGGCATTCAAACATGGGCACTTCCACGCTCTGGCCGCGCCCGGTGCGCACGCGCGCCAGCAGCGCCGCCATGACGGCGTGCACCATGTTCAGGCCGGTGACGCGGTCGGCAAAGGTGGCGGGCACGTAGCGCGGCTCGGGGCTACCGCTCTGCGTCATCAGCCACGGGATGCAGGCCGCGCCCTGAATCAGGTCGTCATAGGCCGGCCAGTCGGAATACGGGCCGCCCTCGCTGTAGCCATAGGCGCCGCAGTAGACGATGCGCGGGTTCACGGCCTGCACGGCCTCCCACGACAACCCCAGGCGCGCCATGCTGGCCGGGCGGATGTTGTAGGCCAGCACATCAGCCGTGGCACAGAGCTGCAGCAGCGTGGCACGGTCATCGGGCTTCTTGAGGTCCAGCACCACGGATCGCTTGTTGCGGTTGGCGTTGATGAAGATGTGGCCCATGCCGGGGTGGCGCATGGGACCGGCGTGGCGCATGATGTCGCCGCCGGGTGGCTCGATCTTGATGACGTCGGCGCCGTAGTCGCCCAGGATTTGCGTGGCATACGGGCCGAGCACGACACCGGTCATGTCGATCACCCGGAAGCCATCCAAGGCCCCCACGCTTGTCGCTTCGCGTACTGCGCTGCCCCCCGAGGGGGCCCTCGCGTCTTGGGGCGGCCCGGCGACGCTCATGCCTGCACCCTTCGGCTCAAGATTTTGGTCAGCCATTCGCTATCAATTCAGTAGCTGCTTGCGCACATTCCACGGGGGCTGGAGGCTTATTCTGGTGTGATGTTGGCGGCTTTGACCCACAACGCCCACTTCTTGATTTCGGCGTCAATGGTCTTGGCCAGCTGGGCCGAATCCTGGTAGTCCACATCAATGCCGACGCCCTGGATCTTTTCGCGCACCTCGGGCTTGGCCATCACCGCCGCAAAGGCCGCGGCGACCTTGGCCCTCACATCGGCCGGCAGATTGGCCGGCGCCATCAGGCCAAACCAGGCGCCCATGGCGTAGTCCTTGACGGTATCGCCAATCGGCGGAATCTGCGGTGCCTTGCCCGCACGTTTGGCGGTGGTCACACCCAGACCGCGCAGGCGCCCGCCATTCATTTGCGACACGGCGTTACCCACATCGGCAAAGGCAAACTGCAGCTGGCCGCCCAGCAGATCGGTCAGCGCCGGGGGAATGCTCTTGTAGGGCACGCTCAGAAACTCCAGCCCGGCCATTTGTCCCAGCAGGGCCGCCGACACCAGCGAGCCGGACGAGCCGTGCCCATAGGCCATCTTGCCCGGGTGCGCCTTGCCGTAGGCGATGAACTCCTTCATGTCCTTGGCCGGAAAGTCCGCCTGCACCAGCAGGATGAAGCCGGTCTCGCCGATCTTGCCAATCGGCGTGAAATCCTTCACCGGGTCATAGGACAGCTTCTTGTACAGGCTCACATTGGCCGCTTGTGTGGTGCTGGTGGTGACCAGAAAAGTGTAGCCGTCACCCAGAGCGCCCTTGACCGACTCGGCACCCAGGATGCCGTTGGCACCGGCCTTGTTTTCCACCGTGGCCGGCTGCCCCAGCGCTTCACCCATGGCCTGGGCCACGATGCGCCCCACGGCGTCGGTAGCGCTGCCGGCCGAAAACGGAACCACAAATTTCAATGGCTTGCTGGGATAGGCCTGCGCCAGGGCCTGGCCCGACCATCCGGCGACCAGGGCCAGTGTGGCAGCAGCAGCGGCGAGGCGCGCGGCCTGGCGTTTAAGGGGGTGGTGAATCGTCATGCAGCAGTCTCCTGATTGTTGTGGATGCCATCGTACCAAGGTCTGTGGCCCCCAGGGGGCGTGCTAGCATCCGGCGGCCCTTCTGACGCCCCCACCCATGAGCCTGAACCGCGACGACAACCGCTTTGACATCCTGCGTCTGCTGGCCGCCTGGCTGGTGCTGTTCAGCCACTGCTTTCCGCTGGGCGCACGCGCGCAGAGTGAGCCGCTGCTGGCCACGCTGGGCATCGATTCCCTGGGCGGCGTGGGTGTGGCGATCTTTTTTGTGCTCAGCGGCTACCTGGTGACGCTGTCGCTGGAGCGCAGCCCGAACCTGATCGAATTCACCCGCCGCCGCATGCTGCGCATCTACCCCGGCCTGGTCGCCATCTGCCTGCTGAGCGTGCTGGTCCTGGGGCCGCTGCTGACCACGCTGCCCCAGGCGGGGTACTGGCACAACGGCATCACCTGGAATTACCTCTGGACGGCCAGCGCCTGGCTCGTTCAATACCCGCTGCCGGGCGTGTTTGCCGACAACCCGCTGCCGTATGCGATCAATGGCTCGCTGTGGTCGCTGCCTTACGAAATCACCTGTTACCTGGTGCTGGCCTTGTTGAGCCTGTTGCCGGGCTCCTTGCGCTTCAAGGTCACGCTGGCGACCATCGGCGTGGCGGCGCTGCTGCTGCCGCGCCCGTCGGCACCTCCGCTCGGCCCGTTTGATCCATTCCTGGGGATGGACTACTACCACAGCAAACTGGGCCTGCTGTTTGCGCTGGGCTCGGTTTTTGCCTGCTGGCGCGCGCGCATCCGCCCAATGCGGTGGCCCGCCGTGCTGGTGCTGGCAGCCGCGCTGTGCCTGCCGCACGGCGCGTGGCAACTGCTGCTGTACCTGCTGGGTCTGGGCACGCTGACCCTGTGGCTGGCCCTGTACGGGCGCTGGTTGCCGCGCCTGCCGACCCGCATGGGCGACTGGTCGTACGGCGCCTACCTGTATGGCTTTCCGGTGCAGCAGGTGCTGGCGCACTTCAAGTTGCATGAAGCGAGTTTTGCCGGCTATGTGCTGGCCTGCACCGGGGTGACGTTTGCGCTCGCCGGGCTGTCGTGGCACCTGGTCGAGAAGCAGGCGATGCGGTGGAAGTAGCGGGCTTTTGACGGAATCCGATCAGTCTCCGCCGCAGCCTCCTCCACATCCACCACCATCACCGCCATCGCTGCCGCCGTCAGCAGACGATTCGCAGCCGCCAAAGCCATCGGCGTCACCGCCAGCACCACCGCCGCCATCGCCAAAGCTGGTGCCGCAGTAGGCGTCTGAGCCCGCCTGGCGGTTGATGTCGCTGCAGTCGGGCACATAGCTGAAGCCGCCGGCAATGGCAAATTTTTTGTCCAGCGCAAACAGCAGGGGCAGGCGGCTGGGCTTGCGCGGGTCTATGCTCTCTTCCTTGCAGGCCCAATACCAGGTGCGGCGCAGTCCATCGTTGCGCTTGGGGTCGCGGCCCAGCACTTCGGCCGGTGTGTGGTGCAGCAGTTTGCCAAAGGCGGTGTCGCACCAGGCCTCGTAACCCCGGGTGTGCAGGATGAATTCGTGCCAGGCGGCATCCACCAGCCTGGAGGGCATGGCGACGAATTTGCGCTGGCTGCGTAAGTAGGCCATGAAGAACTGGCGCAGGCCATACAACACCAGCTCCACGTCGCGTGGCTGCAGCTGCGGATACTGGGCCAGCAGCTTGGCGCCCAGAAAGCGCGGAAAGCTGGCCTCGCGGATGAAGCGCCGGCGCAGGCTGGTCTCCCACACGCGCAACGCCGCGTGCAGACACACACACACCAGTGCCACCAGCACCAGCGCAAAGCCCCGCACCACCAGGTAGCTGGCCACGGGCAGCAGCGGAAACGCCAGGTACTTGAGCGCCGACAGCACCTGGATGCCGCGCCGCAAGGAGATGCGCCGACGAAGGCTGCGTTGCATGGTGGCCCTTCTGATGTCAGGCACCGGTGGCCCGTTGGCGCGCACGCTCCTCTTCCTGCAGGCGCAGCACGCGGCGCTGCACCTTGCCGGTGGTGGTCATGGGCAGGGCGTCGACAAATTCGATCTCCTTGGGGTACTCGTAGGGCGCCAGCAGGCCCCGCACATGGTTCTGCAAATCTTTCGTGAGTTGTGCATGCAATTGGGCTATAGCCCCCGCAGAATGTGCGCAAGCAGCTATGAAATCAGGAGCAATGACGACGTAGGCCTTGACCAGTGCGCCGCGCTCGGGGTCGGGCTTGGGCACGACGGCGGCGTTGGCCACCGCCGGGTGCTTGACCAGGCAGTTCTCGATCTCGCCGGGGCCGATGCGGTAGCCCGCGGCCTTGAACACGTCGTCGGAGCGGCCCTGGTACCAGAGGTAGCCATCGGCATCACGCACCGCCTGGTCGCCGGTGCGGCACCAGTCGCCGGTGAACTTGGCGCGGGTAGCGGATGCGTTCTTCCAATAGCCCAGAAAGAAGATCGGGTCGGGCTTGCCGTGCACGTCAAAGCGGTTGAGCGCCACGTCGCCGGGCACACCGACCGGGCATTCGTTGCCGTCGTCGTCGATCACCTGAACCCGATGGCCGGGATAGCCCATGCCCATGCTGCCCGGCTTGGAGGGGTAGAGCGCATTGCAGTTGCCCACGATGTAGTTGATCTCGGTCTGGCCAAACATCTCATTGGGCTTGACGCCCAGTTGCTGCTCACAGTACGCAAACACGGCATCGCCCACCGCCTCACCCGCACTCATGATGGCCTGGAGTTTGAGCTTGAACTGCTGGCGCACGGACCGCTTGGGTGTGCCGGGATAGGCCTTCATCATGGCCTTGAGCGCCGTGGGAAAGAGAAAGGTGTGGGTGACGCCGCAGCGGCCCATCAGCTCCAGCGCGGTCTGCGGGCTGAAGCGCCCGTTGTAGGCGACGATGGGGCGGCCGAAATACAGCGTGGGCAAGAGTGCATCCATCAGGCCGCCGGTCCAGGCCCAGTCAGCGGGACTCCAGAAGACGGCCTTGGTTCCCGCCGTGGTGTGTGGATCAAACCCAAACCAGTTCTGGCTGGCCACAAAGCCCGGCAGGTTGCCGATCAGCGCGCGGTGCGCCAGCAAGGCGCCCTTGGGGTTGCCGGTGGTGCCGCTGGTGTAGATCAGGATGGCGGGGTCGTCCGCCAGCGTGTCCACCGGCGTGAAGACGGCACGGTGGCGCGCCAGCACCCGGGCCAAGTTGCCATCGGCATGGCCGTGCGTGGCGGTCGCATCGCCCACGCCCAGCACCGTGCGCAAGGCCGGGCAGCCCAGGCGCGCCGCGTGCAGGTGCTGCAGCGCGCTGGCATCGCAAATGGCCAGCACGGCTTCGCTGTCCTGCAGGCGAAACTCCAGCGCGTCGGGCCCGAACAACAGCGACAGCGGCATGGCCACGGCGCCCATTTGCAACACCGCCATGTAGGCGACCGCCGTCTCGAAACACTGGGGCATGACGATGGCCACGCGGTCACCCCGCGCCACGCCCAGATCCTGCAGCGCGCAAGACAGGCGGTTGGCTTGCTCCTGCAACTGGGAATAGGAGTAAAAAACATCACCAGCCCCCGCGGAATGTGCGTGAACAGCTATGTTTTTTGTAGCATCTGGCTGCGCCGCCCAGCGTGCACAACACACCTGGGCGATGTTGAAATGTGCGGGTACGGCCCAGGTGAAGTCCTGGTGCAGGCGCGTGTAGGCGTCTGGCACGCCACCAAACAACGGGGTGCTTCCCCGGCTTGGGGATGTGGCTTTGTCGCTGTTTTGACTGACTTGCATCAACTGCCTCCGTATGATTGGCTAAATGTACCAAGTCAAAAAAGTTTCCCGTAGCGAGTTTGTCCCTATACGCAACCTGCAATACCACGTGCAGGTGTGGGGCGAGCCCTCACTCGACAAAACCCCGCTGGTCATGGTCCATGGCTGGATGGATGTGGCGGCCAGCTACCAGTTTGTGGTGGACGCCTTCGCCAACGACCACTACATCATTGCCCCCGACTGGCGCGGCTACGGGCGCACGTCGTCGGGCACGGTGGACAACTTCTGGTTCCCCGACTATATGGCCGACCTGGACTTCCTGCTCGACCATTACGCACCCAACGGCCCGGTCAACCTGGTGGGTCACAGCCTGGGCGGCAATGTGGTGATGCTGTACGCCGGCGTGCGCCCCGAGCGCATCCGCCGCCTGGTGAATCTGGAGGGCTTTGGCATGCCCGCCACGCGAGCGGACCAGGCGCCCAAACGCTACGCCAACTGGATGGACGAGCTCAAAAAACTGCACCGCGGCGAGATGGACCTCAAGGCCTATGACGCCGTCAGCGGTGTGGCCCGGCGCCTCATGAAGACCAACCCCCGCCTGAGCCCCGACAAGGCCAACTGGCTTGCCGCACACTGGGCGCAGCAAAACGCGCAGGGCCAGTGGGAGATCATGGGCCAGCCGGCACACAAGGTCACCAGCGCCCACCTCTACCAGGTGGAAGAGGTATTGGCCCTGTACCGGCGCATCAGCATGCCGGTGCTGGCGGTGGAAGCGTCCGACAACAGTCTGGATTTGTGGTGGAAGGGCAAATACACCATGGAGCAGTACCACGAGCGCATCCAGAACGTGCCCAACGTCGAGATCGCGCTGATTCAGGACGCAGGGCACATGATGCACCACGACCAGCCCGAGGTTCTGGCGGCATTGATCGAGCGGTTTATTGCCTGAGGCGGCCAGCGGACTTTGTTAACCTGGGCGGATGAACACCCCATCCGCCAGCGCGCGCCGTTTGACATCCTCTTTGGTGGCTTTGCCAGCCTGATGGGCCAACAGTCTCCCGGTCAGATGGTGAACGACGCCATGACCAGCTTCTGGTCCAAGTCGGTATCGCCCTACCAAAGCACCCGCTGGACATCAACCCGCTGCAGAAATTTCTGGAGGCGAAGATTGACTTTGACCGCCTGGCCGCGTTCAAGGCACTCAAGGTGTTTTCGGGCAAGCGCCTGAGTGCCAAGGCGGTCATGGCGTCGGCCACCGACGCCAAACTCATCCACACCCTGCGCGACCTCGGCCGGGCCTGCGCAAACCAGTGGCTGGCCCAAAAATATGCTTCCCTGGGTGTAGCCTGCAGCGTCAACATCGCACGGGACTATCTGGACGACCTGCGCGTTCCATCGCATGAGCCGTGAGCCCACGCCGGGTGCAGCAGGGCCCCACTTCCCTCGGCACGTGGCATGGCAACTAAAATAGCCGGTTATTCAAGAATTCACCGTTTAGGACAGCACCATGGAAGCAGAACGCATCAACCTCATTGGCACCCAACTCAATGGCCTGACCGCAAGGACCCAAGAGTTACGGGGGTATCTTTGACTACGATGCCAAAGCCGAGCGCCTGCGCACCGTCATTGCGTCGCTAGAAGACCCCACCGTCTGGAACGACCCCAAACGCGCCCAGGAGCTGGGCAAGGAAAAGAAGGCCCTGGATGGCGTGGTGGTCACCATCAGCGACCTGGAGCGTGAACTGAGCGACAACCTCGAACTGTTCGAGATGTCGAAAGAAGACGGCGACGAGGCCGGCCTGATCACCATTGAGGGCGAAACCGCCAAGCTGGCCGCCATCATCGAGGGGCTGGAATTCCGCCGCATGTTCAACAACCCGGCCGATCCGCTGAACTGCTTTCTGGACATCCAGGCCGGCGCTGGCGGCACCGAGGCCTGCGACTGGGCCAGCATGCTGCTGCGCCAGTACCTCAAATACGCCGAGCGCAAGGGCTTCAAGACCACGATTGAAGACGAAACCGCCGGCGACACCGCCGGCATCAAGGGCGCCACCATCAAGATCGAAGGCGAGTACGCCTTTGGCCTGCTGCGCACCGAAACCGGCGTGCACCGCCTGGTGCGCAAGAGCCCGTTTGACTCGTCGGGCGGTCGCCACACCAGCTTTGCCAGCGTGTTTGTCTACCCCGAGATCGATGACTCGATCGAGATCGACATCAATCCCAGCGACGTGCGCACCGACACCTTCCGCGCCAGCGGCGCCGGCGGCCAGCACATCAACAAGACCGACTCGGCTGTGCGCCTGACGCACATCCCGACCGGCATCGTGGTGCAGTGCCAGGACGGTCGCAGCCAGCACAGCAACCGCGATGTGGCGTGGAAACGCCTGCGTTCGCGGCTGTATGACTTCGAGTTGCGCAAGCAGCAGGAAGCACAGCAAAAGCTGGAAGACACCAAGACCGACGTGGGCTGGGGCCACCAGATCCGCTCTTATGTGCTGGACAACAGCCGCATTAAAGACCTGCGCACCAATGTCGAAGTCTCTGCTACGCAGAAAGTGCTGGACGGCGACCTCGATGTATTTATTGAAGCTTCGCTGAAGCAAGGAGTTTGAACATGACCCGAGAAGGCCACGCCACTGTCATCCATCGCGCCGACTACACGGCCCCCGCCTTCCGCATTGAAACGGTTGAACTGACCTTTGACCTGGACCCGGCCAAGACCCGTGTCCTGAACAAGATGACGCTGCGCCGCAACCCGGACGTGGCGGCCCAGGCGCTCACGCTGGACGGTGAAGAACTGAACCTGGCGCGCGTACTGGTTAACGGCCAGGGCACCTCGTTCAAGATGGACGGCGAACGCCTGGTACTGGAAAACCTGCCCGAAGGTCCCGAGCCCTTCGAGCTGGAAATCTTCACCACCTGCGCTCCCGTCAAGAACACCAAGCTGTCGGGCCTGTACGTCAGCCAGGATTCGTTCTTCACCCAGTGCGAGGCCGAGGGCTTTCGCCGCATCACCTACTTCCTGGATCGCCCCGATGTGATGGCCAGCTACACCGTTACGTTGCGTGCCGACAAGGCCAAGTACCCGGTGCTGCTGTCCAACGGCAACCTGGTGGACAGCGGCGTGCTGGAAGACGGTCGCCACTTTGCCAAGTGGGTGGATCCGCACAAGAAGCCCTGCTACCTGTTCGCCCTGGTGGCGGGCCAGCTGGTGGCGCGCGAGCAGCGCATCACCTCGCGCGCCGGCAAGGACCATTTGCTGCAGGTGTTTGTGCGCCCCGGCGACCTGGACAAGACCGAGCACGCGATGAATTCGCTGATGGCCTCCGTGGCCTGGGACGAAGCCCGCTTTGGCCTGCCCTTGGACCTGGAACGCTTCATGATCGTGGCCACCGCCGACTTCAACATGGGTGCCATGGAGAACAAGGGCCTGAACATCTTCAACACCAAGTACGTGCTGGCGAATCAGGCCACCGCGACAGACGTGGACTACGCCAACATCGAAAGCGTGGTCGGCCACGAATACTTCCACAACTGGACCGGCAACCGCATCACCTGCCGCGACTGGTTCCAGTTGAGCCTGAAGGAAGGCCTGACCGTGTTCCGCGACCAGGAATTCAGCCAGGACCTGTGCGGCGACGCATCGGCCCGCGCCGTCAAGCGCATCGAGGACGTGCGCGTGCTGCGCACCGCCCAGTTCCCCGAAGACGCCGGCCCCATGGCCCACCCGGTGCGCCCGGACAGCTACATCGAGATCAACAACTTCTACACCGTCACCATTTACGAAAAAGGTGCCGAGGTGGTGCGCATGATGCAGACCCTGGTGGGCCGCGATGGCTTTGCCAAAGGCATGAAGCTGTATTTCGAACGCTTTGACGGCCAGGCCGTGACCTGCGACGACTTTGCCCAGAGCATGGCCGACGCCAACCCCGGCTCCAGCCTGGCCCAGCTGCTGCCCCGGTTCAAGCTCTGGTACAGCCAGGCCGGTACGCCCCGCCTGGGTACCAGCGGCAGCTATGACGCGGCCGCCCAGACCTACACGCTCGCGTTCACCCAGCATTGCGCCCCGACCGCCGGCCAGACCAACAAGGAACCATTCGTGATTCCGGTGCTGCTCGGCCTGGTGGGCACCAGCGGCGCGGCATTGCCACTCTCGGTGCAGGGCAGCACCGATGCCCCGGCTGCCAACCACCTGTTTGTGATGACTGGAGACACCGCCTCCATCACCTTCACCAACGTGGCCGAAGAGCCCGTGCCGTCCATCCTGCGCGGCTTCTCGGCTCCGGTGGTGCTGGACTTTGACTACACCGATGCCCAGTTGCTCACGCTGCTGGCCAACGACCCCGACCCCTTCAACCGCTGGGAAGCCGGACAGCGTCTGGCCCTGCGAAGTGCTATCAATTCAATAGCTGCTTCCGCACATTCCACGGGAGCTGGACCGTTCAATGATGCCTACATCAACGCCATGCGCAGCGTCTTGCGCCACCCCGAACTGGACGCCGCGTTCAAGGAACTGGTGCTGACCCTGCCGTCCGAGACCTACATCGCCGAGCAGCTCGACGTGGTGGACCCGCAGCGCATCCATGCGGTGCGCGAAGCCATGCGCCAGCAGATCGCCGTGGGCCTGCAAGCCGATTGGGAATGGGCCTTTGCCGCGCACCAGGACAAGGGCGGCTACAGCCCCGATGCAACCTCCGCCGGACGGCGTGCACTGGTGGGCATGGCCCTGAGCTACCTGTGCCTGGCCGCCACCCAGACTGGCGACGCGGTATGGCCCGGCAAGGCCCTGCAACGCTTCAAGGATGCCGGCAACATGACCGACCGCGCCAACGCCCTGCAGGCCCTGGTGGGCAGCGGTCACGCCCTGGCAGCCCCGGCGCTGGCACGTTTTCACGCACTGTTCAAGAACGAAGACCTGGTGCTCGACAAATGGTTTGCACTGCAGGCCGGCGCGCCGGACCGCGGCGGCCAGGTTTTGCCCGCCGTGCGCCAGTTGATGGCCCACCCGGATTTCAACATCCGCAACCCCAACCGGGCGCGCAGCGTGATCTTCAGCTACTGCAATGCCAACCCCGGCGGCTTTCACCGCCCCGACGCGGCCGGCTATGTGTACTGGAGCGAACGCGTGCTGGAACTCGATGGCATCAACCCGCAGGTTGCCGCCCGCCTGGCGCGCGCTCTGGACCGCTGGAAACGCCTGGCTGAGCCCTACCGCAGCGCTGCCTGCGAAGCTCTCAAGCGCGTGGCCGCCAAGTCCGACCTGAGCAACGATGTGCGCGAGGTCGTGGACCGCGCTTTAGCTGATTGAAATATCGACTGGAACTACTCTATGGCACCCAAAATATCCCTCACCCGCTACCTGGTTGAAGAGCAGCGGGTCGACGGCTCCATCCCCTCCCAACTGCGCCTGCTGCTCGAAGTGGTGGCGCGCGCCTGCAAGAGCATCAGCCTGGCCGTCAACAAGGGCGCGCTGGGCGGCGTGTTGGGCGCCACCGAGAGCGAAAACGTCCAGGGCGAAATCCAGAAGAAGCTCGACATCATTGCCAACGAAGTGCTGATCGAAGCCAACGAATGGGGCGGCCACCTGGCCGCCATGGCGTCGGAAGAAATGGAAGGCATCTACCTGGTGCCCAACCGCTACCCGCAGGGCGAGTACCTGCTGCTGTTTGATCCCCTGGACGGCTCCAGCAATATCGATGTGAACGTCAGCATTGGCACCATCTTCAGCGTGCTGAAGAAGCCCGAAGGCGCCGGTGTGTCGGAACAGGACTTTCTGCAGGCCGGCTGCAAGCAGGTGGCCGCTGGCTACTGCGTCTATGGCCCACAAACCACGCTGGTACTCACCGTGGGTGACGGCGTGGCCATGTTCACGCTGGACCGTGAGCAGGGCTCTTTTGTACTCACGCAGGAAAACGTGAAGATTCCCGAGGACACCAAGGAATTTGCCATCAACATGAGCAATATGCGCCACTGGGATGCCCCGGTGAAGCGCTATGTGGACGAATGCCTGGCCGGCAAGGAAGGACCGCGCGGGAAAGACTTCAACATGCGCTGGATCGCCAGCATGGTGGCCGACGTGCACCGCATCCTGACCCGCGGCGGCGTCTTCCTGTACCCCTGGGACAAGCGCGAACCCGAAAAGCCGGGCAAGCTGCGCCTGATGTACGAAGCCAACCCCATGGGCTGGATCGTGGAACAAGCCGGTGGCGCCGCCACCAACTGCCGCCAACGCATCCTGGACATCCAGCCCGGCAAACTGCATGAGCGCGTGAGCGTGGTGCTGGGCTCGAAGAACGAAGTGGACCGCGTGACCCGCTACCACACCGAGGCCTGATCGGGACCGCGATATAATTTAAGGCTTACCAGCCGGTGTAGCTCAGTCGGTAGAGCAGCTCATTCGTAATGAGAAGGTCGGGTGTTCGATTCATCTCTCCGGCACCAATAGATACAAGGGTTTGCTGCTATTCATTTAGTAGCAAGCCCTTTCTCTTTTTTGGTTGTGTAGCCACAATGTACCCAGCAGTACATTGTTTTGCACCCACTCAGCCAGCCCCAAACGTGAAAAACCTGCACACGGCAGGCTCTGCTTTGCGTGGGCGCATCTTGCCAATCGAAATTGACAGGGCCGCCTCACCTCCACCCTTGTAACGACAGACTGATTTCGGAAAGAGAAACAGGCGGGCGCTCAGATTTGCTTAGACATTTACCCCAAAAAAGGACTATCGTGAGAAATAGACATTTTTTGAGCGAGTACTGACATGCGCAAAAATCTTCCCGTCTCCCAGAATGAATACCCCTTTCCCAAGGGCCACACCTTGGTATCCACGACGGACACGAAGGGAAGAATTCTCTACTGCAATCCCATGTTCATCGAGGTCAGTGGCTTCTCCAAAGAGGACCTCCTGGGGCAGCCCCACAACCTGATTCGCCATCCCGAAATGCCCGAGGAAGCATTTCGTGACATGTGGCAAACCATTGCATCGGGCAAACCATGGTCGGCGCCAGTGAAGAACCGCAGAAAGAATGGTGACTACTACTGGGTCATGGCCAACGCCACACCCTTGATGGAAAACGGCAAACCGTCCGGCTACATGTCGGTTCGCACAGAAGCCTCCCATGCGCAAATTCAGGGAGCCGAACAGCTGTATGCGCGCATGCGTGAAGAAAAACAGAACGGCAAATCCACACTGAGCCTGGTGGGCGGGCGACTGGTCAGGCAAACCCTGGTAGGGAAGCTGCAAGAGTGGTTCAAATTCAGTCTGTCAACCAAAATATTGCTGGTCATCCTGGCGGTCGGCCTCGTCAACACCGCAGTGACTGCCGCCATCCCTCCCAGTTGGCCAATGGCACAAGGCATGTCCTTCGCCTTCAAGCTTGCGATGCTCATGGTTGGCTGGAGCTACCTCAGGGGCCTGATGGTCAAACCGCTTGATGGCCTGATTGCGGCAGCCAACCGCATGGCAGCCGGTGACCTTACGCATGCCATAGTGCACACTCGCAATGACCAGCTTGGCGAATTGGAGCAGGCGCTGAGCCAACTCAACGTCAATGTACTGTCCATCGTGCGCGATGCGCGTGACCAGAGCGTGGAAATGCTGCATGGAACCCATGAAATTGCCGAAGGCAATCTGGACCTGTCCGAGCGGACCGAAGTGCAAGCCAGCAATCTGGAAAAGACCGCAACCGCCATGGAAGAGATTACCGGCACCGTCCGTCAAACCGCAGGCGCAGCCGGACAGGCCAGTCAACTTGCAGAACAGGTGACCGAAGTGGCTGAGCGCAGCCGTGTCGCGGTCGATGATGTAAGCAGCACCATGCGTGAAATCCAGACTGCCTCCGGGCGCATCAGCGAAATTTCCCAGGTTATCGAGAGCATTGCGTTCCAGACCAATATTCTGGCGCTCAACGCGGCAGTAGAAGCGGCCCGTGCCGGCGACCAGGGCCGCGGCTTTGCCGTGGTGGCAACCGAAGTACGCGCGCTGGCACAGCGCACGGCCACGGCTGCCAAGGAAATCAAACAGTTGATCGACGATTCCAGCCACAAAGTACAGCAGGGCTATACGAAAACCGAAGCTGCGCAAGCCACGCTCCATGAGGCAGTGGACGGTGTTCGCCGGGTGACGACCTTGGTGACGGAGATCAGCCACGCGTCCAATGAGCAGCTCTCGGGCATTTCGGAAATCAACACGGCCATCACGCAGCTCGACAGCATCACACAGCAGAACGCTGCGCTGGTCGAGCAGATCACCGCGTCGGCCAATTCGCTGGAGGGGGTTGCCAAGTCAGTCACCGAGACCGTGCAAGTGTTCCGCATTGACGCTGGAACCACGTCCTCGCCTCAGGACGCTGTGATGCTGCGGCGCTCCATGAAGCAGATCTCCCGGAATTAAGCTGCACAGTTCTGTTGAACAACTTGATTCGGTCCAATCAAACACCCGCTTTATTCAAATGCGATTTATCATTTCTGCTGCTTCGAAGTCTCAAAGGGGTACTGCAAAATGATTGAAGACAATGACAATTTCAAGGTGATTGCCAAAGGGTTTCCGAAAATCGCATCGGAGTTGAAAACCCTATGGGGAACCCTCAAATTCAATATCTATCTGGATGAGCTTGAACAGGACAAGACCGGCGCGCACCGGGCGGGCTTTCCACAAGATGTCTTGTCGGCGTTATTGGAAATTGGACAGGAACACGACCGGCTGTTTCCGCAGCTCAAGCCCAAGGATGACTGGATTTCGTGACGCCGAAGGCGTGACTCTCAACTGGCGTGCAGCCATTGCTCTTCGGGCAAGGCTCTGAGAAACCTGGCGACCGCGTCCAGCGCGCCGTTTTGCGCAGCCCATTCAATGTGCTCAGCCAAACGCAAGGTTTTGAGCGGCGCAGGTGTGTGATCCCAAGCCTCCAAATTCAAGGGCAGCGGTGGCTCCCAACCCAGCGCCGTTCGCTTGCGGTTGGGCAGCATTTCAAACAGCGTGTTCCAGCTTTGCTGCAAGGGGCAGACCCGGTGGTGCTCCCGACAAAAGGCAATCAGACTGCGTGATGTTTCCGACATATGCTGCACTCCCAGATATAAAAAAACCCTGCCAGTCAAACGGTAGCAGGGTTTTAAGGGTGAGGCAAATCGGCGATCAGGTCACCATGCCCATGGCCCGTGGCAGCCACAGGGACAGCGTTGGCCAGTAGGTCACCAGCACCAGGAAGCCCAGCATGGTGAGCAGCCACGGCCACACCGCCACGGTCAGCTCGGTAATGCCCATCTTGGTAATGCCGGATGCCACGTACAGGTTCAGGCCCACCGGTGGGTGGCACATGCCCACTTCCATATTCACCACCATGATGATGCCGAAGTGCACCGGGTCAATGCCCAGCTTCATCGCAATGGGGAACAGGATGGGCGCCAGAATCAGCACAATGGATGAGGGCTCCATGAAGTTGCCCGCCACCAGCAAGAGCACGTTGGAGATCAGCAGGAAGCCAATCACGCCCACGCCGGTACCAATCATCTGGTCAGCCATTTGCTGCGGAATGTTCTCATGCGTCAACAAGAAGGAGAACAGCACTGCGTTGGTGATGATGTACAGCAGCATGGCACTCATGTTGGCGCTTGAGAGCAGCACGCGCGGCACGTCCTTCAGTCCCATGTCCTTGTACACAAAGACCGCCACGATGAAGGCATACACCGCGCTCATGGCAGCCGCCTCCGTGGGCGTGAAGATGCCGGTGTAGATACCGCCCATCACCACCACAATCAGCAGCAGGCCCCAGATGGCTTTGCGAAACGACACCCAGCGCTCACCCCAGGTGGCTTTGGGCTGGCAGGGATAGTTGTTTTTCTTGGCGCGGTACCAGGTGGTCAGCCCCAGAAAAAAGGCCAGCAGTATGCCGGGCAAGACACCCGCCATGAACAGGGCACCGACGGATGTATTGGTCGACACCGAATACATGACCATCACGATGCTGGGGGGGATCAGGATGCCCAAGGCGCCCGACGTGGTGATAACACCCGCACCAAAGCCCTTGGGGAACCCTGCCTTGACCATGGCCGGCATCAAAATGGACCCAATGGCCACCACGGTTGCCGGGCTGGAACCCGACACCGCCGCAAACAGGGCGCAGGCCAGCACACCACCCAAGCCCAGGCCGCCGTGCCAATGGCCCACCATGGAGGTGGCAAACGCGATCATGCGCCGGGCCACCCCACCATGCGTCAAGAAGTTGCCCGCCAGGATGAAGAACGGGATCGCCATGATCTCGAACTTCTCGATACCGGTGAACAGCTTGAGCGCCACCGATTCAATCGGCACCTCGGTCAGGAAGAACAGGAAGGAGAGAACCGTCAGACCGAGCGAAATGGAAATCGGCATGCCGGTGAGCATGAGCACCACCAGCAGGGTCAAAATGATCATTGCATTCATTTTTGATCTCCTTCGCGGGGTGTCTTGTCGTCAGCCTTGCTCAGGCCGTGCGGGTGCAGGTTGTCATTCATGCTGTAAATCGCATCGTCATTGCCTGGCTCCAGGGGTACGACTTCGTCCAGTCCATCCACATGCCCATGGTCGTGGTGCGGCAGTTCACCGGTGCGAAGAAAATTGGCGGTCACTTGCAGAAAGCGGAAGCACATCAGGTAGGAGCCCATCGGAATGACGGAATACACCATCCAGGTCGGCCACTCCAGATCGGGAGTGGTTGGGCCTTCCGGTGTGTCGCCCACCCCCATTCCAAACATCGTGAACACGAAGTAGTGCATGCCGTTTTCCCACACAAAGCGCAGGCCCAGCGAGCCAACAATGCCGGTGAACAGTGCACCGGCCAGCAGGCCCAGAATGACAAATTTGCGGCGACGGTTGTCCGACATGCGGTTGATCAACACGTCAACGCCAACGTGAATGCCCGTACGCACACCATAGGCGGCGCCAAACTTGGCCATCCACACGAACATGATGATGCACAGCTCTTGCGCCCAGCCCATGTTGATGGAGAGCAACCAGTCCTGCACGCCAGGGATGTCAAAGCCGGTGGCATAGCGGTGCACGACGGAGGCAAAAATGATCAGCGTCGCTGCGCCCATGAGGAATGTGATGATCCATTCCTCGATGTGATCGAGAATCTTCATGGTGTGGTTCCGTTGAGTGGAAAAAAAGCCCGGTCAATATGCCGGGCTTGATTGCAGCTTAGAGCTTGGCCGGGTTGAACCCGGTTTCCTTGTAGATGCTCTGGATCAGGTCCTTGCCGATGCGCGACTCCATCTCGGTGTGGGTCTTGAGCGTGGCCTTGCGGAACGCGGCACGCTCGGCAGCCGTTGGAACATACACGACGGTCTTGCCAGACTTCTTGACAGCGTCGAGTGACTGTTCGTTCTCCTGCTTGGCAATCTGGTTGGCGTAACGGGTGGCTTGCTCCAAGGCGTCGTCGAGCTGCTTGCGAATGTCGGCAGGCAGGCCATCCCAGAATTTCTTGTTGGTGATGACCGCATAGCCCAGGTAGCCGTGCTCGGTGAGCGTGAGGTTCTTTTGCACCTCATGCATTTTTTGCGTATACAGGTTGGAGATCGGATTCTCGGTACCGTCTACCACGCCCGTTTGCAGCGCCTGGTAGACCTCGGAGAAAGCCAATACCTGAGGCAAGCTGCCCAAGGCACGCATTTGCGACTCCAGCACCTTGGAGGACTGGATGCGCATTTTCAGACCTTTCAGATCGGCTGGCGTCTGGATCGGCTTGTTGGCCGAAAACGACTTGAATCCGTTGTCCCAATAGGCCAGGCCCTTCACCCCTTTGGCATCCAGCTTGTCCAGCAGCATGCGCCCGATCGGACCCTGGGTTACCTTGTGCAGTTCGTCGTAGCTGTTGAAGATGTAGGGCAAGTCAAACACCTCAAATTCCTTGACACCCAACGGACCGAACTTGGCCAGGGACGGTGCCAGCATCTGCACGGCGCCAATCTGCAGGGCTTCCATTTCCTCTTTGTCCTTGTAGAGGGTACTGTTGGCATACACCTCAACCTTCACGCGGCCCTTGGTCAGCTCTTCGGCCTTCTTTTTGAAATACTCAGCCGCATGGCCTTTGGGCGTGTCATTGGCCACCACATGGCTGAACTTGATGATGATGGGCTGCTGGGCCAAGGCCAGGAGGGAAAATGATCCAAGAGCCAAGCCCAGGGCGATAGCGCGAAGTTTCATGGTGTGTCATCCGAAAGTGGTTGCGTAGATCTGAAGCGTAATCCAACGCTACGAAATCTCAAGTGTGGACATCCACTAAGGGTTAACCCCAGAACCACAAATCACCTACCATCGCGCCTGTCTCACCACCTTGCCAGGGTCAATCCACCGTGTTCATCGCCGCCAAGATTTTTGCCCTGTTCACCCAACCGCTGAACTGGGTTGTTGCACTGCTCATTGCGAGTCTGCTCGCAAGCCGGCGGCCCGTGCTGGGTCGCAGGCTGGTCGGTGGCGGACTGGCCGTGCTGTTGACCATGGGCTGGCAGCCGCTGCCGGAACTGTTCATTCGCCACCTTGAACAGGAGTACGCCGAGGTACCGCCCGGGGCCGATTTGCAGAGCTATGCGGGAATGGTGGTTCTGGGTGGTGCCACCGAACCCAGCTACATCGCGCAGGCACATTCACAACCCCTGTTCAACGAAGCCGGCGAACGCATGACCGCGCCACTGGCCATGCTCAAGCGCAACCCCCACCTGAAGCTGGTCTTCACCGGGGGCGGCTCGTTTCCAGATGGCGGCCTGAGCGAAGCGCAGCGCGCGCGCATGTTCTTCGACAGCATGGGACTGGCCGACAAACAGGTCACCTACGAATCGGCATCCCGCACCACCCACGAAAATGCGGTGTTGAGCGCCCAGCTGCCGGGCATGGATATCACCCAACGCTGGCTGCTGGTGACCACTGCTTCGCACATGCCACGCTCCATGGCCACGTTCACCAAGGCAGGCTGGAACGTCACGGCCTACCCGGTTGACTTCCGCACCGCAGACGCAACACCCTGGACCGAATACTCACTCAAGGACGGCGCACGCAATTGGCAACTGGTGCTGCACGAAGGGCTGGGTTGGCTGGCCTACCGCTTGACCGGCAAGATCTAGCCCGGCACCACCCTGCGCGCCAGAACCTTGTCGATGCGCCTGCCTTCCAGTTCGCTCACCTCAAAGGCCCAGCCAGCACATTCGATGCGCTCACCGACCGCAGGCAAATCACCGGATACCGCCATCAGCAGTCCTGCCAGCGTGTTGTAACGGCCCCGGTCTTCCTGCGGCAGCTCGTCAATATCGAGGCGCGCCTTGAGTTCGCTGACCGGCATCATGCCTTCCAGCGCCCAGGAACCATCGGTTTGGTGGGTAGCCCAGGCCTCGGTTTGCGCATTGGGCTTCAACTCGCCGGTAATGGCCTCCAGAAGATCGTGGGGCGTGAGCAGGCCTTGCACCACCCCGTATTCGTCGACCACAAAAACCATGCGCGCAGACTTGGTGCGGAACTGTTCAATCAGCTCCATGCCGCTGAGCGTCTCAGGCACAAATGCAGCGGACTCGGCAATCGACTCGATACTGCCCTTGTACTGTGCACCCAACTGCAACAGGCGCGCCACGCTGACCAGGCCGACCACCTGATCCAGTGAACCCCGGCACACCGGGTACCACGAATGCGTACCGTTGTCGCCACCCTTGCTGGCCCGCGCCAGACAGTGCGCCACGGTGTCCGATGCCTCCATCCATTCGATATCGGCACGCGGCAGCATCATGGACGGCAAGGTGCGGTCATCCAGGTCAAACACGTTGCGCACCATCTGGTGCTCATGCTGCTCGATGATGCCGGCGTCGACGCCCTCTTCCAGGCTGGCCGATATTTCGGCTTCGGTCACCACACGGTTGTCGGTGGCGTCGATGCGCAGCAGCTTGAGCATGCCGTGCGTGCACATGGAGAGCAGCCGCACAAAGGGTTTGGCCACGGTGGCAAACCAGGTCATGGGCCGGGCCAGAACGCGTGCCACAGCCTCCGGGTACAACTGGCCAATGCGCTTGGGCACCAGTTCGCCAAACAGAATCGTGACAAAGGTAATGATCGTCACCACCAGCGCCGTGGCCGAAATCTCGGCAGCCCTGTGTGAAATCGGCAGCAGGACACCCAACCAGCGTGCCACGCCATCACTGAACGCCGCCTCACCCACGATGCCGTTGAGCATGCCGATGGAGGTCACGCCCACCTGTACCGCCGACAAAAACTGGGTTGGATTGGCCAGCAGCGTTTGCGCCGCCTGGGCCCCTTTGTCCCCCGCATCCGCCATGGCCTGCAGGCGCACCTTGCGGCTGGCTGTCAGTGCCAGCTCCGACATGGCAAAAGCGCCATTGAGCAGCGTGAGCAGCACGATCAAAAGAAATTCCATGAAACCCAAGCGAGAATGAAGACCATGGCACTTTACCTGATTGGCGATGTGCAGGGCTGCGACGCAGCGCTGCAGCGATTGCTCGACACCCTGGATTTTTCTCCCAGCCGCGACACGCTCTACCTGCTGGGCGACCTCGTCAACCGCGGGCCCGACTCCGCCGCCGTGCTGCGCCGCCTGATGGGCTATGGCGACGCAGCGCGCTGCCTGCTGGGCAACCACGACCTGAACCTGCTGGCCGTGGCACAGGGCGCGCGCAAGCCGCATCGCAAGGACACCTTGGGCTGCGTGCTGGGCGCACCCGACCGGCATGCCATGCTGCACTGGCTGCGCCACCAAAAAATGGCCATGCTGCTGCACCGGGGCGACAAGCCGCTGCTCATGGTGCATGCGGGTGTGTTGCCGGCATGGACGGCAGAACAGACCATCACCTTGGCACAGGAAGTGGAATCCGTGCTGCAAGGCGGGCATGCGGCCGAGTTTTACCAGTCCATGTACGGCAATGCGCCCAAGCACTGGCGTGACACCCTGAACGGCATGGACCGCTTGCGGGTGATCGTGAATGCGCTAACCCGGCTGCGCTTTTGCACAGCGGATGGCGAGATGGAGTTTGAGACGAAAGAAGGTGCAGGCGGTGCACCGGCCGGCTACCTGCCCTGGTTTGACGCACCGGGGCGCAAGACGTCCGGCATCAGCGTGGCATTTGGCCACTGGTCGACCCTGGGTTGGCTTGGCAGGCCGGATATCCTGTCACTGGACACCGGCTGCGTGTGGGGTGGCTCTTTAAGCGCGCTGCAGTTCAACCTGCAGGACGAAACCCAGCAACTGATTCAGGTGCGGTGCGAGGCCGCCCAGCAGCCAGGACACTAGTTTCACCTCCGGGCCGCCCCAAAAGTGGGGGCTACGCCTTTTATTCGGATTTGAACAGCGCCGCGACCTTGACCTTGGGTTTGATATTGGCCGAGATGCTGCGCGACGCCGGGCGGGCCGAGGCCTCCCAGGACGGTGCAGCGCCTTCGCTGACTGCGGCCGCTGGCTCATAGGGCTTGTCAAAGAACGGGTCCCGTGAGGCCTGTGGTGGACGCGCGTAGTCATTGCGCGGCGCACGCGGGGCACGGCTGGTGTAGGTCTCGTCGCGTGGCGGGCGGCTGCTGTCGCTGCGTGCACCCCGTCCACCGCTGCGGCCGTTGTCTCCGCCGCCAGTGCTTTCACCGTCGTGCGAGTACATGCGCCGGCCGTCGTTGATGCGGCCCTGCTTGCGGATATCGGGAGCGTCTTCGTCGTACTCCACCGCTTCGAGTTCGATCTTGGTCTTGATCAGCTTTTCGATGTCACCGACCAGGCGGGCATCGTTGTTGCCACCGACAAAGCTCACGGCCAGACCGGCAGCGCCGGCGCGCCCGGTGCGGCCAATGCGGTGAATATAGTCTTCGGCGTTGAACGGAATGTCAAAGTTGAACACGCACGGCACGTCCTTGATGTCCAGGCCGCGCGCGGCCACATCGGTACACACCAGCAAATCGACTTCGCCCTTCTTGAACGACTCCAGTGCCTTTAGGCGCTCGTCCTGGCTCTTGTCGCCATGCAGTGCGGTGGTCTTGAGGCCTTCACGCTCCAGCGTGCGGGCCAGGCGGGCACAACCGAGCTTGCTGTTCACAAACACAAAGGCCTGCTTCATGCCGCGCGATTTCAGAATCTGGTGCAAGGCATGGCGTTTTTCGTCTTCGGGCACGCTGTAGAAATGCTGTTCCACGGTGGAGGCGGTCGCGTTGGCGCGTGCCACTTCGATCGTAACCGGGTTCTGCAGGTAACTGCTGGCCAGGCGCTTGATCTCGGGCGAGAAAGTGGCGGAAAACAGCAGTGTGGTGCGCTGCTTGGGCAGGTAGGACAGGATGCGCTGCAGATCGGGCAAAAAGCCGATGTCCAGCATGCGGTCGGCCTCGTCCAGCACAACATATTCCACCTGATTCAGCACTGCGTTTTTGGCTTCAATGTGGTCCAGCAAGCGCCCGGGTGTGGCCACCAGAATCTCGACGCCTTTTTTCAGCTCCAATGTCTGGGGCTTCATGTCCATGCCGCCAAACACCACGGCGCTGCGCAGATTGGTGTACTTGGCGTACAGCTTGACCTGTTGCGCCACCTGGTCAGCCAGCTCGCGCGTGGGCAGGAGCACCAAGGCGCGCACGGGGTGGCGCGCGGGGGATGTCGAGCTGTTTTCGTGCTTGAGCAAGCGGTGCAGCAGCGGCAACGAGAAGGCCGCCGTCTTGCCGGTGCCGGTCTGGGCGGCACCCATCACGTCTTTGCCCGTGATCACTACGGGAATGGCCTGGGCCTGGATGGGGGTCATGGACTCGTAGCCCATTTCGGCCACGGCGCGGGCCAAAGGGGCAGCCAGCTGCAACTGGGCGAACGCCATGATGGGCGTATCCGAGTTCAGTTCGTTCGATATTTCAGTCAGTGCCGGGGTATTCAGTTCAGTATTCAAATCGGTCATGCATAGCAAAAAAGGGTGCTATCCGTCCGATAGCTGATTGCCGCCCAACGCTGGGAGCACCCCGTATTATCCCCTATTCACCGCCGGGCCGCCACAAGGTGAAATGCACCCCTCGGGGGGCAGCGACCCGCGCAGCGGCGGAGCTTGGGGGCGCCAGCCTCACAATTGGCGGGTAGAGAACGTGTCGCAGGCCTTGATGCTGCCGTTTTGGATGCCATTGGCAAACCAGCGCTGGCGCTGTGCACTGGTGCCGTGGGTGAAGCTCTCGGGCACCACCGCCCGGCCGCTGCCGCGCTGCAAGGCGTCGTCGCCAATCCGGGCTGCGGCGTTGATGGCCTCTTCCACATCGCCCTGCTCCAGCAGCTGGCGCGCATGGTTGGCATGGTGGGCCCAGACCCCGGCAAAGCAATCGGCTTGCAGCTCCAGGCGCACGCTCAGGGCGTTGTATTCGGTCTTGCTGACCCGGCTACGCATCTGGTCCACCTTGTTGCTGATACCCAACAGGTTTTGCACATGGTGGCCCACCTCGTGGGCAATCACATAGGCCTGGGCAAAGTCGCCAGGCGCGCCCAGTTGGGTCTTCAGGGTTTCATAAAACCCCAGGTCGATGTAGACCTTCTGGTCAGCCGGGCAATAAAAAGGCCCCATGGCCGACTGCCCCTGGCCGCACGCGGTCGGCGTGGCACCGCGAAACAGCACCAACTTGGGGTCGCGGTAGGTGGCGCCGCCTTTGGTAAACACGTCGGTCCACACGTCTTCAGTGTCGGCCAGGATGGTGGACACAAACTTGGCCATGTGGTCGTCGGCGGGCGGCTTGTGGGCCGGCGCCCGCTGCACCTGCGCCGTGGGCGCACCGCCCTCGCCACTGAGCAAACCCAGAATCGTCAGAGGGTTGATGCCAAGCACCCAGCCGCCCAGCAACGCAATGACGATGGTGCCGATGCCGATACCGCGGCCACCGAGCACGCTGCCAATCAGTCCGCCACCCCCGCCGCCGCCTTCATCGCGGCGGTCTTCCACATTGTCGGATTCGCGGTTGCCTTCCCATTTCATGACCGATCTCCTTGCCACCCATTGAACGGGTTAGAGCGTGCCATGTTAGCGTGCCAACGCCAGCACGGCGCAGCCCCCAATACCCCTAGAGCTTGCGAAGACTACCCGGTCTGCCTAAACTTTGCCCATGCCCCAGACCACCGTTGCCGACCCCAGCCCCATCGCCGCAGGGCTCAAACTGGCCGAGCTCATCAGCGCATTGAGCCACGCACTGGACATTACCGAGGGCCAGCCCGAGGGCCACTGTGTACGCTGCTGCTGGATCGGCATGCACATCGGCCGCGCCATCGGACTGAGTGAAACGCAGCAGTGGGAGCTGTACTACACGCTGTTGCTGAAAGATCTGGGCTGCAGCAGCAATGCGGCCCGCATTTGCGAGCTCTACCTGACCGACGACCTGAATTTCAAGCGCGACTTCAAACACGTGGGCGACAGCCTGCCCCAGGTGGTGCGCTTTGTGCTGCAACACACCGGGTTGAAGGCCGGCCTGGCCGAGCGCTTTCGCAGCGTGCTGCACATCTTTCGCCACGGCCCGGAAGTCTCACAGGAGCTGATTCAAACCCGCTGCCAGCGCGGCGCCGAGATCGCCCGCCTGCTGCGATTTTCCGAAGGGGTTGCCGCCGGCATTTACAGCCTGGACGAACACTGGAGCGGCCAGGGCAAGCCCGACCAGCTCAGCGGCACGGCCATTCCCATCTACGCCCGCATCGCCCTGCTGGCCCAAGTGATCGATGTGTTCCACATGGCCGACGGCAAGGATGCCGCCATGGACGAAGTGCGCAAGCGCGACGGCCAGTGGTTTGACCCGACGCTGGTGGCCGCCATGGAAACGCTGGCGCAACAGGATGCTTTTTGGGCCATGCTGCGCTCGGACCAGATCGAACAGGCCGTGCTGGCGCTGGAGCCCGCCGCCTGCGAAGTGCCGCTGGACGAAGACTACCTGGACGACATCGCCACGGCCTTCGGCCAGGTGGTGGACTCCAAGAGCCCCTACACCAGCGGCCACAGCGCCCGCGTCGCCCTGTACACCGACCTGATTGCCGAAGCCCTGGGCCTGTCCCCGCAGCGCCGGCGCTGGCTCAAGCGCGGCGCCCTGTTGCATGACGTGGGCAAGCTGGGGGTGAGCAACAGCGTGCTGGACAAGGCCGGCAAACTGGACGAAGCCGAATGGGCCGCCGTGCGGGACCACGCCCGCCTGACCGAGTCCATCCTGTCCAAGATCCACGCCTTCAGCGAGCTGGCCAAAATTGCCGGTGCGCACCACGAGCGGCTGGACGGCAATGGCTATCCCAAGGGGCTCAAGGGCGACGAGATCAGCATGGAGACCCGCATCATCACCACCGCGGACATTTTTGACGCTATCACGGCCGAGCGCCCGTATCGGGGCGCGGTGCCCATTCCACAAACGCTGGAGATGATGGCCAAGACGGTGGGCACGGCGCTGGACCCGCAATGCTTTGACGCCCTGAAGCGCGCCATGGCGCGCCTACAGGCCGAAGACCAGGTCGACGGCCTTGAGCGCCTGGCGGCCTGAGACTGTTGTCTAGGCCTTGGGCAAGGTGACGCCCACCTGGCCCTGGTATTTGCCGCCGCGGTCCTTGTAGGACACTTCGCACACGTCGTCCTTGTCGCTCTCAAAGAACAGCACCTGCGCACAGCCCTCGCCCGCATAAATCTTGGCCGGCAGCGGCGTGGTGTTGCTGAACTCCAGCGTCACATAGCCTTCCCACTCGGGCTCGAAGGGCGTCACGTTGACGATGATGCCGCAGCGCGCATAGGTGCTTTTGCCCAGACAGATGGTCAGCACGTTGCGCGGAATGCGGAAGTACTCCAGCGTGCGGGCCAGCGCAAAGCTGTTGGGCGGGATGATGCAAACGTCGTCGTTGAAGTCGACAAAGCTTTTTTCATCAAAGTTCTTGGGGTCGACCACCGTGCTGTGGATGTTGGTGAACACCTTGAACTCGGGCGCGCAGCGGATGTCGTAGCCATAGCTGCTGGTGCCGTAGCTGATGATTTTCTTGCCGTCGGCCTGGCGAATCTGGCCGGGCTCGAACGGTTCAATCATGCCGGTCGTTTCGGCCATGTGGCGAATCCACTTGTCGCTTTTGATGCTCATGGGGACACAACTCCTAAGTTGGGCTTGATTGTAAGAGCGAATCCGCTATCAAATCAGGAGCTGCTTACGCACTGTCTACGGGGGCCGGGGGCTCAAATCGCTTGGGAGATCACGGTCCGCTCAATCAGCCGGTCATCCCCCAGCACGATCAGGGTGAACAACAGCTCGTCCAGATTGGCCGCGAGTGCCGTCTTGCGCTCCAGCAGGGGCGTGGCCTTGGGGTTCAGCACCACGAAATCCGCCTCGCAGCCCGGCAACAGGTTGCCCACCGCTGGCTGGCCACCAGAACCATCCAGCCCCAAGGCCCGCGCCGCTCCCGCCGTGTGCTGCCACCACAGCTGCTGCGGACTCAGCGACAAGCCCTGCTTGGTCTGCCCCTCGCGGCCCACGTAGTAGGCGCCCAGCATGGTGTGAAACGGGCTGAACGAGGTGCCACCGCCCACATCGCTGGCCAGACCGTACTGAAACCCCACGCGGTCGGCCCCGGCGTAGTCAAAAAAGCCGCTGCCCAGAAACAGGTTGCTGGTGGGGCTGATGGCGGCGGCCGCGCCGGTGTCGCGCATCAGGGCGCGGTCGTCGTCGTCAAAGTGGATGCAGTGGGCATAGATGGCGCGTGGGCGCATCAGGCCAAAGTCGCCATAGGTGGCCAGGTAGCTGCGCGACTGGGGAAACAGTTCGCGCGCCCAGACAATCTCGTCCTTGTTTTCGGCCACATGGGACTGGATCCACACGTCCGGGTACCGGGCGGCCAGCTCCCCGGCGCCGCGCAGCTGGGCGTCGGTGCAGGTGGGCGCAAAGCGCGGCGTGATCGCGTAGCCCAGGCGGCCCTGGCCGTGCCAGTGCTGGATCAACGCCTCGGAGTCCAGCAGGCTTTGCTCGGTGGCGTCGGCCCGACCACCGGGCGCCGCGCGGTTGAGCAAGTCGGCTGGCGCGTGGCGGTCCATCAGGCACAGGCCGGTGATCAGGCGCATCTGTCGGGCCCGGGCTTCGGTGAACAGCGCATTCACCGACTCGGGGTGCGAGGTGGCAAAGGTCAGCGCGGTGGTGACGCCATTGCGCAGCAGTTCTGCTATAAAAAACGTAGCTTCTTGCGCACAGTACTCGGGGGCTTCGAAGCGTTTTTCCTCTGGAAAGGTGTAATTTTCCAGCCACGGCAGCAGCCCGTCGGCGGGCGAGCCAATCACGCTGGTCTGCGGGTAGTGGATGTGCAGGTCCACAAAACCCGGGGCGATGATGCGCCCGCTCAATTGCTCCACCGGCACACCGGCGTACCGGCCCGCCAGCTCGCGCCAGGCGCCCACCGCCTGCACCACCTGCGTGCCCGCGGCGTTGGGGCCGATCACCAGCAGGCCATCCTCCTCGAACAGGGCGCGGGCGGGGCCCTCGCTGTGCGGGGCAAACCAGAGGATGGAGGCGCGGTAGGCTTTCATGGATTAGTGGCTTATTTTGCCCTGCACGCCGGCCACCAGCCAGTTCATGCCCAGAATCTGCGCGTCCGTAAGGGTCTGGCCCTTGGCAATGACCTCTTTGCCTTCGTTATCCAGCACGGGCTGGCGGGCATTGAAGGGGTGCAGCTTGCCACTGGCTATGTCTTTCTGGCGCGCCAGCACTTCCTGTTGCACGGCCTTGGGCACCTTGCTGCCAAAGTCGCCGACGCGGATCATGCCGTCCTTGACGCCACCCCAGACGCCACCGCTCTTCCAGCTGCCGTCCAGCACCGCCTTAGCGCGGCGGGTGTAGTAGTCGCCCCACTGGTGGGTGACGGCCACGATCTGCGCGTCCGGTGCAATTTTGCGCATGTCGGAGTGGTAGGCCACGGCCAGCTTGCCGCGCTCTTGCGCGGCGGTCATCACGGCCGTGGAGCCGGTGTGGAAGGCGATCACGTCCACGGCCTGGTTGAACAGTGTCATCGCGGCGTCGCGCTCGCGCGTGGGGTCAAACCAGGCGTTGAGCCACACCACCTTGACCTCGGCCTTGGGGTTGACCGAGCGCATGCCCAGCGTGAAGGCGTTGATGCCCTGCAGCACTTCGGGAATGGGAAAGCCCGCCACATAGCCAGCCACGTTGCTGTGGGTCATGCGCCCGGCGGCAATGCCGGCCAGGTAGCGGCCCTCGTAGTAACGCGCATTGGCCACCGCCACATTGGGCGCGGTCTTATAGCCGGTGATGGATTCAAACTTCACATCCGGAAACTCGGCCGCCACCTTCAGCGTGGGCTCCATGTAGCCAAAGCTGGGCGTGAAGATGAGCGTGTTGCCCTGGCGCGCCAGGTCGCGGATGACGCGCTCGGCGTCCGGCCCCTCGGCCACGTTTTCCACATAGCTGGTCTGCACGGCATGGCCCAGCGCCGCTTGCACGGCCAGGCGGCCGTCCTCATGCTGGCGCACCCAGCCAGCGTCCGACAGGGGCGCTACATAGACAAAGCCGACCTTGAGTGGCTCGGCCCTGACGGCGTCTTTGGGTTGGGAAGATTGGGAAGAAGCACCGGTGGGTGCAAGCGAAAAAGCACAGGCCGCCACGAACGTGGCTGCGAGGTTTTTATACATGGTAGTCCTCTACATGGCTCCGAAACACAAAAAGCAAGGCCCGCCGGAGCAGCGGGCCTTGGGGCCATTTTAACGGGTGCGCTTGTCGTCGTACATCAGCCGGTCGGCGGCCTCCCAGGCGCCCTGGAGTCCAGTCGTTGCATGGCGCGCCGCAAGACCGACGGAGGCCTTGACATCGAAGTCGGCCAGCCCCTTGCGAATGCGACCCAGCAGCGCGGCCGCACCCTCGGCGTCGCACTCCACGCCAATGACGCCAAACTCATCCCCGCCCAGACGGGCAACGATGTCCACCTCGCGTGCCGCCGAGCGCAAGGCGTCAGCTGCGCGGGCGATCAGCGCATCGCCGGCCGCATGGCCCTGCGTGTCGTTGACCCGCTTCAACTCGTCAAGATCGATACACAGCACGATGGCCGGATACCCGTAGCGGCGGCACCGCTCCTCTTCCTTGGACAAAAGCCGATCCCACGCGCGCCGGTTGTACAACTGCGTCAGCGAATCCGTCTGGGCTTCCAATTCCAGCCGTTCGCTGCGGCGCGCTTCGTGTGCCGCCTTCAGCTCCGCCTGGAGCACGGTACTGAGCAAGGCGGCGAGCAGTTCGATCAGGTGCTGGTCTTGCACAATCGCCTCTGGCTGGGGCGATGGGTCTATGGCACACAGCGTGCCGAACAGGCAGCCATTCGCGTCCATCAGCGGTACCCCGACATAGGCTTTGATAGCAACCTGGCGTCCTATGGGTGCCTCTGCATAGGCTGGCACGGCGTTGGAATCCGGCGCAACGCGCGGTCCGTTGCCCTTGACCATCTCGGAGCAAAACGAGTCGGCCCAGGAGAAAACCGCGCCCGGTTTCACGCCATAGCCATGGTCTTCGCTCTGCAGAACAATCCAGTCATCGCCTTCGGTTCGGGTGACCATCCAGAGATCAAAACCGAACCGCTGGTGCAGAAAGGCCAGCACGGCCTGACCGGCCGTTTCAAAATTCTCAAACGCCAGGTCATACATACGGATTCACTGATTGCAGTGTCATGTCGGGATACTTAAAACGCGCCGGGCCGCAAGCGCGCCCTCAACCACCTCAACCCACAGGCTCTCGCCGTTCTTGGGTTTCTCAAACAGCACCGCGTTGCGCGCCACGCCGCTGACGTGGCGCGCAACGGCGTCCATGACCCAGCCGTGCGTCACCACCAGCACCCGGGCACCGCGGTGACGTGCACCGATGTCAGTGAACGCGCCGATCAGGCGATCAGCGAATTCGTCCATGCTCTCACCACCCACAAACTCGGCCGCCGGGTTGCGTCGCAAAATCTGCTCCAGTTGCGTCGGATTCAACTCGGCCAGTTCGTTCTTGGGAATGCCCTGGATCGCCCCGAAGTGCCGCTCCTTCAGGCCCTCGTGGCAGCATGGCGGCGCAAGCCCCAGCGTGAGGGCAATGATCTCGGCCGTTTCGCGCGCGCGCACCAACGGACTTGACCACACTGCGGTGAAGGCCGCATCGGCAAACGTTGCCGCCATGTCGTGGGCCTGACAGCGCCCGTGCTCGTTGATCGGCACGTCGAGCCAGCCCTGCAAAATGCCACGCCGGTTCCAGTCGGTTTCACCGTGGCGCGCGACGCAGATGTGAGCGGCATTCATAGTCATGCCATTGTGGCGCAGTTCACAAGCGCACACCATTTTTTGCGAAAGCCGGATGGGTTCAAATCAAACCATACCGCTGCTTGCGTTCCGCGGTATAGGCCCACCAGGGCCGTGGTTCTTCCCCATCCATGAAGCGCGTGACGGAGATAAACGTATCCAGCACGCAGGGGTCGTGCCGGGCGCCACTCACCAGACACAGCCGCTCATACAGCCGCAGCGGATCTTGACCCGCAAGCTGCTCCGGCCTGTTGATGCCGATGCGCTCGAAATCCCTGGCCATTGCCGGACCGATGTTCGGAAGATCGGTCAGCTGGCGCAATTGGCTACGTTTGACTTTGGCGGGATGCATGGTGGCGGAAGCACGGCCTTTTGATAGACGGAATGGAGTTCGCCATCAATGCTACTACCGTTGCCACAGATCTGGTGACCTGCAGGCGCCAACTTTCACGGCAACACCCTTGACTTTGAAGCCGGTGGCCGCGACCGAACAGCGAGACCAACGCCGACCATGCCAGCGACGATGAGAGCAAGGTCTTGAGGAACGCCAAGCAGGAATGCTGCTTGCGAACCAACGAGGCACCACAGCACAGGGACCACGATTGGAATACGCGGGTACGGCGTGACCAGCAAAGAGAGCATACCGATAGTAAAGATGGTTGTGGGACAGGGAAGGCCAAATGTGGGCATAGCGGGATAAAGGTGCCCGGCATAAGCAGCCCACGCCGGATACACGGCCAATGAGAACACGATGAGAGCGACACCAGCCAGCGTGCGCAAGCTGCGAGAAAACTTGAACTCCAGGCGATGCCTGGCGATGCCGTGCCATGCGAACGCCACTGCACCAGCAACCGACACGGCGGCGAAGACATAGGCTGCGGGATTGACTGATGCGAAGAACGCCAGGTGGTAGGCCAGACCGAGCCATGCCCACAAGAACGCGAGGATGGCAGAGATGCCTGCGCCAGACCAGCGGCGGGGAAATGCAACGAGAGCGACGGCAGCAATGGCCAGTGCAAGCAGAAAAATCTGGGCTGGCCAGACCGTTTCGTTGTACTGGCGAAAGACGTCAAAGAATTGCGCGGCTGTAAACGGAAGCTGCATGGTTGCTCCTGACAGCTAGCGTCCGAGGCCATCGGCCTTGAATCCATCGTGGAAAGTGACTGTGCGATGCGGAGTATGCCCATCGAAAGACAGAGCGAAGAAAACTTCCTGCGGCACGCCCTCAAGCACAAGTTCCGGCATATTTTTGAACCCGAATTTGCGGTAGTAATCTGGATGTCCAACAAGACAACAACCTTGGGCATTCATCTCTTTAAGCCGTGACAGCCCTTCCTGAATCAGAGCTTTTCCAATGCCATGTCGCTGGTACTCCGGCAACACCGAAACAGGTCCCAAGCCGTAATGTAAAAGTGAGCGGACGCCGTAGGCAGTCCGCTCGAATGGCAAGTTAAAACGGTGTTGGCAACGAAGCAAGCTCAAGACCTCCAAATGAGAACCGAGGCAACCCAACAAAGAGCCGCCGCCCCGAATAGCAAGCCGCCTCTCCGGCACAGACGCTTGCCTTCGTCATCGTATCGCTCCGCCTCGGACCACCACCACAGCGACCAACCGACTGCACGATCTGCCTGCGTCGCGCTGGGCAAATACCTCAGATACCAAGCACTGCGTATGCGAGACCGGCTGCGCTACCAGCGAGAGCCAAGAGAATGGCAAGCAATTCACTCACGATAAGGTTCAACGTTGGAGGCCACCAGCACGCAGCATGCGCCGCGAAGCGGCAACCTGCTGCTGCGTGTCCGTGACGAGCGACCTGTTAAACCGAAGCGTCACGGAAGGCCCTCAGAACTGTATTGATGCGCGTCTGATAGCCAGTCCCTTGTGCCTTGAACCATTCGAGCACATCTTGATCCACGCGCAGCGAAATGGATGCTTTGGCAGGTAGCGGCTTCAAACCCTTGCGAACCAAGCCGCGAACAATGTGCTTTACGTTCGCCTCTGGGTGTTCGGACGTCGGCTTTTGTTCACCCGCGCCGGACTTCAGGCGTGCCCAATCAGTTTTGGATTTCATCGAAGTAGATTTGCGACTCGCGCTTGGTAGCTCTTCGGAACGAGATGACGCGGATTTCATGTTCACTCTCCGTATGTACGACTGAAACAGTGATGCCAGCGAGCAAGCCCAGCGTAACGAAGCGTTGCTCGCCGTAGGAGAAACGGTCGTCCTCGAACGTAAATGTCACGCCTTCAAAAACGCTCGCGGCATCCAGGAAGTCAAGCCCATGGGCTTTGATGTTCGCTGCACGCTTCGTTTCAGACCAAGTGAACTCCATGTGCTAAGTGTATATACAAAACGTATTGGCATCAACCAATATTTCTTCTACGGTTTAACGTTCGCGCTGTCCGGCACGCAGCATGCGCCGCGAAGCGGCGACCTGCTGCTACGTGTCCGAGACGAGTAACCAGTTATGTCGCATTGTTGCGGGGTACATGCTTGCTCACATATTGGCGGAGCACACTGTCCATGCGCGCCTGCCAGCCGTCACCCGTCGAGCGAAAATACTCAACGACCTCGACGCTATAGCGCACCGAGAGCAGCAGCTTTTTATTCTCGGACTTTGGCCTGCCTCGCGCAACGCTGATCGGCACAAGTGCATCTAGCTGCGCCTTCGTCATGGGCTTGGCATCTGGATCGGCCTTGGCCGCCGCAACAATTCTCGCGTTGTCCTTGACCGATGGCATCAAGATGACCCGCTTACTGGATGTTTTCGACATATTTTTTCACCTCTCGTCGTTCGGCAAGGCGCAGACTGATGATTCTGCGCACATCAGCACGGTCTACAAACGCCACGTAATACAGTGTGTTGCCCTCGGGAACCAGGCCAATCATTCGCAACTCGTCGTATGAATAACGTGGATCAATCCAAACGTACGCTTCCTCCCAGATCAGCCTTTCAGCGAAAGAAAGCGACAGGCCGTGCTTGGCCAAGTTCAGCTTGTCTTTGTCTGGGTCAAATATGAAATGCACCGCTTTATTGTAGCTACCGATATTCAGAAGTCAAGAACAGCCGTGGATTGATGCCATCTAACGTCGAAGTCAAGCCGCGGCGCGCTTGCGCGTTGTCGTTCTTGGACGACCAGTTAAATTTCGCTCCACTTCCATGCGAAGCGCAGCGTTGATCCGTGACTGATAGCCAGCCCCTTTCGACTTGAAGAACTCCAAGATATCCGCATCCAAACGAACAGAGGTGAGCACCTTCGTGGGAGCGGCCTGCGGCCCACGCCCACGTTTAAGAACCGGCGCTCCCAGCATGTCTTCGGTCCACGCTGGATTGTCTGGGTCGTTGACCTTAGCCGAGGTTTTCTTTGGCAACTTGGCGGTAGTAGCGAGCTTCATGTTTTTCTGCCTTTCGCAGCGATATCACGTGAGGCCCCTTCGGGCGCTCGGTGTAAACCATCACAACCACCTCTGCCTCAAGAAGACCGAAGCAAACCAAGCGTTCTTCGCCATAGTCTTGCCTCTTGTCTTCGCGGGTTACTGTGAAGTGGTCCCAGACTGCATCGCATCCAACGAAGTCAAGCCCGTGATTCTTGATGTTCAGCTTGCGCTTTGGTTCGTCCCATGTGAGCATATTTAATTGTATCTACAAAATACAGAAACGCAAGGTGAAATTTAACGTCGGCCGTGAGTTGACCACAACGGCGCACTCAGTTGTGAAGCAAGGCAGGAGCGTCCACCGCCATTGGGGGGCCAATCCACGAACCTGTTAGCCCTCACTGGATGTCCTTAACGATCGGCACCAACTGGAACATCCCGGGACGGCATAGCCGCATGGGAATGTTGAGGAACATCGGCTCACCCGCAGACCACCCGCGAGCATTGGGCTGAGTAAACACGCGTGGGTGAACTGTGCCACCCAACGCAACCAGACGATGCGCGACAGAGAGCCGACGCCACCGAAATCGAGGTAGGAGGTATCGAGGAAATGTGCCAGCAATGCAACGCCTTTCCGCAACAATGACACGCCGCAAGTACTGTGCGAGCGTCTTTAGTGTGGAGATCTTTTGCCACCTCTCTCCAAGCACCCACTCGGGGGTCATTGTTGGTATGGGGCCTATTGGTCGGAGTCGACGGTGATTCATGATGGCTAACGTTGGCCGTGAATGGGCCGCAACGGCGCACTCAGCATTGAAGAATGGCGACCACGCGGGCCGCCGTTGTGGGTCCATTCGACGAACCTGTTAAACCTGCTCATAAACCAGCACGTCATCTCGGTAAATCTTTGCCTCGTGGTATGGATAGAGGTGATGCCCGCAATGTTCAGTGAACACCGCAATCGTCCGTCTCACTTCACTGACTACATGAAACGCATACGAAAAACGTACCTCTGACCCGTCCATCAATTCAATTCTCAATACGCCAGCTGGGAACCTAAGCCAGGGGAGACAATCAGTTGTGACTTTTTCGGGCGGACGTACATCAAATGACGCGATCTCAGATGCCCACTCGCGTTCAATTTGTTGCGCTAACGCTGGAACAGGGAACATAAGGTTTAACGTCGAAGCTGCCCGGCGGGCAGCATGCGCCGCGAAGCGGCATTCTGCTGCAGCGTGTCCGCGCCGAGCGTAGTGTTAGAGATTAACCGCATGGCCCAAACTCCAACGACTGCAAGAAGACAGTGATGTATTCCCGCAGCGATTCTGGTGTTGCAGGATAGAACGGCGCAACCGCTGCTTGGACAATCTGGAATCCGACAGCAATACCCAAGACAAATGCCACCTTTCTAGAGATCGAATTTAGCAAACGACTAGGCACCACAACGGCTGCAATGACAGCAACCGCTGCGACAACGCGGAACAAGTTTGCGTGCCATTCACGGCCACCGCACGACGCGAGGCCGAAAAACGCCGCGCCTGCGAAAACGATACCCGTCGCAGCCCAAACGCCTGTGTTCCCAGCGACGGGGGTGCGAGTAGTGAAAAGCGACATGGTCATAAGCTCTAACGTCGAAGCTGCCCGGCACGCAGCAAACGCCGCGAAACGGCACCCTGCGGTTGCGTGTCCGCGCCGAGCGAAATGTTAAAGGGCAGATTTGGCATGGCGAACTCTCAAAACGTAGCCAGCTACAACCGCAGCTACGACAAACAAGGGACTTGCCCAAGAAGCAACGACATAAGCATGCCCGCCTTCAAGCGCCATTGCCGGGCCAACAAAGGGATCTAGAAGCTCCGACAGGTGAGACGCAAAGAAGATACCAACTGCAGGGAGTAGGCCAACCAGCAGCCAAGGCCTCCGGCGTGCAACCCAGAAAGCGACGACTGCCCCGACAACTGCAACGACCAGCAACGTCGAAAATGAAAATTCCTTGTCAAGGACTTCGGCCCGCGCCCATGTAGGCAATAGAAGCGTTACGAGGAAAAGCGTGTGTCGCATGTTGCGCTTTAACGTTGAAAACAAACGGAGCCGAAGGCATCCGCCTTGGTTGACCAGTTAAAACCCACGCTCATGGCGCAACACCGCTAACAAACACTTGGTCATAGTCATTGCTCCAAAATGCCACCCTGCTTTGGGTCGGAATGCTTTGCGAGGGAAGCTTCATTGAAATGTTAGTGAGTTGTTCGCTCTTATTGGACACGAAACCAGACGATGAACTTTCCAAAGACACCGTGACACCTCCGTCTCGGCTGCTAGAAATGCTAGGCTGTTTGAACTGACTCTTGAACGAGGGGAAGTTTTTTAGTTCCACAATCAAATCAGGACCGGCGCGGTGCATCTGCACAGTTGCTTTAAGCCCATCCGCTGGCTCAATCGCCGTAGTGTCTGTTATCCACGTGCTGTCCGATGTTGCGTTGACATTCCAAAGAAGAATGACCGCGACGGTCACACTGGCCAATGCAAGAACTATGCGTGATCGTCCCATAGTGGGTTTTAACGTCGGCCGTGAGTGGACCACAACGGCGCACTCTGTTGTGAAGAATGGCAGGAACGCGTCTTGCCGTTGTGGGTCCAATCGACGAACCTGTTAAACATTGCTTTTCGCCAGGACGGCGACGCCCAATATCGCCAAAGCCAAACCGAGCACACCCAGCAAGCCGCCGCCAACATACCCACCGGCATGCTCCCCAAAAAGCCCAAACAGAAGGCCAAAAATGTCAAGCTGAGGCGGCATAAAGAAAGGCCATTTTGCATAGGTCAATCCGTAGTACGAGCCAGCCAGCAAATATGCGCCAAACGCAATCAAGCCAAATGCCGGGCCTATTGGTGCGCCACCGTTTTTCGAGTGAATTTGTTCAGCCATTCGCTTGATGTTTAACGTTCGAAATGTTCGGCGCTTGCGCAGCAAGTGTCCGTACGGTTGAGGCGTTCTAGCGCGGCTCGCAACATCTCTTGGCGCTTGTCCTGTCGCATCACATTCCGCCCCATTTTTGGTCAACAGCCAACATAGCTGTGCCACAGCGTCCGAACCAAAGCTAGCTTTTGTCCGCGCGCTGTGGCACAGCTATGCAAGCTACCAGAAAATCGTCGTTTTATAAACGCCCAGTCTATGTGCTAGCGCCACTGTTCTGGCCGTCGTCTAGTACGTAATGTACTTTGCAGGACCTGCAAATGATTCTGGACGCTGCGAATTAATCTGGCCACAAAACTCCCCTAAGAATGGCTTGCACATTGGGTTTTTGCTACATATACTGTACACAAATACAGTTATAAAGTCAACCATGAAACCACGCAATCCGCCTCTGCAGTCTACCCGCTTGCTGGATCAGGTTCGCGAGCGAATCCGCTATCTGCATTACAGCCTCAGCACCGAGAAGGTCTATCTGTATTGGATTCGATTTTTCATACGCTGGCATGGCCGTGACGGGCAGATGAAGCATCCGCGCGATATGGGAGCGCCCGAGGTGGAAGCTTTTTTAACCATGCTCGCCACGGACCGCAGCGTGTCCACCTCTACCCATAACCAGGCACTCAGCGCGTTGCTGTTCTTGTACCGCGAGGTGTTGTGCACCGATCTGCCGTGGATGGACGGGATCAACCGCCCCGCCAGCAAACGTCGGATTCCCAGCGTGTTGACCAAGGACGAGGTGGCAGGCGTGTTGGCACAGATGGAGGGCATCACTGCGTTGCTTGCGCGCTTGCTATACGGCACGGGGATGCGCTTGATGGAGGGGATTCGCCTTCGCATCAAAGATGTGGACTTTGACCGCCACGTCATCATCGTGCGAGAGGCCAAGGGCGGCAAGGATCGGGTGGTGATGATGCCGCGTTCGCTGGCACCTGCCTTGCGTTTGCAAATGTTGGCTTCGCGCGCGCAGTGGGAAGTTGATCGCCAGTCACAACGCAGTGGCGTGGAGACCCCGCATGCACTGGAGCAAAAATACCCCAAGGTCGGCCACACTTGGGGTTGGTTCTGGATGTTTCCGTCTCCCACGTTGTCCATTGACCCGCGCAGCGGTGTGGAACGGCGGCACCATCTGTTTGAAGAGCGACTGCAACGCGCACTCAAGAAAGCAGTTCCGCTGGCGGGCATCTGCAAGCCCGTATCCGTCCACACGCTGCGCCATTCCTTTGCCACCCACCTGCTGCAGGCCGGAACCGATATCCGCACCGTGCAAGAGTTGCTCGGTCACTCGGATGTCAGCACCACCATGATCTACACCCATGTGCTCAAGGTAGCGGCTGGCGGTACCGCCAGTCCGCTGGACGCGCTGCATAGCCTGACGGCGTGACTATGCGACAGAGGCCCATAGCATGATGCTACAAATTTCATAGCTTCTTACGCACATTCCACGGGGGCTAGCAGCCATTTTTACCAAGTATTTTCCACAAAAACCAATCGCCAGACCACACCCCGCGCTGCCGCTCCTACTCAAACGTCTCAAACACCCCATCCAGCCGCTGCACATACTGGCTGCGCAGCGACGCATCGATAAAGCTGGCGTCAAAGCTGTTGCGCGCCAGCTGGTAGGCGTGCGCTGACGTCATGCCCAGCGCGGCAAAGGTTTGCGTGAAGTTCTGGTTGATGTAGCCGCCAAAGTAGGCCGGGTCGTCGGAGTTGACGGTGGCCATGATGCCGGCGTCCAGCATGCGCTTCAGGGTGTGCTGCTGCAACGTGGGAAACACGCGCAGCTTCAGGTTGCTCAAGGGGCACACGGTCAGCGGTATGCGGTCTTTCACCAGCCGCTGCATCAGCGCGGCATCGTGGATGGCTTGCACGCCGTGGTCTATGCGCTCTACCTTCAGCACGTCGAGCGCACTCCAGATGTAGGCCGGGGGCGCTTCTTCGCCCGCGTGCGCCACCAGACGAAAGCCCAGCTCACGGGCGCGGGCAAACACCTTGGCAAACTTCTCGGGCGGGTGCCCCACTTCGCTGGATGCCAGGCCTATGCCGAGAATCTTGTCGCGCAGCGGCAGCACCTGCTCCAGGCATTCAAAGGCTTCTTCCTCGCTCAGGTGGCGCAAAAAGCACAGGATCAGCGACGCCGTCATGCCGTGGCGCGCGGGCGCCTCTTCGCAGGCGCGGTACAGGCCGTTGATGACGGTCTCCACGCTGGTGCCGTGGCCGGTGTGGGTCTGGGTGTCGAAGAAGATCTCGGTGTGCAGCACGTTGTCCGCCTGCGCGCGGGCCAGATAGGCATCGGTCATGTCGAAGAAGTCCTGCTCGGTCTTCAGCACCGTGGTGCCCGCATGGTAGATGTCCAGAAAGCTTTGCAGGTTGTCAAACACGTAGGCTTGGCGCAGGGCCTCCACGCTGGGGTAGGCCAGGCTCACGCAGTTGCGCTGGCCCATGTCAAAAATCATGTCGGGCTCCAGCGAGCCTTCGATGTGCATGTGCAGCTCGGCCTTGGGCATGGCGCGCAGCAACTCGGGCAGGCGCTCTGTGGAAATGGGTTTGTGCTTCATTCGTTCTTCCTGGTACGACAGTCTATTGGAGGTGTTCGGCAAAAAAGGCGTTGACGCGCCGCTTGGCGTCTTCGCGTGCCTGGGGGTTGGGCGCCGTGGTCACGCCCATGCCCGGGTTCACGCCCGTAGGCACATCTTTGCGCAGGCGCTGGCCCTTGAGCGCGGGGTTGTCGAAGTCGTGAAAGGTATCGGGGTAGGTCACGATCTGCATGGGATCGCCCCGCCCGGCAACCGCAGCGGCCAAGGCCTGGCACGGTGCGGCCGGCGTCCAGTCGTCGGCCTCGCCGATCAGCAGCAGCAACGGTGCATAGGGATGAAAGGCGCGTGCGTGGCGGTTGCGCAAGTTGCAGCCGGGGTAGAAGGCGACGGCCGCACTGAACCCGGCACCGGGTGCCGACGCGCTCTGCTGGCTGATGGCGTCCAGCGTGACGCCACCGCCGTGCGACCAGCCGAGCAAGGCAACGCGTCGGGGGTCCACGGCCGGCCACTGGCGCAGAAACGCCAGACCGGCATAGGCATCGCCCACCCGGTCGGCCTCGTCCAGCGTGCGCTCGCGGTGCTTGATGGTGCACAGCTGCTGGATGCCCCGGGCGCTGAAGCTGTCGAGCATCAACGCCACATAGCCCTGGGCGGCCAGATACTCGCCCCACATGCGGTGGCGCGCATTGAGTTGCCCGTCCCGCCCAAAGGGGCCGCCGCAGCCGTGCACCATCACCACCGCCGGATGCGGACCAGGGCCATCCGGGCCAAAGACCCACCCCTGCAGCGGCGCCGGGGCGGACGACAACCCGGCCGTGGGCACTTGCACGGCCAGGGTCTGCTGGGCCAGAACCGGGCCCGCCAGGCATGCCAGACACCAGGCCAGGGTTGCAAGAAGTTTCATGGCTGTCTGCGATGGCTTGTGCATGGGCTAGTGGATCTTCGCCGCCTCGGCTTCCATCCGCGAGACCAGTTCTTCCATCTGGTCCACCACCGCTTGCACGGTTGCGCGCTGGGACAAATCGACCCCTGCCTTCTGCAGCTGGGTCATGGGGTGGTCGTTGCCACCGCTGCGCAGCAGTTCAAGGTAGCGCTCGGTTGCGGCTGCGCGCGCAGCGGGCTCGCCCGTGGTCATGTCCTTGAACAGCTTGGCCGAAGACGCAAAGCAGGTGGCGTACTGATAGACGTAATACGGTGAGTTGAAGAAGTGCGGTATGCGCGACCAGGTGGCCTGGTAGGCCTCGTCCACCGTCACCGCATCACCGTAATAGTCTTTCAGCAGTTGCAGGTAGATGCGGTTGAGCACGGCCGCCGTCACCGGCTTGCCCTCTTCCACCAGCTTGTGCGCCTGCAATTCGAAGTCGGCAAACAGCACCTGGGTGTAGAAGGTACCGACGATGGAGTCCACCGCGTGCTGCAGCAGCAGGAAACGTTCCTTGGGGTCGGTGGTGGTCTGCAGCAGTTGGTTCAGCAGAAAGCGCTCGTTGGTGGTGGATGCCACCTCGGCCACAAAGATGGTGTAGCCCGACGTGACAAAGGGCTGCCCCTCGTACGACAGGATGGTGTGCATGGCATGGCCGCCCTCATGGGCCAGCGTGAACAGCGCATTCTGGGTGTCGTTGTGGTTGAGCAGCATGTAGGGGCCCACGCCATAGACGCCGCCCACATACGCACCCGAGCGCTTGCCTTCGTTCTCATACACGTCGATGCGCTGGCCGGCCAAGAACTGTTGGTATTTGGCCGTGTAGTCCGCACCCAGTGGCGCCACCGACTGCAGCACGGTCTGTTTGGCATCATCGTAGGGGTAGGTGGCGGTGGTCTTGTAGATGGGAATGGAGCCGTCGTACAGGTGGTAGCTTGCCAGGCCCAGCAGCTTCTTGCGCAGTTTGGCGTAGCGCTGCAACGGCGCAGTGCCCGCCCGCACGGTGTCCACCAGGGCCTTGACCACGGCAGGAGGCACGGCATGCCCGTCCAGGGCAGCATCCAGCGTGGTGGGAAAGTTGCGCGCCTGCGCGGTGAACCAGTCCTTTTGCATCACACCGTTGTAGATGGCGGCATAGGTGTTGGCAGTAGCCGCATAGGTGGCAATGAAGGCGTCGAACGATTTGGCGCGGTCCGCCTGGTTGTAGTTGGTCTGCAGCACCGACTGGTAGGTGCCGGGCGTCAGCGTGGTCTCCTTGCCATCGGACAGCGTGACCTTGGGAAACTTGATGTCGGAGGTGGACAGCTCCTGGAACGTGGCCGTGGGCGTCTGGTTCAAGCGGGTGGCAAAGGACAGCAGCTTTTCGCCCTGCTCATCCAGCACATGCTGTTGCTGGCGGTAGTTGTCCAGTATGGTGAAGCGGTAAGCCTGCAGCGCCGGGGTGTCGCGAATCCACTGCTCTACGGTGGCCTGCGGAATCTTCAGCAACTCCGGAGTGAACCACGCCGTGGCCGTTCCAAACTTGGCAAAGATGGCGCCCACGCGCTGCAAGCGGCCGGCCACCTCCTGGTTGCGCGTGTCGACATCGCGCTGCAGCTGGGGGTAGCGGTAGACCTTGTACTCCAGCATGCCGATCTCGTCATGGGCCTGGTAGGCGCTGAGCAGCGCGGCCGGTCCGTTTTTGAGCGAGCCCTTGCGCGCGGCAAAGGCATCCATCTTGGCCTCGGTCGCCTTCATGGCGGCTTCCCACGCGTCCCAGCCGGCGTAGATCGGAGACACGTCCCAACGGTACTGGGCCGGTATGTCCGCGCGATTCTGCGTGGCCGGCTTGGGTGCGCTGGCCGCCAGCGCGCCGGTGGCCAACAGCAATTGCACAGAAGCCGCCATGGTGCCAAGCAGGAAATGATTCATGGTGGGAACTCCCCCAAAAGTTGAAAAAAAGGGCCGCTCGAAAGCGGCCCAGTTTAGCGTGGGGGCAATATTTCACCGCCGGGGCGCCACACGCAGTGGGCAACCGTGGGGGCTACTTCTATTTGCCGCCAGGAATCTTGCCTTCCACACCCTTGACGTAGAAGCCCAAACCTCCCAGGAACTTGTCATCGGCGACGGCGTCCTTGGCCAGTTGTTCCTTGCCGGTGTTGTCAACGATGGGGCCTTTCCAGATGACAAAGCTGCCATCCTTCAGGCCGGCCTTGACCGCTTCGACCTTGGCCTTGGTCTCGGCGGGCACGTCTTCGGCGATGGAGACGATGTCAATGGCGCCCTCTTTCACGCCCCACCAGCTGCTGCCGGTGGCCCACTTGCCTTCCAGCGCGTCCTTGGTGGCCTTGATGTAGTACGGACCCCAGTTGATGATGCTGGACGCCAGGTGGGCCTTGGGGCCGTAGGCGGTCATGTCGGAGTCCCAACCGAAGGCGCGCTTGCCCTTGTCCTGCGCGGTCTTGAGCACGGCGGGCGAGTCGGTGTTCTGGAACAGCACGTCGGCGCCGCCGTTGATCAGGCTGGTAGCGGCTTCGGTTTCCTTGGGTGGGTTGAACCACTCATTGACCCACACCACCTTGGTCTTGATCTTGGGGTTGCTGCTCTGTGCGCCCAGCGTGAAGCTGTTGATGTTGCGGATGACTTCAGGAATTGGCACCGATGCCACCACACCCAGCGTGCCGGTCTTGGTCATCTTGCCGGCAATCACGCCGGCCATGTAGGCGCCTTCGTAGGTGCGGCTGTCGTAGGTGCGCAGGTTCTCGGCGGTCTTGTAGCCGGTGGCATGCTCGAACTTCACGTCCTTGGTGTCCGCTGCCACTTTGAGCATGGGCTCCATGTAGCCAAAGGTGGTGCCGAAAATCAGCTTGTTGCCCTGGCTGGCCATGTCGCGGATCACGCGCTCGGCGTCCGCCGACTCGGGCACGCTTTCCACAAACGAGGTCTTGATCTTGTCGCCGAATTCTTTTTCCAGCGCCTTGCGTCCGTTGTCATGTGCAAAGGTCCAGCCGCCGTCGCCCACGGGGCCCACGTAGGCAAAGGCAATCTTCAGCGGCTCGGGCTTGGGTGCGGGTGCCGAGGCCACGGGAGCCGGCGCGGGCGCAGGAGCCGGCTCCTCTTTCTTGCCGCAGCCAACCAGCGCAGCACTTGCCACGGCCGTCAATGCGGCAACTTTCAGTAATGTGCGTTTGTGCAAATCTGTCATGTCAGTTCTTTCTATAAAACTTGGGGTTGCGGAAAAAAATCGGCACCGTAGCGGCAGGCACTACGAGCCGGGGTAAAACGGTTTCCCAATGGCAGCGGGCATGTTAATACGAATCCAGCGCGGGTTGCGCGAGATCAATGCCAGCACCACGATGGTCGCCAGGTAAGGCAGCATGCTCAGAAGCTGGCTGGGCACCTCGACCCCGATGCCCTGCAAATGGAACTGCAGCATGGTCACACCACCAAACAGGTAGGCACCAAGCAATACGCGTGCCGGACGCCACGTGGCAAAGGTGGTGAGCGCCAGCGCAATCCAGCCCTTGCCCGACACCATGCCCTCCACCCACAGCGGCGTGTAAACGATGGAGATGTAGGCGCCCGCCAGTCCGCACAGCGCGCCCCCCACCACCACGGCACCCAGGCGTATCCAGCGCACCGGGTAGCCCAGCGCGTGGGCCGATTCGGGGCTCTCGCCCACGCTGCGCACAATCAGACCCGAGCGGGTCCGGTACAAGAACCAGATCAGCGCAAAGGCAAATGCCACGGTCAGATACACCAGCGGATGCTGGCGAAACAACGCCGGGCCCAGCAGCGGGATGTCGGACAACAACGGCACGGCAAAGCTGGGCCGCTCGGGCATCTTCTCCTGCACATAGCTGATGCCGGCAAAGGCCGAGAAGCCCGCACCAAACAGGCTCAGCGCCAGGCCGGTGGCGTACTGGTTGGTATTGAGCCAGATCACCAGTGCACCAAAAACCAGCGCCATCAAGGCACCCGCGCCCATGCCGGCGATAAAGCCCATGGTGTCGCTGCCGGTGTGCACCACGGTGGCAAAGCCGGCAATGGCCGCGCACAGCATCATGCCCTCGGCGCCCAGGTTGACGATGCCCGCCTTCTCGTTGATCAGCAGGCCCAGCGACGCCAGGGCCAGCACGGTGCCCGCGTTGAGCGTGGCGGCCATTAACAGTGCGTAGGAATCCATTATTTATTTCCCCAGCGCAGACGGTAATTCACCAGCGTGTCACAGCCCAGCAGCGTGAACAGCAGCAGGCCCTGGAACACCCCGGTCAGTGACTTGGGCAGGCCCAGGCGCGACTGCGCCAGTTCGCCGCCGATATAAAACATGCTCATCAAAATGGCCGAGAACACCATGCCCACCGGGTGCAGGCGCCCCACATAGGCCACGATGATGGCGGCAAAGCCATAGCCCGCCGGCACATAGGGCGTGAGTTGCCCAATGGGCCCTGCCACCTCCAACGCACCGGCCAAGCCCGCCATGCCACCCGAAATCAGCAACGCCGTCCACAGCGCGCGGCGTGACGAAAAGCCGGCATAGCGCGACGCGGCTGGCGCCAGGCCACCCACCTGCTGCGCAAAGCCGGCCCGGGTACGAAACAAAAACACCCAGACGCCGGCCACACCCACCAGCGCAAACAACACGCCGATGCTGACGCGCGAGCCATCAAACAGGCGCGGGATGCGGGTGACCGCTTCAAAGCTCTTGGTCTGCGGAAAGTTGTAGCCATTCGGGTCTTTCCAGGGACCAAAGACCAGGTAGCCCAGCACCTGCACCGCCACATAGACCAGCATCAGGCTGACCAGGATTTCATTGGCGTTGAACTTGTCGCGCAGCAGCGCGGTCAGGCCGGCCCAGGCCATGCCGCCCAGCACACCGGCCAGCAGCAGCGCGGGCACCATCCAGCCGCCCGTGGTCTTGTCGGCCAGCAGGGCCACACCGCTGGCGGTGACGGCGCCCAGAATGTACTGCCCCTCGGCGCCGATGTTCCACACGTTGGAGCGAAAGCACACGGCCAGCCCCAGCGCAATCAGCAGCAGCGGCGTGGCCTTGACGACCAGTTCGCCCACCGCATAGCCGCTTTTGATGGGCTCCCAGAAGAAGATCTGCAGACCGCGCACCGGGTCTTTGCCCAGCAGCGCAAACAAAAATACACCAATGACGACGGTGCACAAGAGCGCCAGCAGCGGCGAGCCGTAGCTCCAGAACGGTGAGGGCTGGGGGCGGGCTTCGAGCTTGAAAGCCCCCGCCCCCACGCTCCACCGCTGCGCGGGTCGCTGCCCCCCGAAGGGGCTGGCCTCGCCTTGGGGCCGCCCGGCGGCGGGCCTACGCATGCTGCACCTCTTCCGCATGGTCCCACAGCCCACTCATCCATTCGCCAATTTTTTCCACCGTGGCCTCGGCAATGGGCACCGAGGGCGACAGCTTGCCGCGTGCAATCACATGCATGCGGTCACACACTTCAAACAGTTCATCGAGTTCCTCACTCACCACCAGCACCGCGCAACCGGCGTCACGCAGGGCCAGAATTTCGCCGCGGATCTGCGCCGCCGCGCCGACATCCACACCCCAGGTGGGTTGTGACACGATCAAGAGCTTGGGGTTGGCATCGATCTCGCGCCCCACAATAAACTTCTGCAAATTGCCTCCCGACAGCGAGCGCGCCACGGCGGTCGGCCCATTGGCCTTGACCTTGAACTGGGCAATCAGCCGCGCCGCGTGGGCTTCGAGCTGGCGCACGCGAATCCAGCCCCCGGCAAAGCGCGGCATGGAGATGGATTCGGTCCGCGTGAGCAGCAGGTTGTGCGCCAGGCTGAGCGTGGGCACGGCGCCGCGGCCCAGGCGCTCTTCGGGCACAAAATGCAGGCCCATCTTGCGGCGACGCCCCGGGTGCATGTGCGACACATCGACCTCGCCCCCATCACCCTGCATACGGATGCTACCGCTGGGCGAGCGGTCGTCTTCACCCGACAAGGCATACAGCAATTCCTTTTGGCCGTTGCCCGAGACACCGGCAATGCCCACCACCTCGCCCGAACGCACATGCAGGTGGATGTTTTCCAGATCAACGCCAAACTGGTCTTCGCGCGGCAGGCTCAAGCCCTTGACCAGCATCACCGCAGAGCCCGCATGCTTGGCAGCGCGCTCCAGCAACGGCGGCTCGGCACCAATCATCAGACGCGACAGCGACGCGTTCGATTCCTGCTGCGGGTTGCACACCCCCGTAACCTTGCCACCGCGCAGCACCGTGCAGGCCGTGCACAGCTCGCGAATCTCGTGCAGCTTGTGGCTGATGTACAAAATGCTGCAGCCCTCGCTGGAGAGCTTCTTCAGCACCACAAACAGCTTTTCAACCGCCTGCGGTGTCAGCACCGAAGTGGGCTCATCCAGAATCAACAATTCGGGGCGGGTCAGCAGCGCGCGAATGATTTCCACCCGCTGCATCTCGCCCACGCTCAGCGTGTGCACCGGGCGGGCCGGGTCAATATCGAGGCCGTACTCGGTCGCCTTCGCCGTGATGCTGGCGGTGACCTGCTCCAGCGAACTGCGGGTCAGGCCCAGCCACACGTTTTCGGCCACCGTCATGGTGTCAAACAGATTGAAGTGCTGGAACACCATGCTGATGCCGTTGGCCCGCGCTTCCTTGGGGTTGCGGATCTGCATCACCTGCCCGTTGATCTTCACTTGCCCGGCATCGGGCTTGACCGAGCCGTAGATGATTTTCATCAGCGTGGATTTGCCAGCGCCGTTCTCACCCAGCACGGCGTGGATTTCACCCGGCATGACGGTGAGCGACACATCGCTGTTGGCGACCACGCCGGGATAGGCCTTGGTGATGCCGGTTAGTTGAAGTCGGGGGATGGACATGCACTCACTTTACACGGTTGAACATCCCTGCTCAGCAATTTCTGCGCCAATGCATTGCGCACCATTGCGTACGACTCGATCGGAAAGGGCTTTGATGCCGGAACTGCCAGACAAACGGAGGTCGCGGGATAGGCGTGCATGGTATGGCATGCGCACGAAACTTGCTCTATGCTAAACACCATGAACCTCAAACCCCTTCGATTTTTCCGGCGTGGAGCCATCGTCACGCTGCCCGCCGTTGACACCAGCCGCACCCTGCTGGAGGTGCTGCGCGAAGACCTGCACTGCACCGGCACCAAGGAGGGTTGTGGCGAGGGCGACTGCGGCGCCTGCACCGTGGTCATCGGCGAGGCGGCTGGCGACCACGTGAAGTACAGCGCCATCAACAGCTGCATCCGGCTGGCGCATTCGGTGGACGGCATGGCAGTATGGACCGCGGAAGACCTGGCTGCGCCCGATGGCAGCCTGCACCCCGCGCAACAGGCCATGGTGGACTGCCACGGCTCGCAATGCGGCTTTTGCACGCCGGGCTTTGTGATGAGCCTGTTTGGTCTGTACCAGAACACGACCGGCAAGGGCCAGGCCATTTCGCGTGACCAGGCGCAGGGCGCGCTGTCGGGCAATCTGTGCCGCTGCACCGGCTACCGGCCCATTCTGGACGCGGCCCAGGCCATGCAGGCACTGCCGCTGGCGCAAATCAACGAAGCCGAGGTGCTATTAAATTTAGAGCTGCTTGCGCACATTCCACGGGGGCTACAGACCGATTTTACTTATATTTCCCCAAAAAATCTGTCTGACCTGCTGGCCGCCCGCGCACGCCATCCCGATGCCCAACTGGTCGCTGGCTGTACCGATGTCGGCCTGTGGGTCACCAAGATGCACCAGCAGTTTGAACGCGTGCTGGACATCACCCGGGTGGCCGAGCTGCGCCGCGTGGAGCACTACTCGCACCACATCGCCATTGGCGCCGCGGTCACGCTGACCGATGCCTTTGCCGCACTGGTGGCCGACCGGCCCCAACTGGCCGAGTTTGCCCACCGCTTTGCCGGGCTGCCGGTGCGCAACAGCGGCACGCTGGGCGGCAACGTGGCCAACGGCTCGCCGATTGGCGACTCCATGCCGCTGCTGATTGCGCTGGGTGCCCACGTGGTGTTGATGCGCCAGAGTGCCAAAAAAATCGCACACCGCGAATTGCCACTGGAGGACCTGTACACCGGCTACCGCCAGAACGTGATGGAAAAGGACGAAGTGCTGGCCTGGATCAAGGTGCCCAAGGCCACCGCATCGGAACGGGCCAGGGTGTACAAAATCTCCAAGCGCTTTGAGGACGACATCTCGGCGGTGTGTCTGGCCATCAACCTGCATATCGATCAAGGCATCGTGCAGACCGCATCGATTGGCGCCGGTGGCGTGGCCGCCACGCCGGTGCGCGCCCGCCAGACCGAAGCCGCGCTGACCGGCCAGCCCTGGACCCAGGCCACCATTGACCAGGCCATGGCAGTGTTGCGCAAGGAATTTGCACCGATTTCCGACATGCGGGCATCAAGTGCCTACCGCAGCACGGTGCTGGGCAATCTGCTGCAACGCTTCTGGCTGGAGGGCCAGGGCACCGTACTGACGGACCTGCGGCAGTTGACACCAACCAGTGAAGGCGAGGTGGCAGCATGAGCGCGGCCGGCGTATCCCACCCGCACGAAAGTGCGGTGGCCCAGGTGGCCGGCGCCGCCACCTACGTGGACGACATTCCCGAGGTGCGGGGCACGCTGCACGCCGCGCCCATTCTCTCCACCGTGGCCCACGGCCGCCTGCGGGGTGTGGACGCTACGGACGCGCTGACCATGCCCGGCGTGGTGGACGTGGTGTTGTCCAAAGACATTCCGGGCGACCCCATGCTGGCCGCCTTTGCTGGCGACGAGCCGGTGTTTGCCATCGACACCGTGCAGCACGCCGGCCAGGTCATTGGTCTGGTCGTTGCCAAAACCGTGATGCAGGCGCGCCGTGCGGCCCGCGCCGTGCAGCTCAGCATCGAACCCCTGCCCGCCGTATTGACCGTGCACGATGCACTCGCCGCCAAGAGCTACGTGCTGCCGCCGGTCTTTGTGCGCCGGGGCGATGCCGATACGGCACTGGCCACCGCCAGGCACACGCTGACTGGCACGCTGGAAGTGGGCGGCCAGGAACACTTTTATCTGGAGGGCCAGGTGGCCTATGTGCTGCCACAGGAGCAAAACCAGTGGGTCGTTTACAGCAGCACCCAGCACCCCGGCGAGGTGCAGCACTGGGTGGCCCATGCCCTGGGCCTGGACAACCACGCCGTGCGCGTGGAGTGCCGGCGCATGGGCGGTGGTTTTGGTGGCAAGGAAACGCAGGCCGGCCATCTGGCGGTGTGGGCTGCCATTGCGGCCCGCAAGCTCCAATGCGCGGTCAAGCTGCGCCTGGACCGCGATGACGACTTCATGGTCACCGGCAAGCGCCACCCGTTTGCCTACACCTACAGCGCCGGCTTTGACGACACCGGGCGCCTGACCGCCCTGAAACTGATGATGGCGGCCAACTGCGGCTTCAGCGTCGACCTGTCCGGCCCGGTGGCCGACCGCGCCATCTTCCACAGCGACAACGCCTACTACCTGCAGGACGTGGAGATTGCGTCCTACCGCTGCAAGACGAATACCCAGAGCCACACGGCATTCCGCGGCTTTGGCGGGCCACAGGGCGTGATCCTGATCGAGACCATCATGGGCGACATCGCCCGCCAACTCAAGCTGGACCCGCTGGATGTGCGCCTGCGCAACCTGTACAGCGACGAGGCCATTGCCAACACCGACCAGAAGCGCGACACCACCCACTACGGCATGCGGGTGGAGGACAACATTCTTGCGCCTCTGCTATCAAAACTGGAGCTGGCTGCGCACTACCGACGGGGGCGAGAGGCCGTTTTGGCATGGAACGCCAGCAACCCCATCATCAAGCGCGGCCTGGCCATCACGCCGGTCAAGTTCGGCATCAGCTTCACCGCCACGCTGTTCAACCAGGCCGGAGCGCTGGTGCATGTCTACACCGACGGCAGCGTGCAGGTCAACCACGGCGGCACCGAGATGGGCCAGGGCCTGAACACCAAGGTGGCGCAGATCGTGGCCGACGAACTGGGCGTGCCGTATGAGCGCATTTTGTGCACCGCCAGCGACACCAGCAAGATTCCCAATGCCTCGGCCACGGCTGCATCGGCCGGTACCGACTTGAATGGCCGCGCCGCCCAGTTTGCCGCCCGCCATGTGCGCGACAACCTGGCCGCGTTCGTGTGCGGGCTGGACGGCTGCGGGGCCGGCGCCATCCGCTTTGAGGGCGGACAGGTCATCTCGCCCAGCACCACGCGCAGCTTCAACAAGGTGGTGAGCATGGCCTACGCCAACCGCATCCAGCTGTGGAGCGACGGCTTTTACCGCACACCCAAGATCCACTACGACAAGACCACGCTGACGGGTCGGCCGTTCTACTACTTTGCCTATGGCGCGGCCTGCACCGAGGTGGCGATTGACACGCTCACCGGCGAGAGCCGTGTGCTCAAGGTCGACATCCTGCACGACGTGGGTCGCTCAATCAACCCCGCCATCGACATCGGCCAGATCGAAGGCGGCTTCGTGCAGGGCATGGGCTGGCTGACCACCGAGCAGCTGGTATGGAATGACAAGGGCGTGCTCTCCACCCACGCCCCCAGCACCTACAAGATCCCCACCGCAGGAGATGTGCCGACGCACTTCAAGGTGGAACTCTGGCCCGAGCCGAATCGCGAAGACAACGTGTTTGGCAGCAAGGCGGTGGGCGAGCCGCCCTTGATGCTGGCCATCAGCGTCTACGAGGCGCTGCGTGATGCCATTGCCTCGGTTGGCAGCGGTGGGCCGGTGCGGCTAAAGGCGCCGGCTACGGCGGAGAATGTGTTGCGGGCGTTGGCTGGGTGAAGTCAGGGAGAACTGCTGGGAACGAGGTTCTTGCTGTGACTCCAAAAGACGCAAAGCTGAATTTCATTTCTCAAAACAAACTCCCGCTAAGCGGATATCCAGAAATCAACATTCAGTCCAACAAGAGTAGCCAGCGCGGCATGCTAAGCACTCAGCCCATGATCTGCCGTACCCGCAACGTGCGGAATTGGAAAATTGGTAGTGGGGATGCAGAATTTATCTGTCTGAAGGAAAATGCGCCCAAATGGGGCAAGCGCCTTCCTCTCCATGTGGCGCTGCGGCGTTCGATGACCCGCATTTTCACTGCTCAGGCTGTGGCGACGGTTCTCCGGTTGCCAGCGAGGGCTGGTGCCGCATCCAGCTTCACATCGGATACCTTGGCCACATCCTGGTCATAGCTGCGCATAGCGATCAAAAATAGTGCTGCGCCCAATATGCTGAACAGTGGAATGGTTGCCAATGCCTGCTGCAGACCCCATTGGTCGGACAAGACACCCGTCAGGAACGGCCCCACAGCCAGGCCAAGCAGGTTCAGAATCACGGCAAGCAAGGCCGCGCCGGTGGCGCGCATACTCGGGTGAGTGACGTCCATGACAATGCCGGTGACTACACCGATCATGGAATTCATAAAGAACCCACCCAGAACGATCAGCCTGAACTGTGCATCACCCGTATAGGTGCCGCCAAACGCGACCATGAAGATCACCGAGGTGGCCACGCACAGCATGGACAGCAAGGGCAGCTTGTTGCGCGGCTGGCGACGTGCCAGGCGGTCCACCACAATGCCCCAGAATATGACTCCACAAGCGCTCACCAATAGCACCAATGCCGTGTGCTTGGCTGCATCCGCCGGGGCCATGGCGTGGAAACGGTTCAGGAAGCTGGTCAGCCACGACGTGACGGCCGACATCGTCACCAGTTGCATCGCCCCTGCGATGCAGACCCACAATAGTGTGCGCGTGCGCAACAGCGTGCCAAAAATGTGCTTGAGAGTTCCCCCCACAGACTGGCTCACTGCGTTCAATTTTGGCGTCAGTGCCACAGTCTTGTAGTCGCGCACGAACAGATAGAGCAGAGCCAGCACAAGTCCTGGCACGCCGACCACACCAAAGGCAACCTTCCAGCCCCACTGGGCTGCGATCACCCCTCCCAAAAACACGCCCAATACCGAGCCCAGCGATCCGGCGGCGAAGAAGGCGCCGAGCACAGTACTGCGCAAGCGTTTGGGAAACAGTGTCGAGATAAGCGCTGCCCCCACGGAGCCATAGCCGGTTTCACCAGCCCCCACCATCGCACGTGCCGCAAACAATTGGCTGTAATTGGCCGTAAACATGCACGAGATGGTGGCCAGACTCCACACGCTGCCCATCACAACGATGCTCTTCACACGGCTCACGCGGTCTGCCAGCAGCGCTACCGGCATTCCGCCTGCCGCCACCACGATGGAAATGATAGAAACCAAGGAACCCAGTTGTTTGTCGCTCAGGTTCCATTCGCTCTTGATATGGGGAAACAGGGAGACGATCACCTGCCGGTCGATGTAGTCGAACAGCATCAGCGCGAAGGTCATTGCAAAGGCAAACCAGGCTTGCCACTTGCCTGTCAGGTAGTCGTCGTTGTCGGCCCCGGGGCCATCGTGCATTACGTTCATGGTGCTACTCCTGAATGGGGCTAGGTCAAACAACAAAGATGGAGGAACCCGTGGTTTTCCGGCCCTCAAGATCATGGTGCGCCTGCACCGCGTCCTTCAGGGCATACCGCTGGTTAATCTCGATGCAGATGCGGCCTGCTGCCACGTGGCCGAATAGCTCATCGACCAGTTCCGCCTTCTCGACCGGATCGGCGATGTAGTCTGCCAAGCCTGGACGGGTGATGTAAGCGGAGCCTTTGCGGGCCAGGATCGCAGGGTCAAACGGGGGTATTTTTCCGGAGGCGGTACCCACGCACACCAGCAAACCGCGGCGCTTGAGCGAGTCCAGCGAAGACATGAATGTGTCTTTGCCCACGCTATCAAAAACCACAGAGACGCCCACGCCGTTGGTGATTTCACGCACGCGCTTGGCAACGTCTTCATGGCTGTAGTTGATGATGTGGTCACAACCGTGGGCACGTGCCACTTCGGCCTTGGCCTCGGTAGAGACGGTTCCAATCACATGGAGTCCCAGAAGTTTGGCCCACTGGGACACGATGAGGCCCACACCACCGGCGGCTGCATGCAGCAATATGGTTTCACCGCCCTGGAACGGGTAGATCTTGCGGCACAAATAGGCAGCAGACAAGCCCCGCATGGTCATGGCCGCTGCGGTCTCGCAGCTGATGGCCTCCGGCAGTTTGATCAGCGGTGCGGCGGCAATCAGGCGCTCCGTGCTGTAGGCGCCCAGCGTGTTGGTAAAGCCCGTGTAGGTCACACGGTCGCCGATCACCAAATCGGTCACACCGGCACCGACGGCCTCGACCACACCGGCCGCCTCGTTGCCTATACCGCTGGGCAGTGGAACCGGGTAGGTGCCACGGCGGAAGTAGGTGTCAGCAAAATTCAGGCCCACTGCCACGTGACGGAGGCGAACCTCTCCCGGCCCCGGTTCACCGACGTCAACGTCCTCAAAACGCAGTACCTCGGGCGCGCCCGTTTCGTAGAATTTAACGACTTTTGCCATGTTGTCTCCTGTTATGTATCTTATGTATCAAATATCAGAATTCGCCGGTAACTTGCCAGCCCTTACCTCACCCTGAGGCTTCAGGTCGGCTTGCGCAGGAAGCCCTGGTTGCCACCGTTACGATTGGGCGCGAAGCCATTGGCCTGAAGCGTCTCTTCCGCCGTGTCGTAGAACACGCCGATCTTGCTGATCTCACGGGCTTGCTTCGCGGTAGCAATGGGGCGACCGAATTCGCCGGCGATACGCACCAATTGCTTGATCTGCTCGACGGAGCTCATCTTGCCCGATCGGTCCTGCTTCCAGAGCACGTCCTCGATGCCACAGCGCACATGCAAGCCCAGGGCCATGCCGATCATGTTGATGGGCAGCACATTCAGCACCGAGCTCTCCACCGTGACCACCGCGCCGTCCGGAACGGCACGCAGCATATTGGCCAGGTTGAAGATGTTCGCCTGGTCCATGCCGCCGCTGATGGCCACCCAGTTCATCACCAGCGGACCCTTGTAGACGCCGCGGCGGATCAGGCGCTCGATGGTTTCAAAGCTGTTGATGTTGTAGACCTGGAACTCGCTTTGGATGCCGGCAGCAGACAGGCGACGGATGTGCTCTTCGATAAAGCTGGGGTTCGAGGGGACGATCATGTCCTTGTAGGTCTTTTGCAAATGAGGGAAGCCGCGCGACACACCCCTGAAGTCGTCGATGCCAGCATGCTCGGTCACGTTCATCTGCGTGGTGTTGACGGTCACCGTCACCTGGTCGGGCTTCGGATCGAGTTCGGCCAGCATGTGGCGCGTGTCGTCGGAGAGCCACTTGGCCTCGCCGTCCGGGCCATCAGGAGCGAAGCTGATGGAGCCGCCCACTTGGATGATCATCTCGGGCACAACCTTGCGCACACCGGCGATCAGCTCATTGAACATGGACAGCCGCTTACTGCCCTTGCCGTCGGCTTCGCGTACATGCACATGCAGCACGGTAGCACCAGCTTCGTAGCAATCCACCGCCTTCTGGATCTGCTCCTCCATTGTGATGGGAATATCTTCCGGAAAGTCTGATGGAATCCAGCCCGGCGCATAGGGTGCGGCTGTAATGATCAGGGGCTGCTGGTTCTCGGGATACAGGTGGCCGTCAAGGAAGTTCATGGTGATGGGTCTCCAAGTTGAACTGTGAATATTTTTAAAATGTCGGACCAGATGAAAAACTTTAGGATTCATCTGTAGCCAGGAATGAATCATCTGGCTTTGGGCAATGAACTGCTTGACATTGCACGCCTTGCACTTGGCTGTTCATGACATGGCGTAGAGCGGCGCGACAAAGGCGCCCACCCACACTCCAGCTCGATCGGCTGGTTCTCCCAGCGCAACGCGCAAGGTTATTGCGCTGGGCGCTTCCCGGGCTGCCCTGCGGCGCGAGCGGCCCGACTCTCCTTGGCGCTGCAACCGAATTGCGCGTGGTACCAGCGCGAGAAGGCGCTCGGCTCGGAAAAGCCGAGCAGCATCGCCACCTCGGTCAACGGACGATCGCTCTCGATGACATAACGCGTGGCGAGTTCCTTGCGGATCTCGTTAACCATCGACGAAAAGCTCTGCCCCTGTTCCGCCAGTCCACGCTGGACCGTGCGGCACGCCACGCCCAGGTGCTCGGCCAACCGTTCGACGGTGCAGTGCCCGCTGGGCAGCAGCAGCAGCGTCGTGCGCCGCACGTCCTCGAGCATTGTTGGCCTCTGCGGCTTGGCCGACGCGTCCAGCAACTGCTGCGCGTAGCGCACCATCGCCGGATCGGCGGACGGGTTGCGGGCATCGAGATCAGTCTTCGCGCAGACAATGCAGTTGAAGTCGGAGTCGAACTCGACGCAATTGCCAAACAACCTGTGATGCACACTGACATCGCGCGGCGCCGGGTGCCCAAAGCACACGCGTCGTGGCTGCCAGTCGGCCCCGAGAAACTGACGCATCAGCCGCAGCATCACGCCAAGCGCCAACTCGATTCTTTGGCGCGTGGGCTGCTGTGGTTTGCCGGGCTTTACCTCCTCACGGATAACGACAACATCAGCGTGCGTCTCAATCATCAGCGACAGCGAGCCATTGAGCAGCACTTGGTAGCGCATCAACACGTCAAGCGAGTCGTGCAGCGTCTTCTGGTCGCGGATCAGCATTCCCACCGCACCAAGATTGGACAGCATTCGCGACTCCGCCATGCACAGACCAAAACTCTCGTTGCCAGACATGATTGCAGACGCCTGCAGCAGTTGCCCGACGCGCTCGACCGGGATCATGAGGTCTGGCTCGCGCTCTACGCTTGACCTAAGACCCGCATCAAGAAGCATTCGAGCGGGGTCCAGGCCACCGGCACGGGCGACCTCGCTATAGTTGGTAAGACACGCGGCGCGGACCAGTGACGACATCGGTGATGTGGGGTAGACGTTTGGCACTAAAGGATAAGTGCCTGCCATGTATTGTCAAGCGATTGAGTGCCGGCGCGATCACACTGTAAAGCATCGACGTCCCATCTTACAACAGGAGACAGGCCTCATGACTCCAGACCTCAAAGCAGCGCGGCAGTGGTTCACGCGACCTCTCAGAGCAACTCGATCCACATCGAGCCACTCACCGATTCGAACGGGGAGGAAACCGACCAGGCCACGTATTTCACGTCCTGCAACCGCAACAAGCGCTCGGTCACCATCGACATGGCGGCGCTGGAGGTGGTGAACACCTACGAGGACGAGGGCACGCACGACGTGCATGCGCTGATCCTCGGCCGGATGATCACGGGCGTCGCAGCATTCGCATCGCGAGCGGGAAACACTTCGGGCACCCAGTCGGCCAATGAGCACCACGTTTTGAGTCGCATCGGTAAAGGTTGGACTTTCTACGTTTCCAGGGCCACTACTGGGATGGCATGAAATGTAAATTGAATGTCGCGAATTTCAAAGTGATTGCCGGTTCCTTGCAACACAATCACTTCCAACCTCACATTACAACGAGATGGAGACACCATGATTCAAGAAATCAAAAATGCGCCTGCGGTAGTCCGAGCAACCTCCCTGGGGCAAACTATTCAAGTCGAGCCGCTCACTTGCACTATCGGCGCCGAACTGGGCAATGTGAATTTGGGCGTAGCAGCAGAGGACGACTCGCTCATAGCAGAGATCCGAGCACTGCTTCTAAAACATCGCGTGTTATTTTTTCGCGATCAGGACATCACCCGCGCTCAGCATGTTGCCTTCGCACGCCGCTTTGGTGACCTGGAAGACCACCCCGTGGTAGGAAGCCATCCTGATTACCCGGGACTGGTTCAGATCTACAAGACCCCGGACAGCCCCCGGGAACGACACGAAAACTCTTGGCACACAGATGCCACTTGGCGAGAAAAGCCACCCTTCGGCTGTGTGTTGCGCTGTCTTGAGTGCCCACCTGTGGGCGGTGACACGATGTGGGTCAATATGGTGGAGGCCTACGCCCAGTTGCCGGATGACATCAAAACAAAGATTGCGCCATTGCGCGCGCGCCACAGCATCGAGTGGAGCTTTGGTGCGGCGATGCCAATTGAGAAACGCCTGGCATTGAAAGCCGAGTATCCGGATGCGGAACACCCCGTGGTGCGCATCCATCCGGAAACCGGAGAGAAAGTATTGTTCGTCAACGGCAGTTTCACCACGCATTTCACCAATTTCAATACGCCCAACAATGTGCGTTTTGGCCAGGACAAGGCACCGGCCTCAAGCCTGCTGCTCAACTACTTGACGAGCCAGGCGAATATCCCTGAATTCCAGGTCCGCTTTCGCTGGAAAAAGAATAGCGTGGCGTTTTGGGACAACCGTTCAACCCAACATTACGCCGTGATGGATTACCCGCCCAGCCATCGAAAAATGGAACGCGCGGGAATCATGGGTGATTTACCTTATTGATGCGAGCACATGTGAATTCCTCTGCTCCAAGCATTCTTATCGTTCCCGGCTTGCGTGAGCACGTTCCCAACCACTGGCAGACCTTGCTTGTAGCCAAGTCGCCCAAGGGCCTGAGTGTTGCCCCGCTGGAAAGCGACAAGCTCAGTTGCACTGCACGGGTCGATGCAATTGAGCGCGCAATGGCCACGCTAGAGGGGCCCGTGATCATCGTGGCACACAGTGCGGGCGCGATGATGGTTGCACATTGGGCGGCAACCTGCGACTCATCAAAAGTACGCGGCGCACTGTTGGCTGCTCCCGCAGACCTAGAGACGCCCCTGCCAGCAGGTTACCCCACAACGGAGGCGTTGAATGCGTATGGGTGGCTACCGCTCCCTCGCACGGCGCTTCCGTTTCCGAGCATAGTGGCTGCCAGCAGCAATGACCCACTCACTCGTTTCGAACGTGCACAGGGTTTTGCACAGGCATGGGGAAGCCGCTTTGTTGAACTTGGAGAGGTTGGCCACCTGAATCCCGCATCAGGTTTTGGTGAGTGGCGACAGGCGGAAGATCTCATTCGAGAGTTCACTTAGCCAAGGCATTCAACCGTTCAATTTTCTGACAAGTTTTTTTCCAGTTGGCATGGCCATGAACTGATGACTCCATGGTCCTTGCATACATAAATCCAAATCTTCAGTAGGAAACAACAGATGAATTTCAATCACAAAATATGGGTACTTACGGCCGTTGCGGCGGCTTGCGCTCAGGCTCAGGCTTACGAGTTCAAACTGGAGAATGGCCTGGAAGTGAAAATCGATGGTGTGATCACATTGGGCACGCAGGTCCGTGCCAATGACCCGAGTCCTGACGCCTATGGTTCTACGCCATCGAAGCTTGTGCCCGGCGTCGCGCCAGGCATGCTCGCGGGCCAAAATGGAGGCCCCGATTTGAACTTCTACAAAGGTCAACCGGTCTCCACCGATCTCAAGGGTGTGGTGAGCCTGGATCTGAAGAAAGACAACGTGGGCTTGTTCGTGCGTGGCAGTGCCTGGAAGGATTTTTCCCTGGGCGAGAAAAATATGGCCTACGGCAATTTTCCGAATGGCTTCGCACCCAATACGCCACTGAGCGATCGTGGTTTTGACAGCAGTACAAAGTTCAGCAATGCAGAGATCCGCGACTACTTTCTGTACGGATCCACCCAGATCGGTGACGACAAGACCCTGGCCGGACGTTTGGGTCGCCAGGTGTTGAACTGGGGTAGTTCGAGATTGATCAGCGGTGGTATCAACGCGGCCATCAATCCTGCGGATTTGTCCTCTCAACTCCGACCGGGCGCCCAGCCTTTCGAAGGCAAATTGCCCTTGGGCATGCTGAGCGCGAAGTTGGCCGCTGGCACGGCCTGGAGTCTCGAAGGTTTTGCAGCCTATGAACACCGCGGCAATGTCTATCCGGGGTGTGGCACCTATTTTGATGTTGCCTCCTTCGTCGCCAGTGGATGCACCATGATTTCGTTTGTAGGGGCGTCAGAGCAGCAACGCCTCGCAACGAATGTTTATGTTCACCGCTCGCCGGATATCAATCTTGACGGGGGAAAAGACTACGGTGTTTCCATGGGGTACAAGGCCGATGCCATCCATACGGACTTCAAGTTCTATGCAATGAACACTGCCAGCGTTACGCCGAGTTATCGAATGACCGTCAACTCGACAACTGCCGGAACCGCAGCAACCAATTACGGGCTGATTTATCCAGAAAATGTCTCAGTCTTTGGTGCATCTTTCAACAAAGCGTTCAACCCTGAACTCACGGTGTATGGCGAGCTGGCTTACCGTCCCAATCAGCCAATTTCGTTCAACGCGTCAGACCTCCTTGCTGCGTTCTATCTACGCAGCCCAACGTCGCTGTTGGCACTCCGAAAAGACATTCTGAGCATCCCTGTGGGTGGCACGTTTGACGCCTACGACCGCTTTGCTGTGGCGACGGGCAGCGTGGGGGTCAACAGGATATTTCCCAAGGTCATGGGAGCCGATCGTGTGGTTGTGACGGGTGAAGTGGGATTCAGCAGCATCAATGGTTTGCCCAGCGCAGACTTGATCCGCTTTGGCCGTGGTACCGCCTACGGCTCCGCAGCCTATGCGGGAACAACCGGAACATTGACCGCTTGCACGGATTCAGTCCCTGGTAAAACCTGCACCACAGATGGCTACACGACCAGCAATGCCTGGGGATTGAGACTGGTTGCATCGGCCACCTATCCTGACGCAGCGGCTGGAGCGACTGTGACACCTTCCATACTGGTGGCAAGAGATGTCCAGGGGTACTCCTACGATGGAACGTTTTCGCAAGGCCGTACTCTGATTCGGGCAGGTGTGCGAGCCGAATGGACCAAGAAGTACTTTGTTGAGGTGCAGTACAACAGATTCAGTGGCGGCAACTACAACCTGTTGGTAGACCGCAACTACGTGAGCGCGGTCGCTGGTATGACCTTCTAAGGACTGAGCATGCAGCACCGGAAGGCCGGTTTGATTCTGCTCTGGCCGGGCGTGATGATGGCCTCAGTCGTGGCTGTAGCGGCACTGTTCTTGTCAGAGCATTATGGTGCGCCGGTCATGCTCTTTGCGCTTTTGCTGGGCATGGCCGTGAATTTTCTGTCGGATGAAGGGCGGTGCAAGCCAGGCATAGAGTTCACTGCGCGGCAAGTTTTGCGATGGGGTGTTGCCTTGCTGGGTTTGAAAATCACCGCCTCCCAAGTGCAGGCCATGGGGTGGCAGCCCGTGGTGATGGTGGTGGTAGCGGTGGTAGCCACCATAGCGTTCGGTATCCTGATGGCGCGTGCCATGGGGTTCAAGACTTTTTTCGGTCTGCTTTCTGGTGGAGCAGTTGGCATTTGTGGTGCATCGGCGGCCATGGCCATTTCCGCAGCGTTTCCGCACCATCCGCAGAGAGATCGCGCCACCTTGTTCGCGGTCATCAGCGTCAGCACTTTGTCGACAGTAGCCATGGTGTTGTATCCCATGTGCGTACGCTTGCTCGGACTCGACGCATTGAATGCTGGGCTCTTTCTCGGCGGCACCATTCACGATGTGGCCCAGGTAGTCGGGGCCGGTTACAGCATGGGCCAGCAGACAGGGGATGCGGCCACCGTGGTCAAGCTCATGCGCGTTGCCATGCTGGTTCCAGTGATTGCATTCGCATCTTGGATGACGCACAGTATGCATGCGCAAGCGGTTCGTCTATCAAATGAGCATGGGCAAGACAAGCTCCAGCGTCCACCTCTGCTTCCCGGATTTGTAGTCGTGTTTGTGGCTTTGGTCGTGATCAACAGCGTTGGTGTATTGCCCAAGTGGTTGGTCAATAGCGGCAATAACCTTTCGCAATCTTTTCTGGTGGGAGCCATGGCTGCCATTGGAATGAAAACCCATCTCAAAGACATTCTGAGTGTGGGTTGGAAGCCGGTGATCCTGATGGTTCTTGAAACTACATTTTTGGCCGCACTTTTCTATGGATTGATGCGGCTGTTTGCCATACATGCCTGATTTCCTGCAATTCGAGACTTATCTGATCCGTATCCTGGGCCGAGTGCGGTTCGGGTCAAGCTATTCTCGGGAGTGTCTGAATTTCTGTGTGTGAGGCGGAGATACGTGCCCACGGTATTGGGCCAGCGGATTTCAACTTAATTGACTTTATTGGTGAAGCGGTCTTCGTAGAGAATCGCAGCCTGGTTCATGGCCTCCTTCCAGTCTTTGCAGGCTCGGCCCCAATCGGCGGTGAAATTGCGCAACGCCAGCCAGATTCGCGTGGTGGCCACAAACACTGCACCCAGCGCTTCAGCCATTGGCTCGGTCAACGCAGCCAAGAGCCGGCCGGGCGGGAGCAAAATTAGCTATCCGCTTTGGCAGATCAGGGTGCACGCATGGCTGGCGTTGAAGTAGGCGCCGGAACCTCAATACCGTCGGTACGGTCGTCAGTCAATCATTGGTTCGCCGTTTCGGTGCGCAACTGGTTCGGATCAACCTTCGGGAGCCACAGGTGCCAAGTACCAACGGCGTTGGACTGGAGTTGGGCGCAAACCAATTTACTTTCCAGGAAGCGGGTACTCGTGACCGTCAGATCCCGCCCCAGACCGGTAGTTCGTTTCCCCGCAACAAGCTTTGTGATTCAACCCAATCACTCGCAGAGCTTGGGGCCGGGGTCTGCGCCGATTTCTGGGCATTTGACAGTATGAGGCGCGGGCCCCGGCCCCAAGCTCTGCAGCCACAAAACCCGATTGATGCGGCTCCACGCCAGCCGGCGGTAATACACTGCGGGTTTCGTATTCGGCGTGCGCCATGACCACGCCCTGCACCGAGACCCTTTATGCCAACGTCCCGTCCCTTCAAGCGCCGCACGCTGCTGAGCGCTGCCGCCGCCCTCAGCACCCTGGCGCTGCCCGCTGTCGCCCAGACCAAAACCGTGCTGCGCATCTCCACGCCCGCCGTGCCCGACGCCTGGCACGCCAAGATGTGGACCGTGTTCAAGGACACGCTGGAAAAGAGTGCACCGGGCGCGTTTGACGTGCAGATCAACCTCAATGCCTCGCTGTTCAAGCAAGGCGCAGAGCCCGCCGCCATGGCGCGGGGCAACCTGGAATTGACTTCGGTTTCGGCCGCCGACATTGCCAAGCTGGTGCCCGATTTTTCGGTGTTCACCGCCGGCTACATGCTGCGCGATCCGGCCCACCAGCAAAAAGTCTTTACCGGACCGATTGGCGCGGAGCTGTTCAAGGCGGTGTCCGACAAGATGGGCATCACCGTGCTGTCCACCTGCTACCTGGGCACCCGCCAGCTCAACCTGCGCGAAGCGCGTACCGTCAAGACGCCCGCCGACCTCAAGGGCATCAAGCTGCGCATGCCGGGCTCCAAGGACTGGCTGTTCCTTGGCAATGCGCTGGGCGCCACCGCCACGCCACTGGCCTTTGGCGAGGTCTATCTGGGCCTGAAGACCGGCACCATCGATGGCCAGGACAACCCCTTGCCCAGCGTGCGCGCTGCCAAGTTTTATGAAGTGACCAAACAGATCGTGCTGACCAGCCACCTGGTCGACAGCCTGTTCATCGCCATCTCCAACAAGAGTTTTGATGCCCTGAGCGCCGCGCAGCAGCAACATGTCCGTGCGGCCGCCCAGGCCGCAGCGCGTTACAACAACGACAACACCCTGCAAGAAGAAGCCCAACTGGTCGACTTCTTCAAGAAGGAAGGCCTGCAGGTCACCACGCCCGATGTGGCGGCGTTCCGCAAAGCCGTGCTGGCCAACTACCAGGCGTCTGACTATGCCAAGGTCTGGCCCAAGGGTCTGGTCGAGCGCATCAACGCCACGCAATAGCCATGGTCCACGGGTTCAAAGCGGCCGCCAACGCCATTGGCGGCGCGCTGTTTCTGGCGCTGTTTGGCGTTTTCATTGTCCAGATCGGGGCACGCTTTGGCTTCAACCAGCCGCTGCCCTGGACCGATGAAGCCGCGGTGATTCTCTACATCTGGGTCATCCTGTGGGCGGCGGCCTTTATCGTGCCCGAACGCGAACATGTGGCCTTCGATCTGGTCTGGAACAGTGTGGGGCGGCGCACCCGACAGGTGATGCAGGTCGCCGGCAACCTGCTGGTAGGTGGGCTGGCGCTGGTTGGCCTGCCCGCCAGCTGGGACTATGTGCACTTCATGGCCCGCGAGGGCACACCGGTGCTGGACGTTCCCTTGATGTGGGTGTACCTGCCCTTTGTGTTGTTGATGGCGGCACTGGTGGTACGCAGCGTCTGGGGTATCCGCAACGCGATCCGTGGCGTCGGCCTGGACGCAACGGAACTGCCGATTGGATAGGGACCAGCAACCATGAGTTTTGGAATTACCGTTCTGGCCTGTGTGCTGGTGGCCGGCATGCTGTTGCGCATGCCCATTGGTTTTTCGATGCTGGTCTCGGGCTTTGCCTACCTGCTGGTCAAGCACCAGGACCTGGGCCTGGTGGCAGAACAGGTGGGCAATGGCCTGTACAACAGCTATGTACTGCTGGCCGTGCCACTGTTTGTGTTTGCGGCCAACATCATGAATGCGGGCACGGTGAGCGAGCGCATTTTTGATTTCTGCCGCATCCTGGTGGGGCGCATGCGCGGCGGCCTGGCCCAGGTGGATATCCTGGTCAGCGTGATTTTTTCCGGCATGAGCGGCAGCGCCATTGCCGATGCGGCCGGCCCCGGCCTGGTCACCATCCGCCAGATGCTGAAAAAGCCCGAATATTCGCGCGGTTTTGCCGGTGCCGTGGTGGTGGCCAGCGCCACGCTGGGGCCCATCATTCCGCCGTCCATTCCGATGGTGATTTATGCGCTGGTCTCGGGGGCCTCGGTGGGTGCGCTGTTTCTGGGTGGCGTGGTGCCGGGCTTTCTAATGGCGGTGCTGATGATGGTGGTGGTGCATGTCATTGCCACACGGCGCAACATGCCGCGCGAGGCACCGGTGCCGCTGCGCGAATGGCCGGCCATTTTGTTCCGGGGGGCCCTGCCCCTGTCCATGCCCATCGTGTTGCTGGGCGGCATTTATTCCGGCGCCTTCACGCCCACCGAAGCGGCGGCCGTGGCGGCGCTGCATGCACTGATTCTGGCCGGCGTGGTGTACCGGGCACTGACTTGGCGCACGTTCTGGGGCGTGGTGATGGAGTCCACCCGGGGCAGCGCGGTGATCACGCTGATCCTGGCCGGCTCCTTCATGCTCAACTATGCCTTCACCGCCGAGGGCGTGCCGCAGGCGATGGCGCAGTGGGTGGACAGCATGCACTTAAGCCAGCTCAAGTTCCTGCTGCTGGTGAACGTGATGTTTCTGGTGCTGGGGTGTTTTCTGGATGTGTCGGTGCTGCTGCTGGTGTTTGTGCCCATGCTGCTGCCGGCGGCCAAGCTGCTGGGCGTGGACCTGGTGCACTTTGGTGTGCTGGTGGTGCTGAACATGATGATCGGGTTGATTCACCCACCGTTTGGCATGCTGCTGTTTGTGACCAAGGCGCTGACCGGCATTCCGATTGGCGAGATGATGCAAGAGGGCTGGCCCTTCCTGGTCATGCTGCTCCTGCTGCTGGTTGCGATGACACTGTTCCCACAGATCGTGCTGTGGTTGCCGCAGACGATGGGTTACAAAACGATGTAAATGCCCTAGCCAGTTGAGGACAGAACTAAAGGTCTGTCCCGCAAGGTGTCAGACCGCGCCGCACTGGCACGGCGCGCTGGGCCCCGCCAACGTGCGCAGACCAATCGGGTCCACCAAGTCCACCACCCGGCCGGAGCCGCTGATGAGGCGCAATTCCCGCAGATGGCGCAGCACGCGCGACAGTGTCTCGGGGGCAATGCCCAGTTGTGCCGCAATGGCGCGTTTGCGCTGTTGCAGGTGCACCGAGCAACCGCCCTTGTCGCTGGTCTCCGCATGGCTGAGAAGCCACTCAGCGCAACGCGCCTCTGCGTCCTTGGCCAGGCGGCTCACTGTCAATTCCGTCTGCTGGCGATGAGAGCGGGCGATGTCGAGCAGCATGGACTGCACGCCTGGCGCGCAAGTGCCCAGGCTAGCCCTGAATTCATTCAGTGGCATGCGATGAAATTGAACATCGGTCTGTGCCACGGCGTCCATGGCACTGGGGAGATTCAGCACAGCAGCGGTGGCTTCCAGCCAACTGGGGCCTTCAACCACACCCAACTGGTGCTCGATGGTCCCCGCATCCGCACCGGTACCCAATACGCCCAAAGCGACCCGGCCGCTCTCGACAAAAATAACCGAGTCGGTCGCGGCCGAACGCAGTAGCAACACGGTACCCGTGACCGCCGTCTCGGCGGGCCTGTTGGAGAAGATGGTTTGTGCGGCTAGCATGATCGCGACTTTGCCGCGCCCGCGATGGTTCCATATTGAGCAAGATCAAACTTCAGTGCCGAAACACCGGGGAATGACCCGCAACGGCGGTGCCAGGGGGTCTGGCGCGTCAAATGACCAAAATGGCACGGAAGTCGTTGACATTGGTGTAGGTCGGACCGGTGACCAACAAATCGCCCAGCGCAGAAAAGTAACCGTAGGCATCGTTTCGGTCCAGATAGTCGTCCACGTTCAAGCCCAGCGAACGCGCGCGCACCAGCGTATCCGGGGTGACCCAGGCGCCGGCGTTGTCCTCTACCCCGTCAATGCCATCGGTGTCTGCCGCCAGGCCAAACACGCCCTGCTGCCCCTGCAAAGCCTGCGCCAGCCCCAGGCAAAATTCGCCGGCACGTCCACCCCGCCCCTTGGGCGCACCCGCTGGCCGGGGGCGCAAGGTCACCGTCGTTTCACCCCCACTCAGGATGACGCATGGCTTGGCAAACGGCTGACCGCGCTGTGCCACCGCACGGGCCAGCGCCGCGTGTACGCGCCCCACTTCACGCGACTCGCCTTCCATTTCGTCGCTGAGGATATGGGCCTCCAGCCCCGCCGCCCGCGCGGCTTGGGCTGCGGCCTCCAGCGCCTGCTGGGGCGTGGCCATCAGATGCACGGCATTGCGCGCAAACCCCGGAGCACCCGGTTTTGGGGTTTCCAGCATGCCACTTTGCAGGCGGCGCATAAGGTCACTGGGAACGTCAATGGCGTAGCGCTGCAGGACTTGCAGGGCCTGCGCGCAGGTGGTCGGGTCGGGCACCGTCGGGCCGCTGGCGATCACCGACACATCATCACCCGGCACATCGCTGATCAGCAGCGTGACCACCCGCGCCGGTGCACAGGCCGCCGCCAGCCGCCCGCCCTTGATGGCCGAGAGGTGCTTGCGCACACAATTGATCTCCACAATGGACGCACCACTGACCAGCAAGGCCTGGTTGATGCGCTGCTTGTCCGCCAGCGATACGCCACCACCCTGCCATTGCGCCGGCAGTGTCAGCAAGGACGAACCACCGCCAGAAATCAGGCAGATCACCAGGTCGTGCTCGGTCAATCCCTGCGCCATGGCCAGCATGCGCTGCGCCGCCGCCAGACCGGCCGCATCCGGCACCGGATGGGCTGCTTCCAGCACTTCAATGCGCTGCGCGGGGGCGTCCGCTGCGCGAGGCGGGATGTGACCGTAGCGCGTAACCACCAGGCCCTCCAGTGGAGCATCGGCAGGCCACGCGGCCTCCAGCGCCTGGGCCATGGCGGCTCCCGCCTTGCCGGCACCCAGCACCAGTGTCCGCGCGCCCGCGCGCTGAGGCGGGCTGGGCAAAAAGGCGGCCAGATTGTGGGCGGGCAATGCCTGCCGCACAGCAGCGCGGTACAGCATTTCCAGGAAATGACGGGGGTCCGTCTGGGGATCGGGGTTTGTCATGGTGAAATGTCTCCTGCTGGTAGTGATTGCCCCTATTTTGACCAAGTATCCAATGCCCACCCTGCTCATTCAAAACGCCCGCAGCGTGGCCACGCTGGACCATGCCGACCCGACCCGTGCGCGCGAGTTGAACAACGTGTCGATTTGGGTCCGTGATCACCGCATTGCGTTCATCGGGCCCGACGCCGAACTACCACCACAGGCACGGGCCGCCGATGAAGTGATCGACGCCCGCCAGCACCTGGTCACACCGGGCCTGGTGAACACCCACCACCACATGTTCCAGAGTCTGACCCGGGCGATTCCTGCGGTGCAAAACGCCGAACTGTTTGGCTGGCTGAGTGGCCTGTACCCCTTGTGGGCAGGCCTCACGCCCGAGATGGTCCGGGTGAGCACCCAGACGGCCATGGCGGAACTGTTAATGAGCGGCTGCACCACCAGCAGCGACCACCTCTACATCTACCCCAACGGTGTGCGCCTGGACGACAGCATTGAAGCCGCCCGGCAGATCGGCATGCGGTTTGTGGCCACACGCGGCAGCATGAGCGTGGGCCAGAGCCAGGGCGGCTTGCCACCCGACAGCGTGGTGGAGCGTGAGGACGTCATCCTGAAAGACACGCAGCGCCTGATCGAGCAGCACCACGACGCCAGCCACGGTGCCATGGTCAACGTGGCGGTTGCGCCCTGCTCGCCCTTTAGCGTGAGCCGCGACCTGATGCGTGAGTCGGCCCTGCTGGCACGCTCCCATGGCGTGCGACTGCACACGCACCTGGCCGAGAACGACCACGACCTGGCCTACTCCCGCGAGAAGTTCAACTGCACCCCCACGCAGTACGCGCAAGACCTGGGCTGGCTGGGCCCCGACGTGTGGCACGCGCACTGCGTCAAGCTCGACGACGAGGGCATCAGCCTGTTTGCCGCCACCCGCACCGGAGTGGCCCACTGCCCCTGCAGCAATATGCGCCTGGCCAGCGGCATTGCCCCCATACGCCGCATGCTCAACGCCGGCGTGCCCGTCGGTCTGGGCGTGGACGGCAGCGCCAGCAACGATGGTGCCCATATGGTCAACGAGGCGCGCCAGGCCCTGCTGCTGGCCCGTGTGGGCCGCGCCATGCAGCCGCCTGAAGTGCGGGGTGGTCGCACCTTTTTCGGCTGCGATCTGGGTCCGGCCGAGATGACACCCCGTGATGCCCTGAGCCTGGCAACCCGGGGCGGTGCCCAAGTATTGGGGCGCAGCGACATTGGCCACCTTGCCGTGGGCATGTGCGCCGACCTGGCCCTGTTTGATCTGGACACGCTGGGCTTTGCCGGCGGCGCAGTGCATGACCCCGTGGGTGCCCTGCTGCTGTGCGCCAGCCCGCCGGCCGACTACACCGTGGTCAATGGCCGTGTGGTGGTTCGGCAAGGCCAACTCACGACCCTGGATCTGGGCCCCATCGTGGAGCGACACAATGCTCTGGCGCTGCAGCTTGCAGCGAGCGCGTAGTTTCCCCCGAAGTGTCGAGCAGCAGGGTTGGGGTAAGCGCCAAAGTGAGGTAAAGGAGGAGCCCGAAGGGCGGGGGACACGGACGGCGGTGCTTACCCCAACCCTGCTGCGGGCGCAGACGAACGCCAGTTGGGTGTATAACCGAGGCCCTCTCAAAGACAACATAGCAAGGAAGATCAGACATGGGCGCGCAGTGGAAAGCAAAAGGCAAGGAACTGGCAGCAAATGCCAAGGGTAAGCTGTTTGGACGATTGGCCAAGGACATCATGATCGCGGCGCGCAGCGGGGCCGATCCGGCGTCGAACTCGCGCCTGCGTCTGGTGGTGGAGCAAGCCCGCAAAGTCTCCATGCCCAAGGAAACCCTGGAGCGCGCCATCAAGAAGGGCGCCGGCCTCACCGGCGAGGCGGTTCATTTCGAACACGTGATTTATGAAGGCTTTGCGCCGCACCAGGTGGCCGTCATGGTCGAATGCCTGACCGATAACGTGAACCGCACCGCACCCGAAATGCGCGTGCTGTTCCGCAAGGGCCAGTTGGGCACGTCCGGCTCGGTGGCTTGGGATTTTGACCATGTGGGCATGATCGAAGCGGAGCCCACTGCAGCAGGCGCCGATGCCGAGGTGGCCGCCATCGAAGCCGGTGCCCAGGACTTTGAGCCGGGCGAAGAAGAAGGAACAACCGTGTTCCTGACCGACCCCGCCGACCTCGATCTGGTGAGCCGCGCGCTACCGGCCCACGGCTTCACCGTGTTGTCCGCCAAGCTGGGCTACAAGCCCAAGAACCCGGTCGATCCCGCCAGCCTCAGTGCCGAACATCTGGAAGAAGTGGAAAGCTTCCTGGCCGCCATTGATGCCAATGACGACGTGCAGAATGTGTTTGTAAGCCTGGCGGGCTGAACGCCCTGGTCAGTGAACACCGCCCAGGTAGGCGGCCTTCACCGCAGGGTCGTCGCGCAGCTTGGATGCTTCGCCATGCACGGAGATGCGTCCGTTCTCCAGGACGTACCCGTAATCGGCAACCTTCAGCGCTGCCGCGGCGAACTGCTCAACCAGCAGCATGGTGACACCCCGGGATTTCAGGTCACCAATGATGCGGAAGACTTCTTCCACCAGAATCGGTGCCAGCCCCATGGAGGGTTCATCCAGCAACACGATTTCGGGGTTGAGCATGACGGCCCGTGCCATGGCCAGCATTTGCTGCTCACCGCCCGAGAGGGTACCAGCCAATTGATTGCGTCGCTCTTTCAGACGTGGAAACAACTCCATGGCGCGTTCCAGATCACCCGGAACATCGCCCTTGGGGCGGCTGCCGGTCAGGCGCGGAAAAGCTCCCAGAATCAGGTTGTCCGTCACCGTCATGGTGGCAAACACACGCCGTCCCTCGGGTGAGTGCGCCAAGCCCTGCTTGGCGATGGCATACGATTCCAGCCCATCCACGCGCTTGCCATGCAGGCTGATTTCGCCCGCCGTGGGTTTGATCATGCCGGAGATGGCGCGCATGGTGGTGGTCTTGCCCGCGCCGTTGGAGCCAATCAGGGTGACGACTTTTCCCTTGGGAACGTCAATCGAAATGCCGTGCAGCACCTGCACCTTGCCATAACCTGCTTCAAGATTTTTGATTTGCAACATGGTGTTTTCCGCGTCCTTATGCCGCTGTGCCACCGAGGTAGGCCTCGATTACCTTTTCATCTGCCTGCACTTCAGCCGGTTTGCCTTCGGCAATCTTCTGGCCAAAGTCCAGCACGGACACCGAGTCGCAAATGCCCATGACCACATCCATGTGGTGCTCGATCAGGATCACGGTGATGCCGTGGTCGCGGATCTTGCGGATGATGGTCACCAGTTCCTTGATGTCGGGTGCGGTCAGACCCGCAGCCGGCTCGTCCAGCAACAGGAGTTGCGGATCCAGCGCCAGCGCACGGGCAATTTCCAGCAGGCGTTGCTTGCCATACGGCAGATTGCGCGCCTCCTCATGGGCCAGACCCGTCAAGCCGACGAAGTTGATCAGGCCCAGGCCACGCTCCACCGAGGCGTTTTCTTCGCGCTGGTAACGCGGACTGCGCAACGACACATCCAGAATATTGCTGGCAAAACTATGGTGCAGGCCCACCTGCACATTTTGCAGGGCGGTCATTTCACCAAAGAGCTGCACGTTCTGGAAGGTCCGTGCGATGCCCGAGAGTGCAATGTCGGATGACGTGCGGCCAACCACGGACCGGCCCGCAAACTCGATGCTGCCGGCCGTTGGAACATAAATGCCGGTCAGCACGTTCATCATCGTGCTCTTGCCTGAGCCATTGGGGCCGATCAGCCCGTGAATGGTCCCGCGTTTGACGTGCAGGTCTACCTGGTTGATGGCCTTGAGACCACCAAACTGCATCAACACCCCTTTGGCGATCAGCAGGTCGTGGCCGGCTTCAATGTGGCCGGTGTTGGCCGCCACCATGATGGCGTCTTTGGACCGGTCAATCTCCCTGAATGCATGGCTTTGCGCACGGTCGCCCTTGCGTGCGAACAGGTTGCGGGCAAAGCCCACAATGCCGTCCTGCAGGTAATACACCACAAACAGAATCATCAGGCCGAAGATGCTCAGGCGCCAGTCGGTAATGGATTGCAGCCAGAACGAGAAACCAGCCAGAGCGATAGTGCCCAGCACAGGCACGGCCATGGCTTTGGGTGTGGTCATCTTTCTGGCGATACCGATGCCCCCACCGACGGCCATCAGCACGGCCAGCGTGGACGCCACGATGCGAAACAACTCCAGGTCGTCCAGCAGCTTGGGCAGGATCACGATGATGGCGGCGCCCAGCAAGGCCCCACTGCGGGTCTTGCGCCCGCCCATGATGACGGCCAGCAGGAATAACACCGTCAATTCAAAGTTGTAGGTGTTGGGCGAAATGTACTGCTCGGAGTACGCATACAGACAACCAGCCAGACCCGCATAGCCCGCGCTGATGACGAAGGCATAGACCTTGTACCGATAGACCGAAACGCCCATGCAGTCCGATGCAACCGGGCTACCGCGCAAGGCCTCAAAGGCACGGCCAAGCTGCGACTTGAGGATGCGATCCACCACGATCAGCGACAGCACCATGAGCACGAACACCAGCCAGTAAAAGCCGTTTTCATTGAGCTGCATGCCGGCCAGGGAGGGCTTGGGCACCTTGATGCCCAGCGGGCCTTCGGTCAAAAAGTCCATCTCGTTGATCAGGATCTGGATGATGGTGCCGAATGCCAGGGTCACCATCGCCAGGTAAGGACCCGACACCCGCAAGGCGGGCAATGCCAGCAAGGCACCAAACCCGGCCGTCACGGCAACGCTGGCGGGGATGATGACCCACAGCGGCGCGCCCAGTTTGAGGAACAGCACACCGGCGGTGTACGAACCCACACCAAACAGACCTGCGTGCCCCAAAGACACTTGCCCGGTATAGCCCACCACAATGTCCAGGCCAAACAGCAGAATGGCGTAAATCATGATCGTGCCGATCATGTGGATGTAATAGGGATTGCTGGTGAACAGCGGTGCTGCGGCCAGCACAGTCAGGCCAGCCACCGCGGTGAAAAACGACTTGCGGTTCATTGTCAAACTTTCTTGATCGCAGTTTTGCCGAACAGCCCTGATGGCTTGAATGCAAGCACCAGCAGCAACAGCACCAGACCGGGTACATCCTTGTACCCGGTTGAAATATAAAACCCGGTGGTGGTCTCGGCGACGCCCAGAATAATGCCACCGACGATGATGCCCAGTCCACTGGTAAGCCCGCCAATAATCGCCACCGCAAAGGCCTTGAGGCCCAGCACCGCGCCCATGGTGGCGCCGGTGAGTGTGAGGGGAGCGATCAGGGCACCGGCAAACGCAGCCGTTGCGGACGACAGTGCATACGAAAAGGTGATGACCAGGCCCGTATTGATGCCCATCAGCTTGGCCGCATCGCGGTCATTGAAGGTGGCAACCACGGCCTTGCCGTAAATGGTCTTGCGGTTGAAAAACTCGACCGCCAACATCATCAGCACGGCACCCACAACCACCAGGATTTCCATGGGCAACACATTGGCGCCCAAGACTTTCAGGGGAGATTCCGGCAACGGGGATGGAAATTTCAAGTCATCACGGCCCCAGATGTTCTCGGCCACGTTCTTGAAAATAATGCCCAGCGCGATGGTGGACATGATCCATCCAAACTCGCTTTTGATCTTGATCGCTGGACGCACACCGATGCGTTCGACCAGTGCACCCTGAAACAGTCCGAACACAATGACCAGGGGCAGCATCAACCAGAAGTTGACGCCCATGTTGACCAGGGTCAGACCCACCATGGCGCCCAGCATGAGGGCATCACCCTGGCCGAAGTTGAGCGTGTCGGAGGTCTGGAACGTCAACTGGTAGCCGAACGCGATGACCGCGTAAATCATGCCCAGTGCCACACCGCTGTAAATGAGTTGAAGCAGGATTTCCATAAATTTCACTCGCCAAAAAAGAGGCAAAAAACAGGGGGACGCAAACCCCAAAAAGCGCCACGCCAGCCAGAATGGCCAGCGCGGCGCTATCGCTACGCGAAGGGCATTCGCCCTGGGCGATTACTTCTTGACGGCCAATGCACCCTTGGCATTGACGTCCTTGACGCGCACTTCAGAGGCCTTCTTCAGGTCTGCTTCATACGCATAGACCACGCGCTGACCCTTGACTTCACCAATCACCGGGATGTTGGCGGTGATCGCCTCATGGTCCTTGGCCGTGAAGGGCTTGTTGTAGGTTGTCACCACGCCATCCACCGGAGCCTTCAGGTCTTCCAGAGCGGCCCTGATCTTGGGGCCGTCCACCGAATTGGCCTGCTTCATGGCCGCGACCAACAGGTAAATCGAATCGTAACCTTGCGCAGCAGACACTGGCGAGTCAATACGGGCATTCTTGGGGTTGAAAGTCTTCAGGTAGTTGATGATGAAGGACTGGCGCTTGGGCGTCGTGGGTTCCTGGATAAAGGTTTGCGGCATGCGCGCGCCTTCACCACCAGGGCCTGCGTTGTCAATGAAGTTGGCCATGGACAGGGTCCAGCTGCCAACCATAGGCACCTTCCAGCCCAGCTTGGTCATGCCGTTGGCAATTTGCGCCAGTTCCGGCCCAATGGCATAGGTCAAAACCGCTTCAGCACCCGCAGCCTTGGCTTTGAGCAACTGGGGGGTCATGTCCACATCCTTGATGTTGAACTTTTCCACGGCTACCGGTTTGATACCTTTCAGCTCCAGCGCCTTCTCCAGGTCAGCACGGCCCAACTGGCCGTAGTTGGTGGAGTCGGCCAGGATCGCGACTTTCTTGAAGTTGCGGCGTGTGATGGCTTCTTCCACCATCATGGGCGCCTGGATGCTGTCGTGTGCGGCGTTGCGGAAAATGTAGTTCTCGGGCTGGTCGTCAAACTGGTGGGTGATCACCGACGCCGTTGCCACATTGTTCATGACTGGAATCTTGGCTTCCTGGTAGAAGCGCTGCGCTGCCAGCGACACGCCACTGTTGATGAAGCCCACCGTGGCAGCGACTTTTTCCTTGTTGATCAGCTCTTGGGCAATCTGCACGCCGCGCTCGTTTTTGGCCTCGTCATCGCGCTCAATGATCTGCAGCTGGCGACCGATCACACCGCCGGACTTGTTGATTTCGTCGACAGCAAGCCGCACACCGTCGCGCATGCTCACACCCATGGATGAGGAGCCTCCGGTGAATGGACCGGACACGCCGATCTTGATGGGGTCGGCCGCAAAGGCGGAGCCTGCAGCAGCAGTTGCCAGAGTCACGGCAATGGCGAGTTTGGTAAATGTGTAAGTCATGGTGTCTCCAATATGTGTCTAAAAATGCGCTCTACCGGGGGGCACAGCGCCATGGGTTGTGGATCTTGTCGTCCAGTATGGTTTCTACTCTATCTGGCCCCGTCATCATTCCCTGACCATTTCCTGAAAGCAATACGGGCTAACACCCTGTTGGGCAGAATATTTTTCAAATGCTTTCACAAATATTTTCACGCACCGTCAATCCAGCGTCACGCCTGCGTCCTTGACGACCTGGCCCAGTCGCACGGTATCGCGTTTGATCAGGTCGCCAAACTGGGCAGCGGTTCCACCCACCACGGGTGTGCCCAGGGCCTCCCATTTCTTGTGGAAATCGGGGTTGCTGAAGATGGCGTTCAGGGTCATGTTGAGTTTATCGATAACGGCCGCGGGTGTACCGGCGCGCACCGCAATGCCGTGCCAGCCCGTGAATTCGTAACCCGGCACACCGGCCTCGGCCATGGTGGGAACATTGGGCAAGGCCGGGCTGCGTTTGGCAGAGGTGACCGCCAGCGGCGTGAGCTTGCCGGCCTGGATATAGGGCAGCGAACTGCCCAAAACATCAAACATCACGTTGACCTGGCCGCCCAGCAGGTCATTGAGTGCCGGCCCTGCACCCCGGTAGGGAATGTGGGCCACATTGATATCCATCTGCGTATTGAACATCACACCGGCCAGATGCTGGGGCGTGCCGTTGCCAGCCGACGCAAAACTCAACTCCGTCTTTTTGGATTTCGCCAGAGCCACGAAATCCTTGACGGTCGTGACACCCAGCTTGGGATTGACTTCCAGCACCAGCGGGAACGATGAAATCTGGATCACCGGCGCCAGATCGGTCAGCGGGTTGAACGGCATGCTCTTGTACAGCGTCGAGTTGACCGCCATGGGGCCACTGGCCGCCAGCAACAGGGTATGGCCATCGGCCGGAGCCTGTCTGGCAACCTCGGCACTGCCCACATTGCCACCGGCGCCACCCTTGTTGTCAACGATGACGCTGACGCCCAATCGGCTCTGCAACTCGGTTTGCAGCAGGCGCGCCATCAGGTCCGTGGGTCCACCGGGCGGGTAGGGCACGACAAAGCGGATGGTCTTGCTGGGATAGGCCTCCTGTGCGTGGCCCGCCAGAGGGACCCATGCGGCCATAGCCACGCAGGCGCCGGCCAGGGCGGTGGTTCGGGTCCAGGTGCGTCGATTCATGGTGTCTCCTGCAGGGTTCTTTTAATTCGCGCCAAACCGCTGGCGAATGTCGTTTGCAGTGGCCAGTGGTCGCCCCAGGCAACGCGCGGCATCTGCGGCTTGCAGTACCAGGGCCGCGTTGTCCGGTGCGGTCTGGTCATTCTTCAGTTTAAGGTTATTCTCAAAGCCCACGCGCACATGGCCGCCCAGTGCCGCGGCGGCGGTGACACAGGCGTGTTCCGTGGCACCAAAGGCGCAAACCGCCCAGGGCTCGGTGCCCTGGTGCTGACTCAGAAAGGGCAACAAATCCTTGGGATCGGATGTCTGGCCCGCGCTGTAGCGGCCCAGCACGAAGAGCAGGAACCAGGGTGCATCGGGAATCACGCCACGCTGGCGCAGGTCTTGCCAGCGCTGCAGGTCGACCACGTCGTACACAATGACCTGCGTCATGACCCGCTCCCGGGCCAGCCAGCCAAAGAACTCCGACAAACCCTGCTCGCCAATGGCGGGCTGGTCCAGTTCGCGCAAGCCCACCGACACGGCTTGCGGGCGCACGGCCCGCACCATGGCCATCTGCTCGGGCGCCTGGTAGACGCGGGCCGCTTCGCTGGTGATCTGCAGCACCATGGCGTCTCCCACGGCCGCTTTCACCACCTGCAGCGCGTCGCGGTAAGCCGCCACGTCCAGACTGTGGCGGCCCTGTGCATCGCGGATGTGCAAATGCAGCATGGAGGCACCCGCATCACAGCACTGTTTCGCCGTTGCGGCCAGCGAAGCCGCGTTAACCGGCAGGGCCGGGTGGTCACTGACCTGTTTGTACGCACCATTGGGTGCGACGGTGATGATGAGCGGATCTTGCATGGCAGGTGCGGTCCTATTTGGCGCCGTCAATCGGCGGCAACGCATCGGCCAGCAGCACCAGGCCTTGTTGCAGCAGCTGGTCATAGCGCGCCCGCTCCGCCCTGCGCCGTTCCTCGGGCCAGTCGTAAAACCCGCCGCCGGTCTTCATGCCCAGGCGTCCCGCGGCCACCCGGTCGCGCAGCGCACGCGCCGGTGTGCTGCCGTTGCACAGGCTGGGGTAGATGGTGGCTGCCGCTGCGCAGTGCACATCCAGACCGGCATGGTCGCGCTGCAACACCGGGCCCGCCGCCAAAAACCGAAAGCCAAAGCCAAACCGCACGGCGTCGTCCACGTCTTCTGCCGTGGCCACACCGTCGTCAATCAGGGCAAAGGCCTCCCGGGCCAGCGCATGTTGCAGGCGGTTGGCCAAAAAGCCCGGCCGGTCCTTGCGCACCAGCACCGGTACGCTGCCGCAACCACGCATGTAGCTGCACAGGCGCTGGGCCAGTGCCATATCGGTTTGTGGCCCCATGACCACCTCGACCAGCGGCACCAGATGCGCCGGCATGAAAAAGTGCAGCCCCAGCATGCGCTGCTGGCTGGCAAGATGGCCCGCAATACTGCTGATGGGAAAGCTGGAGCTGTTGCTGGTCAACACCGTATGCGCTGCCGCGAAGTCCAGCAGCTGGCCAAACAACGCCTGCTTGGCAGCAAGGATTTCCGGAATGCACTCGACAACCAGATCCACGCTCGGCCAGTCGACATCTTTCAGCGCAGGCAACACCCGCACATGCTGTGCGTGCTGTTCAAGTCCCCACTGTGCCAGGCCGGTACGCACGTGTGTAACCAGACGCTCCTGTTTGTCCGGGGAATGGTCAACAACGGTTACGCGGGCACCGCCGCGCGCAAGAACGATGGCGACGTCAGCACCCATGGTGCCTGCACCAACGACGAGCGCGTGGGTCTCGCGGGGATGATCCGGTAGCAGTGTCAATGCAGTCTCACTCTGTGTAATTTGGGCGGAGTCTAGGAGCAAAAGGTTTGCTCCGTCCAAATGATTTTTACGATAGACTGATAACAAATGCTTATCAATTGGAATGCCCGCGAATTTGAAGTATTTCTGACAGTCGCTGAAACGCTGAGCTTTCGGCGCACGGCCGAGCAGGTGCATCTGTCCCAACCCGCCGTATCCGGGATGATTTCCAGGCTGGAAGAGTCTTTGGGGGTGCGCCTGTTTGACCGGACCACGCGCAATGTGCAGCTCACGGCCGCCGGCAACGTGCTGATGCAGCAGGTGCTCCTGCTGCGCAGCCAGTCGGAAGAGGCCGTGCGGGCCGTTCGCAACGTGGCCGAACTGCGTACCGGCAACGTGGTCCTGGCCGCCTTGCCATCGCTCGCCGCAACCGTGGTGCCCAGGGCCTTTGCGCGATTCGCCGCGCTCTACCCCCAGGTCCGGCTGCAGGTCATGGACGCCCTGTCGGGCCCGGCCTTTGACATGGTGCGCTCGGGCCAGGTGGAGTTTGCACTGACAGCGGCCAACCCCGCCTACGCCGATCTGGATTACACCCCCGTGGCCTCTGACCGGTTTGTGTTGCTGATCCCGGTGGGACACCCGCTGGCGCGCCAAAAGGGGCCTCTGCGCTGGGCGGACATTGCGGGGCTGACCCACATTTCCATGCCGCTGCCATCCAGCGTGCGGCAGTACGCCGACGCCGCGCTATTGCAGCATCGGGTCCGTTTTGCTCCGCACTACGAGGTGGAGCACCTGGCCACCATCAACGCCATGGTGGCCGAGGGTTTGGGCGTCGCCGCCTTGCCGGAGCTGGCGGCCGTCGTCGCCCACCAAAATGGTCTGGTCCAACGGCCCCTGGTGGACCCCGACCTGAGACGACCGATTGGCCTGGTCACCCGACGCGGTCGCAGCCTGTCGCCCGCCAGTGCCGCCATGGTGGAGTTGCTGCGGGAGGACATGCAACGGGGCGTCGCCAAAGGCGACAAGAAAACGGCCATGCACGCGCTACCGGATAACTGAGCGTGCTCACAATGGCCACGAGCCCATCCAGACCCACATCTACCAGGTTCTGGCGGTTGCCACCAGCGTGAGCACGACGGTTTCGCCATTCGCATGCCGGACTTTCATCTGCACCGATTCGCCGATGTCCTTCTCGATGTGAACCTGGATCTCCTTGCCCTTGGCGCCGGCCACCACGCGGCCCGCCACTTCAATCACGTCGTCGCCCGGCAAGAGCCCTGCCAGGGCAGCCGGCGATTTGGGAGCAACCTTGTCGATCTTGACGGCGCGCAGCGTGGGATTCCAGAAAAAACCCTCCGCGTCCAGAGAGAACCCAAAGCCGAAGTAGCCACGCTCGCCAGCCCACACAGCAGACGGGAGTGCGATGAACAGCGCCAGCAGCGCCACAATCATTCTGATTTTCATGGATGGTCCCGATAGGAAATGCGGATTACTGTACCAGCCGCCAAATCACCCCGCCATCGCCCTCAATTCAGCGCAGCACCGGCCTCAAACCACTGCTTGATTACACTGCGCTCCGCCTCGGTAATGCCGGTGGCGTTGTTCATGGGCATGCCCTTGGTGACCACGGCCTGCTGGTAAACGTTCTGCGCATTGATCCTCACCCCCTCGGTTGAATCCAGCCGCACATTCTTCATCTGCAACTGCGCACCATGGCACAGGTAACAGCGCTGCTCCAGAATTGCCTGCACCGTTTTGTAGGCAATTGGGCCTCCAGCCCCCGTAGAAACGGCGGAAGCAGCTCCTGAATTAATAGCAACCGCTGCAACCACTGGCGCCGGCCGGAGCCAGACCAGCACGCCCACGATGGCCACCACGCCGGCCAGCGCATACGGCCAGGGGTGGCCGTTGCGTCCCAGCTTGAAACCGTGGCGCAGTACGAAGAACTGGCGAATGGCGGCCCCGGCCAACATCATTAACACCAGCACCAGCCAGTTCTGCGGATGCGTGTAGGTGAAGCTGTAGTGGCCGCTGAGCATGGCAAACAGCACGGGTAGCGTGAAGTAGGTGTTGTGCACGCTGCGCTGCTTGCCGCGCTTGCCATGGATGGGGTCCACCGGCCTACCGGCCTTGATGTCGGCCACCACGGTCTTCTGGCCGGGAATGATCCAGAAGAACACATTGGCGCTCATGCTGGTGGCCAGCATCGCGCCCACCAGCAAGAAGGCTGCGCGCCCGGCAAACCAGTGGCAGGCCAGCCAGGCGGCGAGCGCGACCAGCACCGCCAACAGGGCGCCCACTATTGTCTCGCCGTTCTTGCGCTGGCCAAACGTGCGGCAAATGGCGTCGTAAGCCAACCAGAACACCACCAGAAAGGCCAGTGCCACCGCAATGGCCGCCGGCGGTGACCAGTCCATCACCGACTTGTCGATCAGGTAGGTCCCCGCGCTCCACAGGTAAGACACCGTGAACAGCGAAAAGCCGCTGAGCCAGGTGCTGTAGCTCTCCCAGTAAAACCAGTGCAAATGGCTGGGCAACTGCGGCGGCGCGCCGGCAAACTTGACCGGGTGGTAAAAGCCCCCGCCGTGCACCGCCCACAACTCGCCGCTGACGCCCTGGCGCTTCAGGTCCTCGTCCACCGGCGGTGTCAGGCTGCTGTCCAGGAACACAAAATAAAAGGACGAGCCAATCCAGGCAATGGCGGTAATGACGTGGACCCAACGCAGCAGCAAATTGGCCCAATCCAGCAGGTAACTTTCCATGCAGTGTGTTCTCCTTGGCGCGACGGCAAAGTGTATACAGTTTTATCGGCCGGCAAAAACTCAAGCAGGAACTTGCAAGATCTGGGCCGCAACCGCCACCGCAATCACTTCCGGCCGCTTGTCCGCAATGCCCGGCACGCCAATCGGGCAGGTCACATGCGCCAGCTCCGCGTCGGTGAAGCCTCGGGCCTGCAGACGCTGGCGAAACGAGGCCCATTTGGTCTTGCTGCCAATCAGGCCCACATAGGGCAGATCCCCGTGCGCACGCTGGCGTGCCAGGCAGGCGGCGACCACGTCCAGGTCCTCGGCGTGGCTGAAGCTCATGATGAGCACGCGCGAGCCGCTCTGCAGATCGGCTACCGCGGCCTGCACCGGATGGGAATGCTCGCAGCGCACGTTGGCGGGCACGTCGGCGGGAAATATCTCGTCGCGGCTATCGATCCAGGTGAGGTCCATGGGCAAATGGCTCAATACGTGCGCCACGGCCCGCCCCACATGGCCACCGCCAAACAGCGTCACCGGCACCTGCGGACTGCGCAGTTGCGCGTCGAGTCGCGTGATGTCCTGCGTCCCAATACGCTCAAAGTGCAACACCACGTCGCCGCCACAGCACTGCCCCAACGTGGGGCCCAGCGCATAGCGCACCCGAGCGTCGCCCGTGCCGTGCGTTAGCAAACGGCGGGCGTGGGCGATGGCGTCGAATTCCAGATGCCCGCCACCCACGGTGGCCACCGTGGTATCGGCAAACACCGCCATCCAGGCCCCCACATCGCGCGGGGCCGAGCCGCGCGTGGACTGCACGGTCACCAGCACCGCGGGTGCAATGGCGAGATGCGCCAACAACTGAGATTGCCCATTCACATTCGGATACCTTTAAGTCGGCCGGTTTCGCGCGCCCGGCGCGAAATTCAGACACAGTATGCCTTTGCTCATTCCACTGCGCACAGACAAGACCATGACCTCATCCGCCCAACGCAAAACCCGGCATCGGAGCCGCCTGTGGATCTGCATCGCCAGCATCGTGGCCGGCTGCACGACCGAGCCGCCCAGCTCTCCACCGAAAGCGGCGCGGCCAGAGCCGAAGCCAGCAGCGCAAGCGGCTGTTCCGCCCGAAGCTGCCCCAACCAAAGTCTCGTATGCCGGCACGCCGCGCGACTACCGCCGCGACGCAGCGGCCCATCTGTATGCGCACAACAGTGGCCGCATCTTCCCCGGCAAGATGCCGCCCCTGCTGTATGCCATCGGTGTACTGCAGGTCGACATCAACGCCCGCGGGGCTGTCACCGCCCTGCGCTGGATGCGCGCACCCAGCCAGGCACCTGAAGTCGTGGCGGAGATTGAACGTTCGGTTCGCCGGGCCGCTCCGTTTCCGGCACCCACAAAAATGGGCCACGTCACCTACACCGACACCTGGCTGTGGGACAAGAGCGGCCGTTTCCAGCTCGATACCCTGACTGAAGGCCAGCTATAAACTGGCCCCCACGGTAAAGCCAACGTCGGCACAGGCCGCCGTTTGCGCCCGGTAGCGGCATTTGGCGCCGCCGCGCGGCGTTTCGTCTCAAAGCGGATGCGCCACGGGCGCGGGATTCAGACACTGCACTCCTCATTCAATTTTTGATGGAGTCAGCCATGAACCAAACCGCAGTGATCCGCCGCATCAGCCAGTGGGCAGTCGCTACCACCCTGGTCGCTCTGACCAGCGCCGCACTGGCGGTGCCCGAGGCGCAATTCCAGAGCGCATTCAAACAATTTCTGCAAGCCAGCGCCGGTGACAGCGCCGCCATAGAGCATGCCGCCGAGGCGTTCTCGGGCCTGCTCAAGAGCGAGCCGGCCAACCCGGTGCTGCTGGCCTATGCCGGTGCCGCCACCGCCCTGAAGGCCACCACCACCTGGCTGCCGTGGAAGAAGATGGGCTATGCGGAAGACGGCCTGTCCCAGTTGGACAAGGCGCTGAACATGCTCAACCCCGCCCACGATGCCCCCGTGCAGAACGGCACGCCCGGCGTGCTGGAAGTGAAATACGTGGCCGCTAACACCTTCCTGGCGGTGCCCGGTTTCATGCACCGGGCCGACCGCGGCAACAAGCTATTGGGCGAGGTGCTGGCCAGCCCACTGCTGGCCACCGCGCCACTGGGCTTTCGCGGCACGGTCTGGCTGAAGGCGGCAAACGAGGCCACCAAGGCCAACAACCCAACCGAGGCCAAACGCTACCTGGACCTGATCGTGCAAAGCCAGGCACCGCAGGCCGCGCAAGCCCAGGCTCTGTTGAAGGGTCTGTCATCATGAGCACCGCCAACCCAGTTGTGGTGGCCTTGCAGGGCGTGCACAAAACCTACCGCCTGGGCCAGCACCTGATCCCTGCTTTGCAGGGGGTTGACCTGACCGTGCAGCGCGGCGAACTGCTGGCACTAACCGGCCCCTCGGGAAGCGGCAAAAGCACCATCCTCAACCTGTGCGGCCTGATCGACACACCGGACTCGGGCGAGATTTCACTGGGCGGGCAAAGCATTGGCGGCCTCAATGAGAACCAGCGCACGCTGTTGCGCCGCGACGCCCTGGGCTTCATCTTCCAGAGCTTCAACCTGGTGCCGGTCATGACGGTGGCCGAGAACGTGGACTACCCGTTGTTTCTGACCGGCGTGCCGCTGGCCGAGCGGCGCGCGCGGGTTGCGGCACAGTTGGAAGCCGTAGGTCTGCAGGACCACGCCCAGCACCGCCCCGACGCGCTGTCGGGCGGCCAGCGCCAGCGCGTGGCCATTGCCCGCGCCCTCATCAAGCGACCGCGCCTGGTGATTGCCGACGAGCCCACGGCCAGCCTGGACTCGCACACCGCCGACCAGGTGCTGGACCTGATGCGCGAACGCGGCCACGCTGAAGGCGCGGCCTTTGTCATTGCCACGCACGACAGCCGGCTGACCCGGCGCTGCGACCGTGTGGTGGCGCTACTGGACGGGAGAATCCAATGAGCAATATGCCCCCACGCTCGCCCGCTACGCGTGGCTCCCTGCCCCCCGCGGGGGCGCGTTTCGCCTTGGGGCGGCCCGGCGGCGAAACCTACACTTGGTTAAAGTTCGCCATCCAGAACACGCTGCGCAACCGCCGCCGTTCGCTGGTCACGGTGTCGATTGCGGCACTCGGTACTGCGGCCATTTTGCTGGCCGGCGGCTTTGCGCTGTTTACCTACGAAGCGCTGGCCCAGGCCGCGGCGCGCAACACCGGCCACCTGATCCTGGGCAAGCCGGAGCAGTTCAGCGGCGACGAGGACACGCCCTTGCAAAACGGCCTGGACAACGTCGCCACCTTGCACACCCAGTTGCTGGCCGACCCGGCCGTGCGCCAGGTGCTGCCCAAGGTGGAATTCAGCGGCCTGATCAGCAACGGCGAAAAGTCCACGGTGATGATGGCCACGGGTGTTGAACCCGATAGCGAGTTCGCGGTGAAAGGCCCGTTTCTGACACTGACCGCCGGTACCGTGCTGGCATCCGGCAGCACGGACACCGAAGTCATGCTGGGCGAGGGCCTGGCACGCAGCCTCAAGGCCACGCCCGGCAGCAGCCTGACCCTGCTGGCCAGTACCGCCGAAGGGGCGATGAACGCCATGGACGTGCGCGTCAAGGGCATCTTCTCGACCGGCGTGCCCGACATCGACAAGCGCCTGGTCTACACCGATATCGCCACCGCACAAAAACTGCTGGTGACCCAGCGCGTCTCCAGCCTGGGCATCTTTCTGGACCGCATGGAATCGACCACAGCCGCACAGCAGCGCCTGGCCACCCAGTACCCGGCGTTGACGGTGCAGACCTGGATGGACCAGGCCTTCTTCTACCAATCGGTACGAGACCTGTACAACCGCATTTTCGGCGCGCTGGGGCTGATCATCGGGGTGATTGTGGTGTTTGTGGTGACCAATGCCATGGCCATGGCCATCATCGAGCGCACCCGTGAAATCGGCACGCTGCGGGCACTGGGTACCCTGCCCTCGCAACTGATGCGCACCCTGGCACTGGAGGGCATGGTGCTGGGTGGTGTGGGTGCCGTAACCGGTGCCCTGCTGTCACTGGGCATATCCCTGATGCTGTACGTGGTGCCGGTCAACATGCCACCACCACCCGGCCGCTCGGTGGGTTACCCGCTGAATATTTCCATCGACCCTTCGATGTACGCCGTCACCCTGGTCGCCATGGTGCTGCTGACCATGCTGGCGTCCAGCTGGGTGGCGCGCAAGACGGTGCATATGCCGGTGGTCGATGCGCTTGCCCATACATGAGGGGTTCCTTCCCAAAAGGGGGGGTTGCCCCCACTCCCCCCAGCCCCCTCGCCCCGCCGGGCGAGGGGGAGCTAAAGCGGACAGCCGATTTTGTTACTGCGAAGAAGTGAAGCTTCTACGACTCCATCGTTACCAGACCATCTCAATGCTACTTTTTTTATAGCTGCTTACGCACATTCCACGAGGGCTACACCATGATTTATTCAACAAGTACTTACGCAAATCCGACGAACCCACCCGGGCAGTGGCGCCGTAGAAGCCTGGCTTCAAACGCGCGGTCAAATGTGGCTGTTGGGCTCCCCCTCGCCCGGCGGGGCGAGGGGGTTGGGGGGAGTGGGGGAAGGACCCAGGGGGGATTGGGGATTGTTCTCCTGGCCCTGCTGCTAGGCACAGCAAGTGCCCAAGACATCACCCCCCTGCTCAAAGACGCCGACCGCTACCGCATGAGCGCCGACAACCTGCAGGTGGACACGCAAGTCAGTGTCTTCAACGCTGACGGCAGCCCCGACAAGCAGCGCCGCTACACCGTGTTTGCCCAGTCCGAACGCAAATCCCTGGTGCTGATGCAAAGCCCGGTGGAGAAGGGCCAGAAGGTCTTGATGCTGGGCGACGACTTCTGGCTGCTGATGCCCAACACCCAGCGCCCCATGCGCATCACGCCCATGCAAAAGCTGCTGGGTGACGCCTCCACCGGCGACATCGCCACCATGAACTGGGCCGGTGATTACGCCGGGCAGGTCGTAGGCGAGGAGCCCTGCCAGGCCGACGCCAAGGCGCCCACCTGCCTGCACCTGAGCCTGCAAGCCCAACGCAAGGGCGTGACCTACCAGCGCATTGAACTGTGGATAGGCAAAGCCCGGCACGAGCCCGTGCGGGCTGACCTGTTCGTGCAATCCGACAAGCTGGCCAAGCAGGCCCGCTTTGTGATGGACAAGCCCGCTGCACCCACCACGGTGGCCGCGATGGTGCTGGTGGACCAGTTGAGCAACAAGAAGGAAACCCGCATCCAGTACCTGAGCCGCAAGGAGCGCAGGGTTCCTGCGGAGTGGCTCAACCCGATGTTCCTGGCCCGCAACCCGGCGCTGGAGTGAGCCATGGCCGTCGTCACACGCACCGCCCTGTACGCACTGGCCGCCTGCCTGCCCCTGCTGGCCATGGCAGATGGTGCCGAATTCGCAGGCCAGGTCCGCGGCTTCCGGGTCAACCGCCCGAGCGCCGACGCCGGTCCGCTGGCCCAGGCCAACGCCTTGCAGCCGGGAACGGCCGCAGTGGACGGTTCAACGACCACCCTGCAAGCGGAATTACGCGCCAGCGGCACGCTGGGAGTGGTTGGTCTGCAGGCCACGGCCACGGTGCAAGCGCAGCAGCTGGAAGGCAGCAGCGGCCAAACCGACAGTGGGTTCAACGAAGCCTATGCATCGGGCACCGCCCTGGGCTGGCAATGGAGCGCGGGCAAGAAAGTCGTGTCCTGGGACGTGGGCTACGGCTTTCGGCCCAACGATGTGGTGCAGCAGGAAGTGCGCCGCACCCTGGCCCCGGAAACGCTGGAGGGTCGCCCGCTGCTGATGGCCGAGCACTTTGACGCCGACACCGCCTGGTCGCTGGTGTGGGTCAACCCCACCCAGGTGCCATCGGCCACCGGCGCACAAGAAGCCGCACTGGCTGCGCGGGTCTACTGGCGCGCCGGTGCGGTGGACTGGCATGGCTTTGCCCGCCAGGGCGAGCACACCGGCGGCAGTGTGGGTGCAGCAGCGTCCTGGGTGGCCAGCGATGCGCTGGAGCTGCATGCCTCGCTGCGCGCCTACCAGCATGCCGACAGCAGCGCCAGCGTCGTCACGGGCACCGGATGGGTTGCCAGCAATCCGTGGCGCACCACACTAACCGATACGGGCCAGCAAATACTGATCGGCGGCACCTGGACCCACGAGAGTCAGGTCAGCCTGCTGGTGGAGGCCTGGCATGACGACACCGCGCTGACCGATGCGCAATGGACCGCATGGACGGCCCGAAACCAGGCCCTGCCCCTGTGGCTAGCGCGCGGCGTACCCGCCGGAGCCGTTGCCGGCAACCTGGCCTGGCAGGGCAAGGCCTTTGGTGTGGCCAACAGCCTGCGCCAGGACAACCTGTTTGCCCGCCTGAGCTGGCAACACGAGCGCTGGCAAACCGCGCTCGATGTGCTCTACACGCCGGCCGATCAGGGCGCCATTGCCACCGCGTCCGTGCTCTGGACCGGCGACCATTTCAAACTGGAGGCAGGCCTGCGCGCGCACGGCGGACCCGATGACGCCGTGGTGCGCCAGCTACCGGTACAGCACCAGGGCTATGTGGTGGGGACCTGGGCGTTTTAATGCCATCAAATCACGGACAGTCGCTTGCTCATATCGAACATGCGGGTGGCCAGAATCGTGCCCAGTGCCATGCTCACTGCCAACGCGACGTTGGCATTGTTGTGCGACAGGCGCTCAAAATCCGCAGGCGCCAGTGTCCAGACTCTGCAGTCACTGTAGGCAGAGACCGACGCGCTGCGTGGCAAATGGGAGAAAAAGCTGCCCTCCCCCACCACGCTTCCAGGCCCCACGATCGCCAGATGAATAATCCCTTTTTCGGTATGCATGTCGACCTTGAGGTCGCCTGACTCCACGAAATACAGCTTGCGATCCAACTCGCCCTGGCCAATGACCAGTTCCCCGCGCGCGTGCTTGACCGGGTGAATGTAGTCGGCCAGCACCTTCCAGCGGTAGATCTCCAGGAATTTGCGCAGCCCTCCGGCCTCCGTATTGCGTGCAACGGCGGCGATCAGGGCGGTGACATCGGGAGATTGCGGGCTTGGAGCAGGATTTGTCATAGCAGCCTTTCACATGGGTGGTCGCACAGCGACGCCCATCTTGCCGCTGACGACAGGAATTTGCAACCCGCCTGCACCGCGCCGGCTCAAACGGTTGGCGCGGCCAGTAGCCCCGTAACAGGCGGAACATCTAGCCTCGGCGTGGTCGAAGTGGCCCGTCGCTGGGCCAATGCCGTCAAAGCCGCCGCCCCATATTCTCTCAAGCTGGTATGCAGCCTGTATTAGACTGGCAAGGGATAACGGCTATCCTGGTCACGTCCCAATCAACTTTTCAACTGTCACTATGAAAAAACTCGCTCGCAATTTGATCTTCTGCGCCATCTCCACCGTCGCAGCGGCTGGCACGGCATTCGCAGGGGATGCTGACTTCACGCTGGTCAATCGCACCGGCTACGCGCTGCGCGAGGTCTATGTTTCACCGTCCCACAAGAACGCCTGGGGCAAGGACCGCATGGGCGAGTACACGCTTGAGCACGGCAAGGCCCGTCTGTTCAAGTTCTCCGACAAAAGCTCCTGCAAGCAGGACCTCAAGGTGGTGTTTGAAGATGATGAATCCGAAGTGATCTGGGAAGAATTCGATCTGTGCGAGCTGAGCAAGATCACACTCAAATACAACCGCAAGACCCGTGAAGTGTCGGCCGATACCGAGTAGCACTGTTCGCGCCAGACAAAACGCCCCAATGGGGCGTTTTTTTTTAAGATCCGCGGTATGTGGAATAGCTCCACGGACTCACCAAGAGGGGCACGTGGTAATGCTGGTCGGCATGGGCCACACCAAAGTCCAGGCTGACCCGGTTCAGGAAGTTGGGTTCGGGCAACACGACGCCACACGCCTTGAAATACCCCGCCACATCAAACACCAGCCGGTAGGTGCCCACGCGCAGGCTGTCATGGTCGTACAGCATGCCGTCGGGGTTGCGGCCATCCTGGTTCAGCATGAAGGATTTGACCAGCGTGGCCTGCTCGCCCTGCGTGGTGTAGAGCGCCACCTGCATGCCCGCTGCCGGGGTGCCGTGCATGGTGTCCAGTACGTGTGTGCTCAATCCCATTTGCGCGTCCTTCCGTTGATGCCTCAAAGTGTATACACTTTTTTGGATTGGCGCTATCATGCGCCGCATGGACTCCACCACCACCGGCTTCATTGTCGAAACACTGACCCGCTCCATCGTCGAGCACCGCCTGCAACCCGGCGCCAAGCTGGTTGAGCAAACGCTGGCCGACCAGTTCGGCGTGTCGCGCACGCTGATTCGCCAGGCCCTGTTCAAGCTCTCGCAAAACCGGCTGATCCGCATGGAGCCGGCGCGCGGCGCCTTTGTGGCAGCACCCTCCATTGCCGAGGCGCAACAGGTGTTTGCCGTGCGCCGCATGCTCGAAGCCGGCATGGCGCAGGCCTTTATCCGGCAAGCCACCAAAGAGCAGATCAACGCGCTAAAGGACCACATCGCCGAGGAAGAGGCGGCCGTGATGCGCGGTGACGTGCCCGGGCGCACCACACTGCTGGGCGACTTTCATGTGCGCATGGCCCAGCTCATGGGCAATGAGGTGCTGGCCCACCTGCTGATGGATTTGCTGTCGCGCTGCGCACTCATCACGCTGATGTACCAGTCGGCCGGGGCGGCGGAACACTCCCACGAGGAGCACCGCGCCATCGTTGTGGCCCTGGAAGCGCGCGACGAGGCACGGGCCTTGCTTCTGATGGATGAGCACCTGCGCAACGTGGAAGCGTCGCTGACCCTCACCCAACCCAAGCCCGCCCCATGACCCACTACGACTCCACCCAGCCCTACCCCCGCGACCTGGTGGGTTATGGCAAAAACGTGCCCCATGCGCAATGGCCGGGCGGCGCCCGCGTGGCCGTGCAGTTTGTACTGAACTACGAGGAAGGCGGCGAGAACAGCGTGCTGCATGGCGATGCCGGCTCGGAGCAATTTCTGTCCGAGATGTTCAACCCGGCCAGCTACCCCGAACGCCACATCAGCATGGAGGGCATTTACGAGTACGGCTCGCGTGCGGGCGTGTGGCGTATCCTGCGCGAGTTCGAGCAACGCGGTCTGCCACTGACGGTCTTTGGCGTGGGCATGGCCCTGCAACGCCACCCGGAGCTGACCGCTGCCTTTGTGGAACTCGGCCATGAAATTGCCTGCCACGGCTGGCGCTGGATCCACTACCAGAACGTCGATGAAGCCACCGAGCGCGAGCACATGCAACTGGGCATGCAGGCCATTGAACAACTCACGGGCCACAGGGCACTGGGCTGGTACACCGGCCGCGACAGCCCACGCACCCGCCGCCTGGTGGCCGACTATGGCGGCTTTGAATACGACAGCGACTACTACGGTGACGACCTGCCCTTCTGGATGGAAGTGCAAAGGACCGACGGCAGCATCGTGCCGCAGCTCATCGTGCCCTACACGCTGGACTGCAACGACATGCGCTTCTGCCTGCCCCAGGGTTACTCGCATGCCGATCCGTTCTTCCAGTACCTGAAGGACACGTTTGATGTGCTGTATGCCGAGGGCAACCCCGAAGGCCCCAACCGCCCGGCCATGATGAGCATTGGCATGCACTGCCGCCTGTTGGGCCGCCCGGGGCGCATCACCGCGATGCAGCGTTTTCTGGACCACATCGCCCGCCACAACCAGGTGTGGGTGTGCCGCCGCCTGGACATTGCCCGGCACTGGAAAGCCACCCACCCCTACACCGCATAAAGCCCATGGCCCAGACTCCATTGACCCTGAATCAGCTCAACAACGCCTCGCTGGACGACGCCACGGCCCTGCTCGCCGGTCTGTATGAACACTCGCCGTGGATTCCCCGCGCCGCGCTGGCCCAGCGGCCCTTTGCCAGCCTGGCCCAGCTCAAGTACGCCATGGTGGGTGTGCTGGGCGCGGCCGGCATCGAGCCGCAACTGGCCCTGATCCGCGCCCACCCCGAACTGGCCGGCAAGGCCATGGTGGACAAGAGCCTCACCTTTGAGTCCACCAACGAGCAAAGCAAGGCCGGCCTGACCCACTGCACGCCGCAGGAGTTTGAGAAAATCCAGCAGCTGAACGGCGACTACAACGCGCGCTTTGGCTTCCCGTTCATCCTGGCGGTGCGGGGACCACGCGGTACGGGTCTCAGCAAGACCGAGATCATCAGCACCTTCGAGCGGCGCCTGCACGGCCACCCCGACTTTGAACGCCAGGAGTGCATCCGCAACATCCACCGCATTGCCGAGATCCGCCTGAACGACTTGTTTGGCACTACGCCCGTGCTGGGCAACACGGTGTGGGACTGGCAGGAAGAACTGGCCCGGCACAGCGACCCCGGCTTCGCTGAACGGGGCCAGCTCACCGTTACCTACCTCACCGACGCACACCGGGCCTGTGCGGCGCAGATTGCGCAGACCATGCGCGACTGCGGCTTTGACAGCGTGACCATTGACGCCGTGGGTAATGTTGTTGGTTGCTACGAAAGTGATAGCTGCTTGCGCACATCCGACGGGGATCATGGCCCTAAAACATCAAAAATATTACTCACGGGCAGTCACTTTGACACCGTGCGCAACGCAGGTAAATACGATGGCCGATTGGGCATTTATGTGCCCATGGCGGTGGTGCGCGAACTGCACCGTCAGCAGCGCCGCCTGCCCTTTGCGCTGGAGGTGGTCGCCTTTGCGGAAGAAGAAGGCCAGCGCTACAAGGCGACGTTTCTGGGCTCGGGCGCACTCACCGGCAGCTTCGATCCGGCCTGGCTGGACCAGGTGGACCTTGAGGGCATCAGCATGCGCCAGGCCATGGTGCACGCCGGGCTGCGGGTGGAGGATATCCCCGGCTTGCAGCGCAAGCCCGAAAATTACCTGGGCTTTGTAGAGGTCCACATCGAGCAGGGACCGGTGCTCAACGCACTGGACATCCCGCTGGGCGTCGTCACCTCCATCAACGCCAACGTGCGTTACCTGGGTGAGTGCGTAGGCATGGCCAGCCACGCCGGCACCACGCCCATGCACAGCCGCTGTGATGCCGCCGCGGCGGTGGCTGAGCTGCTGCTGTTTGTGGAGCGCCGCGCGGCAGCGGATGCGGACTCGGTCGGCACGGTGGGCCTGCTGAACGTGCCCAACGGCTCCATCAACGTGGTGCCCGGGCGCTGCCAATTCAGCCTGGACCTGCGCGCGCCCAACAACGCCCAGCGTGACCGCCTGGCCAACGACGTGCTGGCGGAGCTGGACGCCATTGGCAAACGCAGGGGCGTGCAGCACAGTGTGACCGAGACGCTGCGCGCCAGCGCAGCGCCCAGCGCCCCGGCGTGGCAAACCCGCTGGGAGGCCGCGGTACACGCCCTGGGCCTGCCCCTGCACCGCATGCCCAGCGGCGCCGGCCACGACGCCATGAAGCTGCACGAAATCATGCCGCAGGCCATGCTGTTTGTGCGCGGCCTGAACTCCGGCATCAGCCACAACCCGCTGGAGTCCACCACCAGCGACGACATGCAACTGGCCGTGGAAGCCTTACAGAACCTGCTCGATCAACTCGCGAACCCCACGCCACCATTGTCATGAATACCTACGAACGACTCGACGCCTGGATCGACGCCCACTTTGACGAACAGGTGCGCTTTCTACAGGAACTGATCCGCGTGCCCACCGACACGCCGCCGGGCAACAACGCACCGCACGCCGAGCGCACCGCCGAACTGTTGCAAGGCTTTGGCTTCACGGCCGAGAAACATGCGGTGCCCGAAGCCGAGGTCCATGCCGCCGGGCTGGAGACCATTACCAACCTGCTGGTACGCCGCACATACGGCGCCGGTACCACCGTGCTGCTGAACGCCCATGGCGACGTGGTGCCCCCGGGCGAGGGCTGGACCAAGGACCCCTACGGCGGCGAGATCGAAAACGGCAAGATCTATGGCCGCGCTGCGGCAGTCAGCAAGTGCGACTTTTCCACCTACACCTTTGCCGTGCGCGCGCTGGAGGCGGTGGCCAGGCCCCAACACGGCAGCGTGGAACTGCTGTTCACGTATGACGAGGAATTTGGCGGCGAAGTCGGTCCGGCCTGGCTGCTCAAACACAAGATCATCCATCCCGACCTGATAGTGGCGGCGGGCTTCAGCTACCAGGTCGTCACCGCGCACAACGGCTGCCTGCAGATGGAGGTCACCGTGCACGGCAAGATGGCCCATGCCGCCATTCCGTCCACCGGCGTGGACGCGCTGCAAGCGGCCAACCGCATCCTGACGGCGCTGTACGAACAGAACACGCTGTACTTGGGGCTAACGTCCCAGGTCGAAGGCATCACGCACCCCTACCTGAACATCGGCACTATTGAAGGCGGCACCAACACCAATGTGGTGCCCGGTCGCGTCAGCTTCAAACTGGACCGGCGCATGATCCCCGAGGAAAACCCGGAACAAGTCGAAGCCGGTTTACGCAAGCTCATCCAGGACACCGCCGCCGCCCTGCCCGGCATCACGGTCGACATCAAACGCATCCTGCTCGCACGGGCCTTGCAACCCCTGCCGGGCAACCGCCCTTTGGTCGAAGCCATTCAAAAACATGGAGAGCAGGTGTTCGGAGAACCCATTCCCGCCCTGGGCACGCCGCTGTACACCGATGTGCGCCTGTTCTGCGAAGCCGGCATTCCCGGCGTGATCTATGGCGCCGGCCCGCGCACCGTACTGGAGTCGCACGCCAAACGTGCGGACGAACGGCTGGAACTGGAAGACCTGCGCCGTGCCACCAAGGTGGTGGCGCGCACGCTAAGCGATTTGCTGGCCTGATGGGCGACGAAGTCGCTGCCAGGCAGTCGGACGCCCACTAGAAACACACACCACACTGAAGCGCGATACACCATGCCATGGCACGCCCAGCTCCAGCTGGAATACAGCAATGAAGCAGATCGAACGGTGGCCCGCCATAGCCACAGCGGTCCCTTGCGCATCCTGCAAAGCCTGTACCCCGAGGGGGATCGTATTTGCCACAACGTACTGGTGCATCCACCCGGCGGCTTGGTGGGCGGGGACACGCTGGACATTCAGGTATGCGCCCACAGCGGAGCCCATGCGCTGATCACCACACCTGGCGCCAGCCGCTTCTACCGTTCGGACGGCCAGACTGCCCTGCAGCGAACGCATGTTCGGCTGGAGGCCGATGCGCGACTGGAATGGCTGCCACTGGAAGCCATTTGCTACAGCGGATGCCTGGCCGAAAACCGGCTCACCATGGAGCTTGAACCTGGCGCCGAACTGATGGGGTGGGACATCACCGCGCTGGGCTTGCCCCACGCCAATCTGCCGTTTGCGCTGGGGCACTTGCGCCAGCACATCGAAGTGCCCGGCGTCTGGCTGGAACGCGGCACCATGGATGCGAACGACCTGCGGCTGCTCAATAGCCCGGCAGGCCTGGCCGGTCAGCGCTGCATCGCATCCTTCTTTTTCATTGCCGGCAAGGCACTCACGCGCGAGCGGCGCCAGCTTGCACTGGATAGCGCACGCGAGGTCATTTCCGGGCATGCATTGGCCAGCACCGCGGGCGCCACCAGCCCGCACGGCCAGGTGCTGGTAGTGCGCATGTTGGCGCCGGTGGTGGAGCCGGCCATGGACCTGCTGCGCGCCCTGCGCGCCAACTGGCGCAAGCAGTTGTGGGACACAACGCCGTCCAATCCGCGCATCTGGTCCATGTAGTACTATCATTTTGATAACAAAGTCACCGGACTGCGGCAGTCCCGATCGACACACTACTATTTCGGAGCACACCGTGCCAATCTGATGGCAACACTGGAAGACGACTTTTCCGCCTGTTCCGCCCTGGTGGTGGATGGCAACCCGACCTCCCGCTCGATCCTGGTTTCGCAGCTGCGGGAATTTGGCGTCGGGAGCGTCGTTCAGGCATCGCGGGCCGTGGACGCCCGCCGGCAACTGGAGTTTCGGGCCTTCGATTTTGTGCTGTGCGAGCTGCATTTTGCCGATGAAGCCAGCTCCGGTCAGGACTTGCTGGACGACCTGCGACGCAACCAGCTGCTGCCCTTCTCCACCGTCTTCATCATGATTACGGGCGAGGCCACCTACGCCCGGGTGGCCGAAGCCGCCGAATCGGCGCTGGACGGCTACCTGCTCAAACCCCACCGGGCCAGCCACCTGCTGGAGCGGCTACACCAGGCACGGGTGCGCAAGATATCACTGCAAGCCATTTTTACCGCCATCGAGAATGAAGACTTTGAAGGTGCAGCCCAGCTGTGCATGGAGCGCTTCGAATCCAAGGGCAAGTTCTGGCTCTACGCAGCACGGGTCGGAGCTGAGTTGCTGCTGCGGGTGGGTCGAGCGGGTGATGCACAAAAAATGTACCAGTCGGTGGTTGCCGCCAAAACCTTGCCGTGGGCCAGGCTGGGCGTCGCGCGCGCGCAACTCGATGCCGGACAGATCACCCAGGCCACCAGCACACTGGAAAACCTCATCAGCGACGAACCCAACTACGCCGATGCCTACGACGTGATGGGACGGGCCCAGTTTGAACTGGGCCAGTTTGACCAGGCACGCGCGACCTACAAGATGGCTTCCATGCTCACGCCGGCGTCCATCAGCCGCCTGCAAAACCTGGCCCTGATGACCTACTATGCCGGTGACCATGTAGAGGCCGAAAAGCTGCTGGACCGAACCGTGCGCATAGGGCTGGAATCGAAAATGTTCGATTGCCAGAGCCTGGTCCTGCTGGCCTTTACCCGTCTGGAAAGTGGTGACCGCAAAGGGCTGCAACGCTGCCACGACGACTTCACACGTTTGCTGGAAAAATATCCCGACAACCCCCGAGTGCGGCGTCTGGCGGACATCGTCGTCGTACTCAACCTGATCCAGCAACACCAGTTTGCACAATCGGTAGACGCCGTGCGCGAGCTTGCAAAAACCGTGACCGACAGCGAGTTTGACTTCGAGTCCGCCAGCAACGTGCTGGCGCTGATGTCCCAGCTGGCGCACAAGGCCATACAGCTTGATGAGGTGGAATCGGTCGTCACCACTCTGGGCATGCGCTTTTGCAGCAACCGGTCCATGACGGAGCTGCTGGCCGCCAGTGCCGTGGCGCACCCGCCCTATGCGCAGCGCATGTATGTCTGCCAGACCACGGTGCTGGACATGGCCGAGGCGGCGATGACGCTGAGCATGTCCGGCAACCCCACGGCTGCCGTCAACAACCTGATCCTGCATGGCAAGGAAACCCTGAACGCACGCCTGATCGACAACGCCCACCAGGTGCTGCTCAAGCACGCCGGCAAAGTGGAGAATGCGCAAGCACTGAGCGCGGACCTGCAGGATTTGCGGGCCAAGTTTGGCTTGCACAATGCCAAGGCATCCTTGGGTGAAAAAAAACGCCAGGCCGGTGGACTGGTATTGCGCACCGGCTCGCGCGCCACCGAAAAGGCCGCCAGCGCCACGGCGCCCCTCGCCTAAATCGCCACCAGCCGGCGCACGCCGTTGGTTTCCATGTCCTTGCCCAGTCCACTGGCCACGACCGCACCGCGCTCCATGACCACATAGTGGTCGGCCAGCTCCTGGGCAAAGTCGTAGTACTGCTCCACCAGCAGGATCGCCATATCACCCCGGTCGGCCAGCATGCGGATGACGCGGCCAATGTCCTTGATGATGCTGGGCTGAATGCCCTCGGTCGGTTCGTCCAGAATCAGCACGCGCGGCTTGGCAGCCAGCGCGCGGGCGATGGCCAACTGCTGTTGCTGCCCGCCTGACAAGTCGCCACCGCGGCGCCCCAGCATTTGCTGGAGCACCGGGAACAACTCATACAGCTCGGGGGGGATGGGGGTTCTGGCACTCTTGTAGGCCAAGCCCATCTGCAGGTTCTCTTCGACCGTCAGACGCCCAAAGATCTCACGACCTTGCGGCACAAAGCCTATGCCGGCGCGGGCCCGCTCATAGGGCGTGGCTTTCTGGATTTGCCTGCCGTCCAGTTCGATGGAACCGGTCTTGATGGGCACCAGACCCATCAGCGACTTCAGCAGAGTGGTCTTGCCCACGCCATTGCGCCCCAGGATGACCGTGACCTTGCCCAACTGGGCTTCGATGCTCACGTCCCGCAGAATGTGCGAGCCGCCGTAGTACTGGTTGATGTTCTTGACATTCAGCATGTTTTTTGCCTCGACGGGCCGCCCCTAGAGGCGAAAGCGCCCCCTTGGGGGGCAGTGCAGTACACGAAGTGACAAACGTGGGGGTTCATTTATCTCCCCAAATAGACTTCGATCACGCGCTCATCGGTCTGCACCTGGTCCAGCGTGCCCTGTGCCAGCACCGAGCCGTCACACAACACGGTCACGATGTCGCTGATGGTGCGGATAAAACTCATGTCGTGCTCCACCACCATCAACGAGTGCTTGCCTTTGAGCGACAAAAACAGCTCGGCCGTGCGCTCGGTCTCGTCGTCGGTCATGCCGGCCACGGGCTCGTCCAGCAGCAGCAGCTTGGGCTCCTGCATCAACAGCATGCCAATCTCCAGCCATTGCTTCTGGCCATGGCTCAGATTGCCCGCCTGGCGACCCACGCTGCCTGCCAGGTGGATGGTGTGCAGCACCTCAAGCAGGCGATCGCCCTGGGCCGAGTCCAGCCGAAAAAACATCGACGCCTTGACGCCCTTGTTGGTGTGCAGTGCCAGTTCCAGGTTCTCGAACACCGTGAGCTGCTCAAACACGGTGGGCTTCTGGAATTTTCGGCCGATGCCCAGCTGTGCGATCTCGGGCTCGGTGTAGCGCAGCAAATCAATGGTGCTGCCAAAGAACACGGTGCCGCTGTCGGGATGCGTCTTGCCGGTGATGATGTCCATCATGGTGGTCTTGCCGGCTCCGTTAGGGCCAATGATGCAGCGCAATTCCCCCGGCGCAATGTCCAGCGACAGGCCGTTGATGGCCTTGAAGCCGTCAAAGCTGACGTGCACGTCTTCCAGGTACAGGATGCGGCCGTGGGTGACGTCCACTTCGCCCTGGGTCAGCACGCGGGAGAAGCCTGCGTTACGGCCGCCGGACTCGGTTTGTCCTGCGCGCGCCGCCAGCGCAGCCGCATGGGCTTCGACGCGCCTGGCGCCTTGTTCCATCAATTCGGGAGTCATGCCTTGCCTCCCTTCAACTTCTTGACCAGTCCCACCACGCCATCGGGCAAATACAGCGTGACCCCAATGAACAGTGCGCCCAAAAAGTACAACCAAAACTCCGGGTAGGCCACGGTCAGCCAGCTCTTGGCGCCGTTCACAATGAAGGCGCCGACGATGGGGCCGATCAGCGTGGCGCGGCCACCCACTGCGGCCCAGATGGCGATCTCGATGGAATTGGCCGGACTCATCTCGCTGGGGTTGATGATGCCGACCTGCGGCACATACAGCGCACCGGCCACGCCGCACATCATGGCGGAAAGGGTCCAGATGGTGAGCTTGTAACCAATGGGGTTGTAGCCCGAAAACATGACCCGCGTTTCCGCATCGCGCACCGCCTGCAGCACGCGGCCAAACTTGGCGGTAACCAGCCAGCGCCCCAGCAGAAAGAACAGCAACAGGGTGATGGAGGTCAGCACAAACAGCGTCATGCGCATGCTGGGCGTGGCAATGGGAATACTCAATATGCGCTTGAAGTCGGTAAAGCCATTGTTGCCACCAAAGCCGGTTTCATTGCGGAAAAACAGCAGCATGGCGGCGAAGGTCATGGCCTGCGTGATGATGGAGAAGTAGACCCCCTTGATGCGCGAACGGAATGCAAAGTAGCCAAACACAAAGGCCACCAGACCCGGCACCGCCACCACCAGGAACAGCGTGGCCACAAAGCTGTCGCTGAAGGTCCAGTGCCAGGGCAGCGTCTTCCAGTCCAGAAACACCATGAAGTCGGGCAGGTTGCTTTTGTAATTGCCGTCGGTCCCAATCTGGCGCATCAGGTACATGCCCATGGCGTAGCCACCCAGCGCAAAGAACAGGCCGTGGCCCAGAGACAGAATGCCGGTGTAGCCCCAGATCAAATCCATGGCCAGCGCGCAGATGGCGTAGCACATGATCTTGGCCACCAATGCCACGGCGAAGTCGCTCAGGTGGAACATGCTGCTGGCGGGAACCCAGAGGTTGAGCACCGGTGCCAGCGCGCACAGTACCACCAGCGCGACCAGCCAGGCACTCCAGCCGGTGCGGCTGAGCAGGGGCGCTGCAGCGGGTAGTTTCAGGCTTGTCATGTTTCTGCACTCCGGCCCTTCATGGCGAAAATTCCCTGGGGTCGTTTTTGAATGAATACGATGATGAAGACCAGCACGGCGATCTTGGCCAGCACGGCGCCGGTCCAGCCTTCGAGAAACTTGTTCAATATGCCCAGGCCCAACGCCGCGTAGACGGTGCCTGCGAGCTGACCCACACCGCCCAGCACCACTACCATGAACGAATCAACGATATAGCCCTGGCCCAGGTCCGGCCCCACATTGCCGACCTGGCTGAGCGCACAACCGGCCAGGCCCGCAATGCCCGAGCCCAATGCAAACGCATAAGTGTCAATGCGCGCCGTATTGACGCCCATGCAACTGGCGATGGGCCGATTCTGCGTAACCCCACGCACAAACAAACCCAGCCGGGTTTTGCTGATCAGAAAGGCCACGCCCGCCAACACGGCAAAGGCAAACCCCACAATCACCAACCGGTTGTAGGGCAGGGACAAATTGCCCATGACCTGCACACCACCACTCATCCAGCTCGGGTTCTCGACGCCGACGTTTTGCGCACCAAACAGCGTGCGAACCCCCTGCATCAGCATCAGGCTGATGCCCCAGGTGGCCAGCAGGGTTTCCAGCGGGCGGCCATACAGAAAACGGATCACACTGCGCTCCAGCGCCGCGCCCACCAGGGCGGAAGCCATGAAGGCCACCGGCACCGACGCCAGCAAATACCAGTCAAACGCACCGGGCAAATATTTCTGAAACACGCCCTGCACCACGTAGGTGGCGTAGGCACCGATCATCATCAGTTCGCCGTGGGCCATATTGATCACACCCATCAGGCCATAGGTAATGGCCAGGCCCAGCGCCACCAGCAGCAGGATTGACCCTAGACTGATGCCGCTGAAGATGGCTCCCAGCCGGTCACCCCAAGCCAAACGCGACTCCACCTTGGCCAGACTGAACTGCAACGCAGCCTTGACCTGCGCGTCGCCCTCGGTCTGCAGACGCTCAATGAGCAAGGTCTTGGTCGCAGCCTGCGAGCTTTCGGCCAGCAGATTGGCGGCTTCCAGGCGTTTGGTCTTGTCGGTACTACTCAAGAGCGCCGCTGCGCGCAACAAGCCCAACCGGTCCTTGATGTCGGGCACGGTCTCCTGCGCAAAGGCCTTGTCTATCAAGGGCAGCTTGCTTTCGTCCACTTCGCCTTGCAGGGTCTTGACAGCATCGCGGCGCACCGCGGCGTCGGTGGACAACAGCTTGAGCGAAGCCATGGCCGTATCAATCTCTCCGCGCATGCGGTTGTTGTTCATCACATCCTCGGCCGTGTCGGGCAAGGCGGACTCGGTGCCGCTGACTGGATCGATGGCCTTGTCATCTTTCACGATCACCGGCTTGCCGGCCACCACCTTGACGGCATCGTCTGAGAGCGCCTGGATGAACTGGACGGTCTTCTCGTCCGCACCGGCAACCGATGCGCGCAGGGCTTCAATGCGGGCGTCGCCTTCGCCGATGGCGATGGCCCTGACCTGATCGGGCGTGAGCGCCTGTGCGCTGGTTGCCATGCACAGCATCGCCAACAACAACAACAACCAGTAATGCAATATTTTTGGCATCCGCCAACTACTCCGTGTGCGTGTAAAAAAGCCGCCATCGCCTCGTCAGCGATGGCGGCCTCCCCTCCCTGCTTTTTTTGCCTTATTTGGTCACAGGCTCGTCAGGCTTCTTGTCGTTGCCTTCGATGTACGGAGACCATGGCTTGGCCTTGACCGGGCCGGGTGTCTTCCACACCACGTTGAACTGACCGTCGGCCTTGACTTCGCCGATGAACACCGACTTGTGCAAGTGGTGGTTCTTCTCGTCCATCTTGCTCATGATGCCGCTGGGTGCCTTGAAGGTCTGGCCGGCCATGGCGGCGATGACCTTGTCGGTATCGGTGGACTTGGCTTTTTCAACCGCCTGCTTCCACATATTGATGCCGATGTAGGTGGCTTCCATCGGGTCGTTGGTCAGGGGCTTGTCGGAGCCGGGGAGCTTCTTGGCCTTGGCGTAGTCCGACCACTTCTTGATGAAGGCCGTGTTGTCGGGGTTCTTGATGCTCATGAAGTAGTTCCAGGCAGCCAGGTGGCCCACCAGCGGCTTGGTGTCCACGCCGCGCAGTTCTTCTTCACCCACCGAGAAGGCGACGACTGGCACGTCCTTGGCCTTCAGGCCGGCATTACCCAGTTCCTTGTAGAACGGCACGTTGGAGTCACCGTTGATGGTGGACACCACGGCGGTCTTGCCACCGGCAGCAAATTTCTTCACATCAGCCACGATGGTCTGGTAATCGGAGTGACCAAACGGTGTGTATTTTTCGTCGATATCCTTGTCAGCCACGCCCTTGCTCTTGAGGTAGGCGCGCAGAATCTTGTTGGTGGTGCGAGGGTACACATAGTCAGTGCCCAGCAGGACCCAACGCTTGGCGCCGCCGCCTTCTTTGCTCATCAGGTAGTCGACGGCGGGAATGGCTTGCTGGTTGGGCGCGGCGCCGGTGTAGAACACATTCTTGGACAGCTCTTCACCCTCGTACTGCACGGGATAGAACAACAGGCCGTTCATTTCTTCCACAACCGGCAACACCGACTTGCGTGACACCGAGGTCCAGCAACCGAAGATCACCGAGACCTTGTCCTGGCCCAGCAACTGCTTGGTCTTCTCGGCGAACAGGGGCCAGTTGGAGGCGGGGTCGACCACCACGGGTTCGAGCTTCTTGCCCAGCACGCCGCCCTTGGCGTTGATTTCATCAATAGCCATCAGCACGGTGTCTTTCAACACGGTTTCCGAGATGGCCATGGTGCCCGAGAGGCTGTGCAAAATGCCGACCTTGATGGTGTCGGCGGCAAACGCTGGCACGGCGGACAGCGTGGTGAGAGCGACGGCAGCAGTGAGTGCCTTCAGCGTGAATCGACGTGAATTGGTGCGTTGCATGGGTGTGACCTTCCGAAGTTAAAGAAAACCAGCTTCGCTGCGCGCACCGCCTTTGTAGGAGCGGGTTTTGCGTAACGATGGAGTGACTTTAGGGAAGGATGGGGGGATGGGAAATACGCCGAGTGGCGTATGGGAATACTCAAAAAATACGACGCCGTCTCATTCGATCAATGACCCGGGCCGTTAGCGCCTGTGGTATCGATTCACGTCCGGTCCCTATTTTTTCTCCGTTTGGCCATCGTGAGCGCGTGTGCTCAATGCAGACAAGTCGCGGCCACAACGGACGTTTACATAACGTTGCAATTCGCCATCGAACTGAAACAACAAACCGGCAAACTCGGCTTATGCTGACAGTCCACAGTGACGCCAAGACGCTTCGTTTGCGGCGTGCACTCCGTCTCACCTACGCCCTGTGGCGTCCCAAAAAATGGAGAGAAAAGCATGAATCCTCTTAATCCCCCCACGACACCAACGTTGGCGCAAGCCGACGGCCAGTCCTCCGAAGCCGCGATTGCGCAACTGGTTGGCCAGGTCTATGAAATCGCACCTGCGGCCGAGCGCAGTCGCCTGCTGGAGCAACTGCTCAGGCCCCTGGGCGTGCTCTCGCTGGTCGCAGTCGCCAACGGCATCTTCGCGAGCATCCGGTTTCGCAGCGGCTGGCCGGAACTTCACGTCCGCGCCGAGGACGCACAGAACGTACAGGCCAGCGATGTCATCACCCTGGTCAGCCACGTGCAGCAGGTCAGTATCCAGGCCGTCGACGGGCTGGCCGATATGCTCGCGCAATCGCCGGTAATGACCGGTTCAGCCGCCGCCGCACTGCTGATCACGCTGCTGGTGCAACGCTCCCGAACCCGCCGCGCCGAGGACCGCGAGGACTAGCACAAAGGTCGTAAACATTCACGTCCACCGGGGCACTGCGCCCCGGTGCTGGCTTCGTACGGGTTTCCTTCGGAACTTCTCCCCCAGATTACGCTCCAACATGGAGTTTTGGAGCGAAAGTGTAATGTGGCAGCCAGTTGTTGCCACGCGCCTCCCTTCGTCCAGAATCCTCGCCAGAAATTATTCTTCCTACCGGTTGTGATAGAAACAATTCCTGCAACTTAACTTGAGCGAAAACGGATGAAATTGAAACTTCTGTGGATAGTCTTTGCCTTCGTCACGGCAGCACAGGGCGCGGTGCTGGCGCCCGAACCACAGGAAGCCAGGGCAGCCCATATGGCGGCCGAACTGCTTTCGCGCTACCACTACAAGCCGATGCCCCTGGATGAATCCTTGTCAGGGAAAATTTTTGACCAGTACCTCAAATCGCTGGACCCTGAGAAGGTGTTCTTCGTCCAGGCCGATATCGACCAGTTCTCGGACCGGCGAAACAAGCTGGGCTCGGATATGGTCAAGGACGACCTGAGTGCCCCATTCGCCATATTCAACCTCTACGTCCAACGCACCACCGAACGGTTTGGCTACGCGCGGTCCTTGCTGCAGAACGGGTTCGATTTCCAGGAGTCTGAAAGCTACCAGTTTGTGCGGAAAAATCAGGTCTGGCCAAAGACAGACGCAGACATGCGTGACCTGTGGCGCAAGCGGGTGAAGAACGATTGGCTACGGCTCAAGCTCGCGGGCAAGGATGACAAAAGCATTGTCAAGGTTCTTGATAAGCGTTACGACAACGTTCTCAAGCGTATGGGTCGGGTCAATAGCGAAGACGCTTTCCAGATCTACATGAACGCCTACACCATGGCCATTGAGCCGCATACCAACTACATGGCGCCACGCACTGCGGCGGATTTTGCGATCTCCATGAAGCTCTCCCTGGTTGGCATTGGTGCTGTGCTGACGGAGGTCGACGAATACACCACCATCCGCGAGCTGGTGCCGGGCGGACCGGCAAGTCTCTCGGGGCAACTGAAGGTCGGTGATCGTATCGTCGGCGTCGCCCAGGGCGAAAGCGGCGCCATGACCGACATCATGGGCAACCGACTGGATGATTCAGTAGGGCTGATTCGCGGCGCCCCCGACACGGTGGTGCGACTGGAGGTGCTCCCGGCCGAAGCCGGACCGGATGGCAAGCACAAGCTGGTTTCTCTGATCCGCAAGTCCATCAGTCTGCAGGAGCAGGCGGCCAAGTCCTCGGTGCACTCGATCCAGGAGGGAAAAATTACCCGTCGGATCGGCGTGATTTCCCTGGGGTCTTTCTATGAGGATTTCGCAGCCAAGAGAAGTGGCGCCAAGGATTACAAAAGCGCAACGCGGGATGTCGCGCGCCTCTTGGCAGAGTTGAAGGAGAGAAAGGTCGACAGCATACTGGTGGACCTGCGCAACAACGGCGGTGGTTCACTGGCGGAAGCCGTGGAACTCACCGGCCTGTTTATTGGCCCGGGCCCTGTCGTACAAGTGCGCAAGGCCAACGGTGATATTTCGCTGGAACGCTCGCCCCAGGCCAATGCCGCCTGGGATGGCCCATTGGGGGTTCTGATCAACCGTGGATCGGCATCAGCGTCTGAGATTTTTGCCGCCGCCATTCAGGACTACGGTCGCGGTCTGATTATGGGTGCGCCCAGTTATGGCAAAGGCACGGTGCAAACCATGGTGAATCTCGACCGTATCGCCAAGAATGAAAAGCCGCAATTCGGCGAACTCAAAATGACCATTGCGCAATTCTTCCGCATCAACGGTGGTACCACCCAATTGCGCGGCGTCACACCGGACCTTGCCTTTCCGGCGGTTCTTGATGCCGGAGATTTCGGCGAGTCCAGCTTTGACAACGCACTGCCGTGGGCGCAGATCAAGGCCGCAGACTATTCACCAAAAGCGGATATGCAAGGCCTCGTTCCTGGTCTTTTGGCACAGCACCAGATGCGTGTAAAAACCGACCAAGACTTGCAGTACCTTCAAGAGGACATTGCCGAATTCAACCTCCAGAGAAAGAAAAACGAAATTTCACTCCAGGAGGATGAGCGGCGCAGGGAAAGGTCTGCTCAGGAAGCGCGGCTTGCGGCCCGAAAGCTGGCGACGGATACGCGCAAGGGCGGTCCCAAGGATGCGGTCAGTGGAGAGTCCAGCCCGTCAGACAAGGGGGTGGCGAGCGATGACGGTCTGCAAGCGAATGAGCGCAATCTGGTCAGTGAACTGGCGGCTGAAAAGGCGCGCAAGAATGACAAAGATGTTTTACTGATCGAAGCCGTTCATGTACTCGCCGACGCCGTGGGTGCGCTCAGTTCGAATACCAATCTCGCTGCCCGCATCAAGCAGGTGCCTGCCTTGATTGGGCAGTAGCCGCCCACGCAGTGCTCATGGCTTGATCCTTGTCTGCACCAGGCCCGCCATCTGTGCGGCTGCCTCGCTGCCCTGGCCTTTCAACCCGGCCGCAACACCCTGCTGGTCGGCGACCGGCCGGTTCTGGCTGACCTTCCATTTGCCCACCCAGCGCTGCACCGGAATCTCGATGGCGATGATGGCTTTGAGCAGGTTGGCAATGTAGTCCGCGGGCGCGTCCGCAACCTGCCAGGGCAGGGCTTGGCCGGCTTCGTGGGTTTGCGTCAGACGCGTGACCACCTCCAGCACCCGGGCCGGGTCTTCAAAGGCCTGTGGCACGCCGTGGGCGTGCACGGTGGCGTAGTTCCAGGTGGGAACGGCCTTGCCGTGGGCATGCTTGCTGGGGTACCAGTTGGGTGACACATAGGCCTGTGGGCCGGTGAACACCGCCACCGACGGTGCGCCTGCAGCCAGTGCCTGCCACACCGGGTTGGCACGCGCCACGTGGCCCACCAGCGTGCCGTGCTCACCGCGCTCGGTATCCAGCAAGAACGGAATGTGGTTGACCAGCAACTCGCCCTGGTGCTGCACGATCCAGGTGGCCAGCGGGTGGGTGCGCACCAGCGCGTGCAGCGTGGCGGGGTCGGTCTCTTCAAAATGGGGCGGCAGGTAGGTCATGGCACGGGCTTGGTTTCGGTTTCAAAAACGGGTTCGCACAGGACCTCGGTCTTCACCGAGTTGGCGATAAAGCAGGACACATGCGCGCGGTGGTGCAAGTCCTGCAATTCTGCCAGCGTAGGGCTGCGCTCGGCGGCAAACCGCACAGCCGGGCGCAGCGTGACGCGGGTCATGGCCAGTTGGCCTTCGGTGTTGCGCGCCATCACGCCCACGGCCTCGTCGCGGTAGTGGTCTACCACCCAGCCGGCGCGGGCGGCAATGTCCAGGAACCACAGCATGTGGCAGCTGGACAGGGATGCAATAAACGCCTCCTCGGGGTCGACCCCCGCCGGATCGGAATACGGCACAGGCACCACGTGGGGCGAAGAGGACGCGCTTACCACGGCCCCGCCATCAAAGTGCCAGGCATGGCGGCGGCTGTAGCGGTGGTCGGCAAACGCTGCGTTGTCGCGCTGCCAGAGAACGGTGCTGGTGTACTGGGCCATGGTGAGCTTTCAAATTAGTTCACGGCGCTGCGCTCGGAGTACGCAAGTGTCCAGGTCAGCCCGATGCCGGCACTGGTGCCCTGGGATTGCAGGAACAACGGACTGGCGCGGTTGGCAGAGTCCGCATAACTTTCATAGCGGACAAAGCCAAACACCCGCAAGGAACGCGTCTGGTCTTTGGACGCGATCAATCCGATACGGGTCGCCAGCAATCCGGCCTGCGCGTCGTAAGCCGGCCGCGTGGTGGTGGCAAATGACGGGGACACACCATAGAAGTAATTACTCAACTGGCGATTACCCAGAACCAGGCTACCACTGGCGGTCACACGCCAACCGGCAACGAGATCGGTGGTTTCAACGCTCAGCTCGGGCTCAAACGACGCACCTTGTCCATGAACGCCATCGTTGAACTCCAGCACGGTGCGCACCGGCAGCTCCAGCCGCACCACGCTGCCTGGTGTGGGGCGGGCCAGCGCCACCTTCAGGCGCGGGCCAAATTCGATCAGGGTACCCAGATCCGACATGCCACTGCGCACTGCAATATCACTGGAGTTGGATGGCAGCGACGCCGCAAAACCCACATCAAACTCATAGTCTGGTGAATGCGCCAGACGTGCCCCCACATTGCTGCGGTCCGCGCGCAGCACCTCTCCGCGGTAGAACAAAAATGGCAATGCCATGGCGCGGAACGCGCGCTCGGTGGATGCGGGGTACGCGGGCGTCGATACGGCGCCCGCCAGTACACCCACCTCCCACAAGGGCAAGCCTTGTTCCTGAAGCTGGGCGTGTGCGGTCAGCGCGGTGGTCAGGATGCCGGCTCCTGCAAGGGCTGAAATTTTCATGGGCTGCTGTGCATGGTGGGTTGTGATGTACGGGGTGCAGCATGCAGTCTAAAGGCAATGCCCGCCTGCGCCGGGGCACGCTGTTTATCTGACACTACCAACCCAACCCCGGCTAAGATAGCCGGCAGTTAACGGGAGGCCCAGTGGAAAGAGCAGATTTCATTCATTTGGTGCGCTTGAGCGAGCATGCCAGTGCCGATGACAGCAAAGCCTACCGCCGCAGCGTGGCGGGCTTTGCGGCCTTGGGCTACCTGTGGGTGGTAGGCTGCTTTGTGCTGGCAGTGGCCCTGCTGGTCTGGACGGTGGGTGCCATCGGCCACGGGCGCATCAGGGGCTTTCATATTGCGCTGCTGGTCACCGCAATCGGCCTGCTGTGGACCAGCCTGCGTGCGCTGTGGTGCCGGCTGGCCCCACCTACGGGCGAGACCCTGACAGCCGCTGACGCGCCAGCGCTGTTTGAGGCGCTGGAACGCATTCGCAAGAAGATCAAGGGGCCACCCATCCACCATGTACTGCTGGACGGCAGTTTCAACGCCAGCATCAGCCAGATCCCCCGCTTTGGACTGTTTGGCGGAGCACGCAATTACCTGACGGTTGGGCTGCCCCTGCTGCTCGCCATCGACCGGCCACGGTTTCTGGCCGTAATGGCCCATGAGTATGGCCACCTGCGCGGGCGCCACGGTCAGTTTGCGGCCTGGATCTACCGCACCCGCCTGAGCTGGATGAAGCTGGAGCACAGCATGCGCAACGATGCCGGACCACTGGCCATGGTTACACACGCTTTTTTGCACTGGTACTTTCCGCGCTTTTTGGCCAAGACCTTTGCACTGGCCCGGCAAGACGAATTTGAAGCCGACCGCATTGCCGGAAAACTGGTCGGACGCGATGTAGCTGGGGCCGCGCTGACCGAGATTGCCATCAAAGGCAACTGGCTCAGCACTGCGTTCTGGCCCTTGCACTGGAGTGCGGCCGCTGGCAGTGCCCAACCAGTGGGCCCGTTTGCCGCCATGCGCACGCTGATGGCGCAGCCGCAAGCCGAAGACGTTGCCCGCGAAGCGCTGCACCAGGCACTGATCCAGCTCAGCGACGAAGATGACACGCACCCGGTATTGCGGGACCGGCTGGAAGCCCTGAACGTGCCCAAGCAATTGCCGACGTGGTCCACACGGCCGGCATTGGAGTTGCTGGGCAGCAGCAGTGGCAAATGGCTGGCGCATTTTGACAAGCAATGGTGCCGTGACAACGCCACCGACTGGAAGCTGCACAATGCCTATTTGTGCCGGGTACAGGTCGGTATCGACACACTGACGGCCAGTATCCGGCGCAACAATGCCGACGAAATGACCCAGCTGGGCGACCTGCGGCGCCGCCTGAATGCCCATGCCGATGTGCGCGCGGTGTATGAACGTGCGCTGCAACTTGCACCCGGCCACGGCGGTGCCTTGCGCGGACTGGCGCAGTGCCTGCCGGAGAGCGAACCGATGGCGCGGCTGGACTGCCTGGGCCAGCTGTTTGAACTCAGCGTGGCCAACCGCTGGTGGGCCTGCCGCACTGCGGTACGCCTGCTGGAGAAAGGCGTCGCACAGGGCTATATGGACCAGCAGGCCCTGAAGTTCTGGCGTGAGCGCCTGCGCCAGGCCGACGAGGCCGAGGACCGGGCCTGGGCCGAGTTGACGCAAACACCCTGCTTCCAGTCCATCACACGCCACGACCTCAATGATTTTGAGAAAGGCGAGTTCCACTCCGGCATGGCCCGCTGCAAGCCCGTGGTGCGGGCGTGGCTGGTTCGCAAAACGCTGAAAGAGTTTGCCCACCGGCGTTGCTATGTGTTGTTCGTCGAACTGCCCGGCATGGCCGATGAAGACCGCTACACGCTGTGCCGCAGCCTGGAACACACGCTGGACCTGCCGGGCCAGGTTCTGGTGCAGTGGGCCGGGCATTCGCCCACACTGGAGGACATCCAGCGCAACGCGTTTGATGCCATCTACGTGCGGCCACTGGCCTGATGCGTGTCGAGCGCTAGGCGGGCTTCGCCAGCGCCGTCTGCAGTATGGTGTCGATGTCGGTCGTGATCGAGATGAGTTCGGTGGCAACGACTGCGAATTCCTGACCGGCGGCCCCGGCGCGCGCCGCCACGATGCGGGCATTCATCGCCACGACTTGCGCTTGCTTGGAGATGGTCTTTATTTCATCCATGGCCCCATGCAACTGCTGCTCCATTTTTTTGGCATGGTTGCGGGCTTCCTGTTCGTAAATGGCGGTGATGCTATTAAGTACCGCCAGCAGGGGCGTTGAACACTCCACCAACTCGTCCAGCAAGACCTGACCCTGACGCCGCCAGCCCGCTGCAATGGCATGGAGCACGCGATCTGCAAGCTCGATGAAATTCAGGATGGTGGCATTGCCCTTTCCAGATCCAAAATAGGCCTCTTGCAGTGGCACGCCAAAGACACCGGGCAAGGCACCGTTGCCCTTGATGAGGGTGGTGTGTGCCTCGCGAAACAGGTTCAATGCCTGCTCGGCAACGCCCTCGGCGCCAGGGTGTTGGCCTGCCGCCAAAACGGCGTAGAGCACAACGCGCTGGGAGGTAAACCGTCTGCGCCCTGACAGGTTGATGAGCGTGGCAAATGCTTCTCCCGAAAGAGCCGGGGCGCTGTCTGGCACGGCAAGTGTGGAGCGGTCGGCAACGGCTAAGTACATGGTTTCCTCGCTTTCAAAAATCAACGGATCGACAACGGTTGGCGTGCTGGCTGTGTGTGCGTGGTCAACCTCCTGCGGGGTAGTTGGTGAGCAAATCGGGAAGCGCCATGGGTCGGGCCAGCAGATACCCCTGAATCAGGCGGCAACCGGATTGCCGCAATATCTCCAGCTGGGGGGTTGTTTCAACCCCTTCGGCAATCACCTCCAGCCCCATATGGCACCCCAGATCCGCAATGGTCTTCACAATGGCCCGGTCATTGCGCTGGTGCGACAGATCACGGACAAACGAGCGATCAATCTTGAGCGACGAAATTGGCAGATTTTTCAGCAGCGCCAGGGACGAATGCCCCATGCCAAAGTCATCCAGGCTAATGCCAAAGCCCTGTTGGCGCAGGGCCCGCATGACCGGGATGACCTGGTCCGGGCGCTTCATCAACATGCCTTCTGTGAGCTCCAGCGCAAGGCTCTGCGGATCCAGATCAAATGCACCAACCAGCGCCCGCAACTCGTGCGGCAGATTGCTGTTGGCGAACTCCGAAGCGGCCATGTTCACATGCACTTTCAGGTCATGAAAGTTGGCAGCCCGCAATATGGCCAGATCGCGGCAGGCCTGCGCAAGCACCCATTTACCGATCTGGCCAATGAGATGGCTTTGCTCCGCAATGGGGATGAACACGTCTGGCGGCACCACCGTGCCGTCGGCTCGCCGCCAGCGGATGAGCGCTTCAATGGCCTCCAGTCGTTGTCTGGAGATATCAAAAATGGGCTGGTAGACCAGACACAACTCGTTGCCATGCAACGCATGGTGAAGCTCGGTCTCCAGTGCCAGGCGCTGGGCAATCGATGACTGCTGTTGTGCCAGTGCGTCGGTGTTGCTGATGGGGGAGAAATGGCATCCGTTGCGACCGTTGTTCTTGATGCGGTACATCGCTGCGTCAGCGCTTTGCAGCAACGCAGGTCCGGTTTCCCCGCTCTCGGGAAAGGTGCTGACACCCACACTGGCGGAGACTGTCAACTCGATGCCCTCATAGACGAAGGGTGTGCACGCGGCTTGCAAAATCTGCTGCGGCAGCGGCGTGGCATCGCACAGGGCCTGATCCGGATACAGCAGCGCAAATTCGTCGCCTCCGAGGCGACCCACTTTCGAACCCGCCGGTGCCAGGGCGCTCAGGCGTCGCGCAAATTCCCGCAGCACATGATTGCCGGCTTCGTGACCGAATGCATCGTTGATGGGCTTGAAGCGATCCAGATCGATGAATGCCAGTCCGAAAGACGTCTTCGCTTGCGCCGATGCAGCGCATTCCTGGCCGAGCAAGTCATAAAAATGGTTGCGGTTGGCAAGCCCGGTCAGTTCGTCGACCTGGGCCAGGTGCAGGATGGTGGCCTGGTGCTCCATCCTCTGCGCCATCTGCGCAATGAGCGCCCCGATGGTGGCCGAGAGCTTGGGCAACTGCGCCTCGGGTTGGCGCGACAGGCAACTGTAAAACTCCAGTACGCCCGGGCTGTGCGTGGTCCCATCGGCCGAGACATAGGTCACCGGGAAGACGTAGCCCGACCACAGCTTGCATTCACGGTCATTGGTGCGCTGGGAAAAGCGCAAGTCATTGACCATGTCTTCAATCCAGTCGGGATTCCCGCTTTGCCAGACGTTGCCAACCAGCCCTTCGCCCGGTGCCAGCGACACGGCGGCGCTTTCCCTTCCAAAGGATGCCAGATCCAGCTCCGGCTGGTGCCAAAAATGCTTGCAAATCAGGCGTGGGGAGTCTTGCGATGACCGCTCTGCCGCCCAGTAGGCCCCCCAGTCCCAACCCAGGTTCTTGCAAATCAGCTGGATGACATTGGTGATGGCGTCGCCCAGCGAGTGCGAGCCCACCAAAAACTCCGTCAACTCAAAACCCAAACGTTCACGCATGGCTGCGTGTTTGAGCGCTGTGACGTCTACCAGTATGCCGGTGACCAGTCCCGGGTTGGCGGGGTCTGGCGGCAGCTGTGTCATGCGCAGCCAACGCAACCCGTCCAACGCCCGGATCACCCGGAAATCGATGGTTGCTGGCGGCTGCGTACCACCCGACAGCTGAGATATCAGGCACAGCATATCGTCCGACACCACATGAATAAAGCAGTTATCCAGGCGATCGTGATACAGCGCCTCGACATTCAGGTAGCGCGCAGCGGCGGCGGACAGGACGATCTGGGTGGTTTCGGGGTCGAACCACCAACGGCCAAAAGACGCTGCCTCCTCCAACGCGGTGGGGGATGCGCTTTGCGTCAAGGCCTGTGACAGATGATGCGACAGCCCTGTGGGATTGGTGACCGACGACGCCCGGCCTATGGTCTGGTGCATGGTGGCTCTGCAAAATAACGACACCGGCATACCAGCACTTTCTATGCCAACGGAAATCAAACGTCGCATGAATTGCCGTTCGTGTCCACCCCTGATTTGATTGCTTTTGGTGCACCACCCCCTGTTGTGGTGCCTCCATGCACACTGGCGTCCATCAAAAGCCGGGGTACATGATCCATATCAAACCCGGTTTGCCCCTGCCTTCTACCATGGACATCCATGAATCGCCACGTCATTCTCCAGTAACCCGGCAGTCGTTTCGTTCTTTGGCCAGCACTGGTAACGACGGCTCCTCGCTCCACTAGAAGTCTCGGATGCGTTCATGCCCGAACCGGCAGCCGGACTCCGTTTGCTGTGACTTGTGCGACACGAACTTGTTGACCTGTACTGGAGAACGATTGTGACCTCGAACAAAAGCCCAACGCCTGACTCCAACCCAGAATGTTCGCCCGCATGTTCGGCGCGACCGGCGCCTGTAGTTCCGGAAGGAACGGGCACAAAGAGCTCGCGCCGCAACTTTCTTCTAGCCGGTGGAACGGTCAGCGTGTCCTCGTTGATGGGCGCTGCGGCGCTGATGGCCCAGACGGACGACCCGAAGGCTACGGTTGAGTGGGCTGAACACTTCCAGACCAACTATCGGCTGATGACACCGGCGGAGAAGGCCGAGGCACGCGCCCGGCTGGAGCGGCGCTACTCGGCCCAGTACAGCAAAAAAGTGACGGTTGACACCACCGAGGCGCTGCCGGGTGTGCTGATGGGGTACGCCCTGAACATCCGCAAGTGCATAGGTTGCCGCCGCTGCGTCAAGGCCTGCGTCGAGGAAAACAACCAGTCGCGCGGCAAGGAACCCGGGCAGCGTATCGAGTGGATCCAGGTGCTCAAAATGGAGCGCGGCGAGTTCTCACAAGACAAGATGGACCAAGGCTACCCGGAAGGATTGGGTATCCAGGTTGGAGGCAATGCCTACACCCCGGCTGGCCAGGTTCTCGAAGGACAGTACCACTACGAACCCGAGGCCGTACCGGAAAAAGACGCCACCTACATGCCCATTGCCTGCATGCAGTGCGAGAAGCCGCCCTGCGTGAAAGTATGCCCGGTGCGAACCACCTACCGCGAGGCCGATGGCCCGGTGGTGATCGACTACAACTGGTGCATCGGTTGCCGCATGTGCATGGGTGCCTGCCCTTACTGGGCCCGGCGCATCAACCTGACCACCCCCGTGCTGCCCAAGGACGAGATGAACCCGGTGACGCATTACCTGGGCAATCGGCCGCGCATGCGCGGCGTGGTTGAAAAATGCCACTGGTGCTTGCAGCGCACGCGCCAGGGACGGTATCCGGCCTGCGTTGAAGTGTGCCCGGTGGGTGCGCGCAAGTTCGGCAACCTGCTCGACCCGCAAAGCGAAGTCAGCCTGATTCTGGCCAGGAAAAACGTGTTCCGCCTCAAGGCAGAACTCAATACCTTTCCGAAGTTCTTTTACTTCTACGATTGAGGAGCGCGATTGTGGAAAAACTCATTAACTTCACCATTGACTACACCCGCTATGTCCTCAAGGGCGGCGCGAAATTTTATGCCTGGATGGGCGTTCTGGCCCTCCTCAGCGCGGGCGCACTGTACGCTTTTTACCTGCAAAACACCGAGGGACTGATCGTCACCGGCATGACCAGCCAGATTCATGACGGCCTCTATTTCGCCAATCTGGTGTTTCTGGTCGGCGTGGCGGCCGGAGCGGTGACCATCGTCTTTCCCGCCTACATCTACCACCACAAGGCCATGCACGAAGTGACGGTGCTGGGTGAGATGCTGGCGATTTCAGCGGTCATCATGGTCACGCTGTTCGTCTTTGCCCACATGGGGCGCCCCGACAGGCTCTGGCACATGTTGCCGTTTGTCGGCATTTTCAACCTGCCAGGCTCGATGCTGGCGTGGGACGTGCTGGCGCTCACCGGCTACCTGGTGCTCAATTTCGTCTGCGGTTTTTACTACCTCTATGCGAAGTACACCGGCGGCAAGGTCAACAACAAGATCTTCATGCCCCTGGTCTACATTTCCATCGTCTGGGCACTCAGCATCCATACCGTCACGGCCTTCCTGATCGCGACCATGCCCGCGCGTCCGATGTGGTACCACAGCATGATGCCTATCCGTTTCATCACCACGGCGTTCGCGGCGGGCCCTTGCCTGATCATCCTGGCCTTCATGATCATCCGCAAGAACACCAAGATGTGGATTCAGGACGATGCCATCAACCTGCTATCGGTCATCATTACCTGGTGCTTAGGGCTAGCCCTCTTCCTGACGATGTCGGAAATTGTGGTCGAGCTGTATGCACGGACCGAGCACGCGAACGGGTTGTACTACCTGATGTTCGGCTTGCACGGCCTGACCAGTCTGGTGCCCTGGTTCTGGAGTTCCCTGGTCTTCATGCTCATCGCCTTCGTGATGTTCCTGATTCCCAGCGTGCGCACCAACTTCAAACTGCTACCGGTGGCCTGCGTGCTGGCCTTTGTCGGTATCTGGATCGAGAAGGGCATGGGGCTGATCGTGCCTGGCTTCATCCCTACCCCCATCGGCGAAGTGACCGAGTATTACCCGACCTTCATCGAGGTCGTCATGACGATCGGCAACTGGGCTATCGGCTTCTTCATCCTGACCATTCTGCTCAAGGGCGCCATCGGCATCCTGGTGGGCGAGGTCAAATTCGATGCTGGCGCGGCAGAGAAAACGGTTGATTTTTCGAGCAGCGGCAAGTCTGCCACCAGCGCACCACGGTGAGGCACACCATCATGAAAAAACTCACATTCAGCGCAATGATTTTGGCCTTCTGCTGCACCATGATTTCAACCGCTTTTTCGCAGCCGGCGCAGCAACCGGAGACCACCTGTTTTGAGAGCCGAAAGGGCGCATCGGAAGTTGTCAAGCGTGACCTCCAGCCCGGCTGGCCCAACGTGAAGTGTTCCCCAATGACTGGCGCAGTGCTGTGGTGGGGCGACCCCTTCGACGGCACCGTCCCCATGGGCGACATGCCGCTTCTCGGGAACGTCCCCGCCGGAAAGGCGGTCGTCAAGCCGCGCTCCGAAAAACTGGCCATTCTGCCCCTGTGCGGCACGGCCTGCCATAACGGCGTTGGTCCCACGTTCAACCCGCCCAAGTTGCCCACGACCAAGAAGCCAACACCGATCCCGACCATGGAAGGCCTGCTGCCCGATGCCAAGAACCTGCAACATGGTCGTGGCCGCATCTGGTGCCTGGACTGCCACCACACCACCCAGCGCAACAAGCTGGTGGACAACTTTGGCGACCCGGTCAGCATGGATCAGCCCCAGCTGCTGTGTGGCAAGTGCCATGGCGACAAAATGCGCGACTGGCGCGACGGCATCCACGGCAAGCGCATCGGCGAATGGGCCAGCACGGGCAAGAAGCGCTGGTTTACCTGCACCGAATGCCATAACCCGCACAACGTTCAGGACGGTGACAGAAACCGGGGATTCATCCAGATTGCACCAGAATCGCCGCCGCAGTTGCCCAAGGGGATGAAGGACGCCAAGCACGAGCTCGTTCATGGCGTGGCCCACTGATATGACCCATATCCCGGAAGGCGATGCATCGGTGCCCAAACCTGCCCAGGAAAGGGGTGACCCCAGTTGGATTGCCCCCGCCCTGACGACCTCCGAAAAGACGCGCAACGTCGGGAAGACCAACGTCTTTTTTGGACCGCCGCTGGCCATCCTGGCGGACGGGCAAAAGAACACGCTGGAGATCAGCGGCAAACTAAACCGCACAGCCGAGCGCTATCTGGAAATTCTGAAGCACCACGGCCTGGAACTCACCGAGCCGGAGCGCAGCTGCCTGGCCCACATCTGCCACATCGGCTTCATGTCACCGCTGGAGATATCCGAGCTGCCCTTTGAGGTCACCATGACCCGGTTCGAATGCGACGGATTGGACAAGGGCGCATTGGCGACCAAGCTCGAAGCCGCCAGCTTTGCTGACTTGGTGGCCATCGTCGAGTCACTGGGTTTTTGAGCACGGATTGACCGAGACAGGACACCAACAATGCCAAACCGCATGCCATGGGATGCAGCCTACAGCCTGGGCAATGACACCCTCGACAGCCAGCACAGAGCTATCCTGGCGCAGTGCAATGTCTTAGCCGACTGCATTGCGGATGCCGGCCCGGAGAGTGACCTGAAATTCCACACGGTCTTCAAAGAACTCATGGCCCTGGCCGGTGAGCACTTCTCGACCGAAGAAACACTGCTCATCCAATGCGGATACCCCCTGCTGGAAGAGCATCAAAACGAGCACGACGAGTTCGACTATCTGGCCAACGACATCATCACGACAGAAAACTTTGAAAAAGTCGAACTCCAGCGATTCCTGGCCCTGTGGTGGGTCGGACATATCGTGGGTTCCGGCAAGAAGTACCGCGCCTTCCTGGAGAAATAGTCACCCCTCAAACTGCGGATGCAGCTGGCGTATGCGCGTCATGGCCATGCCAGCCGCGGCGGTGCGGGTCTCCACCCCCATCTTCACAAAGATCCGCTCCAGGTGCTTCTTCACGGTCATGGGGCTTGAGCCCAGAATGTCGCCGATGTCCTTGTTGGTCTTGCCCTTGACGACCCAGTACAGCACCTCGGCCTCCTTGGCGGTGAGCTTGAAGGACAGGCTCATGGCCTCGATAACGGCGGTGTCGGACACCTCGCGCATCACGATCAGCCAGTCGCCGTCTTCGGCCGTTGCGTCGCTGTCGCCGGTCTGCTGGTGCAGGCGAAAAGTCAATCGGGTGGCACCGCGCTCAATGGAGAACTTGGGCGGCTCGCCCAGTGCCAGTTGCTGCAGACTGCGCCGCAACCAGGCCAGCACCGGCTCGGGCGTGGTGGGCGCCTGCGTGCCGCAGTAGCGCTCCAGCAACTCGCGGGCTAGCGGCGTTTGCCACATCAGGGCACCGTCACTGGCGCGCACGGTGATGGTGGCGTAACCAAAGGCGTCCAGTGCGTTGCGGGTCTGGCGCCGCTCGCGCGCGCCACGCAGGTGCACCTGCATGCGGGCCAGCACTTCCTTCGGTTTGATGGGCTTGGTCACGTAGTCCACACCGCCGGATTCGAGCGCCGCCACCAGGTATTCGGTCTCGGTCAGACCGGTCATGAAGACGATGGGAATGTGGGCGGTCTGCGCCGTGGCCTTGAGGCGGCGCGCCACCTCAAAGCCGTCCATGCCGGGCATCATGGCGTCGAGCAGAATGATGTCGGGCAGGGCCTGGGCCGCGCGCTGCAAGGCGGCCTCGCCAGACGTGGCCACCAGCACGGTGTAGCCGGATTCGTCCAGTGCGTCGTGCAGCACCGCGAGGTTGTCGGGCACGTCGTCCACGATCAGCACCACATCGCTGTTGGCGCGGTCCAGGGTGCTGGCCCACGCAGTGCGGTCGGTTGAAGGCACCAGGACGGGCTCAATGGGCATGGTTTTCATCCAGATTCTTCTGCAATTGCGCCAGCATGGCTTCAAACTGAAACTGCCGTGCCAAATCGCCCATGGCCCGGGCAAACGGGGCGGTGGCGGGTTGCGACGCCACGATAGCATCCAGCTTGTTGGTGATGCCACGGTAAAAGCCCAGGCGCACAAGCTCCTGCAGGGCCAGCAGGTCGGCCCGCGCCGGGACCACAGGGGTCACACCCGGCACCGCATGCACAACAGCACCGTTGGCCGCCGCAGCGGCAGGGGCATCCAGCCAACTCAACGCCAGCTTGCGCTCCAGCCAGTCCAGCAGCTCGGTGTGGCGCACGGGTTTGACAATGAAGTCTTCGGGCTCAATGCCCAGCAGGTTGTCCACGCCCCGCTCGAACGCATTGGCCGACACAATGGCCACCTGCGGCTGGCGGCCGTCCAGCGCGCGCACGCGGCGCAGGGTCTCCCAGCCGTCGATGCCGGGCATGGCCAGGTCCAGCAGGATCACGTCGGGGTCGTAGCCCGCTGCCAGCAGGTCCAGCCCGTCGTGGCCACTGGCGGCCACGCGCAGCACAAAGCCCAGCGGCTCCAGCAGGCTGACCAGCAGTTCGCGGTCGGCCTCTTCGTTGTCGACCACCAGAATCTTGCGGCGCACGCCCGCATAACCGTTACGCGGCTTGCGCACCGCCGGTGCCAGGCGCTCCAGCGACTGCCCGCTCTGGTTGTGCAGCTCGGGCAGGAACAGACGCACCTGGAATACGGAACCCGCGCCTGGCTGGCTGCTGGCCGTGAGCTCGCCACCCATCAGGTCGGTCAGCATCCTGGCAATGGTCAGGCCCAGGCCCGAACCCGTGGCGCCCACGGCCACGCTGGACGCACGGGCGAACGGATCAAAGATGTGCTCCAACTCAGCGGGATGCATGCCGGGGCCGGTGTCGTGCACCTCCACCTGTGCCATCTCGCGCGCATAACGCAGGCGAAACGTCACGCTGCCCTGCTGCGTGAACTTGATGGCATTGCCCAGCAGGTTGATGATGATCTGGCGCACGCGCTTCTCGTCGGCCCGCACCCAATCGGGCATGGCGCCCTGCACTTCAAAACGGAAGGCCAGCCCCTTGGCCGCCGCCTGCAACTCGAACAGGCTGGCGATCTCGTGCATGCCGTTGGCAAATTGCATGGGTTTCACATTCAGCGTGAGCTTGCCCGACTCGATATGGGCCATGTCCAGCGTACCTTCAATCAGCGAGAGCAAATGCTCACCACCGCGCTTGATGACGCTGACCGCCTGCTTGCGGTGCGCGGGGATGGAGGCGTCTTCCCCCATCAACTGCGCATAACCCAGGATGCTGTTGAGCGGCGTGCGCAGTTCGTGGCTGATGGCACTGATGTAGCGGCTCTTGGCGTGGTTGGCCTGCTCGGCCTGCAGCTTGGCGCGCTCGGCCACGGCCGTGGCGGCCTGCAAGGCTTCGTCGGTCTGGCGATGCGATTCAATCTCCTGCATCAGCAGATGGGTCTGGCGGTTGGACTCTTCCTGCGCCACCTGGCGGCTCTTGTGCGCCAACACCAGCCACCACGCCACGATGCCGCCCAACAGCAGCAGCGCCATATAGGCCTTGAAAAAGCCCGAACGCAGCGCATCCTCCAACGCGCGCTGCCCGCCCGTGGCCTCGGTCAGCGCCGTCAGCTCCTGCCGGTAAAACATGCCAAACACCGTGGCCAGCAGCGGCACGATGATGAGCATCAACAACATGAAATGCCCCAGCCCGGTGTCCAGATACGGCCACACCCGTTTGGGCAGAAGCCAGCGCAAGGCGCCGGACCACTGCGCCGACAGGCTGGCCTGGGGCTTGCACAGGTCGCCACAGCGCGCATCCAGCGTGCAGCACAGCGAACAGATGGCACCACGGTAAGCCGGGCAGTGGGCCATGTCGGGGCCTTCGTATTCGCGCTCGCAGATCACACACCGCTGAACGCGTGGCGATTCGTCTGGCGCTGGAGCCTGGGCGGCAGAGCGTTCTGCTCCGTGTCCCCCGCCCGCTGCGCGGGCTCCTCCTTTACCTGCGCAAAACGCTCTGCCGCCCAGGCTCCTGATGCTTCCTCTAGCAATGTAATACCGCCCCCCCGTTGCCCAGGCCAGCGCGGGCGCCGCCAAAAACGCCGTTACCAGCGCCACGACAGCTGAAAACGCCTTGACGTCCGCGCCAAACAGCCCGAGGTACGCGGCCACCGACAGCGCCGACGCCAGCGCCATGGAGCCCACGCCCACCGGGTTGATGTCGTACAGATGCGCGCGCTTGAACTCGATGCCCTTGGGCGACAAGCCTAGCGGTTTGTTGATGACCAGGTCGGCCACCACGGTCATGATCCAGGCGATGGCAATGTTGGAGTACAGGCCCAGCACATCGCCCAGAGCCCGGAACACATTCATCTCCATCAGCATGAAGGCGATCAGCGTGTTAAACAGCACCCACACCACGCGCCCGGGATGGCTGTGCGTCAGACGCGAGAAGAAATTGCTCCAGGCGAGAGACCCGGCATAGGCGTTGGTCACATTGATCTTGAGCTGCGACACGACGACAAACACGGCGGTCGCCGCCACCGCCCACTGCAATGACGGAAACACGTATTCATAGGCCGCCAGGTACATCTGGTTGGGGTCCACGGCGCGGTCGATGGGCACGCTGTGGGTAATGGCCAGGTAGGCCAGCAGCGCGCCGCCCAGCATCTTGGCCACGCCCAGCACCACCCAGCCCGGCCCGCCCAGCAGTACACACAACCACCAGCGCTTGCGGTTGTGTGCGGTTTGCGCCGGCATGAAGCGCAGGTAGTCTGCCTGCTCGCCCATCTGGGTGATGAGCGCAATGCCTACGGTGAGTGCGGCACCAAACAAGTGCACATCGAAGACCCCACCCACTCCCCATTCACCGCCATAGTGCGCAATGCCGTCAAATGCCGTGGGGTTGCGCACCAACACAAAGCCAAAGGGCAGCACCAGCATGACCAACCACAGCGGCTGGGTCCAGACCTGCAGGCGGCTGATGGCCGACACGCCGTGGGTGACCAGCGGAATCACCACCAGCGCGCACAGCAGGTAGCCCCAGCTGGGCGGAATGTCCAGCGCCAGCTCCAGCGCATAGGCCATGATGGCCGCCTCCAGCGCAAAGAAGATGAAGGTGAACGAGGCATAGATCAGCGACGTGATGGTGGAGCCGATGTAGCCAAAACCCGCGCCACGGGTCAGCAGGTCCATGTCCACGCCGTAGCGCGAGGCGTAGACGCTGATGGGCAGGCCCGCCAGAAAGATCACCAGGCCCGTGACCAGAATCGCCCAGAAGGCGTTCACAAAGCCGTACTGCACCAGCAGTGTGGCGCCCACGGCCTCCAGCACCAGGAAGGACGCCGCACCAAAGGCCGTGTTGGCCACCCGCCATTCGGACCACTTGCGAAAGCGCTGTGGCGTGTAGCGCAGGGCATAGTCCTCCATGGTCTCGCTGGCCACCCAGTTGTTGTAGTCGCGACGAATTTTGACCACGCGCTGCGGCGGCGCATCGGGCTGGGGTGGAAGTTCGGACTCGGTAAGCACACCAGCATGGTGCAGATTCCATGCCATGGTAACTTTTGCTTTTGTATCAGTCGGGTAGCGGGTTTTGCTCCGTGTCCCCCGCCCGCTGTGCGGGCTCCTCCTTTACCTGCGCAAAACCCACTGCCCGACTGATACGGGGCGGCTTGGTCTGCGCCGATCGGGCGCAAGCAAAGGTTCGAGCAGCGGGCATTGGGTGGCTGTTCTGCGCAGGTAAAGGAGGAGCCCGAAGGGCGGGGGACACGGAGCAGAACGGCCACCCAATGTCTGCTGCGGGAGCCTAGCAGCATCCGGCATTTGGCGTACATGGCAGTTTTCCGGGGCATGGATATTGCCTAATAATGCCAAGACCTCTGCCAACCAACCCGAGCGCCATGGAACTGACCCCCCGCGAAAAAGACAAGTTGCTGCTGTTCACGGCGGCCCTGCTGGCCGAGCGGCGCAAGGCCCGTGGCCTCAAGCTCAACTACCCGGAAAGCCTGGCCCTGATCAGCGCCGCCGTGATGGAAGGCGCGCGCGACGGCAAGACCGTGGCGCAGCTGATGAGCGAAGGCCGCACCGTGCTGACCCGCGCCGACGTGATGGACGGCATTGCCGAAATGATTCCGGACATCCAGGTGGAAGCCACCTTTCCCGATGGCACCAAGCTGGTCACCGTGCACCAACCGATCGTATGAACACCCACTTTCCAGGAGCCACCATGCAAAACCGATTCTTAAATGCTATTGTTTTGATAGCTGCTTGCGCACTTTCCACGGGGGCTAGCGCCCATATTGGCATCGAACATTCGGCAAAAATGGGCTTTCTGACCGGTTTCCTGCACCCGGTCACCGGGCTGGACCATCTGGCAGCGATGGTGGCGGTAGGCCTGTGGAGCGCCCTGGCCGCGCGCCGCGCCGGACCCGAGTTGCTGTGGGGGCCGCTGGGCTTTGCCAGCCTGTTGCTGGCCGGCGCCCTGATGGGTCTGCAAGGCATGGCCTTGCCGGCGGTGGAGCCCATGATTGCCGCCTCGCTGCTGGTGCTGGGCCTGCTGGTGGTCGCCCGTCAGCGCCTGCCGGGCGTGGCCGCCGCCGCCCTGGTAGGTGCCTTTGCCATCTTCCACGGCATCGCCCACGGCACGGAACTGGCCGGCGCCAATAGCGCCTGGCAAACCCTGACCGGCATGCTCGGCGCTACCGCCGTGCTGCATGCCGCCGGACTGGCGTTGGGCTGGGCCCTGCGCGGTGCCCATGTGTGGCTGCCGCGTGTGGCCGGAGCGGCCGTTGCGGTCTTTGGCACGGCGCTGCTGGTCCAAATGACCTGAGCCCAACCGAACGCCCGCTCCGCGCTACCAGACCATGCCCTCCAACACGACCCCCACCGTCACCCTGGCCGATGTGACGCAGGCCAGAGCCGACCTGCCCGGCCTCGTTGCGCTCTTGCAGAACGCCGTCAACCAGGGCGCCTCGGTGGGCTTTCTGGCACCGCTGGCAGCCGGCAGCGCCACCCACTACTGGGAAGGCGTGTTGTCGGCAGTTGCGGCGGGTGACAAAAAATTGTGGCTGGCCCACACGCAAGGCACACTCGTCGGCGCCGTCCAGCTGGAGCCCTGTGGACGCGAGAACGGCCGTCACCGGGCCGAGGTGCAAAAGCTGTTTGTGCTGCACACCGCGCGCCGCGCCGGCGTGGCCGCATTGCTGATGCAGGCACTGGAGCACTACGCCAGCAACCAGGCCATCCGCACCCTGTTTCTGGATACCGAGACCGGCAGCCCGGCCGAGCTGTTTTACCAGCGTAGGGGCTACACCAAGGTGGGCGACATTCCGGACTATTGCCTGTCCTCCGGCGGCGCACCCAGCGGCACCAGCATCTACTACAAGCAACTGACCAGCCCCGCGCTGAAGGAGGCCGCGTGATCCCCGGCGAAATCATTCCCAACGAGGGCCCCGAACACGCCCTCAACACCGGCCGGCGCACGCTCACCCTGGTCGTGCAGAACACCGCGGACCGTCCCATCCAGGTCGGTTCGCACTACCACTTTGCCGAAACCAACGGCGCGCTGGGCTTTGACCGCGCGGCCGCCCAGGGCATGCGGTTGAACATTGCATCGGGCTCGGCGGTGCGCTTTGAGCCGGGGCAGCAGCGCACGGTGGAACTGGTCGACCTGTGGGGCGACCGCATCGTCTACGGCTTTCGCGGCCTTGTGCAAGGCCCCGTTGACGCAAGCATCCAAGGAACACTCTGATGGCAACAATGGGACGCCGCGCCTACGCGGAAATCTTTGGCCCCACGGTCGGTGACCGGGTGCGCCTGGCCGACACCGGCCTGCTGATCGAGGTCGAGAAGGACTACACGCTAGCCGCAGGCAGTTACGGCGAAGAGGTGAAGTTTGGCGGCGGCAAGACCATACGCGACGGCATGGCGCAATCGCAACGCACCAACGCGCAGGGCGCCGTGGACTGCGTGATGACCAACGCGCTGATCCTGGACCACTGGGGCATTGTCAAGGCCGACATTGGCCTGAAGGGCGGGCGCATTGTCGCCATCGGCAAGGCAGGCAACCCGGACGTGCAGCCGGGCGTGGACATCATCATCGGGCCCGGTACCGAGGTCATCAGTTGCGAGGGCAACATCGTCACCGCCGGCGGCATCGACTGCCATATCCACTTCATCTGCCCGCAGCAGATTGACGAAGCCCTGGCCAGTGGTGTCACCACCATGATGGGCGGCGGTACCGGCCCGGCCACCGGCACCTTTGCCACCACCTGCACGCCGGGTCCGTGGAACATTGAACGCATGCTGCAGGCGGCGGACGCCTTTCCCATGAACCTGGGCTTTCTGGGCAAGGGCAATGCATCGCTGCCCGCCGCTTTGCATGAACAAGTGAACGCCGGCGTCATTGGCCTGAAGCTGCATGAAGACTGGGGCACCACGCCAGCCGCCATCAGCAACTGCCTGGACGTGGCCGAAGAGACCGACGTGCAGGTCGCCATCCACTCCGACACGCTCAACGAATCCGGCTTTGTGGAGAACACCATCGCCGCCACCAAGGGCCGCGGCCTGTGCGCCTTCCACACCGAAGGCGCCGGCGGCGGCCATGCACCGGACATCCTGCGCGTGGTGGGTCAGGAAAATTTCTTGCCCAGCTCCACCAACCCCACCATGCCGTACACCGTGAACACGCTGGACGAGCATGTGGACATGCTGATGGTGTGCCACCACCTGGACGCGGGCATTGCCGAGGATCTGGCCTTTGCCGAGAGCCGCATCCGCAAGGAAACGATTGCGGCCGAAGACATCCTGCACGACCTGGGCGCCATCAGCATGATGAGCAGCGACAGCCAGGCCATGGGCCGCGTGGGCGAGGTCATCATCCGCACCTGGCAGACGGCGCACAAGATGAAGGCGCAGCGCGGCTGGCTCAAGAACCCGCAAGCAACCGCTGGCGGGGTGCCCGAAGACAGCGACCGCAACGACAATTTCCGCGCCAAGCGCTACATCGCCAAGTACACCATCAACCCGGCCATCGCCCACGGCATCAGCCACGAGGTGGGCAGCATCGAAGTCGGCAAATGGGCCGACCTGGTGGTGTGGAAACCCGCGTTCTTTGGCGTCAAGCCCGCACTGATTCTCAAAGGTGGCTTCATCGCCATGGCCGCCATGGGCGACCCCAACGCCAGCATCCCCACGCCGCAGCCGGTGCACTACCGGCCCATGTTTGGCGCCTTTGGCGGGGCGCTGGCGCGCGGGTCGCTCACCTTTGTGTCGCGAGCCGGTTTGAACGCGGGCATCAAGGATCGCTTTGGTCTGGCCAAGACGGTCAGCGCGGTGAAGAACATCCGCGGGGTGCGCAAACAGCACATGGTGCACAACAGCTACCTGCCCACCATGGAGATTGATGCGCAAACCTACACCGTGCGCGCCGATGGCCAACTGCTGACCTGCGAGCCGGCTGTCAGTCTGCCGATGGCACAGCGGTATTTTTTGTTCTGATGGCGTCCCAACGTCAAAGAGGTTGAGTGTGGGTGCGAATCCAGTTGGCGAAAGTGCCCTCTTCCACATCGCCCGCAGCAAGCCCCAGCATCGTGATCACGCAATCCGCGTCCGAAGCCATCAACTCAAAACCATTGAGCGCCAGGAACAGTTCAACTGCCACAAATGCGGTACGTTTGTTCCCGTCCGAAAACGGATGGTTGCGAGCAATGCCAAAACCATAAGCGGCTGCAAGGTCAGCCGCGTCAGGCGCTCCGTAATGGGCACGTTGTTCAGCGCGCGCGACTGCGGACTCCAAGGCATTGGCATCACGCAACCCCGCCAACCCGCCATGCTCCGCCAATTGCTCTTCATGCACCGCATAGAGAACCTCGGTGGCAATCCATGTCCAGCGGGCTTTGGGCAAACTCATTTGGCCAACTCATGCAAAACTGCACGGCGCTTTTTCATGACGAGTCGTGCCGCCGTCATTTGCGCTTCAAATTCCGGATCGTATGTGGACAGCGTGAAGCCATTGGCTGCTTCGCTCATGAACAGCGTGTCCCCCTTCTCCAGCTTGAGGCGCGACAGTATCTCTTTGGGCAGAATCACTCCAACCGAATTGCCAATTTGGGTCAATTTAAGAGCAGACATGGCAAACCCCCTAAAGTTATAACATTTGTTATATTAACCAGTATTCCACCTTCCATCAAGCCTTGACACCACTTCCTGGTTCGCACTCAACTCTCGCCACATGATTTGCCCAAAAACCGTGCGTATCACATTGACTCTGCTCGTGTCAGCGGTCTGTACCTTTGCCCAGGCGGCTTGCGATCTGGATCACTCGGTGTTTCGCGACGCGGCAAACCGGGGTTTCGCGCTGGAGTTTTCACCGTCCGGGGGCGCAGACGCTACGGTGGTGGCACTGGCCCAGGTCAAGCACAAGACGCGCGGCGTCATTTTTACGTTTAAGGTCGGCCACTCCAATGGTTACGGCACCTTCTTCCTGACGCGAACCGACGCTGAAAAAGCCCCTGCGCGCGACGTCTATTTTTTTGACGCGCGCATGGTGGAAACGCCCGTGAACACCGCTGCCTGGGTCTTTGTCTCCGGCCTGGGAGCCGCCGACTGGTACGACACGCGCAAAGACCCCCGGCTCGGCGACACCCTGTGGGCGTTTGCGCGCTGCAAGCCGTAGCCCATAGCCATGCGCCCTGTTGCCATCGTTCTGAGCCTGCCGCCGAAGCCAGCGTTGCGCTTACCCGCTACGGGTCTGCTGGCCTGTTGTATGTGGGGCGCGTTGGCCCATGCCGCCCCCGACGAAGACCTGCTGGGCAAGGCCGGGGCGTATCCGGCAGCGCCCGTACTCGGGCAGGCCTTTCAGGAGCGCTACCGCGTGGGCTCCTTCAGCGCCATGGACACGTTGTCGGCGCACTGTGTGGTCGAGCCTTCGCCCACGCCACGGCCGCTGCCCAGGGCCAGCAGTGAGCTGTCGTTCCGCTACCAGTTCGACGGCAAGACACTGACACTGGATGACTACATGCAACGCCAGCGCGCGACGGCGCTGCTGGTTCTCAAGGATGGCGAAATTGTTGCGCAGCGCAGTGGCTACGACCGCAAACCGGATGACCGGCTGCTGTCCAACTCCATGGCCAAGACCATTGTGGCGCTGGCCATTGGCAAAGCGCTGGAGTCGGGCCAGATCCACTCCCTGGAGGACACGGCCGAAAGCTATGAGCCCAAGCTCGCAGGCACGGTCTATGGACAGACCCGGATCATCAACCTCCTGCGCATGGCGTCGGGCGCGCAATTCGTCGAGGACTATTCCGGCAAGGACGATCTCGCCCGCTTCAACCTGGCCGCACGCCAACACGGCGTCGCCGCTGCCGCCAAGGTGATTACAGAGCGGGTCGCGCCACAGGGCACCCGGTTCAACTACGCCAGCGCGGAGACGCAGATGCTGGGTCTGGTTCTGCGCGCGGCGACGGGTCAGACGCTGTGCCAGTACGTCAGCGACAACCTGTGGAAACCCATGGGGGCCGAGTCACGCGCCACCTGGCTGACCTACGTAAACGAGCCGGTCGAAATGGCTGCGGGCAACTTCAACGCCACCGTACAGGACTATGCGCGCCTGGGCTGGCTGATGGCCAACGACGGCCAGCGTGATGGCCGCTCCATCGTGCCACGCGACTACCTGCTGCGCATGACCGATGCCAGTCTGCAGCCCGAGATGTTCCGCCCCGGAGTCATGCAGAACAAGGGTTCAACCTACTCCGGCTACGGCCTGCAGACCTGGCTGCTGCCCGGCACGCACCGCCGCTTTGCATTGTTCGGAATCTATGGGCAAGCCATCATGGTGGACCCCGACCTCAAACTGGTGGTCGTTCATATGGCGGTCGCCAAGGATGCATCGGGTGATGCCAGCGGCGCCCACATGGGTGCCGAGCGCGACGCCATGTGGCGTGGCATAGTGGCCCGGTATGGAAACTGGTAAGGAAACACACATGATTCAGGTATCAAAACTGATTGCGCACGGCCAGGGCCTGGCCCCCGTGCTGCTCAAACGCGCCAGCACTGTCGAACTCGATTGGGACGTGCGCCAGAAAAGCCGCTTTGACGCGACCGACTCTGCGGGCCGCCACCTTGGCGTGTTTCTGCCGCGCGGCACCGTGGTGCGCGGCGGCGACGTGCTGGTGGCCGAAGACGGCTCGCTCATCAAGGTGATTGCCGCGCCCCAGGCGGTGCTGAAAATCACCCACTGCGCCAACCACGGTACACCGTACGACCTGATCCGCGCCGCCTACCACCTGGGCAACCGCCATGTGCCGATCGAGCTCAAGCCCGACCACCTGAAGATTGAGCCCGACCATGTACTGGCCGACATGCTGCGCGCCATGCACCTGATCGTCAACGCGGTGACCGAGGCCTTTGAGCCGGAGAGCGGCGCTTACGCCAGTGGCGGTCACGCGCATGCGGGGCACGGTCACGAACACCATGATCACGACCATCACCACGCCGAGGCCAAGCCGTCCGTCACCACCAAGCTGGCATCCATCCCGATAGCATCAGCGGCCAAACCCCACGTGCACGGCCCCGGTTGCAAGCACGACCACTGACGCCTGCACCAATGCTTGACTCCAGCCTGATGCAGCTGATGTGGCTGGCCTCACCGGCCCTGCCCGTTGGCGGTTTCTCCTACTCAGAATGCCTGGAAGCCGCCGTGGACAGTGCGCGAGCCGCTACAGAAAGTGAAGCATCGGTCTGGCTGGTGGATCAACTGCATTTGAGCCTGGCCCGCTCTGACTTGCCCGCCGTGGCCCAAGCCATTGCGGCCTGGCGCGCCAACGATGACGCGCGCATTGCCGCCCTCAACGCCTGGGTGCTGCAAACCCGCGAGAGCAGCGAGCTGCGCGCGCAGACCGAGCAGATGGGGCGCAGCCTGCTGGACTGGCTGCGCAACCACACGACCGCCACGCCAGCCCAAATTGACCTGCTCGCCCGGCAGCAACCCACCTACCCCATTGCCTATGCGCTGGCCGCCATCAGCACAGGGGCGCCGCTGCGCGAATGCCTGCTGGCCTACGCCTTCGGCTGGGCGGAGAACATGGTGCAGGCGGCCATCAAGTCCGTGCCGCTGGGCCAAAGCGCGGGGCAGCGCATCCTGTCCGCCCTGACCGCACAAATCCCGTCGGCCGTGGACCATGCGCTGGCGCTGGATGACGATGGGCGCCAGACCTTTTCCCCCATGCTGGCCATTCTGAGTAGCCAGCATGAGGTTCAGTATTCAAGACTTTTTCGCTCCTAGCCCCCGTAGTTATTGCGTAAGCAGCTATCTTTTTAATAGTAATCACCATGTCCACACTGCACCATATCGCCAACCGCACCAAGAACCTGCCCCCCTTGCGCGTGGGCATCGGCGGCCCGGTCGGCTCGGGCAAGACCACCCTGCTGGAAATGCTGTGCAAGGGCATGCGCGAGCGCTACGACCTGGTCGCCATCACCAACGACATCTACACCAAGGAAGACCAGCGCCTGCTCACCGTCAGCGGCGCGCTGCCGGCCGAGCGCATCATGGGTGTGGAAACCGGCGGCTGCCCGCACACCGCCATCCGCGAAGACGCCTCCATCAACCTGGAAGCCATCGACCGCATGCTGGTGGAGTTTCCCGATGCCGACATCGTGTTCATCGAGAGCGGCGGCGACAACCTGGCCGCCACCTTCAGCCCCGAACTCAGCGACCTGACCATCTACGTGATTGACGTGGCGGCCGGCGAAAAAATCCCGCGCAAGGGCGGCCCCGGCATCACCAAGAGCGACCTGTTCGTCATCAACAAGACCGACCTGGCCCCCTACGTGGGCGCCGACCTGGCCGTGATGGAGGCCGACACCATCCGCATGCGCACCACGCCCAAGGGGCTCAAGCCCTTTGTGATGACCAATCTGAAGACTTTGGACGGCCTGAACGCAGTGATTTCGTTCATTGAATCCAAAGGCTTGCTGCAAGCCAGTTAGAATACGGCCCTCTGGAAGCTTGGCCGAGCGGTTTAAGGCACCGGTCTTGAAAACCGGCGAGGATGTGAGTCCTCCGTGAGTTCGAATCTCACAGCTTCCGCCGTAGTTCTTGACAGTTTTTCAAACGTGTTAAGAGTGGGCTTTCCTTCTCTGCCTCCATTGCCGCAACGGCAATCCAATGTTCGGGGCTTTCTCCTAATTCGATAGCAAGGTTTCCAGCAAGCACGGGGCTTAAGCGTCCTCGTTTCTTTGCTTGTGAGAACGTTCCGTTAGACAAATTCAGATCAAAAGCCCAGTCAGTAGCACGCTTTACTTCAAGTGCTTTTGACAGTAATTGCATAGTGTTTGGCATGGTCTTTCCTGTTCGTTTGATAAATTTTACTAACACCTTGTCAATTTTTGTTTGACAGGGTGTTAGAAAATGCGGCGTAATTGGATTTCTAACACGGTGTTAGAAACCAAGGAACGGCCATGCAACATCAATCAGAGTTACGGACCTCGACCGCATCAAAGGCGGCGGCGCAAAGCTTGGCCGTTTCTGCGACCGTTGCGCAGTCGGGGCACCCAGTCAAGGATGACTCAATCTGCCCGTATGTTGTCCATGGGCCGCGTGTCGTTGTTGGCTGTGAGTACATCGCGCAAGCTGCGTTTTGGTGGCGGTGATGCGCGAAGTGCCTCAATCAATCCTGATTCTTTGATTCCGTCTCGTATCGCGGATTTCGTTACCCAGTACATCACCCAGCAAACGACGACAAAGGCTATTGCTTCAGAAAGCATTCCCCAAAAAGCCAGTTGCTGCATCTGCGCGTTGAAAGCGTTCATGTTCATGGGTCCGTCCTTTGTTGGTGGTCAATCATGACACGGCCTGTGCAGACCCCTCCCGGTCTCTCGCCTTTGGCGAAGGTGTCCGCCATCTCTATCATTGACCCAGCCCTGTCTTACCCGCACCGGCTCGTGCTTAGTATTCTGGCCCTACATGCCGGCCACGAAGGCAAGGCATGGCCAACCCAAGAGCGCATAGCGGCTCTTGCTGGCTGGTACACAAAAAACAAGAAGACGGAGGTCTCAGAGCCTAATGCTCGGTATGTGTCGACCCTAATCAACAATGAAAACCACGCCAAGAAATCCGACCGTTGCGGCCCTGGACTAGTGCAACTGGGCTATGTGAAGGCTGGTTATAGGCAGCAAGGCTTTAACCAGGTGATTGAGTACCAACTCACCACCCCAGTATTTGACAAGGGCTTCATCCTCCGCCCCGACGGAACCAAAACGAAATCTCACTTCACCGAGGCCGCCGTGCGGGAAGATACGAAGGCATATAAAGCTCGAAAATCCGCCGAGCAAACCGCGTACGAACGGGAGCAAGTATCGCCAAAGAAGAAGTTCACCGCCAAAGACCAGTTGCCCCTCGATTTGGGGGAAACGTACACGTACATGGGTGACGAATACACCCGCAGGGACTGCGAAGTGGATTTGGAAAACTGGGGCGACGGACAACAGCGCGAGGTACCCGATGCTGTCTATCGTTACTTCAAAATCGCAGCGCCCGCCAGTTCTGACGTTGAATATTGAGGGACTAGCCTATGTGGGGCTGCATGACGTCCCACCATAGGTTACCCGCAGCAGTCTCGCCTGGCACTAAGCTCGGTGAGACTGGCAGAACTGATACATCCACAGAGGCAAGGCACATCTCTGTCGCCGTCAGCATTCGGTGCGCTTCCTCGAAGCTCGCTGCCATACTCCGCAAGGCATCGACCGACGTGCAAACCACAGACAGCCGAGCAAGGTGCAACTCTTGCCCGGTTGCATCTACCCCGATGCGGGTCATCGTTTCGCGGCCCAAGTGCCGCGTGGCAATCTCCACCACAGACTGCCTTCGGCTGCGGTTTTTCCATGCATTTTCGACCTCGACGGCCGTTATCAGACCATCGGCATGAACCACCAACCCATCAAAAACCTTACCGCTTAGCGTGTGAACTGGGGCAAGGCCGGACGCAATCTCGTGCTCGGTCCATATTTCTAGACCCGCCTGCACATGGGATATCAAGTGCCAATTTCCGCACCCACGGTGAATCGCGTTGCCTGTCGCAAGGCTCTGCCCGCCTTTGGCTTGGACGCCAGTGGCGTCCTGCAGCAACCGTGCTCCCTTGACCGAAAGCAAGTACACGTCGCCGCCTTGAGGCAAGGCGCGCACCAGTACCAGCTTGTCGGTCAACATCTTCTTCAACGTGCGGCGGGCCATCGGCCACGATTGCGATGCAGTTGGCCAGACTAGGGCAGCAAGCATGCGTGACGATAGCCAACCAAACCGATTGGTCCAGCGCAATACGTCAAGCACATTGCGCTCGCCGGTAAGGCGATTGTCTTCCGGAGAGGGCTCTGGAGTCTCCGAATTGCCTAGAAGTTCGGATGGCAATGCGCAGGTTCTAGAGGGCATTTGCGGGTCACCGCGTAGCGGTGATCCCGTATAAAACGCAGATTCAGTATCAATTGAGGCAGTCATGTGAGTGGTCTTTCAGTGGTGCAGAGCGCGCACACCCTTGTGCACTCGGTGTGTAGCGACGCGCCACCAACTGCACACGGAATCAGGCGCGTCGCGCCTGGGCCGACCGGTCGCTATTTCCCGGCTGGACGCCGGGCCACGACCTCTGGCGCTAGGGCGCCAGTCCGACCCTGAAGTCAGCGCCTCCCGCTGCTGCTGCGCAGCGGGGCATACGGAGACAGCCCCGCCGCTTGCATCACAAGCCCCCAATACCTGCACCTACGGTCAGGCATTGGAGGCTCGTCATGCACCCACCATACGGTGGTCGCTATGGACCAGCCTGGACGGCTGGGCGTTCCGCGCTGCCTCCGTATGCCCCGCTGCCCTTTGCAGTCGGGAGTCGTGGCTTTCGCCACCCATAACGACAGGGCTTTATGGAGCCCAGCGCGGGCAGTGGTGCCGCCTTGCAGTCGACCCACCCGCTTCACGTTATGGGCCCCTGCACCGCGTCGGGGACGCGGTGGGCTACGGGCTGGACGCCCTAGCCCCGCTTTGCACGCCTATCGGCAAGCAGCGGCTCCCAAATGCAATTGCAAAGGCCCTGTCTACCAATGTGGGGGCTTACGAATAGGTTTCTTCTTGGTAGGAATGACATCCGGCAACAAAGCTGCTTGTAGGTGCTCATCCAAGATGTACTCGATAGTCCAATCAGCCCTAGCGGCCAATGAACCGCTTCGTCGCCGTTGCGGCTTGTCAACTGTTTTGACAGGGTGGCGAGGCATGACTACCCCAATCATGATGTGTGGAAAGTCTTCCCGCACGGCCTCAAGCAATGGTTCTGTATCACTGTCGTTGGAAACCAAAATGACCCGGTCTACCAACCCTTTGGCAACATCGCGATACATTCCCAATGCAATATTCACATCGGTTTTCTTCTCTTCAATTTTCCACACTCGGGAGCGAATTGCTCGGTCATACGGCTGCCCCTCCACGAAGGTCGGTAAGAGCGTGCCATCGTCTTCAGTTGAATGCGTGCCATAGGTGATGCAGAACCGCTCTCCATGCCTCTGTTGCAAGGCACGGTGATAGGCACTTTGCGCTTGAACGGATGCTGCCCCATGTGTGGAAAAACGGGCTGCCGCATATGCAGTGAATAGGTTGACGCAAGTTAGGACCTCGTTCTGGTCCCTCCGCTGTATCAAGCTATCGAAAAAGGTGACAAGGTCAAGCCACTTGAACGTGGTGCCCCGAAGGCGGCCATAGTAAAGGTTGTAACCATCAACGTACACTGCAGTACGTCGTGGGGTGGCGTTCTTTTGCTCCACTATTTTGCTGGCCTCCAGATGTGAAAAAGCCGCCCACAGGGAGCGGCTTTTTCGTCCCAGGAGGGAGCCAACTTAATGACACCTCTAAGGATGAGTAGTAATGAAACTATAGCGCCAAGGGGTTAGTTGGTCAACATATATTTAGCTTTTGCTAAACAAATGTGCTACAAAAGTATGCCAAAATGCATTCTTAGAACGCGCCTAAGTCATTGATTTAATTAGAAAAGTGCGGCTGTGAGTAAATTTCTCACAGCTTCCGCCAGAATCCCACATTCCATGCGGGTTTCAGCCATTTTTCTTGGCTACATTTAACCGCGCCCACCGACTCAAATCCACAGATCCAGCGGCGGATCCGCCACCACGGCGCGCAGGATGTCCGAACGCGACACAAAGCCGGTGACCTTGCCATCATCATCCACCACCGGTAGTCCCGGCAAGCCGGTGTCGAGCAACACGCGAGCTACGCGACGGATATCCGTGTCGGGTGACACGCTGGGTACCGGCGTCCACATCAGGTCCGTCACGCTCTGCATCAGCAGCGCACGCCAGGCCAGCGCATGGCTGTCGGGGCCTGGCAGGCGCTCGGGGCGCATCAGGTCTGCGCGGGAAATCAGCCCCACCAACTGACCGGCCGCGGTGACCACCGGAGCCTGGCCCAAATGGTTTTGCGCCAGCACTTGCCAGGCGTGGTCCACGTTGGATGTGTCGGGAATCGTGACCACCGGGCTGCTCATGACCGCATCCACCCGCGTGAGCGGATGGCGCGGCAGGCCGGGGTTGCGCGTCTGTTCATAGGCCGCCAGGGCGGTGCGGTGAGCCACATCGCTGGGCGCGTGCGGCACAAGGTCCGCAAAGTGTGAAGGATTCTGGTCCTGGGGGTCCATTCCGATGGGTGCCACCGGGTGCGAACGGGTGGCCCGGGAAATGGGCCCTACGTGTTGCAGTTCTTCCATCGAACCCCGAAACAGGCGTCCCGCCTTGCCATATACCGAGAACATTGCACGGTCCCCTTTCGCGCGCCAGCGGCACGCCAATTAATCCGCATTGGACAGGAAAAGCGACTGCAAGTCACTGAGAAAATCAAAGCCCCGTTGCGTAGGGCGCACGCGGGCAAAGTCGCGCTCGATCAGCCCTTTGCGCTCGGCTTCCTGCAGCGCGGCCTCAATGGCCGTCATCGCCAGGCCCGTGCGCTCGGAGAAATCCCGCAGGCCAAAACCGTTGCGCAAGCGCAAGGCGTTGAGCATGAACTCAAACGGCAAGTCGCCGCGACTCACCTCTTCTTCCTGTGACATGGCATTGCCCGCCAACGCGTGGTCCATGTAAAGCCGCGGCTCCCGAAAGCGCACCTGGCGCAGCACCCGGTGCGCAAAGCTCAGCTTGCTGTGGGCGCCGGCGCCAATACCCAGGTAATCCCCAAACTGCCAGTAGTTGAGGTTGTGCTTGCAGCGGTGACCGGTCTTGGCGTAGGCCGACACCTCGTAGCGATCCAGCCCGGCCACACCGGTCAACTCGGTGATGTGGTCCAGCATGCCGTAGGCCATGTCGTCCTCGGGAATGACCGGCGGAAACTTGGCGAAATAGGTATTGGGCTCGATGGTCAGGTGGTAGATGGAAATGTGCGGCGGGTCAAACTGCAGGGCCGTGGCAATGTCCTCGCCCACCTGCTCCATCGTCTGGCCTGGCAGGGCGTACATGATGTCCAGGTTGAAGGTGTCAAACGACTGCGCCGCTTCTTCCACGGCGGCCAGCGCCTGGGCGCGGTCGTGCACGCGCCCCAGCGCAGCCAGGTGCGTGTCGTTGAAACTTTGCACACCGACCGAGAGCCGCGTCACACCGGCTTGGCGGTAGGCACGAAAACGGTCCTTCTCGAACGTGCCGGGGTTGGCCTCCAGTGTGATCTCGCAATTGGCCTCCAGCTTGAGCCGGGCCCGGATGTCGCCCAGCAGGCGGTCTATGGTGGCCGGCGCAAACAGGCTGGGCGTGCCGCCACCAATGAAGATGCTGTGGATGGTTCGGCCCCAGATCAGCGGCAACGCGGCCTCCAGGTCGGCCACCAGGGCGTCCACGTAGCGTTGCTCGGGCAGGTTGCCACCCGGCTTCTCGTGCGAGTTGAAATCGCAATACGGGCATTTTTTGAGGCACCAGGGCAGGTGCACATACAGCGACAAGGGCGGCAGCGCCGTCAGTTGCAGCGTGCCGGGGCGCATGTAGTGGGTGATGTCCCGCACGGGTGCCGGTTCGGACGGTGAGGCGGCAGTTGCCGCGGGAACGATGGGGATCATGCAGTCTGTCAGGCGGCGGCCGGGGCCAACCAGTGCTCACGAATCAATGCCGCCATGGCGCGCGCCGATTTGCCCCGGTGGCTGTTGGCGTTTTTGACTTCAATGGGGAGCTGGGCAAAGGTTTTCCCGAACGATGCAATCCACATCACCGGATCGAAGCCAAAACCATTGCTGCCCATGGGCTCGCGTGCAATCTCGCCCACCACGCGGCCCACGGCGATCAGGGGTTCGGGGTCGTCGGCGCTGCGCACCGCCACCAGGGTGCTGACCAGCGCGGCGCGGCGGTTGTCGATGTGGTGCATCTGCTCCAGCAAGGCGCGCACATTGTTGTCGTCGCCCTTGGCGTAGCCGAACTGGGTGGCGTAGTACGCCGTGTCCACACCCGGCAGACCACCAAACGCATCCACGCACAGGCCGGCATCGTCCGCCAGCGCGGGCAGCCCGGTGTGCTGCGCGGCGTTGCGCGCCTTGGCCAGGGCATTTTCGACAAAGGTGCGGTGCGGCTCGGGAGCCTCGGGCACGCCCAGCTCGCCTTGCGGAATCAGCGTGCAGCCGAGTGGGGTCAGCATGGCCTGCAATTCGGCCAGCTTGCCCTTGTTGTTGGAAGCGAGAACAATTTTCATAAGAGATTCCTAGCCATACCCCGCGTGGAATGTGCGCAAGCAGCTATTATTTTGATAGCGACTGCTGTTGCATTTCCATCAGCTCGGTGATGCCTTTATCGGCCAGCGTGAGCAGACTGTCCATCTCGGCGCGCGAAAATGCCGCACCCTCTGCCGTGCCCTGCACTTCGACGAAATGACCGGCACCGGTCATCACCACGTTCATATCGGTATCGCAAGCCGAGTCTTCGGTGTATTCCAGATCCAGCAGCGGCGTGCCCTGCACGATGCCGACCGAGATGGCCGCGACCGATGCCGTGATGGGCGACTCGGTGATCTTGCCGGCCGCCAGCAGCCCATTGACTGCATCCTGCGCGGCCACAAAAGCACCGGTGATGGCTGCGGTGCGGGTACCCCCATCGGCCTGCAGCACGTCACAGTCGAGCTGGATGGTGCGTTCGCCCAGTTTCTTCAAATCAAACACCGCGCGCATGGAGCGGCCAATCAGGCGCTGGATTTCCTGGGTACGCCCGCTTTGCTTGCCGCGCGCCGCTTCGCGGTCGCTGCGGGTGTGCGTGGCGCGGGGCAACATGCCGTACTCAGCGGTCACCCAGCCTTCGCCGCTGCCGCGCTTGTGGGGCGGTACTTTTTCTTCCACCGACGCGGTGCACAGCACCTTGGTGGCACCAAATTCGATCAGGACCGAGCCCTCGGCATGCACGGTATAGCCGCGGGTGATGCGCACGGGGCGCAATTGGTCAGCAGCACGTGCGCTGGAGCGAACAAATTCAGACATGAAACTTCCCAGGAAAAACTAAACAGAAGAGAAACGGGGCGCGCCAACGGCCACCCAGAATGCGCCGCAATCAACCCTTGCGGGCGGCGGAGCGACGAATGGCTTCATTGATCTCGGCAATGGAGCGCTCGATGGCGGCATCGTCCAGATCGTCCACGCCGGAATCGAGCCAGCCAGCCTGCACCGTGGATGCAAAGACCCCATCATCGATGTCGTCCGTCGAAATGCTGCCGCGGGTCGACTCAAAGGTGTCGGGTGTTTCCCACTCCATCGCGATCACCGTCACATTGTCACTGTGGGCACCGGCCTTGAGCAGCGCACGCTCCACCAGCTCGGGGGCCGCTGTGGCAACGGGTTTTTGCCCCATTTGGTAGACGATCTCCGCGTCGTCCAGGCTGCCCCACAGACCATCTGAGCACAACAGTATCCTGTCCCCCTGCTGCAGTGGAACGGGGCCGGTCACGTCAAACACCGGCTTGGTGGGCGACCCCAGGCAGGTGTAGAGCACGTTACGGTTGAAGCGTTCAGGCAACGGCACATCGGGCTTGGTGTCCTGGTGCTGTTCGATGTACGAGTGGTCCCGGGTGCGCGCCAGCAGTTCTCCATGCCGTACAAAGTACAGACGCGAGTCGCCGCAATGCACCCAATGGGCTACGCCACCTTGCACAATGGCCGCGACCAGCGTGGTGCGCGGGGTGTCCATCAAATGCTTTTCTGCGGCATAGCGCAGAATCTGGCGGTGCGCCGCCATGATGGCCATGTTGAAGAACGCCTTGGGGTCATCGATTTCCGGCTTGGCTTCCTTTTGGTACAGCGCAGAGATGGCCTGCAGCACCATCTGGGCGGCGACCTCGCCTTCGGGGTGTCCGCCCATGCCATCGGCCAGCAAGAAAAGCCCCGACGACTTGGTGTAACAGTACCCCATGCGGTCTTCATTCTTTTCGCGCCCGCCCTTGCGGCTGATCTGGAAAACGGAAAACTTCATTTTGGTTTGACACCCACGTTAGAGACACCGAGTACGCTTCTCTTGGTGTCCGTCACCATGGTGTCAAACTGCATGCGTACTTTTTCGCCCACGCTGAGTTTGGTATAGCGGCGCTCGCCCTCGCGACTTAATTCTTTTTGCAACGCAAAGACCGACTGCGGTCTGGACAGCGGGTCCAGCGACATGCACCATTCCACCACCTCAATCAGGTTGTCCGAGTAGACGCCGCGCAGACGGGCCAAGGCGACCGCAATACGGTCTTTTTCCAGGCGCTGCGGCGCTTCATTGGGCGGAAAACCCTGCATGCACGCATAGATGCAGGCCCCAATGGCGTAGATGTCGGTCCACGGACCCATGGACGCGTCGCGTCGGTACATCTCGGGCGCCGCAAAGCCGGGGGTGTACATGGGGCGAATGAAGTTGCCTTCTTTGCTCAACACCTCGCGCGCTGCGCCGAAGTCGATCAGCACCGACTTGTTGTCATCGGTAATGAAGATATTGGCAGGCTTGATGTCCAGGTGCAGCATCTTGTGCTGGTGCACGATGCGCAAGCCGCGCAGGATTTCATCAAACAGCGAGCGAATGGTGGATTCACGGAACACCTTGCTCTGCTTGAGGTCGCGTGCAGTGACGATGAAATCCTGCAGGGCAGCGCCCTCCAGGTAGTTCATCACCATGTAAACGGTTTCGTTCTCGCGGAAAAAGTTCAGCACGCTCACCACGGACGGGTGTGAGATTTGTGCCAGCGAGCGCCCTTCTTCAAAGAAACTTTTCAGTCCCAGACGGTAGAGCGAGAGTTTTTCGGGTTGCACCTGCGGCAGCAATTCACCGGGCGCGCGTGTCGCCAGCGACGACGGCAAATACTCCTTGACGGCGACCCGCTGGCCATCAGCGTCCAATGCCAGATATACCAATCCGAATCCACCCGCTGCGACTTTGCGAATCACACGATAGCCGCCGATGGTGGTGTCAGGGGGTAAGGGTGCTGGCTTGACCTTCGACATAAATTAAGAGTTGAACGCGCGTCTGATCCGTCTGAACCGGGTTATTCTCGGGGTCGTTTTACGAACCGGGAATAAGGAATGCCAGTTTATAGCATGACGGGTTATGCCAGTGCCCAGCACAGCACTACCGCTGCCAGCACGGAACCTGACAACAAATTGCCAGCCGGCCAGCTCGGTCTGGAAATCCGCTCCGTCAACAGCCGGTTCCTCGACCTGTCATTCCGGTTACCGGAAGACCTGCGCCAGTTTGAACCGGCACTGCGCGACCTGTTACAGGGTCGACTGAAGCGCGGCAAGGTGGAAGTCCGCGCCTCCATTGAAATGGCCGCGGCATCCGGCGTGGCCGATCCGACCCCCCGCATGCTGCAGCGTCTCAATGCCGTTCAGGACAGCGTGAAGGCGTGGTTGCCCACAGCGGCGCCATTGAGCGTGGCCGACGTCATTCGTCTGTCGGCCGCGGAACAGTCCGGCTCTCACGACTGGAGTGCTGCCGTGCTGCCGCTGGCCGACAAGGCACTCAAAGCCCTGCTGGATGCCCGTCAGCGCGAGGGCGCCCGCCTGTCTGGCATGCTGCTCGATCACATCACCCAGCTGCGCGCCCTGGCCCAGCAGGCCATTCCGCTGATTCCCCAACTGGTGGAGCAAAACCGCCAGCGCTTCCTGACGCGCTGGAAGGAGGCCATGGCGCTGACCGACGGATCGACGCTGCCCGAGGCGGCGCAGGACCGGGCCTTGACCGAAGCGACGGCGTTTGCCATCCGCATTGATGTTGCGGAAGAAATTACCCGATTGGGTTCGCATCTGGACGAACTGGAGCGCCTGATCAAAAAAGGCGGTGAGATCGGCAAGCGCCTGGATTTCCTGATTCAGGAGCTGCACCGCGAGGCCAACACCATGGGCTCGAAATCGGCAGCGCTGGAACTCACCCATATCTCGGTGGACATGAAGGTGCTGGTCGAACAAATGCGCGAGCAGGTGCAGAACATAGAATAGCCCGATCCTCAAATCGCCTCCAGAAGCCTCTGTCTATGGATTACCCCGGAAACCTCTTTGTCGTCGCCGCCCCCAGTGGGGCCGGCAAGTCCAGCCTGGTCAAAGCCCTGCTTGAGCTGGACTCCCATGTACAGCCCTCGGTCTCACACACCACGCGGCCGCCACGCGGACAGGAAAAGCATGGGCGTGAGTACTTTTTTGTCTCCGAGCAGGAATTTGACGCCATGGTCGCGGCCAACGGCTTTGTGGAGTGGGCGAACGTGCACAACCACCGCTACGGAACATCCAAAAAAGCCATTGAAGAACGCATGGCACAAGGCGCCGACGTGATCCTGGAAATTGACTACCAGGGCGCTATCCAGATCAAGAATATCTTTGCCAATGCCATTTCCATCTTCATCCTGCCACCCAGCTGGGAAGAGTTGCGCTCACGGCTGGAGCGCCGCGGGGAGGACTCGCCCGAGGTCATTGAGGTGCGCATGAAAAACGCCGCCCTGGAGGTCGCCCAGGTGAGCAAATTCGACTTCGTTATAATCAACGAACTGTTTGACCGTGCGCTTTTCGACTTGAAGGCCATTGTTCACTCCCAGCGGCTCAAATTTGCAGCACAGCGTCGTGCCCGAGCCGAAACATTCAAAGCATTGCTCATCCCCTAGTCTTTCGGAGAACTCCATGGCCCGTATTACTGTAGAAGACTGCCTGTTGCAGATCCCCAATCGTTTTCAACTGGTGTTGGCTGCCACCTACCGCGCCCGCATGCTGAACCAGGGCCACACTCCCAAGATTGAGAGCAAGAACAAGGCTGGCGTTACCGCCCTGCGCGAAATCGCAGCTGGCAAAATCGGCATTGAAATGCTGAAAAAAGTGCCTTTGTAAGCCTTTGCGCTCCCCAAAAGCACCGCATGCGGTGCTTTTTTTTGCCCTTTTTTTACCCTTGTCATCCAAAGTTTTTTGAGAGCGCTACATTTAAGCCATGGGTACCCCCGCCAATACAACGCTTTCCAAAAACACGCCCACGCCGGCGGAGTCGCCGCACCCGGCGGCAGTCAATGCTGCAGCGGCCAGTTTCGCGGGACTGACTTCAAAGCTGGACTATTTGTCTCCCGAAGACCTGGAGAAGGTTCGCCAGGCCTACCGCTTTGCCGACGAGGCCCATCTGGGGCAGTTGCGCAACAACGGCGAGCCCTACATCACCCACCCCATTGCGGTCGCCGCGCAGTGTGCTGAATGGAAGATCGATGCCCAGGCCTTGATGGCGGCACTCTTGCACGACTCGCTGGAAGACTGCGGCGTCACCAAGACGGAACTGATCGAACGCTTTGGTTCACCCGTTGCCGAACTGGTCGACGGGTTGACCAAGCTCGACAAGCTGCAATTCAACACCCGCGAAGAAAACCAGGCCGAGTCGTTCCGCAAAATGCTGCTGGCGATGGCGCGCGATGTGCGGGTCATTCTCATCAAACTGGCCGATCGCTCCCACAACATGCGCACCCTGGGCGATGTGCCCAGAACCAAGTGGAGCCGCATTGCCTCCGAGACGCTTGAAATCTATGCCCCCATCGCACACCGGCTGGGCCTGAACCAGACCTACCGCGAGCTGCAGGACCTGTCGTTTCGCTACCTGCGCCCCTGGCGCTACACCACGCTGTCCAAGGCGGTCACCAAGGCCCGCAGCCGGCGGCGTGACCTGATCCAGAAGGTCCAAAAGGAAGTGGAAACGGCATTTGCCGCGGCCGGCATCAGTGTGCGCATTGCCGGGCGTGAAAAGTCGCTCTATTCCATCTACAAGAAGATGGACAGCAAACACCTTAGTTTTGCACAAGTTACCGACATTTATGGTTTTCGCGTGATCGTGCCCACCGTCATCGATTGCTACACCGCGCTGGGCGTGCTGCACCAGCTCTACAAGCCCCTGCCCGGAAAGTTCAAAGACCACATCGCCATTGCCAAGCTCAATGGTTACCAGTCCTTGCACACCACCCTGGTCGGCCCGTCGGGCGTGAACGTGGAATTCCAGATGCGTACCGAGGCCATGCATGTTGTCGCCGAATCCGGCGTTGCCGCACACTGGCTGTACAAGGTCAACAAACCGGATGAAGCGGCGGCGGACCGGCTCGGCACCAAATGGCTGCAATCCCTGCTGGATATCCAGGATGAAACCCGCGATGCGGCCGAGTTCTGGGACCACGTCAAGGTGGATCTGTTCCCCGATGCGGTGTATGTTTTCACGCCCAAGAGCCAGATCATGGCCATGCCCCGGGGTGCAACCATTGTCGACTTTGCGTATTCCATTCACAGTAACGTCGGAGATCGCACGGTATCTGCCCGCATCAACGGCGAACAAGTCCCATTGCGCACGGAACTCAAAAATGGCGACGTGGTGGAAGTGGTTACGGAGACCACGGCCACCCCCAATCCGGCCTGGCTGGGATTTGTACGGACGGGACGGGCCCGCTCAAAAATCCGGCACCACCTCAAGACCCTGGCGCACACCGAGTCCGAAGAGCTTGGCGAAAAACTTCTGACCCAGGCTTTGCGCGCTGAAGGGATTGAACGCTTTCCGGACCAAGACCCTGTTTATGAGCCCATTTGGGAAAAGTTACTGCGTTTTACCGGCAGCAAGAACCGCCATGAACTGCTGACGGACATTGGTCTGGGCAAACGCATTGCCCATATTGTGGCCAAACGCCTGGTGCATCTGCTGGCTGACAGCGGCCAGCGGCCAGACGCCTTGCTGTTGACCCGTGAGCGCTTTACCGCGCACGAATCCACCTCGCAGGGCTCCATCACGCTGGACGGCAGCGAGAACGCGTCTGTGCAGTTTGCACCCTGCTGCCGCCCCATTCCCGGTGACGCCATTGTGGGCTACCTGGGCCGCGGTGAGGGTCTGGTCGTGCACGTGCATGACTGTCCGGTTGCCAAAAAACTCCAGAACAAGGACAGCGAGCGATTCATCAACGTCGACTGGGCGGACGAACCCGTGCGGACCTTTGAGACCGGAATCGTGGTGACTGCCAGCAATGGCAAGGGTGTACTCGCCAAGGTCGCCGCCGCACTGGCAGCCGCCGAGACCGACATCGTGCACATCGACATGGGGCACGAAGCAACGCATGATGATGTCGAGTTCCGCTTTGTTGTGGGTGTGCGCGATACCGCCCACCTGGCAGTGGCCCTGCGCAACCTCAACCGGACCACCTCCGTGATGCGTGCCGAACGCCGCCGGGTGCCTATGCCTGCCAACCACCAGGCAAGCAGCTAGCCGACCGGTGGTTCTGGGTAGCTGACCGCAATAACCTCGATCTCTTCCACCCGACCCGGCATGATCAACTTGAGCACATCGCCGGTGCGGGCCTTGAGGAGCGTGCGTGCAATGGGAGAAATCCAGCTGACCTCGCCCTTGGCGCTGTCGGCTTCGTCAATACCGGTAATGGTGACCGTGCGCTCCAGTCCGGCTTCGTCCGCGTAGGTAACCGTCGCACCAAAGAAAATCTGGTCATTGCCATGGTGGACGGACGGATTGGCAATCTCGGCAATCTCCATGCGCTTGGTCAAAAAACGGATCCGGCGGTCAATCTCGCGCAAGCGCTTCTTGCCATACAGATAGTCGCCGTTTTCGGAGCGATCACCATTGCTGGCGGCCCAAAAAACGGCCTCGACCATCTTGGGCCGCTCGTTATCCATCAGATCCAGCCATTCGTTGCGCAGACGCGCATAGCCTTGGGGGGTGATGTAGTTTTTGCCGCCGGCAGGAATGGGCGGCAACTGCAGATCATCGTCGTCGCCATCTGCATGGTCCGACTCTTTGGTAAAAGCCTTGCTCATGGAATACCGTGCATAAAGCCCGCAAAGGGAGGTTGCCCGACAGAATCTGGACAAGAAAAAGGCCTGCAACTTTTCAGTCACAGGCCTTTACTTTTTTGGTGCGGCTGGCAGGAATTGAACCCACGACCCCTTGGTTCGTAGCCAAGTACTCTATCCAACTGAGCTACAGCCGCTAAGCTAAAAATTATAGCACAGCCTTTTCAGGCGGTTTGAAGATGCAGGCCAAGAAGTTCTCTTGCCTCTTGCGGACTGGCAATGGAGCGGCCCGCATTGGCGGCACATTGGGCCAATTCGGCAATCAAGGCGCCATTGCCACTGGCCCGATCCCCGTTGGGCAGGTAAAAGGTGTCCTCCAGGCCCGTGCGCAGCATGCCGCCCAAATCTGCGGTCTTCTGGTGCACCGGCCAGATTTCCTGGCGACCGATCAGAGTGGCTTGCCACACGCTGTTGGGGGCCATCCACTGCGGCAGCAAGGCCAACAGATTCGCGTCACAGGGCATGCCGGAGGCCACGCCCATCACCAGGTTGTATTCGGGGCGCCCCATATCGGGTTTGAGCATACCGTTCTTGATGAACATGCCCACCGCGCGAACGATGCCCACGTCAAAACACTCAAATTCGGGGTGGGTGCCGCATTCCTGCATCACATCCAGGAACTGCTGGACCTTGGACACCGGGTTGTCAAACACCATGGGCGGCCAGGCCCACTGGCCGTCTTCCTTGATCTTGAGGTAGTTCAGGCTGCCCGCATTGCAGGCGGCAATCTCGGGTTTGACGCGGCGAATGCAGGCCAGGGGGCCGGAAATGTCCTTGCCCACCACACCGGTGGTCAGGTTGATGATGACACCGGGGCAGGCGTCACGGATGGCGTCCACCACCGAAGCCATCACCTCCGGGTCCCACGAGGGCATGTGGCCCATGCCCTCCTCCTGGTTGCGCACATGCACGTGCATGATGGACGCGCCGGCGTTGAAGGCGTCCCGCGCTTCGGTAGCCATTTCAGCCGGGGTCACCGGCACGGGATGCTGCTTGGGGTTGGTCAGCACGCCGGTCAGCGCGCAGGTCAGTATTGCTTTTTCCATGTTTTTGTCCTTTAAATTTCCAGTTCCACCAACAGGGTTCCCGACTCCACCTGGTCGCCCGCCTTGGCGTGCAAGGCGAGGACCTGGCCCGCGGCTTCGGCACACAGCCACATTTCCATTTTCATGGCTTCCACGCAGACCAGTTGCTGGCCCACCTGCACCACCGCTCCAGCGACCACCAGAACCTGTGTCACCTTGCCCGCTACCGGAGCACGTGCCTTGCTGGCATCCTTCAGCGAATCGGCATCCGGGAATGGCGATACCTCGGCAAACACGAACGTCTGCCCTTGCAAGGCCAGGTGCACGCTGGCACCGGCAAACACCGCCACCGCGGTACGAACCACGCCGTCCACCGCGTAGCGCAACGTCCCCTCAGAAAGACCCAACACACTGGCGTTGACGGTTGTGCCGTCCAGCGCCAGCACAATGCCGCCATGGCGGTCTGGTCGCACGCGGATGCTGCGCACCCGCTCACCGCACTGCAGTACCAGGTCGAACGCTTCCACGCTGTTCGCGCGCCAGTTGCTGCCATGCGCGACGTCCTGTCCACGCAGGGCAACGGCCATGGCCGCCACGCGCCAGGCGTCGTCGGTGGGTGCTGCTTCCTGCAGCAGGGCTTCGCCCTGCTCCAGCCACTGGTCGATCAGCGTGGTGGTCATCTCGGCCTTGCGAAAGGCCGGGTGATCGACCAGATCGCTCAGGAAGCGACCATTGTTTTTCAAGCCCAGCAAGGGCGTGTTCGCCAATGCCGCACGCAGCCGGCGAATGGCGTCGTCGCGGTCGCGCCCATGGGCGATGATCTTGGCCACCATGGGGTCGTAGAACGGCGAGATCACGCTGCCCTGGATGATGCCATCGTCCACGCGGACTCCGTACGCGTTGCCGCAGCCCTGCGCGCCCGCACACAGGGCCCTGGCCGGTTGCCACCACAGCACGGTGCCAGTCTGCGGCGCAAATCCGGCGTAGGGATCTTCCACATACAGGCGCGCCTCAATGGCGTGGCCGGTGAGCGTGACGTCCACTTGACGCGCAGGCAGCGGCTCGCCGGCGGCCACCCGCAATTGCCACTCCACCAGGTCATAGCCGGTGACCATTTCGGTCACCGGGTGCTCCACCTGCAAACGGGTGTTCATCTCCAGAAAATAGTGGTGCAGCTTGTCATCCACAATGAATTCCACCGTGCCGGCGCCGCGGTAGCCCACGGCCAGTGCTGCGGCCACGGCATCCTTGCCCATGGCTTCGCGCATGGCCGGCGTCACCACCGGCGACGGCGCTTCTTCAATGACCTTCTGGCGGCGGCGCTGCGCCGTGCAATCGCGTTCGCCCAGGTAGACCGCGTTGCCATGGGCGTCGGCAAACACCTGGATTTCGATATGGCGGCCGTTGGCTATCAGGCGCTCCAGCATCAGCGTGTCGTCGCCAAATGCGCTCTTGGCTTCGCGGCGGGCGCCCTCAATCCCCTGCTGCACTTCGGCGCTGGAGCGCACCAGGCGCATGCCGCGCCCGCCACCACCGGCGACGGCCTTGACCAGCAGCGGGTAGCCCAGCTTGTCGGCCTCGGCCGTCAAGGCCGCATCGCCCTGCTCCGCCCCCAGATAGCCCGGCGCACAGGGCACGCCCGCGTCCAGCATGCGGCGTTTGGCCAGGGCCTTGTCACCCATGGCTGTTATGGCACTGGCCGGTGGGCCGATGAACACCAGCCCAGCCTCCACACAGGCCTGGGCAAAGGCGGCGTTCTCGCTCAAGAAACCATACCCGGGATGCAGCGCGTCGGCGCCGGTCTTGCGCGCCGCGTCCAGCAAGGCATCAAAGCGCAAATAGGATTCGGCCGCGGGCGAGGCGCCAATGTGCACCGCCTCATCGGCCAGCATCACATGGGGGGCATCGCGGTCGGCGTCGCTGAAGACGGCCACGGTGCGGTAGCCCAGATCGCGGGCGGTGCGGATCACCCGGCAGGCGATCTCGCCACGGTTAGCGATCAGAATTTTGGAAAACGTCATGTCAAGGCCCACTGTGGTTTGCGCTTCTGGATGAAGGCGGTCATGCCCTCCAGCCCCTCGGGGCCTTGGGCGGCTCGGGAAAAAATGGCAGCGGCAGCCTGCACCAGATCCTGCGGCTCGTGCAGCCGGGCCTGGGCCATCAGCGCCTTGGTCGCGCCCAGCGCGCCGGGTGCGCAGGCCAGAATGTCGGCCAGCACGCGGTCGATTTCGGCCGTCAGTGCGCCGGTGTCTGCCACGCTGTGCACCAGCCCGATGCGTAGCGCGCTGGCCGCGTCCAGACGCCCGCCGGTGACAGCCAAGCGCTTGGCCTGCGAGTAGCCCAGGCGCTCCACCAAAAAGGGGGCAATCTGCGCCGGCACCACGCCCAGCGATGTCTCCGGCAGGCGGAAGGTGGCGGTCTCGCTGGCAATGGCCACGTCGGCCACACAGGCCAGCCCCAGGCCGCCGCCCATGACCGTGCCCTCCAGCACAGCAACCACCGCCAGCGGCGTGCGCGCATAGGCCACGCACAGTTGACCGAACTCGGCGTTCACCTCGGCGATGGGGTCCGGCGAATCGCTCGCGGCCTGCATGGCCCGCATGCGCGCAGCGGCCATGTCTTTCAAATCGGCACCGGCGCTAAAGTGACCACCCGCGCCGCGCAGCACCAGCACGCGCACCGCATCGCTCTGGCCCGCGCGGCCTTCGGCTGCTGCCAGCACCTGGCGCAGCTCGGCCGCCATTTGCAGGGACATGGCGTTGCGGGATTCGGGTCGGTTGAGTGTGATGTGCAACACCGCACCCACTTGTTCGGCCAGAATTGCTATCAATTCAGGAGCTGCTTGCGCACATTCTGCGGGGGCTGCAGCCTCATTTGGCACTGAATGTGTCATGCTTTTCCAGGCAGCGTGCCTTCCAGCTTGCAGATGATGCCCAGCATGATCTCGTCGGCACCACCGCCGATGGAGATCAGGCGGCCATCGCGGTAGGACTGTGCAATCGGGTTGTCTGCCGTGTAGCCCATGCCGCCCCAGTACTGCAGGCAGCTATCGGCCACCTCACGACTCAGGCGCCCGGCCTTGAGCTTGGCCATGGAGGCCAGCTTGGTCACATCCTTGCCGCCCACATACGACTCCACCGCGCGGTAGGTCAAGGCACGCAGGGCCTCCACCTCGGTGCGCAACTCGGCCAGGCGAAAGTGCACGACCTGGTTGTGCAGGATGGGCTTGCCAAAGGTCTGGCGCTGGCGTGTGTAGTCAATGGTTTGATCGATCAACCGGTCCAGCGAACGCAGGCAACCGGCCGCGCCGTACAGGCGCTCTTCCTGGAACTGCAGCATCTGCAGCATGAAGCCCATACCCTCCTGCCCGATCAGGTTGCGCTGCGGCACGCGCACGTTGTCGAAAAACAGCTGGGCCGTGTCGCTGGAATGCATGCCGATCTTGTCGATCTTCTGGCGCGTCACGCCGGGGCTGTTCAGCGGCACGATGATCATGGATTTGTTCTTGTGCGCCGCGCCCTCCGACGTGTTGGCCAGCAGGCAGCACCAGTCGGCCTGCATGCCGTTGGTGATCCACATCTTGGAGCCGTTGATGACGTAGTCGTCGCCGTCCTTGCGCGCCGTGGTCTTGAGCGCCGCCACATCGGAGCCGCCACCCACCTCGCTCACGCCCACGCAGCCCACCATGTCGCCGGCAATGGCGGGGGCCAAAAACTCCTGGCGCAGCGCGTCGCTGCCAAAGCGCGCCAGGGCTGGTGTGCACATGTCGGTCTGCACGCCAATGGCCATGGGCACGCCGCCGGCGTTGCATTCGCCCAGCGCCTCGGCCATGACCATGGAATAGCTGAAGTCCAGCCCCATGCCGCCAAACTCGGTGGGGTACTTGATGCCCAGCAGGCCCAGGTCGCCCATCTTCTTGAACAACTGGTGCGCCGGAAACATGCCGGCCTTTTCCCACTCGGGCAAATGGGGGTTGATCTCGTTGGCGACGAACTTGCGTACGGTGTCGGCAATCTGCTCGTGTTCAGGGGTGAATTTCATGGGGTGCTTTCGTGCGGTGACAGATGTTGAGAATGCAGCGGGCGCCGTTACATGCGCGCTACGCCAAAGGTGTTGGAGTGCAGCGTGCGCTGGTCGGCCTCGGCGGCCAGCGCCAGGCACAGGCCCAGAATGCGACGCGTATCGCGCGGGTCGATGATGCCGTCGTCCCACAGGCGGGCCGTGCCAAACAGCGCGGCCGATTCCTTGTCCAGGCGCAGGCGCAAACCGTCGGACATGGCCGCCAGCGCCTCCTCGTTGGCCTCCAGCCCCGAGCGCTCGATCTTGGCGCGGTTGACGATGTCCATCACCTTGGCCGCCTGCGCGCCACCCATCACGGCGGTGCGGGCCGTGGGCCAAGCAAAGATGAAGCGCGGATCAAACCCGCGCCCGCACATGCCGTAGTTGCCCGCGCCATAGGAGCCGCCCAGAATGAAGGTGAACTTGGGCACGCGCGCATTGGCCACCGCCTGGATCATCTTGGAGCCGTGCTTGATGGCGCCGCTGCGCTCGGCCACCGCGCCCACCATGTAGCCGGTGGTGTTTTGCAGAAAGACCAGCGGCGTGCCGGTCTGGTCACACAGCTGGATGAACTGCGCCGCCTTGGTCGACCCCGTTGGCTGAATCGGTCCGTTGTTGCCCAGAATGCCCACCAACTGGCCCTGCACGCGGGCGTGACCGCACATCATCTCGGCGCCGTATTCGGCCTTGAATTCCAGAAAGTCCGAGCCATCCACCAGGCGGGCAATGACCTCGCGCACGTCATACGGCTCGCGCTCGTCGGCCGGGACGATGCCCATCAGTTCCTGCTCGTCAAACAGCGGCTCGGCGAACGCACCTGCGACGGGTGCCTGGTCCCAGCGCAGCTTGTCCATCACCTCGCGGGCCATGCCAATGGCGTGGGCGTCGTCTTCACACAGGTACTCGCCCAGCCCGGTCACCTGGGCGTGCGTCTCGGCACCGCCCAGTTCGTCTTCGGTGCAGTCCTCACCAATGGCTGCCTTGACCAGCGGAGGGCCGGCCAGGAAGATGTTGGAGCGCCCGCGCACCAGAATCACATAGTCCGACAGGCCGGGCAAATAGGCGCCACCCGCCGTGGACGAGCCATGCACCACCGCAATCTGTGGCAAGCCCATGGCCGACATGCGCGCCTGGTTGGCAAAGGTGCGACCGCCTTCGATGAAGATTTCGCTCTGGTACATCAGGTTGGCGCCGCCGCTCTCCACCAGCGAGATCAGGGGCAGCTTGTTCTCCTGCGCGATCTGCTGCATGCGCAAGCCTTTTTTCAAGCCCATGGGCGCCACGGTGCCGCCCTTGACTGCGCTGTCGCTGGCAGAAATGATGCAGCGCTTGCCCGCCACCACGCCAATGCCGACGATGGAGCCGCCGCCCATGACCGACTTCTTGCCGTCGTCATCGTGCATGTTCAGCCCGGCCAGGCGGCTGATCTCCAAAAATGGCGTGCCACGGTCCAGCAACCGGGCCACCCGCTCGCGCGGCAGCAGCTGATTGCGCTGCTCAAACTTGTCGCGTTTGGATTCGGATTCGGCGATGACCAGGCCTTCCAGGCGCTGGACTTCGGTCAGCAGGCCCTGCATGCGCAGGGCGTTGGCGGCAAAGGCGTCGGATCGGGGCTTGATCTTGGAACGAATGACAGGCATCAGGAAAAGTCCTTGCATTGAAGTTTCAGCATTAGATGCCATGGTGACGTTAACGTCAACTAGATGTCGTATAGGTGTTTGTACTGATGTTTACGGCATGCCGGGCTGCTAGCATTCAGGCCGGTTGGCACAAGCCCTCTTCTTCAACACGCATCCACTGCACGACACAAGGACAATCCATGGACCTCCAAGCCTGCACCCAAGCCATTCGTACCAAAGTGGGCGCTGACAGCGGTCTGGCCGCCACGCTGAAATTTGACTGCGGCGCCGATGGCGTGATCCGCATCGACGGCGCCTCCACCCCCAACACCGTGAGCAACGACAACGTCGACTCCGACTGCACCGTGGGCATCACGCTGGAAAACCTCAACGCCCTGCTCACCGGCGACCTGGAGCCCACCACCGGCTTCATGGCCGGCAAGCTCAAGGTCTCTGGCGACATGGGTGTTGCCATGCGCCTGCAACGCGTGATCTGATGAACGCATCCGACGCGCAGGCCTTCGTCAACTCGCACCGTGACGAGGCCACCACCGATCTGTTTGGCATCACCGAGCTGTGCCGGGAATTCGGCATCACGCTGCGGGCGCTGCGCTTTTATGAAGACAAGGGGCTGCTGGCCCCCAGGCGCGTCAACGGCGCGCGCGTCTACACGCGCCGCGACCGGGCCCGCCTGGCGCTGATCCTGCGCGCCAAGGCCATTGGTTCCCCGCTGTCAGAGATCAAACGCTACCTGGACCTGTATGGCGACCAGGGCGAAGGCCGGGAGCAGCAACTGACCTACGTGATCGAACGCACCGACACTGAAATTGCCGAACTGGAAAAAAAGCGGGCCCAGATTGACGAGACACTGGCGGAACTGCGCGTGATCAACGCCAGCTCCCGCGCACAGCTGGAATTGCGTCAACGGGCAGACAAGGCATAAATCGGGCCACAGCCCCCGTGGAACGTGCGCAAGCAGCTATATTTTCTATAGCACCACTGACATCGACACCAGCGATGTTGCCGCGCTCAGAGGTTCCAGGTGCTTTTGTCTTTGCGGGCCACGGCCAAAGTTGGTGACGCATGTTGACTAAACTCCAAAACGTAAGACACTGTACGTCTCTGAAGCAATACACCCTGGTGCACCAATGAACCCTTGGCTGGTCTTCGCTGCAGCGAACCTGCTCCTCGCATGCCTTGCATCAGGCCTGTATATCCGCGAGCGCCAGCACAGAGTGCGTTTGACTTCAGAACTTGCCAAGCTGTCGAAACGGGTATCCGGCAAACGGGAACGTGACGAGCTGACTGGCATGTTGACCCGTTCAGGATTCGACGCCACTCTGGAGAGGAAGGCGCTCCAGACGGACAGTGGCGTTGAGCCATTTTGCGTCGTGTATCTGGCGCTCGACAATTTTGGCCTGCTCAACGATGCATTTGGGCACGAGACCGGTGACCGACTGCTCAAAGAAGTATCGCGCCGGCTCAGCCTGTGCGTCAGTCCTGCAACGGACGTCTGTCATGTGACGGCGGACGAGTTTTCACTGCTGTCAGACGGCGATATTCACTCCGGGCGGACCATTGCCAAGCGCATCGCCAATGCGCTGGCTGAGCCCTTCACTTTTGAATCGATACGGACACAGGTCAGCTGTTCTATCGGAATCGCCATGTACCCAGAGCATGGATCGATCACCAAGCTGATGGGAAACGCTGCACTGGCCATGCGAAGCGTCAAACAAAGCGGCGGTGGCGATTTTTGCGTCTATGACCCCAAGATGGGCCTGCAAGTCCGTGAACAAGCGGTGCTGTTCAATGACCTTCGCAGCGCACTTGAAAAAGGCGAGTTTGAGCTGTATTTTCAGCCAAAGGTTGACGCCATCAGCCTGCAGGTTACGGCCGCAGAGGCCTTGTTGCGTTGGCACCATCCGGAGCGTGGATTGGTCGGCCCCATGGTTTTCATACCCTTGGCCGAACAATACGGACTGATTGGGGCCATTGGCAACTGGGTCATTGAAGAAGCCTGCCGCAAGGCGGCACGCTGGCGCGAACAGGGTTTGCGCATGCGCGTGGCCGTCAACATTTCAGGCTACCAGATGCGCGAGGATGACCTGGTGGATCGCATTGAGGCCGCCCTGCAACGCCATGGCATTCAACCCGAACGATTTACCTGCGAGATCACCGAATCCGTGGCGATGGAGGACACCAAGGTCACGCAACTGACCTTCGAACGCATGCGCAACGCGGGCTTCCACGTCTCCATCGACGATTTCGGAACCGGCTATTCGAGCCTGGCCGCGCTGCGCAAACTTCCCGCCGCCGAACTGAAAATTGACCGCGCCTTTGTTTCGGACCTGGAAGAAAGCGAAGACGCCAGATCCATCGCACAGTCCATCGTCAATCTGGCAATGGCACTGAATTTGCGCGTGGTGGCCGAGGGTGTGGAGACTTTGGGACAGCGCGATCTGTTGGTGCGCATGGGATGCAACGAGCTTCAGGGCTTTCTCTTTGCGATGCCCATGCCAGCCTACGAGCTGGAGCGCCTGGCGCTGGATGTCCATCAGCCTGACGAAATGGAATTCCGCAAGTCCCTGTTTTCAGAAACCTATCTGGGCAAATTGCATTGACATCCAGAGGACATTGCATATGTCACTTGCTGGGTCCAGGCGCGGCAATTCCACAAAGAAATGCTGCCGAAATGAAATGGTAGGGCGTCACGGACTTGAACCGTGGACCAAAGGATTATGAGAAGTTTCGCCCTGAAAATATCGTTGATTTATAACGACTTTTCATGCCAAAAAGCTTATGTGCAAGCTAATGTGCAAGCAACTAATAATCAACAGTATTTTGCTGAGTCAATCTTACCAAACATCCTCAGTTTCGATGCATTGTCTGTCGTGTAACACGACATTACGACCCAACTGACAGTCGCGCAGCATTCGCCTTCTGTACTGATTGCTGCGCCTTGACCAATTTTTGGCGCGCTCGCTCACGCTTTTCATTCTGCCCTACAAGCGATTTTTGGTCAGCAAGCGACTTCAGCTTCAACTGATCGGCCGTAAGCGTTTGAGTGCCCCTCTGTGACTTCAGCGTGGATTCGTCGAGCATCAAAGACATTACGCCGTTGACTCCGTACACAGCCATCAGCATTTGACGCGCTTGCGTTGGGCCTTCAGCGTAGATCGCTGTCTTCAATGTTGCGGTGTTGTTGACGCCATAGCGCGCTTTGACGGTCGCTGTGAACAGCTTGAGCGATGAGGAGATTTCGGTGATGTGCATAAAGATATTTAGTCAACGCAAGATCAACCGATTTGATAGGTGCTCAAAACGACTTTTTGATAGGACTCAAATGCGTCAGTCAATCGCTTTGACGCAACAACACAACGACAGCGCCTGTCCACAGCATCGCAGACGACCTCACACCAACCACCGCTGACGAACTGCTCCAACACGTACCTGACGCCGCGCTCACTGTAGTTCAGCGAGTTGAACAAGTCCTTCAGCGTCAACTGTTGATTCGTGTAATGGTTCCGAGCAAGCAAAGCGAACAGGTCAAAGGCGATACGGCTTTGACTCAAAGGCAAGTTATCTTCCTCCCAAAGACGAATATCGATTACGCCTTGGGAAAATCTGCCTAAATCTGGAATAACTGCGCTTTTTACCATCTGTCCGTTTGAAGACAGAAGAGCCTATTCCCATACCCAAAAAATTCCTACAGATATTGCATGCAATTTATGCGCGCAAAGTTTGCAGATAATTTACCTCAGCTCGTATGCTGATATCGCGCACACTGCATGCGACAAATATAAAACAAAAAATCCAACAACGTCAGGATTAAAGTACGGGAGCTGCAATGAACTTCAAATATCTCATGGAATATCGCAAAAGCAAAGACACAATAAAAAAATGCTGTACGCGACTTGAGCAAATAAGAAATGATATTCAAACAGCTGATCAGGACAAACTGAAAAATCTAAAGGCCGAGGCAGACGTAATCACAAAGGAAATAAGCGCCATAAGATTAATGCAAGGATATGACCGTTTACTAAACAATCTCATTATCGCTTTAGTTAGTGCTGTTGGCGGTGGCGGAGTGCTAGCACTAATACTACAACACTATACGCACTGAGAACTTTGGCTTAGCCATAACAGCGACGCTGTTCAAGTAATTTAACTTGGCTTGAATAATATTTCACTAATTACAACTCACAGGGATGGAATGGAAATGAAATTTAATATTTACACATTAATAGCGGCAGTGGCTATCAGCGTTCTATCAGCATGTGGTGGAGGTGGCGGCGGTTCAGTCACAGCTCCTACGACTCCAACTGTAGTAACTCAAGATGCTGCGTGCGCGGTCGCCAAACACAACTACGGCGATATTACATATCCTGTGTCATACAAAGGCACATATACCGTACCAACTCCGACGCAACGACTTGCGCCGAATATTGTCCGTGGCATGGACATTAAAGATTTATATGCAGGTTACGGAATCAACGGCCGTCTGACGGACGCGGGCTGTACTGATTCCGCTCTGTTCGCTAAAAACGCATACGTTGAAACCCTCGACCGAATGAAAGCAGTCGGTTCGGAACAAGTTTGGATTTACAACTTCGGGGTTTGGGATGACTTCACCAAAGCAAGTTTCTCAATCGCGCCGAACACCTCTCATGTGCCTGATGCGGTCTTCGCCTTTCTGGTCAGTGAAGCTAAGAAACGGAATATGAAGGTATTTTATAAATGGCAATTCAACGACTTCGACACAAAAGGTAATTTCTACACAAATAGTCCGAACGCCGCCCAATTTGCAAAATTGATGGATGCATATCGCAGAGAAACAATTGTGCAGGCCGCACTTGCTGAGAAATTAGGCATCGACGGAATGGCAGCAGACCCGACCATTTTTCTCGAAGGATCAGGCTACGAGAAAACTTACAAAAAGGAATGGCTCGCTGCTGTCACGGCTGCAGTCAGCGATATACGCGGTGTTTATCACGGACAAGTTATATATGGACATCCGAAAATGCTTGATGAGGTACTGATCACAAAAGTTGATGCATTAGTGCTCAATTCTTGGGGATTTGAAATTCGAGCGAATGGCATCACCGCGTTCAATCTTGATGTGTTGAAAAGCCACTATCGCGGCGGACTTGCGTTTGATAAGCAGAATTACGACATTGACACCAAAGGCGTCCGACCTGATGTTCCCGTGATTTGGGATATCGGTCAGAAAAGTGCAGCTAATTTTTACGCTGTTGGAGTGGGTTTTATTGAAGATGCAGTTTGCGTAAATAACTGCATTCAACTTACTTATGGCACTGACTTTTCACTTCAAGCTTTGGGTATTGAGGCAGCATTGGAAGTGATCAATGAGCAAACCTCATTCAAAACGACTACCGTGAAATTCATCAATGGATTTTGGTACACCGACTCGCTCACACCTACTCAATACAAAGACACGCAATGGGGGCATATTGGTATTACTACACAGCAATGGGACTTTCCGAATTTGGCTGATTCAATTCGAAACAAACCCTCAGAACCCATTGTTAAGTATTGGTTTGGAAGGTAGATCAAATCAGGTATGGTATGTTGAGCGTCGCAGTTGACACTCAACATCACTCACTTTTTGAAGCGAGCCTTGACTGCATTCGCGGCTGCTTCAACATGCGTGTCAAGCTCGCCGCTTTCAACAGCTGATTTCAGCGTCTCAAGCACGGCGACTAACGAAGCTTCATCGCTGACTTCTACGCTGTTTTTTCCCTTCGAAAAATCGACCACTTTACTGCCGTACCGCAATTGCACGACAACCTTGCCGCTATCTGCGGTAAAGAACCATGGACGCACGCGCTTTGCGACCTCGACAGAGCGAACTTCCCCTGTTTCCGCATTCTTGATATTGCGCAGACGCTTTGGCGCGTAGATCATTCCATTCTGCATTGCTGTTGCGAGTGCAATTTGTTCCATGAGTTTGTTGATCAGCTTATTACGCCGTACTTGAATTGGTGCAAGTGCGCTTGGGCGTTTTGCATTGATCAGTTTCAGACCTGATAGAACACTCATTTAAATCTCCGTTTGTTTGTTGAAGACTTAACTGTATTCCCATGCCCATTCCATTCCTACCGATATTTCACCGTCTTTTCTTTGGTTATTTATAGGTTTCTATTGGTTAGTGATAAATAAGTGCATGAGCACTCAATCAGATCAATTAAATATCGCCAATGGACAGAAGATTAGAAAATTCAACGACTCGCATCTTGAGTGGTTAATGACTTACGACTCGCAATTCACACATGCAATTACATTGACGTTCAACTCACGATTGATTGCAAACTTTATTAATAAGAATGCGCCATTCAAAGTGATCGCCAAAATGGATTTGTTGGAGCTACAAAAAAGGAGTTTTCGTTGTTTCGCAAACAGATTGAATAAGTCGCTGTTTGGCAACACAACAGCACGTCACGGAAACAAGTTGTTGTTGGTGCCTATTTTGGAAGGCTTGCATGGAGATAACAAGGTTCACTATCACTGCGCACTCGGCGTGCCTCCTGATAGATTTGAATCAATTGAGATGAAAATAAAGGGGGCGTGGAAACACGCGCCTTTTAGTGGAAATCAAGTGGACGTTCAACCATATCGGAATAGTGGTTGGCTTGGCTATATCAATAAGCAAGCGAAATATATCAACAGAGAGTGCATCGATTGGAATAATGTCCATATTCCATGCGCGTCGAGTCAGTTCCCGTCCATTGCTGAATGAATTTTCCTTTGGATGACTAAAAAGACCGTAGGAGTCTTTAATAGCGTAGCCATGGCCGTAAATTGACACTGCAATAACTGCTGACTCTTTGATCACCGAGACATTCGATATGGAGCAAGCATGTACGACACCGTTGCATGCATCCCCCGTTTTGACAGACAAAACAGCGAATGATTGGGTATCGCTCACAAACAGCATAGGACAGCGTACAAGCGATCTATGCAATAGATATGACCTAGGTGTCTCTCTCGCTCTTTGCGTTGGCGCAGTGTCGGTTTATGAAGTTGGCATGAAACCTGGAGTTCGACCAATTTGGCTTGAATCGCTGAATTCCGTGTCATCAGACAGCACAACGGAAATCAAAGAGAATATAGAAAGCATTTGATTCTGACGTAAGTCATTGAAATCCATCAGGATATTATTTTTGCCATAAAAGCTTGTCCGACCAAACCAAAGGGAAGACACTAAATACATAGAAATTATTTGATATGTAAGGAAAGCAAGATGTCACAAGCAAAAGTTTTGAACGAAAAGGAACTGCGTAAAGTTCTGCTGTATGTCGCTTCGCACAAACACGCCTCGCGGAATAAGGCAATGCTGTTAATGACGCACTTGTCAGGAATGCGCGTTGGTGAAGTCGCGGCCGTGACGATCAGCGATGTACTGAATGCAGACGGCACTATCAAAGATGAAATCTATCTTGCTGCTGATCAGACAAAAGGAAACAAGGGTCGCACGGTGTTGATTTCGAAACGACTTCAAGACGAAATTCAGCACTTCCTATCTGTGCGCTTTCGTCTCAAGGAGTTGGCTGCGATCAACTACACAGATACAAGTCGTGCGCTGTTCAACACACAAAAAGAACCCATTCGTGGCTTCTCCGCAAATACGCTGTCGCAGTACTTCCATTATCTGTACAAGAAATCGGGAATCGACGGCGCATCAAGTCACAGCGGTCGTCGTGGCTTCATTACGGCTCTTGCAAATCGAGGCGTCAATGTGCGCGTACTGATGGCACTCGCGGGTCATTCGAATCTTTCAACTACTCAGCGTTACATTGAATTGAATCCCGCAATGATGAGAACGGCTGTTGAAATGATGGCTTAGCCAAATAATACGCAGTGTGTCGTGTAACACGACGCCTACGACAACAAATCACTCTCACCTGCGATAAAGGCATCCATTTTTCTACGAACTTTGCCATCAGGCATCTTTAATTGCGCTTCAATGTGATTGCGTCGTGCGATTTCACTTTTAAGGCTGACAGCATATTCTTCCTTCAGCCAAAGCTTCCACGCTGATTCTGATTCGTCATTCCCATCTTCCGTGGCAGTTCTGTATTCGGTCTGATACTTGAGACCAAAAGGCTGATATCGGTCACTGAGTTCAATCGCATCGTAATTGGGGAAGCTGCCTCGCTCGGCATTCAACAACACGAATCGAGCTTTGTACAAGCAGCGACCTGTAAGCGAGTTCATTGCATTTTTATGCGCCTTAGGTGAATGCCGTCCACTTTCATGAATATTTTCAATAGCACCATCAGCATCACGCAAACGAAGATGGGGAGCTATCTGCAATCGATCGCCAATACGCCAATATTCCATAGCGGGATGTAACAAACGGTAGAGCAACACCCAATACTCATTTTGCAGCGTGTGCAATCGATAGCGTTTCGTGTGGAGCTTGAATTCAGCTTGGCTATAGGCAGCTAGATTGAGTTTTCTGCCCTCATGCTGACTAGCCAATAACTCCTTGAACTGTTTGACGATGGTTTGCTGTCGAATTGTCAGTGGTACTTCAATGTAGATTTTTTCAGAATCGAATTTGTGCTCTTGCAGTTGGTCAAGGGCAAGCAATTTCACTTTGGATGGTCGCTTCGACTCAGCGAATATGTTTCTGCCCGTTTGCTGCCACCACTTATAGAAACTTCCCATACGCAGATCACCAAACGCCTCGACGACTTTAGCAATCGCGGCATCTTTTGGTTTCGCACCTGTTTCGTGCGCAAACCATATGACGGGACTCAAACGAAGGGATTGCCACCACCATTTATAGACGCTTTCAGCGGCCTCATCCACTTCCAAGTGGTCGTTCTCTGCGACGAAGCGAGGAAGTCCTTTGAAGAATAGTCTTTTATTTGAGTTCATCACTCATAGTATAACAATCATATTGTTACTTAGTAACATATTGTTATAACTGGTCTAATACATATATCGAGGAAGCAACAACGCAAATTCGCAAATAGCTGAATCGATATTTGAAAAGTGAGTATCTAAATGAATGCAACCGTCACCACCACTGTTTCCACCCCTTCCACACCAACTGTCGTTCAACACGACACCGCGACTGTCGTGCAAGGCGTGCAAGTTACCTATACCTTCCTTGAGAAGCTTGTCGTGGAGCGCGAAGTTTGGGAAGACACAGCTTTTCGTACAAGCAATGAACAACTCTATGTGCTGCTCCAAAAATGCTATCAGTTCTACAAACTGATGGGTGCCGCAACCACTGAGGCTGAGGCACTTCGCAAGGGGCTCAATGACTACATCAACCTCAAAGGCTACAAGTTCGACAAGACCACCCACACACTGACCAAAATCGTCAAGTGCGTGTTTGGTGTAGACCGTCGCCGTGTCAGCGCCTACGGCATTGCACTTCGCGCTGCACTGACCGAGGGTGTCAGTGTGTTGGATATTCCCGCGTTCATCGCGAAAAGCGGTGGCGTCGAACAGCTTCGCCTTACCAAAGCACCCAACGCCATGACTGCAAAGCAGAAGGCGACGGCAGCGGTTGTCGCGGTCAGCACAAACACGCTTGGTGTTGCAAGTGGCATCAAGCTCGGGGGTTTGCTCGACGGCGGAAAGGTCGGCACTCACGTGGTGCTGATCGGAACTTGGCAAGCTGACGGCAGCGTGATCGTCCGCGCCGTCGTGGAAAGTGAGGGTGTGCTGAATGCGGCACTTGCAAGCTATTACAGCGGAGCCAAAACCGCCGTCAAGGCAGCAGCCGTTGAAACCAAAGCTGCCAATGACGCAAACGCTACGCAAGTGGCCATCGAAATCGCCGCACTGCAAGCTGCCTAAAAGACAGCACGAATCGGTGGGCAGCGGCGCTACTCACCCATTCGGATCAATTTCAATTTCAAAGGTTTTATATGAGTTTCAAAGACTACACGCCGAAAGCGATCAGCGACATCGTGTTTGCCAACAACCATGACGAACAATTACTCGTGGACATTGTGAATGGGAATCGCCCGTTTCCCGCAAGCGGCAAGAACGGCATTCTGCTTTATGGCGTCAATGGCACAGGCAAGAGTGCGTTGGCGAAACTGCTGCCCGATGCCATCGAGGCTGTGAAAACTGGCAATCTTGCGGACGCGAAGGTGGTTCGCGTTCAGCATGGCAACAATGGCGCTGCCCTCATTCAGCAGCTACAGGCGCAATCGTGGACCGTGCCTATTAGCGCAAGTCATCACTACTTTGTGCTCGACGAGGTTGATCTCTTGAAAGGTCAATTCATGGATCAACTCAAGTCGGTGATGAACACGGGCACTTCGATCTTCGTAATGACAACAAATCATTACACGGAAATCGAAATGGGCGTTCGTGATCGTTGCCACTGCATTCCGTTCAACGCTGCACCTAGCGCGAGTTGGCTGCCACTCGCAAAACGGATGCTTGCTGACGCTGATATTCACAACATCACGGATGCGGCAATGATTGCGGTAATCAATACTTGCAATGGTTCAGCACGAAACATCGTGGATGCCATTGTTGGTGTGATTTTGACGCGACGGAAAAATACTGCCTCTCAGCCACAAATCGCCACATCCCCAAGTGTCATGTAACACGACACCTGAAACCCAACGAAGTCACGAAAGGAAAATGAATGAACATTCAAAACGAACAAGTCATGGCAGAATATCTCAAACAGACTATTCAGCAGAAATGTGATTCAAAGACGTATAAAGAAACTGAAGGTGACCTTCAATGCTTCAATGACTTTAACAATTTAAAGGATGATTATGAGGCGGAATTATACGAATGGATATATGAACAATCATCTTCGAAATTCACAGATGAGCCTTCAGAAATTATTCTTCTATGCAGATGGGAGACATCGGACAAACAGATGGTTCCATTTCAGGCATCATTTCACACTGACCAAAATGGTGAAAATCATTGGCTGCTTGCCTATTCTATCGATATGGAGAATTTGCACGTAGGGTTTAGGTGCATTATAAAAAATGGTATCTGCTGCATGGGAGAAATCTTTGTGAACAGTTTTAATAAGGCTGACTATCAAGGCGAAGTCGATATTTTAAGGAAATATCTTGAAATAGAGACTATTCATTGATGAGTATTTTATTGATATGACACACACATATCCTCACTTTGCGGTCAGCTTCAATTTTTTCGCGATGGGAAACTCCTTAATATCCACCTCGCTGAGCATGCCGACAAAGGCTTGGTCCCATTCCCATTCATTTATAGTGTCTTGATATTTCATTGTCACGACTAAACGACCATCCAAGCCTCCGCTGAATTGCCAATAGTCCCAAGTCATATCGTCATCGCTTTCGTCCATTGGATCGCCTGCACGCGATCCCTGTCCTCGTAAGCTCAGTGCTTCACCGCGTTTGATTCTTGCCCAATCCCGCGCACTGACGGTGGTGCTCACTTCGCCGTATTCGTAGCTGTACATAGGCGTTTTGAGTACGGCATAGGTCGGTTTAGGCCTCTTTGGGGTCAACGCGATCCTTAGCTTTTTCAACTCACTTTGTTGGGCTCGCGCCAACTCTAGCAATTCACCCATCATTGCCTTCAGTTCCACCATCTCAGCTTTGACATCCATGCTCGTATTACTTTCCAAATTGGTCTTTTGGTCAGATCGTACTTTTCAAATTGACACGATCAGTGTCGTGTAACACGACACCCACATAGCCGTGCTGCGCACGCCTATGTGTCAAGTCCGAGAGCCACGCAATCGTGCATTGCACGAATGCATCCAAAGCAAGCCCCCACGATGCACCCCACAGCGCGTCAAAAGCCCAATCAGCAGCGAGACTACGCGCGCCGTGTGTCAGACGCTTGCAGCTTTGATTTTGGTCTTCAACTTGGCAGCGACTTTCTTCGACAAGTACGTTTCATCAATGACGCCACCTGCATCAATCAGCTGCCGACTTTCATTTCCACGAAGTTGATTGATCGCTTTCACGACTTGCAAATGACTGTAGTGTTTTTCAATCATCAGTACGCTTGTCCCCATCTGTTTTGCAAGCGTGTGAATGGGCACTTTGTCATGCGTCAGCGCAAGCGTTGCGTATGTATGACGCAGACTGTAAAAAACTCGCTTTTGATCAGTCTTGGGATCTAGCAATAGACCGTGCTCAGTCAGGTAGCTGCTGAACATTTTCTGAAAACTTGCACTTGGGTCGTGCTTCGCTTTGGTGCGAAAGACATAGTCGTCATTCGTGCTTTTGATGACATTCTTTAATGGCGTGAGCAAGGGCATTTCTAGGTCATCGTAATTGCGCTTCGCAATTGCGCTAAGCACAGCAGCCGTTCTGTTCATTCCTACGATTTCTCGCTTGCCTGTCTTGCCATCGACTATCAGAGTTACAGAGCGCTGCAAATCGTGCTTCTGAATGATCTCGCCTTCCTCATTCAGGTCAGTTGAATTTTCTACAATCGGATCAATGCGCTCAGTGATTTGTTTCCACTTCAAATCAAGCAACTCAATTCCTGGTCTCGCACCTGTGTCGAGTAATGCCATGACATAGTCGCGCATCAACATTCGCGCATCTTTCGAGACATTGTTTCGTGCGCGTTCAATCCATCCATCAAAACCCGCGATCAGTGCTTGCACTTCAATGACGGAGAACGCAGGTCGCCTTGTTGAATCCTTGCCCTTCGATTCCAACTTGGGTCGATTTGCCTCAGTCAAGAAGTTACGCATTTGTGCTTCGTCAAAGACACGATTCAATGCTGCGTTATGCGTCAGCATAGTGCTTCTTGATGGCACGCGCTTCATTTCAATAATGCGATATGCATCAAGCTCATCCAACACTGACACATCAATGTTGGTGACGTTGCGATTGCCGAGAAATGGAATCAAATATTCTTCAATAACCCTAATGTAGTCATTGAATGAGACCTTGCCATTCTTGCTTGCAAGTTCCTCTTTCATTCGCGCGATGGCAAGCTTGGCTATGTCACGGAATTTGCGCGTGATAACAGGCAGATTCTGTTCTTTGCGAATTTCGGCTTCGATCAGCAAGCGGTTGGCGCGTACAACCGCTTTCTTGAAGTCAGTCTCTTTTGTTGTGCCACGCTGCCACTTGCCATCGCATTTGTAGCGACACTGCCATGCGCCACTGTGACTGCGCCGATACAGAATCAGTTGCCGTTCTAGGATGACGCGCGTGCTTTCAATTTTTGGGGGCATGCAGCGAATGTATTGCCACGATCCACTTACGTCAATGAATTAAGTGTGCAAGCAACAGGTCAAAAAAAAGACTGCCTGAATTTAGACAGTCTTTTCAAAATGGTAGGGCGTCACAGACTTGAACTGTGGACCAAAGGATTCCGATTTGTGTAGCTTTCACTACTCTCTGGACTTTGCCTTCATCATAGCTTTCGCCTTAGACGGGTGCCGTCAAGTCTCTACACCTTCAAAGTGATTTCTCACTGAGCTTGGCTCGGCGTTGACATATGCATTGCTGCACTTAGCGTTCACCGAATTTGACACCATTCACATACAGAGTTTCCTACCGTAGTGCACAACTATTGCCATGAGTCCTCTGCTCTAACCAACTGAGCTAACGCCCCATTTTTCTCAATTTTACTCGCTGAATTTTGGCTGATTTGCTCATGTGAATGTGCAAGCGGTGTGCAAGCGGTGTGCAAGCAAATTATCAGACTGAAAAAGCTTTGAAACCCGCATAAACAGTGGCTTTCAAGGTATTCAGCGTATTGGGTGATCGGATTATGAGTCCTCTGCTCTAACCAACTGAGCTAACGCCCCAACCGAACCGATGATTGTAATGGGCTACTTGTGGTGGCTCAGGGCGTTGCTCACCAATTTGGACGTAATGTCCACAATCTGGATCATGCGGTCGTAGGGCATGCGGGTCGGGCCGATCACGCCCAGCGTGCCCACGATCTTGCCATCCACTTCGTAAGGGCTGGTGACGATGGACAGGTCTTCAAACGGCACCACCTGGCTCTCGCCGCCAATGAAGATGCGTACGCCGTCGGCCTGACCGGCAATGTCCATCAGGCGCATGAGCTGGGCCTTCTGCTCAAACAACTCGAACGCGCGGCGCAGGTGGCCCATGTCACTGGAGAAGTCGGACACCGACAGCAAATTGCGTTCGCCCGAAATGATGACCTCGTCCTGCGTTTCCGAGATCGCTTCCGAGCTGACAGCGACTGCCGCCTGCATCAGTGTGGCGATTTCCGTGCGCAGCGACTCGACCTCGCCCTGCAGGCGTCCGCGAACATCCTCGATATCCAGGCCCACGTAATGGCTGTTGAGAAAATTGGCCGCTTCCACCAGCTGCGCCTGTGAATAGTCCAGTTCGGTAAAGATGACGCGGTTCTGCACGTCGCCATCGGGCGACACAATGATGACCAGCACGCGGCGCTCCGACAGGCGCAAAAACTCGATGTGGCGAAACACCGAGGTGCGCTTGGGCGCAATCACCACGCCCACAAACTGCGACAGGTTCGATAGCAGATTGGCCGCATTGGAAATAACCTTCTGCGGCTGATCGGGCGCCAGGCTGTGCGAGCCATACTGGCTGGGATGCACTGTGAGCATGGTGTCGACAAACAGGCGGTAACCGCGCGCCGTGGGAATGCGCCCCGCCGACGTATGCGGGCTCACGATCAACCCCAACTCCTCCAGGTCCGACATGACGTTGCGGATGGTCGCCGGGGACAGCTCCAGCCCGGAAGCCCGCGATAACGTGCGACTGCCCACCGGTTGACCATCGGCGATGTAACGCTCAACCAGAGCTTTCAACAACAACTTGGAACGATCATCGAGCATCGGGACATTTTAGTGATGTAATTTGCGAATGAAGTCCCATTTCCACCATGTTGCGCTGATTGGCAAATACCAGGCCGTTTCCTCTGGCGCAACGGGCGCTTCGTCGCGAAAGGCACTGGAACGCATCACGCACTTCCTGATGGACCAGGGCTGCGAGGTGGTGATCGAGGCCGACACGGCCGCCAATATGGGCCTGAGCAACTACCCGGTCATGGACGTGGCAGGCATTGGCCAGTCCTGTGATGTCTGCGTGGTTGTTGGTGGTGATGGGACCATGCTGGGCATTGGTCGTCAGCTGGCGCAATATGGCGTGCCGCTGATCGGCATCAACCAGGGGCGCCTGGGTTTTATCACCGACATTCCGCTGGATAACTTTCAGGCCATCCTGAAACCCATGCTGGAAGGCTTCTTTGAAGAGGACCACCGAAGCCTGATGCAAGCGCGGGTGATGCGCGGCGGGCACTGCGTGTTCTCGGCCCTGGCCATGAACGATGTGGTGGTGAATCGGGGAGCCACGGCCGGTATGGTGGAGCTGCGGGTCGAGGTTGACGGGCATTTTGTGGCCAACCAGCGAGCCGACGGACTGATCATTGCAACGCCCACGGGGTCAACCGCGTACTCCCTGTCGGCCGGGGGGCCGCTGATGCACCCGTCGATACCCGGCTGGGTGCTGGTTCCCATTGCGCCACATACCTTATCAAACCGGCCGATTGTCCTCGCCAATGTGTCGGAAATTGCTATCGAAATCGTAGCCGGTCGGGACGCCAGCGCCAACTTTGACATGCAGTCCCTGGCTTCCCTGCTGCATGGCGACCGTATTGTCGTCACGCGCTCGCAGTACCAGGTGCGCTTCCTGCACCCCAAAGGCTGGACCTATTTCGACACCTTGCGCCAAAAATTACACTGGAATGAAGGAGTGGCTTGAATGAGCGCTGTGCAACATCGGGCGTGGGAGCAATAGCGATGGGCTTGAAACGCATTGTCCTGCGGGATTTTGTCATTGTCAGCGAGCTTGAACTCGATCTGGACAGCGGCTTCACCGTGCTGACCGGCGAGACTGGCGCCGGTAAATCCATTTTGATCGACGCACTGCAACTGGTGACCGGGGCACGTGCCGACACCGGGGTCATCCGTGAAGGCGCCAGCCGCACCGATGTGAGCGCCGAGTTCGATACGCCTGCCAGCGTGCGAGACACGCTACAGGAAGCCGGCTTTGACGGCGGCGACACCCTGCTGCTGCGCCGCACTGTGGATGTGGCGGGCAAAAGCCGCGCCTGGATCAACGGCAGCCCGGCGACGGCCCAGCAACTGCGCACGGTCGGAGAGCAATTGCTGGATATCCATGGCCAACACGCCTGGCAAAGCCTGACCCGCCCGGATGCCGTGCGTGGCCTGCTGGACGCCTATGCCAAGGTGTCCACCAGCACGCTGGTGACTCTGTGGCAGGCGTGGCGTCAGACACAAACCACATTGACACAGGCCATGGCATCCCAGGATTCGCTACAGCGCGAGCGCGAGCGACTAGCCTGGCAAATTGGCGAAGTGGAAAAACTCAATCCGCAAGCTGATGAATGGGATGGACTGCAAAGCAGCCACAGCCGCCTGGCCAACGGCCAGGCCCTGCTGGACGCTGCGCAAGGCGCCCTCCAGGTGCTCGAAGATGATGAAAGCAACGTGCTGCGCCTGCTGAACAATGCCTTGCAGCAGTTGCAAAGCCACGCCCACCTGGAAGCGGAGTTCAAAGACCCGGTGGAGGTGCTGTCCTCCAGCCTGGCGCAGGTGGAAGACACGGTACACACCTTGCGCGGATATTTGCGCCGGACCGAACTCGACCCGCAACGCCTGGCCGAGCTGGATGAGCGGCTATCGCTGTGGATTTCCCTGGCCCGGCGTTACAAACGTGCACCCGACGAGTTGCCAGGCTTGCTGGCGTCATGGCGGGCCGAGCTGCTGCAACTCGATGCTGCATCGGACCTGGATGGGCTGCACGCTGCTGAGAAGAAAGCCCATGCAGCCTATCTGGTGGAGGCCAAAGCCCTGTCCAGATCCCGGGCCAAGGCAGCCCCCTTGTTGGCGCAATCCATCACCCAGGCCATGCAGGGTCTGGGCATGCAGGGCGGACAGTTCCAGGTGCTGCTGGAACCCAGTGCACAGCCGATGCAAAGCGGCCTGGAAGAGGTGAGTTTTCTGGTGGCAGGGCACGCCGGCAGCACGCCGCGACCGGTCGGCAAGGTGGCCTCGGGTGGGGAGTTGTCGCGCATGGCGCTGGCCATTGCGGTCACTACCAGCCAATTGGGCACTGCGCAAACCCTGATCTTTGACGAGGTGGACTCCGGCGTAGGCGGTGCCGTGGCCGAAACGGTTGGGCGCCTCATGCGCCAGCTCGGTATAGACCGCCAGGTGCTGGCGGTTACCCATTTGCCTCAGGTGGCGGCTTGCGCCGACCACCATCTGGTGGTGGCCAAGCAGTCAGACGGCAAAGTAACCCTGAGCACCGTTGCCGCCGTATTGGGCGAACGCCGGGTTGCAGAAATTGCGCGCATGCTGGGGGGCGAAAAACTCTCCAGCACCACGCTGGCACACGCCAAGGAAATGTTGCAGTCCGGGACCTGATGCCATGCAGGACGACACACACCCGATGGAAATTGTGCTGATTACCGGCATGTCGGGCTCCGGCAAGTCGGTGGCCCTGCACGCACTCGAAGATGCGGGCTTTTTCTGCGTAGACAACTTGCCACCCGAGTTGCTGTTGCCCTTTGTTGAACTGGAACTGAAAAACCAGGCGCGGCGCGTGGCCATTGCCATGGACGTGCGCAGTGCCACGTCGCTGCCGCTCGTACCCAGCCAACTCGACACCTTGCGCGAGCGCGGCATTGACGTCAAATCGCTGTTTCTGGACGCCAACACCGAGACGCTGGTCCGCCGCTACTCCGAGTCCCGGCGCAAGCACCCGCTGTCGCAGTCGGACGCTGGCCACGGCGAGCAGGACGCGCGCCGCGCTCTGATCGATGCCATTGAACTGGAGCGAAGACTGCTGGCCGTGCTGCGGGAGCAGGCGCATGTCATTGATTCCAGCATCATCCGGTCCTCCCAGTTGCAGGGCTATGTCAAAGCCTTGATCTCTACGCCGCTGGAGCAGTTGACGCTGGTGTTTGAATCGTTCGCCTTCAAGCGCGGTGTGCCCTCCGACGCCGACTATGTATTTGACGTGCGCATGCTGCCCAATCCCCACTACGAGCCCGACCTGCGGCACCTGACCGGGCGGGACCAGCCTGTCGCGGATTTTTTGCAGGCGCAACCCGATGTCGATTTGATGCTGGCCCACATTGGGCACTTCCTGGAAAGCTGGCTGGACGCCCTGGCGCGGGATCACCGCAGCTATGTGACCGTGGCCATTGGATGTACCGGTGGCCAACACCGGTCGGTCTATCTGGTCGAGCGCCTCGCCCAGCGCTTTGCACCGCAGTGGGTCACGCTCAAGCGCCACCGGGAAATCGACGGGATCTGATCCAGCGGGATCAAGCCGCTGGTGGTGGCTGAAGCAGCTTTCGAATGGGTGCGGGCAAGCCCAGCTGCGGCCACTCATGCGAATCCACCCATCGCCCGGCCTCCCCGCTGAAGGACTGGTCAGGCGTGCACACGCGCCAGGGATGCAGATGCAGATCCTTGTGCGTGAGTACATGGGTAAACACCGTCTGCGCCTGCAAGTGCGGCCGCAGATGCGCGGGCACAGCGTTCATCAACGCCTCTTCGCTGTCAAACAGCGGCAGGCAATGCAGCCCTGCCCAGACTCCCGGCGTGGGCCGTTTGCCCAGCCACACGGCTCCATCGGCGCTGTGCGCCCACAGCAACCAGATCGACTGGCTGCTGCGCTTGAGTGTGCGTGTGCGCACCGGGTATTGCTGGGGATTGCCTGCGGCGGCGGCCACACAATCATGGCGCACCGGGCAGGCCGCACAATCCGGCTTCTTTGGCAAGCACACCGTAGCGCCCAAATCCATCATGCCCTGCGTATAACGCGGCATGGCCGACACGGCATCCTTGTGCAAAGGCAGCAAGCGCGTAGCGGCATCCCACAGCGCCCGCACAGGGCTTGCCATGGCAAGATCGCCATCAAAGCCCAGCACCCGCGTCACCACGCGTTTGACGTTGGCATCCAGTATGGCAACCCGTTCGCCAAAGCACAGGGACGCAATGGCTGCCGCGGTCGAGCGACCGATGCCCGGCAGTGTTTCCAGCACGTGTGCTTCTCTAGGAAATATGCCGCGGTACTGGTCCCTGACCTGTTGCGCGCAGCGGTGCAGGTTGCGGGCACGGCTGTAGTAACCCAAACCACTCCACAAGCCGAGCACATCGTCCAGGCTGGCCTGGGCCAGGGATTGCACATCGGGGAAGCGCGTGACAAAGCGCTCAAAATAACCCACCACCGTGACGACCTGGGTTTGCTGCAACATGATTTCAGACAACCAGACGCGGTACGGATCCTGCGTGTTTTGCCATGGCAGGTCGTGCCGACCATGCAGTTTTTGCCAGGCCACCACCCGGGTGGCGAAGCTGCCCTTGGGCCGATGCAGGCTCAAGCGAACTCTACGTCCACCGCCGTACTGGAAGGCTGATTGGATGCAATCAAATAGTCGGTCAACTCGATCAGCTTGAGTTCAATCAGATTCAGCGCAGCCTCCTGCTGCTCAATGTCCTGAATACGGTCTTCCAGTCCGCCAGCGGCCTGCTGGATGCGGTCTATGGCTTCAATGCGACGGCTGAAGTTGCGCCGCCGCTCACGCAGCTGGGCGTCGAGTTGGGCAGCGGCAGACTTGCTCCACAACTCCACATCGCCCAACGCGCTCTCGTGGATGCCGCGCAAACGCGTGGACAAAGCCCGGACCAGCCGGTCGGCGAACTCGGGTTGCGCCAACTTGAACGCATTGCCAATACCCAGATATTGAATGTGGCTGCGCTCCACCATGTCCAGGTCAATCAGGTACTGCGCCATCTGCGGCTCGGCAGGAGCCTGCAATGAAAATCCGTGCTCGCCATTGAGCTGGCGGAAGGTGGCAGCCAGCATGGACTGAATTTCGCCACACAGGGTCTGGACCTTCTGCAGGTTGGCGCGCAAGTGGTCAAAGGTCTCGCCATAGGCCCGTTTTACGCCCAGCTTGAGACCCTTTTGCAGCAACGTAGCGGTCAGCTGCGACATTTCCTTCTTCAGCGCTGTCGAACCCAGAATGCCAAACACCTCGCGCAAGAGTTTGAGGTGAACCGACCGTACTGCATGGATCTTGGCCCCGCCAAGATCAAACTCGGCTTGCTCCTGCGAAATACGCGAACGCATGTGCTTGATCACCGCTGCATTCTTTCCCTGCAGACCCTTGAGCTCCATCATTTGTTCTGTAAGGTCGCGCTTGCGGATATTGATCACGCGACCGGTTTCCGCGCGCAGATCGGTAATGCCCGATGCCATGGCCTTGCTCAAAATCTTTTGGCGCTTGCCCATCATCCCGCGGCCGAGTGCATCTTCCAGCAGAGGCAGGCAACTGCGCCTGAGCAGTTCATCGTCGTCGGTAACCTTGGCTACCAGACCTTTTTGTGCCGACACGGCAATCACACGGTCCCGGGGCACGCCCAATATGTCTGCCGTACTGGCCTTCTGGCGATCAATCTGGGCCTCAATCTGGGCCGGCGTACTCAAATCGTCCCACAGCGTGTCGATTTTGTTCAGAACAACCAGTCGGGAATCGGTGTCGCCGGACTCGGTGACCAGGTGCTCGCGCCAGATGGAGAGGTCGGACTTGGTGACTCCGGTGTCCGCACCCAGAATAAACACCACGGCATGGGCCTGCGGAATCAGGCTGACGGTCAGTTCCGGCTCGGCGCCAATGGCGTTCAGACCCGGAGTGTCGAGTATGACCAGCCCCTGTTTGAGCAAGGGGTGGGCGATGTTGATCAGCGCATGGCGCCACTTGGGCACCTCGACCATGCCTTGCGCATCCACCATCGGGTTGTCTTCTGGTGCCTGGTTGTGCCAGAACCCCAATGCCCGGGCCTCGTCCTGTGTGACCTTGCGGGTTTCAGCCACTTTTTCCAGTGCCGAGGCCAACTGTTGCGGATTGTTCACATCCAGATCAATCCGGGTCCATTTTTCCGGCACCATGCGCCATTCCATGAGCGCCTGAGGCTGCAACCGGGTCTCGATCGGCAACAGCCGCAAACAGGGCGGCACATCAACATCGTAGCCCATCTCGGTCGGGCACATGGTGGTGCGGCCGGCACTGGCGGGCATGATGCGCCGGCCATAACCGGCGAAAAAGACCGCGTTGATCATTTCGGACTTGCCGCGCGAAAACTCCGCAACAAATGCCACCATCACCTTGTCAGAACGGACCTGCGTACCCAGGCGACGCAGGCGCTCTTCTACCGCAGCGTCCAGCAGTTCGTTGTCCTTCATCCACTCGGCAAGCAGCTTCAGCCGCAACGCGAACTCCCGCCGCCACGTGCCAAGCTGATCAAACTGTTCGTTAAATGAAGTAGTCAAGAGTCCCCCCGTCTAGCCGCTCAATATAGCACTGCGCCCGGCCATGGCGCTCAGGGTTTTTGGCACTGGGCACAGAAAAAAGTGGACCGCTGCCCCTGCCGCATGGCCCGGATCGCGGTACCGCACACTTTGCAGGGCAGTCCGTCGCGGGCGTACACCATGGCCTCCAGCTGAAAATGCCCCGCCTCGCCCTGGGCGTTGGAAAAGTCACGCAGGGTGCTGCCACCCCGTTGAACGGCGCGCGCCAGCACCTGACGAATGGCCTGGTGCAATCGGGCGGCCCGTGGGCGGCTCAAACGGGACGCCGGTGTGGTTGGGCGAATACCGGCCAGGAACAAAGCCTCGGAGGCATAAATATTGCCAACCCCCACGACCACGTCACCTGCCAGCAACACCTGCTTGATGGGTGCCTTGCGCCGGGCCAGCCCCTGGTGAAAAAGCAAGGGGTCAAAGCCCGCATCCAGCGGCTCCATCCCGAGCTTGCCAAGCAGCTTCTGGGCAACCACGTCCCTCTCGTCCGGTGCATAGACCACGGCACCGAAGCGCCTTGGGTCGTTCAGGCGCAATACGCCGTGGCTGGTACGCAAATCAAAATGGTCGTGTTTGCCGGCTTCAGGCGCATGGCTAACAAACGACAGGCTGCCCGACATGCCCAGATGCACCAGCAAATGACCCTGATCGAGGTCCAGCAGCAGGTATTTGCCACGCCGCCGCACCGCCAGTACCCGCTGCCCAACCAGGGTCTCTGGCTCGGCGCCCAAGGGCCACCGCAGGGGTTTGCCCATGCGAATACCCAAAATGTGTGCGCCCGCTATGCGGTCGGCAAAACTCAAACGTGTGACTTCGACTTCCGGCAATTCAGGCATGGTGCGGGGACTCTCCAGGTTGGATTATTATGGTCCGATGCCCCGAATCCACCGACTCATTGCCCTGACCCTGGTCGCAGCCTGCCTTTGTGGCACCGCCCAGGCTGCTTCGCCTGCAACCGATAGCCCGGACAACTCCAACCTGGACGGTGAACTGTTCTACGAACTGCTGGTCAGTGAACTGACGGCGCAGGCGGGCGACAACAGTTCGGCCTACGCGCTGATGCTCGACGCTGCCCGCAAGGCCAATTCCCCGCGCTTGTATGAGCGTGCCATCGAAATCGCCCTGCGCGCCCGCAGCGGTGACGCTGCGCTGGAGGCGGCACAGGCGTGGGCGCGTGCTTTTCCGTCTTCGCGAGAGGCCAACCGCTACCAACTCCAGATTCTGCTGGGCTTGAACCGGGTACCGGAAACCCAGGAACCGCTGAAACGTGAACTCGCCGGACTGAACGCCACCGAGCGTGCAGTCGCCATCAGCCTGCTGCCACGTTACTTCGCTCGCGTGACCGACAAGAAGCTGGCTGCCGGCGTGGTTGAAAAAATATTGGCCACTGAAATCAGCAACCGCACCACCGGGCCGGTCGCCTGGGCGGCCATTGGCACCATGCGTTTTCACGCCGACGATGTCGAAGGCGCACTGGAAGCAACACGCCGCGGTGTGGCACTGGACCCCCATGCTGAAGAGCCCATCTTGTTGGCGATCGCACTGATAGGTCCCAAAGCCCCCACCGCAGAAACCTTCGTACGCAAATACCTGGCGGACAAGCCCGCGCCGGAAGTGCGCATGGCTTACGCCCGCAGCGTGATCGGCACACACCGTTATGCCGATGCCTATGCGCAAATGCTGCTTCTGACATCGGAAAAGCCGGAATTCCCCGAAGCCTGGCTGCTGCGCGGTTCCCTGGAGCTCCAAAGCTCCAATCTGGCGCTGGCCGAGTCTTCACTCAAAACGTATGTGGGTCTCAATCCGCCGCCTGTGGATACCACGCAAACACCCACCATGGGCCGGGGTCTGGTGCAAGCCTACTTGCTGCTGGCGCAGGTTGCCGAGCAAGGTCAAAGGCTGGACGAAGCAAAAGCCTATCTGGACCAAATCAACAGCCCAACGGACGCACTACGGGTTCAAAGGCGCCTGGCCATGATTCTGGCCCGCCAGGGCAAACTTGATGAGGCCCGTGCGGCCATCCGCAATGTCCCCGAGATGCAGGCGTCCGACGCGCTGGACAAGATCAACGCCGAGGTGCAACTGCTGCGCGACAACCGCCACTACGCTGAAGCCTACCAACTGCTGAAAGACGCCACAGCCCACTACCCCGAAGATATTGACCTGGTCTATGACCAGGCCATGATGGCAGAAAAACTGGGCAAGACCGACGAAATGGAAGCCCTGCTGCGCAAGGTGATGGAGGTCAAACCTGAGTACCACCATGCCTACAATGCCCTGGGCTATTCGCTGGCCGACCGCAACATCCGCCTGCCCGAAGCACGGCAACTGATTACCCGCGCTCTGGCGTTCGCACCCGACGATCCTTTTATCGTCGACAGCCTGGCCTGGCTGGAGTTTCGCTCCGGCAATGCGGCCGAAGCCCTGCGCCTGCTGCAAGGTGCCTTTCAGGTCCGCCCTGACGCCGAAATTGCGGCGCATCTTGGCGAGGTGCTATGGACCATGGGGCAGCGGAACCAGGCCAGCGCCATCTGGAAAGAGGGAGTGGGATTGAACCCCCAGAACGAAACCCTGATGGAGACGATCCGACGCCTGCGTGGCAAGCCGTGACATCCATGCTGCGGTCCGGTCTGCGCCTGGTTTTTGCAGTTGCTATAATTTTCATAGCTGGCTGCGCAACACCTACGGGGCCCAGGGGCCCATCTGGAACTCAAGACTCGCACTGGCAGGGCCGCCTCGCACTCAAAGTGCACAGCACACCCGTGCAAGCCTTCTCGGCGGACTTTGATCTGCAGGGGAACGCCGAGGCCGGCTTGCTGTCCTTTTTCACCCCCTTGGGCAGCACTGCCGCCCGTCTGCAATGGGACGCAGTGGGGGCGCAACTGCAGACCACCGGTGAGCCCCAGCATTTTGATTCGCTGGACGCTCTGACCCTGCATACCACCGGTGCCACGCTGCCCATTTCCAGCCTGTTCGCCTGGCTGCAGGGCAGCGAACCTGTCACTCCCGGATGGCAGGTCGATCTGCGAGACCTCGTAAACGGACGGCTGCGTGCCCAACGCCTTCCGCCCGAAACCCCTGCCGAACTCACCATCATCCTGGACCGCTGAGCGCGCCCGATAATCATCCCATGCAGTCGCTCTACGACATTCCCGCCCCCGCCAAGCTCAACCTGTTTCTGCACATCACCGGTCGCCGCGATGACGGCTACCACCTGCTGCAGTCGGTTTTTATGCTGATCGACTGGTGCGACACCCTGCACTTCAGTGTGCGCAGCGACGGCCAGATCAGCCGCGAAGACCTCACGTGGGCATTGCCGGCAGACGATCTGGTGGTGCGCGCCGCCAAAGCCTTGCAACAGGCCACCCAGTGCCCCCTGGGCGCGCACATTGGCATCTCCAAATCAGTCCCGGCGCAAGCCGGTATGGGCGGCGGCTCGTCCGATGCAGCGTCCACGTTGCTGGCACTCAACCGCCTGTGGAAACTGAACCTGCCGGTGCAGACGCTGTCACGCCTGGGCCTGTCGCTCGGTGCGGATGTGCCTTTTTTCCTGGGTGGCCACCACGCGTGGGTGGAAGGTATTGGCGAAAAAATCACGCCCCTGGAATTGCCTGCCGCCCGCTTCGTCGTGGTCAAACCCGATGCGGGACTGGAAACCAGGCTAATTTTTTCTGACCCTGCGTTGAAGCGCGACTCGGAAACTGCTATAATTTCAGGCTTCGCTGCAGACACTCTCGGAAAAACATTTAGAAGTATTTCTAAATACGGCCGAAACGACTTGCAGGCCGTTGCCCAGAAGCTGTGCCCCGGTGTATCCCAAGCCCTTGAGTGGCTGGAATCGCAGGGTTTGAGTGGACGGATGACAGGCTCTGGAAGTGCAGTGTTTGCGCATCTGCTACATGATATTGACGTGAATAGCGCGCCGGACGCGCTCCAGGTCAGGTTGTGTAGCAACTTGGATGTTCACCCCCTGGTGGGATGGGCAACCAGCGATGGTTTATCGGTGGGCAGCGTTTAGCTGTCAACCCGTGTAGGGGAGTCGCCAAGTTGGTTAAGGCACTGGATTTTGATTCCAGCATGCGAAGGTTCGAATCCTTCTTCCCCTGCCAAATCTGTTGTCCGGCACGGATCCGGACACGGCACGCGCAACGTACAGGCATAAACCCACTCTACTCGCTGGAACCCGCATGCAGGCTTCACCCCCCCCCGATTTCATGGTTTTTACCGGCAATGCCAATCCTGGCATGGCTGCAGACATTGCCCGTCACCTGGGCATTTCGCTGGGTGCTGCGACCGTAGGTCGCTTCTCCGATGGCGAAGTCACGGTAGAGATCAACCAGAACGTACGTGCCCGCGACGTTTTCGTGGTGCAAAGCACCTGCGCGCCCACCAACGACAATTTGATGGAATTGCTCATCATGGTGGACGCCCTCAAGCGTGCATCGGCTGAGCGCATCAGCGCGGTGATCCCCTACTTTGGCTATGCACGGCAAGACCGCCGCCCCCGCTCCACGCGCGTACCGATCACCGCCAAGGTGGTTGCCAACATGCTGCAAGCCGTGGGCGTGGCCCGCGTGCTGACCATGGACCTGCATGCCGACCAAATCCAGGGCTTCTTCGATATCCCGGTTGACAACATCTATGCGTCGCCCGTGTTGCTGGGTGATTTGCGCCAGAAAAACTACGAAGACCTGATCGTGGTCTCGCCTGACGTGGGTGGTGTGGTGCGCGCACGCGCGCTGGCCAAGCAGCTCAACTGCGATCTGGCCATCATCGACAAACGCCGTCCCAAAGCCAATGTGAGCGAAGTGATGCATGTGATCGGCGAAATTGATGGCCGCAACTGCGTCATCATGGACGACATGATCGACACCGCTGGCACCCTGGTGAAGGCGGCAGAGGTGCTCAAGGAGCGCGGCGCCAAGAAGGTGTATGCGTATTGCACCCACCCCATTTTCTCCGGCCCCGCCATCGAGCGCATTGCCAGCGGCGGTGCCCTGGATGAAGTCGTGGTGACCAACACCATTCCCCTGAGCGATGCCGCCAGGAAATGCCAAAAAATTCGCCAACTCTCCGTAGCACCGCTGATCGCCGAGACGATCCAGCGCATTGCCAAGGGTGAGTCGGTCATGAGTTTGTTCTCGGATCAGGAAAACCTTTTTTAACTGGTCGGGACAAAAAGCAAGCGCACGCTGCATACGGCAGCGATTCGGCGCTTTTATTAAACCGGAATCGCACTGGTCGCGGTGGGTTCCAACAGGAGTCAATTATGAAATTTGTCGCTTTTGAGCGCGCCAAGCAGGGTACGGGTGCGAGCCGCCGTCTCCGCAATTCGGGTCGCACACCCGGTATCGTCTACGGTGGCACGGGTGAACCCCTTGTGATCGAGCTGGACCACAACGCCTTGTGGCATGCCATCAAGAAGGAAGCTTTCCACGCCTCCGTTCTGGACATGGAACTCGACGGCAAGGAAAGCAAGGTTCTGCTGCGCAACGTGCAGATGCACCCCTTCAAGCAATTGATTCTGCACATTGACTTCCAGCGCGTGGATGCCAACACCAAGATGCACATGAAGGTGCCATTGCACTTCAAGGGCCAGGAAGAGTCTTCCGCCTTCAAGGTGGACCATTGCCTGATCACCCACGTGCTCAATGAAATCAACATCACCTGCTTGCCCGCAGATCTGCCCGAGTTCATCGCGGTTGACCTCAGCGACCTGAAGAAGGGTGCATCGTTCCACCTGAGCGATGTCAAGCTGCCAAACGGCGTGAAGGCTGTGGTCAAGGGCCGTGAAAATCCGGTTCTGGTGTCGGTGGTGACGTCTGCCGCTGAAGCATCTGCTGAAGCGTCTGCCGAAGCCGCTGCTGCCGCAGCGCCCGCCAAGGGCGGCAAGGCTGCTCCCGCAGCCAAGGCCCCTGCCGCTGCCAAAGCACCCGCTGCCAAGAAATAATCAGTTCCATCACTGATTTCCAGCGCAAGCTGTCGACGGCCCACTTCGGTGGGCCGTTGTCGTTTTGGCGCCGGGGCGTCCCAAGACATAATGCGCTCCAATCTGACCTACCATCGCAGGCAACCTACTCTCTCCGTTTTTCATGATCAAACTGTTTGTCGGCCTTGGAAATCCGGGCCCGGAATACGAAGCCACCCGCCACAACGCCGGCTTCTGGTGGATCGACGCCCTGGCTCGCGAGCTCAAGACGGGGTTGACCATGGACAAAAGCTACCACGGACTGGTGGCACGCACGACCGTGCACGGGCACACCGTCTGGCTGCTGCAACCGCAGACCTTCATGAACCTGTCGGGCAAATCCGTCGCATCCCTGGCACGGTTTTTCAAAATTACGCCAAAGGAAATCCTGGTTGCCCACGATGAACTCGACATCGCCCCCGGCCAGGCCAAACTCAAGTTCGGCGGCAGCCATGCCGGGCACAACGGCCTGCGCGATATCCATGCGCAATTGGGCAGCGGCGACTATTGGCGCCTGCGCCTGGGGGTTGGACATCCGGGCGACAAGGCCGAAGTCGTCAACTGGGTGCTGAAAAAGCCCTCGCTGGACCACCGCATCGCCATCGAGCAGAGCATTGATCGCTCGCTCAAGGCCTTGCCCGCCTTCCTGGCTGGCGACATGGAAAAGGCCACCTTGCTGGTGCACACCAGCAAGCCGCCCCGCGCCCACACGGCACCGCCGCAGCGCCCGGACCAGGCACCATCACCCGGTACAACGCCCGCGTCCAGTACGTGCGCTGCCCCACTGGATCAGCCCACCGCATCCCAGAACCCGAAAGGCACTCCGTGAAACAACCGATCTCAATCGCTATATTTTTGATAGCTGCTTGCGCACTGTCTACGGGGGCTCAGAGCCAGGAAGTCTATCGATGCGGCAACAATTACAGCCAAAAGCCGTGCCCCAATGCGGTGGTTGTCGACGTGCAGGATGCGCGCACCAAGGCACAGAAGGCCGAGTCCGACGCCGCCATCCAGCGGGAAGCCGCCACCGGCAATGCCATGGAGAAGGCGCGGCTGCAGGAAGAAGCGCAACAACGTGCCAGACTGGCGGCGTCACGCAGCAAGACAACGCCTTCCAAACCGGAAAAGACAGCCAGCGCACCGGGCACGGACGACACCGGAACCGCGCACGGAAAGGCAAAAAAAGCTCACGCCAAAAAGAAGAAAGAACCCGAGTACTTCACGGCACGCGGCACTGCTGAAAAACCCAAGACACCCGCGAGCGCCCGCAAGTAGGCTTGGTTCAGGCCTTCGTAACCTGTACCTGTTGCAGACGGCGGTATTTTTCCCACAGGGTCGCCTTGTCTTCGACAAACAGGGGATTGACCGGAATGCAGGACACGGGACACACCTGCATACACTGCGGCTCTTCAAAATGGCCGATGCATTCGGTGCATTTGGCCGGGTCGATCTCATAGATCTCGATGCCCATGAAAATGGCTTCATTGGGACACTCGGGCTCGCAGACATCGCAGTTGATGCACTCGTCGGTAATGATCAGTGCCATGGCGAAAGTAGAGCAAACAAGGCAGCAGTTGGGCAGTCGAAAACCATGCCCCCATTATCGTTGCTGCACCCGACCGTTCACCCAGCAGGGTTTCAGACGTCGTCCGGCTTGACGATCACCACCGGCACGGCACTGGCGTGCAGCACCTCGTTGGACACCGAACCCAGCATGGCGCTGCGCAGGGCACTGTTGCCGCGCGCACCCATCACAATCAGGTCACAGGCAAAGCGCTCCGCAATGTCGATGATGGTGTGGGCCGGGTCACCCTGGGCTACCTCGCACTCATACTCCACACCCGCTGCATCCAGCAAGGTCTGCGCAGAAACCAACGCATGCAACCCGGCCTCGGCGCTGACCCGGTTGATGACCTCCGGGTCGTGGGCCACCAGCAACTCGTACAGATTGGCCGGCTCCTGCACGTTGGCCAGCACGGCATCCGCCCGCAGACCCGCCAGCACCATGCGGATGGCAAAGCGCACGGCATCCAGCGACAACTCCGAACCATCGACCGGCAGCAGGATTTTCATGGAAGGCTCCTTGGTGTTTAAGGGGTTTGCAGCTTCTGCAGCAGCCGCGCGTGCACTTGCGGCGCCACGAACTGCGCCACATCACCCTGGAGCGTGGCGATCTCGCGCACCAGCGTGCTGGAGATGTGCTGGTAGCGGGAATCCGGTGTCAAAAAGACCGTTTCGACATCCGGCGCCAATGCACGGTTCATGCCCGCGAGCTGGTTTTCAAAATCAAAATCGGTGACCGAGCGCACACCCCGCAGCATGGCCCGGGCGCCATGGTTCACGGCGAAGTCGCGCACCAGCCCGGTAAACGGCTCCACCTGCACATTGGGATAGGCCTTGAGCACGTCGCGCACGGTGTCGAGCCGTTCTTCCAGACTGAACATCGTCTTCTTGTGGTGGGCAGCGGCCACCGCCACGATCACGGTGCCAAACAGACCCGCCGCGCGGCGAATCAGGTCCTGGTGCCCCAAGGTAATGGGATCGAAGGTGCCGGGGTAAACGGCGATCACGGGGTTCGACATGGAATGCTCCGGGCCAATGGGCCTGCTCTACAAACGATTATGCAGCGCCGGCAACCGCCTGTGCAGCCGCGCGCAACACATGGGCATGCACAGCACCGGCCTTGAGGTGGCGGTGCACGACCAGACCCATGGGCTCCAGCATCGCATCGGTCCAGGCTTTGGGTGCTTCCAGGTAGATGGACCCGTTGACGGCCAGCGCCCGTGCCGCAGCCGACAGCGCGCCCTCGTACAGATCGGCATCAAACGGCGGGTCCAGAAAGATCACGTTGTAACTGGCAGGCGCCAACTGGCGCAGGGTGGCAACACCCTCGCCACGCACAATGTGCAGCTTTTGCGCCACCACCGGCACCGGGATCTCCAGGGCCAGCAGTTGGGCATGCACACGTTGCAGCTGTGCCACCAGGGCACTGTCGTGCTCCACCAGCACCACCTCGGCCGCGCCGCGCGAGGCAGCCTCAAAGCCCAGTGCACCGGTGCCGGCAAAGGCGTCCACACAGCGCAGCCCGGTCATGTCCTGACCCAGCCAGTTGAACAGGGTTTCGCGCACGCGGTCTGGCGTGGGCCGCAGGCCTGGCTTGTCGGCCACTTTGAGTTTGATGCGCTTCCATTGCCCGCCAATCAGGCGGATCTCGCCGGGCTGGCGTTTGTGAACGGGTGTGCGTGCGGGCTTGACCGCTGCCTTGGCAGAGCGGCTAGTGCCTTTTTTGGGGGGCTGGCTGGGTTTCTTCATTCCCCAAGCTTAACGGACTGTGTGGGTCTGTCCCCGCCCAGCACCACCGTCACCATGCGTTCGGGCTGCAACGTGCGCGCAAACGCGGCGCGGATGTCGGCCACCGTCAGCCGCTGCACCTGCTGCGTCCAGGTATCGAGGTAATCCAGCCGCAGGCCATTCCAGGCGATGTTGGCCACGTTGTCCAGCAGCTTGAGGTTGCCGTCGAGCAGCAGGGGAAAGCCGCCGATCAGGTTGTCCTTGGCAGCCTGCAGTTCGGTTTCGGTGGGGCCATCTGCAATGAACCGGGCCAGCACCTCGCGCGCCAGTAGCAGGGCTTGGTGGGCCTGGTCGGGTCGGGTCTGCAGGCTGATGGTGAAGGCTCCGGCGTGCAGGCCCGGCGCAAAGTGGCTGTCCACGCTGTAGCTTAAGGCCCGCTTCTCGCGCACCTCATCGGTCAGGCGCGAAGTGAATCCCCCGCCCCCCAGGATGTGGTTGCCCACCATCAGCGCAAAGTGGTCCGGGTCGCTGCGCCGGTAGCCCGGCTGGCCCACCAGCACGTGGGCCTGGGCGGACGCAAAGGCAATGTCTATTTCCCGCGATTTTTGCAGGGGCTGCACCTCGGGTACTGGCGGCAGAGCCGCACAGGCCCGGGCCGCAAAGCGGGCAAAAAGTTGCGTCACCAGCGCATCCGTCTGCACCCGGGTCAGGGCACCCACCACGCTGACCTTGGCATAGCAGGGCCGGATCCAGCGCGCATGCAGGGCCGCCATGTCCTGCACACCGATGCGCATCAGCGAGGCCTCGGTCATCTCGGCGCCATAGGGGTGGCCAGCGTACACCGCATTCGCAAAGGCACGACCCGCCTGCGTGGCCGGCCGGGTGTTGGCTTCCTTCAATGCAGCCATCCACTTGGGCCGGTCACGGCGCCAGATGGCGGGTGCAAACGCGGGCTCGGCCAATTGCCGCGCGGCCAGCGCAACGGCTTTGGGCAACAGGTCGGGGTAGGTCAGAGAACGCAGGCCGATGCTCAGGCGGTCCGCACTGGCGCTGGCCGAAAACGATGCGCCCAGGTCGGCCCAGGCTTCGCCCAGCGCGTTCTCATCCAGGGCCGGCTCGCGCGCCGTGCCCCGCACGCCGTCCGACAGGGACGCCGCCGTCAGGCTGGCCAGTCCGGCCTTGCCCGCCGGATCACGGCGGGCACCCGCATCGAACTCGATGCGCAAATCCACCATCGGAATGGCCGGGCTTTCCACCAGAAAGACCTGCACACCGGACGCCTGTGTCCAGTGTTGGAGGGGAATGCCCGCGTACGCAGATTCACACAAAAACAGGCCACTAGCCCCCGCCAATAGTGCGCAAGCAGCTCTTATTTTGATAGCAATCATCATGTCACTCTAGTGCCGTGCACCGGCCGCCGGCACGCGTGGTTTGCGGGTTTTGTCGATGGGCTGGGGCAGCAGCGTCGCCACGGTGAGTGCGTCGTCACCAAAATACCGTGCGGCAACCGCCTGCACCTGGCGCGCAGTGACCGTGCGCAAACGCGCAATCAGCTGCGCATCGCTGTCCGGTGCAAAGCCGTGGATCCAGTTCATGCCCAGCGCATTGGCCTGGTTGAACACGCTGTCCTGCTTGTAGACCTCGCCGGCCACCCACTGGATCTTGACGCGTTGCAGCTCGGCCTCGGACACGCCGTCGCGGGCCACGCGCGCCACCTCGGCGCGCAAGGCCTGCTCCACCTGTGCACCGGTCTTGCCGCGCGCTGGCACCCCGGAGAGCAGGAACAGCTGCGGCCCGCGTGCCGCCAGACCATAGTGCGCACCCGCGTTGTCGGCCACATGGTCCTTGGGCTGGGTGAGTGCGCGCTCCAGGCGGGCGCCGTCGTAGCCATCCAGAATGGCCGACAGGACCGTCAGCGCCAGGGCATCGTCATCCTCTGCGGACGCCAGCGCAGCCGCGCTCAGGCCGGGCACCTTGAAGGCCAGCGTCACATAGGCCTGCTCGGCTGGCGCCTTGAAGAGCATGCGACGCATACCGGCCTGCTCGGGCTCGTCCCGGGGCTTGCGCGGGGGCAGGGGGCGCTGCGGGATGCCGCCGTAGGTCTGCTCGGCCCAGCTGCGCACCTGGTCCACATCCACATCGCCCGCCACCACCACCACGGCGTTGCCCGGAACGTACCAGCGCTGGTAGAAGGCCCGGGCATCGTCGGGCGTCATCGCCTCCAGATCACTCATCCACCCAACCACCGGGCGGCGATAGGGATGGGCCAGGTAGATGGTGGCCTCCATCGCTTCTTCCATGCGGGCATGGGGCTCGTCTTCGGTGCGCATGCGCCGCTCTTCCTTGACCACCTCCAGCTCCTTGGCAAACTCGGCGTCGCTCCACTGGTTGTTGGCAAAGCGGTCAGCCTCCAGACGCATCACCTCCTGCAGGCGGGCGGCGGGTATTTGCTGGTAGTAGCCGGTGGTGTCCTTGGTGGTGAACGCATTTTCCGTACCACCCAGCGCAGCCACCCGGCGCGAAAATTCACCCTCGGGCACGCTGGGCGTGCCCTTGAACATCATGTGCTCCAGCACGTGGGCCACGCCGGACACGCCATCCACCTCGTCCAGCGAACCGACCCGCACCCAGACCATGTTGACGGCCGTGGGCGCGCGGTGGTCGGGTTTGACGATCAACGCCATGCCGTTGCGCAGCGTGAACTGCTGCGCGGTCGAGGCGGGCGCCTCGGCGCTGAACGCCCGTGCCGGCGGCGACACAGGGTCTGACGCTGCGGCGCGGCACGGTGCGGTCAAGCCCAGCCCCAGTACCAGCAGCAGCGAAAAAGCGCGGGGCACAGACAGGGCGCGGGCAACGCTGGCACGGGGTGATGGCGACCGTAAGGAGAGCGGAGGTAGGTGTTTCATAGAATGCTGTCATTCTAAGAACGCAGGCCATGTTCAGTTTTTTCAAAAAGAAACCCCCTCCTCCCCCCGTCGTAACCCCTGTCGCTGCGCCCATGGCACCGCCCGCGGCTGGCGGGTCGCTGATTGGCAGCGCGCTGGTCACGCCCATCGCCATCCCGGTCCCCAGCGCGGCACCGCCCGAGCGGCAAAAGTGGATAGCCAAGCTCAAGGCCAGCCTGGGCAAGACCGCCAGCGGCATCTCCACCGTGTTTGGCGGCTCCGTCATCGATGAGGCCCTGTACGAGAATCTGGAAGACGCCCTGCTGATGGCCGACGCCGGCGTGCCCGCCACGCAGTACCTGCTGACCGAGCTGCGCCGCAAGGTCCGGGACAGCGGCGTGACGCACCCGGTGGCCCTCAAGAACATTCTGGTGGCCCTGCTGACCGACCTGTTGCAGCCCCTGCAAAAGCCGCTGGTCATCGGCGAACACCACCCCACCGTCATCATGGTGGCCGGTGTCAACGGTGCGGGCAAGACCACCTCCATTGGCAAGCTCACACGGCATTTGTCCGAGCATGGTGCCAGCGTACTGCTGGCCGCGGCCGACACCTTCCGCGCCGCCGCGCGCGAGCAGCTCAGCGTGTGGGCCGATCGCAACCTGGTGGAGATCATCAGCCAGGAAGGCGGCGACCCCGCGGCCGTGAGCTTTGACGCCGTGAGTGCCGGCAAGGCTAGGGCTAAAGACGTGGTGCTGATCGACACGGCCGGGCGCCTGCCCACGCAGCTGCACCTGATGGAAGAGCTCAAGAAGATCAAGCGGGTGATCCAGAAGGCAGACCCGTCTGCGCCGCATGAGGTCTTGCTGGTCATCGACGGCAACACCGGACAGAACGCGCTCAACCAGGTGCGCGCCTTTGACGACGCGCTGACGCTGACCGGCCTGATCATCACCAAGCTCGACGGCACGGCCAAGGGTGGTGTGCTGGCGGCCATTGCCCGCGAGCGGCCCGTCCCGGTCTATTTCATCGGCGTGGGGGAAAGGCTCGAAGAGCTGGAGACCTTCAACGCGCGGGAGTTTGCGCAAGCGTTGTTGGGATAAGGCTGGCCCCCACGCTCGCCCACTGCGTGTGGCTCCCTGCCCCCCGAGGGGACGCATTTCACCTAGGGGCGGCCCGTCGGTGAAACCTGCTGGTTCATTGCGGCTATCCTTGGCGCATAAAAAAGGAGACCCCGCTGTGAAAAAAGTCCTGTCCTCTCTTGCCGTCCTGGTCCTGCTGGCGGCCGCCTATTTGCTGCTGTGGCCGGTACCCATTGCGCCGGTAGCCTTCACGCTACCGACAGCGCCCGGCTACGTCGGCGTGCATGCCGCCAACACCAGACTGGCCAATCTGCAGATCATCGACCTGCACGGCGAAGTCGGGCCCGAACACATCGCCTTTGGTGCGGACGGCAAGCTCTACACCACGGTGGCCAGCGGCAACATCCTGCGCATGAACGCCGATGGCTCGGCACAGGAGGTATTTGCCAACACGGGTGGGCGCGTGCTGGGTTTTGACTTTGACGCCAAGGGCCATCTGATTGCGGCCGACGCCGTCAAGGGCCTGCTGTCCATCGCACCCGATCGCAAGGTCACACTGCTGACCGACAGCGTCAACGGCGACCCGATTCGCTATGCCGACGCCGTCGTGGCGGCCAAAAACGGCAAGATGTATTTCAGCGACGCCTCCACCCGCTTTGCGCCCAAGGACTGGGGCGGCACGTTTGAGGCCAGCGTGTTCGACATCATAGAGGGCGCGTCCACCGGCCGCATCCTCGAATACGACCCCGCCACCCAACTCACCCGCGTGCTGGCCTATGGCCTGAGCTTTGCCAACGGCGTGGCACTGAGCACCGACGAGCAGTCCCTGTTTGTGAACGAGACCGGCAAATTCCGTCTGTGGAAGATTGCAGTGGCGGCCAGTGGGCTGAACGTGACCCAGGCCACCCCCCAGGCCACGGTGCTGCTGGACAACCTGCCCGGCTACCCCGACAACCTGATGCGCGGTCTGGACGGAAAAATCTGGATGGGCTTTGCCAAGCCGCGCAACCCGACGGCCGACAAGATGGCCGACAAGCCCTGGCTACGCCGCCTCACGCTGCGCCTGCCACGCGCATTCTGGCCGGTCCCCAGTTCCTATGGCCACGTGATCGCATTCACCGAGGACGGCAAGGTTGTTGCCGACCTGCAGGACCCCAGCGGCGCCTACCCCGAGACCACCGCCGTGACGGAGACCAAGGACCGCCTGTACATCCAGAGCCTGCATGCGCACGGCCTGGGTTGGCTGCCCAGGCCGTAACGCGATTCTTCGCTAGAGAACAATTTCCGCGTTGCCGCCGCCCATTCGGTGACCTGCTTTCACCTGGGCCTGCAGGGCCTCGGTCAATGCCAGGTTGTCCAGGGCCACGGCCGCCTGGGCCGCCAGCGCCTCCACCAGAGGTTCCAGGTCGGGGGAAAATGGGATCACTTCGTTGCTGGCGGGATCAATTTTGTTCATGAACTGCAGAACACCCAGCACATCGCCATCGCCCTGGATCATGGGCACCGTCAAGGTGGAAATCGTCAGGTAGCCACTGGCAGCATCAAAGCCGCGGGTCCCGCTGAGGTCGAACCCGGTTTCCTCGTACACATTGTCAATACGAACCGGCTTCTTGTGCAGTGCGCACCAGGTGGATGCAAAGTGAACGTTGGGTTCGCCAGTGACCGGGTCGTACAGCGCAATCTCCGTGTCTGCCAGCTCATCGTCCCGCGTTCGCATGCTGAAACGCAAGGTTTTGTGGTCCGTCACCAGGTACAGGGTTGCCGCATCGCAGTGCAGCAGGCGCCGGCCTTCAAACAGCGTGTGGCGGATGAGCGCGAAGCGATCCCGCGTTCTGGACATCAGCAGACCGTTCTCGATCAGCATGTTGAGCTTGGCCGTGCGCGCTGCAACCTCACGCTCCAGGTTGTTCTGAATCTCCTGGCTGGAGAGGTAGATGTCACGGATCGTCAGCAGGTTTCTGAGCCGCAGGGCTACATCAATAGGATCGATGGGCCGCACCAGATGGTCGTTGGCTCCGGCCAGCAGTGCGGCGTTGCACAGTTCGGGCGCACGCGGATCGCTGATGGCCAGGATGGGGAGTTCTGCAGCAGAGAAGGTTCTGCGGATCAGGTAAATGTTTTTCAATCCCTCCAGATCCGGCATCCTCAAGTCCATGAACAGAACATCAAAAGGGAGACCTTCCGACAACGTGGGCATGATGTGGCGATGATCGGTCAGCGACGTGACCGCTGTGTAGCCAATGTCTTCCAGCAAACCGACGACCCCGACGACGTCAATGGCCGAGTCATTGAAAACCAGTATCCGGCATCGCGCGTGCTCGGGAAAAGCTGTGTGTTTTTGCAAGGCATTCATGGGGTTATTTTCCTCTGTCGATCAGGCTGCCCGGCTCGACCCATTTGTGGGACAGATTCTTTCACCCCATCCTGACTGCGAAATTGCTTTGGTTTTGCCGAAAGCTGCCGATAAGCAATAGAACCCTTACAAAAAAAGGCACGGTGGTATGACCTCAACGCTACTCCAACGACTCTCACGCCAGCTCGAACTCCTGCTCTGGAGCCGCCAACTGCAAAAGGCGCGCTTTGATGAAGTGGCCGCGCTGCGCTTCATCTCCAATGCGATGGTGTCGCTGCGCGACGCCAAGACGCCCGAGTTGAGCCCCATAGGCCGCTATCTGATTGCCCATGAAGGCATCTACGCACTGTGCCTGGGCACCATCTACCTGCACGGCGTGCTGCCCAGGGAGCAGGAGGGTAGCCGCGCCATGGCCATTCAGCTGGCGTTTGAATTGCTTGAAATGACGGTTGCGGATCTGCACCAGATCCTGCGTGCCAACCGGCATCTGGAGGACATCGCTGGCCGGGCCAGCGCCCCATTGGCCGAGCACAGCGTGCTTGATCTGGTCGCGCTGGGCGAGCGTGCACTGGACCAGGCGCGACGGGTCTACCCGGACTGTTTTTTCTAGGCACCGCCTGCGTGCCAATGGGCTGACCACGGCGGCCCGACGCGGCCTTCGTGGACAATCGAGGGTTTCGCAACCGCTTGCTAGCCGCCCATGACCGCCCTACTCCCCCGCATCGAACTCGAATCCGCCCCCAACCCCAGCGCCGCCGTCATCTGGCTGCACGGCCTGGGTGCTGACGGTAACGATTTTGCCGGCCTGGTGCCCGAGTTGAATCTGGCGGGCTGCCCGCCGATCCGCTTCATCTTCCCCCACGCGCCCAGCATCCCGGTCACCATCAACGGTGGCTATGTCATGCCCGCCTGGTACGACATCCTGGGCGTCAACCTGGTGGACCGCCAGGACGCGGCCGGCATCCAGAAATCCGAGCAGGCGATTGTTGCGCTGATTGCGCATGAAATGGCCCGCGGCATCCCGTCTGAGCGCATCGTGCTGGCGGGCTTCAGCCAGGGCTGTGCCATGGCCTTGCACACGGGCTTGCGCCTGCCGCACAAGCTGGCCGGCATCATGGCGCTGTCGGGCTACCTGCCCCTGGCGGACCGGTATTCGTCCGAGCGCCTGGCGGCCAACGCCCACACGCCCATCTTCATGGCGCACGGCACCGCAGACCCGGTCGTCGTGTTGGCCCGCGGCGAAGACTCGCGCGATGCCCTGGCCGCGCTGGGCCACCCGGTGCAATGGCGCACCTACCCGATGCAGCACAGCGTGCATCCCCAGGAAGTAGCCGATATTTCGGCCTTCTTGAAGCAGGTGCTGAAAGATATTGCCCCCACGGTTGCTCACCATGTGTAGCGCCCTGCCCCCCAAGGGGGCCGCGTTTCGCCTTGGGACGGCCCGGCGGCGAAACCTACCCGCGCCCACCGCATGAGCGAGAGCATCCACCCGCTGACTCTTGGCATCGACTTTGGCACCTCCAACTCGGCCGCTGCGCTGATTGGTGCCGACGGCCGGATGCACACCATGGCGCTGGACGGTGCCCGCGCCGAAATGCCGACGGCGCTTTTTTTCGCCAGCGAAACGCACACCGTGCTGTATGGCTCCGAGGCCATGCAGGCCTATCTGGCGGGCACCGAGGGACGCCTGCTGCGTTCGCTCAAAAGCCTGCTGGGCAGCCGCCTGATGGATGAGTACACGGCCGTTCATGGCCAGAGCATCCGCTTCTTTGACATCGTGGTGCTGTTCTTCAAGGAACTCAAGCGCCGTTGCGAAGCCCAGGTGGGCCAGCCGCTCACCCGCGCCATGCTGGGCCGCCCGGTGCACTTTGTCGACGACAGCCCCGAGCGCGACGCGCTGGCGCAGGAGACGCTGGGCCGTGCGGCCCTGGAAGCCGGCTTTACCGAGATTGCCTTCCAGCTCGAACCCATCGCCGCCGCACTGGATTACGAACAACGCGTGACCCACGAGACCACCGCCCTGGTGGTGGACATTGGTGGCGGCACCTCCGACTTCACCGTCATCCGCCTGAACCCGGCACGCAGCGCTGTGAGCGACCGCAGCGCCGACATTCTGGCCACCACCGGCGTGCACATTGGCGGCACCGACTTTGACCGCATGCTGGACCTGTCCACCGTGATGCCGCTCTTGGGCTACAAACACATTGGCACGGGCGGGCGCCCGGTGCCCAACAGCGTCTTCTTTGACCTGACCACCTGGCACCTGATCCACCAGGCCTACACCCGCAAGGCCATGCACTTTGCCAAGGAGCTGTGGACCGATTACACCGACCAGACCCTGCACGCGCGCCTGATGGATGCGCTGGAGGGCCAGCACGGCCACCGCATGCTGGCGGGCGTGGAGGCGGCCAAGATTGCCTGCTCCATCTCGGGCGAGGACGCGCTGGTAGACCTGGACTTTCTGGGCCACGGGCCGTCCGAGCACCTGGGTGCGACGGTGACCGTTCCCACCATGGCCGAAGCCTTGCAGCTAGCCCTGAACCAGGTGGTGCAATGCGCACAGCTGTGCGTGGAGCGCTCGGGCCTGAGCGGCGTCGATGCCGTCTACCTGACCGGCGGCTCGTCCGCCCTGCGCCCGCTGATGCAGGCCCTGCGCGCCGCCATGCCCGGCGCCACGCTGATCGAGGGCAACCGCTTTGGTGGTGTGGCCGCGGGACTGGCCTATGCCGGGGCGACAAGCGCTGCGTGATGTTGACAAAAGATTGCTACTGATTTTGTAGCTGCTTACGCACATTCTGCGGGGGCTAGCGGCTCATTTAACCCACAAGACTCGGTCTGCAACCCTTGCCCCTAGAATGACTCCAAAGGGAACCATCGCATGACCAAAGAGGCACAAGCCCGCATCAAAATCAACAGACTGCTTGAATCAGCAGGTTGGCGATTTTTTGATGAGGCCAGCGGCACCGCCAATGTTGTGCTGGAACCCAAGGTCAGGCTCACCCAAGCGCAGGTAGACGCCATGGGCAAGGACTTTGAGTCCAACAGCAGGGGTTTTGTCGACTTTCTGCTGCTTGATGAGAAAGGTTTTCCTTTAGTCGTGCTGGAGGCCAAGGCCGAGAGCAAAAATCCGCTCATCGGCAAAGAACAGGCCCGCAAGTACGCCAAGTCACAAAACTGCCGGTTTGTGATTCTGAGCAACGGCAACCTGCATTACCTGTGGGACCTGAGCCATGGCAACCCACACGTCATCACCCGCTTTCCGGCGCCAGACGCCATCAAGGGCTACAGCAAGTTCACTCCCGACCCGACCCGCCTGGCCAGTGAACATGTGCCGCTGGACTACATTGCCCGCACCCAAATGCCAGCCTATGACCAAGAGGCCGGCTGGAAAAACGAGGCAGAGCAAGACAACTTCATCCAGAAAAACCGCCTGCGCTTCATGCGCACCTACCAGCAACGCGCCGCGCAGGCCTTGCAGGCGGCGGTGAAAGACGGCAGCACCCGCTTTCTGTTCGAGATGGCCACCGGCACCGGCAAGACCCTGACCGCGGCCGCCGTCATCAAGCTGTTTCTGCGCACCGGCAACGCCCGTCGCGTCTTGTTCTTGGTGGACCGGCTGGAGCTGGAAGACCAGGCCAACAAGGCCTTTATCTTTCTGCTGAAAAACGACTACCAATCCAGCATCTACAAAGAAAACCGCGACGACTGGCGCAAGGCCGAGATTGTGGTCACCACCGTGCAGTCGCTGCTGTTCAACAACAAATACCAGCAGATCTTCTCCCCCACCGACTTTGATCTGGTCATTTCCGATGAAGCCCACCGCTCCATCGGCGGCAATGCCAGAGCCGTGTTTGAATACTTTGTGGGCTACAAGCTGGGGCTCACCGCCACGCCCAAAGACTTCCTCAAGAAGTTTGACGCGGCCAAGCCCACCACCAAAGACCCCCGCGAGCAAGAGCGCCGCCTGCTGCTGGACACCTACCGCACCTTTGGCTGTGAGTCGGGCGAGCCCACCTACCGCTACTCGCTGCTGGACGGCGTGCGCGATGGCTTTTTGATCAACCCGCTGGTGGTAGACGCCCGCACCGAGGTCACCACGCAGTTACTGTCCGACACCGGCTATGCAGCGGTGCTCATCAGCGAAGCGCCCGAGGGAGAAAGTAGCAGCGAGCAGCGCTTCAAGCAAAAGAGTTTTGAGAAGAAGTTTTTCTCCAAAGCCACCAACGTGCTGTTTTGCGAAACCCTGCTGACCCACGGCCTGCGCGACCCCATCAGCGCCGAGTTTGGCAAGACTCTGGTGTTCTGCGTCAGCCAAAACCACGCGTCCAAAATCGTGGAGATATTGAACGACCTGGCCGACACGCTGTACCCCGGTCGCTACCAGTCGGATTTTGCGGTGCAAGTCACCTCGCTCATCCCCGACGCGCAGCAGTTCACCATCAACTTCACCAACAACAACCTGCTGGGCTCGGCCAATGTGCTGCCCGCCTACAAAACCAGCAAGGCGCGGGTGTGCGTGACCGTGGGCATGATGACCACCGGTTATGACTGCCCCGACCTGCTCAACCTGGCCCTGATGCGCCCGGTGTTTTCGCCGTCCGACTTTGTGCAGATCAAAGGGCGCGGCACCCGCAAACACGATTTTCGCGAGCAGTTGCAGGACGAGGCGCTGCGTGACCAAGTCACCGCCCCGCACAAGACCGCCTACAAACTGTTCGACTTCTTTGCCAGCTGCGAATACTTTGAAGAAAAGTTCAACTATGACGAAGTCCTCAAGCTGCCCCGCCCCGGTGTTGGGCCTGGACCTGACGACGGCGAAGGCCCCACTGGACCCGGCCCCGGACCAGGCCCGGAAGAACCCAAAAACGGCGCCTACACCCACACCGCGCCCGACAACATCACCAGCCAGGTGGAGCAGCAGGTGGGCTTTCAGGGCATGAAGGTCGACCGCATGTTCTTTGAGAAGTTTGAAGACACCGTCAAAGCCAACCCGGTGATTGCCGAGCAGGTGGGCAACGCCCAGTGGGACCAGGCCATCGACTACATCACCACCGAGTTGTTTGACAAACCCAACGAATACTTCAACCTGGAAAAACTGCGCCGCGCTGCTGGGGTAGACCGCCGCTTGGGCCTGCGCGAGATATTGGAAAAAGCCTTTGGCCTGATCCCCGGCTTCAAAAGCAAAGATGCCTTGCTGGAAGAAGAGTTCGACAAGTTCTTGCTCGACCAGCAAAACGCCACCGGCTTCTACGCCGACTCCACCGCAAGCAGCGTGCAGGCCATGAGGTACTACTTCAAAGCCTACGCCACCGACCACCGCCTGCGCGACATCATCGAAACCAAACGCCTGACCGACCTCAACGTCTATCCCGCCTTTGGCATGAGCGACTTCAAGGCCGTGCCACCCGTATGGCGCACCCGCATCCCTGAATACGTCAAAGACTATGTGCCGCTGAACCAGTTTATGTAGCCGAAATGGCTTCAATCGAAGCAAAAATGGCTACGTTGCACATCTTGCGTTTTTCTAAAATGACCGTATTATCAGTCTTTAAATAGTTTTAGACTGTAATTACAGCCATGAAATACAAGGAAGAACCCCTTTTGACCCCTCAGCATCTGGCTGAAGCCGTGGCGCTTGGTGCCAAGCTTGCCCGGCTTCGGCATGCCCGCAAGGTGCGTCAGGCGGATGCTGCTGTGCGAGCCGGGTTGGCCCGGTCCACCGTCGTACTTATCGAAAAAGGTGATCCCAGCCGCACACTGGGCCAGATTTTTCGTTACCTGGAGGCCATTGCCCCCGGCTTAACGCTGCCTGCCTTGCTGCAAGAAGCCGACCCCGCGCTCACCGCCCTCGCGCAAGCCGAGGCGACCCAGCGTGTACGCGCCATGTCGCCCACTGAACTAAGCACGCTGGACTTCTGATGGCCCCAAACACCCTCTTCGTGTTTGCGCACCTCACAGAAGGCTGGGCACCCGCCGGGCGCTTGTCACTCACGCAGGAGCGTGATGTGGTGGCCTCCCGCTTCGCCTACGGCACCCGCTATATCGACCGCCCCGATGCTTTTGAAATCGACCCCGTCAGCCTGGGCTTGGCCAACAAAGCGCGCGTGCGCGGCGCCGAATTGTTCCCCATCAACCAACTCACCCAATTCGGCGGCATTCGGGATGCCGCACCCGACGCCTGGGGCCGCCGCGTCATTGAAGCGCAACGCCGGGTTCCGGCCAATAGCCTCAGCGAGGCGGACTACCTGCTGGGCGCCGGCAGCGACCGCGTGGGCGCCCTGGATGTACGCGAAGCGTTGAACAGCCCGGACCATCCCGGCGCGGCACAGGTTCAGTCATTGCCCTACCTGCTGGAAGCCGCAGAGCGTGTTGACCAGGGCCTCCCCATACCCACAACCTTGACCGACTTTTTTGGCTCGGCGCCCGGCGCGGGCGGGGCACGGCCCAAAGCCTCCGTCCGCGACGAAGCTGGTTTGCTCTGGCTCGCCAAGTTTCCCGCCGTGGGGGATGCCTTTGACGTAGCCCAAGCGGAGTGCTGCACCCTGCAACTGGCCAAACGCTGCGGCCTGACCGTACCGGAGGTGCGGGTACAGGACATTGGCGGTAAATCAGTACTGCTGATTCGCCGCTTTGACCGGTACTGGCAAGCACCCGACTCCCCCATTGGGGCGGACATCGCCCTACACGAAACGCTGCCCGCAGCAGGGCTTGTCGAACATCGATTACCCTTTGTCAGCGGCCTCACTTTGGTGGCCTGCGATGAATTCGAGTCCCGGCTCAAAGGCTACAGCGACCTTGCGCTGGCCGTGCGTGCCACCATTCACCCCGCCCACATTCGTGCCGATAGCGAAGAGCTTTTTGCTCGCATGGTGTTCAACATCTTTGTCAGCAACGATGACGACCACCTGCGCAACCACGGCTTTGTGCGCGACCCCCGCTTGCCCGGCTGGCGCTTGAGCCCGCTGTACGACGTGGTGCCACGCCCCGGCGTGGCCTTCGAGCGCCAACTGCACTTGCAAGTGGGCACACAGGGCAAGCTGGCCACGCTGGACAACGCCATGTCGGCTTACAGCGCGTTCACCCCGCAAAGAACCACCGCCATTGCCATCATCCGTCGCATCTGGAGCGAACTGCGGCAGTGGCGCACCGCATTTGAGGGCATGGGGGCAACCAACCCTGGTATGGGCCGCCTGATCGACCAACTGGCCCCCGCCTTGCGTGACCTGGATGACATATGTTCGCCTGCACTGCAAGCCGAACTACGCAAACACTAATTCATTTGAAGAACGAAATCACCCATGCTTGACGCTGAAACCAAACGCCGCATCGACTCGTGCCGCGACATCCTGGTGGGCAAAGTGCCCGACCCCAAAAGCCAGGTCGAGCAAATCACCATCGCGCTGATCTACAAGTTCATGGACGACATGGACGCCGAGGCCGAAGAGCTGGGCGGCAAGCGCACCTTTTTTGCGGGCGACTTTGCCCGCTTTGGCTGGGCACGCCTGATGGCCCCCAACCTGGGTGGGTTTGAAATGTTGGCGCTGTACAGCGAGGCCATCCAGAAAATGTTGGAGAACCCCGGCGTGCCACCGCTGTTTCGCGACATCTTCAAAAACGCGTACCTGCCCTACCGCGACCCCGAAACGCTGAAAAGCTTCTTGAAAGAAATCAACTACTTCACCTACGATCACTCCGAGCGGCTGGGCGATGCGTTTGAGTATTTGCTGAGCGTGCTGGGCAGCCAGGGCGATGCCGGCCAGTTCCGCACGCCGCGCCACATCATCGACTTCATGGTGGCGGTGATGGACCCCAAAAAGAACGAGACCGTGCTGGACCCCGCCTGCGGCACGGCGGGATTCTTGATCTCGGCCTGGAAGCACATCCTCAAAAACAATAGCAGTCCACGCAATGTGGACGCGGGCCGGGCCGGTGATTTATTGACGCCCGACGAGCGCGCCCGCATTGCCGCCAGCATCTTTGGCTACGACATTTCGCCCGACATGGTGCGCCTGAGTCTGGTCAACCTGTACCTGCACGGCTTCACCCACCCGCGCGTGGAGGAGTACGACACCCTCACGCAAGACGACAAGTGGAACGAAGTGGCTGACGTGATTCTGGCTAACCCGCCCTTCATGTCGCCCAAGGGCGGCATCAAGCCGCACAAGCGCTTTAGCGTGCAGGCCAGCCGCAGCGAAGTGCTGTTTGTGGACTACATGGCCGAGCATTTGACCGCCACCGGCCGCGCCGCCATCGTGGTGCCCGAGGGCATCATCTTCCAGAGCGGAACCGCCTACAAGGCGCTGCGCAAGATGCTGGTGGATACGAGCCTGGTGGCCGTGGTCAGCCTGCCCGCTGGCGTCTTCAACCCCTACAGCGGCGTGAAGACCAGCATCCTGATTCTGGACAAACGCGTACACAAGCAGACCGACAAGGTGCTGTTTGTCAAAGTGCAAAACGACGGGTTTAACCTGGGTGCGCAGCGGCGGGCGGTGGTGGACAGCCATTTGCCGGAGGCGACGCGGTTGTTGCGGAGCTGGATGACTGCGCCGGATAAGTTTGAGGGCGATGGGGTGATGGCGCAGGCGGTGGAGCGCAGCAGGATTGGGGAGAGTGGGGACTTTAATTTGAGTGGGGAGCGGTACATCACCGCATTGGTTCACGACACGGATTGGCCATTGCTGCCGTTGTCCGAGATCGCTGAATTTCGCAGCGGATTGTGGAAAGGTGAAAAAGAGCCACTGCGATCCGTGAAGATTCTGCGAAACACCAACTTTGCCAAAGGCGGTTTCCTGGATTTGTCCGATGTCGCTGATCATCCGGTTGAAGAGCGACAGCTTGAATCGCGGCTGCTGCGTTATGGCGACATTCTTTTGGAGAAGTCAGGCGGAGGCCCTACCCAACCGGTTGGACGTGTAGCCCTTTTTGGACTCAAGGACGGTGAGTACTCCTACAGCAACTTCACGGCGCGCATTCGCGTTGTCAATGAGAAAGCGAATCCACTATTCGTTTGGCTCATGCTGAACGCCATCTATCAACGCGGCGGTACAGAAGGTTTGCAAAAGCAAACCAGCGGCATTCGTAACCTAGACAACCCGGCATATCAGGCGCTGCTGATTCCCATCCCACCCCTCGAAGTTCAACACCAAATCGTGGCCGAAATCGAGGGCTACCAAAAAATCATCGATGGTGCCCGGCAGGTGCTCGACAACTACAAGCCGCATATCGTGGTCAGCCCGGATTGGCCGGTCGTACAGGTGGGAGACGTGGCCACTATTCGTTCAGGAGGTACGCCGGATCGCTCGAATGATGCCTACTGGGGCGGCACCATTCCGTGGATCAAAACAGGACAGATTGACTTCGGTGTGATTCAAAGCGCCGAAGAGTTCATCACGCCAGCAGGCATGGAAAATTCAGCCGCCCGCATGTTTCCGGCTGGAACTATCCTGATGGCGATGTACGGGCAGGGCGTCACACGGGGGCGCGTTGCAATTCTTGGGATTGACGCGACGACGAATCAGGCGTGTGCCGCCATTGAAATCACATCGACCAACGCGGATCGTGCCTTTCTGTATTGGTCGCTTGCGGGCAAATACCAAGAGCTTCGCGCCATCAGCGAATCACGCGGTGGAAATCAGAGCAATCTGAATTCTCAATTGATTCGCGAAGTCAAAATCCCCCTCCCTGACCTCGAAACCCAACGCGCCATCGTCGCCGAGATCGAAGCCGAGCAGGCCCTGGTCGCCGCCAACCGCGAACTCATCCGCCGCATGGAAGCCAAGGTCAAGTGCGCCATTGACCGGGTGTGGGGTAACTAACCGGAGCGCGTCAAGCCGCGAAATACAAGGCAACCCGGTCGCTGGTCCAAGTTGCCACACCGGTGCCAAAGAAGTCGGCATCTTCGGTCCAAACCGGGCACCCAATGGCCATTGCACAAGCCAACACCGGCCAATCGTCTGCGTCACGCGCCGCGATGCGTTGCAGGGCTTGCTGCTGCATGCCCGCATACGATGGCTTTGCGACTCATGCCGCTTTAACTTTGGCTTTGGTCTTTTTGCCTACGCTTGGCTTCTTGCGGGCGATTTTGAATTCCGCCACCACTTCTTCAACGCTCACACTGTGCGCGGCCAGCATTTGATCGAGCGCTTTGCTGGCCTTCTTCAACGCAGTGATGTCGGCATCCACTTGCCCCTGCGTGGGAATGAAGTAGCCCACGGTATGACCATGGCGCGTAATAGCCACTGGCGTGCTGGAGGCGATGTACTCTGCCAGATCGGTGCGAAACTCGCGAATGCCTACTTTGGTGGTTTCCATAGATTACCTTCTTATTTGCGAATCTTTGTGTACACATTTATAACACGAACCCAACGTGCCGTCCGTGAAGGCCCCCACGTACCACCATCTGGCAAACCTGATTTTGCTATTTATTTGATAGCTTCTTACGCACATTCCACGGGGGCTACCGTGCTTTTTTATTCCGAAAAGACCGGAAAAACCAGGCCCGGATTAAACTCGGTCCATGGCAACACCCCCCACACCCAGCCACTGGTTTGAACTGCCCCACGCGCCCGCTCCGGGCACGGCGCTGATCCGACGGCACGTGAACTGGGAAGCGGTGTCTTGAAATATTCAAAAATTCTCCTGCTGGCAAGCCTGGTTCTGCTGGTCGTGCTGTTCTTTGCACTCGACCTGGACCACTACCTGAGCCTGGACTACCTGAAGGCCAGCCAGTCGAACTTGGCGCAGGTCTACGCCCAATACCCCTGGTGGGTGCGGGGCGCCTACTTCCTGACCTACTTGGCCGTTGCGGCCCTGTCCCTGCCCGGCGCGGCCATCCTGACCCTGGCCGGCGGCGCGGTGTTCGGTCTGGGCTGGGGGCTGTTGCTCGCGTCCTTTGCCTCCAGCCTGGGGGCGACGCTGGCGTTTCTGGTGGCCCGCCATGTCTTGCGTGACAGCGTGCAAGCCCGCTACCAGAGCCGCCTGGACGACATCAACCGGGGCATGGAACGCGATGGCGCACTCTACCTGCTGGGCCTGCGCCTGGTGCCTCTGGTGCCGTTCTTCGTGATCAACCTCTCCATGGGGCTCACGTCCATGCGGCTCTGGACCTATTACTGGGTGAGCCAGCTGGGCATGCTCGCCGGTGCGCTCGTGTATGTGAATGCGGGCATGCAATTGGCGCACCTCCAGTCCCTCAAGGATGTGGTGAGCCCCGGTCTGCTGGGGGCGTTTGTGCTGTTGGGCGTCTTGCCGGTCGTGGCGCGCAGGGTGATGGACGCGGTGCAACGGCGCCGGGTCTATGCGCGCTGGAAGGCCGAACGCCCCACCCGCTTTGACCGCAACCTGATCGTCATTGGCGCCGGTGCGGGCGGGCTGGTGTCGGCCTACATTGCGGCGGCCGTCAAAGCCAAGGTAACCCTGGTGGAAGCACACAAGATGGGCGGCGACTGCCTGAACTACGGCTGCGTACCCAGCAAGGCGCTGATCAAAAGCGCCCGACTGGCGCACCAGATGCGCCACGCCGAACGCTATGGTTTGGATAGCGGACCACACCCTATTGACGGGAGCTACCCGCGCTTTTCATTCAAGGCCGTGATGCAACGCATCCAGGACGTGATTGCCGCCATCGCGCCGCACGACAGCGTGGAACGCTACACCGGCCTGGGTGTGGAAGTGCTGCAGGGTTACGCCAAAATCATCAACCCCTGGACGGTGGAGATTGCGCTGGAGAACGGGACACGGCAGCGCCTGACCACCCGCAGCATCATCATTGCGGCCGGTGCCCGCCCGGTCGTGCCCGCCTTGCCTGGTCTCGACGCGGTGGGCTATGTCACCAGCGACACCCTGTGGGACCGCTTTGCCCAACTCGATGCCGTGCCCCGGCGCCTGCTCGTGCTGGGTGGCGGCCCCATCGGTTGCGAACTGGCGCAAAGCTTTGCCCGGCTGGGCTCGGCGGTCACGCAGGTGGAAATGGCACCCCGCCTGATGGTGCGGGAAGACGCCGAGGTCTCGGCCCTGGTCGCGTCGGCGTTGCAGGCCGACGGCGTGCAGGTGCTCACGGGGCACCGGGCTGTGCGGGTGGAACCGGCCGCCACACCCGATGGCCTGGGCGGCGCAGCGCCAACGGGCTCGGGCGTGCTTGTCGTCGAACACGAAGGCGTCGAGACGCGCATCGCATTCGACCAGTTGCTGTGCGCCGTGGGCCGGGCCGCGCGCCTGACCGGCTACGGGCTGGAAGATCTGGGCATCCCCACGCACCAGACGGTGCAGACCAACGACTACCTGCAAACCATCTACCCCAACATCTACGCGGCGGGCGACGTGGCCGGCCCGTACCAGTTCACCCATGCAGCCGCCCACCAGGCGTGGTACGCGGCGGTGAACGCGCTGTTTGGCGACTTCAAACGCTTCAAGGCCGATTACTCGGTCATCCCCCGGGCCACGTTCACCGACCCCGAGGTGGCGTGCGTCGGACTGAACGAGCAGGAGGCGAAGGCGCAAAACATCGCCCATGAGGTAAGCCGCTACGCCCTCGACGACCTGGACCGCCAGATCTGCGACGAAGGTGCTGCCAGCCAGACGCAGGGCTTTGTGAAGGTGCTCACCGTGCCGGGCAAGGACACCATTCTGGGCGTGACCATGGTGGGCACCCACGCTGGCGATCTGTTGGCCGAATACGTGCTGGCCATGAAGCATGGGCTGGGTCTGAACAAGATTCTGGGAACCATCCACACCTACCCAACACTGGCCGAGGCCAACAAGTACGTGGCCGGTGAATGGAAGCGCGCGCACCAGCCGCTGGCCCTGCTGGAGTGGGTCCGCAGGTTCCACGATTGGCGACGGGGCTGAGTATGGCGACCCCATCTGCAACCCACCGAAATGCTATATTTTCGATAGCTGCTTGCGCGCTTTTGGCGGGGGCTACAGGCATTTTTTTCCTATTTTTCTCGCAAAAAGCGATGGCCCAGGGCATACCCGTGGCAGACGCCCGGCTGCGCGCCTTTTCCAGCGCCCCGGAAGGCCCGCCGCCCCCGCCCTGGCGTGTGGTCGGTCTGCCCGGCATCAGCAAGCCGCTGACGCAGTTTGACGTCGTAGCGATGGGGCCCGACAAGGTGCTGCGCGTGCGCACCGAGCGCTCCTACGGCAACCTGACACACAAGCTTGCGCCGCAGACCAGCGCCGGCATCCTGCGCTGGCGCTGGCGGCTGGACCAAGCGGTCGCCGGTGCCGATCTGCGGATCAAAAAGGGAGACGACACGCCCATCAAGGTCTGCGCCCTGTTTGACATGCCTTTGGACAAGCTCAGCTTTTTCGAGCGCAACCTGGTGCGCCTGGCCCGCGGCGCCAGTGGCGAGTATTTGCCCGGCGCGACGCTGTGCTATGTGTGGGACCAGAAGCTGGCGGCTGGCACCGAAATGCCCAATGCGTTCACCCGCCGCATGCACTACCTGGTGCTGAATTCCGCCGACACGCCGCTGCAACAATGGGTGACCCACACCCGCGACCTGCGCGCGGATTTTTTGCGCAGCTTTGGTGCCGAGTGCGACACGGTGCCACCCCTGCTGGCCATCGTGGTGGGCGCGGACTCCGACAACACGGCAGAGTCCAGTCTGGCCTATGTGGGCGATGTCTCACTCATGGAACAATAGCTGGCATGACTGTCGCCGCCAGCAAACCACCCAACTCCGCGCACAGACCCCAACAACTCGTGCTGCTGGGCGCTGGCCACGCCCACGTGCAGGTGCTGGTGCAACTGGCGGCGCACCCCTTGCCGGGCACCCAGGTCACCCTGGTCACGCCCTATCCCCGCCAGATGTATTCGGGCATGGTGCCGGGTTTCATGGCGGGCCACTACGCGCTGGATGACTGCGCCATTGCGCTGGAGCCCCTGGTACAGCGCGGCGGCATTCGCTGGATTGCCCACAGTGCCACCGCCATTGACGCGCAGAACCAAACCGTGCAGCTCGACGACGGCAGCACACTGCGCTTCGACTGGCTGTCGGTCAACACCGGCCCCCTGCAGGACCGTGAGCAGACGGAGCGCGACCTGCCCGGGGCCCGGGAACACGCGCTGTTTGTGCGGCCGATCGAGGCCTTTGGCGCCCTGTGGCCCCGCGTGGCGGAAATGGGTGATGCACGCCCCCTGCGCATCGCCGTGATCGGCGCCGGTGCAGGCGGTGTTGAGTTGGCCTTGGCGGTGCGCCATCGCCTGCCCACGGCCGCCGTCACCTTGCTGTGCGGCCACGCCCCGCCCGGCGCCAACTACCCCGTTACCGTACAACGGCGGTTGCAGGCCGTACTCAAAAAACGCAACGTGACGGTGCTGCAGGACCTGGCCGTTTCATTCAAGGCAGGCACCGTGCAACTGGGCTGCGGTGCCGATCTGGCCTGCGACGTGCCCCTGCTGGCCACCGGTGCACAGACGCCCGCCTGGCTGGCTGGCAGCGGTCTGGCGCTGGACGACAAGGGTTTCATTGCGGTGGACATGTACCAGCGCTCCAGCAGCCACAGCCGGGTGTTTGCAGCCGGCGATGTCAGCACCCGCATGGACCGCGCCATGGCGCGCAGCGGTGTCTACGCGGTGCGCGCCGGGGCGATGCTGGCCCACAACCTGGCAGCAGCCATTGCCGGCGCGGCCCTCCAGCCGCATCAGCCGCCTCGATCCACCCTGAATCTGCTGTCATGCGGCGACCGCTACGCGGTGGGTAGCTGGGGACAGTACAGCTTTCAGGGGCGCTGGGTCTGGTGGCTCAAGGACTGGATTGACCGGCGCTTCATGGCGCGGTACACAAAGCCGGGTTCGTAAGCCAGCAACTCATACCACCTGCAAAACAGCTCCGTTTTTTGCACCGTCAGCCGGCAACACCTGACCCATTTCTTGTGCAGCGTCAAAGCCGTGGCGCCTGAAAATCCCCAACACGGCATCCACCGCCTCGGGCGCGCAGCTCACCAGCAGTCCCCCACTGGTCTGCGGATCACTCAGCAAGGCCTGGTCCACCGCGGAGAAGCCTGCAGGCACGGCAATCTCGTGCCCATAGGCCGCCCAGTTGCGCCCCGATGCACCGGTCACCATGCCCGCACTGGCCAAGGCGTGCACGCCGTCGATCAGCGGCACGCGCGCCCAATCCAGCTGCACCACGCAGTGGGCGCCCCGCGCCATTTCCAGCGCATGCCCGGCCAAGCCAAAACCGGTGACGTCGGTCAGCGCGTGCACGCCGTCCAGTGCCGCCAACTCCGGCCCCGGGGTGTTGAGCTGGGTGGTCACCGCAATCATGCGGGCGTAACCCGCGGCGTCGAGTTTTTCCTTCTTGAGCGCTGCGGACAAAATGCCCACGCCCAGCGGCTTGCCCAGGATCAGCCGGTCTCCCGCTATGGCATCGGCATTGCGCTTGACCCGCTTGGGGTGCACCAGGCCCATGGCCACCAGGCCATAGATCGGCTCCACCGAATCGATGGTGTGCCCGCCCGCAATCGGGATGCCCGCTGCCTTGCACACCGCGGCACCACCCGCCAGGATCTGGCCAATGGTTTCCAGCGACAGCACGTTGATGGGCATGCCCACGAGCGCCAGCGCCATGATGGGCGTTCCGCCCATCGCGTACACATCGGAGATGGCGTTGGTTGCGGCAATGCGGCCAAAGTCGAACGGGTCGTCGACGATGGGCATGAAGAAATCGGTGGTGGCAATCAGGGCCTGCTCGGCATTGAGCTGGTAGACCGCCGCGTCGTCTGCCGTCTCGATCCCCACCAGCAACTCGGGCGGCAGGGGCATGGCAGTCGTGGTCTTCAGAATTTGCGACAACACACCGGGCGCAATCTTGCAGCCGCAGCCGCCGCCGTGGGACAAGGAGGTCAAGCGGGGCTCGGTGGGTCGTGTGGTGGCGGTCAGTGCAGGCGTGGGATTCATGGTGACTATTCTGCCCTGCGCGTCAGAAATAACCCAAAAGGTCCCACCAGATGCCGCCCACCACCACCAGCAGCAGCAGGTTGACAACACTCATCACGGCGCCGGCTATCCACCACTCGTTCAGGGTGGTGTAGCCCGAGCCAAAAATGATGGGGGCGGTTCCGGTGCCGTAATGCGTCAGCGACATCATCAACGAAGACGCGAATGCCAGCGCCAATGCCAGCAGCATGGGCGGGGCGCCCAGCGCCACACCCGCCGCAAAAAACGCGGCATACATGGCCGTGATGTGCGCCGTGGTGCTGGCAAAGAAGTAGTGCGAGTAAAAATACACCAGGATCAAAATGGCTGTGGCGCTCATCCAGCCCAAACCCAGATAACTGATGCCATTTTGAATGGTCAGCGCAAACCAGCCCACCAGACCCAGCTTGCCCAGAAAAGTCGCCATCATCACCAGTGCGGCGAACCAGATCAGGGTGTCCCAGGCGCTCTTGGCCTTGAGAATGTCCTCCCATTCCAGCACACCGGTCAGCAGCAACAGCGACAGACCAATCCAGGCCGTGGTGGTGGCATTGATGTCGTATGCCGGGCCAAACAGCCACATCGGAACGCCAGACCACATGGCCAGCATCAGTGCCAGAACCGCCAGCGTGATGAACTCGGGCGTCTGCATGGGTCCCAGTTTCGCCAGCTCGGTTTGCGCCAGTTCCCGGGCGTTGGGCGTGTTGGTGATTTCAGGCGGATAGAGCACATACAGCACCAGCGGCATGACCAGCAACATCACCAGCCCCGGCACCAGCGCGGCCAGTGCCCATTGGCCCCACGTGATCTTGATGGCCGAGTTGGTGGCTTTGGCAACCAGATCCACGATCAGGGGATTGGGCGCCGTGGCCGTGATGAACATGGCCGAGGTGATGGGGTTGGTGTTGTAATTGACCAGCGCCAGGTAGCGGCCTATCTTTTTTGATGTGCCCAGTTCGGGGCTGGAGCCAAAGACATCTGCAATGGAGCGCATGATGGGGTGAACAATGGCTCCGCCGCGTGCCGTGTTGCTGGGTGTGACGGGCGCAATGACCAACTCGGACAGAACCAGACCGTAGGCCACCCCTATGGTCTTCTTGCCCAGCAGCGCAATGAAATAGTAGCCAATGCGCGTGCCCAGACCGGTTTTAGTCAGGGCCACCGCAATCATCACGGCAATGGCAATCAGCCAGATCAGGGGGTTGGCAAAACCACTCAAGGCATCTGCAATGGCCCCTTCGGGTTTGCCCGGGCGGGTCACTCCGGTGATGGCGACCAGGGAAATGGCCACGATGGACATGGCGCCAATCGGCATGGCTTTGCCGATGATGGCGGCAATGGTTCCGATAAACAGCGCCAGCAGATGCCAGGCGTCCGGGCTTACCTTGTCAGGGACTGGTATGACAAACCAGATCAGGAGGGTGATGCCTGCCGCCACAGCGGTTGGCGTACGTTTGGGCAAGCTAAGATGGTTCATGGTATTTCCGTCCCCGTTACCGGCCAGCAGCAGGTGCTGTCTACAGAACAGGCTTTCCGGGAATCGCAGACTTGTGGCTCTTTGACTCCACGCATCCATTTGAGGACAAGCCGATCCAAAAAGCAATTTGATTGGGCGCCAAGTGGGATGATTTCATTCTTTGTTTGACCCAAGTCAACCCGGCTGGTGGATGACAGTTTTGCAGCCCCCAGAACACCGAAAACTTGAAAACTCTCAAAATGGCCTTATCATTAGCACTCGTCGAAGTTGAGTGCTAACAGCGCCTGCTTCGCAAGTTAATGAGTGCCAACTTGTACGGGTTGGCGCACGTTTGCGATTGTCATTGTTTTTAACACCCAAGGAGATTCCCCATGAAACTGCGTCCTCTGGCAGACCGCGTGATTGTTAAACGCGTCGAAAACGAAACCAAGACTGCCTCCGGCATCGTCATTCCTGACAGCGCTGCGGAAAAGCCTGATCAAGGCGAAGTGTTGGCCGTGGGCCCAGGCAAGAAGAATGACAAGGGTGAACTGATGGCCATGAACGTCAAGGTCGGTGACCGCGTTCTGTTTGGCAAATACAGCGGTCAGACCGTCAAGGTCGCCGGTGACGAGTTGCTCGTCATGAAAGAAGACGACCTGTTCGCTGTTGTCGAAAAATAATTTGATTGCGGGACAGACCGACGCGAAGCGGAGCTCTGTCCCCAACTGATTAGGGACTTTCTTCCCCAACAACGAATCACTTTTTATTTTTGAAATTATTGGAGTCATAACATGGCAGCAAAAGACGTAGTTTTCGGCGGCGAAGCCCGCGCACGCATGGTTGAAGGCGTGAACATTTTGGCCAACGCGGTCAAAGTGACCCTGGGCCCCAAGGGCCGTAACGTGGTTCTGGAGCGCTCTTTCGGCGCCCCCACCGTGACCAAGGACGGTGTGTCCGTGGCCAAGGAAATCGAACTCAAAGACAAGCTGCAAAACATGGGCGCGCAGATGGTCAAGGAAGTTGCTTCCAAGACCTCTGACATCGCTGGTGACGGCACCACCACGGCTACCGTGCTGGCACAAGCCATCGTGCACGAAGGCATGAAGTATGTGGCCGCTGGCATGAACCCGATGGACCTGAAGCGCGGTATCGACAAGGCTGTTACCGCTTTGGTCGAAGAGCTGAAGAAGGCTTCCAAGGCCACCACCACGTCCAAGGAAATCGCCCAAGTTGGTTCGATTTCTGCCAACTCGGATGAAACCATCGGCAAGATCATTGCGGACGCCATGGACAAAGTGGGCAAAGAAGGCGTGATCACCGTGGAAGACGGCAAGTCGCTGGAATCCGAACTCGAAGTCGTTGAAGGCATGCAGTTTGACCGCGGCTACCTGTCGCCCTACTTCATCAACAACCCAGAAAAGCAAGCCGCTTTGCTGGAGAACCCGTTTGTTCTGTTGTTCGACAAGAAGATCAGCAACATCCGTGACCTGCTGCCCACACTGGAGCAAGTTGCCAAGGCTGGCCGTCCTCTGTTGATCATTGCTGAAGATGTCGATGGCGAAGCCTTGGCAACTTTGGTGGTCAACACCTTGCGCGGCATCCTGAAGGTTGTGGCTGTCAAGGCCCCTGGCTTTGGTGACCGTCGCAAGGCCATGCTGGAAGACATCGCCATCCTGACCGGCGGCAAGGTCATCGCTGAAGAAATCGGCCTGTCACTGGAAAAAGTGACTCTGGCTGACCTGGGCACCGCCAAGCGCATCGAAGTGAGCAAGGAAAACACCATCATCATCGACGGTGCTGGCGCTGCTGCTGACATCGAAGCCCGCGTCAAGCAAGTGCGCGTGCAAATCGAAGAAGCCACAAGCGACTACGACCGCGAGAAATTGCAAGAGCGCGTGGCCAAGTTGGCTGGCGGTGTTGCCGTGATCAAGGTTGGCGCTGCCACCGAAGTCGAAATGAAAGAAAAGAAAGCCCGCGTGGAAGACGCACTGCACGCTACCCGTGCAGCGGTGGAAGAAGGCATTGTGGCCGGCGGCGGTGTGGCTCTGTTGCGCGCCAAGCAAACCGCTGGTGTGGTCAAGGGTGCCAACTCTGACCAGGACCACGGCATTGCCCTGGTCATGAAGGCCATCGAAGCGCCTCTGCGCGAGATCGTGTACAACGCCGGTGGCGAAGCGTCGGTCGTGGTGAACGCCGTGTTGGCCGGTAAGGGCAACTACGGCTTCAACGCAGCCAACGACACCTACGGCGACATGATCGAAATGGGTATTCTGGACCCCACCAAGGTGACCCGCACGGCTCTGCAAAACGCAGCATCCGTGGCATCCCTGATGCTGACCACCGAGTGCATGGTGGCCGAGTCTCCAAAGTCTGAGTCCGCTGGTGGCGGCATGGGCGGTGGCGACATGGGTGGCATGGGCGGTATGGGTGGCATGGGCGGCATGGGCATGTAATTTGCCGGCTGCGTCGAGACGCTTTACCGCTCTCGACCCACAGAAAAAAAAGCCCCGCTGGATGCGAATCCAGCGGGGTTTTTTATTGTTCAACAGCTACTATTTTTATAGCTGCTCACGCTTTGTCTGCGGGGGCTAGAGGCCTAAAAGGCTTAAACCCATCAGGCCGGAACCGGCAGATCCAGCAGCGGTGCGTACTGCTGGGCTCCAAAAATGTCACCGTCACCGGCACTGCCACTGGGCCGCAGCCGGTAGATGGTGAATTTGATGGCCAGACCGGGGTCGTATTCGACAAAGTCCGAAATGCGTTCGAGCGGAATGCGATACAGCGCGGCCATGCTTTCGCGGGTCAGCACACGGGTACGCTTGACACGCTCGTACTGGGCGGCTTCCCGGAAGATGATGTCAAACGTGATCTTGTTGACGCCCGCATTCTTGCTGCGGATGGTCTTGGCGAGTTCGGAAAGTTTTTGTGTAGTCATGTTGGTGCCACTCCAGTTTCAGATGCCCGCATCGACGATGTGGGTGGGGAACAATTGCATCGGGTCCTGCACTTCCACCGTGTGGTTGAGTGTCCAGCGGTAAGCCGCGCTGGCATGCAGCACTTCGTCCAGCGGGAAGGACACCGAGCCGGCAGTTCCCTTGACATCCGGCAGGCGGGCGTAAAACATCTGGCGCAGGCCGATCATGGTCAGTTCCTCCGCCATTTCGGTGGTCGGAGCAACACCCTGCACCATCACGCACAGCTCGTGTCCGGGCTGATCGCGCAGTGGCTCCAGATCGCCCATGACGCCGTCGCGGCCGTAGACGTTGTAAAACAGTTCGTAACCGGTCTCGCCAAAGCGGGCACGCACCTGGGTCTTGGCCCACTCGATCACCTCGTCCACATGGGCGATGGTGTAGGGGTCACGAATGCCGCAAATGCCCACAAAGCGCTCGCCGACCTTGCCGGCGCCTTCGAGTTTGACGCGCACCTTTTCGCTCGGAATGAAGCGCGAGCCGGTGATGCGGGCCGTGCGCTCATTGAGTTGCTCGTAATGGCAATGCGTCATGTCGAGCTGGCCGCCGGCGAAGAACTCTTCGTAGGGGTTGGAGCGCTCGTACATCGCATGGCCGGACACGGAGGCGATGGTGCAGCGCTGCTGCGGGTGCATGGCGGTCACCTGCACATCGTTGTGCGAGATCTCGCCCAACACCGTTTCCTTGCCGCCATACGGTTCGGCGCAGAACGACGCACATTCCAGCACCTTGCCCAGGTAATAGGCCTGATCGGCGGCAAAACCATGGTGCAGCGCGGGCGCGGCAAACACTGCGGCATCGGAGCTGCGCCCACCAATGACAACGTCAGCGCCCTGGCGCAGCAGTTCAATGAAGGGATGCACACCCGCCATGGCGACGATGCGGTCGGTCGCATCGAGTTCGCTCTCGGTCAGGTCGGCATAGCCATCCAGACCCTGCACGGTATTGCCCTTGCGCATTTCCGTTTTGAGCCAACCCTTGTCCACCTCCGAATAGAAGTAGCCGAGCTTGAACTTCTTTAACCCGTGCTTCTTCGCCAGTTCCTGAATGATGCCGACATAGAGGTCGACCCGGCTGTTGGCACCGGTATCCCCGGCCGAGCCGATGATCATGGGTACGCCCAGCTTGCGCGATGCCAGCAACATCTCTTCCAGGTCGTGGCGCTGCCAGGATTCCGGGCTGGTGGACGTATCCGAGCCCAGAGGCACGGGACCGACGTCATCGCTGCCAGAGTCGGCGGCGATGTAGTCGGGGTGGGCCTCAACACCAATGTGAAAGCTTTCGGTGCGCAGCGGCGCAAAGCCGAGGTGGCCGTTGGGACAAATGATCTTCAATGACTGCATGAGGTGATTCTCCGGAAGGTGTTGCTTCAGGCACTGGCCTGTGCAGGTCCGTGAATGCAGTTTCCATGCCACCCAAAAACAGTTGAAAACCCGTTGAAAATCAACTACTTACAAAAAATTCACCGTAGATGCAAAGTTTTCACGCCAATGCATGTTGATCGATGCGTGAGAGTCACACATCGGTAGCGGAGCCATCCGCTGTCACGCTGTCCTGCGCCAACATGCCCAGCTTGATCATCTGGTGGCGCAGCGCATGGCGGGTCAAGCCCAACTGCTGGGCCGCAGCGCCAAAGCCCTGCTGGCAGTGGGTCAGCGCCTGCTCGATCAGGGCGCGCTGAAACTGCATGGTCGCGTCGTGATAACTCTGCCCATCACTGCCAACGGCCATACCGGGCTCGATGGATTCAACGATGCTGTTGGGCGATGCCATAGCGGCCAGCGGGCTTGCGGTCTCGCGCAGGATGCGCGCCGGCAACTGGTTGGCACAGATGCAGTCGCCATCCTCCAGCAGGCAAATGCGCTCCAGCAGGTTTTCCAGTTCACGCACATTGCCGGGCCACTGGTAGTGGCGGAAGATATGCTCAACCTCAGGCTCCAGCCGTTGCATGCGGCTGCCATACACGCCGTTGTATTTGTGCAGGAAGCGGTCGGTCAGCAGAAAGATGTCGTCGCCGCGTTCGCGCAACGGAGGTATGTTGATGGCGATGACCTGCAGGCGGTAATACAGGTCGTCGCGAAACTTCCCGGCCTTGACCTCACTGAGCAGAATCTTGTTGGTAGCGGCAATAAAGCGCACGTCCACATTGATAGGGCGCACCGCGCCCACGCGGCGAAAACGCTGGGTGTCCAGCAGCGTCAATATCTTGGCTTGCATGACCGGGTCCAGCTCGCGCACTTCATCCAGGAAGACCGTGCCGCCGTTGGCGGTCTCGATCAGGCCCTCCTTCTTGCCCACGGCACCGGTGAACGAACCGCGTTCGTGACCGAACAACTCCGACTCCAGCAGCTCGGCAGGAATGGCTGCGCAATTGATGTCGATGAACTCACGGGCCGAGCGGTCGGATTGCTGGTGGATCATGCGCGCCACCACGCTCTTGCCCGTGCCGGTTTCGCCGTAGATCAGAACCGTGTTGACCTTGCTGCGAGCGACGCGGCTGACGAGTTTGCGCAGGGCGGCTATGGAGGGGTGTTCACCCAAAAGGTCCGGGCTGGACGGTTGCATTGCGATCGAATCCATGTCCGCGTCCCGCTTTCTTTTCTCAGTGCGGATCCACGTTCAACTGATAACGCTGCCAGTGTCCGGCACAGGGGTTTCCATGCGAGAGCAGCAGCGTCTTCATTGTAGTGCTGTAGACCGCCGTCGACAGGGTACGCGCACCTCCGTCCACCGGGTGGCGGCACAGGGCGCCAGGCACCGTGTGGCCAGCCATCAGCTGCTGTATGAACGCTTCGTCGGCATCACCCGACAGGCCCTGCAATGCCTGGGTGACGACCTGCAAACGCGCAGGTGATGAATCGTTCAGGGCATCGTTGACAGGCGACAGCATGTCTGCGGCGAGCGCGGGCGCCAGACAGTGGTTGGTGCGTGCACTCCAGCCCGCGCGCGCCGGTTCTGCCGATTGATGCTGGAATCCCAGTTCGACCGATGCAACGGCACCACTGGCATCGGCCAGCACCAGCGTACCGCCACCGGCATGCGGCACGCGTGCCACAAAAGCCAGGGCCTGTTGCACGCTGCCGCAGTCGCGCAGCAAAGCCGTCATCAGGAAATAGCGCAGCCAGCCCACACCGTGGTCGCGGGTTGCGATCTGCGTATCGGCCACGGCCAGGCCGTCGGAATTGATGCCGCTGGAAAAGGCGCCCGGGCTGCCCAGGCTGCCCAGGCACAGCAACTGGCGTTCACCCCACGCCGGGTCGCTGTGGCGCATCACCCGTTGCAACGCCCCGTGCTCTCCCCGGTAGTCACGGTTCTTCACCAGCCAGGCGCCGGCCCGGTGATCGCTACGGGCCCAGGCCGTGCAACCGTCCACCGCGGGCGCGGGCGGATGCTGCATGTCGTTGAGGATGTTCAGGTGCAGGTACGCCAACACATCGTCCAGTGGCAAGGAAAAACCGTCGGCAATGCCACTGGCCTCCTGCAACCCTTGTGCGTCGTGTGCGGCCAGAAACGCGCGTTGTGCCTGCAGATAGCTTGTTGATTCCGGCCTTGCCAATACACCTTTCTGCAACTGCAGGCGTTCGGTCACTGCAGCACGCACGGCGTCCGCCTGATCGGCCGCCTGCTGCGCCTGCGCAAGCCCGCGGGTGTAGCTGTCACCCACGAGATCCAGTTCCGGCTTGCCTGATGGGTCCGCTTGCATGTCAGCAGGCCTCCTGGTGCAGCCAGCAAGTCACCTGGTGGCCGTCGCTGTCTGGACGGGTCATCGGTGGTGGCGCCTGCTCGGCGCACCGGGGCATGGCGTGTGGGCAGCGGGTGTGGAACTTGCAGCCTGAAGGCGGCGCCAGCGGTGACGGCAGATCACCCTTGAGCACAATGCGCTGCGACCGACCGGCGGCGCTGACGCGCGGCACGGCGGACATCAAAGCCTGCGTGTAGGGGTGTTGCGGCGAGCGCATCACCTCACGGGTGGGGCCCGTCTCGACGATCTCCCCCAGGTACATCACGGCGATGCGGTCCGCCAGATAGGCCACCACACCGATGTCGTGCGAGATGAACAGGTAGGTCAGCGAAAACTCGGCCCGCAGTTCGGCCAGCAGTTCAAGAATCTGGGCCTTGATGGAGACATCAAGGGCCGACACCGGCTCGTCGCAGACCACCAGTGCCGGCCGCGATACCAGGGCCCGTGCGATGCCCACGCGCTGGCGCTGGCCACCCGAAAACTGGTGCGGATAGCGGTCAAACTGATCGGGTCGCAGCCCCACACGGCGCAGCATGGATTGCACCTGCTCATTGCGTGCGGCAACATCCGTCTGCCCCTGAATGGCAAGCGGCAGCGTGACGATGTCGCGCACGGTCTTGCGCGGGTTCAACGATGCGTAGGGGTCCTGAAAAATAATCTGCATGCGCGCGCGCAGACGGATCATGTCGGCATGGGCCAGGCTGGTCACATCCAGACCGTCAAACTGCACCTTGCCCGCGCTGGGTTCATGCAAGCGCAGCACGCTGCGCCCCAGCGTGCTTTTGCCACAACCGGACTCGCCAATCAGCCCCAGTGTTTCGCCGCGCGCCAGGTGAAAGCTGACGCCGTTGACGGCATGCACGATACGCTGGGGTTTACCCATCAGACGCTCGGCCAGGGTACGCGGCTGCTGGTAGTGCTTGACCAAGCCCTCAACATTCAAAAAAGGAGAGGTCATAGGCTCAGGCTCCGGCAAAAATGCAGCGTGCGCAATGGGCGCCCGGCTCGTAGGTCATCACAATGTCCTGCAGACAGGCATCTTCGCGCCGATCGCAGCGCGAATAAAAACGGCACTGGGCCGGGAAGTTGATCAGGTTGGGGACCGTGCCCGCGATGGGGCGAATCGGCGTGCCGGGATCGTCCAGGTTGGGAATGGAGCGCAACAAGCCCTGGGTGTAGGGGTGCCTGGGATTGCCGATGACGTCGTCTGTGCGGCCCGTTTCCATGACCTGCCCGGCATACATCACCACCACCCGGTCACACTGCTCCGCCACGACACCCAGGTCGTGGGTAATCAGCACCACGCTCATCCCCAGACTGCGGCGCAGTGATGCAATCAGTTCCAGCACCTGCGCCTGGATGGTCACGTCCAGCGCCGTGGTCGGCTCATCCGCAATCAGCAAGCGTGGCTTGCAGGCCAGCGCGATGGCGATCATGATGCGCTGGCGCATGCCGCCCGAGAATTGGTGCGGGTAATCGCGCAGGCGCTTCTCCGGTGTGGGTATGCCCACCAGGCCCATCATCTCGATCGCGCGATCCCGCGCCCGGCGTTGGCGCTGGTGCGCCGGCAAGCCACTGACATCCTCATCGTGCGCCAGAATGACTTCGCACAGCTGTGCCTCCACGGTCATGCTGGGATTGAGCGCGGTCAGCGCATCCTGCATGGTCATGGCAATCTGCTTGCCGCGCAACGCGCGCATGGCCGTGGCGCTGAGGCCGACCAGATTTTGGCCACCAAACCAGACCTCTCCGCCATTGATTTTTCCGGGCGACTTGATCAGGCCCATGACACTGGAGAACGTGACGCTCTTGCCGGAGCCGGACTCCCCCACAATGCCCAGGCATTCGCCGGGCATCACGTCGAGGTCCACGCCCTTGACGGCCTGGACCATGCCATGGTGCGTGGCAAAGCAGGTGGACAGGCCGCGCAGGCGCAGCAGGGGTTCTTGGGTTGGGTTGGATGCCACGGTATCAATCCTGCAGGCGGGGGTCAAAGGCATCACGCAGACCCTGGCTGGCCACGTTGATCGCCAGCACCAGCGCCAGGATGGCAAAGCCGGAGAACGTGGACACCCACCAGGCATCCATGATGAAGGAGCGGCCATCGGCCACCACGGAACCCCATGACGCGGTCGGCGGCTGCACGCCAATGCCCAGGAACGACAGGCTGGCCTCCAGAATGATGACGTGCGCCATGCGGATGGTGGAGACCACGATCACCGGCGACAGAATATTGGGCAGGATCTCGCGCGCCATGATGTGAAAGCGCGAAGCCCCCACCGCACGTGCCGCCTCGACATACTCGATGTCGCGCAGCGCCAGCGTTTCACCCCGCACCAGTCGGCAGGGAATGACCCACTCCTTGTAGGCCAGTGCAATGATGATGTTCTGCAAACCCGGTCCCATCATGGCCATCAGGCCAATGGCAAACAGCAGGTAGGGAAATGCCAGCAGGATATCGACCAGGCGCGAAATGGCACTGTCAACCCAGCCGCCCAGGTAGCCCGACAGCAGGCCCGCCACGATGCCAATGCCGGTGGCCAGCACAATCACCGCCGCGCCAATGAAGATGGACACGCGCGAGCCAAAAATGATGCGCGACAGCAGATCGCGGCCCAGCGCATCGCAGCCCAAGGGATAGCTCCAATCGCCACTATCCATCCAGGCTGGCGGCTGCAGGCGCAGCAGCAGATCGGTTTCGTTCGGGTCGTGTGGAGCCAGCCACGGCGCAAAAATAGCCATCAGCACGAACAGCAGCACCACGGCGCTGGCTGCAACGGCGAAGTGGTTGCCGCGGAAGTTGCGCCAACTGCGCTGCAGCGGCGACTCCTGTGGCGGCACGGTTTCAGTGGTGGTCATGGTGGTCACAGTCGCACCCTTGGATTGAGCAAGGTGTAGAGGATGTCGGCCAGGAAGTTGACCAGCACGTAGATGAGCGCGTACAGCAGGATGGCCGCCTGGATCAACGGATAGTTGCGCGTAAAAATGCTTTCGACCACCACGCGGCCCAGACCTGGCCACCCAAAGACCGTCTCGACAATCATGCTGCCGCCCAGCAAGGAGCCAACCTCCAGCGCAGCCACCGTGACCGTGGGAATGAGCGCATTCTTGAGCGCATGGTGAAACAGCACCCGTGCGCGCGACAGGCCCTTGGCCTCGGCGAAGGTCACGTAATCCTGGCGCAGAACCTCCAGCATCGACGTGCGGGTCACCCGCATCAGCACGGCGGCCATCGGCAGGCCCAGCGTCAGCGAAGGCATCACCAGATGGCTGAGCGCGCTGCCAAAGGCCGTCAGGTTACCGGCGAGCAGACTATCGACCAGCAGAAAGTGGGTGACAACCGGAATGCTGTCGCCCAGATCACTGCGGCCGGAAATGGGCAGCCATTGCAGGTCCACGCCCAATAACAGGATCAGCAGGAGGCCAAACCAGAAGCCCGGCATCGAGATGCCCATCAACGAACCCACCGTGGCAATGCGGTCAAACCAGGTGTTTTTCTTGACGGCCGCCAGCACCCCCAGCGGAATCGCCACCAGCAAGGCAACCACCAGGGCGACCAGAGTCAGTTCCACCGTGGCGGGAAGGCGCTCCAGAATGACCTGGGTCACCGGGCGGCGGTGAAAGTAGGAGGTGCCGAAGTCGCCCTGTACGGCCTTGGCAAGGAAACGCAGGTAGCGCTGCCCCATGGACAGATCCAGCCCCATGTCCTGACGCAGGGCTTCACGCTGCTCCTGGGTGGCTTGCTGGTCGCCCAGCATGATGTCGACGGGGTCGCCCGGCGTCACGGCAATCATCAGGAAGACGATCGCCGAGATCCCCAGCATCACGGGAATGAGATGCAGGATGCGCTCAAGGAGTTTGCTTAGATTCAAGAGACCTCCTTGCCCTTGCGGGCAAGCGGTTGAAAGTACAGGTCAGCGCACCGTCGCGGCGCGCGGGTCAGTCCGACAGCTTATTCGATGTAGGCGCGGTGCAGATTCACACGTGCATCAGGACTCGGCGTCCAGCCCTTGAGCCGCTTGGAGAGACCGTAGATGTCTTGCGGCACCCACAGGAAAATCCAGGGCGCGTCGGCATTGACCTGCTTCTGGGCACGTTTGAACATCTCTGCCCGTTTCTCGGAGTCACTCTCGGTACTGGCAGCCGACAGCAGCCCGTCGACCACGCCACTGGAGTAACCCGATGAGTTTCCGCGGTCATTGGTACGCAGCGTGGGTGCGAAGATGTCCTCCGGGTCCAGCGAGCCATTGCCCCACGAGGTCAGCCACATGTCACCGGTCTTGGGCTTGGCCTGCAACCATTTGGTGCGGGTGACCGAGCCTTCACCCACCACGACCTTGGTACGGATACCGGCCTTGGTCAACAGCGAACCAATGGCCTGGGCCATTTCGGCATAGGCGCCATCCACATCCAGCGTGACGTCCATGCCATTGGGGTAGCCCGCTTGCGCCAGCAGCTTCTTGGCCATGGCCAAGTCATAGTTGTAAGCGGGCAGGCTGGCGTCAAACCCGAACGTGTCAGGCGACAGCACTCCATTGACCGACGTGGCCGTGTTTTGCAGGATCCGATCGATCAACAGCTTCTTGTCCAGCGCGTGGTTGGCCGCCTTGCGCACCAGAGGGTTGTCAAACGGCGGCTTGGTATTGTTGAGCGAGACGAAGAACGTGCGGGTGCCATTGACCTTGACGATGCGCGCGGTCTTGCTGGACTCGACCTGCTTCATCATGTGCACGGGCACTTCGGTGGCGATCTCCACGTCGCCCGCCAGCAACGCGGCCACGCGCGAGGCGTTCTCGGGAATGACCTTGAAGATCACACGGTCTGCCTTGGCCGGTCCAACCGGCGGAATGTCGGGCGAGCCGCCGTAGTACTGCGGGAATCGTTCCATGATGATGGCATCACCCTTGCGCCATTCCGTCAGCTTGAACGGACCGGTTCCATTGGCTTTGGTCGCCAAGGCCTTGTCTCCAACTTTCTGGACATAGGCTTTGGAGACGACCTCCTGGAACGGCAGCATGGCGGGAAGAATGGCCCACGGCGTGGACAACAGCACGCGCACGGTGAGCTTGTCCACCACCTGCACCTCTTTCATCGGCCCCAGCAGGCCGGCGCGGGGGCTGCTCTGGCCGTCGATGCCGGTCTTTTGCAGCATGCGGTCAAACGTGAACTTGATGTCCTCTGCGGTCAGTTCGTCGCCGCTGTGGAATTTGACGCCGGGGCGCAGTTTGAATTCGTAGGTGGTCAGGTCAATCTGCTTCCACGACGCAGCCAGTTCAGGCACAACCTTCATTTTGCTGTCACGGGTGAGCAGCCCGTCGTACATATTGCGGATGATGGTTTCGGTCTCCCGGTTGCGGTGGTTGCCCGGGTCCAGCGTCAACGCATCCAGGCCAAAGCCGACGCGAATATCTGCAGCCAATGCCGAGCCAGCGACCACACTGCTGACCAAACCCATCAAAACCAACTCTTTGAACGTCTTCATATTTTTCCTGGATGGTTACGCAACACGAATCATGCAGCCCGTATCGCCGAGCTATCGGGTATGTTTCAGCACAATGCATGCCAAGCATCCAGCGAGGCCAGATACGAGGGTTTTCCACTAGATTCCGAGCGAGCTAGGGGCAACAGACCCGTGATTTCACCGCCAGAGCGACTGATTACGCGTGATTTACACGCAATGACCGTTAATTATTCACGCAAAACCGAATGCCACCAGCTCTGCTTGCAGTTGGCGGGGCGATTCAAAATGGATGCCGTGCCATCCCGGGCGCGCGGGCATATTGGACAGGTAGTACAGGCGCAAGTGAGGGCCTTGGCTACCCAGGTGGTGCAGTTGCTACAACCAGGTCACATGCCGAACCTTGCGCAGTGCCCAAACGCTTGATCGCCCGCAGCAACCCGGCTTTCAAGCCCGCCGGTTGCGTTGCCGCTATCCGCACGCTGGGCGTATCGTGCCACTGGGCGCACTCCGCGATAGCCTGCGCCACCGCCTGTACTTGGGCCTCGCTCCACTGCCGGCCGGGCTGCGCATACAGGGCTTTGACCTCAAAAATCCCGGCCGCGCGGTGGGCCTTGGCGTCCAGGCGCCCGATCAGCTCACCACGACACAAAACAGGCAGCACAAAGTAGCCGTGGATGCGCTTGGCCTCAGGGGTGTAGCACTCCAGGCGGTAGTCAAAATCAAACAGGGCGGATGCCCGCTCCCGGTCCCACACCACCGGATCGAAGGGCGACAACAGCGTGGTGCGCTGCGGCTCAAGCCTGCCGCCAGCAGCCCTCTTCAGCAGAGCCTGGTGGCTGCGATGCACATAGGCCGGACTATCCCAGCCCTCGACGGCGACGCGCAGCACCTGACCGCTGTCCACCAGCGCGTTCAGATCGGCATCTTTCAGGCGGGGTTTCATGCGGAAGTAATCGTTTACCCAACGCGCCTGGGCAATCCCGAGCGCGGCGATGGATTTCTCAATGAACTGTTCATGCACCGTTTGCACGCCAGAAACCCCACCCGCGCTTTCCAGCGCCAGTGCCGCGGGCGCAACGCGTTCGCTCAGATCGTAGACGCGGTGAAAATTCTCGCGGCGAACCACCATCAGCTCACCGCTGGCAAAGAGGGCTTCCAGCCAGCGCTTTTCATCTTTCCAGCCCCACCAGGCACCACCCTGCCCCGCTGTGCGCTCGAAGTCAGACGACTTGACCGGGCCGGTTTCCCGTATGTGGGCGAGCAACTTGTCCAAATGCGGGCGTTGCAACATCTGCGTCTTTTCCGCATGCGCCAGCCCCCAGTGCTTGCGGGCACTGCGGTTGTAGGTCCGGTGCAGCAGCAAATCGTCTGCGGGTGCAAAACACGCCTCGTGCGCCCAGGTTTCAAACAGGTGCCCAGACGCCAGGGCATCGTCCAGCCAAGCCCGCGGGTAGGGACCCAACCGGGAAAACAGGACCAGATACGGGCTGCGCGCCACCACATGGATGGTGTCGATTTGCAGCAGCGCCATGCGCCCTATGGTGGAGCGCAGTGCCGCCCGGGTTGCGGCTTTGGCCGGTGGCGCCAGCAGTCCCTGCGCCGCAAGATGCAGCGCACGTGCCTGTTGCAACGAAAGGACTATGGGCGTCAAGAATTCAAGCGTGCCAAGAGCCCGGCGGTTGAACCGTCCAGACCAGTGGTATCGCCGCTGTTGAGTCGTGCTTCCACATCTTTGGCCAACACCTTGCCCAGCTCCACCCCCCATTGGTCAAAACTGTTGACGCCCCACACCGAGCCGCTCACAAACACGCGGTGTTCCTGCAAGGCAATCAGGGCGCCCAGACTGGTGGGCGTCAGGTCGTCGAGCAGCAAGAAGGTGCTGGGCCGGTTGCCCGGAAAATGCCGGTGCCCACCGCCATCCGCCTTGCCAACCATCAAGGCCTGCGCCTGCGCCAGCACGTTGGCCAACAGCAGCCTGTGGTGGTCAGCCAGGCCATGGCGCGGTTGCTTGACAGCGATGAATTCAACCGGAACAACGTCGGTCCCCTGGTGCAGCATCTGAAAGTAGGCATGCTGTCCATTGGTGCCCGGTTCCCCCCACAACACCGGCGACGTCGCAAAGGGCAATGCATCTCCAGACGCATCCACCCGCTTGCCGTTGCTCTCCATCTCCAGTTGCTGCAGGTAGGCCGGTAAGCGTTTGAGCGCGCTGTGGTAGGGCGCAATGCTGCGGCTGGTAAAGCCGTGGAAGTTGCGGTACCACACGTCCAGCAGTCCCAAACGTACCGGCAGGTTGCTTTCAAACGCAGCAGTGCGAAAGTGCTCGTCCATGTCATGTGCGCCGGCCAGAAACTCGCGAAAGCCCTGGGGGCCAATGGCAATGGCCAACGGCAGCCCGATGGCCGACCACACCGAGTAGCGCCCACCCACCCAATCCCAAAAGCCGAAGGTGGTGCTGATGCCAAAGGCACGGGCGGCTTCCACGTTGGTAGTGAGTGCGGCAAAGTGATGCGCAACGTCGGTACCGCCCTGCGCCGCAAACCACGCCTTGGCCGACCGCGCATTGGTCATGGTCTCTATCGTGGTGAATGTCTTGCTGGCGACCAGAAACAGCGTGTTCTCGGCTTTGAGCCCCTTCAGGGTAGTGGCCAGTTCGTGCCCGTCGACGTTGGACACAAAATGAAAGCGCTTGCCAGGCAGGGCAAAGGCATCCAGCGCGAGCACCGCCATCTGGGGGCCCAGATCCGAGCCGCCAATGCCGATATTCACGATGTCGGTGATGGCGGCATCGGCCCGCACGGTTTGCGCATAGGCCAGCATGGCATCCAGCGTAACGTGCACCGACGCCAATTCATTTGCTACGTTTTTTATAGCTGCTTGCGCACCATTGACGGGGGCTTGCGATGGATATCGCAACAACCAGTGCATCACGGCCCGCTGCTCCGTGGTGTTGATGGCGACACCGGAAAACAAGGCATCGCGGTGTTCGTTCAGGCCACACTCGCGCGCCATTTTCAACAGCAGTGCCTCGGTGTCTGCGTCCAGCAGATTCTTCGACAAATCCGCAAACACGTGGGGCGCCGTCTGGCTCAGGCGGGCGAAGCGGCCGGCGTCGCGGTCGAACGCGGTACGCAGATCGAAGCCGCTTGCGTCACGGTCAAAGGCGGCTTGCAGTGCATCCCAAGCGGCGGTGCGGTCACAACGGGTACGTGTCATGCGGTCTATCCCTTCTGGACAGGGCTGGATGCCTGTCCCACTGGTGGTTTCAGGCGGCCAAAAGCAACTGATCGAGTTTGACGGCATCGGCGCAGAACGCCCGAATACCCTCGGCCAGCTTCTCGGTGGCCATGGCGTCCTCGTTGAGCGCCAGGCGAAATGCGTTCTCGTCGAAATACACATGCTGCTGTGCAGACTGCTGGGCCAGGCTGGGGTCCAATGCCCGCATCAGCGGCGCATCCGTGGCCGCCAGTGTTGCCAGCAGATCGGGGCTGATGGTGAGCAAATCACAGCCAGCCAACGCAGTGATCTGGCCCACGTTGCGAAAGCTCGCGCCCATCACTTCGGTGGCGATGCCAAATTTCTTGTAGTAGTTGTAAATCTGCGTGACCGATTGAACGCCAGGATCATGGGCCAAGGCATGGTCCGCCTCCACCCACGCAGCCCCGGAAGACCTTTTGTACCAATCGTAAATACGACCAACAAAAGGTGAAATCAACTGCACCTTGGCCTGCCCACAGGCCACCGCCTGACAAAACGAGAACAACAAGGTCAGATTGGTGTGAATGCCCTTTCGCTCCAGTTGCTGGGCAGCGGCAATCCCCTCCCAGGTGGCTGCCACCTTGATGAGAACCCGCTCACTGGCAATGCCGTGCGACTGGTAGAGCTCAATCAAACGCTCACCACGTGCCACCGTGGCGTTGGTGTCAAAGCTCAGACGCGCATCCACCTCGGTCGACACGCGACCCGGGATGATCGACAGGATCTCGCAGCCAAAGCGCACCAGTAAGCGGTCCATGACCTCGTCCAGCGGGCGTCCCCGGAACTTGTCCTTGAGCAAGGGCGCATAGTCTGGCTTCTGGACGGCCTTGAGGATCAGGGATGGATTGGTGGTGGCATCCGTCGGCTTGAATGCGCCAAGCTGCTTGAAGTCGCCGGTGTCGGCAACAACGGTGGTGAATTGCTTGAGGGCGTCGAGTTGATTCATGGCTTGAATTATCCGTGAAACAAAGTTACATTACGGCGTCTTCTTTCATGTAACTATCAATTATGAGCTTTGATCTTGTCTTGTTCGGCGGCACTGGTGACCTGGCCTGGCGCAAGCTGATGCCTGCGCTGTTTCAGGCGTTTCGCCATGGCACCTTGCCCGAGGGCGGGCGCATCATCGGTGTCGGCCGGGACGACCTCAGCGCAGAGCAGTACCGCGCACTGATGCAGTCGCGTTTTGACAAGGTCGACCTCTCCAAACGTCCCAGCGCACAAGAGTTCGCGCGATTTGCCGCGCTGCTGGAGTTTGTGCGCATGGACCTCTCCAAACCGGACGACTACGCGCAATTGGCGGCCACCCTGCAGGCGCGCAATGCCGATACGGTGGTCATGTATGTGGCCACTGCCCCTGGTCTTTTCACCACCGTGTGTGAGCAACTGGCCGCAGCCGGCCTGAACACGCCAAAAACACGCATCGTGCTGGAGAAACCGCTGGGCCACGACTTGGCGTCGAACCGGGCCATCAACCACACGGTGCGCCAGTTCTTTGAAGAGAAGCAAGTCTTTCGGATCGACCACTACCTCGGCAAGCCGGCGGTTCAAAACCTGTTCGCTCTGCGCTTTGGCAATGCCTTGTTCGAACCCCTGTGGCGGCGCGAGCACATTGCCAACATCCAAATTACCATCTCGGAAGACCTGGGTGTGGAAAAGCGCGGCGCGTTTTATGAAACAACCGGCGCGCTGCGCGATATGGTGCAAAACCATGCGCTGCAACTGCTCTGCGCCATTGGCATGGAGCCCCCCATCAACTCCCACGCCGACGCCATTCGGGATGAAAAACTCAAAGTACTGCGCTCGCTCAAACCCTGGACCCAGGAGTCGCTGTCACAAGACGTGGTGCGCGGCCAGTACGCCAGCGGCAGCATGGATGGAGCCAAAGTGCCAGGCTACCGCGAAGAAGTGGGCGTCAATCCACAAAGCAATACCGAGACTTTTGTAGCCCTGAGGACCGAAATTGCCAACTGGCGCTGGGCCGGCGTGCCGTTCTACATCCGCACCGGCAAACGCCTGGCTGGCCGCGATGCCCGCATCGTCGTCAATTTCCGGCCCACACCCCACGCGATTTTCAATTCACAGATCGGCGCTGCCAATCGCCTGGTGATCAACCTGCAACCCAAGGATGGACTGGAGTTGCATCTGCTGGCGCAAGGACAAAACAACCGGCAAAGCAGGGCGGGTGCTGCACAGGCATTGGTTCCCGTGCAACTGGACCTGGACTTTGACACGCGGTTTGGATCCGAGCGAGTCGGGGCCTACGAGCGACTGCTGCTGGATGTCATCGACGACCGTCTGAACCTGTTTGTGCGCAGTGACGAACAGGAAGAAGCGTGGCGTTGGGTTGAACCCATGCTCGACTATTGGGCCAATGATGCACAAGGCCCGCGTCTGTACGCTGCAGGCACTTGGGGGCCTAGCGCCGCAAGTGCCATGATTGCACGCGACGGCTATTGCTGGTCTGAAGAGAGCTGAACATGCTGGACCGCATCCAGGCCGCTTTGCCGTCGCTGGCACCTGCTGAGCAGCGTGTGGGCAAGCTATGCCTGGCTGATCCCCGCGCATTTGCCAAACTGCCAGTGAGCGTGCTGGCTGATCGCTCGCACGTCAGCAAACCCACGGTTGTGCGCTTTTGCCGCAGCGTCGGTTACGACGGGCTTGCCGACTTCAAGCGCAAATTGGCCGGAACAGTCAACGAGGGCGTGCCATTTATCCACCGTAGCGTGGACACCGATGACAAGACCGCTGATGTGATGGTGAAAGTCATCGACAACACGGTGGCGGCTTTCCTGAAGTACCGCAACGAGGCCAGCACGGTGGCCATCGACAAGGCGATCGCGGCACTGATGGGCGCCTACCAAGGCAAGCATCGCATCCAGTTTTTTGGGGTTGGCAACTCTGGCGTTGTGGCGCAGGATGCACAGCACAAGTTCTTCCGGCTCGGAGTCAACACGGTGGCCTACAGCGACGGCCACATGCAGGTCATGAGTGCGTCCACACTGGGTCCCGGTGACTGCGTGGTGGTCATCAGCAACTCCGGACGGACACGTGACCTGATGGACGCATGCGAGATTGCCAACAAAAATGGAGCAACCACCATCGTCATTACAGCCAGTGGTTCACCGCTTGCCAGCGCCGGTCACATCCACCTCAGTGCCGACCATCCAGAGAGTTTTGACAAGTACAGTCCCATGGTCTCGCGCTTGCTGCACCTGATGATCATCGACATCCTGGCGACCTGCATGGCGCTGCGCATCGGCGGCGACACCTTGCAACCGATCCTGCGTGAAATGAAAAATAATCTGCGCAGCAAACGCTACACGTAAAAAAACCCCGCTGCGTTGCCGCAGCGGGGTTTTTGACCTTTAGATCAGCAACTGGCTTACGCCAGCGTCAGATCAGAAGTTGTGGCGAATGCCGATACCGTAGATGTCAGCATCAACAGCAGACTTCAGAGTAGTACGGTCAGAAGCGATCTTGCCGCTCTTGCCGTCACGACGGTAGTCGAAGTAAGCGGTAGTACGCTTGCTCAGGCTGTAACCAGCGTACAACAGGTAGTCGGTGTCATCAGAGCCGGTGTCTTGAGCGACGTCAACCGTGAAAGCCCATGGGCCGACTGGAACGCGAGCGCCCAGGGTCCAACCTTGGGAAGCACCAGCTGGGTCCTGGAAAGAACCTGCAACGATGAACGAACCGAAGTTGTAGTTAGCGCCCAAAGCGTAGTTGCCGTCGGTGGAAGCACCAGCTGCAACCTTGTCGTTCTTCCAGTAGGACAGGCCAACAGACAAGGGGCCTGCAGCGTAGATGGCGTTAGCGTCAAGCTTGCTACCCAAGCCACCGTTTTCGATGCCGTCCAACTCGGTCACATAGCCCAGAGTTGCGGAGAAGCCACCCATGTTAGGTGTGGTGTAGCTGAATTCGCGGCTGTTACGCGAACCGCCGCCAGCAAAGCTGAACTGGTTAGCCACTGCGGAGAAGTTGGCAGCGCCAGTCAATTCCCAAGCAGCAACGCCGAAGAACGATGGGCTCAAAGTACGGCCAGCCTTGATACGGCCGAATCCGCCGTCCAAAGCCAAGTATGCGTAACGGCCATCGGACACGCCAGTAGCGCCGGTCGAGTAGTCGATGTTTTGCTCGAACTGAGCAGTGGCCTTCAGGCCAGCGCCGAGGTCTTCAACAACCTTGATGCCCCAACGGCTGTTGCCGTCGTTTTGAGCGTCATTGGTCTTCATGTTCATGTCGCTCTTGACGCCAGGAACGTTGCCGATTGCGCCAATGGCGACGTCAGCAACGCCGTACAAAGTTACTTGCGCCATCGAGGCGCCGGATGCGGCCAAAACGGCCAAAGCGATGAGGGTTTTTTTCATTTCGGGTTTCTCAAAAAGGTTAAACAGCGGGCTCCGGTCCGACGGGATTGGAACCCCGGGCCAACCTCCTAGTTCAGGAAGTTGGGTCTATTGCACCAGACCCATGCCCGTTTGGCAAAGCATTGACCCCAAAAAGGGCGGAAAAACCCGAAATCCAAGGGCTTCCGTTGCAGGGTTGCAACAATTTGTTTCCCTCCCTCGCCGTCGCAATCGCGCTAGACTGTTGCACCGATCTTTTTAGGGAGTTTACCCATGGATTCGCTGCTAAATGCCGCCGATTCCGCCCTGCGCACGTTATTTGCCCGGCCGCACGCGGCCCATGCCTGCCCCACCCTGCCGGAGCAGCCCACTCAACTCGACGCGGCCCAGAGTCGTGCATCGGCGGCCCTGATGCGGGTTAACCATGTGGGCGAGGTATGCGCCCAAGCGTTATATACGGCTCAGGCTCTGGCGACTGGCAACGCCGCCCTGCGCGCGCACTTCACGCAGGCCTGCAATGAAGAAACCGACCATTTGGCCTGGACCGCACAGCGTCTGTCTGAATTGGATTCCCGACCCTCCCTGCTGAACCCGCTGTGGTACGCCGGTGCCTTTGGTTTGGGGCTGCTGGCAGGCCGACTGGGTGACAAGGTGAGCCTGGGTTTTGTCGTGGAAACAGAAATTCAAGTTGGCGCTCACTTGCAATCTCACCTCGAACGACTGCCAGTCGGCGACCACGCGTCGCGTGCCATCCTGGCGCAAATGCGTGACGATGAACTGCGCCACGCCCAAGCAGCGCAAGACGCAGGAGCAATGGAATTACCACCGCCGGTCAAGGACCTGATGCGCGCCGCAGCCAAAGTGATGACCACTGTAGCGCGCCACGTTTGAAGTCGCGCCCACATTGCCGGATCTTCTGCCTTAAACCTCCAGCACGTCAAAACTGGTCGTGATGTCGGCGGTCTCAGCCAGCATGATGCTGGCTGAGCAGTACTTTTCATGGCTCAAGGCAATGGCCCGCTCGACTGCAGGGTGAGGTATCCCTTTGCCGGTTACCGTGAAATGCATATGGATTTTGGTGAATACCTTGGGTTCAGTCTGCGCACGCTCGGCGGTGAGCTTGACGGTACAGCCTTGCACGGCATGCCGACCACGTTTCAGTATGAGTATCACGTCATACGCAGTGCACCCCCCGGTCCCCGCCAACACCGTCTCCATTGGCCTTGGAGCCAGATTCTGGCCTCCGTTTTCCGGCTTGTCGGCATCGGGCGCGCCATCCATCACCAGCGTGTGGCCACTACCGGTTTCAGCCACAAAACCCATGGCCGAGCGCGTATTTAGCCCCCCGGTCCAGCTCACAGTGCATTCCATGTTCTCACTCCTTGGCGTATATCGCAAACCGTATCCACGGCATGGTGGCGATTATCATGTGTGAACACTTCCAGCCCTTCCATGACGACCAAACGCCCCAAACCTCTCACGCCCGCCGACTACCTGAAGAAAATACTGACTGCACGGGTCTACGACGTAGCCTGCGAGTCTGCACTGGAGCCCGCCAAGCAGTTGGGCAAGCGCCTGCACAATACCGTGCTCCTCAAGCGTGAGGACCAGCAACCGGTACGCAGCTTCAAACTGCGCGGCGCGTACAACAAAATGGCCCAACTCAGCGCAGAGCAGCTCGCGAAGGGTGTGATCTGTGCATCGGCTGGGAACCACGCACAAGGGGTGGCCCTGAGTGCCCACAAGCTGGGGTCGCGTGCCGTAGTCGTTATGCCCACCACGACGCCACAGGTCAAGGTGGACGCTGTGCGCGGATTTGGCGGCGAAGTGGTGTTGTTTGGCGACAGCTACTCGGATGCCTATGCGCATTCGCTAACCCTGCAAAAAAAGCAAGGGTTGACCTTTGTACATCCGTTTGACGACCCCGATGTCATTGCAGGACAGGGCACTATCGCCATGGAGATGCTGCGCCAAGTGCAAACATTGCACATGCGCAGTTCTGCATCAGCACAGAACCCATCAACCCGCCCCGCCCTGGACGCCGTATTCGTCGCCATTGGCGGCGGTGGTCTGGTGGCTGGAGTGGCCAACTACATCAAGGCGGTAGATCCACGAATCAAGGTTATCGGCGTACAGATGAACGACTCCGACGCCATGATTCAGTCGGTCTCTGCGAAGAAACGCGTCACGCTGTCCGATGTCGGTCTGTTCTCGGACGGCACCGCCGTGAAGTTGGTCGGTGAAGAAACCTTTCGCATTGCGCGCGGTCTGGTCGATGAATTCATGTCCGTTGACACCGATGCCGTATGCGCAGCCATCAAGGACATCTTTGTAGACACACGCAGCATTGTCGAGCCAGCCGGTGCACTGGCCGTAGCCGCCATCAAGCAGTACGTCGCCAAGAACAAGACCAAAGGTGAAACCTATGCCGCCATTCTGTGTGGCGCCAACATGAATTTTGACCGCTTGCGGTTTGTGGCTGAACGCGCCGAAGTGGGTGAAGAGCGCGAAGCGCTGTTTGCGGTAACCATTCCGGAAGAGCGCGGCAGTTTCAAACGTTTTTGCGAGTTGATTGGCGAGTTACCCGGGGGGCCACGCAATGTGACTGAATTCAATTACCGCATCAGCGACTCCGCCAAAGCGCACGTATTTGTAGGCATCACAACCCAGGGGAAGGGCGAGTCACAAAAAATTGCCTCCAATTTCACCAAGCACAAATTTGCCACGCTAGACCTCACCCACGACGAGTTGGCCAAAGAGCATATTCGCCACATGGTGGGCGGTCATTCTGCACTTTCAGAAAACGAGCGGCTACTGCGCTTTGTATTCCCCGAGCGGCCCGGTGCCCTTCTGAAATTTCTGAGCCTGATGCGCCCTGGCTGGAACATCAGCCTGTTTCATTACCGGAACCAGGGTGCTGACTATGGACGCATTCTGGTCGGCCTGCAAGTTCCCAAGGCCGATGACAAGGCGTTCGCCAAGTTCTTGCAGACACTGGACTATCCCTATGTGGAAGAAACCGCCAACCCGGTGTACCGCATGTTTTTGCAGCAGTGACCCAGGCTGGCTGGCACTTACCAAGTAGAAGGCAACTATGGGAATCTCACTGGATGGCACGTTGGTCGTGGCTATTTCGAGCCGCGCCCTGTTTGACTTTGAAGAGGAAAACCTGGTCTTCGAACAGGGAGACGACACGGCCTATATGCGCCTACAGCTGGAACGACTGGAAACACCGGCAAAACCTGGCGTGGCGTTTTCCCTGGTACAAAAACTGCTGGCATTCAATACGGACTCTTCGCAAAAAGTCGAGGTAGTCATTCTTTCTCGCAATGACCCTGTGAGCGGATTGCGGGTCATGAAGTCGGCCGCCCACTATGCACTGCCCATCATCCGCTGCTCCTTCACCCGAGGCGAGCCACCATGGCGCTATCTGAAGCCCCTGCATGCCAACCTGTTTTTGAGCACGCATCTGAGCGATGTGCGCGCCGCACTGGCAGCTGGCGTGCCAGCCGCACAGGTGTATCCGCAGTCAGCGCACGCCAGTGATGCGCACCCCAACGAAGTGCGGATTGCCTTTGACGGCGACGCCGTGTTATTCAGCGACGAGGCCGAACGCGTCTACCAATCCCACGGACTCAACGCATTCCAGCAGCACGAGATCGACAGGGTTGCATTGCCGCTGCCCGATGGCCCTTTCAAGCCGCTGCTGGTTGCTCTACACCGGCTTCAGCAAGCGGCCACGCCGCACATGCGCATTCGCACGGCGCTCGTCACCGCGCGCAGCGCCCCAGCCCACGAACGCGCCATTCGCACCTTGATGAACTGGAGTATCGAGGTCGATGAAGCGATGTTTCTCGGCGGCCTGGACAAGGGCGAATTTCTGCGTGAATTTGAACCGGATTTTTTCTTTGACGACCAGACCGGTCACATTGAGTCTGCGGCGCGGCATGTCCCCTCGGGGCATGTAGTCAGCGGCATACGTAACTGAGCCACCGCGCACTGGTTTACCGTGCCAACACCGCCGGGGTCAAATACCCGGCATAGCCCCTGGCGCGCAAGGCACAAGCCGGGCATTCACCGCACCCATAGCCCCAATTGTGGCGGTGGACACGGTCGCCCAGATAGCAGGTGTGGGTGTGCTCCACAATCAGATCCACCAGTGACTGACCACCCAAGTCGTGGGCCATGGCCCAAGTGGCAGCCTTGTCGATCCACATCAATGGGGTTTCAATCAGAAATCGCTTATCCATCCCCAGGGAGAGCGCAAGCTGCATCGCTTTCATGGTGTCATCGCGGCAATCCGGGTATCCCGAAAAATCGGTTTCGCAGACACCGGTAACGATCACCTGCAAATCGCGCCGGTAGGCTACCGCAGCGGCCAAAGTCAAAAACAACAGGTTGCGCCCCGGCACAAAGGTGTTGGGCAAACCCGTGCTTTCCATCTGGAAAGCGGTCTCCCTGGTCAGCGAGGTTTCGCTTACCGCACCCAGCACCGCCAAATCCAGTAAATGGTCTTCCCCAAGTTTCGCCACCCACTGCGGAAACTGTTCCCGCATCTCACGCAGCACGACCAGGCGCGCATCAAGCTCTATGCTGTGGCGCTGGCGGTAATCAAAGCCGATGGTCTCCACACGATCGTAGCGTTGCAGGGCATAGGCTAGGCAGGTGGTGGAGTCTTGACCACCGGAAAAAAGGACAAGGGCGCTGGTATGCATGGGCCCAATGGTAGAACAACGCCCAGCTGATCACCATGAAAGTGATCAGAGACGCTCGTTCTTTTTAATCGTGGGGTGGTCGTAAACCAGCGATTGTTTAGCCAGGTTGCCGGGCGCTTCCGAGGGTACCACCGTCGTGGGTGGATTCAACTGGTTGCTCACCTGCTCAAGCTGAATAGCGCTGGCACCGGCAGTCCACATACTCTTGAGGTGGTCCATCAGCACCTGGTACATCGGTTTGGGAGGTGGATCTTCCACCTTTTCCGGAGCCGGACGGTGAATGGTCCAGTCCTTTGGCGCCGTGGCAGCTTCCGACCCGTGTTTACCTGGGTCCGAAACACTGGTGGATCCTGGTTCGGCCTCGTTCGCCTTGAGCGCCGGATTCACCATATCAACAACACTGGGCACGGGCTGAATGGATGGGTGTGCGCTCACCGATGGATTCACCGGAGCAACCGGTATGACCCTGTTTGCCCCAGACGAAGCCATATCTGCGCCACTAGGCCGCAGATTGGGGGTTCGATCAATGGTAGGCAACTGCATTTTGGTTTGGGCTTTTTGCCCCTCCACTTACTTTTGTTCGTAGACGTATGTTTCTTAACGACAGATTTAGGCGGTTATTTAGGGTTATTTCTAAAAATATTTAAAAAAAGACAATGAGGCCGCACCAAACCGGTGCAAAAACATGCATTTTTGCTGCCGCCAGCTCACCTACGGCTCTGACATCCGACGCGGCAGCCGACGGCAGAGTCCCCATGATGCGGACAAGGCGACCTGAGAGGAGGTATCCAACAGCTCCCAGGCACGGTCATTTCTGTCGTAGATTTCCTGCGGTCTCTCGCGCCCTATTGCAGTCTGTCGCAATGCCCGTGCTTTTCATGCTGGCGCCACCTACATTCTCTTCAACGGGCCACAGTGGCCTAAACCTGGAGAGATCAAATGAACACGACACGCACAACCCGTTTTGCTGGACTGATAGTCGCAGTGCTGATGACAGTTGCCACCAATGGTGCCGTGCTGTGGACGTTCGATAACGTCGCACAAGAGGCTACTCTGGCCCACAGCGCGCAGGCGCCAACCCTGGTAACGCTCAACACGGTTACCGTTGTCGCACGCCATTCCTGAACCCATGAACACCCTGCTTTTCCTGGTAGGCTGGTGCATCCTGTTTGTGCTGTGCTGGCCCCTGGCCATACTGGCGCTATTGCTCTGGCCCATCGTCTGGCTCATTTCAATCCCGTTGGCATTGATTGGAATCGGAGTAGGCGCGGCGCTGGCATTGATCAAGACCGTGCTGTTTCTTCCTGCAAGAATGCTGGGTTATAGAGGGAAGTAGTTCAAGACCGAAATGACCGCAGCCTCAAAACTCCGTTGCGCGCTACGCGGGAACTTGAATAACGACCCAATCTGCCAGCCCAATTACTCCACGGTGACGCTCTTGGCCAAGTTGCGCGGCTTGTCGACATCGGTCCCGCGGGCGCAGGCGGCGTGATAGGCCAGCAACTGCAATGGCACCACGTGCAGCAGAGGTGACAGCTCTCCATAGTTCTCCGGCATGCGGATCACGTGCATGCCCTCCCCGTTTTCGATGCGGCTATCGGCATCAGCCAGTACATACAAAACGCCACCCCGGGCACGTACCTCGTGCATATTGCTTTTCAGCTTTTCCAGCAGTGCGTCATTGGGCGCAACCGTGACCACAGGCATCTCGCTGGTGACCAGCGCCAGGGGCCCGTGCTTGAGCTCACCTGCGGGGTAGGCCTCGGCGTGGATGTAGGTGATTTCCTTGAGCTTCAAGGCACCTTCCATGGCGATGGGATAGTGCAAGCCACGGCCCAGAAACAACGCATTCTCTTTTTTTGCAAAGTCTTCGGACCAACTGATGATCTGTGGCTCCAGCGCCAGAACAGCCTGCAGAGCGGCTGGCAAATGCCGCATGGCCTTGAGGTGGCGCTGCTCTTCCTGCTCAGACAGGCGCCCCTTGGCTTGGGCCAACGCCAGCGTCAACAAAAATAGCCCCGCCAACTGGGTGGTAAAGGCCTTGGTGGATGCCACGCCAATCTCTACGCCTGCGCGGGTCACGTATGCCAGGCTGCACTCACGCACCATGGCACTGGTCGCCACATTGCAGATCGTCAACGTATGCTGCATACCCAAGCCCTTGGCGTGGCGCACGGCAGCCAGGGTGTCCGCCGTTTCGCCCGACTGGGTAATGGTCACCACCAGCGTTTTGGGATTGGGCACCGAGTCACGGTAACGGTATTCGCTGGCCACCTCCACCTGGGTTGGCACTTTGGCAATGCTTTCGAGCCAGTATTTGGCGGTGCATCCGCTGTAGTAGCTGGTGCCGCAGGCCAGAATCAGCACCGAGTCGATTTCGGCAAAAACCCGGGCCGCATTGGCGCCGGGCGCGTGGTTCATCTGTAAATCGAACAGTTCCGGCACGATGCCCTCCACGCCTTCCAGCGTGTCGGCAATGGCTCTCGGCTGCTCAAAAATTTCTTTCTGCATGTAGTGGCGGTACGGTCCCAACTCGGCGGCACCGCTGTGCGCCACCACGATCTTGACCGGCCGCTGTGCGGGTGCCACGGGCTTGCGCGCTTTGTCCAGCAGCCAGTATTTGCCCAGTTGCACATCCACCAGGTCACCCTCGTCCAGAAAGACGATCTGGTCGGTGACACCCGCCAGCGCCATCGCGTCGCTGGCCAGAAAATGTTCTTGTCCGTCCTTGCCGACACCCAAAATCAACGGCGACCCGGCCCTTGCACCCACCAGGCGGTGCGGCTCATCCTTGCTGAACACGGCAATGGCGTAGGCCCCATGCAACTGGCTGATGGTGGCCTGCACCGCTTCAAACAGGTCACCGTTGTACAGACTGTCGATCAGGTGGGCAATGACTTCGGTATCGGTCTGGCTGACAAACACATAGCCTTTGGCTTTGAGCGCCGCACGCAATTCGTCGTGGTTTTCAATGATGCCGTTGTGCACCAACGCAATACGCCCTGGCCGCTGGTGGGCATCCGCACCTGGGCCGTGGCTGAAATGGGGATGTGCATTGCTGACCGAGGGCGCTCCGTGGGTGGCCCAGCGGGTATGTGCAATCCCCAACTGGCCCTGCAAGCCGCCGGTGCTTGACCCGGGCGCCACCTGAGCCGCCAGTTCTGCGACGCGCGCCGTACTGCGGGCGCGGCGCAAACCAGAGTGCGCAGCGTCCGCACCCTGCGCATACACCGCCACGCCACAGGAGTCATACCCCCGGTATTCCAGACGCTCAAGCCCCTGCACCAGCACAGGAACAATGTCGCGGGTTGATACCGCGCCTACGATGCCACACATACTCGTACTCCCCATAAAAACCAAAAGATGGCGAATAGTAGGATGGCACAGAAGAAATTACTTAGCAAATATCAATACATATCGACTAATAATTTCATAAAATTTCTTCAATGTAATTTATTTACATATATAAATGATATATGAAACAAATAACCATTGACGCCACCGACCTGCAGCTATTGGACCAACTCCAGGCTGACGCCAGCCTGAGCAACCAGGCGTTGGCCGAGCGCGTCCACACCTCGGCGCCCACCTGCTTGCGCCGCGTTAAACGCCTCCATGAAAGCGGCCTGATTGAGCGCCAGATTGCGATTCTCAACCCGGAGAAACTGGCCGCCACCATTGGATTTGGCTTGACGGCCATCGTGGAAATCACACTGGACCGACAAGATGTGCAAGCGCTGGAACAATTTGAACACCGCGTGGCCGACGACCCCGCCGTGCAACAGTGTTATCGCGTCTCCCCCGGTCCGGACTTTGTGCTGGCGGTACACGTGACGGACATGCCGGGCTACCAGGCGCTCGCTCAGCGGCTGTTTACCAGTGATGCCAATGTGCGCAACGTCAAGGCGTTTTTCAGCATCAAGCGCAGCAAATTTGGCGCGCAGCTACCGCTCAGGTGAGCGGCAGGGACATCCGCACGCAACATCCTCCATCCACCAGACCATCACTGTCCACGGACCCGCCGCAACGCTGAAGCATCTTGCGGGTGAGCACCAGGCCCATGCCAATACCCGCAAACTGGCTGGCACTGTGCAACCTGCCAAATACGCGAAACAACTGGGCTTGCAGGGCAGGGTTGTAGCCAACACCGTTATCTCGCACCAGCAAGTTGACATGCGTGCCGTCCACCCCGGGCGCGGCATGGACCTCAATCACCGCACACTCCCGCCCCGCAGTGAACTTGAGGGCATTGTCCAGCACCTGCTGCAGAGCCTGCCGCAGCAGATTCGGGTCCGCCTGCACCACCGGCAAATCAGGGGCAATACGCCAATCCACCTGGCGGTGCGGGTGTTGAGCAACCAAGGCGTCGCAGACCGACGGCACCAGGTCCCGCAATGGCACAGGGCACAGCGTCAACGGCGCCGCACCCACGCGGGACAAGGCCGTCAGCCCATCCAGCAACACGCCCATATGGCGCGCCGAATCGGTGATGGTGGACAGAAAACCCTGCACCTCAGCGTCGAGTTGCGGCCCGGCGTCTTCTTGCACCAGTTGTGCGTACGCGGCGATGTGGCGCAAGGGGGCGCGCAGATCGTGCGAGACCGTGGCGGCAAATTGCTGCATCTCTGCACGCAAGTCGGCCAGTTCGGCCTGCAGTGCCGCTATCTGTGCCCCGGATGAATCGACCATAGTGCTGTGGCCCCGCATCACGCCTTGACGATCTTCTTGGGGCGTTCCCAGTTGGCAATGCTGACCTGCTTGCCGCGCGCCACACTGAGCGCACCCGCTGGCGTGTCCTTCGTCAGGGTCGAGCCCCCTCCCACCGTGCCGCCAGCCCCCAGAGTGATGGGCGCCACCAGCACACAGTTGCTGCCCACATGCACATCGTCTTCAATCACGGTGCGGTGCTTGTTGGCACCGTCGTAATTGGCGGTGATGCTGCCCGCGCCAAAGTTCACACGCTCTCCGACCGTGGCGTCACCCAGGTAGGCCAGGTGGTTGGCCTTGGCGCCCTTGGCCAGGGTTGAATTTTTCACCTCGACAAAATTGCCGATGTGCACCTCGGCACCGAGGTGTGCGCCGGGACGCAAACGGGCAAAGGGACCAATCAATGCGCCCGGGCCCACCGTGACGCCGAGCTTCTCGCCATCAATATGGGTAAACGGGTGAATCACGGCTCCCGCCCCGATCACGGCATTGGCAATCACGCAGTTGGCACCAATCGAAACGCCCTGACCCAGGTTGACTTGCCCCTCAAAGATGCAGTTCACGTCGATGCTCACGTCATGGGCACACAACAAATCGCCCCGCACGTCCAGGCGCGCCGGGTCGGCCAGCCGCACACCCTCATCCATCAGGCGGTGGGCTTGCTGCAACTGGTAGGCACGCTCCAGCTGGGCGAGCTGCAACGGGCTATTGACGCCAGCCACCTGCACCGCGTCATCAATCTTGTAACCCACCACCGGCACACCATCGGCCACTGCAAATTTCACAATGTCAGTGAGGTAGTACTCACGCTGGGCATTCTGGTTGTCCAGGCGGGCCAACCAGCGCTTGAGCTGCACCGCCGGCACCGCCATGATGCCGCTGTAGATCTCGGTGATGGCGCGTTGTGCAACGGTTGCGTCCTTGTGCTCGACGATGGTCTGCACCGCACCATCAGCCCCCCGCACGATGCGCCCGTAGCCCGTCGGATCGGTCATCTCCAGCGTCAACAACGCCAGCTTGTCGCGTGCACAGGCAGTGATCAGGTGAAACAGCGTGGCCGCCCGGGTCATGGGCACATCCCCAGAGAGGACCACCACCACGCCATCGTCGGCCAGCACCGGCACGGCCTGCTGTACGGCGTGCCCGGTTCCCAATTGCGGCTCCTGCCGCACAAAATTTATGGTCAATGGGGCTGCAGCTCCCGTATTCATTGCGCAGGCCGCTTCAACTTCCATAGCACCATGGCCGGTAATGACCACCGCCTGACGGGCCTGCAAAGCCTGCGCCATGTCCAGTACATGGTGCAGCAGCGGGCGCCCGGCGAGCGGATGCAAGACCTTGGGCAAACTGCTCTTCATGCGCGTGCCTTTCCCGGCCGCCATAATGACCACATCGATTGTCTGATGCTCCAACCCCGCGTGTTGAACCTGTAATTCGGAAGTCACCTGCATGTCCCTTTCAATGCGCTCTATTTCGCTTTTTATGACCGATTCGGCTCCCATTATCGGCCTGCTGCTGGCCTCCCTGACCCTCGGCGGATGCAGCGCCGTGCGCCTGGGCTACAACAATGGCCCCACATTGGCCTACTGGTGGCTGGACAGCTATTTTGATTTCGATGGCGAGCAGAGTGTGCGCATGCGCAACGACCTGCAGACCGTGCAGGACTGGCACCGCAAGGACGAGTTGCCGCGGCTGGCACAAACGCTTAAGGAACTGCAAACGATGGCACCCAAGCCAGTGACAACCACCCACGTCTGCAACATCGTGGCCAACCTGCAGACCCGCCTGCAGGTCACCCTGGAACGGGTAACCCCGACCATTGCAGCCATAGCACCCTCACTACAGAACGCGCAGATCGACCATATTGCGCAGGAGTTTGAGCGCCGCAACAGCAAATGGCGCGAAGACTGGGTCGAGGGCACCCTGGTCGAGCGATCGCAGCGGCGCGTCAAACAGATTGTGGAGCGGGCAGAATCGTTTTACGGGCCCCTGGACACCGCGCAAATCACCATCGTCCGCACCCATATCAGCCGCTCCAGCTTTGATGGCCCCAGACAGTACAAGGAAATGCAGCGCCGCCACAAGAGCTCCCTGCAGGTGCTGCGGGAACTGAGAACCACCAATGCAAGCCCCAGCCAGGCTACAGCGATCATTCGGGAGCTTCTGGAGCAAACCCTGAAAGCACCCGACCCCGCCTACCGGAAATACATGGACGTTCTCACGACCGAGAGCTGCGCGGCCATGGCCGCCCTGCACAACAGCAGCACTGCCGAGCAACGCACCCGACTTGCGCAGACCCTGCAAGCCTACGAGGCGGACGTGCGCGCGCTGGCTGGCCAGAGCCCCGAGACGCCAACGGCTCCACTATCACCAACCGCATTCTGAACCACCATGGCCAACGCCCACCCAGAATTTGCCCAGTACTGCTGCGAACTGCTCTCCAGCACCGGAGCCTGCGTGGCCAAGCGCATGTTTGGCGGCTGGGGCATCAGTACCGACGGGCTGACCATTGCCATCATCGCCGACCTGGGAACAGGCGAAAAGCTGTGGCTCAAAGCCAATGACGACAACCGCAGCCAGTGGGAAGCCGCTGGCTGTGAGCGCTTCACCTATGCGTCCACCAAAGATGGCGAAACCGTGTCGCGCGGCATGAACTACTACAGCGCCCCGGAAGACGCGATGGACTCGGCCCACGCCATGGCGCCCTGGGCGCGGCTGGCCCTGCAAGCGGCCCTGAGTGCCAAGACGGGCGTCAAGAAGGCTGGCAAGACGACGAAAATCCCAAACAGCACCAACGCGGAGCAAAGGCCCAAGACCCTGAAAGTGGCACGTTAGATGCAAACGACACGCCAGACCGTCCCATGCCCCGTTTCGTAGCCCTCCTTCGCGGCATCAATGTCGGCAAAGCCAAGCGCATCGCCATGGCCGATCTGCGATCGCTGATGGAATCACTGGGTTACGCCCAGGTTCAGACCCTTTTGAACAGCGGCAACGCGGTCTTTCACAGCACGGATACATCCCCAGCCGAGCACGCCCGACGGATACAGACCGCCATCGCCAGGACCCTGGGCGTCGACACATTTGTCATCGTGAAATCGGCCAAGGACATGGCAATCGTGGTGGCAGACAACAGACTGGCCGGCGGTGCTGCCGACCCATCGCGCCTGCTGGTGGCGTTAACCCAGGAGACAAAAACCCTGACACCCCTGGCAGCGCTGGGCCAGGCTGACTGGGGTGCCGAAGCCGTGCATATCGGCAAACAGGCAGCCTATGTCTGGTGCGAAAACGGCATCCTGCAGAGCAAGGCTGCCGTGGCGTTGATGAAGGGCCTGGCCGATGCCGGCACCACACGCAACTGGGCCACCATCGAGAAAATTCATGCTCTGCTGCAGGCAGGCCCGCCAGACTGATCCTGCACACCGGCGAAGAACACGCGCATTTGCCCGGCGCCAACCAGTTAGGCCCGGTGCGTAATCCTCTACAAAATCGCGTTCGGATTCTCGCCCCGCTCGTACACCACATGCGCGCGGCCCACGATCAGCGGGTCCAGCTTGCCGATATGGTCCAGGTCCTTGTTGGTGTAGGGCAGTTTGTGCAGCACGTAGCGCATGGCGTTCAGCCGTGCCCGCTTCTTGCAGTCGCTCTTGATCACGGTCCACGGCGAGTCGGCCGTGTCCGTATCGAAAAACATGCTTTCCTTGGCGCGCGTGTAGTCTTCCCATTTATCCAATGAGGCCAGGTCCACCGGGCTCAACTTCCACTGCTTGAGCGGGTGATTCTCACGCTCCTTGAAGCGGCGGCGCTGCTCCTTGCGGCTGACGCTGAACCAGAATTTGATCAGGTGCACGCCGCTGTGCACCAGGTGGCGCTCAAACTCCGGCGTCTGGCGCATGAACTCGGCGTACTCTTCATTGGAACAAAACCCCATGACCCGCTCCACACCGGCGCGGTTGTACCAGCTGCGGTCCAGCAGCACAATCTCGCCACGCGTGGGCAGGTGCTGCACGTAACGCTGAAAGTACCACTGACCGCGTTCGGTCTCACTGGGTTTTTCCAGAGCCACCACCCGTGCACCACGGGGGTTGAGGTGCTCCATGAAGCGCTTGATGGCACCACCCTTGCCCGCCGCATCGCGACCTTCAAAAAGGATCACCACACGCTGGCCGGTTTCCTTGACCCAGGCCTGCAGCTTGAGCAACTCCACCTGCAACTGGAACTTGGCCTCTTCGTAGCTGGAGCGGCGCATGAGGTTGCGATACGGATAGCCGCCATCGCGCCAGTCGGCCGCCAGCTCATCGTCCGGATTGAGTCCCTTCTTGCCCGACGCCCCCTTCAAGCGCCCGGTCAGGGCTTCGCGCAAGACCCGGGCATCGTCGGCCGAGGCGCCCTCCAGCATGGCGCGCAGACCCTTGGCCCGCTCTTCGGGCGTACCGCTGGCGCCCGGGCGCACCAGGTCCAGCGCGGCGGCAATGGCCTTGCCTTGCGCCGAGTCAACGGCTTCGGCCACCACAAATTTGCCGACTGCACGCGCCCGGGAGGACGGTGCAATGTCTCCCTTGGCGGCGGCGCGCGCCGCCGTCGGCCTGGTTTTCCTGGCGGCCGTTGGCTTGGGTGTCTTGGCTGGCGCTTCTGGCATCTCGCGGGTCCTTATACAAATCGAATGGCCCGCAGGCGGGCATCAACAGTTTTCATGCTACGCCGCGAGCCGGGCGACAGTCTTGACCGGCATCAAATGCCAGTGATGACACCGTCAGACCGGCCACACCACCCCATGGTTGTTCAGGATGGCGTCCAGCGGCAGGTCGTGCGGTTCGGGTTCAAAATCCTCCACAAAACCGATGCCAAAACCCAGCCCCACGGTAAAGGGCTTCGGCTGCAGGGTGGCCATCATGCGGTCATAAAAACCGCCACCGTAACCCAGGCGGTAGCCACCGGGCCCATAACCCACACAGGGTGCAAACAGCAGGGTGGGCACGATCACCTCGGTGTCCTTGGGCTTGGGAATGCCGTAGGCGTCTTCTTCCATGGGGCAACCGGGATACCAGGCATGGAAGGTCATGGTCTTGTGCACCTTGTCCACCACCGGCAGGCCAATGCGGCGCAATTGCGGCTGGTCCAGCAGTTCACCATCTTCCTTCCAGCGGTGCAGGGCCGGCAGCGGATCAAACTCCCCCTTGATGGGCCAGTAGGCGCCGATGATGGTGTCCGGGCGACCCACCAGCCAGATGCGCATGACCTGCTGCAATAAATCGGCCTGCTGTAGCCGATCGGGCAGGTTCAGGCGTTGTTCAAGGAGCTTTCTGCGCAAGGCTTTCTTGGCTTGCGCTTTCGATTCATCTGAGTTGTCCATAATCTCCACATGCAGTTTCCAGCCATTCTGACATCGTTAGCGCTTTTAGGCGCCCTCAATGTGTCCACTCCAGCCCCAGCATACGCCCAGAACAAGGACACTTCACGCGCCGACAGCGTCGTGCTGGAGATGGCCCAGTCCTACAAGCAAAGGGACCGCAGGCGCCTGACCGCCTTGCTGCCCCAGGTGCGCGGCCACATGCTCGAACCCTGGGCGGCCTATTGGGATTTGTCGGCCCACCTCGACGAGGCCGGTCCCACCGAAATCCAGGAATTCTTCACGCGCTTCAGCGGCAGCTACCAGGAAGACCGTCTGCGCACCGAGCTGCTGCTGCAACTGGGCCGCAACCGCGACTGGGTCGGCTTCAACCGGGAATACCCGCTCTACCGCATGAACGACGACAAATCGGTACGCTGCTACGCACTGCTGGCCGAGCATCTGGCCAGCGGGATCGACAACACCGCGCAGGTCAAAGACGTCTGGCTGGCCATGAAGGATGCGGATGAGGGTTGCGCCAGCGCCGCCGAGCAGCTCGTAAAAGACCACACCACATCCAACCACATGGTGTGGCAACGTGCCCGCCTGGGCATGGAAAACGACCGCTTGCGGGTGGTCACCCAGGCCGTGGGCATTGTGAGCCCCAGCTCGGTCAAAACCGTCAACGCCATCTACCTCAACCCCGGCAAATACCTCAACGACAAACTTACCGCCCTGCAACCCAAGACGCGCGAGCTGGTGTCGCTGGCCCTGATCCGCCAGGCCTACCTCGATCCCGCCGAAGCGGCGGTGGAAATCGACAAACTGCGCTGGAGAACCCAGCTCACCCAGGAGGAACGCAGCTGGATCTGGGGCGTCATAGGCAAGCGCGCCGCGCAAAAACTCTCCAGCGATGCGCCCGACTACTTTGCCCGGGGCCAAGCCCCCATGATGCACGAAGACCACCTGGCGTGGCAGGTTCGCGCGGCCTTGCGTGCGGGTCGCTGGTCACAGGTACTGAGCGCCACGGGTGCCATGGGCGAGGCCCAGCGCAGTGACCCGGCCTGGACCTACTGGCGCGGGCGTGCCATGCTGCTGCAACCCTCCACGGAAAGCGGCCGTGCGCAGGCCGTGAAATTGTTCGAAGGCATTGCCGGGGTACGGGGGTTTTATGAACAACTGGCGCTGGAAGAACTGGGCCAGCCCATCACCACGGCCCCCAAGCCGGCCGCGCTGACACCGGAAGAAAAAGAGGCAGCCCGCCAGAACCCCGGTCTGAACCGCGCGCTCTATGCCATCCGCATCGGCCTGCGCCCCGAGGGTGTGCGCGAATGGAACTACAGCACCAATCTGCATGTGCGCGGCGGCATGGATGACCGCGGCCTGCTGGCCGCTGCGGACCTGGCCTGCCAGAACGAGGTCTGGGACCGCTGCATCAACACCAGCGACCGCACCCGGTCCGTCATCGACAGTGAGCAGCGTTTCCCCATGCCGTTCAAGGCCGCCGTGGTGGCGCGCGCCGGCCAGATCGGGCTGGACCCGGCCTATGTGTACGGCCTGATCCGCCAGGAAAGCCGCTTCATCATGGATGCCAAATCCGGTGTGGGCGCATCCGGCCTGATGCAGGTGATGCCGGCCACGGCCCGCTGGACGGCCAAGAAAATTGGGCTGACCAATTTTCAGGCGCACCAGATCACCGACCGCGATACCAACATCGCCATCGGCACGGGCTACCTCAAGCTGGTGCTCGACAGCTTTGATGGCTCCATGCCACTGGCCGCCGCCGCTTACAACGCCGGGCCCGGTCGACCCCGCACGTGGCGTGGCCAGACCGGTGGCCCGGTCATGGAGGCCGCCATCTGGGCCGAAAATGTGCCCTTCGCGGAAACGCGTGACTACGTCAAAAAGGTGCTGTCCAACACCACCAACTACGCGGCGCTGATCACCGGCCAGCCGCAGTCGCTCAAGGCGCGCCTGGGCAACGTCGGTCCCAAAGACGCCAGCACGCCAGATGTCGCTCTGGATCTGCCCTGAGCATTCATGCGGCCGGCATTCATCATCCATGCGCACCCGGTTGCACCGTAGGACCAGCGCTCAGGCAACAAGGAAGACCCATGCTCAAACTCTACATCGGCAACAAGAATTACTCCTCCTGGTCCATGCGACCCTGGGTGCTGCTCCAGCAGGCCGGCATCGCATTTGAAGAAGTCATGGTCCGCTTCGATTCCTTCGATGCCAACTCGGCGTTCAAGCAGACCCTGCGCGGCGCCACCCCCACTGGCAAGGTGCCCCTGCTGGTGGACGGCGACCTGACCATCTGGGACACGCTGGCCATTGCCGAATACGTGGCCGAGCAGTTTCCCGAGAAGCACCTGTGGCCCGCCGACAAGGCCGCCCGCGCACGCGCCCGCAGCATCTGTGCCGAGATGCACAGCGGCTTTACCGCGTTGCGCGGCAACTGCCCCATGAACATCGAGGCCCATTTGCCCGACATCGGCGCCCTGCTCTGGCGCGACAAACCCGCCGTGCGCGCCGATGTGCAGCGCCTGGTGGAGATGTGGACCGGCCTGTTGCAGCAACACGGCGGGCCCCTGCTGTTTGGCGCGTTCACCGTGGCCGATGCCTACTTTGCCCCGGTCTGCATGCGCCTCAAGACCTATGCGCTGCCGGTGCCACCGGCCATAGCCGACTATGTAGACCGCGTCTGCGCCCTACCCGGCGTGCAAGCCTGGATCACCGACGCGTTGGCCGAAAAAGACTTTCTGGACTTTGAAGAGCCTTACCGCCTCAAAGCCTAGTCCCGGCACGCACCAAGCACTGGGAACCTGAGCCGCATGGAAACCTACCTGGTCGGCGGCGCAGTGCGTGACGCGCTCATGGGCTTGTCCGTGCAGGACCGCGACTGGGTGGTGGTGGGGGCCACGCCCGAGATGCTGGTGGACCAGGGTTTCATGCCGGTGGGGCGAGACTTTCCGGTGTTTCTGCACCCCCGCTCAAAAGAGGAATATGCACTGGCCCGCACCGAGCGCAACACGGCGCCGGGCTACCGCGGCTTTGCGGTGCACGCCGCGCCCGACGTAACGCTGGAAGACGACCTGGCGCGGCGCGACCTGACTATCAATTCCATAGCTGTTCACGCCGATCTGACGGGGGCTAGCCCCCTCTTTTCCTCACAGCATGCGTCCCTGGCAGCGGCCTGGGAGGCCAGCGGCGCCCTGGTCGACCCGTTTGGCGGACGCCAGGACATTACCGACAAGGTACTGCGCCACGTCACGCCGGCCTTTCGCGAAGACCCGGTGCGCATCCTGCGGCTGGCACGCTTTGCCGCCCGCTTTACCGACTTCCACGTCGCCCCCGAAACGATGGACCTGATGCGCGAGATGGTGACGCAGGGCGACGTCGACCACCTGGTAGCCGAGCGCGTGTGGCAGGAACTCTCCCGCGGCCTGATGGAGACGCAGCCGTCGCGCATGTTTGCCGTACTGCGCGACTGCGGCGCGCTCGCGCACCTGCTGCCCGAGCTGGATCGCCTGTGGGGCGTACCGCAAAGCGTGGAACACCACCCCGAGGTGGACACCGGCGTGCACGTGATGCTGGTGCTGGACGTGGCGGCCCGCCTGGGCGCGCCACTGGCCGTGCGCTTTGCCTGCCTGACCCACGACCTGGGCAAGGGCACCACACCGGCCGATGTGCTGCCGCGCCACATCGGCCACGAGGAGCGCAGCGTGCGCATGCTCAAAGGCCTGTGCCAACGCCTGCGCATTCCGGTGGAGTGCAAGGAGCTGGCTGACGTGGTGGCCCGTGAACACGGCAACATCCACCGCAGCGCCACGCTCAACGCCGCGGCAACCGTGCGCCTGCTGGAGCGCTGCGATGCGATTCGCAAACCGGCGCGCTTTGCCGACATCCTGCTGGCCTGCGAATGCGACGCCCGCGGGCGCCTGGGGCTGCACGATGCGCCCTACCCCCAGGCCGAGCGGTTGGCGCAGGCGCTGCACCACGCCCAGTCGGTTGCTACTGATTTGATAGCTGCTTACGCACAGTCCACGGGGGCTACAGGCCCAAAAATAGGTGAAATGATCCAGAAAGCCCGCATCCGGGCGGTGGCGGCCGGTCTGGGCGAGGGCACGGCAGACGCCTAGCCACCTTGATCGACGGCGATGGAGCTGCCCTGGTACGCTAGCGCAGATACTCGCCGACGATCTTCGCCATCTCCCCGTTCTTTTTCATGGCCTCCAAAACGGCATCCATGCGGGCGATGAAGTCGGCCAGCAGTGTCCTTTGTTCATGCGCGCGGCAGGCGGGGTTGGGCCATGCTCAGTTCAATGCCGAGGTCAAATCCCCAACCTTCTCGCGCACGCCGGGCAGCGGTTGCAGGCCGAAGCGGCGGGTCAGGAATTTGAGGATGGAGGTGGTATCCATCACGGTGGAGTCGATGGCGCCCTTCTTCACATGGGGGCCAATCAGCAGCGTGGGAATGCGCGAGCCCGGGCCAAAGCGGTCACCCCAGCCTGGGCCGGAGGGTGGCGGCACATGGTCCCAGTAGCCCCCGTTTTCATCGTAGGTCACTACCACCAGCATGTCCTTCCACTGGGGACTGGCCTTGAGCCGGTCCAGCAGGCCGCTGATGTGGGCGTCGCCCGTCATGATGTCGGTGTAGGACGGGTGCTGGTTGTCCACGCCCGAGGGCTTGTAGAAGCTCACCGCCGGCAGGCTGCCCTTGTCAATGGCCTGCAGAAAATCGTCGCCGTCGCGCAGGTGCAGCGCGCGGTTGGCGGTACCCGGAGCAAACTGGGCAAAGTAGTTGAAGGGCTGGTGGTGCGGCTGGAAATTGGGCGAGCCGTCTCCACGGTGGTAGATCACCTTGCGCTTCTGATCCGGCGACTGCATGCCGTCTTCCAGGGCCCGGTTGAAGCCTTGCGCATACCAGGCCCAGGAGACGCCCTTGGCCGACAACGTGTCGCCGATGGTGGTGGCGGTCTGTGGTGGCACGGGTTCGCCCGAATCATAGGTGCCGATCTTCACGCCCTGGGGGTTGGCCAGGGTGCGTGCGCCATTCGGCGGGGGGGAAATACCGCTGGGCTGGTACGACGGCTGGGCGGTGTTGACCGAGTAGCCGTCGGGCGTCACCTGCCCGCCCAGACCGCTGCTGTAGAGCTTGACTGCGCCCACATTGGCCGAGGGCGAGTCGGGCATTTTCTCCATCTTGCCGTTGGCGTCCAGCCGCGCACGCATAGATGCGGGAGCGGTGTCGTGGTGCGGTGCGCAGGCGCACACCAGATACTGGTGATTCAGATACGAGCCGCCAAACGCGCCCATGAAAAAGTTGTCGGCCAGCGTGTAGTCCTTGGCCCACTGCCACATCTTGAACTGGCTGCCATCGTAGTGGCCCATGACCCAGCCACCGACGTTGGAGATGGCGGCGAACAGGTTGTTCTTGCCGCCATTGATCTGTTCCTGGTTGTGATAAAAATTGTGCACCGGGCTGGGCACGATGGTGGTCGGTGGCCGGTTGACGGGCGGCGCGTCGATGCGAAACGGCGCGTTGGGCATGCGCGGAAAACGCTCATCCGGCTTGCCATTGGAACCGAATACCACCAATTCCTTCAGCGGCGTGCCATCGTGGTCCAGCTGGGTCTTTTGTTCCGGCGTGGCGCGGCTGATGCCGTTGGCGCCAGGGAACAGGCCGTACATATTGTCAAAGCTGTGGTTCTCGGCGTAGATGACGACCACGTTGCGGATGCGGTTCAGCCGGGCGGCATCGGCACTGGCGGCCGCACTGTCCGACGTGGTGGAGCAACCTGCCAGCAAGGCCGCCAGCGTAGCGGTCGCCAGCAAGGTCAGGGAATGGTGGGAATGCAGGGGGCGGGACAGGCGCATGGCAAATCCTGAGTAGTGGGAATCACTACTGTACGGGATTTGAATGCCCCTTGCGTTAACCGCTCAGGTGTGCGCGCGTCCAGCGCACGATATCCGCCGCACCCATGGCGCCGGCCTGGCGTGCCACTTCGCGCCCACCCACAAACAGGGCCAGCGTGGGAATGCTGCGGATGTTGAAACGCGCTCCCAGGCTCTGGGCCTCTTCGGTGTTCACCTTGGCGACGCGCACCTGCGGCTCCAGTTGGGCGGCCGCCTGCTCGAATGCCGGGGCCATCTGGCGGCACGGGCCGCACCAGGGCGCCCAGAAATCCACCAGCACCGGAATCTGGTTGCGCTGGATATGGCGCTCAAACGCGGCCTCATCCAGTGCGGTCGAATGGGCGACAAACAGCGGCTTGTGGCAGCTGCCGCAATCCGGCGCCTTGGCCTGGTCTACCGTCTTGACACGGTTGGTGGTGTTGCAGTGGGGACAAACAATGTGCAGGGATTCAGTCATGGTGGGCCTCTTTGCCCAGTCACTTGGGGCTTGAGGCAACCGGTTTCAAGGCCCAGACCAGAGCGCAGGCCGCCAGCGTCCACACAATCACCGCTCCCGACGGAAGATCCAGCAGCGCCGACAGGGCCAGGCCCACCGCGTAGCCCACCACGCCGATGGCGTAGGCCACACCATGCCGGTTGCCGCCCGCCGGCGTGCGCGTTGCCAGTGCCGGAATGATCAGGCTGGAGAACACCAGGTACACGCCCACCAACTGCACCGATGCGGTCACCGCGAGTGCGAACGCCGCATAGAAGCCAAAGCGACCGAGCCGGGCAATCCAGCCGCGCCACAGCGCAAACAGGATCAGGGCCGACACGCCACCCAGCCACAGCAGTTGGGTGGTGTTGACCCACAGAATCTGCCCCACCAGCAACTCCTTCAAATGCTCACCCCCATGCGGGTTGCCCGACAGCAGCAGAATGCCGGCACAGGCCGCCAGAATGAACATCACACCGATCAGCGCTTCCTGCTGCTGCGGCGCCTTGCGCTCGGTCCAGGTCAACAGCAGAGCCCCCAGCAGCGCGGCGACCACGGCGGCGATTTGCACCGCCACGCCGCCCTCGGGCAAGCCCAAAGCGTCGGCCGCAATCACGCCCAGCCCGGCAATCTGCGCAATGGCCAGGTCAATGAAGACGATACCCCGGTCCAGCACCTGGGTACCCAGCGGCACATGGGTCGCCAGCACCAGCAGGCCCGCAATGAACGCGGGCCCCAGGATGCCCCAGTCCAGCGCGCTCCAGTTCATGGTTTGCCTCCGGCGGCCAGCAAACGGGCCAGCGTGTCGTCGAACAGGCCAAACAGGTCTTTGGCGCCCTCCGTGCCCCCCACGGTGAACGGTATCTTGACGGCGGGCACGCCGGCATTGCGGGTCAGCCAATCCGAGGGTTTGGAGTCCTGGTAGGCGGAATAAAGGGTCATGCGGGCCGGCGTGGTCTTGAGTGCCACCAGTACGGCCTGCAAATGCGAGGCCGTGGGCTCCACGCCGGGCTTGGGTTCCAGCACCGCCAGTTCCTTCAGGCCCAGCCAGTCGTACAAATACACAAAGGCCTTGTGCTGCGAGACCACCGCCGCGCCCTTGAGCGGAGCCGCCTGCGCCGTCCAGCGGCCTATGGCCTGTTGCCAGCGCTGCGAGAAATCCGCCAGGCGTTGCGCATACTGACTGGCATGCGCAGGATCGACCTGCTGCAACCGGGCGCCCAGCGCCGTGGCCACCAGCGCAATATTGCGCGGGTCGGTCTGGATGTGCGGATTGCCGGCCGCATGGACGTCGCCCTGCGCGCGGTCCAGTTGTCCGGGCACATCAAGCTTGTGCACAAAGTTGGCGGCCGCAAAGTTGCCCGGCTGACCGTCCTGCACCTTGGGGTTACCCGACTGCGCCAGCAGCACCGGCAACCAGCCCACCTCCAGCTCGGCACCGGTGCAGACCACCATGTCGGCGCTGCGCGCCCGCGCAATCAGACTGGGCTTGGCCTGTATCTGGTGCGGGTCCTGCAGCGCACTGGTTGCCACGGATACGTCCACCAGGCTGCCGCCCAGCTCTTGCGCCAGAGCGCCCCACTCGGGCTCACAGGCAAACACGCGCACAGCGGCCTGCGCAGGAAAGACCAGCAGCACCAGGGGTACCACCACCGACAGGACCAGGAATTTTTGTTTCATCTTGAAGGACTCCTTGAACGCAATAGGGGATCAATAACCGTGGGCACCGTGGGCGCCCAGGCTCATCTGGTACTGCAGGAAGACCTGGTTGTCGACCTGGTTCTCGCGCGCGCGGTCCTGCGCCAGTTGCAGGCGTACCCGGGAGAATTCGCTGGGGTTGTAGTCCAGCATCAGCGTGTTCTTGCCGGGACGATAGCCCGTACCGGTCAGTGCCGCGGCATGGAGTCCGAAGTCCGGCGTTCCCGCGTTCAGTTGCTCGGTCCGCAGCCCGACCCGCCAGTTGCCCAGAAATTGGTAAACGCCTTGCACATACCAGCCGGACTGGACGGCGTAGTAGGCATCGGTGGTGTTGGCACCGGTCAGGTCGTAGGTCAGCGAGCCATTGCGTGTGCTGTTCAGGTATTCGCCCTGCAGCTTGAAACTGGTACGGCTGGCGTTGCCATGGGGCGCCCATTTCCAGACGCCATCGGCGATCCAGACCTGGGTGCTGCCAGTGAAGGCGTTGCCCACCCCATTGCCGGCCGTATCGAACGCGTTGAGGCCCTGAGCTGTAGCATCCGAGCGCAGCACCGAGAGACCGGCGCGCCAGGTGTGACTGTCCCCGATGTCACCGCCGGTGTGCGCCGTCAACGACACCATGCCGGCACCATTTTTGTCCGTGTCGCTTCCGGGGAAAGAGCGCCCGCGGCCCAGTTCTACACCGAGTTCCAGGTACTGCTCGGTCGGAGCCAACCAGTTGATTTGCACCCCATCGTCCCCGTATTGCGTGCCCAGCAGGGCCTGGTAGGCCAAGGGGTTGTCCACAAAGTCCCAGGTATGGGCGTGGTGGGAGTTGAGGTAGCCAACCCCCGACAAAAACCGCCCGGCTTTGGCGGAGAAGCCGTTGCCCAGCGCGGTGGTCTGGATATAGGCTTCTTCGACCGAAACCGAGTTGTCCGGGTGCAGCGCAATATTGGCCGCACCGCGCAGCCAGGGATCGATGCTGGCCGACAAGCCCAGCTCGGATTCCGCCAGGTTGAAGCCCCGCGCACCCGGCCCGGCTTCCGATGCGGTAGGCAGCTGGAAACCCGCAATGCGGTAGTTCGCCGGGCTGATCGTGGTGCCCGTGTACAGCCCCGAGAGAATCAGCGACATGGCGGGGTTGAAGGCATTGGCTGACGCAGCAGTCGCTGGCGCCGGGGTGATTGAGGGCACGGTGGGCTGCGGAGCAGCGGCGGCGTTCACCCCAGCCGCCTTGCCGGCGCTTTCCGCGGCGAGCAGGCGTTGTTCCAGGGCCTTCAAGCGGGCCTCGTAATCCTGCCGCATGGCGTCGATTTCCTGTCGCAGGCTTTTCACCTCAGCGGGGTTGACTGCGGGTGTGGCGGGGGGTGCGGCCAGCGCACCCAATGGCGCGGCCAGGGCGAGCACAAGGCTTGCCGGGGAAAAAATCTTCATCGATATTCGCTCCGAAAAATGGCAGTCCACAACGCCCCGGTGCGCGCAGCACTTGGGGCGTCGAACGGGAAAGATCAGTTCAGGGCGAAAGGCGGGGCACGGCTGGCGTAGGGCTGCCAGGATTGAGGGAGAACAGCGGACCGGGATGGGAATTGCGGTGCTTCCAGTGGCGCGGGCGTCGCAACGTGCGCCACCGATCGGGCCGTAAGAGCACCACCAAGGGTCACCGCTGCGGTCTGGCACAGATCGCAGTAGTCTGCGAGGTTGACCGAAGAGTCATCCAGCTTTTCGGACAGCTGCGCGTGAACATGCGAAATCAGGTGCCAGGACGCGGCCGTCTGCGCCAGCGGCATGAGCAGCAACAGGCCCAGCAACCACGCCAGGCGGCCTTTGGAGAGCATGTTGAACAGCGGTACACGCATAAGAACGCGATCTTAGTCTACAAGCGGTGGGTGCGATCGCCCCGGGTAAAGCCCATGGCCTCCCAATACACGCCCTTGGTCAGGCCGATGACCTTGAAGAACTCACCCATCTCGTGCTCCAGAATGAGCTTTTGCGCCGCCACCCGATCGGCCAGCGAGGCGGCCTGCATGGCATCCACCAGGCCGCAGTTCATCAGGAAATGCGCCTGGCTGGTGTAACCCAGCACCTCCAGCCCCGCTTCCTGTGCCGCCACCGCAATGCCGGTGAAGTTGACGTGGGCGGTGATGTCCTTGCTGCCCACCTGCACCAGCGGGTCACCGTCGGCCTGGTGGGCGCGGTGGCACATGACCGTACCCATGTGGCGCTGCTCGTGGTAGTACTCGCGCTCCGGAAATCCATAGTCCAGCAGGAACACGGCACCGGCCTGCAAACGGTCCGCCAGCGTGCGCACAAAGGCCTCGCCCTGGGGGTGGATCTCGGTCACGTAATCGTGCTCACCCGGCACCTCTTCCGGCGGACGCCATTCGGTGGGCCGGTCTTGCCAGGCCAAGTGGGCTTCAGCGCCATCCTGCGCACTCCAGACGACACCTCTCTCGTGCCACACGCCCTGGATACGGGCCAGCAGCTTGACCGGCATGGCGTCCAGCACCTCATTGCCAACGACTACGCCCTGCATGGCTGCCGGCAATTCGTCCACCCAGCGCACCGTCTCGGCATGGGCGTGCAGCGTCACTCGCTGGCGCTCTTTCAGGGGTTGCGACAAATCCACAATGGTGTAGCGACGCACCGCCACGCCCAAGGCATCGAGCGCGTCCAGTATCTGCAGTGCGAGGGCACCGGTACCGGCACCAAACTCCCATATTTCGTCGGTGCCAGTGACTTGCAGCGCCTGCGCGACTTGGCGGGCCAGTGCCTGGCCAAACAGGGGGGTCATCTCGGGGGCGGTGACAAAGTCACTACCGGCACCGGTGACGTCCCCACCGTCATGGCGCATGCCTTGTGGCATCACGCCAAACACGGTGGCGCCCCGGGCGTAATAGCCCAGCCCCGGCGCGTAGAGGGCTTGCGCCATGAAGTCATCAAACGCGATCCAGCCGCCTCGGGCTGCGATGGTCTGCCGGAGTTGCTCCAGCATGGGGGCTTCCCCCGCGTCGGCACCGGGTCGGCGTTGAGGCTCAGGAATGGGTGTTGGTTGCATGGTCATGTCGACGTGAATTGTCCCCCAAGGGCGGCGGCAGCGGGACACGTTCCATGAAGCCCGCCGCAAGCTTGGGGCAGCTTACTCAATTTCTATTTCAAAACATAAATAACACCAAAAACACCCATACATTGCCATTCAAGAAATAATCAAGACTTCAAAACCAACCTGAAACGCACCATGGACCGATTGCTGTCAATGCGAGTCTTTCAAAAAGTCATTGATGAAGGCGGCTTTGCCGCTGCGGCACGGGCTCTGGATATGTCACCCGCGGTTGTGACCCGCCTGGTTGCGGATCTGGAGGAGCATTTGGGCACCCGCCTGTTGCACCGTTCAACCCGTCGCCTGTCACTCAGTGTCGTGGGAGAGACCTATCTGGCCCGGGTGCGCTCGATTCTTCAGGACATTGACGAGGCGCATGGCGCCGCCAGCTCGCAGACGCACGAACTGGCCGGCATCTTGCGTGTGCTGGCACCCCCGGTTCTCGCCACGCACATCCTGGGGCCGCTGATTGCCGGATTCAGGCAGCTGTATCCCAAGATATTGCTGGACATCGAGGTGGCGTCCTTCAAGGAGCCACCGATTGAGGACTACGACATCACGCTCATGCCAACCGATGGCGCATTCGATGGGGACGTGATCGCGCGCAAGATCATCGCATCCGAGTCCATCCTGGTCGCCTCACCGGCGTACATCCAGCGCAAAGGCGCACCCGCAACACCGCAAGAGCTGGCACAGCACGAGGTTCTGCGCCTGAAAGCGCCGGGGCTGCGTCCTCGCGTATGGACCTTGTTCAACTCGGAGCATCACGACGAACCACTGGATGTCGTCGTGGAGCCGGGTCTGTGGATCAACCATACCGATACCCTTCTGAGAGCGGCCGTGGATGGTGCAGGCATTACGTCGGTCGCCGTCGATTTGGCGGCCCCCTACCTGTCACGCGGAGAGCTGGTACGGGTTCTGCGCCCCTGGATCACCAGCAGGCTCAACCTGTATGCGGCGCTGCCCAGCCGCAAGTTCTTGCCCGAGCGCACACGCGTTTTTCTGGAGTACCTGACCGAGCGCACGCGCACGGAAGTGAACAATGCCGTGCGCGCCTGTGCAAACTGCTGATGCGTCTATCAGGAATCCACGTGTGACAAGGAGGTTTGCAGCATGTCGATGAAGACCCGTGTCTTGACGGGCATCAGCTTGCGCTCCGGAAACACGGCCCAGGCCGTGTGGCTGGGCACACACCAGTGCGGCAACACCCGCCGCAAGGCGCCACGACGGACTTCCGCCGCAGCAAAATAGTCCGGTACGGCCGCAATGCCGGCCCCGGCGCACGCCAGGCGTATCAGCAACTCCGGTGAGTTGGCGCTGGCCCTTCCCGGCGGCACACCCTGCCAGCGCTGCTCGCCCTGCACGAGCGTCCAGGTGGCGGGCTCGCCATTGCCTTGCAGCAGCCGCACGGCATCATGGCGGGCCAGATCATCGGGATCGGCAGGGTCTCCGTGATCGGCCAGATAGCCGGGTGCCGCATACAGACCCGCCGGAAAATCGGCCAGTCGGCGGGCCACCAGCAATGAGTCTTCCGGCAACTTGCCCAGCCGCACCACCACATCAAAACCTTCGCCCAGCAGATCCACCCGGCGGGGCGACAAATCCAGTTCCAGCTGGATGGACGGATACAGCGCAATGAACGCAGCCAGCGAGTCGGCCAACAACAGGTTGGCGAAATCACTGGGCATGGAGACCCGCAAGCGCCCGCTCGGGGTGGCTTGGCGGCGTTCACTCAGAGCGGTCACGGCGTCCACTTCCGCAACCACCTGGCGCGCGTGCTCCAGCAGTTGCAGGCCCAGTTCGGTCACGGACTGGCGCCGGGTCGTGCGCAGGAGCAATTTCTCGCCCAAGCGCTGCTCCAGCGCCGCGAGCCGGCGTGACACGGTGGACTTGGGCAAGCCCAGCTTCCCGGCCGCGCGGCTGAAGCTTCCCAGCTCGGCGACGTGGGCAAAGATCAGCAGGTCGTTGGGGTCGATACCAGAGGCAACGCTTGATTGTTCCATATTTGAAACAATCATATCCAATTCAGCGTATTTCCAAAGTGATTGTTGAGGAATAAAGTTCACCCATCGCAATTCACTTCACTTTCATTACCCAAAGGAATCCACCATGTCCAAGTCCATCCAAAACAGTTTCAGCCTGATCGCCCGTGTTCTCTTTGCCGCCTTGTTCCTGCCCGCCGGCATCAGCAAGCTCACCGGCTTTGCTGGCACGGTGGGCTACATCTCCTCCGTTGGCCTGCCACTGCCTGCCGTCGGAGCCGCCTTGGCGCTGACCGTGGAAATCGTCGGTAGCCTGGCACTGCTGGCAGGGTTCGGAACCCGCATCGCAGCCGTGGTTCTGGCAACATTCACGCTGGTCGCCAGTTTCTTCTTCCATGCCTACTGGGCCGTTCCTGCTGACCAGGCATTTGTCACGCAACTGCTGTTCTTCAAGAACATTGCGGTAGTGGGTGGCTTGCTGGCTCTGGCTGCCAACGGTGCGGGTGCATGGAGTCTGGACGCCCGCCGCGCCTGATCGCCCGATTGAACTTTATTAGCTGACTCAACGTAAAGGCCTCTCCATGAACACCACCATCGACCACCACGGCGTCACGCGGTCTCGCACCGTTGAGCGACTGATCACCGGTCAGGCCACTTCTGACGGTGCAGGTGTCAAACTCACCCGGGTATTGACCCAGGACCTGCAACACCGCCTGGACCCCTTCCTGATGCTCGACGCGTTCGGAAGCGACAACCCCAATGATTACATCGCCGGCTTTCCTGACCATCCGCACCGTGGTTTCGAAACGGTGACCTACATGATTGCCGGGCGCATGCGCCACCGTGACAGCGCCGGACATGAAGGCTTGCTGGAAAACGGTGGCGTGCAGTGGATGACGGCGGGCAAAGGCGTGATCCACTCGGAAATTCCGCAACAGGCCGATGGCGTCATGGAAGGCTTTCAGCTCTGGCTCAATCTCCCCGGGCGCGACAAGATGCAGGACCCGTGGTACCGGGACTTCAACCACAACGACCTGCCCAAATGGGTGACGCAGCACGGTGTTGCCGTTACCGTGATCGCCGGCACCAGCCATGGTGTGACCGGCGCTGTCACACGCGATGCAACCCAACCGCTGTACCTGGACGTGCACCTGCCAGCGGGTGCCCGCTTTGAACAGTCGCTACCCCCGGGCCACAACGCCTTTGTGTACGTCTACCGGGGCGAGGTCAGCATCGCAGGCAAGGCCATTCCCATGCAGCGTATGGCCATACTGAAAAATGATGCCGACTCCGACGGCGTCGTCATCGAGGCCCGTTCGGACGCCAAGGTCTTGTTGGTAGCCGGCAAGCCGCTCAAGGAGTCCATCGCCCAGTACGGTCCGTTCGTGATGAACACGCAGCAGGAAATCTTTCAGGCCATCAACGATTTCCGTGATGGTCGCCTGGGCGAAGTGGCCTGAAGGAGCCTCACCATGGCTGGCTGAGAGTGACTGCTGCCCCGTCTAATCGGCGGTCGGGTCTTCCAGGCCCAGCGTCTTGACACCCGCATCGCTGTCAAATTCGCTGAAATTCCAGCGGCCATCCACATAGTCCACGTGTTCCGGTGTCGGGCGCTGGGTGGGCACGGTGCCCACCAGGGCCTGGCGCATGCTGTCGATCCAGATGGGCAGCGCCAGCGTGGCGCCAAACTCGCGGGACCCCAGCGAGCGGGGTTCGTCATAGCCCATCCATGCCACCGACACGATGTCGTTGGCATAGCCCGCAAACCAGCCGTCCACCGCGTCGCTGGAAGTTCCGGTTTTGCCGGCAAGGTCCTGGCGCTCCAGCTTCACACTGGCCTGGGCGCCGGTGCCCGAGCGGGTCACTTCGCGCAGCATGCTGTCGGTGACAAAGGCGTTGCGTGCGTCGATGGCGCGGGCCTCATCGGGTGGTGTGGCCGGCCGGTCGGATTCAAACAGCACCTTGCCCTTGGAATCGCTGACGCGCTGAATCAGCCACGGGCTCACCAGGTAGCCGCCATTGGCAAACACGCCATAGGCGCTGGCCAGTTGCACCGGGGTGACCGAGCCGGTGCCCAGGGCCATGGTCAGGTTGGCCGGGTGTTTGTCGGCATCAAAGCCAAAACGCGGCAGGTACTCCCGTGCATAGGGCACGCCAATGGCCTTGAGGATGCGCACCGACACCACGTTCTTGGACTGTGCCAGTGCATCCTGCATGCGGATGGGGCCGTCGTACTTGCCGTCGTCATTGCGCGGGTCCCATTTCAGGCTCTCGGTGGTGGTGGCGGACAGCTGCACGTCGTTGATCAGCGTGGCCGGAGCAAAGCCGCGTTCCAGCGCGGCCGAGTAGATGAACGGCTTGATGGACGAGCCGGGCTGGCGCCAGGCGCTGGTGGCGTGGTTGAAATTTTTACGCCGGAAGTCAAAGCCGCCCACCAGTGCGCGGTAGGCGCCGCTTTGGGCGTTGAGCGAGACATAGGCGGCGTCCACCTCGGGCAACTGCGACATGCTCCACTTCATGTTGCGGTTTTGCACCACGCGAATCAGCGCGCCGGGGCGCAGACGCAGGGCCTTCGCCGCATTGGCCTGCAGGGCACTCGCAGCAAAACCCAGCCCTTCTCCGCTGATCTGGATGGACTCACCCGAGGCCAGATCGGCCTTCAGTGATTTGGCCGCTGCCTCGGTCACCACGGCCGGCAACAAACCGTCGCTGGCGGGGTGCTTGAGCAACAGCGCGTCGATGGCATCGTCGCGCGCATCCTCATCGGCAGGCAGGTCAATAAAGGCCTCCGGGCCCCGGTAGCCGTGGCGCTGGTCGTAGGCCAGCACATTGCGCCGCACCGCCTCGTACGCGGCCAGCTGCTCGGCCTGGTTGATGGTGGTCACCACCTTGAGCCCCATGGTGTAGGCCGACTCCTGGTACTGCGCCACCATGCTTTGGCGCACCATCTCGGCCACATAGGCGCCGTGCGCTTCGACATTGGGACTGGTGTTGATGCGGATGGGCTCGGTGCTGGCCTGCGCGTACTGCGTCGGCGTGATGTAGCCCAGGCGCAGCATGCTGCCCAGCACCAGTAGTTGCCGCTGCTTGGCGCGCTCGGGGTTCACGGCCGGGTTGTGCCGGACCGGGTTTTGCGGCACACCGGCCAGCATGGCGGCCTGCGCAATGCTCAGCTCCGGCAGCGATTTGCCAAAGTAGGTGCGCGCCGCACTGGAAAAACCGTAGCTGCGCTGCCCCAGGTAAATCTGGTTCATGTACAGCTCCAGGATCTGGTCCTTGGTCAATGCTTCTTCAATGCGGTAGGTCAGCAGTGCCTCTTTGAGCTTGCGCGACAGCGTGCGCTCCTGCGTGAGGAAGAAGTTGCGCGCCACCTGCATGGTGATGGTGGAGGCGCCCTGCTTCACGCCACCGGTCAGGTCCGACACCAGGGCGCGCGCCACGCCAATGAAGTCCACCCCGCTATGGGTGTAAAAGCGCGCATCCTCGATCGACAGCAGCGCGTTCTTCATCAGCGCGGGCGTGTCCTGGATGGCCACAAAGTCCCGGTGCTCCTGGCCAAACTCGCCAATCAGCACGTTGTCCGCCGTGTAGACACGCAACGGCAGCTTGGGCCGGTAGTCGGTGAGCGCGTCCAGCGTGGGCAGGCCCGGGGCCAGCACCAGCACAACGTAGGCTGCCAGCAGGGCGAGCGCCAGGGCCGTCAGGGCGGCGAGGCGCAGTATCCATTTCATGGCAGGACTGTCTTTTGCGGGGAAATTCGGCACGTGCATGGTTCGGCCCCGCGTGGTGTGTGGCACGGGTGGCGGGGGGTATTGTGGCCGAGGAATGGCTTGGGTCGTTAAAATCGGGGCTGTTGTCCCCTCCGCCTGAATCGTCTCCCCATGTCGCTTGCTCCCCCTGCCCGCATTTCTGTGCCCACCGTTTTGGTGACGGGTGCTGCCCGGCGCCTGGGCCGCGAGATCGCGCTGGCGCTGGCGGCGAAGGGCTGGCGGGTCGCCGTACATTACCGCGACTCACTCGATGATGCTACAAAAACAGTAGCTGATTGCGCACATTTGACGGGGGGTGCAGCCGCATTTCGTGCCAATCTGGACGATGAAATGGCGGTCCGCGGGCTGCTGCCCACGGTAGTGCAGGCGCTGGGCCATGTGGATGCCGTGGTCAACAGTGCATCCACCTTCGAGCACGACACCCACGCCACCTTCAGCTTTGCCGCCATGGAAAAGCATATGCGCAGCAATGCCGGTGCCGCCATTGTGCTGGCCCAGGCGCTGCACACCCACCTGAGCGACCGCCAGCAGCAGGCGGCGCCGAACGCACCCGCCCCGGCCGGTGCCGTGGTCAACCTGCTCGACCAGAAGCTGTGGAACCAGAACCCCGATTTTTTCAGCTACACCCTGTCCAAGGCCGCACTGGAAGCCGCCAACACGATGCTGGCGCTGGCCCTGAGCCCGCTGGTGCGGGTGGTGGGCGTGGCGCCCGGCCTGACGCTGACCAGCCACCTGCTCAGCGACGCGAAGTTCGAGGCGCTGCACAAGCTTTCCCCGCTGGGGCGATCCTCCACAGCGCAGGACGTGGCGTCCACGGTGCTGTTTGCGCTGCAAAACCAGTCCATCACCGGCACCACGCTGCTGGTGGACGGTGGCCAGCACCTGATGCGCTTTGAGCGCGATTTTTCCCTGATGTGACAGCCCCAACCCGACCATTCACCCCATGCAACACACCACGGGAAACCAGATCCTGACCCTGACCGGGCTGCGCTTTGACGCCAACCTGGGGATTCTGGAGTCCGAAAAGCTCGCGCCCCAGCCCATCCAGGTGGACGCCGAACTGAGCCTGGGTGCCCAGCCCTTGTTGCCGCACGACGACGACATCCACCACGTGCTGGACTACCGCAAGGTGCGCCAGATCATCATCGCCGAGTGCACGTCCGAGCATGTGAACCTGCTGGAAAGCCTGATCGGCAAGCTGGCGCACCGCCTGATGCAGTTGCCCGGCGTGCTGGGCGTGCGGGTGAAGATTGCCAAGCTGGAAATTTTTGATGACTGTGAAGTGGCGATTCGGGTGGAGGCGGGGGAGTGGTGAACTTCTTGCGTTATTGCTCTTTGCCCGGACTCCGGGGTGCGGACGGCCTGGCTGCCGGGGGCTCATACGCTGCGCTTTTTAAAATCGCCCCCAACAGCCAGACCGCCCACACCCCAGAGCGACCCGAGTGAGTGAGACGGCGAGTGGAGCCAGGGAAATGGGGTCGGATCCCCATTCTGGACAATCGCTTTGTCGGAAAATGAAACATTGAACGAAATGGGGCTCTGACCCCAGTTCCCGCCGTATCCGGAGAAAGATGAATTTATGAATGCCGTTTGGATAGAAAACGAAGTGACTCCCGCAGCCCGCGAGTTGAAGATCGAACGCGAAACCCACAAGCTGGAAAAACGCCTGTGCCGCCAGGTGGGCCAGGCCATCATCGACTACAACATGATTGAAGAGGGCGACCGCATCATGGTCTGTATGTCCGGTGGCAAGGACAGCTACGGCATGCTCGACATCCTGCTCAAGATGCAGCAGCGCGCGCCCATCCGCTTTGAGATCGTGGCCGTGAACCTGGACCAGAAGCAGCCCGGATTCCCCGACCACATACTGCCCGAGTACCTGAAAAACCTGGGCGTCGAGTACCACATCGAGACGCAGGACACCTACTCCATCGTCAAGCGCAACATCCCCGAAGGCAAGACCATGTGCAGCCTGTGCAGCCGCCTGCGCCGCGGCATTCTGTACAGCGTGGCGCGGCGCCTGAAGTGCAACAAGCTGGCGCTGGGCCACCACCGCGACGACATGCTGCAGACCTTCTTTCTGAACATGTTCTTTGGTGGCAAATTGAAGGGCATGCCGCCCAAGCTCACCAGCGACAACGGGGAATTCGTCGTCATCCGTCCGCTGGCCTACGTGGCCGAAAAGGACCTGATCCGCTGGGCCGCGCACCGCGAATATCCCATCATCCCGTGCTCGTTGTGCGGCAGCCAGGAGAACCTGCAGCGTGTGCAGATCGGCAACATGCTGCGCGAATGGGAAAAGCAATACCCCGGGCGCACCGAGACCATGCTCACCGCGCTGCAAAACGTGGTGCCCTCGCACCTGATGGACCACAAGCGCCATGACTTCCAGAACATCAAGGCAACCGGCGTCGCCGACGAAGACGGCGACAAGGCCTTTGACCAGGAAGAGTTCACGCCCCCGGTGCTGTCGGGCTTGCCGGGCCTGCAGGTCGTGACGGTGTGAGTCGAACCATGAGTGCCACCCGCATCATTGCCATCCGCCACGGCGAAACCGCCTGGAACGTGGACACCCGCCTGCAAGGCCACCTCGACATCGGCCTGAACACCCACGGCCAATGGCAAGCCGAGCGCGCCGCACAGGCCCTGGCGGACGAAGACATTGCCGCCATCTACACCAGCGACCTGGCCCGCGCCCGCGCCACGGCGCAGGCCATTGCCGACCAGACCAGCAACCCATCGGCCCGCAAGGTGCGCCTGCACACCGGCTTGCGCGAACGGGGGTTTGGCATTTTTGAAGGCCAGACCTACGCCCAGATCGCAGCCGACTGGCCCGAGGAGTCCCGGCGCTGGCGCCAGCGCGACCCGCACTTTGCCCCCGAGGGCGGTGAGACGCTGACCCAGCTGCGCGAGCGCATCACCCACACCGTCAACAGCCTGGCCAGCCAGCATGTGGGCGAACAAATCGTGCTGGTGGCGCACGGTGGCGTGATGGACGCGCTGTACCGCCTGGCGACCCGCCAGGACATTGAATCACCCCGCACCTGGGAGCTGGGCAATGCCGCCATCAACCGCCTGCTGTGGACACCCGATGGCCTCAGCCTGGTGGGTTGGTCCGATACCCGGCACCTGGACGATACGGTGCTGGACGAAACCAGCGCCTAAAAGACGGCCGCCGATGGCGGGGCCGTGGCCCGCAGTTTCTTGCTCAGCACGGCAATGCCCGGGTCCTGGCTGTTGATGGCGCTCATGGCCACCAGTTGCTGGTTGGCCGCTTCGCGCTGGCCATTGCGCAAATAGGCCAGGCCCAGATGGTAATGGACCTCCTCAAACCCCGTGGTCAGCGATGCAGCCCGCTCCAGCGCGGCAATGGCCGCAGCGTAGCGACCGTCCCGCAGCGCGTCCATGCCCAGACCCAGCCAGTGGTAAGGATCTTCATCCTGGCGCTGCGCCAGCAAGTCGGCATAGTGCTGCGCCTCGGCAATGCGGCCCTGCGCGGTTAGCAACCGGTGCAGGGTCCGCAGCGGCGCATACGACGGGCCGCCCAGCGCAATGGCGCGGACCAGCAATTGCTCCGCCCCGTCCACCAGATGCTTCCCGGCATAAAGCAGTGCCAGATTGGCGTAGGCCGGCGCATAGTCGGGTGCGGTTGCGATGGCAGCCCGGTAATAGGCATAGGCGCGCGCGTCGTCTTTTTGCACCAGGTATTCGCTGGCGCGGTTGTTGTAGAAGCGCGCCAGAATGGCGTCTTCGGTCAGCCACAGGCCGGAGCGGCGCGAACCCGCCTGCGGCTCAAAATCGATGATCAGCGCCCCAGGCCCGAAAGACCGGCCGTTGATGGTGACTTCGGCGTCGTTGCGCACCAAGACATTGACGTGGCCATTGATGAAGTCGACACCATCGTGCCGGTCCACGGCCAATGGAACCCGCACCTCCTGCATGCGCGCGGGAATGCGCAGGTACCGGGCCGCCGCATAGGCCAATATGGTCAATGACAGGCAGTCGCCCCGTTGGTTGTGCCAGGTCTGCGTAGCGCCCGTGGTGTGACCGCTGGCGTAGGACAGGCGTATCCCGTTGGGACCATACAGGCGGGCCACCAGCAGATCCACGCGTTGTTCAGTGGGCAGACCCAGGCTGTTGTCGGTGCGCAGGCTTTGCACCACCGCATCGTCCAGCGCAAACAGCGTGTCACGGGTTTCGGTAACCAGCGCGGGCCGGTAGCCAAAGGCCTGGTCCTGCCACAGGTCGGTCGGCGGCGCACTGGCGACCCGGTTGCTGGCGCAGCCCGCCAAACCCAGCAGACAGGAAAAGACAAGGCAAAGCTTTCGGCAAACCATGGCGCACCTCGCAAAGACTGTATGACTCCCTGCAAACAGTATGGTCCCTGGACCGGCAAATTTCCATAGGGTTGCCCCGCATTTCACAAAGCATCTGCTCGGCGAAAATACAGCATGAGCAAAGTCATCGTTTTCGCCACCCCCGTCTTTCTGTTGCTGATCGCCCTGGAGCTGCTGTGGAGCCGCTCCCGCGTGAGTCGCACCGCGGGGCAGACACCCTACCGCCTGAATGACGCCATCAACAGCATCAGCCTGGGCATGCTGAGCCAGCTGATTGGCGTGCTCACCAAGCTGCTGAACATTGGCATCTACGCGCTGGTGTTCAATGCGCTGGCGCTGTACCCCCAAACTGCGTTCTGGAGTAGCGGGTACGGCGTGCTGCTGGCGCTGGTGTTTTACGACCTGTGCTACTACTGGCTGCACCGCGCGGGCCACGTGGTGGCGCTGTTCTGGGCGGCGCATGTGGTGCACCACCAGAGCCAGCACTACAACCTGTCCACAGCACTGCGCCAGACCTCCAGCGGCTTTTTGTTCGGCTGGATTTTCTACTTGCCCATGGCTATTGCCGGCGTGCCACCCACGGTGTTTGGCATCGTGCTGCTGATCGACCTGCTCTACCAGTTCTGGGTGCACACCGAACAGGTGGGCAAGCTGGGCTGGTTTGACCGCGTGTTCTGCTCACCCAGCAACCACCGGGTGCACCACGCGGTGAACGACGACTACATCGACAAGAACTACGGTGGCATCCTGGTGCTGTGGGACCGGCTGTTTGGCACGTTTCAGGAAGAGCACGAGCCCTGCGTCTACGGCACCCGCGGCGCGCTCAACAGCTGGGACCCGCTGTGGGCCAACCTGGAGGTGTACTGGGCGCTGGCCCAGGAGTCCTGGCGCACACCCCGCTGGGGCGACAAGCTGCGCATGTGGTTCAAGCCACCGGGCTGGCAGAGTGCCGACATGGCCCGCTCCAACCCCAAGCCGGCGTTCACGCTGGAGTCGGTGCGCACCTTCAACCCGGCGCTGACACCGGCGCAGCAGTGGTTTGCCACGCTGCAGTTCTTTCTGGCCCTGGCTGCGGTGCTGGCCTTTCTGTGGCATGCCGACGCCATGCGCTTGGGCGACGCCGCCATCTGGTGCGCCGCCATCACGGCGGGCGTGTGGGCCACGGGACGCTTTCTACAGGGCCAGCTCTCCGTGCTGGAAGTGCTGACGGTGGAAAGCGCGGCGCTGGCCACGCTGGGCGCCGTCGGGCTGCTGGATGGCTACATGGTGTTCAAACCCCTGACCATGGTGCTTGCTATTATTTTTGTAGCTGCTTGCGCACGTTCTGCGGGGACTGCGACCCGATTTGATGCTTTATTGATCGCTGCTTTGGTATTTTCGCTGGCGGGCGATGTGTTCCTGATGCTGCCGGGCAACTATTTCATCCCCGGTCTGGCGTCCTTCCTGGTGGCGCATGTTTTCTACATCGCGCTGTTTCGCCAGGGCCAGGGCTGGTTCCCCAGCAAGCGGGCCTTGGCGGCCGTGCTGGCGGTGGGGGCAATCATGTACGGCATCGTCTGGGGCGGACTGGGCGACCCGGTGCTGAAGATCGCCGTGGCGGCCTATGTATCCGTCATCTCGCTGATGGCGGCGCAGGCCATGGGCCGCGCGATGGTCCAGCGCGACGCTGCTGCCCGCTGGGTCGCCTTGGGTGCCTGTGTGTTCATGGTCAGCGACTCGCTGATTGCCATCAACAAGTTTGTGATGCCCGTGGCGCTGTCTTCTCTGTGGATTCTGGCGACCTACTACTGCGCGCAAATGCTGATCGTGCACAACGCGCGCATGGCGAAGGCCTGATGGCGTCGACGGAGTCGATGTCTCGCTCGGTATGCGACACACAACTCCGAGGATGAGCAAACTGTCACGACGTCAACGAAACCTGGCAACTAGACGCCAGTGAAGAGCACCTTCATAGGGCGCTTTGCACAAGGAACGTCATACACGACGGTATTTCCAGTCGGGCTGGTTCCGTGTGTATCGCGGTATGTGAAAGTGCACTTATCAATCTCGCTCACGCTCTGTGGATCAATCTGTCCCCACGCCCAGATGCTGCCGTCGCGCGTTAATGCCAACGAGTGTGTGTCGCCAGCCGATATCGCGATAACGCCGGCAAGTCCGGTAACTTGCACCGGAGCGACGGCATCAACTCTGGTGCCGTCACCGACCTGTCCGAAGTCATTCCTGCCCCACGCCCACACCGTACCGTCGGACTTCAGAACCATTGCGTGATTGCCTCCAGCAGCAATGGCCACTCCGCCGGAAACGTTCATGTCTCTGGGTATAGACCTTGCGACTTCCAACACACTCGATCCCCAGGCGAAAACGCGGCCATCTTTCTTCAATGCCAATGATTGGTAACCTCCTGCGGCAATCGAAGTCACGTCAGCAAGACCCACAACCTGTTGGGGCAAGAGTGCGCCTACCACGGGGGTTCCCAGTTGGCCATAAATGTTGTAACCCCATCCAAAAACCGCGGAGTCTTTCCGCAATGCGAGGGCGTGTCCAGACCCGATGGCAACCGACTTGATATCGGCAAGACCAGCCACTTGTCGAGGAGTTGTATTCGGTGCAACGGGGACCCCATTTCCAATGGTCCCCCCGGCATATAGACCACCCCAACCCCACACCGTGCCGTCCGCTCGAACGGCGGCCATGTATTCAACACCGCTTGAAATCGCAACGACCGCACTCAATTCGTTTATCCGAATAGGCGCTTTGGCGCATGCGTCTGCCGATGCCCCGCCTGCACTAACGCACACATCACTGCTTGCGGTTCCAAGGTTGCCTGTGGTGTTGCGCCCCCACACCCACACGCTGCCGTCTGAGCGAAGCGCCGCTGAGCTGAGGCTTCCCGCTGCTATCTCAGTAATCCCGCCAACACCGGGAAGCTGAGCAGGCTTTGGTACGTCTGCGTTAGACCCATTGCCGACTTGGCCTACCGAGTTCCTACCCCAACCCCAAACAAACCCATCGCCGCTCAAAAAAAGAGAGTAGCCATTTCCGGCCGAGAGTCTCAGCGAGATTGGTTCGGAAACGGTTGCAGGTATAGGTGGGACGACTGTTGAAGACCCGGTGGGCGATGCCGAGCCGCCACCTCCGCATCCTGCGAAGACGAGCGGCACGCACACCAACAAAACAACATGAAAATTGAAGCAAGGGCGCAGTTGAATCACTGGAAGTCTGCTCAATGGATGCCTTTGGAAGAATCAAAAAATGAGGTGCAATGGTAAACCGGTTGCACCCTGATTCGATACCGGCAAGAAACTGGCGGGGCGCAATGTCCAATGCAAAACGGTCTACAAGCTGGCCATCGAATCGTCCTGGAAGTGGCCCGTCGCTTCGCCGGCACACATCGGTTGGTCGATTCTTGATGCCACTGATCGTGCACAACGCGCGCTTGAATATGGGCTAAGGGCTGCCGGGCGCGCCTGTCAGAAATAGCGCTGGGCGAGTAAGCGAAGCGATCCAGCGAGGCCGCTTCACGGCGAATGGGTGTACAACGCCGCACCGGCACTCGTATAGGGCGCACTAACACCCTCGCTGCCGCCCGCGACAAGCACTGCGCCATTGGATAGCAGCGTGGCCGTGTGACGCATCCTGGGCCCCTGGACCAGCGCTTGGGTCACCGACCAGGTGTTGGTTTGTGGGTCATACAACTCGGCGATGTCCGTTGGGCTGTAAACCGGGCGCACGCCCACATGGGTACCACCCACGACCAGAACCTTGCCGTTGGACAAGCTTGTTGCAGCGTGCCAGTAATGCCTTGTGGAGAGCTTTCCGGCAGGCGTCCAGGTATTGGTGTTGGTGTTGTACAGCGCTGAGACCGCGTAGTCGCTTGCTATCAAATCATCCGCCACAAACAGCACGCTTCCGCTCGATAGCAAGGTGGCCGACCCCCCGTAGGCTCGAATGGTGGGAGTAGCCGCCGCCGAGCTGGTCTGCGTTGCGGGGTCGTATAACTCCGCAGTGGCAGCGAAGCTCTGTTGATTCGCCTCGGCGATCAGGCCGCCATTGACCAGCACTTTCCCGTTGGGCAGCAGCGTTGCCAGGTGGCCCTGTCGTGCCGTGAGCAAAGTGCCAACAGACGTCCATGCATTGGTGGCGGGGTCGTAAAGCTCGACTCCATTGAAACTTGTAAAGCTGGTGTCGTTACCCCCGGAAACCAGCACCTTGCCATTGGGCAACAGCGTCGCCGTGTGCGAAGAACGCGCGGTGATCGGGCTGGAGGCCACTGTCCACGTGTTGGTTGCGGGGTCGTACAGCTCAGCCGTGGCGACGACTCCGATTTGGTTCCCCTCTCGGTTAAAACCACCCACTACCAGAACTTTGCCGTTCGGCAACAGGGTTGCCGTGTGCCCAGAACGGGCCTTGGCCAGATTGCCAGCGGGCGTCCAGAACTTGGTGGCCGGGTCGTACAGCTCGGCGTTGGCCGGATAGACATATTGCGGAATGCTTACGGTATCGTATTCCCCTCCCACGACCAGCACCCTACCGTCAGAAAGCAGAGTGGCGGTGTGGCCGTTGCGCGCGGTCTGGAGGCTACCGGTCAGGGTCCATCCGGGTTGCAGGATCGGGCTTGGTGGAGTGACCGCGGGAACAGACGATGATCCACCCCCACAAGCCGCCAACACGGTCACCGCCATGCAGACAACCACCGCGCCCAAGTTGGTATTCGAAAATCTCATTTTTATCCTCCCAGATGCCGGTAGCCGGCCACTCAAATGCGTCGAACGCATCGGCTACAGTCTACCGGGACATCGCAAAGTTGCAGCCGGGTTCAGCGCCGCTGCACCTGTAGCGCCGCCTTGAGCCGTCGCACCTCGTGCTGCAAATCCAGAATCAGCGCGGCGGCCTCCAGCCCCACGCCAAAGTCACGTTCCAGGCGGCGCGCCTCCAAAGCGCTTTGCAGGTCGGCGCTGTAGAAGTGCCAATCTTCTGGTGAGGTTGCCGGTGGCGGGGCTTCGACAATGCCAAGTTCGACCAACTGGGCGACCCAGTCCGTATCGGCACCGCAGGCATGCGCGAGTTCATGGGCCGTCATCGGATTTTCGCTGCTGATGGCCACCACGGTCTCCACGGTCACGGTGGTATAGCGGGTCATGCTCACACTCCCTCCACGCCCAGATGGCGCCTTGGATTGAACGGCGCAGCCTGGGCCAGTTGTTCATAGGCCTTGCGGGCGGCTTCGGTGTCGGCAGGCGGCAGCGCGATGTCCAGCAGCAGGTACAGATGCCCGGGTGGTTTGCCAGGCAATCCCCGGTCTTTCAGGCGCAGCTTGAGGCCGCTGCGCGCGTTCGGTGGCACGGTCACTTCCACGACGCCGCCGCTGGGCGTGGGCACCTGCACCTGTGCGCCCAGCGCAGCCTCGGTGGGCGTTACGGGCAGAGTCATGTAGAGGTCGCGGCCTTCGATGCGGTACAGCGCGTGTGGCGCAATGCGCACCTCCAGGTACAGGTCACCCGCGGCCTCACCGCCATGCCCCGGCATGCCGTGGCCCGTCAGGCGGATGAACTGGCCCGGGTGCACGCCGGCCGGTATTTTCACGCTCAGCGTGCGGTTCACAAAAACGGGCTGGCCCTGGGCGTCGGTTTCGAGCGCGCGCAGCGTGATCTCGCGCTGGGCACCGTGGATCGCATCCTCCACCGAAATCTCGATGGCGGCGTGGTGGTCCTCGCCCCGGGCGCGGTACTGCCGACTCTGCGCACCCCGGTGCTCGCCCCTGCCAAACACGGAGGAAAAGAATTCGCTGAATTCAGCGTGGTCGGCCGGCCCCTGGCCCGGCCCGCGGTGGAACTCGAAGCCCTCATCCCAGCCCGGTGGCGGCTGGAAGCCACCTTCGCCCGGATGGCCGCCACGCGCCACGCGGTCCGCCAGCGCGTCGTAGGCGGCACGCTTTTCCTTGTCGCGCAGTACATCATTGGCTTCGTTGACATCGCGCATGCGGGCCTGGGCGTCGGCCTCCTTGCTGACATCCGGGTGGTACTTGCGGGCCAGCTTGCGGTAGGCCTTGCGCACCTCATCGTCCGTGGCCGTACGCTCCACCCCCAAGATTTTGTAGTAATCCTTGAATTCCATCAAAACAGTATGCGCGCCATTTCGCTGAGAATGCGTGACAGATATCAAATCCTGAAAAGACAGGCTCCGAGCCAACGCCCCACACCACTGCCCTGCATGCCCGAACCATTGATCCCGCTCATCGAGGACGAAATTGAATGCACCGCCATTCGTGCCCAGGGCGCGGGCGGACAAAACGTCAACAAGGTCTCCAGCGCCATTCACCTGCGCTACTCCATTCCCAACTCGTCCCTGCCCGACGAAATCAAGGAACGCCTGATGGCCTTGAGCGATCAGCGCATCACGGCCGACGGTGTGGTGGTCATCAAGGCGCAAACCAGCCGCAGCCAGGAGCAGAACAAGGCGGAAGCCATCGAGCGCCTGCAGGCGCTGGTGGACAGCGTAGCCGTGCTGCCCAAACGCCGCAAACCCACCAAACCCACCAAAAGCTCGCAGCGCAAGCGGCTGGACACCAAGGCCACGCGCGGCGATGTCAAGAAGCTGCGCGGGCGGGTTTCAGGGAACGAGTAACGCCTTATTGCGCAAACCAAACCGAAGTGCACCAGCCCCAGTGCACATCGGGTCAATGGTCGTCGTCATCGTGGCACGGCGGCTTCACCACTTCATGCGCGGTCAGCACGGCATTGGCCACGCCGCTGGCCGCGATGACGGCAATACCCCACCACGCCAACGCGTCGGGCACATGGTCGAACACCAGCCAGCCGAACAGGGTGGCAAAGGCAATCTGCGCGTACAGGTAGGGCGTCAACACCACGGCCGATGCCCGCATGTAGGCCCGTATCAGCATCAGGTGCCCAAACGTTCCCAAAAACCCCACCAGCATGAACCACGGCCAATAGGTCACCAGGGCGGCCGTGTCCCAGTTGAACACCGCAATCGGGGTCATGATCACCGTGCCCGCCAGCCCGGTGTAGAAGTGGGTGGTGTAGGGATTTTCTTCGCCACTGAGTCGGCTGGTCAGCACCTGAAACCAGGCATAGGTACTCACCAGCAACACCGGAAACAGCAGCGCCCAGCTGAAGACCTGGCCGCCCGGGCGAACCACCAGCACAACGCCCAGCAAGCCAGTGGCCATCAGGACCCAGCGGCGCGGTGACACCCGGTTCTTCAGCACCCAGGCCGCCAGCGCTGTGGCTACCAGCGGTGACAGCATCACCATGGCGGTGAACTCGCCCACCGGCAAATATTGCAGCCCGAAAAAGGAACAGCAACTGGTGATGAGCAGCAGCACGCCGCGCAGGGCCTGGAAGCGCGGGTTAGGCGTTTTCAGTAGGGCACGGCCTTGCACCGGAACGCGCAATGCAAACGTCACCACCGCCTGAAACAGGTAACGAAACCACAACAGCATCAGCACCGGTGCCAGCCGGGTTGCGTGTTTGGTGGCGGTGTCGAGCGACGCAAAGGACAGCGTGGCCAACACGATCAGCAAAATGCCGGCGCCTTGCTGGGTGCGCCAATAGGACATTGCTGTGATGGAGGGGTGGTGTGCGGCCTTGCTCACTCCGCAAACAAGCCTTCGCCGGTACTTTTGGGCGCCACGCCCAGGTGCCGGTAGGCGGCCAGCGTGGCGATGCGCCCGCGCGGGGTGCGCTGCAGGTAGCCCTGCTGGATCAGGTAGGGCTCGATCACGTCTTCAATGGTTTCGCGTTCTTCGCCGATGCTGGCGGCGATGTTGTCCAGGCCGACGGGGCCGCCGTCAAAGCGGTGAATCACCGCTTCCAGCAGCTTGCGGTCCATCACATCAAAACCCTGCGGATCGACGTCGAGCATGGCCAGCGCACGGTTGGCGATGTCCAGGCTGATGTGGCCTATGCCCTTGACGTCGGCGTAGTCGCGCACGCGGCGCAGCAGGCGGTTCGCAATGCGCGGTGTGCCACGGGAGCGGCGGGCAATCTCGAAACCACCGTCGGCGTCCATCGGCGCCTTGAGCAAGCCAGCGCTGCGCGTGACGATGCGCCCCAGTTCCTCGGGCGTGTAGAACTCCAGCCGCGCCACGATGCCGAAACGGTCGCGCAACGGGTTGGTCAGCATGCCCGCACGGGTAGTGGCGCCCACCAGCGTGAAGGGCTGCAAGTCGAGCTTGATGGAGCGGGCAGCCGGGCCTTCGCCAATCATGATGTCGATCTTGTAGTCTTCCAGCGCGGGGTACAAAATCTCCTCAACAACCGGAGAGAGTCGATGAATCTCGTCGATGAACAGGACGTCGTTCTTCTCCAGATTGGTCAGCAGGGCCGCCAGGTCCTTGGGCTTTTCCAGCACCGGGCCGCTGGTCTGGCGCAGGTTCACGCCCAGCTCGGCGGCAACAATGTGGCTGAGCGTGGTCTTGCCCAGCCCGGGCGGGCCAAACAGCAGCACATGGTCCAGTGCCTCGCCGCGCATCTTGGCAGCGCTGATGAAGATCTCCAACTGCTCGCGAATCTTGGCCTGGCCCACGTACTCGTCCAGCAGTTTGGGGCGCAAGGCGCGTTCAATGGCCTCCTCTTGGGGCGAGGTGGGCGCGGCCGACACCATGCGCTTGGGCGGCGGGGCGGCAAAATCGTCGGTCTGTATGCTCACGGGGCGGGTCTGTCAGTGCAAAGGTGGTGGATGCCCACTATAGCGCGCACCGGGGCGGTGGCGGCAGCGCCCATTCAAGTTGGCGCCCGGTTTTGCCGATACGATGGGTAGACCCATTCCCACCAAAGGCGCACCCAGCCATGAACCATTCTTCTGCCTCCCACTGCGCCCTTGCGCTGCGTCCCCTGATTGGCGTCTTGGGTCTTGCGCTGTGTGCGGGTGCTTTTGCGGCCGACCCCGCCGCCGAGCACGGGGCGGCGCACGCGGCCCCGGCAGCTTCCAAACCGGCCGTGACCAAGGCATCGGCCACGGAAGGTGCAGACGTCAGCGCCAAAAAAGTGCCGGTGGACAGCCTGCCCACGGCCAGCGCCAACCCCATGGCGGAAAAAATCCGGGCCGCCATGGCTGGGACCGTGGTTGCCAGCAAGCGCATGACCGTCACGGTGGATAGCAAGGAAACCGCCGCACCGGCGCACGCACAGGAATCCGCCCATGGCGCTACGCCCGCTGCCAAAGTGCTGGCCAGCCGCCGCTACAGCCAGGCCCGCGCCGCAGCGGTAGCCGGTCACCCGGCAGCGGATGCGCCCGCCCTGGCCCACGATGCACCAGCCGCCCACGGCGGCGACGTGCACTGGGCCTACGAAGGCGAAAATGGCCCGCAGGCCTGGGGCAAGCTCAAGCCCGACTTCAACCTGTGCGCCATCGGCAAACGCCAGTCCCCCATCAACATCGAAGACGGCAACACCCTGCAGGGGCCGGCCGAGCCGGTGCAGTTTGCCTATGTGCCCAGCAATGCCACGGTGGTCAACAACGGCCACACCATCCAGGTCGACGTGCAGGGTGATAACTCCATTACCGTGCGGGGCTCTAACTACCGGCTGCTGCAGTTTCACTTCCATACGCCATCCGAAGAGCAGATCAACTTCAAGCGCTTCCCCATGGTGGCGCACCTGGTACACAAGAACAACGAAGGACAACTGGCCGTCGTGGCCGTGCTGCTGGACGAGGGCCTGGCGAACCCCCTGATTGACAAGGTCTGGACCTATATGCCGCTGGACAACGGCGACCGCGTGCGCATGCCGCAAGGCCTGCTGAACCTGACCGAGTTGCTACCCACCGACCAGCGCTACTACCAGTTCATGGGGTCCCTGACCACACCACCCTGCTCCGAAGGCGTGTTGTGGATGGTGATGAAGCAGCCCGTCACGCTCAGCAAGGGCCAGTACAAACTGTTCACCCAGCTCTACCCCAACAATGCGCGTCCCGTTCAGCCCATCAATGGACGACCGGTGCGGGAAGCGCAATAGACAGATCTACCGGGCCAGCGCGCGCAGCGCCAGTTTGATGCCCTCACTCACACCCACTTCCGCAGGCAGGGCCTTGAGCGCAGCGGCCGCTTCCTTGTCGCTGTAGCCCAGCGCCAGCAGCGCCTGCAGAATGTCGGCCTGCGCGTCGTTGACCAGGGTTGCACTGGCGCCGATGTCGGCACCCAGCTTGCCCTTGAGCTCCAGCAGCAAGCGCTCGGCGGTCTTCTTGCCAATGCCCGGCACCTTGATCAGGCGCCCGGCCTCTTGCAGCGTGACCGCCTGCGACAGCTCGCCCACGCTCATGCCCGAGAGCACGGAGAGCGCCGTGCGCGGCCCCACACCCGAGATCTTGATGAGTTCACGAAAGGCCGCACGCTCGACCGCCGAGGAAAAGCCGTACAGAATTTGTGCGTCTTCCCGCACGACAAAATGCGTCAACAACGACACCTTTTCGCCGGTGGCGGGGAGGTTGTAAAACGTGCTCATGGGCACCTGCACCTCGTAACCCACGCCGCCGCAATCCACCAGAACCTGGGGTGGATTTTTGTCGCTCAAAATGCCTGTGAGTTTGCCGATCATCGTGTGCCCTGAGTTGCTTGCCGTTTGTTGCCTATGATGGGGGACTTTTCTTTGTCTTCCCCTGACCGGAATTATCAGCTTGATTCTCAGACACACCTTTAAGCCGCTGAACAACAGCCGCCTGTCCCACCTGTGCGGCCCGACCGATGAGCACCTGCGCACCATCGAAGTGGCGCTGGATATCCACATCGCCCACCGCCACGAGCAGTTCAAGATTGAAGGGCCCAAGGCCCGGGCCCAGCGCGGCATGGACATGATCCAGGCGCTGTACGAACTGGCAGCCAAGCCCATCAGCGCCGCCACGGTGCAGCTCATGCTGTCGGGCGATGGCTCGGGCAATGAGAGCGACGGCCCCAGCCTGGCCACGCGCCGCGCCGACCTGAAACCCCGCAGCAAGAACCAGGCGGTCTACCTGGACAACATTGCCGAGCACGACATTACCTTCGGCATAGGACCGGCCGGCACCGGCAAGACCTACCTGGCCGTGGCCGCGGCGGTGGACGCCCTGCAACGCAGCGCCGTGCAGCGCATCATCCTGACCCGCCCGGCCGTGGAAGCCGGTGAACGTCTGGGCTTTTTACCCGGCGACCTGAACCAGAAGGTGGACCCTTATCTGCGCCCGCTGTACGACGCGCTGTACGACCTGATGGGCTTCGACCAGGTGCACAAGGCCTTCGAGCGCCAGGCACTGGAGATTGCACCGCTGGGCTTCATGCGCGGGCGCACGCTGAACAACGCCTTTGTGATTCTGGACGAGGCGCAAAACACCACGCCCGAGCAGATGAAGATGTTTTTGACCCGCATTGGTTTTGGTGCCAAGGCCGTCATCACCGGCGACGTCAGCCAGATCGACCTGCCCAAGACCCAGCTCAGCGGCCTGGTGGACGCCGAGCGCGTGCTGCGCCGTGTGAGCGGCATTGCCATCACCCGCCTGACCAGCGCCGACATCGTGCGCCACCCGCTGGTGGCCCGCGTGGTGGACGCCTACGACGCGGCCCGCCTGGAAGAGCTGCCGTCCATCGCCATTCCCGAAGAAGCGCCGGAACTGCCCCGCGTTGGTCTGCCCAAGACCCGCACGCCCAGCCGCCGCTCCATCGTCAAACCCTGAAACCGCTCCACTGCAATACGCCCCAACCATGCTGCCCGCTCTCACGCTCTCACTGCAATTCAGTTCCGTGGCCAATGCCGCCAAGCACCGCGCTGCCCTGCCCCGCCATATGGTGAACAAATGGATTCGCCACGCCCTGCAAACCGATGCCGAAATCACCGTGCGCATTGTGGACGCCGAAGAGGGCCAGACCCTGAACCGCGAGTACCGCAAAAAAGACTACGCCACCAATGTACTGACTTTCGACTACACGCAGGAACCCGTCGTCACTGCGGACCTGGTGCTGTGTGCCCCAGTCGTAGCCCAAGAGGCCAAGGAACAGAAGAAGACCCTGCAAGCCCACTACGCGCACCTGATCGTGCACGGCACCCTGCACGCGCAGGGCTGGGATCATGACGAGGATGAGGACGCGCAAGTGATGGAACTGCGCGAGACCGAGATCATGGCGCGGCTGGGGTTCAAGAACCCGTATTGACAAAAATGACCGTCAGCCCCCGCAACACTGCGCAAGAAGCGCGCACCAGACCTGCGAAGTGGGCTGAAAAATAGTGCCCCACACGTGCCATGAAGTGTAAGGAAATGCAATGCGTTTTGACTCGCAAGAGGCCTGGCCGTAGACTTGTAATAATCATTTTTCAGGTCCTCCAACCATGCAGCTTCTCAATCGCCTCATCGCCTCTCTTGTCATTGCGTCCACCATCACTTTGGGGGTTCCGTTCAGCGCACAAGCAGCGATTGTTCCTACCAGCGACACGATCTCTCAGGACGTGGCATCAACCAATCGGGACAAGGTGAACACTTTCCTTGCACGGGCCGATGTGCGCAATGGTCTGCAAAAGCAGGGCTTGAATGCGGCGGACGCCAGCGAGCGCGTGCGCGCCATGTCCGACCAGGAAGTGGCGCAACTTGCGGGCCGCATCGACCAGGCCCCCGCCGGTGGAGAAATATTGGGAATGCTGTTTACCGTCTTTATCGTTTTGCTGGTCACGGACATTCTGGGCCTGACCAAAGTATTCCCGTTCACCCGATCGGTGCGATGAACCGGTTTTGCCGATTACTGGCAGCCCCCGCAATAGCGGGGGTTTTTGTTTGTGCCGCGCTCAGCGGTTGTGCGACGCCACAGGTCACGCACATTCAAACGCTGCCCACCGCTGAAATAGCACACAACGCGGGGCCATTGAATACGCCCTTTATCGCCCAGACAGACTACGAATGCGGGCCCGCCGCACTGGCCATGGTCATGCAGGCGGCAGGACTCGCAGTCACCGCCGATGTGCTGACCAGCCAGGTGTATTTACCGGGTCGCCTGGGATCGCTGCAGGTCGAAATGCTTTCCGCCACGCGCCGCCATGGGCTGCTGCCCTATCGCTTGAGGCCGCGTCTACAGGACGTCTTGCAAGAGGTCGCTGCCGGCAACCCGGTCATCGTGTTTCAGAACCTGGCGCTTCCCATTTATCCGGTCTGGCATTACGCCGTCGTCATTGGCTACGACCTGGAGCGCAACACCGTCGTGCTGCATTCCGGCCGCACCGAGCGCATGGAGATGTCGCTATTCACCTTCGAGCGCACATGGGCCCGCGCTGGCTACTGGGCCATGGTTGCCATGCAGCCGACGTCCTTGCCGGCCAACACCGATCCCGACGATCTGGCGCTGGCCGTGGCCGCACTGGAACCGGTCAACCCCGCCGCCGCCCATACGGCCTACGAAACCGCGCGGGCCAGGTGGCCCAAGAGGCGCGCCTTCCTGCTGGGCAGAGGCAATAGCTCTTACGCACAGCGCAACCTCGCCAGAGCCCTTGCGGAGTACCGGGAAGCGGTCACGATAGACCCCGAATTTGCGGATGGATGGAACAACCTTGCGCAAGTCTTGCTGGAGCAGGGCAACAGAAAAGAGGGACTCGATGCTATTCACCGGGCGATCCGCATCGGCGGCCCGCGACTGGCCACCTACGAGGACCTGTCGCGAGAATTCGACGTCCAGTAGAACCCGCTTGCGCAAGCCCTAGACCCCCCCCTGCATTGCGCGCTATCCACTCTGCGTAGGGCGCGTAAATGTAGGGTAACGTGAAGGAAGTCGTCAAATATGCCAGATCACTCGACTCCATCACTTGTTACGAATCGGCCTTCCAACACCGCCACTGAGCAAAATTGTCCGCTAACCCTCGTCAATACGGCGTAAGCAGCTACACAATCAATAGCATCCTCAAACAGCAAACGAAGCAGACAGAGGTGTCCCATCCGCCGCCAGCGTCTCCCCCTTGCGCTCGGTGATCAGCCCATAGGCGTGCGGCTGGCGATGCAGGTCGAAGTTGAAGGTGGTGCGTTTGTAGATGGCGCAGAAGTCCAGGTCGCAGCGGGCAATCGCCATTTCGTCGCCCTTGGTCAGGCAACGCGCCACCACCTCGCCGGACGGCGCGATGATGCAGCTGCCGCCTATGCTGTCCACACCCTCTTCCACGCCGGCCTTGGCCACGCCCACGACCCAGGTGCCGTTCTGGTAGGCGCCGGCCTGCATGGAGAGCTGGTTGTGGAACAGGGACAGGTCGTCATGCTCGGGCGCCGGCGCATTGTGCACCGGTGTGTTGTAGCCGATCAACACCATCTCCACGCCCTGCAGGCCCATCACGCGGTAGGTCTCGGCCCAGCGCCGGTCGTTGCAGATGGCCATGCCCATGATGCCGCCAAAGGCCTGCGTTACGCCCCAGCCGTCTCCGGCCGTGAAGTAGCGTTTCTCCAGATGCTGGAAGCGCCGCCAGGGCTCGTGCTCCTTGTGGCCGGGCAGGTGCACCTTGCGGTACTTGGCGACGACCTGGCCGCTGCGGTCCACCAGGATGGAGGTGTTGTAGCGCACATCGCCCGTGGCTTCCTGCGCCAGCTCGGCGTAACCGAGGTAGAAGCCCACCCCCAACGCCTTGGACAAATCGAACAGCGGTTGCGTGGCCGCGTTGGGCATGCTGCGCTCGAAGAAGCTGTTGATCTCGGCCTCGTCCTCGATGTACCAGCGCGGGAAGAAGGTGGTGAGCGCCAGTTCGGGGAAGACGATGAGCTGCGCGCCCACGGCGTGGGCCTGGCGCATCAGGTCACACAGGCGGGCCACCACCTGGGTGCGGGAGTCGGCGCGTTGAATGGGGCCAAGTTGGCCGAGGGCGACGTTGAGGTAGCGGGGCATAGAAGTTGATGGGTAGAAGTTGAATTAACTTGGGCGATTGGCCAGCGCCAGCACCACCTGCAGCAGCAACTGTGCGCCGCGCTGCAGGTCGGCCGGTTCGGTGTGCTCGCGCACGTTGTGGCTGAGGCCGCCCACGCTGGGCACAAAGACCATGGCGCTGGGGCAGACGCGGGCCAGCATCTGTGCGTCGTGGCCAGCGCCGCTGGGCATGCGCTGATGGCTGGCGCCCAGGGCTTGCGCCTGCTGCTCCACCAGGTTCACCACCATGGGGTCAAAGGCCACCGGCTCGAAGCGGGCCAGGGCGCGGGAGGTGATGCGCACGCCCTCCGCGTGCGCTGCCTGCTGGGCATAGGCGTGCAGATCGCGTTCGGCCTGCGCCAGCGCGGCGCTGTCGGTATTGCGCAGGTCCACGGTAAACACGGCCCTTTGCGCGATGACGTTGACCAGGTTCGGGCTAAGCCGCACGGCACCCACGGTGGCCAGTTGGCGGCCGCCCATGCGCGTGCTCAGCTCCCGCACAAACACTGCTACCTGTGCAGCCACCAGCGCAGCATCGTGGCGCAGCGCCATGGGCGTGGTGCCGGCGTGGTTGGATTGGCCTTCCACGGTGAACTCGGTCCACGATATGCCCTGCACGCCTTCGACCACGCCGATCTGCAGGCCCATCTGCTCCAGCACCGGGCCCTGTTCGATGTGCAGCTCCACATAGCTGTCCACCACCGGCGCGCCCACCGGAGCCGTGCCCTGGTAGCCGATGCGTTGCAACTCGGCCTGGACCGATGCGCCGTCAGCATCGCAGGTGGCCAACGCGTCCTGCAGGGGCATTCCGCCGACATAGACCAGGCTGCCCATCATGTCGGGCTGAAAGCGCGCACCTTCTTCATTGGTGAACACGGCCACGGCCAGCGGGCGACGGATCTGGATGCCGGCCTCGCGCAGCGTGGCCACTACTTCCAGACCGGCCAGCACGCCGTAGTTGCCGTCATACAGGCCACCGGTGCGCACGGTGTCGATGTGTGAGCCCACCATCACCGGGTGCAGATCGTCGGTGCCGGGAAAGGTGCCGACGATGTTGCCGATGGCATCGATATCAACATGCATGCCCAACTCGCGCATGCGGGCCACCGTCCAGTCGCGGCCCGCGCGGTCGGCATCGGTCAGGGCCAGGCGGTTGACACCACCACCGGGCAGCGCGCCGATCTGGCCCAGTGCCTGTAGGCTATCCAGCAGACGCTGGCCGTTGATCTGTGGTGCCGTCATGCCGCTGCCCCGTCCGCCAGCACCTGGGCGGCGCTGCGGCCTACCAGTTGCTGGTACAGCGCGGGGTCGGTGTCGCCCTCGCTGCCAAACAGCAGCACGCGGCTATCAGGCCCCAGGCCCAGGGATACACGGGCAGCGGGGTCCTGCGCCGCGAGCAGGGCCGCGGCCAGGCCTGCCACGGCGGACTCGCCGGCCACAATGACCGGATTGGCGCCGTCAGGGCTGGCCAGCAGGCGCATGGCGTCGATCGCGGCAGCATCGGGAATGGTGCAGAACGCATTGGCACCGGTGGCCAGAAAATCCCAGGCCAGCAGGGACACCTCGCCGCACGCCAGGCCCGCCATCAGCGTGTCCAGATCCCCCTTGACCGCCACCACCGCACCGGCCCTTGCGCTTTGCAGCAGGCAGTCGGCCTGCTGCGGCTCCACCACCACGAACACCGGGCGCTGCTCCGGGTTGCGCTCCCAGAAATAGGCGCAGACTGCCGCCGCAAAGCCCCCCACACCGGCCTGCACAAACACATGCGTGGGCCACTGCGGCAGGGCGCTCACCGCCTCATGCACCATGAGTTGGTAGCCCTGCATCACGTCGCGCGGAATGTCCATGTAGCCGGGGTAGGAGGTGTCGGAAATCACAAACCAGCCATTGGCCCTGGCATCGCGGTCGGCCTGCTGCACTGCATCGTCGTAGTTGCCGGCGGTGCGCACCACCTGCGCACCGTAGCGGGCAATGGCCTGCTTGCGCCCCTCGCTGACGGTGGCGTGGATGTAAATGACGCAGCGGCAGCCCAGCATCTGCGCGCCCCAGGCCACCGAGCGACCGTGGTTGCCGTCGGTGGCGCAGGTGACGGTGATGTCGGCGCAGGCCTGGCGCAGAGCCGGCTCGCTCTGCAGCTCGGCATGGCTCACGCTGCGACCCAGGCGCTGGCCCAACTCACGACACAGCAGGCGCGCCACGGCATAGGCACCGCCCAATGCTTTGAAACTGCCCAGGCCAAAGCGCGAGCCCTCGTCCTTGTAGTGGATGCTGGCCACGCCAGCGTCGCGTGCCAGCCCCGGCAAGGCGCACAGGGGTGTTTGCGCATAGCCGGGCCAGGAGGTGATGACGGCCTGGGCCTGCTCCAGCGCAGCCGCGCTGAGCAGGGTGCTGCGGTGTGCGCCATAGGGCTCGGCGGGTTGAAAGCGGGGATTGGTCAGCAGCGTGAACGGGTGTTGGGGGAGTGATTTCATGGGGGTGCGGGGTTTTAAAAAGAGGGTTCCAGGTCGTCCAGTTGCGCATGGACTTGTTCGATGGCGGCCATGCGGGCGCGGGCCTTTTTGGGCAGATGGGCCAGCGTGGCGGTGGCCAGGTAGTTGATCAGGCTGATGGCCCCCACATAGGAGTCAAAAATGGCCTCCCCCTGCGGCGGGCAAATGAACAGGGCCTGCGCCCGCGCCGCCAACGTCGACACGCGCGCATCGCTGACCAGCACCAGTGCGGCACCGGCATCGCAGGCAATGCCAACCACTTGACTCAGACGGCGCGTGCGGCGGCGAAAGTCCATGGCCAGCAACACGTCGCCGCGCTGAATTTCGGCCAACAGTTCGGCATCTTCCCCCGAGCCTTCGTTGAGCAGGTGGACTTCGGCGCGCAACTGCGACAGCAGCGCTTGCGCGTAAAACGCGGCCATATAGCCATTGCGGTAGCCCACCACCCAGACCCGGCGCGCACCTACCAGCAGCTTGGCCGCCTGCTGCACGCTGGCGTCGCTCAGGCTCTCAGCCAGTGCCTGCAACTGCTGGCCATCTTGCGCAATGTGCTGCTGCAAGGGGCTGGCGCGCAGGCCCTGCTGCGCCACGCGGCTCAAGGGCGAGGGCTGGGATGCGCCCTTGCGCTGGTGTTGCCGGAAGGCCTGGAAATCGGCAAAGCCCAGGCGCTTGAAGAAACGCGCCGTGCTGGCCTTGGAGACGCCCGCCAGCGCCGCCAGCTCGGTGGCGCTGTAGGCCAGCAGGTCTTTTTCATGGGCCAGCACCACATCGGCCAGCTTCCGGTCCACCAGGGACAACGCCTCGTACTGGGCCTGAATACGGTCGCGCAAAGTGAGTTTAGATGTCACGGTCAAAGGCATGTTAGGTTTTGGTGCCGTCGTCCCCAAATCAGGGCAGTTGGCGCACCAATGTGGAACATGTGTATCATACACTTGCGTATAAGAAACAAATGTTTCACATTGTTCACCGTCTGTTTGCAAGGGCAATGCCAGGTGCTGCAAGTGGCATACATCTTGCGCAAGTGGCATGTGTTCAATTCTTTTTTGACAGGAAACCCCCATGAAGTTCAAAGCGCTCTCTCCATTGGCTGGTCTGTTTGCCAGTGCCATCCTGACCCTAGGTTTGCCCGCCCACGCTGCGGATGAATCCCTCTCCTCCGTGCTGGCCAAGAAGTCCATTGCCCTGGGCGTGGCCTCCGACTTCCCGCCCTATGGCTATATGGGCCCCGACTTCAAACTCACCGGCGTGGACGTGGCCACGGCGCAGCTGATTGCCGACAAGCTGGGCGTGAAGGCCGAGCTCGTGCCCGTGAGCACACCCAACCGCATTCCCTACCTGCAGACCAAGAAGATCGACCTGATCGTCTCGGCCCTGGGCAAGAACCCAGAGCGCGAGAAGGTGATCGACTTCACCGTGGCCTACGCGCCCTTCTTCCAGGCCGTGTTTGGCCCCAAGGCACTGAACATCAAGAGCTTTGACGATCTGGCCGGCAAGAGCATTGCCGTGACCCGCGGCACCATCCAGGACGACGTGCTGCAAAAGGTGGCCCCGCCCACGCTGAAGATCCAGCGCTTTGAAGACGATGCCACCACCGTGGCCGCCTTCATCTCGCAGCAAACCCAGTTGCTGGCCACCGGTGCTGCCGTGGCCGCCGCCGCCGTGCAGAAGAACCCGCAAGTGCAGGCGGAGTACAAGCTGCTGCTGAAAGACTCGCCCAACTTCATCGGTGTGCGCAAGGGTGAGGCCGCGCTGCTGACCAGGGTGAACGAGATCCTGCGCGCGGCCAAGGCCGACGGCACGCTGGAGCAGTACTCGCAAAAATGGCTGGGCCGTGGTACCGGTGTGCTGCCTGATTAAGCCGACGCAGCGCTAACAACAACACACCTCGCCCACCCGGATTACCATGATCGAATTCGACTTTGCCGTGGTTCTGGCCCAGTGGCCCATGCTGATGCGCGGGCTGGGCCTGACGATGATGCTCACAGCCGCTTCGGCGGTGCTGGGAGCGCTGTTGGGCACCGCCTGTGCGTGGGCGCGGCTGCATGGCAGCAGGGGCTTTAAACGGGTGGTGGGCGCCTATGTGGAACTGGTGCGCAACACACCTTTCATCATCCAGCTATTTTTCATATTCTTCGGCCTGCCGTCGCTCGGGCTGCGGCTGTCGGTGGAAGTGGCCTGCGTGCTGGCCATGGTGTTCAACCTGGGGGCTTACGCATGCGAGATCGTGCGCGCCGGCCTGATGACCACGCCCCGGGGACAACTGGAAGCGGCCATGAGCCTGGCGCTCACACCGTGGCAGACCTTCTCGCGCGTGGTGCTGCCGCCAGCACTGGCGCGCATCTGGCCCGCACTGGTGAGCCAGATCATCATCGTCATGCTGGGCTCGGCGGTGTGCGGGCAGATCTCGGCGGAAGAACTGTCGCAGGCGGCCAATCTGATTTCCAGCCGCACCTTTCGCAGCTTTGAGTCCTACATCATCGTGACCGTCATCTACCTGCTGCTGGCCATTGCGTTGCGGCAGTTGCTGTATTGGGTGGGGCCGCGCTTCATTTTTGTCAGCCGCTAGCGAGCACAGCCCCATGGTTCAGTTTTCACTCTGGGATATTTTTACCTTTCTGCTGGCGGCCGTGCGCTGGACGGTGGCGCTGTCGCTGATTGCCTTTGTCGGCGGCGGGCTGGTCGGCATGGGCCTGCTGTTGCTGCGCTTCACCAAGCTGCGCGGTGCGGGCACGGCGGTGGCCTGGTATGTGCAAATTTTTCAGGGCACGCCGCTGCTGATGCAGCTCTTTTTGGTCTACTTTGGACTGGCCCTGCTGGGCATGGACACCTCGCCGCTGGTGTCGGCAGCCATCTGCCTCACGCTGTATGCCAGCGCCTACCTGACCGAGATCTGGCGCGGTTGTGTCAACGCCATTCCGAAAGGCCAGTGGGAGGCATCCACCACCCTGGCGCTGAACTACACGCAGCAGATGCGCTATGTGATCCTGCCGCAGGCGCTGCGCGTGGCCATAGCCCCCACGGTGGGCTTTCTGGTGCAAATCATCAAGGGCACGGCGCTGGCTTCCGTCATCGGCTTTGTGGAGCTGACCAAGGCCGGCCAGATGATCTCCAACGCCACCTACCAACCGTTTCTGGCCTACACCTTTGTGGGTCTTTTGTACTTTGCCCTGTGCTACCCGCTGTCGTGGTGGAGCCAGCGGCTGGAAAACCGCCGCCTGACCTGATCTATGACCGAAACATCACCCAATCCCCCCTTTGCACTGGTTGACATTCGCGGCCTGCACAAAAGTTTTGGCGCCACCGAAGTGCTCAAGGGCATTGACCTGCAGGTAGGCCGCAAGGAAGTGGTCTGCATCATCGGCAAGAGCGGCTCGGGCAAGAGCACGCTCTTACGCTGTATCAACGCGCTAGAGACCTTCGAGCGTGGCAGCCTGTCGGTAGACGGCCAGGCCCTGCAGCACAACGATGCCAACGCCATGCGCGAGCTGCGCCAGCAGGTGGGCATGATTTTTCAGAGTTTCAACCTGTTTCCGCACCTGAGTGCCGGGCGCAACGTGATGCTGGCCCCGTCGCTGGTCAAGGGCCTGCCTAAGGAAGAGGCGCGCGCGCGCGCCCAGGGCCTGATGGATCGCGTGGGCTTGGGTAGCCTGTTTGACCGCATGCCCGAGCAACTCTCGGGCGGCCAGCAGCAGCGGGTAGCGATTGCCCGCGCCCTGGCCATGGACCCGACGGTGCTGTTGTGCGATGAGATTACGTCAGCCCTGGACCCCGAGCTGGTGGGTGAAGTGCTGCAGGTGGTGGAGATGCTGGCCAATGAGGGCATGACGCTGATCCTGGTCACGCACGAAATGGCTTTTGCCCGCAAGGTGAGTGACCGCGTGGTGTTCATGCACCAGGGGCTGATCCACGAAGCGGGCACGCCGGACGAGATTTTCAACCGGCCGCAGACGCCGGAACTGCGGCAGTTTTTGTCAGCGGTGCACGACTGACAAAAATAGCCGCTAGCGAGGCCGCGATGTAACCCCTTGGGCCAACGACAGCGTACCGCTCCTGAACAGGTAATGGTTGGTGGCATCCTGCCACCATAACTTGGCGGCATCCGCCCCCGATACGGCACTCAAGATAAGGTCGGCCGTCAACACCAACTGTTGCCCATTGAACAGGGTAAACAATGCGGTCCCGTCGGTTTGTATGATCATCCAGCCGCCGAACGCCGAACCCAGCTGAGCAGACAGTCCGTCGGTGTCCAGGAACGCCGGGCGCAGGACCTGCGTATTGCCAGCGCTGTCGGTAAAGCGGTACAGGCCATCAGAACCCCGTACCAGACTGGGCGCTCCGGGTGTGCCGGGGCTTACCAAATAGTCTGGTCGCGCCACATACACGACGCCGCCCACCGTGAGGGTAATGACACCCTGCGCGCTGATGTTTGCGCTAAGTCCGGCGCCGTTCAAGACTGCGCCAAATTCGCCCAGGTTGTAGAGCGCCGGCGCAATGTTGAAATTGCCGCAACTGGTTCCGATGTTCAGAATGTTGGAGCTTCCCAGATGAATGTCCGCGCTCTGGTTGGTGCCGGTGCTGGCCGCCACGGCATAAAAGGAAATCACCCGGCCGCCCTGCGAGATTCGGGCGCCACCATTGGCGGTCTGCCCCAGGTAGACGGCGTCGGCGCCGAACAGGCTGCGCACCGTGGCCATCAGGCAGTCGATCATGCTTGGGCCATTCCCCGCACTCAAATTCAGCACCGTGGGTTGCGTGCCGATGCCCGACACCGGTGGCAATCCTGCGATGGGAGGTATGGGGTCAGAAGGTGCTGCAGCCGCCACCACCGTCAGGCTTGCAGTGGCCGTCTTGGTGCCTCCGACAATATAGGCTGCAGAGGTCGTCACGGAGTTGTTCTTGACGCCCAGGGTGGTGCCGGTGACATTGACCGAAAACGAGCAGTTGCCGAGCACGGCTATGTTCATGGCCGCCAGGCTAATGGTTCCAGCGCCGGCGTTCGCGGTAACCGTACCTGGCGCGGAACCACCCGAGCACGTGACCGCCGATAGCGCGTTTGGCGTCGCCACCACCAATCCGGCAGGCAGGGTATCGGTAAAGCCAAATGCACCCGTTCCCCCGCCGCCGCCGGCATTCCCCAGTGACAGATTAAATGTCAAACTGGTGCTACCGTTGATCTCGATATTCGCCGCCCCAAACGCCTTGGTGAACGTCAATACCGAAGCATTACCGGCATGGGCCGTCGACGACAGCGCCATGAGCCAAAGCGTGGCCAGCAAGAGGGCGGCGGTGCGGGCGAATCTAAACATGGGGACTACTCCTGAGCGTTGAGCGGAAAAGCAAGCGGCGATTTTAGGGGCTCCGTCGACCAGCCATCCCCCCTGTAAACCCGCATGCTGGTGCCCAATGGTGGCGGCGCTCAACGCCGTTTGTTGGGGCTGCGGCGACCTGTTGACTTGGGCACAGTCTGCGCCCAGGCTTGGCCTACCTTCCAAAACGGCAGCCACAACAGATCCAGCAACGACAGCCTGGGACCAGCGGCCAGTTCAGCAATGCCCATGCGCATCGCTTGATGGCCTTGTGCCGGTTGTGCGCAATAGCTGCGAAAGAGTCGATCCCACCAGGGAAAGACCATGCCAAAATTGGAGTTGCCTTCATCCATTCGGATGGAATGGTGGACAGCGTGCATGTCAGGCGTGATCAACACCTGCCTGAGCCATCGATCCACAGCGGGAGGCAGCCCAAGGTTGGCGTGGCAAAACAGCGCATGCACTTGCTGCAACGCGGCGTACAACAAAATCGCAAAAAGGGGCATTCCCCCTGCGGCAAAGAGGAACACGAGCACAAAGGCATTCACCAACAGTTCCAGAGGATGGTGGCGAATGGCGGTCGATGCATCCATGGAAGTGTCGCTGTGGTGAATCTTGTGGAGTCGCCACCACCAGGGTACGTAGTGCGCGGCCACATGCAGCGCGTACTGGAGCAGATCAATGACCAGCACCCCCACTACCAGCTTGATCCAGGTGGGCCATGGGGCAGCAGCCAAACCACCCCACCCCAGTGCACCACCCCACTGAATCGCATCCGCGCTGAGTGAATCAAACGCCAGATTCATGAATACCGCTCCGAGGACATACAGGGCGATGTTCGTTTGCCAGCGTGGCCGTCTGTCAGATCGTGCCGGTACGCGGGGCTTGCGCAACTCGACCCATGCAAAAAACCCCAGCCCGACAGCAATAACCACCTGCGTTATCGGTTCGAGATGTTGAAGGACGCTGTTAAGAAGAGCCATGGCAGCAGAGGATAGTGCAAAAAATGAAAACACCAGGGCTTTTAGCAGTCCTGAACACCCGTTGAATTACGCACTATCCACTTGGCGTAGGGCGCGTAGATAAAGTGGATGGGGACAGCGTGAATGGCGGGCAACTCGTAGCTGTGCAGTTCCCGGATCGCGGCTTCGATGGCGGCGTACTGCGCATCCGTAGTCTTGAAGGTGACGCGAAACTCCGGCTCGTTCTGGACCGCGCCGTTCCAGGTGTAGAAGCTCTCGATCTCCGCTATCTGCGCGCAGGCTGCCAGCTTGCGTTCGACCAACGCACGCGCCATCGACTGCGCCTCGGCGCGGCTGCCAACGGTGGTGATCACGGCGATGGGATTCATGACGCATGGCCCCCTGTCCGCTCACCCAGTGCCGCACGCCATGCCGCGAGCTTTTGTTCGAACGAAACGGCATGTGCGGGACTGGTAGACGGCAGGCGGACATAGCGGATGCCTTGCAGGGTTAGGCCCGGCAGCACATGCTTGTTGTAACTCGTCTGCGCCTCGGCGCCGTTGAAGCAGACAAGCTGGATGTCGGGGTGATCGCTGAAAAAGGACGAAAAATCATTGGGGACGCGCGTGCCTGCCAGAATGGAACTGTCCAGGCTGCCGGGACGCACACAACTCTGCAACACATCCCAGACGGCGATGCCATAACGCGTGAGCGCGTCAACCCGCGCGTCATACGGCGCCGACGCCTCGAATCCGGCAACGCAGGCCATGATGCGCCAGAAATGGTTGCGTGGATGGGCGTAGTACTGCTGCGCCTTCAGCGAGGCGGCGCCGGGCATGCTGCCCAGGATCAGCACGGTTGCTGACGGACGGGACAAGGGCTTGAAGCTGGTGACAAAGCTCATGGTCGACGGCCTGCGCTGCCAGGACAAGCCCCGGAAATTGGGGCCAACACAGCCGCCTCGGCCTCGACCGTCAACGCGGCAGCAGAGCTTGCCGCGCTACCGGCGTCCAGCGCCCAGGCCAGCGTGTCACGTGCTGTTTCAACCCAGGGCCGCGTCGTCAGCCCGGCCTGCACGGCCCGCTGGTCGGATGCCAGCAGCATGCCACCGTACTGCGGGTCCGCTTCGGGTATCCACAGCGGCAGGCCGGTCCACGGCTCCACCTTGGCACGCAGCAGGTCCGCGTCGTCACACCACACCCACCGTGCGTCACTGCCAGCGGCCTGGCGGCAGGCCTCCAGTAGACCCGCCATGGTGCCAGAGGGACCCACGCCGTGGAACACGCCTGACTTGCGTTGTGTTGCCCACTGCACGCACCCTGCGGCCAGGTCGCGCACGTCGATGAAATGCACCGGCCGCTGCGGCCTTCCCGGCGCCAGTACAACACCCCCACGGGCGACGCGCAGCGGCCAGTACGTAAAACGCCCGGTTGGATCGTACGGACCCACAATGAGCCCGGGACGCACCACGGTGACGCCGCCGGGAAACGCGGCCTGGATCACTTCCTCGGCACGGGCTTTGCCACCGCCATAGCCGTCGGTGTCCGTGGTCACCGGCGCTGATTCGTCATAGACAAGGCCGGGCGCGAACTGCGCATACACCGAGATGCTGGAGACAAACACATAGTGAGCAACCGGGTCGCGCAGTGCGTCGGCCGTGCGCTGCAGTTGTGCGGGCGTATAGCCGCTGCAATCCACCACGGCGTCGAAATGGCGTCCACGCAGTGCGCCCAGATCACCATCGCGATCGCCGCGCAGCCGCTCGACGGGCTGAGCGAACTGAACGTCCCTGGTGCCGCGATTGAGCAGCGTGACCTCGCAACCCGCCGCCAGTGCGGCGTCGACCACATGCCGGCCCAGGAACACGGTGCCGCCCAATACCAAAAGTTTCATCATCGCCCCCTCTGCGCTATGGAGTCCGCGTGCTTGAGCATAATCGGCAACCCAGGTTCCACCAAATCACCATGCGCGCACTGATCGACTTCGCCGCCATTCAGGCACCGGCTGACCCCCGTGGCAGCCCATCGGCACAGCGCCCGATGCCCGCCGGCTCTGCCGCCTTGCGCGTGGCGTTTGGCGATCCATGCGAAGTGTTGGTGGCACATGAACTGGGTCAGGTCAAGGCGGTATTGCAGGCGGTGCATGAACGGTCCCTGCAAGGCCAGTGGTGTGTGGGCTATGTGCGCTACGAGGCGGCACCGGCCTTCGACAGCGCACTGGTGGTGCACCCGACAACGGGCCCACTGGTGTGGTTTGGCGTGCACGATGCGCCGCTGCCGTCTGCCGAAGATCTGAATCTGCCGTCGCCCGAGCCTGCAACGGATGCCGCCCATCGGCCAACCGGTGACACGTGTCGCGTCACCTGGCAGCCGGGCATGGCACGGTCGACGTTCGATGCGGCCATCGCCCGCTTGCACCAGGCCATAGCCGATGGCGAGATCTACCAGGCCAACTTCACCACCCGCAATGTAGGGCAGTTGCACGTACCGCCATGGGAGCTGTTTGCGGCCATGCGCCAGGCCCAGCCCGGTGGGTTTGCGGCGTATCTGGACACGGGCGACGAACAGGTGCTCTCCGTGTCACCCGAATTGTTTTTTGACTGGCACCAGGGGCACATCGTCACACGACCCATGAAGGGCACGGCCCCGCGCGGCAACAGCCCGGAAGAAGACGCCGCGCTGGTGCAGGCGCTGCTCAGTTCGCCCAAGGAGCGGGCCGAGAACGTGATGATCGTGGACCTGATCCGCAACGACCTGTCGCGCGTGGCCACGCCTTTTTCGGTGAAGGTGGACGGACTGTGCCGGGTGCAGGCGCTGTCCACCGTGTGGCAAATGGTGACCGACGTGCATGCCGATACGCGCACCGGCACCAGCCTGGTGGACGTATTTGGCGCGCTGTTTCCCTGCGGCTCGGTCACCGGCGCGCCCAAGGTGCAAGCCATGCGCCTGATTCGGGAACTGGAAGACACCGACCGCGGTGTTTACTGCGGTGCCGTGGGGATCGTGCGGCCTGGCGGCAGCGCCACGTTCAATGTGCCGATCCGAACCGCCGTGGTACGGGGGGCGATCGTTCGCGCTGGCACCGGCAGCGGTATCACAGCCGATTCACAGGCCAGCGCCGAATGGCAGGAGTGGCAGCACAAGCAGACGTTTTTGAACCGGGCCAGCCAGGCGTTTGAGATTCTGGAAACCCTGGCGATGCAGGACGGCACGCTCCAGCACGAAGCGGCGCACCTGGCCCGCATGGCGGCCTCCGCTGCGCATTTCGGCTTTCCGTGGTCGCTCCAGGGTGCGCAGCAAGCCTTGGCGACGCTGCGGCTCCAGCACCCCGGCGGTTCCTGGCGCGTGCGACTGCGGCTGAGCAGCAACGGCAGTTTTCAAGCCGAAGCGTTTGCCCTGGCGCCCACGCCTGCGCCTGTGCGCCTGCAACTGGCAGCCAGCCCCTTGCCGGAGGCCGACAGCGAATTCGTGCGCCACAAGACCACGCGCCGCGGGCACTACGAGCCATTCACGCCCACCGACCCCGACGTGTTCGACACCGTGTTGTGGAACGCCCAGGGCGAGGTCACCGAATGCACGCGGGGCAATGTTGCGTTCCTGCTGGACGGCCACTGGGTCACACCGGCGGCTGGCTGCGGCCTGTTGCCGGGCGTTGGCCGGGCCCACTGGTTGGAACAGGGGCGGTTGGTGGAAGCCATCATCCGTCTGAGCGACCTGCCCCGGGTGCAGGCGCTGGCATTTGTGAACAGCCTGCGCGGCTGGGTGGACGCGGTCTGGGACCTGCCGGCGACTGAGCGTCCTTCCCAAACCAGCCGCCCGATTCACCGGGCGAGGTAATCCTTCAGCCACCAGGCAAAGCCCGCGGCAAGAGCGACCCACACCACCAGGATCATCACAGCCCCTGCGATGACTCTTGGTTTGCCCTCGGATTGCTGCAGCCACTTCTGCGCCTGTTGGCGCGACTCGCGCAACACGTCCGCGGGCAGCATCTGAACGGCCAACCAAATCAGCAAGGGCAGAAGAATCACATCGTCCACATATCCCAGAACCGGAATGAAGTCGGGAATCAAGTCAATGGGACTCAGGGCATAGGCCACCACAAAGATCGCCAAGGCCTTCGCATACCAGGGTGTGTGCGGGTGGCTTCTGGCAAACCAGAGCGCAACGGCATCCGTTTTGATGCGCCTGGCCCAGTTGCGTACATCGCGAAGGAATGTCATATTCAATGGAATCTTAAGCCAGCCCCCGACAATAGTGCGCAAGCAGCTATTAAAAAGATAGCATGCTCAGGTTGCCGGCGCAACCCGCACGGGAATGGTCACCGGGCCGTCATTCACCAGGCTGACCTGCATGTGTGCTGCAAACACCCCGGTTTGCACCACCGGGTGCAATCGCCGGGCGGCTGCCACGAAGACATCGTACAAACGGCGTCCCTCGTCCGGTGCGGCCGCGCCGGTGAAGCTGGGGCGGTTGCCGCCCGTGGTGTCGGCCGCCAGTGTGAACTGGCTCACAATCAGCAGGCCGCCCTGGGTGCCGTTGCCATCCATGTCTTGCACGCTCAGGTTCATCTTGCCCTGGGCATCGCTGAAGATGCGCAGTTTGAGGATTTTGGCCAGCAGCTTGTCGCCCTGCGCCGGTGTGTCGCCCTGCTCGGCGCAGACCAGCACCAGTAGGCCGGGGCCAATGGCACCCACGGTCTGGCCCTCCACATCGACGCGGGCCGAGCTGACACGTTGCAGGACTGCAATCATGGGCGCGAAAGACCGCCGTCCAGTCAGCCCAGCGTGACCCGCGCAAACTTGCGCTTGCCCACCTGCAACACATAGGTGCCAGCTCCCAGCTTCAAGCCCTTGTCGCTGACCACGCTGGAGTCCACCCGCACGCCGCCACCGTCAATCAGGCGGTTGCCCTCGCCGCTGGAGGCGGCCAGTCCGGCGGACTTGAGCAATGCGCCAATACCGACCGCCGCGCCACCCTCGCCCAGCGGCAGGCTGACTTCGGCAATTTCGTCGGGCACGCCGCCCTTGCTGCGGTTGATGAAATCCTGCTCGGCCGCATCGGCGGCAGCCGCAGAATGGAAGCGCGCGGTGATTTCCTTGGCCAGCGCCACCTTGGCGTCCTTGGGGTTGCGACCCGCTGCCACCTCGGCCTTGAGGGCATCAATGGCCGCTTCGCTCTGGAAGCTCAACAGCGTGTACCAGCGCCACATCAGCACATCCGAGATGCTCAATACCTTGGCAAACATGGTGTTGGGCTCTTCACTGATGCCGATGTAATTGTTCTTGCTCTTGGACATCTTCTCGATGCCGTCCAGGCCTTCGAGCAGCGGCATGGTCAAAATACATTGCGGTTCCTGGCCGTATTCGGTCTGCAGGGTGCGCCCCATCAGCAGGTTGAACTTCTGGTCAGTTCCACCCAGCTCCAGATCACTGTGCAGCGCCACACTGTCATAGCCCTGCATCAGCGGGTAAAGGAACTCGTGCACCGCAATGGGCGAACCGGCCTTGAAGCGGTCGTGGAAATCGTTGCGCTCCATCATGCGGGCCACCGTGTAGCGGGATGCGAGCTGGATCATGCCGCGCGCGCCCAGCGGGTCGCTCCACTCACTGTTGTAGCGGATCTCGGTCTTGGCCGGGTCCAGCACCAAGCTGGCCTGGCGGTAGTAGGTCTCGGCATTCACCTTGATTTGCTCGGCGGTGAGCGGCGGGCGGGTTGAATTGCGGCCGGACGGGTCGCCAATCATGCTGGTGAAGTCGCCAATCAAAAAGATCACTGTGTGACCCAGATCCTGCAACTGGCGCATCTTGTTGAGTACCACGGTGTGGCCAATGTGGATGTCCGGCGCGGTCGGGTCCAGACCCAGCTTGATGCGCAGCGGCTTGCCGGTGGCCTCGGATTTGACCAGCTTCTTGACCCATTCGTCCTGCGGAATGAGCTCATCACAGCCGCGCAAGGACACGGCCAGCGCCTCACGGACACGATCGCTTACAACTAACTGGGGGCTTGTGGCTTGATTCATAAGGGTTTTTCTCGATGCCGGGGTGCAGGAGGCAGTTATACTGCCACTCCTCTCCTGCGACCTTTTGGAGCCAGCGGCTGGATTTTAGTCGGGCCCACGTCGCAGTTCGGGGCGTAGCGCCGCAAGACGCCGCCCCCAAACCCAGGAGCCCGAATTTTGAAACACCGCCTGATCCAGGCCGCCGAGGAATCTTTTGCCTTCGCCGCCGGTCTTGTCCAACGCCACCCCAAGCAACTCACCGCAGCCCTGACCGCCCTCCTGTTGAGCGGTGCTGGCGCTACCTTTGCCGTTGCCTCCTTGGCGCCCGACGCCGCCGACCTGCCCGTGCGTACGCTGGTTGAAAGCGTCACGCCGCTGCCCGTTCCGGGGCCAACTGAATCCCTGCAAGCCCAGGCTCTGCGCCTGTACCGCTCGGACGCCACGCGCGCCGCGGATACGGCAGAGTCCCTGCTCAAGCGCCTGGGTGTCTACGATCCGCAGGCCGCTGCGTTCTTCCGCTCTGACAGTCTGGTGCAACAAACCCTGATGGGCCGTGCCGGACGCAACATCACCGTGGAAGCCAGCGAGGGCAACACCCTGCTCAAGCTCAGCGCGCGCTGGAGCCCGGAAGACGATGGCATGTTCAAGCGCCTGACGGTCGAAAAGACGGCGGCGGGTTTTGAGTCCCGGCTGGAGACACTGCCCATGACGGCGTCGTCGCGCCTGGCCAGCGGCACCATCAACTCATCCCTGTTTGCGGCCACCGATGACGCCCGCATCCCCGACACGATTGCCATCCAACTCGCGGAAATTTTCGCCGGCGACATCGACTTCCACCGCGCCCTGCGCAAGGGTGACCGCTTCTCCGTGACCTATGAAACGCTGGAGGGTGACGGTGAACCCATGCGGGCGGGCCGTGTCCTGAACGCCGAGTTTGTCAACGCCGGCAAGAGCTTCCAGGCCATGTGGTTCCAGGAGCCGGTGACCAGCGGCAGCGCAGCGGCGTCCACCGCCAGCCATACCCTTACCAAGGGCGGCTACTACACCTTGGCCGGTGAAAGCCTGCGCCGTGCCTTCCTGGCTTCACCAATGGAATTCTCCCGCGTGACCAGCGGCTTCAAGATGCGCTTCCACCCCATTTTGCAGACCTGGCGTGCCCACCTGGGCGTGGATTACGCAGCGCCTATCGGCACACCGGTGCGCAGCGTCGCCGACGGCGTGGTCGAGTTTGCCGGCGTGCAAAACGGTTTCGGCAATGTCGTCATGGTCAAGCATGGCAACAGCAATGTGACGGTCTATGCCCATCTGAGCCGCATCGCCGTGCGCGGTGGACAGAGTGTGAGCCAAGGACAGAACGTCGGCGCCGTCGGCCAGACCGGCTGGGCCACCGGCCCGCACCTGCATTTTGAATTCCGCGTCAACGGCGTCCACCGCGACCCGCTGACCATTGCCCGCCAGAGCGAATCGACTCCGGTGACGGCATCAGCACGACCAGCCTTTAACCAGGCGGCGGCTCAGGTGCGCATGCAACTCGCTGCCGCAGCGCAGATGCTGCCTGGCAGCGCACAGTAAACACATCCTTTCGGGGCGCAGCGCTTGTCCGGCTTGTACATCGGCCTGATGTCGGGCACATCGCTCGACGGGATCGATGCGGTACTGGCGGATTTTGATGGCCCCCGCGCCATCGTTCTGGGGCACTGCAGCACGCCACTGCCGCCGGCACTCAAGGCAGAGCTCCTGGCCCTTAACACCCCCACAGACAACGAATTGCACCGCGCTGCCCTGGCCGCCAACGGGTTGGTGCGGCTGTACGCCAGCCAGGTCGCGCAACTGCTGCTGCAGTGCGATGTTCCCGCCTCAGCGGTTCGGGCCGTGGGTGCGCATGGCCAAACCGTGCGCCACCGCCCGCAGGAGTTTGATGGCACCGGCTACACCCTGCAACTGAACAATCCGGCCCTGCTGGCCGAGCTCTGCGGCATCGCCGTGGTGGCCGACTTTCGCAGCCGCGATGTGGCGGCTGGCGGCCAGGGCGCACCGCTGGTGCCGCCCTTTCACCAGGCATTTTTCGGCCGCGCCGATCAGGCACTGGCCGTGCTCAATATCGGCGGCATTTCCAACATCACGGTATTGGACCCTGCCTCCACCGATGTATGTGGCTTTGACACCGGCCCGGGCAACGCGCTGATGGACGCCTGGTGTCTGGCGCACACCGGGCAGGCGTTTGACGACGGGGGCCGCTGGGCGGCGCAAGGGCAGGTGCATGCGGCGCTGCTATCGCACCTGTTGGCCGAACCTTTCTTCGCCAAGCTGCCCCCCAAGAGTACGGGGCGTGACTTGTTCAATATGCCATGGCTAAGGGCCAAACTGGCGGGCTTCAACGGCTTGGCCCCCCAGGATGTGCAAGCCACACTAACCGAACTCACCGCCCTAGCCAGCGCCTACAGTCTTCGGGATGTGGCTCCTCATTGCACCACGCTGATCGTTTGTGGTGGTGGCGCACTCAACGGCTACCTAATGGAGCGACTGCAGTTGGCCTTGCCAAACTGCCAGGTTGCGTCGTCTGCCGAATTTGGTTTGCCGCCGCTGCAAGTGGAAGCCACCGCCTTTGCGTGGCTGGCACGCCAGACCCTTCTGGGTAAAACGGCCAGCCTGAAAAGCGTTACGGGCGCCCAAGGCGCCCGCATTCTGGGTGCAATCTACCCGGCCTGAACAGCTCCGGGCAGAAAGAAGGTTGAACTACGAGAACGACGAACCGCAACCGCAGGTGGTGGTTGCATTCGGGTTCTTGATGACGAACTGTGCACCCTGCAAATCTTCCTTGTAGTCGATTTCAGCGCCCACCAGATACTGGTAGCTCATGGCGTCGATTAACAGGGACACGCCATTTTTGGTCATGGTGGTGTCGTCTTCGTTGGTGATTTCGTCAAAGGTGAAGCCGTACTGGAAACCAGAGCAGCCGCCGCCCTGCACAAACACGCGCAACTTCAGTTCAGGGTTGCCCTCTTCGGCAATCAGGTCTGCCACTTTGGCCGCCGCACTGTCCGTAAACAGGATCGGGGCAGGCATTTCGGTTTGGATATTTTCAGCTACGGCACTCATGGGTAACCTCCGTTGGAATCAGATATTGCCACAATACTACAGCAATTTGCTCGGGAATTCTTTTACTGGTTGTTTGCCGCCAGTTTCAGTGTGGGCTTTTCCTCTTCAGCCAGAATCGGGCGCAGCTGACCGGTGATGAGTGCACCCTGGTGCATTTCAAGGGCGGCGTACTGCACATCACCCTCGATACGGGCCTTGGGCTGCAACTCCAGCATTTTGCGGGCATGGATGGGGCCCGTCACGCTGCCGTTGATGATGATGTGGTCGGCAATGATTTCACCGGTAACACTGGCAATTTCAGAAATGACCAGGATGCTGGCCACATCGTCACCGGCATGGATATTACCGACGATGGTACCGTCCACCCGCAAGCCGTCCGTGAAGGTGACATTGCCGGAAATCTGACTGCCTTCGGCAATCAGACTTTTGATGGGGGGCTGTTTTTTCTTGTTGAACATGACGAACCTCGGTAAAAAAACTACAACTTGATGGACTGCGTTGCTTTCGCCACCGCACCATCCATCACCCTGGCAGACATGCCCTTCACAACGACTTGAGCGGGCACCTCAAACTCACCTTCCATGCGACCGTACTGCCTGACCTTGATCGCAGGCGACTCACCGGGCAGTGTGGCAAGCCAGGGTTTGCCGTTGAGCACCCCCGAAAACGACACCTCCAGCCGACCATTGAACTCCGCAGGGTTCTTGCCGGACTGGATCACCAGCACCTGCCATTTTAACTTGGTGCCGTTTTGCAGCTCCGCCTGCAGTCCGCGAATGGCCATGCCTTCGCCACCACCCGCCGGAATCAGTTTTTCGAAAAAACCCAGATCGTCACGCAAGGTCCGGTTTTCCATCTCCAACTGCTTGAGTTGCGCCAGCACGCGCTCTTGCGACGCTTTTTCGGCAGTGACCAGGGTGTCGGCCGTGTTGGCTATGGACTGCGCCTTGTCACGCTCCGCCTTCACGCTCAACAGTTCAGCCTGCACGTTGGCCAACTCCGAGCGCAGGCGCACCAACTCTTCCCGGGAACCTTTCTCCAGCCCGGCAATGTCCTTGCCGAACTCGAAAGCCCACAAACCGATCGCGGCGCAAAACCCCAGCACGATGGCCAGCACAGCCCAACGAAACGGCCACGGCAAAGCGCTGCGCACGGCCATGCGTGGGGCACTGATGGTGAGGCGGCGACGTAGGAGTTTGAATCTCATGGAGCGCGAAGTCTAGCAGCCCCATGTAAAACGGCCGCAAGGGTTTGCACCCTGGCAGCCGTTGAATGTGCAACGTAACGTTGCAGCGATTAGCGCTTGGAGAACTGCTTGCGACGGCGAGCGCCGTGGAAGCCGACCTTCTTACGCTCAACTTCGCGCGCATCACGCGTCACGAAGCCGGCTTTGCTCAGCTCGGGCTTGAGCGTCGCATCGTAATCGATCAGGGCGCGGGTAATACCGTGGCGCACTGCACCAGCCTGGCCGGACTCGCCGCCGCCAGCCACGTTGACCATGATGTCAAACGTTTCAGCGTGGTTGGTCAACAGCAGGGGCTGCTTGCAGATCATGATCGAGGTTTCACGACCGAAGAACTTTTGAATGTCCTTGCCGTTGACAACGATTTGGCCGGAGCCTTTTTTCAGAAACACGCGGGCGACGCTGGATTTGCGACGGCCGGTGCCATTGTTCCATTCACCGATCATTTGGCGGCCTCTCTCTTCACTGCGTTGGTAGAAATACCAGGAATGTCCAGAACCTTGGGCTGCTGGGCAGTGTGTGGATGCTCAGCACCACCGTACACCTTGAGCTTCTTGATCATGGCGTAGCCCAGGGGACCCTTGGGCAACATTCCCTTGACGGCTTTTTCCAAAGCGCGGCCGGGGAACTTGTTTTGCATGTCGCGGAAGTTCGTGCTGGAGATACCGCCGGGGTAACCCGAATGGCGGTAGTACACCTTGTCTATCGACTTGGCGCCAGTGACGCGGAGCTGGGATGCATTGGTAACGATGATGAAATCACCGGTATCGACGTGAGGCGTGTAAATGGCCTTGTGTTTGCCGCGCAAACGGAGAGCAACTTCGCTGGCTACTCGTCCGAGGACCTTGTCGGTCGCGTCAATCACAAACCACTCGTGCACGACCTCAGCGGGTTTTGCGCTGAAAGTTGACATGAGTTTTCTCTTTTTAAAGGAGGGTTTGGCGGGCTCTTTTCCACGGTCGGCGTTCCTTCTATTCCAGACCCGACGGGATTATTCGTCAGGTCCAGTGGGAATCTCTTAGGTGGGTTTACTCGGCACACGCCCCGGGGGACGGTACCAAAATGTCTTCGCCGCGGAGCCACATAAGCGCTGCGAAGCTCTCCATTATACAAAGGCTACCGTTTTTTGGCTAGCCCCTCTTATTTTCGACGCGTCAGGGAGCCCGCGCGGGGCACGGTGTCGCTATCATGGGGGATGTTCAGTTATCGCCACGCCTTCCACGCCGGAAACCACGCCGACGTCCTCAAACACACCGTTTTGCTGGCCATCCTGCGGCATATGGTGCAAAAAGACACCGCCATGACGGTCTTTGACACCCATGCAGGTGCCGGACTGTACCGTCTGGACGGTGATTATGCGCAGACCAGCGCCGAGGCGGCCGAAGGCTACCTCAAGCTGGTGGCCGGCCCGCCGACCGAGCCCTTTGCACCCCTGCTGCAAGACTACCTCGACCTGGTGGCCAGCTTCAACAAACCGGGCAGCCACAAGATTTACCCCGGTTCGCCCTTCATCATCCAGCGCGTGCTGCAGGAGCGTGACCGCGACAAGCTCAAGCTGTTTGAGTTGCACCCCACCGACACCAAGACCCTGACCGCCAACATTGCCCAGCTGGAAGCCGGCCGCCAGGTCGCTATTCTTAGGGAAGACGGCTTTGAAGGCGTCAAGAAATTCCTGCCCCCACCCTCGCGGCGGGCATTGCTGCTGTGCGACCCCAGCTACGAGCTCAAAACCGACTACGGCCGCGTGGCGGAGATGGTGGCGGATGCGCTGCTGCGTTTTGCGACCGGCACCTATGCGGTCTGGTACCCCATCATTCCGCGCCCCGAAGCGCACGACCTGCCGAAAAAGCTCAAGACCCTGGCCAACAAGGCGGGCAAGAGTTGGCTGGGTGCGACCCTGACCGTGAAGTCCAGCAAGCTGCTGCAGGACGATGCCGGTGAAGTCGTTCGCCCGGGATTGCCGGCCAGCGGCATGTTCATCATCAACCCGCCACACACGCTGAAAGCCGGGTTGCAGAAGGCTCTGCCCCAAATGGTGGCCTTGCTCAAGCAGGACGCCAACGCAACCTTCACGCTGGAGTCCGGCGGCTGAACTGACCCCCACGCTCCGCCGCTACGCGGGTCGCTGCCCCCCCCCCCGAGGGGGCTACTTTTCCTTGGGGCGGCCCAGCGGAAAATTGCCCTTCACTCCGTTGTCAGTCCCAGCCGCTCGCACAAAGCCAGCGTCGCCACACTCTGGTTCATGGTGTAGAAATGCAGCGATGGTGCGCCGCCCGCGCGCAGTTGCTCGCACAAGCCCGTCACCACATCCAGGCCAAAGGCCTTGATGGATGCAATGTCGTCGCCAAAGCTTTGCAGTCGCAAGCGAATCCAGCGCGGAATCTCGGCACCGCTGGCGTCCGAGAAGCGCATCAACTGGGTTGAACTGGTGATGGGCATGATGCCGGGCACCACCGGCACATTCAACCCCAGCGCAGCCACGTCATCAACGAAACGGAAGTAGGCATCGGGGTTGTAGAAATACTGGGTAATGGCCGAGTTGGCGCCGGCGCGCACCTTGGTGGCAAAGGCCTGCAGGTCGCTGTCCGGGGACTTGGCTTGCGGATGCACCTCGGGGTAGGCCGCCACTTCAATATGGAAATCGTCGCCCGTCTCGGCGCGGATAAACGCCACCAAATCGCTGGCGTAATGGAACTCGCCACCGGCCCCGTAGCCGCTGGGCAAATCGCCGCGCAACGCCACCAAGCGTTTGACACCCATGGCCTTCAGGGTTGCCAACTGCATGCGCACGGTGCTGTGCGTGGCGCCAATGCAGGAGAAGTGCGACGCCGCACTCACCCCTTCGGCCAGAATCTCGCCCACGGCGTTGAACGTGCCCTCTTGCGTGGAGCCGCCGGCGCCAAAGGTCACCGAGCAAAACTCGGGCTTGAGCACATACAGCTGCTGGCGCACCGCGCGCAGCTTGGCGACACCTTCGGGCGTCTTGGGTGGAAAAAACTCCACGCTAACGGGAATGCGGGATGTATCGGACATAACTTCTCTCTCCGTGGCTGCGGGTGGTCCCGCAGGGTTGTCAGATCTTTCTCGCGCAAATGAAGAATTCGCGGTTGCCGTCGCCACCTTCAATGGGCGAGTCAAACCACGCGGTCACACTCAGGCCCAGCTCCGCACAGGTATCGCGCAGACGCTGCTCCACGATCGGGTACATGGCAGGGTCTTTGACAATGCCGCCCTTGCCGACCTGGCCGGGCTGCAGTTCAAACTGCGGCTTGACCAGGGTCAGCAGCGTACCGCCGGATTTCAGAAAGGGCACGATGGCCGGCAGCACCAGGGTCTGGGAAATGAAGGACAGGTCGCCCACCACCACATCAAACTCCGGCACAAACGGCGCTACGGTTTCATCGTCACTTTCGGGGTCAAAAAGGCCGCCAGCCCCCGTGTAATTATCGCAAGCAGCTATCAAATCAGTAGCAGTCAACGAGCGGGCATTGACTTTCTCCACGCACAGCACACGGCCGTCTTCGCGCAGCTGGGGGTGCAACTGGGCGCTGCCCACGTCCACGCCCACCACCATGCGGGCACCGTGCTGCAGCAGGCAGTCGGTGAAGCCCCCCGTGCTCTGACCCACGTCCAGGCAGGCCAGCCCCTCAACCGAGAGCCCCACCTGTTTGAGTGCGGCCTCCAGCTTGAGGCCGCCACGCGAGACGTAGCGGGCCTCGGAGTCGTCCAATAGGCGGACCTCGGCATTCTCGGGAACTTCGTCGCCGTTTTTCACGACGCGCTTCCACGCCTCGCCCTGCAGCCATTCCACACCGTCGGCAATCAGGCGTTGGGCTTGAGAGCGGGTGGTGGCCAGGCCAAGTTGAACGAGTAGTTGGTCAATGCGCATGTGTTCCTTCGTGTGACTGCTTCCCGCGTGCCTTTGCCAGGGACACCGCCGAACCGGCTTAGCCGGGCGGCTGGTGTCGCCCCCTTGAGGGGGAGGCGCCGCAGGCGCTTCGGGGGTGTTTCAATATCTATATGTATCTTTTTTGTACGGGCCGGACTTGCTGACGCCAATGTAGGCAGCCTGCTCGTCGGTCAGCTCGGACAACATGGCGCCGACCTTCTTCAGGTGCAAACGCGCCACCTTTTCGTCCAGGTGCTTGGGCAACACATAGACCTTGCCGACCTTGTATTCCTTGGGCTTGGTGAACAGTTCGATCTGGGCGATGGTCTGGTTGGCAAAGCTGGACGACATGACGAAGCTGGGGTGGCCGGTGCCGCAACCCAGGTTCACCAGACGGCCCTTGGCCAGCAGGATGATGCGCTTGGAAGGCTTCTTGCCCTTGGCGGGGAAGATCACGTGGTCCACCTGGGGCTTGATCTCTTCCCACTTGCATTTTGCGAGCGCAGCGACATCGATTTCATTGTCGAAGTGACCGATATTGCAGACGATGGCCTGGTCCTTCATGGCCTCCATGTGCTTGTAGGTGATGACGTCTTTGTTACCCGTGCAGGTCACAAAAATATCGCACTTGTCCGCGGCGTATTCCACGGTTACCACCTTGTAGCCCTCCATGGCCGCCTGCAGGGCGTTGATGGGGTCGATCTCGACGACCCAGACTTGTGCCGACAAGGCGCGCAGGGCCTGGGCGCTGCCCTTGCCCACATCACCGTAGCCGACCACGCAAGCAACCTTGCCGGCGATCATCACGTCGGTGGCGCGCTTGATGGCGTCAACCAGCGATTCGCGGCAGCCGTACAGGTTGTCGAACTTGCTCTTGGTCACCGAGTCGTTGACGTTGATGGCGCGCAAGGCCAGCGAGCCCTTGGCCGCCATTTCTTCCAGGCGCATGACGCCGGTCGTCGTTTCTTCGGTCACGCCAATGATGGCCTTCAGGCGGCGGCTGTACCAGGTGGGGTCGACCTTGAGCTTGGCCTTGATGGCGTTAAACAGGCAGATTTCTTCCTCGCTGCCGGGCTTGGCCAGAACCTTGATGTCTTTTTCCGCCTTGGCACCCAGGTGCATCAACAACGTGGCATCACCGCCGTCGTCAAGAATCATGTTGGGGCCTTCGGTCTTGGAGCCCTTGGGTCCGAATTCGAAGATGCGGTGGGTGTAGTCCCAGTAATCCACCAGGGTTTCGCCCTTGTAGGCGAAGACGGGCGTGCCCTTGACCACCAGCGCGGCGGCCGCGTGGTCTTGCGTGGAGAAGATGTTGCACGATGCCCAGCGCACTTCAGCACCCAGGGCCTGCAGGGTTTCGACCAGCACGCCGGTCTGGATGGTCATGTGCAGGGAGCCGGTGATGCGCGCGCCCTTGAGCGGCTGCGCCTTGGCGAATTCTTCGCGGATCGCCATCAGGCCGGGCATTTCGGTCTCGGCAATGGTCAGTTCCTTGCGGCCCCATGAGGCCAGGCTCAGGTCGGCAACTTTGTAGTCTTCAGTTTTGACAGGTTTCAATACGCTCATGGCTCGCTCCAAAAGTAAATCTGAATGCCACTGCGCCACACGGGAAACCTGGGAATAGGCTCACCGCACAGACCAGTGGGTGAGCGCCGTTGACTTGCAATGCCCCGTGGGGCAAAGTGTTCCGAGCCTCACTCGCATCCTTTTCCATCGTCTGGACAAGGCATCGAGCTGCAACGCTCCTCGGAAGGCGCCCATTATACGGAGGTCGTCGCCCTGCCGCCAGGGCCGCGCGCGCATGTCGCCTGCGTGGCTGACCCCAAGCGCCGTTGGCCGGACACTGGCACCCCCCAACAGGAGGTATTCATGGACATCAGAAACAAAGTTGCCATCGTCACCGGTGGCGCCAGCGGCATCGGCCGCAGCATTGCACAGCGCTTTGCCGCCGACGGCGCACGCGCCGTGGTGGTGGCCGACCTGAACCTGGAGCGCGCCCAGGCGGTCGCCCGCGAGATCAAGGGGCTGGCCGTGCGCTGTGACGTGAGCCAGGAAGCCGACATCCAGGCCCTGGTAGCCACCACGCGCGAACACTATGGCCAGGTGGACGCCTATATCTCCAACGCCGGCATTCTGGGGCGCATGGGCGGGCTGGACCTGGAAGACCCGCTGTGGGAGGCCATGTGGCACATCCACGGCATGGCCCATGTGTGGGCCGCCCGTGCCGTGGTGCCCGAGATGGTGGCGCGCGGCGAAGGCTTCTTCATGGTGACCGCATCGGCCGCCGGGCTGCTGACGATTGTGGAATCCGCCCCCTACGCCGTGACCAAGCACGCCGCCGTGGCCTTTGCCGAATGGCTGCGCATTGCCTATGGCCGCAAGGGCGTGCAGGTAGCCTGTCTGTGCCCGCAGTCGGTGCAGACCGATATGGTCACCGGCGACGGCGGTTCGGCCTCGCACGACGGCATCATCGCGCCGGAAGTGGTGGCGGAAGAAGTGCGCGCCACCATGCAGAACGGAAAATTCCTGGTGCTGCCGCACCCCGAGGTGGCGCAGTACTTCCGCAACAAGGGGCAGGACTACGAACGCTGGATTGGCGGCATGCAGAAAATGTACTCCCGCCACGCCGAGGGCGGCTAGCCCCGCTCCATACACCAAGAGGCCCGGCAGTGCCAAGCGAAATGCCATATCAAGCGCGCCAGCCCGGCGTACGATACGGATACTGGTGCCACCGCCCAGACCCGACGCAAACCCGAAGCTTTTCGAAATGGCCAACGCCGAACCGAAGCCCCAAGATGGCCCACTGAGCGAAGCCCTGGACGCGATGGACCAGGGTTTTCTCTGGCTGGACAGTGAACTCCTGCTGAAACAAACCAACCAGGCCTACCGCAGGCTGTTGGAAATTGACGACACCGACCGATTCGTTGGCCGTCCCTACCGCGAGCTGATGCAGTTCCTGCGTGCACGCGGTGAGTTCTTCGAGAGTGACGATCAGGATGATTTCCAGGTTGAACGGCTGCTGTCTCTGCGCGCAGGAGAGTCGTACCGCAGCCAGCGCGTGCGGCCCAACGGCGTGGTTCTGAGCATCGCCGCTGTTCCATTGCACTCAGGCGGCTATGTCTACACCTATCTGGACGTCAGCACCGAGGCGCGAGCGCTGGATGGTGTGCAGCGCACCGCCAAGGCCGCCGTAGTGGCCATGGCCAATTTCGCCGAACACCGGGATACCGATACCGGCGTGCATGTTTTGCGCGTGGCGCGACTCGTATGGCAAATTGCGCGTCAGTTGAAGTCACAGGGCCGGTTTCCCGACGTTGTGGACGAAACCTATGTCGAGCACATCCACACGGCCTGCATCCTGCACGATGTCGGAAAAATAAGCACGCCGGACCGCATATTGCTCAAGCCTGGCCCGCTGTCCGACGACGAACGCAAGACCATGATGCTCCACCCGGTGGTTGGCGCACAATTATTGAGACAGGCGCAGCTGATGATGGGAAGAAGCGATTATTTGCACATGGGCACCGACATTGCGCTCACCCACCACGAATGGTTCGACGGTACGGGCTACCCCTCGGGGCTGGCGGGTGAAGCGATCCCGCTGGTCGGCCGCATTTGCGCCATTGCCGACGTTTTTGATGCACTGAGGTCGCGACGCCCCTACAAGGCCCCGTGGAGCACCGAGCGGTCGGTCGCGCAGATCCTCCAGCGGCGGGGCACACAGTTTGATCCCGTAGTGACTGACGCCTTTGTCGAAGTGATCCGCACGCGCGATGCGGTGTCGGTCGTGCAGTGGTCTGAATCCATGAGTGTTGGCAATCAGAATATTGACGAGCAGCACATGATCCTGCTTGACACCATCAACCAGCTGGCCACAGCGGAGAGCCAGAACGACCGGCCCGTCGTGTCCATGATCATTGACGAACTGGTGAGCTACGCGTCCTTCCACTTCTTCTTTGAAGAGAGACTCATGGCCGATGCGGGCTACCCCGAGCTGGACCGACACCGGCGCATTCACCAGGGTTTTAGCCAGTGGATCATCGACGTCCGCGAGGAATTCGTCCGCCACCGGCGCTCCAAGGTCGGCGAACGCATCCTGGTCTATCTGCGCGACTGGTTGCGCAACCATATCCTGGTGGAGGACCAGCTCTACGCCCCCTTCATCAAAGATCGCCCGTCTGGTGCCTAGGCGGCTGATCCCTGCTTCCCCGTAGCCTCATTTGTCAGCCAACCGCTGCGACAGTGTTTCCAGCTGCGTCGACAAGTCCCGCACCGCCTGAGTCAAGGTCAGCAATTCCTGCTCTTTCATCAGGTCGATCTTCTCGTGGAGCAATTCGATTTCGAGTTCCGCCTTGATGTTGATTTCATAGTCGCTCTCCGCATGCCGGCGATCCATTTCCGATTGCCGGTTCTGGCTCATCATGATGGCCGGCGCCGTGTAGGCAGCCTGAAACGACAGCAGCAGGTTGAGCAAGATAAACGGATACGGATCCCATGCCGCGGAGCCCACCAGGGTATTGCCGGTGATCCACAGCGCGATGGCCGTGCTCTGGATGATGATGAAGCGCCAGGATCCAATGGTTGCCGCCACCGTATCGGCCAGACGCTGTCCAGCGGTCGGCGGCGCCACTTCAAAGTGTTCCGGGCGGGTCGTGGGTCGCGCAGGCTGCTTGCGGCGGTGGGCCCGCCGGTGCGCGCGCAAGAGGTTGAGCTGCTGCTGATCTTCAGCGGGCAGGACTGGGATCGGTGGTACAGGTATCGGTTTTGTCATGGGTGCGCGTGGATGCAATGGGGTGCATCTGAGTGAAGGCACCCAGCTTAACCCCAAAGCGCAGAAGCAAAGACGGCGCCCCATGGAAAGCAGGATCACGCGCGTGCGCAGTCGTTGAAATCCGTGCCAGTCTCGCCTCCGGTAAAATCTGCCGCTCCCGGGCGAACGCCCCCAGGATGCGCGTGCACCCTGACCCCACCTTCTGGAACCCCTGTGTCCTACACCGCCGAAACCCGCCGCCGCCGTACCTTTGCCATCATTTCCCACCCCGACGCGGGTAAGACCACGCTGACCGAGAAGCTGTTGCTGTTCTCGGGCGCGATCCAGATCGCCGGCTCGGTGAAGGCCCGCAAGGCGACACGCCACGCCACATCCGACTGGATGGAAATCGAAAAGCAGCGCGGCATCTCGGTCGCCTCCAGCGTGATGCAGATGGTCTACCGCGACCACGTCATCAACCTGCTGGACACCCCCGGCCACAAGGACTTCAGCGAGGACACCTACCGCGTGCTCACCGCCGTGGACTCGGCCCTGATGGTGATTGATGCGGCCAATGGTGTGGAAGCCCAGACCCGCCGCCTGATTGAAGTGTGCCGCCAGCGCGATACACCCATCATCACCTTTGTGAACAAGATGGATCGCGAAGTGCGCGAGCCGCTGGACATCCTGGACGAAATCGAACGCGAACTGGGCATGCCCTGCGTACCCATGACCTGGCCGGTGGGCCAGGGCAAGTCGTTCGGCGGCATCGTCAATTTGCGCACGCAGATGATGACCGTGTTTGACGGTGGCAAGGACCGCCGCCCGCAGGACTTTGACTCCATGCCCCTGAGCGATCAGGCTGCATTGGAAAAGCGCTTTGGCCACGAGTGGACCAGCGCCATGGACAGCATGGAACTGGCGACCGGCGCCTCCCCCGCCTGGGACCATGCCGCCTTTCTGGCGGGCAAGCAGACCCCGGTGTTCTTTGGCTCCGGCGTCAACAACTTTGGTGTGATGGAAGTGCTGGATGCGCTGGTCGACCTGGCCCCCAGCCCGCAAAAGCGCATCAGCACCACGCTGGTCAACCGCCAGCCCGTGGTGAAAGAAGTGCAGCCCGAAGACGACGCCTTCAGCGGCGTGGTGTTCAAGGTGCAGGCCAATATGGATGCCAACCACCGCGACCGCATCGCCTTTGTGCGCATGGCATCGGGCAAATACACGCCGGGCATGAAGCTCAAGGTCATGCGCACCGGCAAGGAACTGCGCCCCACCAGCGTCGTGACCTTCATGAGCCAGCGCCGCGAGGCCGTGGAAGAGGCGTATGCCGGCGACATCGTCGGCTTTACCACCCACGGCGGCGTGCAGCTGGGCGACACCATCACCGATGGCACGGTCAACCTGCTCTACACCGGCCTGCCCTTCTTCGCACCCGAAATGTTCATGACCGTGGTGCTGCGCAACCCGCTGCGCACCAAGCAGTTGCAGCAGGGCCTGGCCCAGCTGGGTGAAGAAGGTGCCATCCAGGTGTTCCGCCCCGAGGTGGGCGGCAACATGCTGCTGGGCGCCGTCGGCCAGTTGCAGTTTGAAGTGGTGCAGCACCGCCTGAAGGGCGAGTACGACGCCGACATCCGGCTGGAAGGCTGCCAGTACACCGGCGCCCGCTGGATCACCGCCGACACGCCGCAGGAGCTGAAGGCCTTTTGCGACGCCTACCCGATGCGCATGGCGCGCGATGCGGCCAACACCCTGGCCTATCTGTGCACCAGCCCCTATGACGTGCGGCTGGCGCAGGAACGCTTTCCCAAGATCCACTTCCATCCGCTGCGTGAGCATGCCGGCCTGGCGCTGCAAACGGCCGGCTAGACATGTTGCCCCCACGCTTGTCACTGCGTGTACTGCGCTGCCCCCCGAGGGGGCCGCAACCCGCCTTGGGGCGGCCCGGCGGCGGGTCATGATGCTGCCCCTGTCTTCCTGGCCGGCTGCCGAGCGACGCGGCATCGTCGGTGTGTTCACCGACATCGACGACACGCTGACGACGGCCGGCGCCATCACGCCCGACGCGCTGCAGGCCCTGGGTGCGCTCAAACAGGCGGGCTTGCAGGTCATTGCCATCACCGGGCGCCCGGCGGGCTGGAGCGAGCCCTTTGCGGCCCGCTGGCCGGTGGACGCGATCGTGACCGAGAACGGCGCCGTCGCTTTGATTCCCGGCGCAATGAATAGTGAAAACGAGCTGCAGCCCCCGCAGAACATGCGTAAGCCGCTATCAAAACGATACCAACAAGATGCGTCAACCCGGGCAAGCAACCGCACCGCCATGCAGGCGGTGGCCGAACAGGTGCTGCGCGAAGTGCCTGGCGTGCAACTGTCGCGCGACAGCGGCGGGCGCGAAACCGATCTGGCCTTTGACTACAACGAGTTCGCCCAGCTACCGCCCGAGACGGTGCAGCAGGTGCTGGCCGTGCTGCAGCGCGCCGGCATGCAAACCACGGTGAGCAGCATCCACATCCACGGCTGCTTTGGCGACTTCAACAAATGGCAGGGCGCCAACTGGATCGTTCGCGAACTCTTTGCGCGCGAGCTGGCGCAGGAGCTGGACCGCTGGGTGTTTGTGGGCGACTCGGGCAACGACCAGGCCATGTTCGAGCACTTCACGCACAGCGTGGGCGTGGCCAACATCCGCCACTTTGCGGACCAGCTCACGCACCTGCCACGCTACATCACGCCCAGTGAGCGCGGCGCCGGGTTTGCCGAGGTGGCTGCGGCGATTGCCAGCCAGACGCCCCGCACGTCAGCGTGATTCAAGGCCAGGCGCTGTCTGCGCCCGCAAACCGCAGGCCTGCGGTGGACAGGCTGCCGATGCCCGACAGCACAAAGGCGGCATGGCAGTTTTGGCCTTGCACGGCGGCTTCCAGCGCGGTGCGCAGGTCCTGGCCGGGGGTCAGGCGGATGGGGAAGGTTTTCATGATTCTCTAACAATCGGCACCTGTGAGCCGCGCGCCGCGTTGGCGGCTGAGCGCAGCAGATTGCCCGTGCCTGACTCCACCAACGCAAATGCGGTCAGCTTCCTGGTCTGCTCAATGCCTGCCTTGAACAAACACACGCAACTGTGGTGTGGATGCTGGGCCGATGCGTAGAGGATGCCATGCAAACCCTGCTGCCTGCAGTCTTGCGCAAACTTCTGGCTGGTCTCATAGCGCATGGACTGCAGCACCGGGTAGCGCTCTTCCAAACCGCGCAAGTCCGCCAAACGCATGCTGGCACGTGTCTCGAAAGTCACCAGGGTGCGCTCAAGCAAGCGGCCCCAATGGCAACTGCGCACCTCGCGGCGGAAGACGGATTCATACAGCGCCGTTTCTGGCGAATCCGCCAAATAGGCCGTTGGCTCGCCGGCCAAATCGAAGCGGCCCGTCAAGCCACCCGTGGGTGCCAACACATAGCCCTTGAGCCGAACGCTACCGCGCCGGGCTGTGGTGCGTTGCACGCGGTGCCAGGTTTGGTGGGCAGGGATTTCAAGAATCGGGGACGCGAGGCTGAGTAAATGTGGGACTTTGAAGTTCATGAAGCAAGGTCAGTGAGCCTCAGCCGTTGCCAGTGCCAATATGCGCGCGGGCGCTGCGCCCTGCTCCAGTGCCGCGCGCGGAGTCTGGCCATCCAGTGCGGAGGCGGGCGACTCCAGAAACGACAGCAACTGCCAGCCATCGTTGCTGCCCAAGGCCTTGGCCAGGGGCTGCAACACGGGCCAGATGGCGGGCTCAAACTGCCAGCGCGGCAACTTGAACCCCCGGCGCAAATGCGCCACGCCAATGCAGCGCCCCGCCTTGATCCAGGCGTTGACCGTCACACGGGTGGTGCCAGCCAGCGCGGCGGCCTCGTCGGTGGAAATCATATCGGCAGCGTCCATGCGCTCGCGGCGGTATTGCGCGCCAGAGCGCAGCAAAGCCTGTGTTTGGGCGGCTGTAGCGTAGGGGCTGTCAGTGGTGGAGCCATGGCGCGGCGGGGCAGTTTCTGTGGCAAACGGTGAGTGAATGGTTAAGGTGTTCATGCGAGTGCTCTGGAAAACTGCGCCTTAGGGCGCGTTGCGCAAGTTGGCTTTGCTGGACGAGAAAAAACCAACACAACATGGCACCACCGACATTGCCCGATTGCGGACTGCCTTCAAGCCGGCAAATAGGTACGAATTGCTACCGCTTGCCTGTGATGCTGGTGGATTGGTGTCAGTCTTGCGAGTCAACACATTGGCAAGAATAGGCATCGTGTGCCGCCGTTCAACAATGCCTGCAACAGATTGCAAGACGGCAAGAATTTTGTCTTGCGTAGCTTTAAGTACGATCATTTGAACCTTTCACTGACTACGTCGTGCTGCGGCTCCCCAAAGTTTGAGAACTGCATTGACGCGGACTGAGTGAATTTTAGTTCAATTCGGATATTTTGACAAACTCGTTAAGTTGGATTAACCGCCAATAGTCGAAATGCAAAATATCAATTTCCCATGAAATCAACCTATCCCCCGTGGAATGTGCGCAGGCCGCTTCTATTTTGATAGCAAACTGGTTGCCGGCGCGGCGGGCGCCAGACAGGGCAACAACAGCGTGAATGTGGTGCCGGCCCCGGGTGCGCTCTGTACCGTCATGCGCCCACCCAGTGGCCCATACACCATGTTGTGCGAAATATGCAGGCCCAGGCCGGTGCCGCCCTGCCCCAGCTTGGTGGTGAAGAAGGGGTCAAAGATCTTGCCCACGTGCTCGGGCGCAATGCCGGCGCCGTTGTCGGCCACCGTGATGCAGGCCCGGTCGTCCTGCATGGCGCAGGCCACGGTGATGGTGCCCGGCTGCACGTCGTTGAAGCCATGCTTGACGGCGTTCATGACCAGGTTGGTGACCACCTGGCCCAGCGGCCCGGGGTAGCTGTGCATGGCAATGCCGCTCTCCAGCTGCTGCTCCAGTTTGATCGGCGTTTTGGTCAGCACGTGGGTGATGACGGACAGCATCTCGGCGATCTGGCGGGCCAGATCAAACGTGCGCAACTGGTCGGTAGTCTGGTCCACCGCAACCTGTTTGAAATTCTGAATCAGCTCGGCGGCGCGGCGGGAACTGGTCAGCATCAAGGCCGCCCCCTCTTCAAACCGTTCCGAGAAGGCGCCCAGTGCCGTGCGCGTCAATGCCCCTGAGGCGACCGCCTCGTTCAGTTGTCGCGCCACCTCGTGCTGGGTGCTGGCAACCATCACGATGTTGCCGATGGGGGTGTTGAGCTCGTGGGCCACCCCGGCCACCAGACGGCCCAGCGAAGCCATTTTTTCGGCCTGCACCAGCCCCTCCTGGGCGTTTTGCATATGGGACAGTGCTGCGCGCGCCTCTTCTTCGGACTCCTTGCCGGCTTCAAGCTCTTCCCCCAGCCGCGCCGTGATGGCATTGATGCTGCGCGTGATGGCGCCAAACTCGTCATTCGCCGTGGCCGGCAGGGGCACCATGTCGGCGGTCACGTCCCGGCTGACCGCCTGGTCCAGTGCCCGCTGCAAGCGATAGACCCGCTTGAAAATCAGCTGGTCCACCCCCACCCACACCACCGCCAGCAAGACCATGCTCACCCCCACCAGCTGTGCCAGCGCCAGCCACAGGGTGGTGTTGAGGGCGCGGCGCAAGGACGCATCCGACCAGCCCACCAGCACGCGGCCCAAACGGTGCCCCTCGACTTCGGGGATCTCCATGGTCAGGACCTCGGCGTCGCTCGGCAGCGAACCGCCCGCCACCGGCAGCGTCTGCCCCATCTGGCTCACCACCTTGCCCGCATCGTCGACCACGGCCAGGCCCAGCACGGAGCCTCCCACTTCGGAACTCAGTGCCGCGTTCAGGGCCTTGAGGTCGTAATCCCACAGCGCCCGGGCCACTGGCTGGTCCAGATGCCGTTGCACCTGGGCCCACAATTCATTGCGTTGTGCGTTCAGGCGCTGTTGCGTCAGGAAATAGGAGCCCGCCGCAAACACGGCCATTAGCAGGGCCGATGCCATGAGTGCAACCAGCGCCAGGGTGGCCTTGGCGGACTTGGGCCGCAAGCGGGTGATTGCCGGAATGTGCATCCGGTCAAGGGTAGCGCCTGCGGTGTCGCAGCGTCAAGTGCCGATAAAACCTTCCAGCACATTGACAGCGTTCACACCCACCTCGGCTACGGCGTAGCCGCCTTCAAACACCAGCGCCGTGGGCAAGCCCGCGGCGGCCAGGCGCGCACCCACACGCAGGTAGTCGGGGCTTTGCAGGGTAAAGCCCGAAATGGGGTCGCCCACAAAGGTGTCCATGCCCAGTGACACCACCAGGGCCTGCGCGCCAAAGCGGCCAATGGATTGCAGCGCATGCTCCAGCGCGGCCGACCAGCGATCTAAGCCGCTGCCGCGCGGCAGTGGCAGGTTGAGGTTGGCACCCAGCCCCGCGCCAACGCCGGTCTCATCGGCATGGCCCAGGTAGAACGGGTACTCGGTGCGCGGGTCGCCGTGGATGCTGGCAAAGAACACATCGGCGCGGTCGTAAAAAATGGCCTGGGTGCCATTGCCGTGGTGGTAGTCAATGTCGAGCACGGCCACCCGCTCCAGCCCGCTGTCGCGCAGGTGCTGCGCGGCCAGTGCCGCATTGTTCAGGAAGCAGTAGCCGCCAAAAAAATCCATGCCGGCATGGTGGCCGGGCGGGCGGCTCAGGGCAAACGCCACCCGCTCCCCCTGCACCAGCTGCTGCGCCGCGCTCAGCGCGCAGTCGGCACCCGCGCGCGCAGCCACCCAGGTGCCCGCCGTGAACGGCGAGCCGGCATCAAAGGAATACAGGCCCACCTTGGCGGCAAAGTTGTCCGGCTCAATGTCGGTGCGGAACGTGCGCGTGGGCCAGACCGAGGGCAGGATGTCCTTGTCCACATGGGCCGGGTCCAGCGCCACCCACTGGTCCCAGGCCGTCGCCAGAAAGTTGAGGTAACGCGGGCTGTGGATGCGTTCCAGCGCGGCGGCATCAAATGCATGGGGTTGCTGTACCGTGCCCAGCTTGCGCCGCTGCAGTTCGGCCAGCACATGGTCGGCGCGCTCCGGCACTTCAAAGCAGGGCACCAGCGCGCCGCGAAACATTTCGACCTTGCCCTGGTGCTGGGCGTGCAGGTGGTTGTAGAAGGTGATCATGGTGGGTCCGCTCGCAGCCCGCAGCCCGCAGACATCAGGGCTGCCGCATCAACCCCAGCTTCTCCACCAGGGCCTTTTCCTTTGCAAAAGTATCCTGCGCAAACTTGAGGTAAGTGGCGGAATTCATGTACATGGGAACCATGTCGTAGCGGGCCAGTGCGCTCACGTAGCTCTCTTGCTCCATGGCCTGTTTGAACGCATCGTGCAGGCGCTTGATGACCGCAGGCGGTGTACCCTTGGGCGCGCCAATACCAAAGGGCGAGTTTTGCACCATATCCAGACCCAGTTCCTTGAGCGTGGGTGCGTCGGGAAACTTGGCCAGCCGCTCGGCACCCCAGGTGTTGAGCACGCGCAACTTGCCTGCGGCGACCTGCGGTGCAAACCCGGTGGAGTCGGCCGCGGCCATGATCTGCCCGCCCAAAATGGCCTGCATCAGGTCGGCACTGCCCTTGAACGGAACGTGCAACAGTTCAAGACCCAGCTTCTGCGCGATCAACTCCATGGTCAGGTGCGGGCTGGTCATGGTGCCGGTGGACCCGTACGACAGCATGCCGGGGTTGGCCTTGGCCCACGCGACAAAGTGGGTCCAGGTGCGCAGCGCCGAGTCTGCCGGCACCACCAGGCCAAAGGCATAGCCCGTGACGTTGAGTACATAGCTGATGTCCTTCACCGGGTCCCAGTTGATCTTCGTGGTGTAGGGCAGCCGGAACACGCCCAGCGGAATTTGTGCGACGGTGTAGCCGTCTGGCTGGGCGGTCTGCAGTTGCTGGGCGGGCATGGTACCGCCAGCACCCGGTTTGTTTTCCACGATGACCGGCTGCCCCAGGATTTTGCCCGCAGCATCTGCCAGGGCGCGCATCGTGATGTCGGTGGGTCCGCCGGCCGGGAACGCAATCACCAACTTGATCGGTTTGACCGGAAAAGCTTGCGCGTGGGCGTCCAGCAGGGGCGCTGCGAGAGCCGTAGCGGCAAGTTGTACAAGTTGACGGCGTTGCATATTTCGCTCCAGGAGTGGGGGGTGATGGCTACATTAGACCGAACTCTTCCACGGTGTGCCATCAGGTTAACCCGTGTTGGCAGCAATAGCCCACCGTAGCTAAAGATCGGTGTACTTGGCTGCGGTGCCACGCGCCAAAGCCGCTGGGTATTTTTCGGCGTTGGCCTGCATCTTCTGCTGGGCGGCTGCGATCAGGTCGATGCCCAGCTTGTCACACAGCTGCAGCAGGTAGAGGAACACATCGGCCGCCTCAGCCGCCACCTCGCGCGTCTTGTCGGGCGCAAGCGCCTGGCTCTGCGCGTCCGTCAACCACTGGAAATGCTCCAGCAGTTCAGCCGCCTCCACCGACAGCGCGCAGGCCAGGTTTTTGGGGGTGTGAAATGGCTCCCACTCGCGCTCTTGGGCAAAGGCGCGCAGGGACTGCACCAACGGCAGCAAGGGACTAGTCATGGCGAATTTTCAAGAACAAAATCATGCTCCAGCCCTCGTGTAATGTGCGTAAGCCGCTTCTTTTTTCATAGCAATACCCCCCCTAACGCGCCAGTACCGCCGCCAGTGCCACGCCGGTGTGCGTGCCCAGCCGTACCACCGCCTCGGGCGTGGCGGCTGCCACCACCTGCCCGCCGGCGTTGCCGCCATCCGGCCCCAGGTCGATGACCCAGTCGGCCTCGGCAATCACGTCCAGGTCGTGCTCGATGACCACCACGCTGTGACCGGCATTGACCAGCCGGTGCAGCACATGGATGAGCTTTTCCACATCGGCCATGTGCAGGCCCACCGTGGGTTCGTCCAGCACGTAGAGGGTGTGCGGCGCCTTCTGGCCGCGACGGCCAATGTCGTCGCGTACCTTGCTGAGTTCGGTCACCAGCTTGATGCGCTGCGCCTCACCGCCGCTGAGCGTGGGCGACGGCTGGCCCAAGGTTAGATAACCCAGGCCCACGTCCTTGAGCAGTTGCAGCGGGTGCGCAATAACGGGCATGGCGGCGAAGAACTCCACCGCCTCGTCCACTTCCATCTGCAGCACGTCGCCAATGTTCTTGCCGCGCCAGGTGACGGCCTGGGTCTCGGGGTTGAAGCGCGCACCCTTGCAGGTTTCGCACAACACCTTCACGTCCGGCAAGAAGCTCATGCCGATGGTGCGAATGCCCTGCCCTTCGCAGCCGGGGCAGCGGCCCTCGCCGGTGTTGAAACTGAAACGGTTGGCCGCGTAGCCGCGGGCCTTGGCTTCCAGCGTGTCGGCAAAGAGTTTGCGGATGGTGTCCCAGAAGCCGATGTAGGTGGCGGGGCAACTGCGCGGTGTCTTGCCGATGGGGGTCTGGTCCACTTCCAGCACCCGGTCCACCGACTCGAAGCCGGTCACGCCTTCGCAGCCCGTCCAGGCGATCTGTTCGCCAGCGTCCAGTGCATCGCGGCCGGCTTTGGTGCTGCGTTTCTGTACGGCCACTTGCACGTTGGTGAGCAGCACGTCTCTGGCGAGTGTGGATTTGCCTGAGCCGGAAACACCGGTCACGGCGACCAGGCGCTTGAGGGGGATGTGGGCGGTGACGTTTTGCAGGTTGTGGAGCCTGGCGCCCTCGACCGTGAGCCAGTCTATGGGCGCCGTTATCGCCTGGGTCTTGGCTGTGCCCGCAACGGAAGCAGCCAGGGCGGGTTCCTCAGACGCGTAGCTGACATCGTCACCCGCCCTGGCCACTCCCGCCGCTGCGATAGAGGCTTCGGCGAGCGAGCGATCGGATGCATCGGCATATTCGGCGGCCACGCGTGCACGGTCGAGAAACTCTGCATTCGCGGCCACGCTGGCCGAAGCGTTGGCCGCAGCCACAGCAGCCGCTTTGGCTGCCTTGCCTTTCGGTAATTTAGAACCCTTCGCGCTCGCCAGAGCCGCGGCCGGAGCCGGAGCCGGTGCGCCGGGTGACGATATTGAGCTTCGCGACGAGGAACCCGGCGTACCGGCTTCGGCCGCAGCGCGCGCAGCAACGTCACGTGCAGCCAGCGCCAAAGACGCCTCAAACGACACCACCGAACGCCGCACAACAAGAGGATGCTTCATCGCATGCAACAAATACCGCCCGGTCTGGGAATCCGCAGCGGCTTGCACATCTGCAACGGAGCCTTCTGCAACCAGCCGCCCACCGCGTTTGCCCGCACTGGGACCGATGTCGATGATGTGGTCCGCATGGCGAATGGTTTCCTCGTCGTGCTCCACTACCACCAACGTATTGCCCTTATCACTGAGCGAACGCAAGGCCCCCAACAGAATCTTGTTGTCCCGCGCATGCAGGCCAATGGTGGGCTCATCCAGCACGTAGCACACCCCCTGCAAATTGCTGCCCAGCTGCGCTGCCAGCCGGATGCGCTGCGCCTCACCACCGCTGAGCGTGGGCGCACCCCGGTCCAGCGTCAGGTAACCCAGACCCACCTCTTCCAGAAATTCGAGGCGGCTCTTGATCTCGGGCACCAGGTCGCGGGCAATGTCGCCCTCGCGCGTCGTCATGCCGCCAACCACCTGCAGGGTCTGCACCCACTTGCGCACATCGGTCACGGATAGGCGGGCGATGTCGGTGATGCCCACCGCGTTGAACTGCACGGCCCGCGCCGTGGCGTTCAGGCGCGTGCCCTGGCAGGTGGGGCAGGTCGCGTCATGCAGGTCTTCGATGTCGGCCTCGGCAAAGGTCTGCTCGCGGCCCTTGTTATCGTCGTCCTTCACGGAATCGTCAAACACCTTGCGCTGGTCTTTGGTCAGCGCCACACCGGTGCCCACGCAATCGGGGCACCAGCCGTGCTTGCTGTTGTAGCTGAAGAGGCGCGGGTCCAGCTCCACATACGAGGTGGAACACACCGGGCAGGCCCGCTTGGTGGAGAACACCTGCACCCGGCCAATGCCGGCGGCCGGAGTGCCTGCCAGCATGGCGGCCTTCAAACCATCCATGCCCGAGATCACATGCACCACGCCCTTGCCATGCACCAGCGCCGTGGCCAAGGCTTCTCTTAGTTGGGATTCCTGCGCCGGGTTCACATCCAGGCTGGCCACCGGCAGCTCGATGTTGTGTTCCTTGAAACGGTCGATGCGCGGGAAGTTGGTGGTGGGCAAGAAGTTGCCATCCACCCGCAAATGCGTAAAGCCGCGCGGCCGCGCCCAGTCGGCCAGCTCGGTGTACACACCCTTGCGACCCGACACCAGCGGCGCCAGCAGACCAATATGCTGACCACGAAAATTCTTCAACAACTGCGCCGCAATGCTGTCCGCCGACTGCGGCTCCACCGCCGCACCGTCGTGGATGCAGTGCTGGGTGCCCAGCTTGACATACAGCAGGCGCAGGAAGTGCCAGACCTCGGTAGTCGTGCCCACGGTGCTCTTGCGCCCGCCGCGCGAGAGGCGCTGCTCAATGGCCACTGTGGGTGGAATGCCATACACCGCATCCACCTCGGGGCGGCCCGCAGGTTGCACGATGGAGCGCGCATAGGCGTTCAACGACTCCAGATAGCGCCGCTGCCCTTCGTTGAACAGGATGTCAAACGCCAAGGTGGACTTGCCCGAACCGGACACGCCGGTGACGACGTTGAACTTGCCACGCGGAATGTCCACGCTGAGAGACTTGAGGTTGTGCTCTTTGGCGTTGACGATGCGGATAACCTCCTCATTCGCGGCCGGCTTGTGGGCGAGAGATGTGCCAAGGGCGGGTTCCTCAGACGCGTAGCTGACATCGTCACCCGCCCTTGACACATCTCCCGCTGAAAAAATTTTCGGCGCGCCCAGACCCGCCAAGGACGGGGTTGCGCCGGGTGACGAAATTGAGCTTCGCGACGAGGAGCCCGGCGTAACCCCGTCCTTGGCAGCGTGTGCCAGATACTTCGCACTCGGTTCCCCCACCTCGTGCACCACCCCCATGGCCGCCGCATAGTCCCGTAGCGCCTTGCCGGTATGCGATGACGCATGCAACAACAAATCTTCCGGCGTGCCATAGGCCACCACCTCACCACCGGCATCACCGCCCTCGGGGCCCAGATCAATCAACCAGTCCGATGCGCGAATCACATCCAGATTGTGCTCAATCACCAGCAACGAATGCCCCGCATCCAGCAGCTTGCGCAAGGCCCGCATCAGCTTGGCAATATCATCAAAGTGCAGTCCGGTCGTGGGCTCGTCCAGCATGAACAGCGTGCCGCGCCGCGCCACCGCCTGGCGGCTGGCGGTGCTGCTCTTCGCCGCCTCGGCCAGAAAACCGGCGAGCTTGAGACGCTGCGCCTCGCCACCCGACAGCGTGGGCACGGGCTGGCCCAGCTTCACATACTCCAGGCCCACGTCCACGATGGGCTGCAGCGCGCGGATCACGTCGCGGTCATTGGCGAATACAGCGGCGGCTTCGCTGACCGTTAGATCCAATACATCGGCCACGTTGACGCGACGCCGAGAACCCGATGGCCCTACGGTACCGCGCTCAATCGTCACCTCCAGAATCTCGGGCCGGTAACGCTTGCCATCGCAATCCGGGCAGCGCAAATACACGTCACTCAAAAACTGCATCTCGATGTGCTCGAAGCCCGAGCCGCCGCAGGTCGGGCAGCGGCCGTCGCCGCCGTTGAAGCTGAACTTGCTGGCGGTGTAGCCGCGTTCGCGCGACAGGTCGGCACCGGCAAACAGTTCGCGAATGGCATCCCACGCGCCGACATAACTCACCGGGTTGGAGCGCGCCGTCTTGCCGATGGGCGACTGGTCGACAAACACCACCTCGCTCAGTTGCTCGGCCCCCAGCAGGCGGCGGTGCGCGCCGGGTGTTTCTGTAGCCTTGCCGAAGTGGCGCAACAGCGCCGGGGCCAGCACGTCCTGCACCAGCGTGGACTTGCCGGAACCGCTGACGCCGGTGATGCACACCAGGCGCTGCAGCGGAATCTCCACATTCACGTCTTTCAGGTTGTGCTCGGTGGCACCTTCGAGAATCAGGCGCGGCGTGTTGACCGCCACCATGCGCTTGAAGCCCATGCCGACCTGCTTGCGTCCGCCCAGGTAGGCGCCGGTCAGGGTGTCGGCGCCGCGCAGCGCCTCCGTGCTGCCGTCAAACACGATGCTGCCGCCGCGCTCGCCAGGGCCGGGGCCCATGTCGATCATGCGGTCAGCCGCCATCATGACCGCCGGGTCGTGCTCCACCACCACCAGCGTGTTGCCCGCGTCGCGCAAGCGCTGCATGGCCACGATGATGCGGTTCATGTCGCGCGGGTGCAGACCGATGCTGGGCTCGTCCAATACGAACAGGGTATTGACCAGGGAGGTGCCCAGGGCCGTCGTCAGGTTGATGCGCTGGACCTCGCCGCCGCTCAATGTTCTGCTTTGGCGGTCCAGCGTGAGGTAGCCTATGCCGACGTCGCACAGGTACTTCAGCCTTGTGCAGACTTCTTCCAATAGCAGTTTGAGCGTTTTTCTTTCGGCTTCGGAGGTGACCGGAGTTGCGTCTTCCTGGGGGGCCGGCCGGCCCGCTCTGTCCGACACGGCTTGCAGCGAATCAAAGAAGCGTCTTAGCCTGTCTATCGGCATCAACATCAAGTCATGCAAACACAGTCCAGGCCGGGCTTCGAGTTGTTCGCGACTCCAGGTCACACCCTGCGGCATAAACCGTTTCGACGGCAACAAAACGGCATCCGCCTGCGCTTTGGTACCAATGCGCCACAACAGACTCTCGGTCTTCAGCCGTGCGCCGCCACAGATGCCGCATGGCGTGTAGCTGCGGTACTTGGACAGCAGCACCCGGATGTGCATCTTGTAGGCCTTGGTCTCCAGGTACGCAAAGAAACGGTTGATGCCAAACCAGTGCTGGTTCCACTTGCCGTTCCAGTTGGGCGAGCCATGGATCACCCAGCCCTGCTGCTCGGGTGTGAGCTTGTACCACGGCGTGTCGCGCGGAATGCCAGCGGCCTCGGCGTGGCGCATCAGGTCGTCCTGGCACTCCTGCCAGGCCGGGGTCTGCATGGGCTTGACGGCGCCGGCGCGCAGCGTGAGCTTGTCGTTGGGAATGACCAGGCCCATGTCCACACCGACCACACGGCCAAAGCCGCGACAGGCCTCGCAGGCGCCCACGGCCGAGTTGAAGGAAAACAGGGAGGCAATGGGGTCGGCGTAACGGATATCGCTTTGCGGGCAGTGCAGACCGGTGGAAAAGCGCCAGGTCGGGCTTGGCGGATTTGCTATGGATTCAGTAGCTGCCTGCGCTGCTTCTACGGGGGCTGCAGCCTCATTGATCACATAAACATTGAGACGACCACTGCCCCGCTTGAGGGCGACCTCAATGGCCTCCAAGGCGCGCACCTTGTCCACACCGGCGATGCGAAAGCGGTCGGCGACGACGTCGAGGACCTTGCGGGTCAGTGCCGGGGCGGCAGCGTCCGGTTTCGTCTTCGACTTCGCGCTCGCTTTGGTTTTCTTTGCGGATTCGGAATCAGCGACCGGAGTCACAACCACCTCGCGCTCGGCGTGGATGCGGGTGAAGCCGCTGGCGGACAGCCACTGGGTCAGCTCCTCGGCCGTGGTACTGGCCGGCAATTCCACGGGGAAGGTCAACACCAGACGCGGATCGGACGATGTTGCCCCGGCGGTGAAGTGTGGCGTGTAGGCCGCCGAACGGCGCACCAGTTCGGCGTAGATGGTCTCGGGCGTATCGTGCTGCACCGGCTGGGCGGTGGCCTTGTCGAACAACTGGCTGGCGCGGGAATACAGCAGTTTGATGTGGTCGTTGAGCTCCGTCATGGTGCCCACGGTGGAGCGGCTGGAACGCACCGGGTTGGTCTGGTCAATGGCGATGGCGGGAGGCACGCCTTCCACCTTGTCCACGGCCGGCTTGTCCATGCGGTCGAGAAACTGGCGCGCGTAGGCAGAAAAGGTTTCCACGTAGCGGCGCTGGCCTTCGGCATACAGCGTGTCGAACACCAGGCTGGACTTGCCCGACCCGCTGGGACCCGTGACCACGGTCAGTTCTCCGGTGCGGATATCAAGGTCCAGGTTTTTCAGGTTGTGCTGGCGTGCGCCGCGAATGCGGATGGTTCCCTGGGTCATGGTGTGCCGTCTTTTTGAATGAGGCAACCATTCTAGGGATTTACCCGGTCAGCGGTAGCCGCAGGGATATGCCTGTGCGGCGCCTATGGGTACAAACCCCAGGTGTGGAAGTCCACAACTGGCGTGTACCGGCGACGCTCCAGACAATCGGCGGACCGAAATAGCTGGAGCCCCCATGAAAATTGTCAACACTCTCTGGAGTGCCTTGGTATTGATCCTCGCGGCGACGGGCGCTCACGCACAGTTGCGCATCGGTCAGCCCTCGGGCTTCACGGGCTCCGTGGCGGCTGGTGTGAAGGAAAACACCGAAGGTGCCAAGCTCTACATTGACGCGGTCAACCGGCATGGCGGCGTGCATGGCCAGCAAGTCGAGCTGATCTCGGTGGATGACAAGTTCGACCCAGCCACCACCGTTGCGGTCGCCCGACGCCTCATTACCGAAAACAACGTACTGGCACTGTTCCTGAATCGGGGCACTCCGCACGCGCAGGCACTGCTGCCCCTGCTGGCTGAGTACCATGTTCCCCTGGTGGGACCGAGTACCGGTGCCATGGCCCTGCACGCGCCCGTTCAGCCCTGGGTCTTCAATGTGCGGGCCCCGTATCAGCGCGAAGCGATCAAGGCCATCAAGCATCTGGCCAGCCTGGGCATGACCCGCATTGCCGTCCTGCAGACCGATGACTCGTTTGGTGCAGACGCAGCGATTGGGGCAGAAAGCGGTTTCGCCGCAGCCGCCCTCAAGCCGGTATTGCTGCAGAAGTTTCCCCGCGAGAAACCAGACTTTGCCGAACTGGCGTCCAGGGTCAAGCAAAGTGACGCCCAGGCCGTGCTGTACATCGGCTCATCCGGCAGTGTGGCCAGTGGCGTCAAGGCGCTGCGCGCGGCGGGCTCCACGGTTCAGGTCGTGACCTTGTCCAACAACGCCTCCGAAGGATTCATCAAGTTGTTGGGCGAACACGCACGCGGGGTGATCGTCACGCAGGTGTTCCCCAACGAACGCGCCATGACCTACCGTTTGATCAAAGAGGCGCAGGAACTGGCCAAGGCCAAGGGCATGGCGGGCGTGTCACCGGCCATGATGGAGGGTTTTGCCGCTGCCAAAGTGCTGATCGAGGGGCTGCGCCGTGCAGGGCCCAAACCCACATCCGGCGGCTTGCGCGATGCCCTGGAAAGCCTGCAAAAATTTGACCTGGGCGGTCTGGAAGTCAGCTACAGCGCGACGGACCACAGCGGACTGGATTTTGCCGATTTGTCGATCATCGCAGTGGACGGAAAGTTCATGCGCTGAGCGCAGCAACCTGCATGGAGGTCGGCACCCTTACTCGGTGAGGGTGCGTTCCAGCTCGGCACAGGCTTTGGCGCCTGCTGCGTCTTTGATCTTGGGCAACAATGCCAGCAGCTCATCAAAGCCACCGGCGGCCTCAACCGCCAAATTCAACCGAAACCCGCGCAAACCCAACGAAGCCGTGAGCTTGGTTGCCATGGGTTTGGCTTCTTTGTACCGATCCTGCGCAGAGTGCGCCTTGAAAGAATTCGCCACGTTCTGCTCTGCCGCAGCCTTGACAGCCTGCGCTTCAGCCAGAATCGCCTCACCCGCCGCCGGAGCCAGGAAATCGTGCGCCACCATGTGGTCCACATCCTCCTGCATCAGGCCCAGACCTGCCGCAGCAGCCAACACCTGCTCGACTTCCTTGTGGCCGTCAAACATGATGAATGCCGTGCGCTGTCTCGCGGAAAACAGAGGCGAACGCGCCTTGAATGCCTGCTGGCCAGTCTCTGTTTTTATGAGTTTCATGCGTACATCCTAACTGGGGGAATACCGCCTGCTTTCACCAGGCGACCCTGCCATCATATACGCCGAGAACGATATAGATATAACAAATTTACTTGCTTGCACTGACCGCTGGGGCCGATGCCGCAGAAGCGGGTGCGGCAGGTGCTGCAGATGCTGACGCAGCCGGTGTCGGCGCGACGGTAGCCGGTGCCGCATGCGTTGCATCGTCACCGTGTTTTTCTCCGCTCAGGTCAATGTCGCCACCCTTGCTCAACATGAGCAAGGCCAGGGCGGCAAACACCAAAAAAGCTACAACAATTTTCCACATACCTTAGTCCTAAAAAAAAAGACCCCGGAGCATCACGGCCCCGGGGTCGTCAACTCACTCGGGTCTTAGTCGTTAGCGTAAATGTCCACGTCTTTGGTTTCCTTGACAAACAGCATACCGACGACAAAAGTCATACCGGCCACAATGATCGGGTACCACAAGCCGTTGTACATGTTGCCGGTCTGTGCCACGATGGCAAACGCAGTCGTGGGCAGCAAGCCACCAAACCAGCCGTTACCAATGTGGTAAGGCAGGCTCATGGAGGTATAGCGGATGCGGGTCGGGAACAATTCCACCAGCATGGCCGCAATCGGGCCGTACACCATGGTCACCAGGATCACCAGGTAGGTCAGGATGGCAACCACGGTAACCTTGTCGAACTTGGCCATGTCAGCCTTGGCAGGGTAGCCAGCAGTCTTGAGCGCATCGTTCAGGGACTTGTTGAACTCATCGGCCTTGGTCTTGGCTTCTTCCTTGGAGACGCCCTTGACGGTATAGCCCTGGATAACCGTTGTGCCAACAGTAATGGTGGCGGTAGAACCCGCGGGCAATACCTCATTCTCGTAGCTCACGGAGCGTCCGGCCAGGGCCTGCTTGGCGATGTCGCAAGAGCTGGTGAACTTGACCGTACCGGTTGGGTTGAACTGGAACGAGCACTCTGCTGGATTGGCATGCACCATCACCTTGTTGGCAGCTTGTGCAGCAGCCAGATCAGGGTTGGCAGCCTTGGTCAGGGCGGTGAACACGGGGAAGTAGGTCACCACCGCCAACAGGCAGCCGGCCATGATGATGGGCTTGCGGCCAATCTTGTCGGACCAGGAACCAAAGATGATGAAGAAGGGTGTACCGAGAACCAGGGAAATCGCCACCATGATGTTGGCGGTTGGGCCGTCCACCTTCAGCGCCTGGGTCAGGAAGAACAAGGCATAGAACTGGCCGGAATACCACACCACGGCTTGACCAGCGGTCAGACCGATCAGGGCCAAAATCACGATCTTCAGGTTTTTCCACTGGCCGAAAGACTCGGACAGGGGAGCCTTGGAGGTCTTGCCTTCAGCCTTCATCTTGGTGAAAGCGGGCGATTCATTCATGCTCAAACGGATGTAGACCGACACGGCCAACAGCAGGATGGACACGATGAACGGAACACGCCAGCCCCAATCAGCAAAGGCAGCGGGACCGACCAGCGTTTGTGTACCCAGAATCACCATCAGGCTCAGCATCAGGCCCAACGTGGCGGTTGTCTGAATCCACGAGGTGTAGGCACCGCGCTTGCCCTGTGGGGAGTGCTCCGCCACGTAGGTGGCAGCACCGCCGTACTCACCGCCGAGCGCCAGGCCTTGCAGCATGCGCAGTGCGATCAGGATCACGGGAGCGGCTACACCAATGGTGGCGTAGTTGGGCAAGATACCCACGATGAACGTGGACAAGCCCATGATCAGGATGGTCACCAGGAAGGTGTACTTGCGGCCGATCATGTCGCCCAGACGGCCGAACACCAGCGCGCCAAAGGGACGCACGATGAAACCGGCAGCAAAAGCCAACAGCGCGAAGATGAAGGCAGAACCTTCGTCGAGACCGCTGAAGAACTGCTTGGCAATGATGGCTGCCAACGAACCGTACAGGTAAAAGTCGTACCACTCAAAAACGGTACCGAGCGAGGAAGCGAAGATAACTTTCTTCTCTTCCGCCGACATCGGGCGTGGGGCTACTGTTGCCATAGTTTTGTCTCCAAATTTAAATAAATACGGCCAACCGATACGGATGGGTGTGCGGACTATGTCGGCGGCTTCTGACCCCGTTCTGACGGTCTCCCAACAGCAACTGACTCCGAACTGAACGAAAACTTACGAACTAGGCAATAACCCGCTGAAATAATTTTTCGATGTGAAAAAAGTGCCGTCATTTGCGTTTTGGAGTGGACATGGAGCGCTATTTACCCTAGGGAAAGTCCCCATATTCCCGACCAGACCGTAAGGACTTAGTCAGACCTTACGACCATGATCCAGCCCCAGCGACCGCCGTCACCGGCTGGTACCCAAGCTGACTTCAACCTTCAAAGGACGGAAATGACAGACCCCATCGTGGCCAAGATCGAGGCCAACCCGAAATACCATGAGTTGCGCAGGAAGCGCAACACGTTTGGCTGGCTGCTCACCATCATCATGATGGTGGTGTACTACGGCTACATCGCCCTGATCGCTTTCAACAAGCCGTTTCTGGCGCAACCCATTGGCAATGGCGTCACCACGCTGGGCATCCCGATCGGCATGTTCGTCATCATTTTCACCATCGTCATCACCGGCATCTATGTGCGTCGCGCCAATGGCGAGTACGACCGTTTGACCACCGAAATTCTGAAAGAAGCTTCCAAATGAAGGCTGGACTCCAATTCCTGATGGCCCTGACTGCGCTGTTCGCAGCGGCCGCCGCCCACGCCGCAGGCGGCGATCTGGGACAAGTTGACAAGCAGCCGACCAACTGGGTCGCCATCAGCATGTTTGGCGGCTTTGTGGTCATGACACTGTTCATCACCAAATGGGCCGCGGCAAAGACCAAGTCCGCTTCGGACTTCTATACCGCGGGTGGCGGCATCACCGGCTTCCAGAATGGCCTGGCCATTGCCGGTGACTACATGTCGGCAGCGTCCTTCCTGGGCATTTCCGCCGCCGTCATGGCCACCGGGTATGACGGTCTGATCTACTCGATCGGCTTTCTGGTCGGCTGGCCGGTCATCACCTTCCTGATGGCCGAGCGCCTGCGCAACCTGGGCAAGTTCACGTTTGCCGATGTGGCCGGTTACCGCTTCCAGCAAAAGCCCATCCGCATCTTCGCGGCATCCGGCACGCTGGTGGTGGTGGCCTTCTACCTGATCGCCCAGATGGTGGGAGCCGGGGCACTGATCAAGTTGCTGTTCGGCCTGGACTACTGGCTGGCGGTGGTGATTGTCGGCGCGCTGATGATGGTGTATGTGCTGTTTGGCGGCATGACCGCCACCACCTGGGTGCAGATCATCAAGGCCTGCATGCTGCTGGCCGGTGTCACCTTCATGGCCTTCATGGTGCTGGCGCAATACGGCTTCAGCCCTGAGGCGCTGTTCGCCGCTGGCGTGAAAGTGAGAACGGATATCGCCGCCAACGGCGGCAAGACCGCGGAAGAAGCCTCCAAGATCGGCCTGGCCATCATGGGACCGGGCGGTTTTGTGAAAGACCCGATCTCTGCGATCTCGTTCGGCATGGCGCTGATGTTTGGTACGGCTGGCCTGCCCCACATCCTGATGCGCTTCTTTACCGTGCCGGATGCCAAGCAAGCCCGTAAATCGGTGCTGTGGGCCACCACCTGGATTGGCTATTTCTACGTGCTGATCTTCATCATCGGCTTTGGTGCCATCACGCTGGTGCTGACCAACCCCGAGTTTGCCAATACGGCAACCGGCATCATCAAGGGCGGCGGCGGCTCGGCCAATATGGCGGCCGTGCTGGTGGCCAAGGCGGTGGGCGGCAATGTGTTCTTCGGCTTCATCTCGGCCGTGGCCTTTGCAACGATTTTGGCGGTGGTGGCGGGCCTGACGCTCTCCGGCGCGTCGGCCGTGTCGCATGATATTTACGCCACCGTGATCAAAAAGGGCAAGGCCGACAGCGACTCCGAACTCAAGGTGTCGCGCATCACGACGCTGGTTCTGGGCGTGGTAGCCGTGACGCTGGGCATTTTGTTCGAAAAGCAAAACATCGCCTTCATGGTGTCACTGGCGTTTGCCATTGCGGCCTCGGCCAACTTCCCGGTGCTGTTCATGTCGGTGCTGTGGAAGGACTGCACGACCAAGGGCGCCGTCACGGGTGGCTTCCTGGGTCTGATCTCATCGGTGGGCCTGACGGTGGTGTCGCCATCGGTGTGGGAAGCCACGCTGGGCTACCCCAAGGGTTCCGCCCTGTTCCCCTACACATCACCCGCCCTGTTCTCCATGACCATCGGCTTTGTGGGTGTGTGGCTGTTCTCGGTGCTGGACCGCAGCCCGCAGGCGGCCAAGGAACGCGCCCTGTTCAAGGCGCAGCAAGTACGCTCTGAAACCGGCCTGGGTGCCGCCGGAGCGTCTGGCCACTGATTGAAATCCGCAGATGTGGCATCAAAGTTGCTATGTGAACATGGGTCTCAAGGGTTAATCTCTCGCAGTTAGTTCCTGCGTTGTCCCCCGGGTCTTGATTGACCCGGGGGATTTTTCTTGGTGGCTGTCAGGCGCTGTGCGAACCGGGACAAGCGGCTAGGACTGGCGCTTCAGATGCCGTAGTTTCACAAAAGCCAGCGCAGCCATCACAGCATCGTTAAGCGCATCATGCGCGGGCCACAGGGGCAAACCCAGGTCCCGCATGATGCTGTCAAACCGCAGGTCAATGGCCCGGCTGTCGCGCGCGTGCTGCGGCAGTTGCCGGTATTTGTAGTCGTAATAAAGCCCGGAGACCTCAATCTTGTCTTGCGGCAACCCCATGCCCAGAATGGGAAACAACACCCGGTTGATCATGGCCACATCAAACTCCAGGTAGTAGCCCACCAGCGGGCGGCTGCCGATGAACCGCATCAACTGCATCATCGCGTCGTCCGCCGTCACGCCCTGCGCTACATCCTGCGCACGCAGCCGGTGCACGCGCACACTGTCGGCCGATATCTTTTTCTTGTCCGGGCGCACCAGCAACTCCAGGCGCTCGCTGGTCATCACGCGGTTGCCACGGATGCGCACGGCACCAATCGCAATGATGTCGTCGGTCCTGGTGTTCAGGCCCGTGGTTTCGCAGTCCAGCGCGACCCATTCATCCTTGGGGGGCGCGTCCCACATGAAGCGAAAGCGCGGGTCCCCCAGGTGGTACAGCAGCCACTCGCGTTTGAGCCCCGCGATCCAGTTCGCAAGGGGGAAATCAGCGGCCATTACAGGGCTTCCAGATGGAAGCGCTGGTTGAGCAACACCTTGAAGAGTTTCACCACGCCCAGTGTGTCCTTCAGCAGGTCGCGATCCAGGCTGCTGAGCTTTTCCAGCTGGATGCAGCCCGACACGGCGTGTCCGGTATCCAGTTCCTGCAGACCGACCTTGAGCTTGAGCCCCATGAAGAAGTGCAGGCTGTCGATCAAATCGCCAGCCAGCTTCTGCGGCAGCTTACCCGCAGCGGCCAGCGCCTCGATGCGGCCGACGGTTGTGACCATGGTCAGGTGGTTGGCCAACGCCAGGCTGCGAATGCCATGCACCAGCGGGAACGTGGCCACCTTCTTCAGGTCCAGCTGCTCGCCTTCCTTGTCGCCCAGCGCCAGCAGCCGGTTCCACCAGCCATGGCTGCTGCCAAAGAAATTGATGGCCGATGCAAAGCGGGCCAACATGGCATCGTTGTCGGCCGTGAGGTCAAACACCGCCGAGCGGACTTTTTCCAGCAACTGCGTGTCGCCACACACCGCATGCGCATCCACAAAGATGGCCAATTCCATCAGGCTGTCGGGGTTGGCGGTGACCGACCACAGACGCACCATCTGGCTGAAGTCGGACACACTCTGGCGCCAGTGCGGGTTGCTGACCATGATGTTGCCGGGGCACACCGGGTAGCCAAAATCGGCCAGCGCAGCGGAGAATTTTTGGCACACTTCGGCCAGATCGACCGAGCACACATAGCCATCGCGCAGCACCAGGCCATTGTCCTGGTCGGTCTTGAGCAACTGCTCGCCACGGCCCTCACTGCCCATCACAAACAGGCAGCTGTTGGCCACCAGATCGGGCGGAGCAATGAGCTGCCAGGCCCGCTCAAACAGGCGCAGATTGAGTTCCTGCACCAGCCTGGCAATCATGTTGACCTTGGTGCCATTGCGGTGCAGCAGCGCAATGAGCCGCGTGATCTGCGCGGCGGCGCGCTTGAGCGCCTCCACGTCCTGCGCCACGATGATCTGCTCATTGATCTGGTAGGACTGGTTGGACAAGAAACCAAACAGGTCCAGCGCTTCCAGAATTCCGTGGATATGCTCGCCTTCGGCCACCAGCACGCGGTGCACCTTGTGCTTGATCATGGTGGCCAGCGCATCCCCCACCAGGTCGCTGGGCCGCACCGTGATCAGTGAAAAATTCGCCAGTTCACCCACGGGCAAACGGTCCAGGGGCGTGCCGTGCAGGATGGCCTTTTGCAAGCCGGTCCCGGTAAAGATGCCCAGGGCAGGCGGCGTGACGCGCAGGTCGCGCACCAGAACCGAGCCGATGCGCAGCGCCTGAAATTTCTTGACCACCTCCAGAATGCTGGTGTCGGCATCCACATAGTGGGGCGGATGCACAAACGCCGCATCCACCCGCGCCATGGCGAGTGACTGCAACTCGTGCTGGCTTTGTCGTTCGGACAGGGCGCTGAGCTTGTTGGACAGATCAGAAAAAAGCAAGGCGCCGAAGGTGGCATTGTCGGCAATCAGGTCACTGACCGCCTGCTTGGCCAACTGGTAGGCCACCACCTCTTCGACCGCCACAAACCGGCTGCTGACCTTGCCCGCCACCAGCCCGCGCCCATCGAAGCAGTCGTCAGGACCATAGGTGGTCACCACCTCATTGCCATCGAACTGCTGGACAAAACCCTTGATGATGACAAACAAATGGGTGGGCTGCGCACCCAGCGCCAGAATGGTTTCGCCTTGCGGGAAATAGGCCACATCCACGCTGGACTGCACCAGGCGCTGCTCGTCCAGCGTCAGGCAGTCAAACGGAGAAGCAGAAAAATTGAAGGCTCCTGGCATGCCCTATTTTTCCACACCGTCCCCTGGCCTTTACTTACGGGCCATCCCCACCGGAACCGTCGTTGCGCTATTCCAGCGGGGCCCGTCAAACCAGGCGTCGCCGTCCAGGTAGGCCCGCAGCATGGGCAGGCCATCCAGCCCCCAGAACAGCTTGCCATCCACTTCAAAGGCGGGAACGCCAAAGACGCCTTTGGCAATGGCTTCTTCGGCATGGGCCCTGAGCTGCACCTTCACCGAATCGTCCGCCGGGTCACGCTCAGGCGCCAGTTGCCCGGTGATGGCAGCCAGCCGCGCCGCATCGGCGGCGTCGGCTCCGCCCACCCAGACGTGCTTGAACAGGGTCTCGCACACATAGCGGTTGGGCTGGCCCTCTGGATCGGTGGCGATGGCCAGGCGCAACAGGCCCAGCGGGTTGAAGGGGTGCGCGGCCGGCATGTCCAGCGTGCGCCCCTTGCTGTGGGCCAGCCACTGCACCTGGCGGTAAGTCCAGTCGCGTTTGGCCGGAATTTCTGCCGGACCCAATTGACCATGGTGCTTGAGCAGAGCCGCAAACAGCAGCGGCTTGTACGTCACGGTGTAGCTCTGGCCCATGAGTGCCAGCGGCAGTTCTTCAAACGCCAGCCACGCATACGGCGAGATGAAGTCCAGATAGAAGGTGATGTGTTTCATGGTGTGGTGGCCGTGGTGGTGGAGATGGCCTCAATCCGCTGTGCAATCAGCACCCAAACCGCCTTCTTGTCGACATCGCTGGCAGTGCTCCAGAGCCGGATCTCATCCAGACTGCGCAGGCAGCCTTCGCAGTAGGCGCCCTGCGCGTCCATACGACAGACCGAGACACAGGGCGAGGGAACATTTTCGGCCACAGCTCCCGCCGTTATGGCACGAGCAGCTAGCATTTCAATAGCATTCTTGTCGATCATCGTGCCTGCACCGCTTGCGTGACATCTGCTGTGGGCGCACCCGACAACAGCGCCAGATCCTGGGGCCGCAACTTGAACACGCCGTGTGGGTGGCCAGCGGCCGCCCAGATTTCGTCAAACCGGAACAGCTCCTGATCCACCAGCGTCACCGGCTCCTGTGCATGCGCCAGCGGCGACACGCCACCAATACTGAAGCCGGTCTTGGCCTTGACGAAATCGGCGTCGGCCCGGCCAATACGGCCCACCAGCGCTTCCACCTTTTTCTCGTCCACACGCCGGTCGCCCGAGGTGATGACCAGCACCGCCACATCGTCGTCGCGGCGGCGGAAGATGATGCTTTTGGCGATCTGGCCCACGGCAATGCCCAGCGCGTCGGCCGCCTGCTGGGCGGTACGGGCGGCATCACTGAGCATCACCGGACTGTGGGGGTGGTTCTTGGCCCTGAGCGCTGCGGCCACGCGCTGCACGCCTTCGGGCAGATTCTGCAAATCCTGGTTCTCCATCGCTGTCTCTCAACCCAGTCGTTTGTTCAGCAGCGCGGTTGCTGCCCGCGAGTTGGGCTTGCGCTGCAGGAAGTCGCTGATGAAGGCCCCGGCGTCGACCAGCTTGTCCAGATCAATGCCGGTCTCAATGCCCATGCCGTGCAGCAGGTAGACCACGTCTTCGGAGGCCACGTTGCCGGTGGCACCCTTGGCGTACGGACAGCCGCCCAGCCCCGCCACCGAGGTGTCAAACTGCCACACGCCCATTTGCAGGCTGGCCAGGGTGTTGGCCAGCGCCATGCCGTAGGTGTCGTGGAAGTGGCCGGATATCTGGTCGATGCCATACACCGTCAGGGCGGCGTCCAGCGCGCGCTGCACCTTGAGCGGCGTGCCCACGCCAATGGTGTCGGCCACACCCACGTGCTGCACGCCAATGCCGTGCATCAGCCGCGCCACCATGGCCACGCGCTCAGGGGCAATCTCGCCTTCGTACGGGCAACCGACCGCGCAGGAAATGGCGCCACGCACCGTCAGCCCCTGGGCCAGCGCCGCCTGCACGACCGGGCGAAAGCGCTCCATGCTCTCGGCAATGGAGCAGTTGATGTTCTTCTGGCTGAAGGCCTCGCTGGCCGCGCCAAACACCACGATCTCATCGGGACGGGAATTCACTGCCGCTTCAAAGCCTTGCAGATTGGGCGTCAGCACCGAATAGCGCACGCCGGGCTTGCGCTGGATGCCTGCCATGACGGAGGCAGCGTCCGCCATTTGCGGCACCCACTTCGGTGACACAAAGCTGGTGACTTCAATCTCCGTCAGGCCGGCGGCCTGCAGGCGGTGCACCAGTTCGATCTTGATGGCGGCGGGGACCGGCTGCTTTTCATTCTGCAGGCCGTCACGGGGGCCGACTTCGACCAGTTTGACGCGTTTTGGAATAGTCATTGGGAGTTCGGTGGGTTAGATAGAATTTGCTGCTGTTCGCGCGCGATCTCCACGCGCAACTCCTCTTCGCTAGGCAGATACAGCATGTACTTGGAGGCAAACAATTGCTGGCTTTCGTTCAGTACAGAATAGCGCGCCACCACCTCATCACGCTCAGCGCACAAAATCAACCCTACAGAGGGGTTGTCACCATCGCCACGGCGCAACTCATCGAACATGCGAACGTACATGTCCATTTGTCCAACATCTTGATGCGTGAGCTTGCCCATCTTCAAGTCAATGAGCACAAAGCATTTCAACAGATAGTTGTAGAACACCAAGTCCACATAGAAATGCTGTGACTCAGTGGAAACGCGGTGCTGCCGCGCGACAAATGCGAAGCCTTTGCCAAGTTCCAGCAAAAAAGGCTGCAACTTTTCGATCAGCGCGGCTTCCAGGCCTGACTCTCGGAGTTGGGTGGACTCTGGGAGATCAAGAAAATCCAGCACATATGGGCTCTTCATCACATCCATCGGCCGCTCGACGGCCTGCCCGTTGAGTGCCAACTGCAAGACACCGGCCTTGTCCGTGCTCTTCAGCAAGCGAGCGAACAGACTGCTGTGAATTTGGCGTTCCAATACGGGCTGGCTCCAGTTGCATCGCTCTGCCTCTATCTCGTAGAACAAGCGCTCGGTGCGCGGTTCAACCGCGCAGAGCGTGCGGTAGTGCGACCAGCTCAAGTTTGGCGAGAATCCCTTGACCCGCTCTGCCGCGTCCAGCGCGGCTGCCAAGTCATTCAACACGGCCTGTTGATCGGACCCGGGCAATTCGTCACAAGCCTTGTGACGAATCTCGGGGTTTCGTTTGGCATAGGCCTGGTAAAACAAACGGAAGTATTTCAGGTTGGTGACCGAGAACCCCCGTCCATAGCGCTGCGTCAATGACACAGACAGCCCGGAAAGCAGCTTACTGCCGTAGTCCGCCCTGTCTTCTCCGTCTTGCAGTGCCAGAACAATTTCTCGGCCCATCAGCCAGTACGCAATCACCATATTGCTGTTGACGGCTCGCACGACGTTGGCGCGCGCCTGATCAAGAATTGTGACCAACCGAGTCATCAAGTCGCCATCGTTACTGGTGGTGATCAGTGCGCCCTGGACATCCGAAGCAGCGTGCAAGCTTAGGCTGTTCTTCTTGGGCTTATTACTGCGGGTGGCCATGGGTATCCCGCCCCAGATGGGCGGCAAAAAAGTTAGGTGAGCGATTCATGAATGCGCGGGTGACGTTGAGAGCTTGGCACCCAAGACATGCAGCAGCTTGAGCATCGTGCATTGCGTGGCTTGGCGCCTGGAACTTGATGTGGACATGCTATTCAGGCCTATTGATGACGGCCTCGACATGGTGTCCATCCGGGTCGACGAGGAAAGCGGCGTAGTAGTGCGGACCATAGTGCGGCCGCAATCCCGGAAGTCCATTGTCCCGCCCCCCGGCCGTCATCCCATCAGCGTGGAAGCTGTCCACAGCACGGCGGGACGCTGCCGCAAATGCCAGGTGAAAACCCGGACCAGGCGCGACCGCATGGGGTCGCAGCTTGAGGCAAAACTTATCTTTTCCATCTTCGACTCCGTATCCAATGGCCGTGTGATCCTCGAACACACGTCTAAACCCCAACGCCCCCAGCGTTGCGTCATAGAAGACACCTGAGCGAACCAAATCAGCGACGGCGAAAGACAGGTGGTGAAGCATGCAATTTCTAGCCTGAAGCGAGTAGTGCTCTATTGTGGCGGTGTTTCAATACCCGCGCCCCAACTCCACCACACCGGCCACAGGCTCTCCGCGCTGCAGCGCCGCCATCTTGCCCGCAATCTGCGCAATGCTCTCGCTGCGCAGCGTGCGGGCCGAGGTGTGGGGCGTGACCGTGATGTTGGGGTGTTTCCAGAACGGGTGTTCTGCCGGCAGCGGCTCGGTGCGAAACACGTCCAGCGTAGCACCGGCCAGGTGGCCGCTGTCCAGCAGCGCCAGCAAATCGTCATCGACCAGATGGGCGCCGCGCGCCACGTTGATGACATAGCCGCCGCTGTGCAGGCGCGACAGGGTGTCGCGGTTCAGGATGTCGCGCGTATCGGGGGTCAGCGGCAGCAGGCAGACCAGCACGCGGCTGGCGGCCAGAAAGTCGTTGAAACCATCCACCCCGGCAAAGCACTGCACGCCCTCTACCGCCTTGGGCGAGCGGCTCCAGCCGTTGACGGCAAATTCGAACTGCGCCAGCGCGCGAGCCACCCGCTCGCCCAGCACGCCCAGCCCCATGATGCCGACCGGAAAATCAGCCCGGGCCCGCGGCTTGCGGAACGACCACTTGCCCAGCCGGGTATCGGCCTCGTAGGCATCCAATTCGCGGAAGTGGCGGATCACGGCGTGGCACACGTACTCCGCCATCTGCACCGACATGCCGGCGTCGTCCAACCGCACGATCAGCGCCTGCGGCGGCGGGGTGAGTTTCAGCAACGCGTCCACCCCGGCCCCGATGTTGAACACCGCCTTGAGTTGGACCTGCTCGTCAAAAAACTGCTGGGGCGGAGCCCACACCACGGCATAGTCGGCCGACGGCGCACCGGGCGACCACAGCGTGACCTCGGCGCCCGGCAGTGCGGCGCGCAGGCCCTGCAGCCAGGGCTCGGAAGCGGTATCGGAACAACAAAAGGTGATGCGCATACAGCGTGATCCAAACAAGACAGGATCGCAGTCTACTGGAGGGCGGCACGCAGGTGCCCGCTCCGCATAGATCAGGCCACCACGTCCAGCTTCAACAGTTCGGCACCCTCGGTCACCTGGTCACCGGGCGCATACAGCAGCTCGGCCACCGTACCGTCGGCCGGGGCGGCAATGGTGTGCTCCATCTTCATGGCTTCCATCACGGCCAGGGCCTGGCCCTTCTTCACCGCGTCGCCGGCCTTGACGGCAAACGACACCACCTTGCCCGGCATGGGTGCCGTCAGGCGGCCCACGTCGGCGTGCACCTCTCCGGCGTGGGCCAGTGCATCGATTGCTATGATTTGTGTAGCACCTTGCGCAGTGAATACGTGGGCTACCTCGCCTTTTTTGTACAAATGCACGGTGGAGCGCAGGTCGCCGTAGCGCACGTCCAGCGCACCACCAGCCAGTGGCGTGTAGTGCAGCGCTGCGGTGTTGCCGTCTATCATCAACTGCAGACCACCGCCATGCAGGCGGGTGAATTGGGCGGTATGGGGTTCGCCGTGGAACTCCAGCATGAACTCCCGAACCGAGGCGCCATGGGAGCGCCAGCCATCACGCTGCGCCCAGGGGTCCACCCAGCCACTGGCATCCGCTTGCGACGCCAGGGCCAGCTCACTCACCAAGGTCTGCGCAATCATGGCGGCGGTCGCCATGGGCAGGCCGACCTTCTCCTGGTTGAACAGCACCGCGGCTTCACGCGGAATCAGCGCCGTGTCCAGTTGCGCCTGGGCAAATGACGCGCTGGTGGTCACATGGCGCAGGAACTGCACATTGGTCGCCAGCCCCACGATATGGGTTTGCGCCAGGGCCGTGTCCAGGCGTGCCAGGGCCTGCTCGCGCGTGCTGCCGTGCACGATGAGCTTGGCCACCATGGAGTCGTAATACGGGCTGATGGTGTCGCCCTCGCGCACACCGGAGTCCACGCGCACGGCGTTGTCGGCGCGCTCGAACATGGTGCAGCCTGGCAGACCGTACACATGCAGCGTGCCGGTGGCGGGCAGGAAGTTGTTGTCGGGGTTCTCGGCGCAGATGCGGGCCTCTATGGCGTGGCCGATGATCTTGAGTTCATCCTGCGCCAACGGCAGCTTCTCGCCGCTGGCCACACGCAGTTGCCACTCGACCAGGTCCTGCCCGGTGATGGCTTCCGTCACTGGATGCTCCACCTGCAAGCGGGTGTTCATCTCCATAAAGAAGAAGTTCATGCTGCCGTCATTGCGCTGCTCGACGATGAACTCCACGGTACCGGCGCCCACGTAGTTGACGGCGCGGGCCGCCGCCACAGCGGCCAGCCCCATCTGGACGCGCATTTCGGGCGTCATGCCGGGTGCGGGAGCCTCTTCCAGTACCTTCTGGTGGCGCCGCTGCACCGAGCAATCGCGCTCGAACAGGTAGACGTAATTGCCATGGGTGTCGCCAAACACCTGAATTTCGATATGGCGCGGGCGCTGCACATATTTCTCGATCAGCACGGCGTCATCGCCAAAGCTGTTGATCGCCTCGCGCTTGCACGATGCGAGCGCGGCGGCAAAGTCCTCGGACTTGTCCACTGCGCGCATGCCCTTGCCACCGCCGCCGGCGCTGGCCTTGATCAGCACCGGGTAACCAATGCGGTCGGCTTCGGCCTGCAGCAGCGCCGGGTCCTGGTTGGCACCGTGGTAACCCGGCACCAGGGGCACGCCGGCTTTTTCCATCAGCTGCTTGGACTCGGCCTTCAGACCCATGGCCTTGATGGCCGAGGGTGGCGGGCCGATGAAGACCAAACCGGCATTGGCACAGGCCTGGGCAAACTCTTCGTTCTCGCTCAGGAAACCGTAGCCCGGGTGAATGGCCTGCGCGCCGGTGGCCTTGGCGGCGGCAATGATTTTTTCCCAGCGCAGGTAGCTGTCCTTGGGGGCACTGCCACCGATGTGGATGGCTTCGTCACAAGCAGCCACGTGCTTGGCACCGGCATCGGCATCGGAATACACGGCAACGGTTTTGATGGCCAGGCGGCGCGCGGTAGCGGCGACGCGGCAGGCGATCTCGCCACGGTTGGCAATGAGAATTTTTGTGAACATGGTGGGTGCCTTCATTACATGCGGAACAGGCCGAACTTGACGTCGGGAATCGGCGCATTCAGCGTGGCCGACAGGCCTAAGCCCAGCACGCGGCGCGTGTCTACGGGATCGATGATGCCGTCGTCCCACAACCTAGCCGTGGCGTAGTAGGGATGGCCCTGCTCCTCGTACTGGCGGCGAATCGGGGCCTTGAAGGCTTCTTCTTCTTCCATCGTCCAGCTGCCACCCTTGCCCTCGATGCCATCGCGGCGCACCGTGGCCAGCACGCTGGCCGCCTGCTCACCGCCCATGACGCTGATGCGCGCGTTCGGCCACATCCACAGGAAGCGGGGCGAGTAGGCGCGGCCACACATGCCGTAATTGCCGGCGCCAAAGCTGCCGCCAATGATGATGGTGAACTTGGGCACATTGGCCGTGGCCACGGCCGTGACCATCTTGGCGCCGTTGCGGGCAATGCCTTCGTTCTCGTACTTGCGTCCGACCATGAAGCCGGTGATGTTCTGCAAAAAGATCAGCGGAATCTTGCGCTGGCAGCACAGTTCGATGAAGTGCGCGCCCTTCAGGGCCGACTCGCTGAACAGGATGCCGTTGTTGGCGATGATGCCCACCGGCATGCCTTCGATGTGGGCAAAGCCGGTGACCAGCGTGGTGCCAAAGCGCGGCTTGAACTCGTGGAACTCGCTGCCATCGACGATGCGGGCAATGATTTCGCGCACATCAAAAGGCTTGCGGGTGTCAGTGGGAATCACGCCATACAGCTCTTCCGCTACAAATTTAGGAGCTACTGGCGCACGCAGTGCGGGGGCTAGAGGCTTCTTTTGGTTCAAATTGGCGACCGCCGTGCGGGCAATCGACAGCGCATGCAGGTCGTTCTGTGCCAGGTGGTCGGCCACACCGGAGAGGCGCGTGTGCACATCGCCACCGCCCAGGTCTTCGGCTGTCACCACCTCACCGGTGGCGGCCTTCACCAAGGGCGGGCCGCCCAGGAAGATGGTGCCCTGGTTCTTGACGATGATGGTCTCGTCGCTCATGGCCGGCACGTAGGCGCCACCGGCCGTGCAGGAGCCCATGACCACGGCGATCTGGGCAATGCCCTCGGCACTCATGTTCGCCTGGTTGAAGAAGATGCGGCCAAAATGTTCGCGGTCCGGGAACACCTCGTCCTGGTTCGGCAGGTTGGCGCCACCCGAGTCCACCAGATAGATGCACGGCAGGCGGTTTTGCTGGGCAATCTCCTGCGCACGCAAATGTTTTTTGACGGTAACGGGGTAGTAGGTGCCGCCCTTGACCGTGGCGTCGTTGCACACAATCATGCAGTCCACACCGCTGACGCGGCCAATGCCGGCAATCACGCCGGCGCAGGGTGCGCTGTCGGTGCCGTCGCGGTCGGGGTACATGCCCATGGCGGCCAGCGGCGAGAGTTCCAGAAACGGTGTGCCAGCATCCAGCAGGTTGTGCACGCGGTCGCGGGGCAGCAGTTTGCCGCGTGCCGTGTGCTTGGCGCGGGCGGCGTCACCACCGCCCATCGCCGCCTTGTCGGTCTGGGCATTCAGGTCGGCCACCAGGGCGCGCATGGCATTGGCGTTGGCCACAAAGTCCGCCGAGCGGGCGTTGAGTTGGGTTTCCAGAATGGACATGACGGTGTTCCGCGAAAAGGAGATGGGTTCAGTTCAACCTGCATTTTCAGCGGGATCGGGCCGACTTTGCAGGTCATATAGGTTGCAAATTGCGCCACACCTTGAAAAATATTGGCACACTAGCGGCATGGTCACCACTTCCCCGATTGCCGCGACCCCGATGGCTTTTGCGCGTTCCATCGCGAGCGCCTACCAGCGCTATGGCCAAGACCCGGGCCCGGCCCTGCGCCAGGCACAGATTGCGCCAGAGCAGCTGGACAGGGCCGATGCGCGCATCACGGCCTGGCAAATGGAGACGCTGTCGGGCACCGCCATGCAGGAACTGGACGACGAGGCCCTGGGCTGGTTCAGCCGGCGCCTGCCCTGGGGCAGCTACGGCATGCTGGCGCGGGCCTCCATCAGCGCCCCCACCCTGCAACTGGCGCTGTCGCGCTGGTGCCGCCATCACGGACTGATCGCGCCGGACATTGCGCTGTCGCTTGACGTAGCGGGCGACGTGGCGACTATCCGCATCACCGAGTGCCCCGCAACACGGGGAGGCTCTGCGCCTGGGGATTCTGCGCAGGTAAAGGAGGAGCCCGCAAAGCGGGCGGGGGACACGGAGCAGCATCCCCAGGCGCACAGCCTCCCTGCACCCATGGGCGAGTTCTGTCTGGTGTCCGTGCTGCGCAACATCCATGGTCTGGCCTGCTGGCTGGTCGATTCGCGCATTGCGCTGCAGGGGGCGCAATTTCCGTTTGCGGCGCCGGCGCACGCGGGCGCCTACACCGTGCTGTTTTCCGGCCCCACCGCGTTTGAGGCCGGTCCGGCCAGCATCCGTTTTGATGCGCAGTACCTGAACCTGCCCCTGCGCCGTGATGAAAAAGCCCTGCAGCAAATGCTGCAGCACGCCCTGCCCCTGACCGTGCTGCAATACCGCCGTGACCGACTGCTGGTGCAGCGCGTGCGGCAAACCCTGTCCAGCCACGCGCAGCAAACCCACAGCGCAGAAGCGCTGGCCGCCCTGCTGCACGTATCGCCCCGCACGCTGCACCGCCAGCTCAAGGAAGAAGGGGCCACGCTGCAAGGGCTGAAAGACGAGGTGCGCCAGGGCCGTGCCATCGAACTGCTGCACCGCACCGATCGCCCCATCAAGCAGGTGGCCGAGGCCGCGGGGTTTCGCAACGAGAAAAGTTTTATCCGCGCCTTCAAGGGCTGGACCGGGCTGTCGCCGGCCGAGTTTCGCAAGCAGTCTGCGCCCTTGGCGTGATTTGTCCCCTTGGTGGCACATGCTGCGCCATGGCTGTCCCTAGACTACCCGCACCATGATTGCGATTGACGACACCACCACCATAGCCGACGCCTTCCAGCGTGCCGTGCAAGTCTACGGTCCCAACAGCCTGCTGGCCGTGCCGGCCAATCCGGCGCGCGCCTACGACCCGGCGGGACGTGAGATCAGCTACGCCGAGGCCGCTGAAGCAGTCAACGCGCTGATGGCAGAGTACCGCGGCGCCGGCTACGGGCTGGGCCATCGCGTGGGTTTGTTTCTGGAAAGCCGCCCCGAACACGTGCTGCACAAGCTGGCCTTGAATGCGCTCGGTGTGTGTTGTGTGCCCATCAACCCCGACTACCGCCCGCGTGAACTGGCCTACCTGGTGGACCATGCCAAGGTGGACCTGATCGTGGCGCTGACCAGCCGGCAGGATGCCGTGCTGGCCGCACTCGCACTGACACAGCACCAGCCCCCCGTGGCGCTACTGGAAACCCTGGGCACCCAGGCGCTGCCCCGCGCAGCCACCGCGGTGGCACCTGGCGAACCGGTAGGCGACACGCCCGCCAGCATCCTCTACACGTCCGGCACCACCGGCCAACCCAAGGGCTGCGTGCTCTCGCACACCTACGAACTGGCGGCCGGCCACTGGTACGCCCACCAGGGCGGCCTGGGTGCGGTGCGCGAGGGGCAGGAGCGCCTGTACAACCCGCTGCCGCTGTTCCATGTGAATGCGTCCATCCTGTCCTTCTACTGCATGCTGCTCAGCGGCGGCTGCCAGGTGCAGACCGACCGCTTCCAGCCCAGCCGCTGGTGGACCGAGGTGGTGGAGAGCCGCGCCACCATCGTGCACTACCTGGGCGTGGTGGTGCCCATGCTGCTGTCCCAGCCCCCAAGCCCGCTGGAGCGCGCGCACTGCGTGCGCTTTGGCTACGGTGCCGGGGTGGAGCCGCAGTTGCACGCGGTGTTTGAGGAACGCTACGGCTTCCCGCTGCTGGAACTGTGGGGCATGACGGAAATGGTGCGGCCCCTGACCGACTGCCATGCCCCGCGCCAGGTGGGCACCCGCGCGTTTGGCCGCGCGCGGCCAGGGCTGGATGCCTGCGTGATGGATGAAGCCGGCCAGGTTGTGCCCGATGGTGCACCCGGCGAACTGGTGGTGCGCTACTCCGAGGCGACGCCGCGGCGCCACTTCTTCAGCGGCTACCTGGACAACCCCGACGCCACGGCAGAGGCCTGGCGCGGCGGCTGGTTTCATACCGGCGACATTGTGGTGCGCGGGGAGGATGGCATGTTCCACTTTATGGACCGACGCAAGAACATCATCCGCCGCTCGGGGGAAAACATTGCCGCGGCCGAGGTGGAGGCCCTGCTGTTGACACACCCGCTCGTAGCCAACGTGGCTGTGATGGCGCTGCCCGACGACGTGCGCGAAGAAGAGGTGCTGGCCTGTGTGGTGCTGAAGGACCGCAACGGAACGGAAACAGCCGAGACAGCCCGCACACTATTCGATTTCTGCCACCAGCAGTTGGCCTACTACAAGGCGCCGGGCTGGCTGTGGTTTGCGGCCGAGATTCCCACTACGGGCACGCAAAAAATCCAGAAACACCGCATCTTTCCCGAGGGTCAGGACCCGCGCACCCTGCCCGGCATGCACGACCTGCGCGCGCTCAAGAAGCGCCAGTAGGCGCCGTTGCCGCCATCGCCCACCACCTCACCGCTCGGCCACCATGATCACCCTCTACCACTGCGTCAGCGCCCGCTCCTTCCGCCCCCTGTGGATGCTGGAAGAACTGGGCCTGCCCTATGACCTGCGCATGCTGCCCTTTCCGCCGCGCGCGCTGGCGCGGCCCTTCCTGCAGGAGAACCCGCTGGGCACCGTGCCCCTGCTGGTGGAGGGCGACACGCGCATGACCGAGTCTGCCGCCATCTGCCAGTACCTGGCGGCGCGGCACAGCGCCGGCGCGCTGGATGTGGGCCTGAACGAGAGCGCCTTTGGCGCCTACCTGAACTGGCTGCAGATGAGCGACGCCACGCTCACCTTCCCGCAAACCCTGGTGCTGCGCTATGCCCACTTTGAGCCCGCAGAACGCAAACAGCCCCAGGTAGCCGAGGACTACAGCCGCTGGTTTCTGGCCCGCTTGCGCGCGGTGGATGCGGCCCTGCAAGGGCAGGAGTATGTGTGCGCGAGCCGCTTCACCGCCGCCGACGTGGCCGTGGCCTATGCGCTGATGCTGGCCGGGCACCTGGGCCTGAGCGCACAGTTCACGCCCGCCGTCGCGGCCTACTGGGCGCGCCTGCAACAGCGCCCGGCGTTCCAGCGCGCCATGGCTATCCAGCACCAGGCGGCCATAGCCCAGGGCGTGCCCACAACACCTGCGCCCGACATCCGACCCGTTTAAGCATTGAAAGAGCACCATGAAACTGGAAGTACCCGAGACCAAGACGCTGATGCACACCATGGTTACGCCCATCCGCTGGGGCGACATGGATGCCATGGGGCATGTCAACAACACCCTCTATCTGCGCTACATGGAAACGGCGCGCATCCAGATGATGGGAGACTCCGGATTTACGACCAACCCGACGGGCGAAGGATTTGTGATCGCCAACATCTTCTGCAACTTCATCCGGCAACTGGAGTACCCCGGCGATGTGCTGATCAAGAGCTATGTGGGCACCATGGGCCGGTCATCGTTCGACATGTACCACGAGCTGCTGCGCACCGACGACAGCAGCACCGTCTATGCGAACGGCGGCGCAACCATGGTGTGGGTTGATTTTCCGAACCAAAAATCGTTACCGATGCCGCAGAGGCTTCGCGAGTGGTTGGTTGGTGCTTGAGTAATCGCTGCCGCCTTCGAGTCAGAGGCCGCTCGTGGCGATCCGAAGCGGGGGTGCGCGACACAGACTGCATCACCCGTGGCACCTTTTTGCGGCGGCGCCGCAACTTGGACTACGATAGCACCCCGCCGGACGAGGTTTTGCCCTCGATCCCAGTGCACTGGATAGTGCCCTGAGCGTTGTTGAGTAGCCTGTACCAAAGCGAATGAAAAACAGAATGAAACGAACTTTTTTGCGCCAGATTCTTGTATTGTTGACGATCGCCACGGCTGCACTGGCCGCTCCCACGGCGTACGCTGAAGATGAAGCGCCCGATGTGCTGATCAAGCGTCTGTTGTCCGACGTTATGGAAACCATCAAGAATGACAAAGCCATACGGGCCGGCGATACGGCCAAGGTGGTCGCCCTGGTTGATTCGCGCATCATGCCCAATGTCAACTTTCAGCGTATGACCGCTTCGGCAGTAGGCCCGGCTTGGCGCCAGGCCAGCCCCGAGCAGCAAAAGCGATTGCAGGAAGAATTCAAAATCCTGCTGGTAAGCGCCTATGCGGGCGCCTTGGCCCAGCTGAAAGACCAAACCGTCAGCACGAAGCCTTTGAAGACAGCAGTTGAAGACAAAGAGGTGCTGGTTCGCGCGGAAATCAAGGGCAGCGGTGAAACCATTCAATTGGACTACCGCCTGGAGAAAACCCCGGGCCAGGGTGCTGGCTGGCGAATTTTCAATCTCAAGGTCATGGGCGTGTGGCTGGTGGAAACCTACCGCAGCCAATTTGCCCAGGAAATGAACACCAAAGGCGTTGATGGCCTGATCGGCACGCTGTCCGAGCGCAACAAGACCAACGGCAAGAAGGCCTGATGTGCCACTCTACAGCTATATGGCGGACCGCTGTGTAGTGGATTTGACAAAGCGCCAGCGTCCCACGCCGCACGATAGAGCGAAGCCGCCCAGCCCCGCCAACAAGACAAAAATCAAGGGCGGCGCCCATGCGCCGCCATAGGCGCCAAACATGCTGGCTTTGACGCTTTCGACAACCCAGGTCAGTGGCAACCAGGGGCTTATCTGCGCAAATAGGCCACCGCTGAGCTCCACCGGCAGGATGCCCCCGGAAGAGGACAATTGCACCGCCAAAAGAAACATGGCTATGCCCTTGCCAGCATCGCCAAAAGCCTTGGTCAGGGCAAACACAATGGACAGGAATGCGAGCGAGGATATGGTCAGTGTCAGTGCAAACGCCCACGGATTCACGACATGAATCTTCAAGACATACAGCACCGCAATGAACACCATAAGGGATTGAAGAAGCACGACACACGCCGGTAAAAAAATCTTTCCGACAACCTGCGCTGGGCGGAAAAAGAATTGTGCGTGGCGCGGCAGTACCCGTATGTGGATCAAAAACGCCGCCACAACGGTCCCCAGCCACAGGGCGCCGGGAACGACGTTGGACGCAAATCCACTGCCACTGTTTTCAACCGGTGCATCGATTTCCACCACGGGCTCCACCGAATTGGCCAGGCCCTCGGCACTGCCGCCCAGGCTGTCGACCTTATCCGGCAGTGCTTTTGCCAGCAGATTGATGCCGGCAGTCAGGTGTTCGACACTCCGGTTGGTCTTTTCTGTGGCGTTCATCAGATTGGTAGCGTTTAGAGCCACATCGTTCGCGCTTTTGGCCAGTTCATCAAATCGATTGTCATTCGGGAATTTGGCTACCACGGCGCGCTCATCGGCGCCCATGGCCCTCAGAGTTTCCCCCAACCTTTTGCCCCCCGCGGTGATCCGTTCGACACCATCGTTGAGACGGCGCGCGCCACTGGCCAGTGATTGAACACTAGCGGTCGTTTGCCCTGTGCCGGCGCTCAGCTCACGGGCACTTGTGCGAAGCGTGTCCACCATTTTGTGCAGGCTTTCCACATTGCGTTGCGAGCCTGCTGCGCTGTGGAGCACCAGCTCCCATCGCCGCTCATTCAGGCTTTCATTGATCTGGCGCCCCAGCGTCTCGGCAAAGTGTTTGGCAATGGCCGCCGTTTCAAAGTTGTTGCCCTGGGAAGTGTAGATCACCACTTTTCCGGCGCCTGCTTCAGCCCCGGGAACCGCACTGGCACTGAAGTCGCGTGGAATGATCACAGCAAAGGCCAACTTGCCCTGGCGCACCAACGCTCGGGCTTTTTGTTCGTCGCCGAACGTCACGAACCCGAAGCGCCCGCTGTCTTCAAGCCGGGTCGTGATCTCCCAGCCCACGTTGAACGTATGCTCCCGGTACTCCACACCGTCGTCCAGGTTGACCACGGCTACGGGCAGTGCGTTGGTCTTGGTGTCCGGGTCCCACACGCTGGTGATGTAGAGCACGCAGTACATGGCCGGCACAAATGCCAACATGGCACCACTGAGCAGCTTTTTGGGGAAGCGCAGCAAATAGCTGGCTTCGTTGCGGACAATAAATACGATCTGTAAGAAAAATTTCATGGCTTTGCGCGCATTTGCGTGGCCGGAAACCTGCCGTCAGTCTGGGGTCACTGCGTTCCCGCCAAGAACAGGTAGGCATTTCAACCGCGCGGCCCCAAGTATCGCACCGTTGATCCATTGACGCGCTGGCCTACATGCACGTTCCGCAAGCGGTGTATCGGCGACTGTGCTGTGCACCCCATCCGGCGACGTATTGGGAGGACCGGATCGCAAAGGAGTATCCGAATGGCATGCCGATGACGTCCACGGCTGATCCCGAGGGCGCCAGGAAGCTCAGCGACCTGTTCGGGGGCAGTGACTGAGTAAGCTCGGTCCGCGGCTCTGCGTCGTCGTTTACAACCTCGGCGTAGCCCGTTCGATGATGGCCGCGCAATCCACGCCACGCGGCAGGTTGCCAAAGGTCAGGCCGCTGCTGGCTCCCGCCAGGCGCGAGGCGCAAAACGCATCGGCCACGGCCGGGTTGCCATAACGCACCAGTAACGAGCCCTGCAGGGCCAACGCCATTTTTTCCACGATGCTGCGCGCCCGGTATTCAATGTCGGCACGGTCACTCAATTCGTCTGCGAGCGTTGCCACATAGGCGTCCAGACGCCGGTCGCTGCCGCAGGCCGCCTGCACCTCGGCCATGTAGGCCTCCACCGATCCGGGGTTGCGGCTCATGGCACGCAGCATGTCCAGGCATTGCACATTGCCACTGCCCTCCCAGATGGAGTTCACCGGCGATTCACGGAACAGGCGCGGCATGATGCAGTCTTCCATGACGCCGCTGCCGCCTATGCATTCCATCGCCTCGTAGGCATGGGCCGGCGTGCGTTTGCAGATCCAGTATTTGCCGACCGCCGTGCCTACGCGCACCAGCATTTTTTCGTGTTCACTGGCATCGCCCACATCCAGCGCCTTGCCAATGCGCATGGTCAGGGCCAGCGCGGCCTCGTGCTCGATCACCAGGTCGGCCAGCACGTTTTGCATCAAGGGCTGCTCGACCAGGCGTTTGCCAAAGGCCGAGCGGTAGCCGCAGTGGTGCAGCGCCTGGGCCACGGCCTGGCGCATGCCGCTGCTGGAGCCGACCATGCAGTCAAAGCGCGTCATGGTGACCATTTTCAGAATGGTGGCCACACCCCGGCCTTCGGCACCGACCATCTGCGCATAGGCGCCGCGCAGCTCGGTCTCGCACGACGCGTTGGCCACGTTGCCCATCTTGTTTTTCAGGCGCTGGATCTGCAGGGGGTTCTTGCTGCCGTCCGGGCGCCAGCGGGGCAGCCAGAAGCACGACAAGCCGCTCTGCGTTTGCGCCAACACCAGGAACGCATCGCACATGGGAGCCGACACAAAATACTTGTGGCCCACCAGTTCATAGGCCTGGCCGGGGCCGCCTGCGCCCAGCGCGTGGGCACGCACGGTGTTGGCCCGCACATCCGAGCCGCCCTGCTTTTCCGTCATGGCCATGCCCACGGTGATGGCGGCCTTCTGCTCCATGGGGATGTTGCGGTGGTCATAGCCCAGCGCCGTGATCTTGGGCAGCCACTGCGCCGCCAGATCGGGCTGTTGCAGCAGGGCTGGCACCACAGCAGACGTCATGGTCACCGGGCAGCCATGCGCGGCCTCCACCTGGGCCTGCAGGTAGAACTTGGCGGCCCGTGCCACGTGCGCACCGGCCTGCGGCTGCAACCAGTGGGAGGCGTGCAAACCGTTTTCCAGCGAGGTTTTCATCAACTGGTGGTAGGCCGGGTGGAAGCGCACCTCGTCGACGCGGTGGCCGTAGTTGTCGTGGGTATACAGCACGGGCTTGTTCTCATTGGCCTGAAAGCCCAGCTCGATCATTTCGGCCGAGCCCGTCAGCTGGCCAAAGGCCTGCAGGTCGCTCTCAGCCCAGGCCGCGCCTTCGCGCGCAACGGCTTCGCGCAGGGCCACGTCCTGCTGGTACAGGTTGTAATCCCGCAGCGGTGGCGGTTGGTTCTCAACGATATGGGTTTCGGCCAGGTGCCCATAGGCAGCGACGGTCGCGGTGGCTGGAGCGGTGGTTTGCAGCATCTGGATCTCCTGGTGTGGCACAGTGCGGTTTTCGGGTGGCCCATCAAAAGATGAACACGAATTCACATTATTGGGCGCAGTACACCACAGCGTCTGCCGCCTGTCAACCCGGCGGGGAACAACCCAGGAACTGGAACGCGACTGCGCTACAGTGACGCTTCACAAAAACCACGATCAGGCTTCGCAACCTATGGCTTACCGGCCCACAGAAAAAACAATGGCACGCAAGGCAGAGATCCGGCAACGGCTGCTGGATGCGGCGCTCAAACTGGTCAGCACCGGCGGCTTTGGCGCGCTCACCATGGTGGCCGTGGCGGCTGAAACCGGCATTGCCACCGGTGCGCTGTACAAGCACTTTGAGTCCAAGGCGCAGCTCTGCGCCGAAGTGTTTCGTATCGCCACGGAGAAAGAGGTCGCGGTCGTACGCGAGAACGCCATCGGCCCGGGCACCCCCAGCGAGCGCTTGCTGCACGGGGTCGAAGCATTTGCCCTGCGCGCCCTGCGCAACCCGCGCCTGGCGTTTGCCCTGATCGCCGAACCGGTAGACGCCCTGGTGGACGCCCAGCGCCTGCGCTACCGCCAGGCCTATGCCGATGTGTTTGAGGAGTTGGTCGAGCAAGGCATTCGCAGCGGAGAGTTTGCGCCGCAGCCCGCCAGCGTGAGCGCCGCCGCCCTGGTGGGCGTGATTGCGGAGTCGCTGGTGGGGCCACTGTCCAGGCCCCAGCCCGGCCAGGCCGCGCTGCAGCCCGCTCCGCTGATTGCGGCGATTCAGGCGTTTTGCCTGCGCGCCGTGGCAGCGCCAGCCCCCCCCACGCCATCCAGGCCGCTGGCCTAGTCTTTGGCAGCGCGGCGGGCTTTTTGCGCCTCCAGCGTTTCGGTGGGCGCGCCCTGTTTGAGCCACTCGGTGTAGCCACCGTCGATGTGGGCCACATTGGTCATGCCCATGTCCTGCAGGGCCTTGGCGGTCAGCGCGCTGCGCCAACCGGCGCCACAGAACAGGATGTATTCCCTGCTCTCGTCGCCAAAGATGGGCTTGTAGTAAGGCGACGCCGGGTCCACCCAGAACTCCAGCATGCCGCGCGGCGCATGAAAGGCACCCACAACGGCTCCGTGCGCCAGTTCGCGAATGTCGCGAATATCCACCAGCAAGATCTTGGGGTCATTCAGCCGGGGCAATACCTCGGCCACGGTGTAGGTGCGAATTTCTTCCATGGCCTCGTCGACGAGGTCACGCGATGATTTGGTAATGGGCATCTTTTTTTGGCTCCGGTAGTCTCGGGGTAAGCCCCATGGTTGCGTGCAGGTATGTCGCGATATTAGCCCGCCAGCGACCGCTGGATGATGATTTTCTGCACGTCGCTGGTGCCTTCGTAGATCTGGCAAACGCGCACATCGCGGTAAATGCGCTCCAGCGGAAAGTCGCTCACATAGCCGTAGCCGCCCAGCGTCTGAATCGCAGCGCTGCACACTTTTTCGGCCATCTCACTGGCAAACAGTTTGGCCATGGCGGCTTCTTTCAGGCACGGCCGGCCGGCGTCCCGCAAGGAGGCCGCATGCCAGATCAGCTGGCGCGCCGCTTCCAGTTGCGTGGCACAGTCGGCCAGTCTGAAACCCACCGCCTGGTGGTTGAAGATGGCGGTACCAAAGCTCTGGCGGTCCCGGGCGTAGGCCACGGCCACCTCCAGCGCGCTGCGGGCCATGCCCACGCTCTGCGCCGCAATGCCGATGCGCCCGCCCTCCAGCCCGCCCAGTGCGATGCCATAGCCCTCGCCCTCCTTGCCGATCAGGTTTTCTACGGGCACGCGGCAGTTGTCGAAATTGATCTGTGCCGTGTCGCTGGAATGCTGCCCCAGCTTGTCCTCGATGCGTGCCACCACATAGCCCGGTGCGTTGGTCGGCACCAGGAAAGCGCTCATGCCTTTTTTGCCCGCGCCCTTGTCGGTGACGGCAATGACGATGGCCACGTCGCCGTTCTTGCCGCTGGTGATGAACTGCTTGACGCCGTTGATGACGTAGCCGTCACCGTCCAGCGTGGCTGTGGTGCGCAGGCTGGAGGCATCGCTGCCCACATGCGGCTCGGTCAGGCAAAACGCACCTAGCAACTTGCCCTGCGCCAGCGGCTCCAGCCATTGCGTCTTCTGCTGCGCATTGCCGTACTTCATCAGGATGGCGTTGACCGGGCAATTGGTCACGGAAATCACCGTGCTGGTGCCGCCGTCGCCCGCGGCAATCTCTTCCAGCACCAGGGCCAGCGTCAGGTAGTCCAGCCCGGCGCCACCCAGCTCTTCGGGCACGCAAATGCCATAGGCGCCCAGCGCGGCCAGCCCCTGGTGCGCAGCTTTGGGAAAGTGGTGTTCCTTGTCCCATTGGGCGGCGTTGGGCCACAGTTCGGCTTGCGCAAAGGAGCGCACCGCATCGCGCACCATCTCCTGGTCTTGGGTCAACAACATGGGGTTCTTTCTTTGGATTTCTCGACGACAAACTACGACGCAGCCCCCGTGGACTGTGCGCAAGCAGCTACCAAACTTATAGCATTTCCAGTGCCACCGCCGTCGCCTCACCGCCACCAATGCACAGCGTGGCCAGCCCCTTCTTGAGCCCGCGCGCCTGCAAGGCATACATCAGCGTCACCATGATGCGCGCGCCGGACGCGCCGATGGGGTGGCCCAGCGCACAGGCACCGCCATTCACATTGACCTTGTCGTGCGGCACGCCCAGCTCTTTCATCAGCGCCATGGGCACGACGGCGAAGGCCTCGTTCACTTCCCACAAATCCACATCGCCCACGGCCCAGCCGGCCTTGGCCAGCACCTTTTGCGTGGCACCCACGGGCGCCGTGGCAAACCACTCGGGCTCTTGCGCGTGCGTGGCGTGGGCCACGATGCGTGCCAGCGGCTTGCAGCCCAACCTGGCGGCGGTGCTTTCCTTCATCATCACCAGAGCCGCCGCACCGTCGTTGATGCTGGAGCTGCTGGCGGCGGTGATGGTGCCGTCTTTCTTGAACGCGGGCTTGAGCGTGGGAATCTTGTCCAGCTTGACCTTGCCCGGGCCTTCGTCGATGGACACCACCACCTCGCCACCACGGCCCTTGACCGTGACCGGCGTGATCTCGGCAGCGAAGGCACCGGACTCGGTGGCCGCCTTGGCGCGCTGCACGCTGGTAGTGGCAAAGGCGTCCTGCTCGGCACGGGTGAAGCTGTACTTGGCCGCGCAGTCTTCGCCAAAGGTGCCCATGGAGCGGCCGGCCTCGTAGGCGTCTTCCAAACCGTCGAGCATCATGTGGTCAAAAATGCGGTCGTGGCCGATGCGGTAACCGGCGCGCGCTTTGGGCAGCAGGTAGGGAGCATTAGTCATGCTCTCCATGCCACCGGCCACCAACACCTCGTGGCTGCCGGCGATCAGCATGTCATTGGCAAACATGGCCGCGCGCATGGCCGAGCCGCACATCTTGGACAGCGTGACCGCACCCGCGCTCTTGGGCAGGCCGCCCTTGAAGCCGGCCTGGCGCGCAGGCGCCTGGCCCTGGCCCGCCATCAGGCAGTTGCCGAACAGCACTTCGGTCACCAGCTCCGGATTGATACCGGCGCGCTGCACCGCCGCCTTGATGGCCGCGCCACCCAGGTCGTGTGCCGCCAGGCTGGAAAAATCGCCCTGAAAAGCCCCCATGGGGGTACGGGCTGCGCCTACGATAACGATGGAATCCGACATGCTGGTTTCTCCTAAACAGTGATGGACAGGGATTGTAAAGAGTTGACGTTTACGTAAACGTCAATTGTGACAGAACGCCCCCAACCAAACCAGTTCGCCAGGCGATCTGGCCCGACCATGCGGTGAAAAATTGCTCCGCTCCATGCCTGCGCCTGATCATCGTCTCAACAATCGTTACGACGTCGAATTGTTTTACACCGCGCTACGCAATCAGCCTGCCCCAGCACCTCCCCAGCGCAGCGCTTGCGCGTAACCCATTGTGAACAAAGAGGTTTTTATGGCCTCTTGCTTACTGGCATGGATATTGATGGAACCTGGCTGCAATGTATTTGCATCGGCCTTTACACAGAATGGAGTCAATACACCATGAGAACAAAAAGTACCGTTCACACCGTTTTCGTTTCCACTGCCGTTTGCGCAGGTTTGGCCGCGGCGTCTGGAATTCTTTTCGCCTCACCGGTCCAGGCTGAAACCATTGCTTTCGGCGGGCCAGCCGGCTTTGCCTGGACCAGTCCACTGATCCAACCCAATGGCACAGCCCACGCGGTCAACACGGCCGATGGTGCGGTGATGCGATTGACCCACAACGTGGGCAACCAGTCGGGAAGCGCCTTCTTCATCAATCCGTTTGTGATCGGGCACAACACGGACTTCGACTCCAGCTTTGTCTTCCAGATGACATCGGACCCCGCCAACCCCATCGGGAATCGCTCGGATGGCCTGGCCTTCATCATTGGCGGCAGTCCGACGGCCTTGGGCAACGCCGGTGCCGGCATGGGCTATGGGGCCAGTCCGGCACTGGGTCATAGTGTGATTGTGGAGTTTGACACCTATCAAAATGGATATGACCCGAGCGGCAGCCATGTGGCGCTCACAACCGATGCGCACCACACCACCGCCCTGTACTCGGTGAACACCCCGCTGCCCATGGACAACGGCGACCATTGGAGGGCATTGATTCACTACTTTGGCAATACAGACTTTCTGTCCGTCAATCTCACCAACCTGGATCAACCGGGTGTCAGTGCCGGCTTTAACTACACCATCGACATTGCCAATACGCTGGGCTGTGGGCCGGCGGGTTGCGTCGACTCGTATTTTGGCTTCAGCGCAGGTACAGGCTTGGGCTACGCCAACCACGATATTGTGAGTTGGACGATGTCGGTGCCCGAGCCCGGAAGCCTTGCCTTATGGGGTGCCGGTGTTGCAGCTCTATTGCTGCTCCGTGGTGCACCGCAACGCAGGCGCGTTGAGAAGCACCTTGGTTGAAGCGCAACCACCATCGCGCCGCGGACCTCCAAGCTACAAAGTGGGCTTGGCCCGCACGGGCAACGCAGGACGGGTTAGCCGTGATCCACGCGCAAACTCCACCATCAGTTGGCGACACGCACCCTCGGGGTCGGCCGCCCGGGTGATGGCCGTAATGACCGCGGCACCCGACACGCCCTGCGCCGCCACATCAGCCATGTTGCGCGTATCAATCCCCGCAATCCCAACCACCGGCACCGGCAGCACGCCGGCCCAGTAGCGCAGGTTGTCCAGCCCCTGGGGGATCCAGGGCATGTCTTTCGACTGCGTGGCAAAGATCGGCCCGCAGGCAATGTAGGACGGCCGTAGCGCCCAGGCGCGCGCCACCTCCCAGTAACTGTGGGTGCTGATACCGAGCCGCACGCCCGCGTCGCGAAGCGCGTTCAGGTCGACCTGGTCCAGGTCTTCCTGCCCCACATGCACGCCATAGGCGCCCAGGCGCAAGGCCAGCGCCCAGTGGTCGTTGATGAAGAGTTGTGCGCCCGGGGTGTCAGCCGCCACGGCAATGGCCTCGCGCGTCTGCGCCTCCAGCGTGGGGTCCTGCGGGTCCTTGATGCGCAACTGCACCGTGCGTATGCCGGCGGCCAGCACGCGGCGCACCCAGTCGGCACTGTCGACCACGGCATAGACGCCGAGATCGGCTGCGCCCAATGTCGGAAAGGGCGCCGCGTCGGGCGATGCCGACAGCGCGGGCAGGTTGATGGCGTGTTGCGCAAAATCCGCTTGCGCACACACCGGGCCTGCTCCGGCGCCCGCAGCATAGGCGTGGCGCAAGGCCTGCGTGGTCGCCATCTTGGCCAGCACCACCGCGTCAGCGACGCAGTAGCCGCAGGCCAGCGCGGCCGCGGCGGTGGAGGCGAACGTGCAGCCGGTGCCATGGTGGTGCTTTGTCACGACACGTGGCAGGCTGAGCCAGCCGTTGGCCTGCGGGCTGCTGAGCCAGTCACTCGCCATGCCGTCCTGCTGCGCCGCATCGCCGCCGGTAATGGCCACTGCCAGCCCAGGGCCTGCTAACTGAACCAGCGCGCTGGCAACGTCTGACGCCGCCATCTCCTGAATGCCCCGGGCCCCATCACCACCTCGCGCGGTCGCCAGCAGGCGCAGCGCCTCGCTCCGGTTGGGTGTCACCAGCGTGGCACGCGGCAGCAGCTCGGTCACATAGGCCTGCACCAGCGCATTGTCGGCAAAGCCGGCACCCGTGGTCGCACCCAGCACCGGGTCGACCACCAGCGCCACGGCCAGGCCCTGCGCCCGCAGGCGGTCCACCCAGCGGCACACCACGCGCAGGTTATCGACACTGCCCAGCAGCCCGGTCTTGATGGCCTGGGGTGGCATGTCCTGCGCCAGCGCCGCCAACTGGGCGTCCAGCACGTCCGGGCTCACGGGCTCCACGCGCGTCACCGCGACCGAGTTCTGCGCCGTGATGGCGGCCACTGCGGTGCAACCATGCACACCCAAGGCGGCAAAGGCTTTCAGGTCGGCCTGCAGGCCAGCCCCGGCGCCGCTGTCGGACCCGGCGATGCTCCAGACCACCGGACGCACGCCAGAGGTTTTTTCTGAATCTTCACGACAAAATAGGCCCGCGGCCCCCGTGGAATGTGCGCAAGCAGCTACTGAATTCATAGCAATATCGGGTGACCCGCCACCGGAGTTGAGGCCACCGCCATGTCCTGCTTGGCCATGACACCAGACTCAAAGGCCAGCCGCCCGGCTTCGATGCCGAGCTTGAAGGCGCGCGCCATGCGCACCGGGTCCAGGGCTTGCGCCACGGCGGTGTTGAGCAGCACGCCATCCAGCCCCAGCTCCATGGCCTGCACGGCGTCCGCGGGTGAGCCGATGCCGGCATCCACGATCAGCGGCACGCCGGGCAGGCGCGCGCGCAGCGTGCGCAGCGCGCCAGGGTTGACCAGCCCCTGGCCCGAACCAATGGGTGCGCCCCAGGGCATCAGGATGTTGCAGCCCACGTCCAGCAGGCGCTGGCACGTCACCAAATCGTCCATGCAGTAGGGGAAGACTTCAAAGCCGTCTTTGACCAACTGGGCGGTGGCGGTTAGCAGTTCAAACGGGTCGGGTTGCAGGGTGTGGGCGTCGCCCAGCACTTCAAGCTTGATCCAGTTCGTATCAAACAACTCCCGCGCCATGTGGGCCAGGGTAATGGCCTCGCGCGCGGTGTGGCAACCGGCGGTGTTGGGCAACAGGTGGGCACCGGTGGCTTTGATCAGGGCAAAGAAGTCGCCGGCCTGCGCGCCAGCGGCGAGCTGGCGGCGCAAGCCCATGGTGACGACTTGCGCACCCGAGGCGGCTATGGCCTGCTGCAGGATGACCGGCGAGGGGTAGCTGGCCGTGCCCAGGAAGAAACGGCTGCTCAGCGAGCGCCCGCCAATCTGCCACGGCTTTGGTGTGAAGCGACTGGGCACCTGGGCGCTCTGCTCCGTGTCCCCCGCCCGCTGCACGGGCTCCGACTTGTACGTAGCAGAACGCCCAGGCGCCCAGTCTTTTGGCGATGCGGACATGTCGTTAACCTCCTTCAATCGGTTGAAAAGTAAGGACTTCATCGCCGTCGGCGAGCAGGTGTTGGGCGCGCAGGCTGCGTGGCACAAACGCGCCGTTCACGGCGGTGGCTATCGCCTGGGCCGACACACCTTGCGTCTCTACCCATTCCTGCAAGGTGCGGGCCTGGGTGGTTTGGGGCTGCCCGTTGACGCGCAAGGTCCATGTCACGGTCGAGGTCTCGCTCATACCCCCCCCCCGGCCAACGCCTGCTCCACCAGCGCCGGCGCCAGCAGCCAGCCGTGGCGGTACAGGCCGTTGATGCGGGTGACGCCACTGGAGCGCTCCAGCAGCGGCAGGTTGTCGGGCAAGGCCGGGCGCAAATTGCTCTCGGTGTGCAGAATGCGGGCCTCGGCCAGCGCCGGTATGGCGCTGTGGGCGGCGCTCAGCAGTTCCAGCGTGCTGCGCACAGAGACGGATGAGCGGTCTTCGCTCTCAATTTCGCTAGCGCCCACCACCAGCCTGTCGTCCGGGCGCGGCACGATGTAGACGCTGTGGCGCGGGTGCATCAGGCGAACCGGCCGTTGCAAGGCCACTCCGGGAGCGTGCAGCAAGAAGATTTCGCCACGCACGCCGCGCACCGGCAGTTGGGGCTGCGCGCCCACACCGCGCACGTCAAACACGTGGTCAAAGCGCAGCGCCTCGGAGCCGCCGTGCGCGCCGCCAAGCTGCAATACGCCCGCCTGCACCTCGGCAACCCGGCTCGCCCAATGCCAGCGCACGCCTTGCCGCGTGCCCTGCTCAACCAGGGCGCGCAGGGTGTCGTGCACGTGGATATAACCCTCGCACGGCAGCAACCAGGCCAGCGCCGGGCCGTGGATGCTGGGCTCCAGCTCCGCCAGTTCAGGCACACCCAGCGGCTGCGGCTGGTAGTCCGCACCGGCGTTGGCTTGCAGCAGACCCACCAGGCGCTGTGCGGCACCGGCATCGCCGCGGTGCGCGACCAACAGGCTTCCGCGAAAGTGGCAGGCATCCGGTGCTCCCAACTGCGCCACAATGCCCGGCCACAAATGGCATGAGCGAAGCCCCAGCTGAAACACCTCTTCGTTGGCTCGGTCCAACTCGGCCACCGGGCTGAGCATGCCCGCGGCCGTCCACGCCGCGGCCTGCGTCCCCGATTCCTCGCGCGGGCCGGGGCCTGTGGCCGGATCGAACACGTCGACCTGGTGGCCCGTGCGGCTGAGTTCCAGCGCCAGCAGGCGGCCCAACAGGCCCGCGCCTGCGATTCCAATGTGCATGTCAACTCTCCTGTGGTTCGAAAGGGAGCTCAGCCCTTGTTGATCGGGATGTAAATTTCGCCACCGGCCTTTTTGAAGGTCTCGGACATAGTCTGCATGCCCTCACTCAAGGCCTGCTCGTCGGTGACGCCCAGGTTCTTCGCGTACTCGCGCACTTCCTGCGTGATCTTCATCGAGCAGAACTTGGGGCCGCACATGCTGCAGAAATGCGCCACCTTGGACGCGTCCTTGGGCAGGGTTTCGTCGTGGAAATTACGCGCCGTGTCGGGGTCCAGCGACAGGTTGAACTGGTCCATCCAGCGGAACTCGAAGCGCGCCTTGGACAGCGCGTCATCGCGTGCCCGCACACCCGGATGACCCTTGGCCACGTCGGCCACGTGGGCGGCAATCTTGTAGGTGATGATGCCGACCTTGACGTCTTCGCGGTCCGGCAGGCCCAGGTGCTCCTTGGGAGTCACGTAGCACAGCATGGCGGTGCCAAACCAGCCAATCATGGCCGCACCAATGCCACTGGTGATGTGGTCGTAGCCGGGTGCGATGTCGGTGGTCAACGGGCCCAGCGTGTAGAACGGCGCTTCGTCGCAGTGCTTGAGCTGCTCGGTCATGTTGGCCTGCACCATGTGCAGGGGCACGTGGCCGGGACCTTCGATCATGACCTGCACGTCCTGCTGCCAGGCCTTCTTGGTCAGCTCACCCAACGTGCGCAGTTCGGCAAACTGAGCCTCGTCATTCGCATCCGCACCGGAGCCGGGGCGCAGGCCATCGCCCAGCGAGTAGCTCACGTCATAGGCACGCATGATCTCGGTCATCTCGTCGAAGTGCGTGTACAGGAAGTTTTCCTTGTGGTGCGCAATGCACCACTTGGCCATGATGGAGCCGCCGCGCGACACGATGCCGGTCACGCGCTGGGCCGTGAGGTGGATGAAGGCCAGGCGCACGCCGGCGTGCACCGTGAAGTAGTCCACGCCCTGCTCGGCCTGCTCGATCAGCGTGTCGCGGAAGATGGCCCAGGTCAGGTCCTCGGCCACGCCGCCCACCTTCTCCAGCGCCTGGTAAATCGGCACCGTGCCGATGGGCACGGGGCTGTTGCGCACGATCCAGTCGCGCGTGGTGTGGATGTTCCGTCCGGTGGACAAATCCATCACGGTGTCTGCGCCCCAGCGGATGGACCAGACCAGTTTTTCCACTTCTTCCTCGATGCTGGACGTGACCGCCGAGTTGCCGATGTTGGCGTTGATCTTGACCAGGAAGTTGCGGCCAATGGCCATGGGCTCCAGTTCGGTGTGGTTGATGTTGGCCGGGATGATGGCGCGGCCACGGGCCACCTCGTCACGCACAAACTCGGGCGTCATCACGCGCGGAATGCTGGCGCCAAAGCTGTTGCCGGCCAAACGCTTTTCACGCTCGGCATTGCCCAGGTACTGCTCCATCCAGGCCAGCTTCTGGTTCTCGCGAATGGCCACGTATTCCATCTCGGGGGTGACGATGCCTTTGCGGGCGTAGTGCATTTGCGACACATTGGCGCCCGCCCTGGCGCGGCGCGGCTGGCGCTGCAGGCCGGCAGCCTGCGCGCGCAGGGCGGCCAGCGCGTCGGTCTCGCCGTTTTTGAGGCCGTCGTCCAGCGCAAAGGGTGCGCGGCCGGTGTAGAGCTCGGTGTCGCCGCGGCTCTCCACCCACGACTGGCGCACCAGCGGCAGGCCCTGGCGCACGTCGATGTGGGCCGTGGGGTCGGTATAGGGGCCGGAGGTGTCATACACCGTGACCGCCTCGCCATTGCTCTGCATGATTTCGCGCAGCGGCACCTGAATGTCGGCTCGACTGCCAGGCAGGTAAATCTTGCGGGAAGCGGGAAGGGGCTCGCGGGTGAGCTGGATGAACTGGGCTAATTTGTCGGGGGCATTCACGGGAAGGTCTCCTGAGTTTTTAACCCGAAGACAAGACACACCCCAAAACGCGCGAACCCTAAAAAGACGCCGCCCGGACGGTTCTTGGCCGTTGGCAGCTGAGCACTTCTTACGCTGGTATGAACCAGATCAAGTTCGCGGGTTCGGAATCCATCTCAGCGCAACCATTGCGCACCCCGGGCGGGCGCAAGTGTACGACAAAGTCAAACACCACTCATCACCGCATCCATCGCAGCAACGATGTCATGTGCATGCTCTCGCACTGAACCCACTTTGGCCTTGAGATGCCGCTTGTCCAAAGGCGCAGCCTCAACGGGCACCAGCATCAGGCTTTGGCCTTGCACCACCAGCACCGGACACAGGCGACGCGGCAAACTGGCGGCAGGAAGAGAAGTTACTGCCAGAGGCACCACCATGCGGGTGGCCAGCGCTTTCAACAGATCGCTTTGAACATCCACCACAAAGGGGTAGCTATCCCTCATGCGAGGGCTGGGGTTGGGGTACACGTCGTACTGCATTACCAGACGCGCAACTCGTCGCACCAAAGACCATTTTTCTCAAAGCGCGCGTTTTGCTCTTCAATCCACGCCTTGTGGGTTTGGTTGAATGCCTTTTGCCGCTCACCCAGCGTTTGACTTTGTTCGACGGATTTCAGAGCTTCAAACTGCTGCACCGACAAGATAACGCTGTCGATGCGGCCATCTTTTTCCACAAAAACGGGCTCGGTCTTGGCTTGCGCGCAAACGTAGCCGAATCGGTTCTTTGCCTCAGTGGCGGTGACTTGCATGGTACGACCTCCGGGGAATGATGATTGGCTATTTTAGCCATTGCACACCCCCCGCTGGCGACCGGCGATGAAAATTCGCAGAGCGCCAGAGCCACCGGCTCGAACACAACCCGAAGCACCGGCAGGAAGGGGCCGCTGAGCCCCCAGTTACGACCGTTTCCTCAGTGCGCCACCCGGCTGGCGGTCCTGGAACAGAAAGGTGATCCGCGAGATGAGATCCCGCGCCACCGCCTCGCCCTGGCTCGCAGCAAGGGCGGTCATCAGGTTGGAACGCAGGTACCAGAGGGCGTCAATGTCGGTCGCAAAAGTGAGCTTATGGCGGAGTTCGGCGTTGTCGGAGCAGTATTCCTCCATCAGCGCCAGCATTGCCCGACGAACCCGCGCGAAAGTATCGGGGGTGCTGCTGATATCCTGGCCCAGCATGGCCCAAAAGCTGTTTCGAATGCGCATGGTGGTACTCCTCTTGCCGCGGGCGGCATCCGCGCAAGGCACGCCGGCCTAAACAGGCTTCCATCATCATGCGGCGTTCTGCGGGTTGGCTGCAATGGTTTGTAAATGGATGCGGCCAGGGCGTGCGGGGTCTTACGAAGAGTTACTTTTGTGTCCTCAGCACTGCTGCCTTCTTCGGGCGCCGGCTGCCCGATGTCCCACAGTTCCGCAATGCGGTCAGCTTCAGAAAGTCAAGGGCGGCAACCCAGAGAGTTGCTGCGCCCATGGTTCACTCCGGTTACGTCCCCGCCTGCGGCCCCTTGAACCGCTTGTCCCTGTCATACGGAAACACGTCATAAACATGACCCGCCAGGATGCGGTCCTTGTGTGATTGCCAGAACGACGCTTCCAGCAAATCGGCATGGTGCTTCATGAAGATGCTGCGCACCACCGGGTTGCCCAGCAGGAAGGGGCCAAAGGTTTCGGGGAACACGTCCTTGGGGCCTACGCTGTACCAGACTTCGCCCGACATCTCGTCTTCTTCATTGCGCGGCGCGGGTACTTTGCGGAAGTTGCAGTCGGTGATGTATTCGATCTCGTCGTAGTCGTAGAACACGACCTTGCCGTGGCGGGTGATGCCAAAATTTTTCCACAGCATGTCGCCGGGGAAAATGTTGGCGGCCACCAGGTCCTTGATGGCGTTGCCGTACTCCACCACGCCGCGCTCGATCTGCTCGCGCGCGCGCGCCGCTGCCGGACTGGTGTCTGCGGCGTTGGCGCCGCCGGCATCAAACGCTTCCTGCAGGTAGATGTTGAGCGGGATCATGCGCCGCTCGATGTAGACGTGCTTGATGATGACTTCTATCGTGCCGTCACCATCGCGGTCGTTGATCTCCAGCTGACTGGGTGCGAATTTTTGAATCTCGGCAATCAGTTCGTCGTCGAAACGGTCACGCGGAAAGCCGACCTCGCTGTACTCCAGCGTGTCGGCCATGCGGCCCACGCGGTCGTGTTGCTTGACCAGCAGGTACTTGTTCTTGATCTGCTCGCGGCTGGTGTCTTTTTGCGGCGGGTAGTAGTCCTTGATGACCTTGAACACATAGGGAAAAGAGGGCAGATCGAACACCAGCATGACCATGCCCTTGATGCCCGGGGCGATGCGGAATTTGTCGGTGCTGTGGCGCTGGTGGGCCAGCAGGTCGCGGTAGAACAGCGTCTTGCCCTGCTTGGCCAGGCCCAGTGCGTTGTAGATTTCGTTGCGCGGCTTGCGCGGCATCATGCTGCGCAAAAACTGCACGTAGGCCGACGGAATCTCCATGTCCACCATGAAGTAGGCCCGCGCAAAGCTGAACAGCATGAGCAGGTCGTCCTCGCCAAACAGGGCGGCGTCAATCACCAGTCTGGACTTGTAGGCATGGGCGTCTTCGGCCGCATCCCCGGCGGCGTTGCGGTCATCTGCGGAGCGGGCGGCAGCCGGCATCTTGGTGTGCAGAATGGGCAGCGCAAACGGGAACTCGTTGAAGCCGTTGATCAGCTTGCCGACGATGTAGCAGCCCTTGTTGCGAAAGAACAGGCCGGTGAGCACCTGGATCTGGAAATTGGCGCGCAGCTTGGCATCACCCAGGCGGCTCATCATGGCCTCTTGCACCAGACCCGCGTAGTACTCCAGGTGGTCAAAGGGGCGTTGCAGGTCGAAGTCTTTGACCATGCTGACCAGCACCTCGCGCATGGTTTCGCGCGTGGGGTAGTAGGAGCGGTAGGTGGGGCGTTTCTCGGACTCGTCGTTTTCAATGTACTCGGTACTGACGGCCGGGCGCACAAAGATGAAATCGTTCTGGAAGTAACTGCGGTGCAGGATCTTGGTGGTGACCGAGTTGAAGAAGGTTTCGGCCAGCTCGGGCTGGTGGTGGTTGACCAGCAGGCCGATGTAGTGCAGCTTGATCTGCTGCCAGATGTCCATGGCCTGCTCACCGGCCTTGAACTCGCGCTCCAGGCGCTTGGAGCATTCCTTGACCCGCAAATCATAAAACTCGATGCGCTCGCGCTGCGCGCGCTGCTGGCCATGCCAGTCCGCCGTCTCGAAGCGGTGCTTGGCCCGCGCCGACTCGGTGCGAAACAGCTGGTAGTGGCGGTTGAAGCCGTCCATCATCGCCTTGGCAATATCGTAGGCAAGCGATGAGTCAAGGCGGGTTGGAAACATGGTTGCTACTCTATTGATAGCTGCTTACGCTATATTGACGGGGGCTCGCGCCTCTTTTAACTCCAAATCACTCAGTGCCGCGGAATCAGCCGCACGCCCGACAGGGCCTGGCGGTACAGCGCATCCAGATCATCGGTGCCGCTGACCGTCATGTGCAGGTCCTGGATAAGGCCGTCCTGCAGACCGTAGACCCAGCCGTGCAGCGTCACGTCCTGGCCGCGCGCCCAGGCGTCCTGCATCACCGTCGTCTGGGCCACGTTGACCACCTGCTCGATGACGTTCAACTCGCACAGCGCGTCCGCCCGGCCATGCTCGGGAATCACCTCCAGGATGTCACGGTGGCGATCCCGTACGTCCTGGATGTGGCGCAGCCAGTTGTCGGCAAGACCGATGCGCGCGCCCTCCAGTGCCGCCTGCACCCCCGAGCACCCGTAGTGGCCCACCACCATCACGTGCGCCACCTTGAGCCGCTCAACCGCGAACTGGATGGTGGACAGGGCGTTGAGGTCGGAATGCACCACCACATTGGCCACATTGCGGTGCACGAACACCTCGCCAGGCTCCAGCCCGGTGATCTGGTTGGCCGGGACGCGGCTGTCCGAGCAACCAATCCACATGTAGCGCGGTTTCTGCTGGGCCTTCAGGCTGGTGAAAAAGCCGGGGCGCTCGGCCTCCATGCGGGCGGCCCAGGCGCGGTTGTGGGCAAAGAGATCGCTGAGTTTGGTTGACATGGAGTTTTTCTATTTCCTGTTAAGTGAAATGCGCACGTTCCAGTCGAGCAGGCCATAGCGGGCGCGCTCCTGCTGGTCGTCCAGCGCGTTGAACTGGCAGTCGGGGCCCGATGGCTTCGCCGCCGCCGCGGGCGCCGAACTGCAGGCAAAGGAACCCTTGTTACCCAGCTGCCACAGGCCTTGGCCGTTGCGGGCTTCGCCGGTGAAGAACATGGTGCGTGGCGCATCCAGTGGCGTGGCCTGCGGGGTGCGCAACAGATTGCGGCCCGCGTTGATGTAAGGGCCATTGACCCCCACCAGCGGCAGCAGGGTGTTGAACATGTCGCGGTGGCTGGCCGGCAGGGCCTGCTGCGGCCCGCACTGCGGGCCCCCCAGTCCGTCTCCCCAGATCACGAACGGCACCTGGCGCTGCAGGTAACGGCGCGGTGCCTCGGCATACATGCCAAAGGAGCGCACATTGTGGTCGCCGGTGGCAGCCACGATGGTGTTGCCCTTGAGCGGGCCTTTCTGCACGTCCTGCACAAAGCCGCCCAGCAGATCGGCCGCGTAGTGGTAGGAGTCGAGATTGAGCAGCAGGGTGTCGGAGGTGGTCTCGCCCTTCCACTGCGCCATGTCGCGCGGCACGCGCTGGTAGTCGGCCGGCAGGTCGTAGGGCGGGTGGTTGGTGCTGGTCAGCACGAACACAAAAATGGGCTTGTCGGCAGGCTGGGCCGCCAGGCGCTTGGTCAGGTACTTGAACACATAGCTGTCCCACACGCCCCAAATCCCCAGGTTAGCGTCGGGGTACTGCTCCTTGAGGGTGTTGGCATCGACCACTTCGTCAAAGCCCTGCACGGCCAGCACGCGGTTCAGGTCGCGCCAGCCGGAGCGGGCCGAGGTGACGAACAGGGTCTGGTAGCCGGCATCCTTCACCACTTTCGGAATGGCCCACGGAATGGGCTTGCGCCCCACATCGCCCAGCGTCAACGGCGTGATCGGCGTGGAGAACAGAATGGCTTCCAGCGACGGATGCGTGCCGGCATGGGCCGAGTCGAAGTTGCTGAAGTGGCAGGCCTTGCTCAGCGTGGGGGCCAGGCGCCCCAGCACGTCGAACTTGGGCCCTTGGTACAACATGGGCTCGGCGCTCCAGGACTCCATCAGGAAGAACACCAGGTTCTTTTTCTGCGTTCCGGCTGGCAATGGTTCGTGCGCCGTCAGCGCAGCCTTGACCTCCGCCTCACTCCCGTGCGGCATGCCCAGCACGTCGGCGGCGGCCAGCGCGGAATCAAAGCCCATGGCCTTGAGGCCGGTCAGGGGGTTCTGCAGGTTTTGCGACTGGCCCCGGCTGTCCCAGGCGTACTTGAGGGCGATGGGGCCATTGGGCACCATGTCGTTCAAAAACTGCGAGGTGGTGACGGTGAGGTGCTGGCGCTGCAGGGCCATCTCGCGCAGCGTTCCCTTGACCGCAAACGCCAGCGCAAAGAACACCACGATGGCCAGCACCAGCTTGATCGCCGCATGGCGCGTCTGCAGCACGGTGTCGGGTTGCAAGCGCCGCACCAGGGCGCGGTGCAGCGCCACCGATGCGACGGTGAGCACCGCCGCCAGCAGCAGGGTCCAGATCACCGGAAAGTCACGCCAGATGGTTTGCAGCACGGCCAGCGTGTCGTCCTCCACCAGGCCAAACACCAGCGAATCGATGGGTGTTTTGTAGAACCCAAAGTAATGCAGATTGACCAGCGACAGCATCACATACAGAAACGCCACGCCAGCCGCAATGCGCCCCTGCACCTTGCCCGACACCCAGGGCAAAACCAGCAGCAACAGAAAGCCCGCGACCGCGCTGACCTTCAGGTCAAACCGGAAGCCCTGCACCAGCACACTGGCCAGGTCGGTGGTGGAGACGTGGTACCCCGTAGGCCAAAAATACGCCAGCTGCCCGAGCCGGATCACCGACAGCGCCACCACCAGCGGCACCACCAGCACCCATGCGCGCATCAGGCCACGCAGAAAACCGCGCAGGGAACCGTGAAAAAGGGAGTGGATGTGGCGGGCAGCGGCAGACTTCATTACATGGTTTCGGCGAACAATTCTCGACCGATAAGCATACGGCGGATTTCACTGGTTCCCGCCCCGATCTCGTAAAGCTTGGCATCGCGCCACAAACGGCCCAGCGGGTATTCGTTGATGTAGCCGTTGCCACCAAAGATCTGCACGCCCTCGCCGGCCATCCAGGTGGCTTTTTCGGCGGTCCACAGGATCACGGAGGCGCAGTCCTTGCGCACCTGGCGCACATGCTCCACACCCAGCAGGTCCAGATTCTTGGCCACGGTGTAGGCAAAGGCGCGACCGGCCTGCAGCACGGTGTACATATCGGCCACCTTGCCCTGGATCAGCTGGAATTCGCCAATGCTCTGGCCAAATTGCTTGCGGTCGTGGATGTAGGGGATGACGTTGTCCATCACCGCCTGCATGATGCCCAGCGGACCGCCGGTCAGCACGGCGCGCTCGTAGTCCAGGCCGCTCATCAGCACCTTGGCGCCGCCGTTGACGTGACCCAGCACGTTGGCGTGCGGCACTTCCACATTGTTGAACACCAGCTCGCCGGTGTGGCTGCCGCGCATGCCCAGCTTGTCGAGCTTTTGCGCAATGCTGAAACCGGGCATGCCCTTCTCGATCAGGAAGGCGGTTACCCCACGCGCGCCCAACTCGGGCTCGCTCTTGGCGTAGACCACCAGGGTGTCGGCGTCGGGGCCGTTGGTGATCCACATCTTGTTGCCGTTGAGCAGGTAGTAGCCGCCCTTGTCTTCGGCCTTGAGCTTCATCGACAGCACGTCGGAGCCCGCCCCCGGTTCACTCATGGCCAGGGCGCCCACGTGTTCGCCGGAGATCAGCTTGGGCAGGTATTTGGCGCGCTGGGCGTCCGTACCGTTGCGCTTGATCTGGTTCACGCACAGGTTGCTGTGCGCGCCGTAGGACAAGCCGACCGAGGCGCTGGCACGGGAGATTTCTTCCATGGCGATCATGTGCGCCAGGTAGCCCATGTTGGCGCCGCCGTACTCCTCGCCGACCGTGATGCCCAGCACGCCCAGGTCACCCATCTTGCGCCACAGGTCCATGGGGAACTGGTCGTTGCGGTCGATCTCGGCGGCGCGCGGGGCGATCTCGGCTTGCGCAAATTCGCGCACGGCGTCGCGCAAGGCGTCAATGTCTTCACCGAGTTGGAAGTTCAGTCCGGGCAGGTTGTTCATGAAAATCTCCTTGTTGTTTGATCAGGTGGGCAGCACGGCCGTCAGGCCTTGGCTGACTTGGCTGGCTTGAGTGTTTTGGCCAGCAGAACCCGCGCTTCTTTTTCGTGGGTCTTGAGTTCGTCCAGATTGGCCTGCAGGTCGGTCATTTGTGATTCCAGCTGCTTGCGGTGGATGGCCAGCACGTCCAGGAATTTCTTCAGTTGCGCGCCGGTATCGCGCGGGCTGTCGTACATCTCGATGATTTCCTTGGCCTCGGTCAGCGACAGGCCCAGGCGTTTGGCCCGCAGGGTGAGCTTCAGGCGCGTGCGGTCGCGTCCGCTGTAAACCCGGCTGCGTCCACCGGGGCCGGCCCGCTGGGGCTCCAGCAGCCCCAGGTCTTCGTAAAACCGGATCGCGCGGGTGGTCAGATCGAACTCGCGGGCCAGATCGCCAATGCTGTAGGTGATACTCATGGATGGTGTGAACAAGGGAGACAGTGCCCTGAAAATGCGCCGCCTAGAATGCCCGTTTTTGTTGACGTTTACGTAAACGTCAATTATGTAATAAAAAGGCGCCCTCCATGAACGAACTGGAAATGCAACTCCACTACCCGCTGGGCGACACGCTGGCGCCCACCGGCGGCACGCTGGAGGTGGCCCCCGGCGTGAAGTGGATCCGCATGTCGTTGCCGTTTGCGCTGAACCACATCAACCTGTGGCTGCTGCGGGACTCCATTGATGGCCAGGAAGGCTGGAGCATTGTCGATTGCTGCATCCACCGCGACGAGGCCAAGGCCCAGTGGGAAAGTATTTTTGCCAATGAGCTCGAAGGCCTGCCGATTCTGCGGGTCATCGTGACGCACATGCACCCGGACCACATTGGCCTGGCAGCCTGGCTGTGCGAGCGCTGGAATGTGCGCCTGTGGATCAGCGCCACCGACTACCAGGTGGCGCGCCTGGGCTGCATGGGCCCCACGGGATTTGGCGGCGACCGGGCGGCAGAATTTTTTGCGTCCCACGGGCTGAACAGCCCCGAAGCCGTCACCCAGATCAAGGCCCGCACCGGCTACTTTCCGTCTCTGGTGCCCTCGGTACCGCCGCAGTACCGCCGCATGATGGACGGCACGGTGCTGACCATTGGAGGCAAAGCCTGGCGCTGCATCAGCGGCTATGGCCACGCACCGGAACACATGGCGTTGTACTGCGAAAGCCTGAATGTGCTGATTGGCGGCGACATGATGCTGCCGCGCATTTCCACCAACGTCAGCGTCTACGAACAGGAGCCCGAGTCCAATGCGCTGCTGCAGTTTCTGGACTCGATCGACAAGTTCCGCGCCCTGCCCGAAGACACGCTGGTGCTGCCCTCGCACGGCAAGCCCTTTACCGGCATGCACACCCGCATAGCGCAACTGCACGACCACCACCGCGACCGCCTGGCCGAGGTGCTGGAGGCCTGCACCGAGCGCGCCTGCAGCGCCGCCGACATTCTGCCGGTGCTCTTCAAGCGCCCGCTGGACATGCACCAGACCACCTTCGCCATGGGCGAGTCGATTGCCCATCTGCACGCGCTGTGGTTTGCAGGCACGGTGCAGCGCACGCTGGATCCACAGGGCATTTATCGCTTTGGAGTGGTGGGCTGACTACCACTTCGGGATCGCATCGTCCTTGAGCTGCCCGCGCAGCTCGGCATAGTCGGGCACCACGCTGCGCACGGTGTCCCAGAAGCGCGCGCTGTGGTCCATCACGCGCAGGTGGCTCAGCTCATGGGCCACCACGTAATCGATCACGGCGGGGCGAAAGTGGATCAGGCGCCAGTTCAGGCGGATGGCACCGTCGATGCGGGCACTGCCCCAACGCGTGCCGGCTGAGCTGAGGCTGAGCTTGCGCCACTGCACCTGCAGGAGCGGTGCAAAGTGGTCCAGCCGCTGCTGAAAATGTTCACGCGCCTGGCGCATCAGCCAGGCTTGCACGGCATCACGAATCTGCTCGGGCTCCGCCGTTTTGGGCAAGCCCACGCGCAGCCTGCGCGGGGCATCCACGCCACCATCAAGTGGTTCGTTTGCCGCGCTGTCCAGTTGGGCGCCCACTGCACCAAAGCCGTGGGCGGGGTCCAGCACCACCTGGATGGTGTCGCCAAACAGTGGCAGGATGGTGCCGTCGCACCACGTGATGCGGGCGGCGTGCTGGCGGGCCTGGCGCTCGCGCGTTTCGTCCAGCTTGCGGGTGATCCACAAGGCCTTTTCGCGCAACGCCGCCTCCACTTCATAAACCGGCGTCCAGCGCGGCGCCCGTACCACCAGACCGTCCGGCCCCACCACAAAGCCGATGGTGCGCCGCTTGGCGCGCTGGAACAGGTAGGCCACTACCGCATTGCCCAGGCGCAACTCGCGGTTGGCGCGCGGATGGGTGAAGGCGGCCGGGACGATGGCCTGGTGCAGTGGCTGGGCCAGGCCGTGGGGCACGCCCGGCTCGGGGCTTGCTACAACTTTAGGAGCTGCTTGCGCACTATTCTCGGGGGCTAGCGGCCCGAATAGATCCATAGTGTATTGAAAAAAGTTACGCATGGTGTGCACGATGCGCAGCAGTCGCCATTACGGGTAGGCGTCCGGGTCGAGGCGGCGCATTTCGGCTTCGATCCAGGCTTCCACTTCCTGCATCAGCTCCTTGTGGTGGCGCCCGACGCTGGGAATGGGCTTGCCGATGGACACGTCCACAATACCGGGCGTCTTGATGAAGGCCTTGCGCGGCCAGCATTTGGCCGACGTCACCGCGATGGGAATCACCGGCGCACCGGTCTGCACCGCCAGGCGCGTGCCGCTGGTCTCGTACACGCCCTTCTGCCCCCGCGCAATGCGCGTGCCTTCGGGGAACATGATGATCCAGATGCCCTGGGCCAGGCGCTCCTTGCCTTGCGCCACGACCTTCTTGAAGGCCTGGGTGCGCAGACTGCGGTCGATATGGATCATGTCGAGCAGGCCGATGGACCAGCCAAAGAACGGCACGTACAGCAGTTCCTTCTTGAACACATAGGCCAGCGGGTGCGGCATGATGGCCGGCATCAAAAAAGTCTCGAAAGTGGACTGGTGCTTGACCAGCAACACCGCCGGACTTTTCTCGCCCACCGGCAGGTTCTCCATGCCCGTGATGCGTGTCTGAATGCCCAAAAGGGCCCGCGCACTGCCCAGGCTGCTCAAGCCCAGCCAGGCAGACGCAATGCGGTAGCGGCGCGAGCGGCCCATGCCAAACAGCGCACCCAGCACAATAGCCAGCGTATAGGGCACAACGGTCAGGACCATCCATGCCATGTGCAAAATCGAACGAATGAAAGACATAGTTAAGAGAATGGGCCTGTAGCCCCCGTCTTTATTGAAGGGTGTGCTACCACAAAGGTAGCATCAAAGATCGGCAGCCTGCGAAGGACGCATATCCTGGGCGACCAGGTACTCGGCAAAAGCGGCCAGGTCCTGGTGCACCATGGTGTCGACCGGATAGCCCTCGGGCAATTCGCGCCCCCGGTAGGCTGCGGCCTTGCCGGTCAACACCAGGTGCGGCTCGCACCCCGCAGCCGACGCGGCGACCAGATCACGCGGCGCGTCGCCCACAGCGGGCACGTCCTGCAAGTCAATGCCATAGCGCTCCCCAATCTGCTCGAACAGGCCTGGTTCGGGCTTGCGGCAGTGGCAACCCTCGTCGGGCGCGTGGGGGCAGTAAAAGACGGCGTCCACCCGCCCACCGACTGCCGCCAGCATGGTGTGCATCTTGGCGTGCATGGCGTTGAGCGAAGCCACGTCAAACAGGCCGCGCCCCAGACCCGACTGGTTGGTCGCCACCACCACGTGCCAACCCGCGTGATTCAGGCGGGCAATGGCTTCGAGCGCACCGGGCAGCGGCTGCCACTCGGAGGGCGACTTGACGAACTCGGCACTGTCTTCGTTGATGGTGCCGTCGCGGTCGAGGATGACGAGCTTCATGGGGCTCATGCCGCCAGTCGCGACAGGTCGGCGACACGGTTCATGGCGTCGTGCAGGGTCTTGAGCAGGCCCTGGCGGTTCAGGCGCAGGTCCAGCGCTTCGGCATTGACCATCACGCCGTCAAAGAACGCATCGACCGGCACGCGCAGGGCCGCCAGGGTCTGCAATGAGGCGGTGTAGTCGCCCGATTCAAACTGGGCGTTGGCCCTGGGGGCGAACTCTGTCATGGCGGCATACAAGGCGATTTCGGCCGGTTCCTGGAGCAACACCTCACTCACATGCGCATCCACTTCCTGCGCTTTTTTCAGGATGTTGCCAATGCGCTTGTTGGCCGCGGCCAATGCAGGTGCTTCGGGCAACGCGGCAAAGGCACGCACGGCCGACAGGCGCTTGGGCACTTCGCCCAGGCGCTGCGGGCGCAGGGCCAACACCGCGTCGACCTCTTGCGCGCTGTAGCCTTGCTCGCGCAGGGAGCCGGCCAGGCGGTCGTAGATGAAGTCCTGCAGCTTGGCCTGGTTCACACCAAAGTCGGTTTGCTCCTTGTCGGGCCACAACTCCAGCATGGGGGCGAATGCTTTGGCAGCGTTGCCCAGGATGGTGTCCAGGTTCAGGGAGAAATCGGCTTCCATCAGGATGCGGATCACGCCCAGCGCGTGGCGGCGCAACGCAAACGGGTCCTTGTCGCCGGTGGGCAGGTTGCCAATGCCAAACATGCCGACCAATGTTTCCAGCTTGTCGGCCAGGGCCACGACGCTGCCGGTGTGGTTGCGCGGCAAGGCGTCGCCGGCAAAGCGCGGCTTGTAATGGTCTTCGATGGCGATGGCCACGCCGTCGCGCAGGCCGTCGTGGCGCGCGTAGTAGCCGCCCATGATGCCCTGCAGCTCGGGGAACTCGCCGACCATGTCGGTCAGCAGGTCGGTCTTGGCCAGCGATGCCGCCTGGCTGACCTTGCTGGCCAGCACGTCCAGTTCGTCCTTGGCCTGCACGGTATAGGGCACGGTGGCATGGCGCAGCTGCTCCACAATGAGGGCCGCGATGTCGGCCACCCGCTGGGCACGTTCACCTTGCGTTCCGAGCTTGTTGTGGTAGACCACCTTGGCCAGACCATCGACACGCGAGGCCAGCGTTTTCTTGCGGTCCTGGTCGAAGAAGAACTTGGCATCGGCCAGGCGCGGGCGCACCACGCGTTCGTTACCGCCGATGACGGCACTGGCGTCGACCGGGCTGATGTTGCTGACCACCAGAAACTGGTTGGTGAGCTTGCCGTGACCGTCCAGCAGCGGAAAGTATTTCTGATTGGCCTTCATGGTGAGGATGAGGCACTCGGGTGGCACGTCCAGAAACTCTTTCTCGAACGCGCAGACCAGCACATTGGGACGCTCCACCAGTGCGGTCACTTCATCCAGCAGGGCGTCGTCTTCAATGGCGTAGGCGCCGTGGCCAACCCTGGCCGCAGCCGCTGCCAGTTGGCGTGCGATCTCGGCCTTGCGCTCGGCAAAGGAAGCGATGACCGCACCATCGCGGGCCAGCGTGGCGGCATAGCTGTCAGCGTCGGCAATGACCACCGGCGACACGGCCGCTTCAAAGCGGTGGCCTTGTGTGGTGTGGCCGGCCGTCAGGCCCAGCACCTTGACGGGCACCACGGTGCTGCCATGCAGTGCCACCAGGCCGTGGGCCGGGCGCACAAAATTCACGCTGCTCCAGCCGGGCAAGGCGCAGTCGCGCTCCAGCTGGTAGCTCATGACCTTGGGAATGGGCAACTTGGCAATGGCGTCTTCCAGCGCCTTTTGCAGGCCGGTATCGAGCGTGGCGCCGGTCACCAGGCTGTCGTAGAACAGGGCCTCGGCCTTGCCGTCGGGCGCGCGCTTCAGCGCCGCCACGGCAGCCACCGGGTCGCTCACATCGGCTCCCAGCGCCTGCAGCTTCTTGAGCAGTGCGGGTGTGGCATGGCCTGCGGCATCCAGACCGACGGACACCGGCATGAGCTTTTGCTGCACGGCTTTGTCCGCAGCCTTGAGCCAGACGTGGCTCACGTGCGCAGCCAGGCGACGCGGCGACGCATACGCGGTGGTCACGGAATCAGGGCCAGCCAAACCCAGGGATTTGAGTTGATCGGTGAGTTGCGACGCAAAAGCATCGCCCAGTTTCTTGAGCGCCTTGGGCGGCAGCTCTTCGACAAACAGTTCGACGAGAAGATTTTTGGTAGTCATGTTCATTCTTTCCACGGCCCTCAGGCGATCTTCTTCGGCGGCATCTGTTCGACCCACTCGCGCGGGGCCAGGGGGAAGCCCAGGCGCTCGCGACTCTCGAAATAGCTTTGCGCCACAGCGCGTGCCAGGTTGCGGATGCGCCCGATGTAGGCGGCACGCTCGGTCACGCTGATGGCCCCACGTGCGTCCAGCAGGTTGAAGCTGTGGGCGCCCTTGAGGACCTGCTCATAGGCTGGCAGGGCCAACTGCTGTTCGATCAGGTGCTTGGCCTGTTTTTCGTGCGCGGTAAAGGCCGCGAACAGGAAGTCGGCATCGCTGTGCTCGAAGTTGTAGGTGGATTGCTCCACCTCGTTCTGCTTGTACACGTCGCCATAAGACAGGCCATCGGTCCAGGTCAGGTTGTAGACGTTGTCCACGCCCTGCAGGTACATGGCCAGGCGTTCCAGGCCGTAGGTGATCTCGCCGGTGATGGGCCTGCAGTCGATGCCGCCGACCTGCTGAAAGTAGGTGAACTGGGTCACCTCCATGCCGTTGAGCCAGACTTCCCAGCCCAGGCCCCAGGCGCCCAGCGTAGGATTTTCCCAATCGTCTTCAACAAAACGGATGTCGTTTTTCTTCAGGTCGAAGCCCAGCGCTTCGAGCGAGCCCAAGTACAACTCAAGGATGTTGCTGGGCGCGGGTTTCAGGACCACCTGGTACTGGTAGTAGTGCTGCAGACGGTTGGGGTTTTCGCCGTAGCGGCCATCCTTGGGGCGGCGGCTGGGCTGCACGTACGCGGCTTTCCAGGGCTCGGGGCCCAGTGCCCGTAAAAAGGTCGCCGTGTGCGAGGTGCCGGCACCGACTTCCATGTCATAGGGCTGCAACAGCGCGCAGCCCTGGTCGGCCCAGTAGGCCTGCAACTTCAGGATGATTTGTTGAAATGTGAGCATGCCCCGATTTTACAGGGGCAGGCTTGTCACGGCGCCTTTATCGGCCGTGCGCGAGCAGCTATGAAAACAATAGCAAGCGTGAGTATCCAGAGTGGCCACAGGCCAAAGCGCGCCACCCACCAGGCAAAGGGGGTGATGCCGGTGCGCCCTTGCACCTCGCCCACCAGCACGCCACGGGTGAGGCGCGGCAGCGAATGGGTCACGTGACCGGCATGGTCAATGATCACCGTAGCGCCCGTGTTGGTGGCCCGGATCATGGGACGCTCAAACTCCAGCGCGCGCATGCGGCTGATCTGCAAATGCTGGTCAATGGCCACGCTGTCGCCAAACCAGCCAATATTGCTGGCATTGACAAAAATCGTGGGCGCCTGCGCTGCATCGCGGAAGCGGGCCCCGAGCTCTTCACCGAACAGGTCTTCGTAACAGATGTTGGGCGCCAGGCGCTGGCCTTTCCATTCGAAAGACGCCTGTCCCACCGCACCCCGGTTGAAGTCGCCCAGCGGAATATTCATCAGCCGCGTGAACCATTTGAAGAGCGGAGGGATGAACTCCCCAAAGGGCACCAGATGGTGCTTGTCGTACTGCCACACCGGCGTCTGGCCCGGTGCGAATGCCAGCACCGAATTGGTATAGCCCTGCGTGTAGTTGCCCATCGGAAAGCCCACCAGCGCGGACTGCGACCCTGTCGAAAAACGCTGCTTCAACGCATCCCAATAGTCCGGGGGAAGGTCTTGCGGCAGCAGGGGAACGGCTGTCTCCGGTGCCACGACCAGATCGGTCGTGCTGGCGTTCAGTTGCTGGCCATACCATTGCAGCGCCAGCGGAACACCCGAGCCCGACTGGAATTTTTCGTCCTGGGGAATGTTGCCTTGCAGCAGGGTGACGGACAGGGATCCCGCGGGCTGGGACCAGCCCTGCAGGGCATAGGACGCCAGCACCCCTGCGGCCAGCACGGCGACCAGCACCGCCCGCAGTGCCAGACCGCGACCCGTAGCGGCCACGGTGGCCGCAGCGATCCAGGCGGCAATCGCACCCACACCATAGGAGCCCACCCACGGTATGTACGCCGCCAGCGGCCCATTGGCATGCGCATACCCGACGGCACCCCAGCCGAAACCGGTGAGCCAGGTGCCACGCGCCATTTCTGCCATGGTCCACGCGGCGGCAAAAAGCAGGCAGGCAACCATAGGGTTGCGATTCCTCAACTGCCAATACAGACCACAGGCCAGCGCATAGTAGGCACCCAGCGCCATGGCGAGTGCCACGATGGCCAGCGCTGTCAGCCAGCCGTTGAGTCCGGCATAGGTGTGCATGGAAATGAACAGCCACCAGAACGTGGCACACAGCCAGACCGTGGCAAACAGCCAGCCCATCCCGGCGGCCTGCCGCCTGTCCGCACAGCTGCGGAGCACGCCGACCAGAATGGCCAATGCCGCACATTGCAGCCACCATACGGGCTCACCACTGGAGAGTCCAAAGGCAAATGGCCATGTAACCCCCGCCGAATGTGCGCAGGCAGCTACCAAAACAATAGCAATTTTGATCAACAGGTTTCCTGCGATGCGCTGTCGCAGCTCAACTCCAGGCATGGATTCAGGCGGCCGTGCCCGCCGCGGGCGACACTTTGAACCACTTCACCGCGCCGCCTTTGGTATGGAGCACGAGGAAGTCCAGACCACCCAGCGCATAGCGCTCACCCCGCTTGGGAACGTGGCCCATCTCATGGGCGATCAAGCCCCCAATGGTGTCGAACTGGTCGTCGGGATCCGAGCCCGCCAGGTCTACGGTAAAGGCATCGTTAACCCGCTCGATCGGGGTGTCACCACTGACACGGTAGGTGCGGTCGGCGAGCGCAAAGATGTCGCCTTCGTCTTCCGCAATGTCGAATTCGTCCTCGATTTCGCCGACGATTTGTTCCAGTACGTCCTCAATGGTGATCAGACCGGCGACGCGCCCGAATTCATCGATCACGATGGCGAGGTGGTTGCGGTTACCCCTGAAATCCCGCAACAGGTCGTTGAGCCCCTTGGTCTCCGGCACGAAAACTGCCGGCCGCAGCAGTGCCCGGATGTTGAGTTCCGGAGCACGCTGCAACTTGAGCAGGTCTTTGGCCATCAGGATGCCAATGACGTTTTCACGTTCGCCCTCGTAGACCGGAAAGCGCGAGTGTGCGGTGTCGATGACGGTATTGATCAGGGAATCCATGGGTGCCTGAATGTTGATCAGGTCCATGCGGGTTGCCGCCACCATGACATCGCCGGCCGTCATGTCTGCCATGCGGATGACTCCTTCCAGCATGACGCGGGACTCGGCACCAATGATGTTATTGTCTTCCGCTTCGGCCAGCGTTTCTATGAGTTCGGCGGTCGAGTCGGGTCCGGGATGGATGAACTCAGCGAGTTTGCGCAGAAAAGTACGCTTGTCTTCCTTGTCGGCCGGGCGCGCGGGATGTGGGTCTGACACTGACGTGGTGGCAATGGCTGCCGTTGTTTCGGACCCTCAAGGATAGCGGATTTGTATGGCCGGACGTTTACGCCCGTCCCCAGGCTCAAGGCGGGGTGCGACTTTGCGCGTCGATGGCGCTGCGACGCACGTGCTGTACGTCCGCCAGGAAACTCCAGAACTGCTTGGCCTGGACTTTGATCCGGTAGTCGGTTTGGGCCACGTGCTCTTCAATCATTTCCGTCATCTGACTATCCAGCGTTGCCGGTGGCAAATGCAAAAAGGCTTCTGATTCGGAACCATCGCGCTCGACCCTGGCGCCAGCATTTCTGGCAATTTTCAGCATCGCTGCATTCTCGCTGAGCGCATGGATAAACAGAAGGTTCACGCCATCATTGGTCGCGTGCATGGCTGCCCGTTCGAACAGCCGGGCACCGTATCCCTTGCCCCGTGCACTTGGGAGGACCGAGACCCCAAATTCAGCGCACGAGTCATGGCTGCCGTCCTTAGCATAGGCCAGGTGCGCCATGGCTATCAGTTCTAGCTTGCGGTTGTAGATGCCAAAAATATCGTCTCGCTCAAAATCCAGTCCATCCACATAGCGCTGTATCTGCTCGTCTTGTGCGGTGTAGCCAAAGCGGAGGTAACGATCGTGTGGCTCCAGCTTCATCAGGTGACTTGCAATCCGCGCACGGTGATTGACCCCAAGTGAGCGAATGGGGACCAGTAGCGGAGCGGGGCGCGTAACAACGCTTTCGTCCCCACCTTCCTGCGGCGGGCGCAAAAAGTCGCGCCCCACTTCCAGAGAGGCTTTGATGAGGTTCGTTGCATGCAGCATGGCCCGACTATACGGGTTATCCCTAGTATTGGCACCCCAAAATCACAGTGCGACCTTTCGTCATGCAGGAGCGGCTCGCTGGCTGGACTCTTAAAGAAGGTGCACGCCTCTTTGACAGCGATTCAAAGGAAAGTGAATACTTACATTTAATGAGCTGACAGATGCTTGCAGTGGCTCGGTGGTCTGCGACCGGGTGTTAAGACGACAGGCCCAGTTCTGTACACTGACCCTACTTATGGACGCAGCACACACGATTCGAAATGCGGTTGCCCAAGTTGCCGCTCTGCGGTTGGACGCCGCATCAATCCCGAGCCTTCACGCCGCGACGACTGCCGTCAAGTCGTTCCAGGCTAAACGATTTGCGGGAACTTATGCCGATTTACTGGCATCCGTTGAGTATGCGGGTGCCGCCCGGTTTTTTTTGGAAGATCTGTACAGCGACAAGGACTACTCTCAGCGAGACGCACAATTTGCGCGCATCGCGGGTGCGTTGCAGAGGCTTTTCCCACAACAGGTAGTGGCAACGGCGGTATCTCTGGCCGAGCTTCATATGTTGACCGAAGAGCTCGACCGGCAAATGGCAACGGCATGGATGGAGGGTGCAGGAGCCAGTAGCGAAGTTGACCCGGTTGCCCGCTACGTCGCCTGCTGGCTGTCGGTGGGTCGCGAAAAGGACCGGTACCGGCAATTGGAAATGGTGCTCAACGTCGGCGGAGAACTCGACCGTCTGACCCGCACTCCCGGGCTACGCCTGATGCTCAGGATGATGCGCAGGCCTGCTACGGCAACCGGTCTGGGCTCTTTGCAGAACTTTCTGGAATCGGGTTTTGACACGTTTGCGCAGATGTCCGGCAAAGGTGCCCGGGCGAAGGAATTTCTGGCCACCATTCAGGTTCGGGAAACCGAATGGATCAAACGGTTATTTACCGACGATGTGTCGACCAGCGTGCCCGCACTTCGGTCCTGCATCGCCAATGTGCGGTGAGTCATTTTTATCCAAAGGACGCATTGATGTCGATTGCCCTTCCCTCCGGCGTTCACGTATTTGAGAGGGGATGGCTCTCCTCGAACAATATCCTGATCGCCAGCGCCAACGAGGCTGCGTTGATAGACAGCAGTTATTGCACGCATAGCTCTCAGACATTGGCATTGGTTCGATCGGTTCTCGGCGAACAGCCACTGGATTTGTTGCTGAACACACATTTGCACAGCGATCACTGCGGTGGCAACTCGGCGCTCCAGGCGGCCTTCCCGAAACTTCGGACACTGATTCCCCCCGGACACGCATCGGAGGTCGCACGCTGGGATGAGACGGCTCTGACCTACAAGGCCACAGGCCAACAGTGCCCGCGGTTTAAATTCGAAGGGCTTTTGCTACCCGGAAGCACCCTCACTGTGGCGGGTCAAGCTTGGCAGATACACGCTGCCGGCGGACACGATCCGCATTCGGTGGTGCTATTTGAGGCTCGTCACGGCGTCTTGGTGTCTGCGGACGCCCTCTGGGAAGATGGCTTTGGCGTGGTGTTCCCTGAACTGGAGGGCATGAGTGCCTTTGACGATGTGTCAGCTACGCTGGATCTGATTGAAGGGCTAAAACCCAAAATCGTGATTCCAGGGCATGGACGCCCGTTTGAAGATGTCGAAACAGCGTTGAAAACTGCCAGAGATCGCTTGAATTACTTCGTCAAACATCCCTCGAAACACCAGCAATACGCGGCAAAAGTGCTGCTCAAGTTCAAGCTGCTTGAACTACAAGCCTGCACCCTGGAGGAGCTATTGCACTGGGGAGCGCAGGCGCCCTATCTGGAGCAATTGCGACGGGAGCAATACGCGCATTTCAGCATGCTGGAAATGATCGACTCACTGATCAGCAACCTCAGCAAAAGCGGCGCTGCGATCAGGCAGGGTAATCAAATTCAAAATTCCGGGTAAAAAAAAACGCCCAGTCCTGTGACTGGGCGTTTCACTGTAATAGCCTGACGATGACCTACTTTCACACGGGAACCCGCACTATCATCGGCGCAGAGGCGTTTCACTTTCCTGTTCGGGATGGGAAGGAGTGGTACCACCTCGCTATGGTCGTCAGGCATAACTTTTTGTCATCTTGACTGGGTCAAGACAACCAATTTATAGAGCTAATCAGCTTCATCGATTTAACGAACCTACGCACAATCACTTGCGAGCAGGATTTTTGAATGCGTCAACTTGGCATAACTTCCTTGATACTGCTTTCACAGATCAAAGTTATAGGGTCAAGCCGCACGAGCAATTAGTATCAGTTAGCTTAACGCATTACTGCGCTTCCACACCTGACCTATCAACGTCCTGGTCTTGAACGACTCTTTAGGGGGCTCAAGGCCCCGGCAGATCTCATCTTGAAACGAGTTTCCCGCTTAGATGCTTTCAGCGGTTATCTCTTCCACACTTAGCTACTCGGCAATGCCACTGGCGTGACAACCGATACACCAGAGG